>Ga0308157_10000265_pt1 | contig 199549 bp, 177 predicted proteins | sample PhyBR1_FD_201035 | JGI IMG/M metagenome (GOLD analysis project Ga0308157, IMG submission 201035) | Phyllosphere microbial communities from UC Gill Tract Community Farm, Albany, California, United States - DLSLB.R1 | ecosystem: Host-associated > Plants > Phyllosphere > Unclassified | place... | reverse complement strand
CACCTGTTCCCATTCCGAACACAGAAGTTAAGCCCACCAGCGCCGATGGTACTGCGAAAGCGGGAGAGTAGGTCGCCGCCAGTTTTTTTAAAAGTCTCATACATTCATTTGTATGAGACTTTTTTTTGCTCTAAACCTAAATGATGAGAAATAAGTAATAGGTAATGAGTAATTTTGATAAATGATCAATGATAAGTGATAGTTGTTAGTTGTTGGTTGTTAGTTGTTGGTTGTTGGTTGTTGGTTGTTGGTTGTTGGTTGTTGGTTGTTGGTTGTTTCGCTCCTCCGGAGCTTATAAAAATGATGCTGTAATGTTCTATAAAGGTTGCACTCCTCCGGAGTGCTTGTTATGTTTTACCTTTTATCTTGAGTGTAAATCTTGCTTAAAATCTTGATTTTTGAGCTTACATTTCAAATAATCGTACTATTGAATCTAAAAAAGGTGAATTTGAAGCATTTAATTGTAATTAAAGAACAAATATTACTTTAGAATGCAACTAACCCTAGCCCGGATGTTCTATGTTACTATGCAAATTATTCAGGTTAAAATTTTAAAGTTTTTTTGAAAATTTTGTTGATAAGCAGTTTTGTTTTTCACAACACCAAAACAAATCCTCAGTAACTTGTTACAAACTGCAATTAATGCAAGTTTTTTAGGCTTTCCTTTTCCAATAGTCGCAGATAAAGTTCCGTGCACTGCGTATTATATTTTATTGCCGTCCAGGAACAAACATATAGCAAACTTCTAATGTGCGTTTTGGATGTACGGCACTTACCGGGAGAATATGATTTCTTTCCTGATTGATAAATACGTGGAGCCAATCCAAAATATTTTACGAGTGATTTCGATGAATCAAAATTTTTAAAACCAGATGTAGCGGTCATCAGTTGAAGGGAGGTCTTCTCCCCAATTCCCGAAACACTTTGTATCAAACCTTTTATTTCTCTAAATTCTTCATCTTGAAGTTGTGGAAGCCTCATTTCTACTTCCCGTATTTCTTTATCTAATTGTTTTAATCTCTTTTCATAATGTTTTTCCGTGTTGGGATTGAGCTGAGGATTGTAACGAAGTGACTTTAGCTTTACCGAATACCGTCGCTTCTCTTCCTCGAGATCATTCAGAAGTTTTATTTCTTGGTCAAGATGTTCAATCTCGATGCTTTTGGGAATATAAACTTCCGGACGAAAAATCTCTCCATAAAGTCTGATGACTTTGGCGTCTTCTGCATCAGTTTTGCTGATGATATTTTTCATCCTTGAAAAATATTTAACAGACATACAGTTAATCAAACTTGATTCAAAACCATTATCCAAAGAAAGATGGAGTATGCGACTACTATAATTACCTGTGGCTTCGATAACCAAACAATAATCTTCTGTGGGAAATTTCTTGAGAAACGATAAAATCGAACGTTGATTGTTTTGGATATTAAAAACCTGATCTTGATTTACATTATCCGTAAAACTTACCGTTAAAAACTTTGCTCCTACATCTACACCAATCACTTTTTTTGATAATTTTGACATAACAAATTCTTTATTAAAGAGGTTTTCTTCTGATCCACCATGGTAAAAGTTTTACCAACAATGTTCTATCCGGATTTGGAAGAAAACAGCAGCAGGGGAATAAAATCCGGGGCGATATCTTAGTGTCAGTGAAGCGTCTGCCTTTATCCTGCTGCTTTTGCTCTTTGGTTGATTTTTTTAACCAAATTATTAATCTATTTTTACTAATGCAAACTTACCATAAAGCGGTTACCCGCAACGGACTGGGAAAGTCGAAGGTTTCCAGCTTTGGCGAAGAAAGGAGTGAGGAGTAATAGCGGATAGCCGGATAAAGCTCCTGGAAAAAATTAAGCAGTCAATTAAATGGACTAATCTATCCTGAAAATTTTTGTAAAAATATAAAAGCCAACAGATGATCTATTGGCTTTGTAAATTTAATACTACAAAAATCGTGCTAATGATGGTTTTTACAAAAAAAAATATTAAATTCGTAGATGTTATGTTAACAGACACAAAGTAGAATATGCTAAAACAACATTTACAACTTAAATTAGGACAGAAACTTGCTCCTCAGCAAATTCAGCTGATGAAGTTGATTCAGCTTCATACTTTGGAGTTTGAAGAAGAACTCGAAAGAGAACTTGAAGAAAACCCAGCTCTGGAAGTTGCCAAGGATGAATCTAAAGAAGATGAATACTCTACTTTAGACGAAAGCTATGAAAGCGAAGGCAACGAAAGTATTGAGACAGATTTTGATGTCAATGAATATCTGTATGATGATGAACCAAGCTATAAAACGGCTTCAAGTAACTATTCTGCCGATGATGAAGATTTTGATAATGAAAGTCTCCTTACTGAAGGACAATCGTTATATGATTATCTAATGGAGCAAATCAACCTTATCAACATCAATGAAGAAGATCTGAAAATTGCTGAATATATCATTGGTAATTTAGATACCGATGGATATCTAAGAAGAGAGATTAAAGCAATTGTTGATGATCTGGCTTTTTCGCAAGGGATTTATACAACCAAAGAGAAAGTAGAAGATATACTTGAAAATTACATTCAGAAACTAGATCCATCGGGTGTAGGAGCTAGAGGGTTGCAAGAATGTCTTTTGCTTCAGATTGAGAAAAAAGTAAGTTCTGATAAAGCAGTTTCATTGGCTGCTAATATTTTGAGATTCCAATTTGATGCGCTTACGAATAAGCATTACAATAAAATTATTCAGAAGTACGATATCGAAGAGGAAGATCTGAAAGACGCTTTAGAAGAAATCTCAAAATTATCACCAAAAGTAGGCGGAAACTTCGAAACACAAACAATTACCATTAATCAGGAAATTATTCCAGATTTTGTAATTCAGGTGAAAGATGGTCTGGTTATCCCAATGCTTAACAGCAAGAACGCACCGACGTTAAGAGTTTCTGAAGAATATAAAGATATTTTAACGACGTATTCTCATGATAAAAAGTCATCTGAGCACAAACAGGCTGCCTTATTTATTAAACAAAAATTAGATGCCGCAAAATGGTATATTGATGCTATCAATCAGCGTCAGAATACTTTGCTTCAGACGATTAATGCTATTGTGAAATTTCAGCATAATTATTTTATCACAGGTGATGAGAAGTCATTGAAGCCTATGATTTTAAAAGATATTGCTGATATTACAGGTTTCGATATTTCAACGATTTCCAGAGTTGTTAAAAGTAAATATGCAGATACGCCAAACGGAATTCTTTATCTTAAAGATTTGTTTTCTGACAGTTTAACCAATGATGACGGTGAAGAAGTTTCTACTAAAGAAATTAAAAATCATCTTCAGGAAGTAATTAGCAAAGAAAATAAGAGAAAACCTTTAACGGATGATGCATTAGTGGTTATTCTTAAAGAACAAGGATATAATATTGCAAGAAGAACGATTGCAAAGTACCGCGAACAGCTCAATATTCCGGTTGCAAGACTTCGAAAAGAACTTTAAAATAGAAAAGCATTTCAAATCTGAAATGCTTTTTTTTATTGCTAAATATTCATGAATATTTTTAATTTTCTTGAGATTCTATTTCTTTTAATTGACTTAAATTTTTATCGAGCCTGCTCATAATAATTCCATAAACCAATCTATAATAGACCCAAATTAAGGATACGCATAAAATTGTACCTATAATAATTCCTACTAAAAAACCTATAAGAGTAGAATTACTGACTTCAATATTTTGAATATTAATAATGTAAAAAGTAAAACCTATAAATGCACTCATTAGAACTAATAACAAACCTATATTAGTTAAAATAAAAGCATTCACAGTTTTTTTGAAGGTGATTATTCTTATAATAAACAGCTTAAGGTCTTCTTCAATTTTAATTTTACGGTAGTTTTGATAAAATTTAAGCACAAAAAATCCGGTTACTACAAGACTTAAAATTTTTACAATTAAATAAATATTATCTAGCTTAGCGACAAGCTGGCTATCTTTGTGAACGCCCATCTTCTCCAAAATACTCAAGAAACTGTCTGACTCATTACTTTGTATAAGATAAAATACTCCTAAAACGCTGAAAAATAAAAACTCGATCACGCTGATCCAGAAAATATATTTCATGTAATTGCGTGACTTTTTATTGAGCATTTTCAGAATCTCATTATTGTCGTATTTCGGTTTTACAGGTTGTTCCTGCCAGGTTTTCTTAAAGCTGTCTAAATCAAATTCAGGCATGTTTTTCCATTTTTTCTTTAAGGATTTTCTTTAATCTATTCATTTTCACACGTGCATTTACTTCCGTAATACCCAGGTTTTCGGCTATATCCTTATAAGGCAAGTCGTCGAGATACATCATTACAATTGCTCTTTCTACATTCGGAAGAGTTTTTATGACGGTGTAAAGAAGTGAAATTTGCTGCTGTTTGTCATCATCATCTTCAACAAAATCTCTGTGATTGATGTCTAGCTCGTTTGTTTGTAAACTTTTGCTTTTTTTTCTAAAAAGAGTGATGGCTGTGTTGAGCGCAACACGATACATCCATGTAGAAATTTTTGAATTTCCTTTAAAAGAATCATAGCTCCGCCAAAGCTGTAAAACAATTTCCTGGAAAAGATCTTCCTCATCTTCCAGCGAATTGGTGTACAGACGCGATACTTTAATAATCAATCCCTGATTATCTTTTACAAGCTGTGCAAACTCTTTCTCTTTAGAAATCAAAATAAATGTATAACTGCACGAAGATAATAATATAATGTAACAATGTAATAATTTAACAGTGTAACAATTTTAAAAAATCAGGAATTCTTTCTAATCGGTAAATTGTTACACTGATACATTGCTATATTTAATTATCTTTGCAGCCACGAGAAAGTCGGCTTGTTGATTCTTACTTCGGTAAGGGTAGGAAAGTCCGGACACCATAGAGCAGCAAAGCGGATAACATCCGTCATCCGTGAGGATAGGACAAGTGCAACAGAAAGCAGGTACAGTTCGGCTGTAGTGAAACCAGGTAAACTCTTTGCGGTGCAATGATAAGTATATCGGTTCTTTTCAGCAATGAAAATAGGGGCGGCTCGTCCTGAAAGCCGAGGGGTAATCAGCTCAAGTTTTGCAGCAATGTAAAACGTAGATAAATAACAGGCACTTTTTTTAAGTACAAAATCCGGCTTATAGATTTTCTCGTGATTTTATAAATATGCCCCGAATACACGAAAATATTTATTGAAAACATTCGTGCATTCGTGGCAATTTTACTTAATTCTTTTTACTTTTTCCTTGGCTCTTTTTACTCGCTTTCCAACTGTTTTTTAGCATCATCCAGACCAGCTTTATCTTCTTCTGAAAGCTCCGGGAATTTCAAATCCATTTTTTCTAAAGTATCGATGATGATCTGTACTGCAGAAAGTCTTGCAAACCATTTATTGTCTGCAGGAATTACATACCAAGGTGCTTCATCTTTTGAAGTTTCATTAATGGCAGTTTCGTAGCATTCCATATATTGGTCAAACAAAGCTCTTTCAGGTAAGTCTGCGGTCGAAAATTTCCAGTTTTTTTCTTGTTCATTAATACGGTCTAATAATCTTTTCTTTTGTTCGTCCTTAGAAACATTCAGGAAAATTTTAATAATTGTTGTTCCGTTTTGAGCGAGATGTTTTTCGAAGTTTCTGATGCTTTCATAGCGGTTTTCCCAGAATTTCTTATCAAAATCCTTTACAGAATCCCAAGTTTTTTCACTTAAATTATATTCAGGATGTACTTTACAGACCAAAACACTTTCGTAATGAGAGCGATTAAAAATACCAATCATTCCTTTTTGGGGTAAGGCTAAATAATGTCTCCATAAAAAATCATGCGAATACTCTCTTGAACTTGGGGTTTTAAAGCTTGTCACATTACAGCCTTGAGGATTTACACCACCAAAAACGTGCTCAATCAAGCTGTCTTTTCCTGCAGCATCCATTGCCTGTAGAACGACCAAAAGTGATTTGCTTCCGTCGGCATACAGTTTTTCCTGTAGCTCACGGAGCTTATCCTTTTCCTGAATCAGTAACTGTACACCTTCCTCTTTAGTGAGTTTACCTTTGTATTCTGTTGATGATTTTTTTATTGAGAATTTTTCTTTAATTAAAAAGTCGTCTGAGAAATTATTAGCCATGTTTTATTTAAAGTTTAGAATTAAATCAAAATTTTATGTTTAATAGATATCATTAACCATTAACGATCAACCAAACCCAATATAAATGTAATAAAAAAACCGCCTCGATTGAGACGGTTTTAAATTTTTTTGAGTAAAAATTATTTTTTAGCAGCAATTTTAGCCGCTTTTTTCTCAGCTTTAGCCGCTGCTTTTTGTTCTGCAGCAGTTAATGGTTTTGGCTCGGGAGCATTAGGAGTTACTTCACCTTTAATGTAAATTACACTTCTGCTATTTACAGGATCATTAGAAAATACCTCAATCATTTTGTTGAATGGAGAAACACTTGCTGTGTTGTATCCAACTTTAATTTTAGCTGATTTTCCAGGTGCAATAGGAGCTTGGCTAAATTCCGGAGTAGTACATCCGCACGATGGCTTTACATTCGAGATGATAAGAGGCTTATCTCCTGTATTGGTTACTGTAAAGAATCTTGTGCCGTCAGAATTTGGTTTTATTTGACCATATTCGTAAGTCGTTTTGTCAAATGTAATAGTTTGTGCAGATGCTAATGCAAATGTTCCGAATAATGCAATTCCTGCTAATAAGTTTTTCATATTCTTGAAAGTTAATATGTTTGTTAGATAAATTTTGAGAAACAAAGTTAAAAATTATTTTAATTAGTGCTTACATTTTTTTACTTTAAACTATTTTTGCAAATTATAAGTTAAAGAAACCAGAATTTATGCAGATTTCAGAAAAGTATAATCCACAGGAAACAGAACAGAAATGGTACAATTACTGGCTGGAAAACAAATATTTCCACTCAGAGCCCAACGAAAAGCCACCTTACACGATTGTAATTCCTCCGCCAAACGTCACAGGAATTCTTCACATGGGGCATATGTTGAATAATACCATTCAGGATGTTTTGGTCCGTCGTGCAAGAATGCAGGGCTTCAATGCTTGCTGGGTTCCGGGAACAGATCACGCTTCAATTGCTACCGAAGCGAAGGTTGTTGCCAAACTGAAGTCTGAAGGAATCAATAAATCTGATATTACCCGTGAAGAATTTTTAAAACACGCTTGGGAATGGACCGACAAATACGGCGGAACAATCCTTGAGCAATTGAAAAAGCTAGGCTGCTCTTGTGATTGGGACAGAACCCGTTTCACGATGGAAGAATCACTTTCTAAGCAGGTAATCAAATCTTTTGTTGATTTATATAACAAAGGACTTATTTACCGTGGTTACAGAATGGTCAACTGGGATCCAGAAGCGAAAACAAATATTTCTGATGAAGAAGTAATCTTTAAAGAGCAAAACGGGAAATTATATTTCCTTAAATATAAAATCGAAGGTACAGAAGAGTTTCTTTCTGTAGCGACAACACGTCCTGAAACTATTTTCGGGGATACTGCAGTTTGTATCAATCCTAATGATGAGAGATATGCTCATCTGAAAGGTAAAAACGTAATTGTACCAATTGTCAACAGAGTTATTCCGATTATTGAAGACGAATATGTTGATATAGAATTCGGAACGGGTGCTTTGAAAATTACGCCGGCTCACGATATTAATGACTACGAAATCGGACAAAAACATCAGTTGCCAATGATTGATGCTTTAGACGATGATGGAAATCTAAATGAGCACGGATTACATTACGCAGGTAAAAACAGATTTGATGTAAGAAAACAAATCGCAAAAGAATTAGAAGAAAATGATCTTTTGTTGAAAGCAGAAGATTATGTAAATAAAGTAGGAACTTCAGAAAGAACAGGTGCGGTTATCGAGCCTAAAGTTTCTGTTCAGTGGTTCCTGAAAATGTCTGAAATTGGAAAGCCAGCTTTAGATGTTGTAATGGATGATGAAGTAAAATTCTATCCTGAGAAATTTAAAAATACTTACAAACACTGGATGGAAAACATCCGTGACTGGAATATTTCTCGTCAGCTTTGGTGGGGACAGCAAATTCCTGCTTTCTATTATGGTGATGGTGAAAATGATTTTGTAGTTGCTGAAACGAAAGAAGAAGCATTAGAACTGGCAAAGCAAAAAACCAACAACGATCAACTAACGACTGATAACTTAAAACAAGACGAAGACGCTCTTGATACATGGTTCTCATCTTGGTTGTGGCCAATGTCTGTTTTCGACGGTTTAAATAATCCTGATAATGAAGACATCAATTATTATTATCCGACTTCAGATTTGGTAACAGGTCCGGATATTATTTTCTTCTGGGTTGCGAGAATGATTATGGCCGGGTTGGAATACAGAAAAGAAGTTCCTTTCAAAAATGTTTATTTTACAGGAATTGTAAGAGATAAGCAGAGAAGAAAGATGTCAAAATCTTTAGGAAATTCACCAGATCCGTTAGAATTGATGGATAAATACGGCGCAGATGGAGTTCGTGTTGGTATTTTATTGAGTTCTGCAGCCGGCAATGACCTTCTTTTTGATGAAGATTTAATGCTTCAGGGAAGGAATTTCATGACAAAAATCTGGAGCGCATTCCGTTTGATCAATATGTGGAATCATGAAGATAAACCGGCAAACGCAACAGATAATCAGACGATAGAATGGTTTAAAAATAAATTGAATAAAACGATCGTAGAAATTGATGATCAGTTTGAGAAATTCAGAATTTCTGATGCTTTACATTTGATTTATAAATTAATTTGGGATGATTTCTGCGGCTCTTATTTAGAAGCAATTAAACCAAATTATGGTGAAGGTATTTCTAAAGAAGTTTATCACAAAACAGTAGCTCTTTTCGAAGAATTGATGAAATTGGTTCATCCGTTTATGCCTTTCCAATCAGAAGAAATTTGGCATTTGATTTCAGAAAGAAGTATTGACGAAGCTTTAGTTATTGCACAACAGAAAAAAGCAGAAGGATTTAATGAAGATATTATTAAAAACTTCGAAACAGCTTCCGAAATTATTTCAGGCGTTAGAAATTACCGTCAGACAAAAGGAATTTCTCCAAGAGAAGCGGCTGAAATTTACACCAATGCCTCTGAGTTTGCGAATGAGCCTGTCATTAAAAAATTGGCCAATGTTTCCGAAATTCATTTTGGAGCAAAAACAGATAAGCCGAGCTTTACATTTTTGGTAGGAGCAACGGAAGTTTCAATCCCATTAAGTGAAAACTTAGATTTGGGTGAGGAAAAAATAAAAACTGAAGAAGAATTAAAATATCTAAAAGGATTCTTAATTTCTGTAGATAAAAAATTGTCTAACGAAAAATTTGTTGCCAACGCAAAACCAGAAGTGGTAGAAAGCGAACGCAAAAAACAAAAAGATGCGCAAGATAAGATTGCGATCTTGGAGGAAAAGCTGAAAAGTTTATAAAAAATAGGGTTGAGACTTAGGCTAAGGTTGAAAAATGATCTTAATCTTAGCCTCAACCTTAACCTAAAAAATTAAAATGACACATCTAGAAAATATACAGAAACTATTCTCCAAAGACTTCGTAGAAAGTCCGTTATTGGAAAGTTTTGAAGTGGGGAAAATATATCTTTCTACCGGAAATCTGGTTGCTTGTGACCCTTTGATTACAAATGATATGCAACCTTTTACTATTCAATTTCCAAAAGGAGATTTTCCGGTTTTATTGCATAAAGAAAGAGAAAGCAATTGTGTTGCTTACGCCGAGATTATTTTTAGTGATGCCAAAATTTCATCATGGAAAATGGCAACAACCAAAGAACAGCATCTGAAGGATTTAGCTGAAGGTGAAGTGTTTGGCTATCCTGTAGAAAGCGGAATGGGCTGTTTTATGGATGTTCAGACTCAGGAACAGCTTAATCTTCTTGAGCAGAAACTTTTCCAGAGAAAAGGAGATGATTTTATGGGAATTTATGAAGAGTTCTTTCATGAGCATTTTTTTGATGAAAACGGTGCCATCGATCAATTTGCATTTTTAAAACCTACTGAAGAAAATGCTGGAAATATTTTTGCCTTTGAAACGGGCTATGGTGAAGGCTTTTATGCAAGCTATGTAGGGTTTGATGAAGGAAATAATCCAGTAAAAATTATTACTGAATTTATTGAGATATTAGTCAGCTAAAAATTGCTTACATTTAAAAGTAGTTTTTTTAAAAATAAGACTATTTATATTTATGATGAATTTTTCTTCAGTGCATCCAAAGATTGTCGTTGTAGGCAGTTGTTCATTAGATTTAATATTATATGCTGATAAAATACCGTCTCATAACGAAACGGTAATGGCCACGTATTCTGAAAACTATTTTGGAGGAAAAGGTGCCAATCAGGCCGTTGGTACAGCAAGATTAGGAGCTGGTGTTTATTTTGTAGGTTGTGTAGGGATAGATCCTTTGGGGCAACAGATAATGCGAAATCTTGTCAATGAAAACGTGAATGTAGGTTTTGTTTATGAAACCGATCAGGAAGCTACAGGTATTGCCTATGTTACGAGTTGCAACGGAGAATTTTCTGTAGTTGTAGATTCCGCTGCCAATAAAAAAGTAACTGTGAAGCAGATTGATAATGCTGAAAGGTATATTCACTCATCAAATCTGGTTCTTTTGCAGTTGGAAATCCCGATGGAAGTCGTAGAACATACAGTGAGAAAAGCTAAAAATCTTGGGAAAATAGTTGGTTTGTATGCCTCTCCGGGAGCGAAAGTAAATGAACAGATTTTGGATCAGGTTGATTTTATCATCGCTCGAAGCAATGAGCTTTCTGTTATTTTTGGAGAAGACAAAAGGGAAGAAATACTTAAGAAATATTTTAATAAGCTTTTTGTAAGAGACGAAACCAATTCTACAATTTATTTTGATGGCACCGAAATGAAATATTTCCGCAATGAAAATGAAAGCATGGTTTACAAAATGGGAATGGGCGACGCCTTTACATCGGGTTTTGCAGTGGCATTATGCCACGGAAATACCATTGAAGACTGCGTGAAATTTGGAAATCTTGTGTCATCTAAAGTATCGCTAGGAAAGGGTGCGCAGACAGCACTTCCATATCTTAAAGATCTTAGGTAGACTCTATTTAATGCATATTGAAAACTCTTTTAAATAAAGATTTTTAAAACTAAAATTTCCACATTTGATGTGGATTTTTTTATTAGATACCATGGAAAAACTGACTCTCACCACAAAAGATCAATTTCAACTTAGCGCACATATTTTTAAACCAGAAAAGTCTAATCAGAAAATTATTCTCATTAATTCTGCAACGGGGGTAAAGCAGCAGGTTTACTTTTCTTTTGCTCAGTTTTTTGCAGAACAGGGGTTCACTGTTATTACTTACGATTACCGAGGAATAGGGTTGTCAAAACCTGAAAAAATGAGAAATTTTAAAGCCTCAATGCGAACCTGGGGAAATGAAGATTTTAAAAGGCTCACAGAATTTGTAATAGAAAATTTTCCAGATTATCAGAAGTTTTGTCTCGGGCATTCTGTCGGCGCCCTAATTATCGGGATGAATGAAAATTCTAAAGTATTTGAAAGATTTATTTTCGTAGCTACCCAAAATGCTTTTATAGGAAACCTGAAATGGAAAACCAAATTGGAAGCTTTTTTAGGTTTCGGATTTGCTCAGCCTTTTTTTACCGAGCTATTTGGTTATTTCCCAGCACATTGGTTTGGTTTGGGAGAAAGTCTTCCAAAAAATTGCGCTTATGACTGGAGAACCTTAATTTTGAATCGGAAATCTACCGGAAAATTATTGCTTAAGACGAATGATTATTCAAAAGAATTAAACCAAAAAGTATTGGTATTATATGCTGAAGATGATGTTTGGTTAACCGATAAAGGCGTAAAAAGTCTCCTTAATGATGTTTATCCTAATCTCAAACCTGATTATAGATTTTTACAGACTTCAGAATCTGAAAAAGGTGAAATAGGACATGTCAATTTTTTCAGAAGCTACAATAAAAAACTTTGGAATATTATTCTGAATGAAATTAAAATTTAAGCAATTAAAATTCCGATCCTTTGCAGGAGTGGATAAATTTTCAAAGAAAATTTAGACGGGGTAGTTTAATACAAATTAAACTAAAATTAGCATTTTATAAATGAGCAACATTATACAAAACACAATACAGTTTGTAAAAGAGAAACTGGAAGGCGCAGAAGCAGGCCACGACTGGTTTCACATCGAAAGAGTCTTGAAACTATCAAAGAAAATTGCTCAGACCGAAGATTGTAATCTTGAGGTTGTTGAGCTTTCTGCTTTATTGCACGATATTGCCGATCCAAAATTTCATAAAGGAGACGAAACTGTCGCCTTAAAAATTTCAAGAGAATTTTTAGAAAGCCAGAATGCTGAAGAAGAAATTATTCAGCAGGTTTTATTTATAATTCAGAATATTTCATTTAAAAATAGAAATGAAGTTCCCGCTGATTTACCGATTGAACTTAAAATTGTACAGGATGCCGACAGAATCGATGCGATCGGTGCCATTGGTGTTGCGAGAACTTTTAATTTTGGTGGTTTTAAAAATAATCTGATGTATCATCCCAATATTCAGCCAAAACTGAATATGTCTAAAGAAGAATATAAAAAATCAAACGGAACAACGATTAATCATTTCTACGAAAAGCTTCTGCTGTTAAAAGATTTGATGAATACGAATGAAGGCAAAAAAATAGCCGAAGAAAGACATCAGTTTATGCTGACTTTCCTCGACCAGTTTATGAAAGAGTGGAATGTGGATTAAGAACCTCATCAACAATCTTTAAATAAGTATCTTTGCACTTATGGGATTTATCATTTTTGTTATTTTTCTTTCGCTTGTTTTCTCACTTTTTTTTTCAAAGCTGAAAAGAGGAAAGTTGGGTCAGCTGGCTAAACTTTTCAGGATTGCAAGTGTGGTTTTTGCGGTCTCGGTTTTTACGTATTGGTTTATCAAAAAATCTGTGATAGGAGTCGTAAGCAACTCGCTGTCGTTACAGGTAATTAACAAACTTCCGCAGCCTTTAGATTTTTATGTCATCAATCTAAATAATCTTGATAAAAATACACCTTTAGAAACCAAGCATATCGGAAAAATACGTCCCGAATATTACAGAATAGAATATTTAAAGATGACCAAATCCGATGAATACTGGATTGCCGGGTATTTGGGAAAAAAAAATCTGGTTTACTTTTCCCAGCATTCTGTTCCCAATAAAAATATGGATCAGATGATTGAGGTGCAAAATTATATCAACCAAAGCGAAAAGCTTTCTGCAATAGCAAAAAAAGAAATAGAGGAAGACAATTACCAAAATATGTTGATGGGAATTTGGGTAACGCTTTGTTTCCTTTTACTGTTTCTAAATTTTGTTTTATTGGTAAAAAAGAAATAATTCTAAAATAAACTAGGCATATTTTCCTGCCCCATTTTAGGAATCAGAAGATCAGTCTTCCATTCTTTGTTTAGATTTTCAATAAAATAAGCTGAAAGAAGCGGTGATGCTTTCTCAATGTTTTGATGAACGAAAAAATACAGATTCTGAAGACCTTCTTTTTTCCATTTTGTAAGATGTTTCAACCAATCGTCTAATCTTTGGTAATCACTTTCATCGTTGGCACCAACATATCTGATGAATGCGTTTGGAGTCGTTAGTCGCATGTGAAGCATATCTCTTCTTCCGGCAGTATCTACTATAATATTGGTTATATTATGTTGCTCAAAAAGCTCACAGATTTTATCGAAAATCTCTTCATCGGTAAACCATTCCGTATTTCTGAGTTCTATTGCTAAAGGTACTTCTTTGGGCCATTTGTTTACAAACTGTTCTAGTCTTTCGTAATCTTTTGGTTTAAAATTATCGTGAAGCTGTAGAAAAACCATTCCCAATTTTTCATCAAAATTCAAGACAGCCGTTGCAAACTGTGTAACTACATCATCAATATTCAGAAGCCTTCTAAAATGGGAAACCGTGTTGGTAATCTTTGGGAAAAACTTAAAATTAGCCGGCGTTTTTTCTTTCCATGTCAAAACCTGTTCAGAGCTTGGCATTCCGTAGAAAGTAGCATTCAGCTCGATGGAGTTGAACTGTGTGGCGTAATATGTCAATTCGTCTTTTGTACCTTTAGGATAAAAGCCTTTAAGATCAGTTTTATTCCATTTTGCGCAGCCAATTGATATATTTTCAAGTCCTTTTTTATTTTGCTTTAAAATTTCTTTAGTTCTTGAATGGTCTTTTGGTAACGTAAAATCTATTTTTGAAGGATCTTCTACTTGTCCGAATTTCATTGATTGAGGTTTTAGGGATTATTGAATGATGCTTTAAACAAAGATAATTAAAATTGTTAGAAAATTAGTTGGGATTCTTTTCAAGTGTAATTGCATCTATTATTAAACCGATCTGAGTGATTACTTTACCTATGTTGTTTTCAATTTCACAATTAGTAAAACGGATAATTTTCATCCCATTATCTTGTAAACTTTGAGTTCTCTCATCGTCTTTTTTAATCTGTTCCGGAGCATTATGGTATTCTCCGTCGACCTCAATAATTAATTTTAATTGATGACAATAAAAGTCAGCGATAAATAGACTAATTGGGTGCTGCCTCCTGAATTTATGACCTTTCAGCTGATTTCTTCTAAGTTTTTCCCATAGAATTTTCTCTGCTTTAGTTTCATTATTTCGTAAAGATTGTGCTTTTAAAAACGAACTTGATGGAGCTCCTTTCCACATTCCATCATCGTAATTAGGTTTTAATTTTTTCATTTGTGTTTTTATTAAAGCTAATAAATTTTCGACAAATCATAATCTGCTCCCTTTAGGGCCGGGGCAACAAATTTCTCTACAGAAATCAAAAATCATTTTCCCCAACCCTAAAGGGAGTGATTTTAGATTTTAGAAAATACAAACCTTCGTTAAAAATTGGAAAGATGGAGTATTTATGAAGGTAAATATTTAGTGTAAACTAAGTTCGATATGAAATCTGCTCCCTTTAGGGTCGTGGCAACAAATTTCTCTAACCAAATTTCGATTTAGTAAAACAATTTCATTCCCCATCTTCTAACTCAAAAATATCTTCCACTTTCTTATCAAAATATTTCGCAATTTTCAATGCTAAAACCGTCGATGGAACATATTTTCCGGCTTCCATGGCATTAATCGTTTGTCGAGAAACTCCGATTTTTTTTGCTAAATCTTCCTGTGTGATATTTTTTATGGCTCTTTCGAGTTTAATTTTATTTTTCATTTTTTAAGTAATAAATAATTAAATCTGAAAACATACAAAACCAAAGGTAAGAACATACTGAAGATCATTGCTGTGAAAAAGAGGGTTCCAAAAATGGATATAAATAAAATAAGAACAATAGAATAGGTTGCAATCAAACTCCAGAAAACGGACTTTAAGCGTAGACTCGAAATGTACTCGTCTTCAATTTTTTCTTTGGAAAATCCCACCAGAATTCCGCCGATAATAATTAAAACTCCAAATAAATTGGGGAATAAATCAATGTCTGCAGTTTGCAGAAAACCTTGCTTTTCATCAGCGAAAAATCCGGAATTATAGATGACTGGCAGAGAAATTTCAAAGTTCATCACTCCAGATAGAGAAATCAATCCAAGAATTAATGACGGGATAAAAATAAACCATCCAATTATCTTAAAACGGTGCGGAAAAAGTTGTAATGTATTCATGCTTGTCAAATTTTAATAAAACAAATGTAAAGAATATTTTACAATATGTAAAGTTTATTTTACTTTTTTGTTTTAAATAAAAACCGCAGAAAAAAGTTCTGCGGTTTTTCTTATATTAATGAGTGATTAATTATTACAAAATCTTTTCCATTCAACATCAATAAGATTTTTTATTGAATTAGGAAGTTTATTATTTACTTCTACAAGTGAAATTTTGTTATTTAGTGAGAAAAACGTACAACATTCATCGTAAGTAATCATTGCCTCTCTAAAAACTTCTTTATTGTCATCTTCGATTTTTTTTAAAATTAAATCGAATTTTTCTGTGCCATTAAATAAATCGAAATTATCTATCATTTATAGTATTTGAAATTAAGCTTCACAAGCCGAGCAACTCACAAAATTCACCATCATTTCCTTAGAAACAGACGAACTTCTTTGGTAATACAAAGTTTTCACACCTTTCTTCCAGGCTTCGATGTAAAGGTAATTTACGTCTTTTACAGGCATTGTAGAAGGAATCTGTAAATTCAGAGACTGAGCCTGATCGATGTATTGTTGTCTTTGTGCAGCCTGAGAAATAATCTCCATTGGAGAGATTTCTTTGAAGGTTTTGAATACTGCTTTTTCTTCATCAGTCAGTTCAGTCAGGTGTTGAACAGAACCATGGTTTAGCATAATTGTTCTCCACGTTTCTTCGTTGTCAAGACCTTTTTCTTCCAGTAATTTAGCAAGATATTTATTCTTACGCATGAAGTTTCCTTTCGCCAAACCTGCTTTGTAGTAATTCGACGCAAACGGCTCAATTCCTGGAGAAGTTTGACCTAAGATTGCAGAACTTGAAGTGGTAGGAGCAATTGCCATTACCGTTGTATTTCTCATACCGTAACCTTTCAATAATTCAGGTTCTCCATAGATGTTCGCTAATTCTTTAGATGCAATATCAGCCTGAGCTCTGATGTGTTTGAAAGCTCTTGCATTAAACTGTGTTGCCTCAAAACTCTCAAAAGGAATCATGTTTTTCTGAAGATAAGAATGATATCCCAAAACTCCCAAACCTAGCGCTCTGTGACGTATTGCGAAGTCTCTCGCTCCCTGAAGATAATAATTTCCTTCCGTTTTCTCGATAAATTCAGATAAAACAGCGTCAAGGAAATAAATTGCCAACTGTACTGCGTTGGTATCTTTCCATTCGTCATATAATTCTAAGTTCATAGAAGACAGACAACAGATGAAAGATTCCTGTCTTGTAGACGGAAGCATGATTTCCGAACAAAGATTACTCGCATTGATGGTCAATCCAAGATCTTTATAAACCTGAGGTTTGTTTCTGTTCACGTTATCTGTAAAGAAAATGTACGGAAGACCTTTTTGCTGACGGCTTTCCAAAACTCTCGCCCAGATTTTACGTTTGTCGGCATCACCGTCAATCATATCCTGCATCCAGTAATCCGGTACGCAGATTCCTGTAAACAGATTCTGAATCGGACTACCGATGTCTTTAATTGATAAAAACTCTTCAATATCACCGTGGTCAACATCAAGATAGGCCGCAAAGGCACCTCTTCTCACGCCACCCTGAGAAACGACATCCATAGAAGTGTCAAACAGCTTCATAAACGAAACTGCTCCCGAAGATTTTCCGTTATCGGTTACCGCAGTCCCTCTGTTACGAAGTTCCCCGAAATATCCTGAAGTTCCGCCCCCGATTTTTGTCTGCATGATTACTTCACCCATTTTGTGGGTAATTCCTTCAATGCTGTCCGGAATATGCACGTTGAAACAAGAGATTGGAAGACCTCTCTGCGTTCCCATATTCGCCCACACCGGAGAAGAAAAACTGATCCATCCTTTCATGATCATCTCCTTGAAAGCCGGCTGCAGTTCAGGTTTGTATAATTTTTTTGCTGCGGCAGTGGTGATTCTATCGATTGCACCGTCTACAGTTTCCCCTTTCAGAAGGTAACCTCTGTTCAGCATTTGCTCAGATTCTTCGTTGAGCCACCAGATATTGTTGTTTTGTTCTTCCATTCTTTATATTTTTTTGTTGCTTCAGAGTCTTCCGTTGCAGTGAGTTTACACTGAACTTGTCAAAATGAAGCAATTTTTTGTTTTACTATTATTTTTTATTTAGAAGCATTTTGTGTGTACTTCTTCTCAATTTTCTACCTGCTTTCCGCTATATCTTTTTTGTGATTGCGAACAACATTAATTTATCATTTTCACTTTTCTCAATCGCAATCACAAAAAAGGATGTCGCTGCAATCAGGGCTAAGACAACGGTTCGTTTTTCCTTACCACTGAGTCTCGTCCTTAAGACCCCTTTGTCATTGCGAGAAAGGAAGCATCTCTTTGAATCAATTTAATCTTCCCGCTTCCTAATCAACCTTGACAAGGTTCTTTGTGCAAAAGCAACCGCATTAAGTTTTGGCTAAAGCCACATGAACTTCTTCTCTTTTGAAAACGGGCTAAAGCCCGTTCCTATTGATGTTTCTGCCAAACCTCATAGGTTTTCAAAACCTATGAGGTTTTTTAATAGCGGCTATTTATTTTCGCCATTACGAGGCACGAAGCAATCTCATTTTTTGAGCAGGTGCTTCGACAATCTCAACATGACATCGCTAATACTAACCTTTTCAGCACTCGAATCATTTGCGCCCCGACTTGAACGGAGCTCTTTTGTTTATATTCGTTCTCCCTTTAGGGAGTTAGAGGGTAAACCAAAAGCGGGAGTGGAAGGCGGAAACTGGCGCCCAAATCATTTAAAATCTAAAATTTAAAATTTAATATTTAGAAAAGATCATTCGCCGTAATACTCTTATCATGCTTCGTATAATCCACTGGTCTTTTTGCAAAGAAATCATCCATAGAATTGGCGAAAACTTCCTCTTCAAACCATTTCATCGGGCTGTATTGTTCTGCAGTGGTGTTGTAACGTTTTTCCATGTTGATCTTGGTTAAACTTTCGTCAACACGATATTTCATAAAGTTGATTAAATCTTGTTTAGAGAATTTATCCAGTTCACCCATTTCAAAGATCCAGTCAAGAATTTCTCCTTCCAATTCGATCGATTGGTCTACCAAAGTGTAAATATCTTCAATGTCAGAATCAGTTAAAAGATCCGGTTGCTCCTCACGGATTTTATTGATCAGATAAATTCCTCCATTTGCGTGAATCTGCTCATCAATAGATGTCCACGCGATAATATTGGAAACATTTTTCATGAAACCTTTGAATCTTGTGAACGATAAAATAATTGCAAACTGCGAGAATAAAGACACATTCTCAATCAGAATACTGAATAAAAGCAAAGACGAAACATACTCTTTCGGAGTTGCAGAATTGGCATGCTTCAGCACATTTGATAAGAAATCGATTCTTTTCTTCAATGCAGGAACTTCTACAACGTGGGTAAATTCTTCGTTATATCCTAAAACTTCCAACAAACGCGAATACGCTTCAGAATGACGGAATTCACATTCAGCGAATGTAGATCCCAAACCATTCAGTTCAGGTTTTGGTAAGTGATGATATAGATTACCCCAAAATGACTTTACCGAAACTTCAATCTGAGCAATCGCCAAAAGTGCATTTTTTACTGCATTTTTTTCGTGAGGCTCAAGTTGTGACTGAAAATCCTGAACGTCTGCCGTAAAATCTACTTCCGAGTGTACCCAGAAAGATTTGTTGATTGCTTCTGTAAACTGAAGAACCTCAGGATACTCAAATGGCTTATAGCTTACTCTTTTATCAAAAATTCCCATATTGAATTGTAATGTCTTTTGTTTTGTAATAAATAGATTTCTGAAAATACAATCATATAATTGATAAGTATTTGATTTTTTGAAAGTTAATCAGGTGATTGATTAATCTTGAATCCCAACTATTTTCTTTCATAATCTACCTACAAAGTTAGAGAATGAAGACTGATTTTAAAAGGGGTAAACACTAATTGACTGACTTTTAACCTTAAAAGTTTTCCACATTTACATGAAACTCCCTTTGCCATTGGATTAGAGGAACTTAAGCAGCAGAAACAAATTGCTGACAATGATTCTGGTTAAACAATAATTTTTAACTTATTGAATTTCAAAATGTAATGTATTAAACAGATGTAAATTAAAAAGAATTTTTTAATCTTGTAACAAAATGATTGTAGTAGCTACTTATAAGACATAAAAACATCCAAAGCTTAATGTTAGTAATTCAGGATCTCAATAAATCATACGACACGGGCAAGAGTAAACTGCACGTTCTCAAAGGAATCAACCTCAATATTTCTGAGGGTGAATTTGTCTCTATTATGGGAAGTTCGGGTTCGGGAAAATCAACTTTACTGAATATTATCGGAATTCTGGATGAAAAAGATTCTGGAATTTACGAGTTGGATGGTATTCCTATCGAACATTTAAATGAAGTAAAAGCTGCTGAATACCGCTCACGATTTTTGGGATTTGTGTTTCAGTCTTTCAATTTGATAGGTTACAAAACAGCTATAGAAAATGTAGCTCTTCCTTTATATTATCAAAATGTTTCAAGAAAAGAGAGAAATCAAAAAGCATTAGAATATCTTGAGAAAGTAGGCTTGGCACAATGGGCAAATCATTTACCAAACGAGCTTTCGGGTGGTCAAAAACAAAGAGTTGCCATTGCACGAGCATTAATTACAGATCCAAAAGTAATTCTTGCCGATGAACCAACCGGAGCATTAGATTCAAAAACTACGCATGATATTATGAAACTTCTTCAGGACATTAATAGTGAAGGAAAAACGATCATCGTTGTAACACACGAGCCTGATGTTGCTGCTCAGACCAAAAGAAACGTCATTTTACGAGACGGAATTATAGAAAGTGATGAGTTTATAAAGCAAATTGTGCTTTAAAAGAACCAAGTGAAAAGGCAAAAGAATGAAGTTTTAAAAAAGATAAAAAGCTTAAGTTCTTTTTAAACAGAAAATTGTATTTAAATATAAAAAAAATCCAAGAAAAAATCGAGTAATCTGATGTAGATCCAAAGTCGGCTCTTTTATCTTTTTACTTGGCTCTTAAAAATAAAAGCTATGTTTGACCTAGATCGTTGGCAGGAAATATTCAGTTCGATTCGCAGTAATGTATTGCGAACGGTGCTTTCGGGCTTTACCGTGGCATTGGGTCTGTTTATTTTTATTGTTCTTTTCGGAATTGGAAGTGGTCTGAAAAACGCTTTTACAGAAGGCTTTGCGCGAGATGCCCAAAACCTGATTACCATTTATTCAGGGAAAACAACGATTGCTTACAATGGTTTGCAATCTGACCGTACCGTGACGATGAACAATGAAGATTATGATTTCTTAGTAAATAATGATAAAGAAAAAGTAGGGTATTCAACACCGAGATATACCGCCAATTTGATGGTGAAGTATGGTAAAGAAAGTGGTTCTTATCAAATCAACGGAGCCGATCCTGAAGAAAAATACATCGAAAACAGAAAAATGTTGGAAGGCCGTTACGTCTCGTCAATGGATTTGGTACGGAAGCAAAACGTTGCAGTGATAGGGAGAATGGTACAGAGGGATTTAATAAAAAACGGAAGCCCGGTTGGTAAAGATTTAGATATTAATGGAACCATGTTCAAGGTTATTGGAGTGTTTTCTGATGATGGAGGGGATAATGATGAGCGACATATTACAATTCCTATTACCACGTTACAGCAGATGAAAAAAGGTTCGGATACGATAAGTACGGCATACATTGCTTATAATGAAAATCTAACTCCGGAAGAGGCAATAAAATATGGTGATAAACTGAAAGACGGTCTTAAAGCCCGAAAAAATGTTTCTCCCGACGATGAAAATGGAATTCGTGTTTGGAATAATGCTAAAAATATGAATGAAACTTTCATGTTTATGGCGGTTCTTACGGGAATTGTAACGTTCATTGGATTGGGAACTTTATTGGCAGGAATTATCGGAATCAGTAACATCATGGTTTACATCGTTAAAGAAAGAACCAAAGAAATCGGAGTGCGAAAAGCAATTGGCGCAAAGCCGGGAAGTATTGTTGCTTTGATTGTTCAGGAAAGCGTTGTAATAACGGTCGTTTCAGGATTCGTAGGAGTTGGATTGGGCGTTTTGGCCTTACATTTAATAGGAGATAATTTAGAAGAATATTTTATTAAAAATCCAAGCGTGGGCTGGTACGAAATTATCGCCGCATTCATTGCTTTGGTGATTTCAGGATTAATTGCAGGCTTCGTTCCGGCTTACAGAGCCTCAAAGATTAAACCAATTGAAGCATTAAGAACAGAATAATTTAATTTCAAAATGAAATTATGAATTAACTCTTAACTCATAATTAATAACTTATAACTCAACAAAAGTGAACATTTTATTTAAAAAAGATACATGGCAGGAGATTTATTATTCACTCAAGAATAATAAGCTTCGTACGTTTCTTACCATGATTGGCGTGGGCTGGGGAATGTTTCTTTACGTTGTTTTACTGGGCTCTGCAAAAGGAATGGAAAATGGTTTTGATAAATTATTTTCAGGTTTTGCGACCAATTCTATTTTCCTGTGGGCACAAAACACATCGATTCCTTACGAAGGCTTTCCGAAAGGGAGAGCGATGGATCTGAAACTTCAGGATGTCGATATGCTTCAGCGAAAAATAAATGAAATTGAATATATTTCGCCAAAAAACTCACGAGGTAACTTCGGAAGCGCAGGAGAACAAATGTCTAGAAATGGAAAAACAGCGACCTATAGTCTGAATGGAGATTATCCGATCGGAAATAAAATTTCAGAGAAAAAACTTATTTACGGAAGGTATCTAAATGATGCCGATGTTTCACAAAATAAAAATGTAGCCGTCATTGGCGAAGAGGTTTATAAAAACTTTTTTGATTCTAAAAAGAATGAAAACCCAATTGGGAAATCAATCAATGTAAAAGGTATATTCTTTAATGTAATTGGTGTATTCAGAGTGAAACGAGGCGGTGGAATGGATAATGATCAGACTGTTTTTATCCCACTTTCCACGTTTACGAAAATCTATAACGACGGCGATAATGTAGATGTTTTTGCCATTGTAAGTAAACCAAATGCAGACGTAAATGATGTAGAAGATAAAGTGAAGAGTGAATTGAAAAAGAAAAACAAGGTTTCTCCTGAAGATACCAATGCTTTTGGAAGTTTTAACCTTGGAAAAGAATTTAAAAAACTGACAGGATTTTTAACCGGAATGCAGCTTTTAACCATCATTGTAGGAACTTTAACTATTCTTGCAGGTGTAATCGCAATATCAAATATCTTGTTGATCACGGTAAAAGAAAGAACAAAAGAGATAGGGATCCGAAGAGCTTTAGGCGCAAAACCTTCAGAAGTAAGAAACCAGATTCTGCTTGAAAGTGTCGTGATTACATTAAGCTCGGGTTTACTCGGGTTTATTTTCGGAATTTTCGTTTTGATGATTTTTAATACGCTTACTCAAAATCAGGATGATTTTCCATTTTACAATCCAACAGTCAATTACAGCAATGTATTCAGCGCAATGACGGTGATGGTTGTTTTAGGATTGATTATTGGGATGATACCTGCACAGAGAGCCGTTAAAATACGCCCGATCGAAGCATTGAGAAGCGAATAAATTTGAAAATTTAGATAACGAACAGCAATCAATATTTTAAATAAATTAAAAAAAATAAACTATATATGAAAAAGAAATTTACCTGGAAAAAAGGCATCTACATATTTTTGGGGCTTTTGTTTGCGGTAGCATTATTTTCAGGAATCAGCTATGTGGTAAAATCAAATTCTACCCAAAGTGAGGCTTTTCTTACCCGGAAACCTTCTATTCAGAATATGGAAGACAAAGTGATGGCAACAGGAAAAATCGTTCCTAAAGAAGAAATCGAAATTAAGCCGAATATTGCAGGGATTATTGAGAAAATTTTGGTGGATGAAGGAGATAGGGTAGAAGCCGGACAATTGATTGCAACGGTAAGAATTGTTCCGAATATAGCGGAAGTAAATAACGCAACACAAAATGTACAAAACGCACAGCTTCAGATTAATAATGCAAAAATGAATGTTGCAAATATGCAGACTCAGTTTGCAATGTCTGAAAAATTATTTAAGCAAGGTGTTGTTTCAAAACAAGAATATTTGACGGCTCAGCAACAATTATATACGCAGCAACAAGCTTTGAGAAATGCAAACCAACAATTGGTAACTGCACAAAAAACTTTGCAGATTGCAAAAACAGGAGCTATTCCGGAATTGCAGGGTCTGGCAACAACACAAATTCGTTCTAAAGCCGCAGGAACTGTTCTTGAAGTGCCGGTAAAAGTAGGAAGCCAGGTAATTGAAGCCAACTCTTTCAACGCCGGAACAACGATATGCTCTATTGCAGATTTAAATTCATTGATTTTTCAGGGTGAAATTGATGAGGCACAAGCCGGAAAACTAAAGCAGGGAATGGATATGAAAATCGTAATCGGAGCTTTGCAGAATAAGTCTTTTCCAGGAAGGCTGACAATGATCGCACCAAAAGGAAAAGATACCAACGGAACGATAAAATTCCCGGTAGAAGGTGATGTAAATAATCCGAATAACGAATACATCAGAGCCGGTTTCTCAGCCAACGGAGAAATTGTGATGAGCTCTCAGAAAAATGCATTGCTTTTGGATGAATCTTTAATTCAGTATGAAAAGAAAAATGGTAAAGACGTTCCTTTCGTTGAGGTAAAACAGAAAGACGGCAAATTCAAAAAAGTATATGTGAAGCTTGGTGCAAGCGACGGAATCAATGTACAGATTCTTTCAGGAATCAATCAGAATTCTGAAGTGAAAGTTTGGAACCCTTCCGATAAAGATAAAGAAGAACTGAAAGAGAAAGCTAAGAAATAATTCAAGTTTTTAGTATAAAACAAAAGTCCCAGATTTTCTGGGACTTTTTTGATGTATTATTCTCAAATAAAGTTTATTTGGATGAAATTTAGCCTAAAAAATTAATTTCTTTATCCTTAAATTTATTTTTAACCACCAGTTGATTAGCGGTTTTCAACATTTTTCTGCGAAGCTTAGCCAGTTTTCTTACATTTTTATCTTCGCTGTAATCAAAAATATTGTCTTTGAAACTGAAGGTGTCCCCATCTTTAAATTCGATGTTGCTTTTCTTAAGTTCCCCATGCAGCATAAGGTTGGTCATGCTTTTAAGAATCAAATGTTCAGATTCACCAAGAGATTTTAACGACTTAAGTAAGTGTTTTTTGTATTTTTTCTTTCCCATAACTCTAAACGATTTTCGATTTTAAGATTATGCAAATATATCATTTAGTTAAGACTATTTTGTAACGATTCCAGCCAAATTTGATGACTTGAGAATAATCTTGCATATTTTAAAAAGGCAATGTTTAACAAAGCAAATTAAATATGATTCGGTAGTTAAGGATAAAATTAATTTTCAATATTAAACTTATTATCGCAATATTGCAATATTAAAATGAAATATGGGGCTTACAAAGACAGAAATTTTTAGTGAAGAACAAAACAGATTAGCTACGCTTTTCAAAGTTTTGGGTCATCCTGCAAGGATTGCGATTTTGCAACATATTATCAACCAAAAAGCTTGCATCTGCAATGATCTGGTTGAGGAATTGGGTTTGGCGCAGGCTACCATTTCACAACATCTAAAAGAACTGAAAAATATAGGAATCATCAAAGGCTCTATCGAAGGAAAGTCGGTTTGCTATTGTATCGATGAGAAAGTCTGGAAAACAGTTCAATCTGAATTGGGACTATTTTTCACTCAGGACATTCAATCAGAATCATGCTGTTAAAGGCATTTTTTTATTTATCATCATCGTTATATAGCAATATTACAATACGTATTTAATTAAATATATTTTATATGAAACTTTCAAAGATTAAAGAAATTTTACCATTATTAGAAAATGTAGAATTTCAGCTGGAAAACGGAAATTTTGTACCCGAACATTTTCACGTAACAGAAGTCGGGCAGATTACCAAAAACTTTATCGACTGTGGCGGAGTGATTCGTACAGAAAGAGTCGTCAATTTCCAGCTATGGAATGCTGATGATTCTGAACACCGCCTAAAGCCGAAAAAACTTTTACATATCATCAATCTTTCGGAAGAAAAATTAGGTATTGAAGATTTGGAAATTGAAGTAGAATATCAATCTCAAACGATAGGAAAATATGATTTGGAGTTCAACGGGAATCACTTTGTTTTAGTAAATAAAACTACAGCTTGTCTGGCTCAGGATGCTTGCGGAATTCCTTCAGAAAAACAAAAGAAAAATTTATCAGAATTAACTTCAGATTCAGGTAATTCTTGTGAACCCGGAAGTGGATGTTGTTAATTTTTTCCAGCCACGAATGCACGAATATTAGAAGGATTCGTGTATTCGTGGCATAACAATATAATTTAAATTCAAAATGAAACAAGAAATTAAAGAACGTTGCGAAATCATCAGCAAAAATTTTAAAGAAATTAATCCTGAAAGAAAAGTTTTACTGGAAAAATTAGCCAATCATATTCAGGAAAAATTCAATTCAGGCAAAGAAATCAATCTGGTGTATGTTTGCACGCATAATTCCCGACGAAGTCATTTGGGACAGGTTTGGGCAAAAGTGGCTGCCGATTTTTATGGTTTCAATATCAATACTTTTTCTGCAGGTACAGAAGCGACATCTTTTAATAAAAATGCTATTAATGCATTGGTTTCATCAGGTTTTGAAGTGAAAAAAATGGACGAAACTCTCAATCCTAAATACGAAGTTATTTTTGGAGAGAATAAATCGAATCTTTGTTTTTCAAAAACCATTGATGATGAAACTTTGCCCAAAGAAAACTTTGTGGCGGTGATGACGTGTGGAGATGCAGACGAAAACTGTCCGTTTATTCCGGGGTGTGATTTGCGAATCGGGACTACTTATTTTGACCCAAAATCTTACGACAATTCTATTCTTCAGGACGAAAAATATACCGAGAGAAGCAACCAAATTGCGATGGAATGTCTATATGCTTTTTCTTTAATTAAAAAATAATTGAATGCAACCCAAACTCAAGTTTCTCGACCGGTATCTTACTCTTTGGATTTTCCTTGCGATGGCAATCGGAGTAGGTTTAGGCTTTTTATTTCCTAATATTTCATCCGTTACGAATTCGCTTTCGGTCGGAAGTACCAATATTCCGTTAGCAATCGGTTTAATTTTGATGATGTACGCACCGCTTGCAAAAGTAGATTATTCGCTATTGCCAATAGCTTTTAAAGATAAGAAAGTATTATCACTTTCATTGCTGCTCAATTGGATTATTGGTCCAATTATAATGTTTATTCTAGCCATTATTTTCCTGAAAAACAAACCGGATTATATGATAGGATTAATCTTGATTGGCTTAGCAAGATGCATTGCAATGGTAATCGTCTGGAATGATTTAGCGAAAGGAAACCGGGAATATGCTGCACTTTTGGTCGCTTTGAACAGTGTGTTTCAAATTTTTTCTTACAGCTTTTTTGTATGGTTATTCATCAATGTTTTACCACAAAAATTAGGATTGGGAAGTTTCAATGTTTCTGTACCCATGAAAGATGTAACGCAAAGTGTTTTAATTTATCTTGGGATTCCATTTTTGGCAGGATTTCTAACACGTTATTTTTTAGTGAAATTGAAAGGTGTAGAATGGTATAACCGAAAGTTTGTACCGAAGATTTCGCCGATTACATTGTATGCTTTATTATTCACCATTGTATTGATGTTTAGCTTAAAAGGCGATAAAATTGTAGAACTTCCGATGGATGTTTTGAAAGTAGCAATTCCTCTTGTTATCTATTTTGTATTGATGTTTTTCGTAAGTTTTTTCATTAATAAATGGATGAATATTTCTTATGATAAAAATGCTTCAATATCGTTTACCGCTACAGGAAATAATTTTGAATTGGCGATTGCGGTTGCCATTTCTGTCTTCGGAATTCATTCTGCACAAGCTTTCGTAGGCGTTATAGGTCCATTGGTAGAAGTTCCGGTATTGATTTTATTGGTAAGAGCCAGTTTATGGTTAAAGCGAAAATTCTATTAAAATTAAGTTAAAAAAACATTGTACATTTTGAAGATATCTTTTAAGTATTTAGTATTTAAATTATTGTATTTCTCTGTTAAATGAAATGCCCTTGTTTATCCTAAAAAAGAATCTATCTCAATAAACTTTGTCTTTCTTAGCGATTAAAACGCAACGATAGACTAGGAATTTTAAAAAAAATATTGGTATAAAGATAAACAAGCCGTTTGACTATCTCTAATCTTTCATTTCACCTTATTTCCGAAAGACAAAATTTAAAATGCACAATGGGTTAAAAAAGTAAAGACTTAAGTGTAAAAATCATTATAAGAAATACCTAAATCTATACTAAATTCCGTATTTTTGGTGTTCAAAATCTAAAAATCTAAGAATAAATGGACATTATTTTTGACCTTATCGAAAAAGAAAGAGAAAGACAATCCCACGGATTAGAGCTTATTGCTTCAGAAAACTTTGTTTCTGAAAATGTAATGAAAGCAATGGGAAGTGTATTGACGAATAAATATGCAGAAGGATATCCGGGAAAAAGATATTACGGAGGTTGTGAAGTAGTAGATGAGGTTGAAACATTGGCAATCGAAAGAGCAAAGCAACTTTTCGGGGTTGATTATGTAAATGTTCAGCCACATTCTGGTTCTCAGGCAAATGCTGCAATTTATTTGGCAGTTTTGCAACCTGGAGATAAAATCATGGGGATGGATCTTTCTATGGGAGGTCACCTTACTCACGGTTCTGCAGTGAACTTTTCAGGAATTCAGTATGATGTAGTTTCTTACGGAGTACAGCAGGAAACCGGTTTGATCGATTACGACCAAATGAGAGAAGTAGCGTTGAGAGAAAGACCAAAAATGTTAATTGCTGGTTTCTCGGCGTATTCAAGAGATTTAGATTATGCTAAATTCAGAGAGGTTGCAGACGAGATCGGTGCGACACTTTGGGCAGATATTGCACATCCTGCAGGTTTGGTTGCAAAAGGATTATTAAATTCTCCATTCGAACACTGTCATGTTGTTACCACGACGACTCACAAGACCTTAAGAGGTCCAAGAGGAGGGATGATCATGATGGGTAAAGATTTTGAAAATACGTACGGACACAAAACTCCAAAAGGAGAAATCAAGCAAATGAGCCAGGTTCTTGATGGAGCTGTTTTCCCTGGAATTCAGGGTGGCCCATTGGAGCACGTGATTGCCGGTAAAGCGATTGCTTTTGGTGAAGCTATAGACGATAAGTTCTTAACTTATGCAAAACAGGTTAAATCTAATGCTCAGGCTTTATCGAAAGCGATGGTAGATTTAGGTTTTGATATTGTAAGTGGCGGAACTGACAATCACCTGATGTTGGTTGACCTTAGAAACAAGGGCGTAAACGGAAAAGAAACTGAAAAAGCTTTGGTAAAAGCTGATATTACTTGTAATAAAAATATGGTTCCGTTTGATGATAAATCTCCGTTCACTACTTCTGGTATCAGATTAGGAACTGCAGCGATCACAACTAGAGGTCTTAAAGAAAATGATATGAATACCATTGCAGAATTAATTTCTGAAGTAGTAGACAATATTAAGAATGAAGAAGTAATCGCTGACACTAGAAAGAAAGTAAACCAATTAATGGAAGGTAAAGCTTTATTCAATTATTAAGAATTGCTTTGAGCTGATTGCAATTTGCTTTTGGCTTTTCAATATAAAATAAATAGAGGTGCAAATATTTTGTGCCTCTTTTTTGTAAATTGTAATTTTGAACTATCAACTATCAACTATCAACTATCAACTATCAACTATCAACTATCAACCAAACTATGCAGCCCGATAAAAAGCTTTTTACATTTGAAGAAACCAAACAGAAACTGGTCAACTATTGTGTGTATCAGGATCGTTGTCATGCTGAGGTTGAGCAAAAAATGCGGGAATTTGTTTTAATTCCCGAAGCCAAAGAGGAAATTCTTTTGTTTTTAATGAAAGAAAATTATCTGAATGAAGAAAGATTCACCAGAAGTTATATTCGAGGAAAATTTTATATAAAAAGTTGGGGGAAAACAAAAATTAAAATGCATTTAAAGCAAAAAGGGATTAATGATAGACTAATCTCTACCTGTTTTGATGAAATTGATGAAGAAGATTACCAAAAGACACTTCATAGAATTTATGATAATTATAGTTCAAAGTTAAGCGGTTTGCAGAATTATCAAAAAAAATCAAAAACTATTAAATATCTCTTAAGCATAGGCTTTGAATATGAAAATATTTTACAGATAATTGAAAATTAATGTAATCGTAATTTTAAGTTTTTATTGAGTTTTTCTTAAAGACATAGTTTTGTCAGACGAAAAAAAAATAATTTATGGATTTAAAATTACAACGTAAATCAAAAGCGATATATGCGTTTTTGATGGCTCTGTTCTCGGTGTGGGGATGGGGGCAAGTGATTCAGCACACCTTTGCTGCAACATCGGGAAATATAACTTCTAATATTTCGTTCGCATCGGCTCAGAATAGTTCAAGCACGGCGCCAGCAATTTTTACTGATGGTTTACGTCTTTATCCTGGTGGGGCAAATGGTGGTGGTTCAGTAACAATAACCCCAACAAATGGAATTGTTATTACAAAAGTTAAATTTTTTGCCACTCAAACACAACCTATCAGATATTCAATTAATGGAGGAACTGCTGTTTCAATGGCTTCTTCTTCTACTTATGAAATAACTGGAACAATTTCTTCGAGTTTAAGATTGAACAATGCGAACACAGGTACAAGTGGAGGCGCAAACCAGCTTAGATTATCTGGTGTAGAAGTTACTTATCAAACACCTACAAGTAATCCTCCAATAGTTACTGCGTCTTCATTTACAGGATCGGTTGGAACAGTTTTTACAGAATTGATTCAAGCAACAGAAGGTCCAACATCTTATACATTAATAAGTGGAAGTAACTTACCTTCGGGATTGACTTTAAATACAGCAACAGGTGAAATTTCTGGTACACCAACTTCTGCAGGCTCTTTTACAACTAATATTACAGCTACAAATTCAATTGGAACTTCGAATCCAGCTGCTATTTCTTTTACAATAAATAAAGGAAACCAAACAATTAATGGTTTTGCAAATCAAACAAAGTTTGTCAGTAGCCCATCTTTTACTTTTTCTGCAAATACAGATGGAGCAAATTTACCGATAACATATATGAGCTCAAATCCTTCTGTAGCGACAATATCAGGAAATACAATAACAATAGCTGGAGTTGGAACAACAAATATAACTGCTACGCAAGCTGGAAATAATGACTGGAATTCTCTCAGTCAACAAATTATTTTAACAGTTGCAGCAGATCCGATAACATATAACGGTGTAGGAAGATTTGAAAAAATTACATCATTATTAGATTTAACAGATGGTTATTACGTTTTTGTTGGAGATACAAGTAATGCAATGTTAAATAGTATTTCCAGCAGTAAGCTGTCAGCATCAAATGTTTCGGCAATTAACAATGTTATTACAAATCCTTCTGTAAATATTGTTTGGAAAATACAAACAGATGCTGGAAATATTAAAACTATTTACAACGAATCAATTGATAGATACGTTTCTGGAGGTGGAAGTAATACAAATATTTCATTAGCAACAAGTGTTTCAGGAAGTGGACAAAAATGGCAAGCGAACACTGTAAGTAATTTATTTAGATTTACTAACGTAACTCAAACAGGAAGAGCTTTGTGGTATAACGGTTCAGTATTTGGACAATATTCAACTACAAATATTTCAGGTTATTATGATTTGGAACTTTTCAAAAGAATAGAAACCACAATTTGGAACGGAACTTCTTGGTCAAACGGAGCTCCAGATGCTAAAGATGTAATTATTACAGGTTCTTATTCTACTGCGTCACAGCCATCTTTCACAGCTAAAAATATCACTATTAAAAACGGTGGAGTTTTAGAACTTACTTCTGGTAATACAATTTCAGCTGTAGATGTAACGGTAGAAGATGGCGGTAACCTAATTCAGAAAGACGGTTCTGTTTTATCTTATACAGGAGCTTTCAAAGCATTGAAAAACGGAACAAGCGAAGTTAATAAATATGCATTTTGGTCTTCACCTGTTGTTAATCAGAATTTAACTAATATGTATACAGCTGGAACACCAGCGTTTATTACAGAATATGATACGGCTACAGATTCTTATGTAAATGCAGCTTCTACAACTTCTGTATTTGCGAAAGCTTACTCGATTAAAACTCCAGTTGCCAATGCTGCTTTAGTTTTTGAAGGAACTCCAAATACCGGAACGCAGACTTATACATTAGCGACTTCTGGAAACGGTTTTAACTTAATTGGTAACCCGTATCCTTCAAGCTTAAGTTTAGGTGCTTTTTATACTGCCAACGCAGCAAGAATTTCAAGTACTTTTTATTTCTGGGATAACAAAAGCACGAATGTAACGCTTCAAAACGGTGCTACCACTACAAATTATGGATATGCTACATTCAATGCTGCTAACGGTGCAAATCCTACCTGGGTGCCTGCTCCAAATGGTAATGGAGGAACTGCCGTTGTTCCGACAGGTGCGGTTGCAAATATTGGTCAGGGATTTATTGTTAAAACTTTAAATACATCTGTTGATACTTCTTTGACATTTAATAATGAAATGAGAGGTGCTACAAATGGTACTTTCTTCAATAAAAATAATTCTGCAACCGAAGGTAAATTCTGGTTAAGACTAAATTCTGAATACAATACCAACAATACTTTTGCAGTAGATTATACAGACGGGGCTTCAGACTCATTCGATAATTATGACTCTAAAGCGATAGGAATGGGTTCTGACGGGTTCTATACCTTAGCAGATTCACAAAAATTAATTATTCAAGGGAAAGCAAGTTTTGACATCAATGATGTAGTTCCTGTAGGACTTAAGCATTTCCAAAATGGAAACTTTACGATTGCTTTAGTACAGAAAGAAGGATTGTTTAATAACGGACAGGCAATTTATCTGCATGATAAAATAACAGGTGCCTACACAGACCTTCAGAATAGTGCCTATACATTTAATGCAAACGCAGGAGAAACTGCTGATAGATTCGAGATTGTTTATAAGCTTAATGTTTTGGCAACTGCAGAAATTAAAAAAGATACTTTTGAAGTTTTCAGAGACGGTCAGGATTTCGTTGTGAGAAACGATAAAAATGTTGAAAAAGTAGAAATCTTTGATGCAGCTGGAAGAAAAATCCAGACAATTAATGAGAATTCTAAAGTAATTCGTGTACAGCTTTCTTCTAAAGGTGTTTACATCTTGAAGGTATTATCACAAGGTAAAGAGTACACAAAAAAAATAATTAAATAAGAAAGAATTATGAAAAAGATTATAATAATGTTTGTAATGGTGTTGTCAGGATTTGTTTTTGCACAAGAATCTACAGATAATCCATTTATATATGATAATGGTACTACCGAGTTGCAAGAAGAAGATGTTTTGCCTGCAAATCCGGGCGATCCGGGATTAGCACCTATCGATGATTATATTCCGGTACTTTTAATAATTGCAGTTGGCTTAGCAATAGCGTGTGCAAATAAGAAGAAGACGGCTTAAGAATAGTCATTTTATTATTAATTTAATCTTCCGGAATTACTTCCGGAAGATTTTATTATTTATAACAATAAATTAAATTAAGTCTCATTTATTTTAAATTTCAAACTTAAAATAGTTTTAAGATAAGAAACTGTGTTAAATATTTATCTATTTCATTTTGAATGTGGTAGATTATTCTTTTAAATTTTAAGTATATGGGTAGTAAGTAAATGAAAATATATTTTTAAACTGATTTTTTTATAAAAATAATATCATTATCTTTGCCGAATAATCAAAATATCAAAATGTTGGATGAAAAAGCTGGATGATGCTTTTAGTGCGTTGTATAAAGGGGATAATATTGTAAAACTCACAGAGCTAAGATATATACCGCGATGGATTGTCATTCTTATTGATATTTCAATTATACTTCTATCCATATTTTTGGCATATATACTTCTAGATAGACTGCGTGTACAGGTCAATTTTCCCAATCATCGTTTAGAAAAAAGAATAATACTTATTGCGGTTAATTTATTGTTTATGTTTGTTTTTAGAACATACGCAGGTATAATAAGACATTCTACTTTTTTTGATTTATTTAAGATTGTTTTATCTTCAGGCAGCACTTTAGTAACATTAATATTTTTAAATTTTTTTATAGAGCTCCTGTTTGATAAACCACTTTATTTATATCCTACTTTATTTCTTTACTTTTTTATTTCGATTTCGCTGATGTTCTTCTTCAGAATGGTTACCAAGCAATTTTTTAATATTTTAATTGATATTAAAGGGGCTTCGTCAAAAACCAGAGTGGCAGTTGTGGGGATAAGTGATGCATCTGTTTCTTTAGCAAGAGCAATACTTCATAATCCTAATTATCCTTATCGGTTAGAGGGTTTCGTAACGAAAAGATCAGATTCTAACAAAGCAGTTCTGCTGGGGCATAAAATTTATAATAGTGACTATTTTTTTAAGAATAAAAATATAACCGGCAAATTTGATGCAGTTTTGATTATCAAAGAGATTATGTCAAAACAAGAGCTCGAAGAATGGATGACGTTGGCTTTAGACCACGGACTGAAAGTTTTGAAAGCTCCTACATTAAGTAAAATGCGTGATTCTGATTTGGTCGGAGGAATTCGCCAGCTGCAAATAGAAGACCTATTAAATCGGAGACCTATAAAAATAGAAAACGAAGAGGTTACAAGAAGGCATGCTGGGAAAAGCGTGCTGGTAACAGGTGGAGCAGGTTCGATCGGTAGCGAAATTGTGCGTCAGGTTGCTCAGTTTAGTCCTTCGCTGATTGTTGTGCTTGATCAGGCAGAATCTCCTTTATACGAATTGGAACTCGAATTGCTCGAAAAATTCCCTGATCAGAAATTCAAATTTGTCTTAGCGGATATTTCCAATTCTTACAGGCTTGAAAAAATATTTGAACTCTATCATTTCTCAATGGTTTATCATGCAGCGGCTTATAAGCATGTGCCTTTAATAGAAGAAAATCCGCATGAAGCCATTTTTGTAAACGTATTAGGGACAAAGAATGTCGCACTGCTCTCAAAAAAATATAAAGTAAACCGTTTCGTAATGGTTTCTACAGATAAAGCCGTAAACCCTACCAATGTAATGGGTGCCTCCAAGAGAACGGCTGAGCTTTTTGTGCAGTCTTTACAGAATACGGAAGGCAATACAACAAAATTCATTACTACGCGTTTTGGAAATGTGTTAGGATCAAATGGGTCAGTGATTCCGCATTTTAGAAAACAAATTGAGAAGGGTGGTCCCGTTACCATCACGCATCCCGATATTATACGTTATTTTATGACGATACCTGAAGCGTGCGAGCTGGTACTTCAGGCAGGGACTATGGGAGATGGTGGTGAAATTTATGTTTTTGATATGGGCGAGCCTGTGAAAATATTAGATCTTGCGAGAAGAATGATAAAGTTATCAGGATATATTCCCGATGAAGAGATCAAAATTAAATTTATTGGCTTAAGACCCGGCGAGAAACTTTATGAGGAACTATTGAGTAATAATGCAACTACAGTTCCTACACATCATGAGAAAATTATGATTTCTAAAGATCCTTATTTGGGATTTGAAGAGATTGATTTATTATGCAAACAAATTATAAAATCCGCAGTTAAAAGAGATAAGATACAGGTAGTCACCCTTTTGAAAGCAATTGTTCCGGAATTTATAAGTAATAATTCAGAGTTTGAGCTTTTAGACATAAAAGACAATGACATTATTGTTATGAGTGACCAAAGCCCAAGCATCCAATTGAGTAATAATTGAATCATATTTGTTAATAATCGTTAAAACGAATTAAACAATAGTTTAAAAAATCTATTTAAAAAATAATAAACCTATTTTTGTGAAAAATTTTCAGAAATGATTTTAAAAAAATATTTTATTTACAGTGTAGTTGGCTTAGCGATAGCCTCATGTACACCAAGACAGGAAATTAACTATATGCAAGATATTGAAAGTGTTGCATTAGATAATTCGATTAAAAACAGTAGGAGTACATTACAGCCTGGTGATAAATTAATTATTACTGTGACAGCTAAAGATATGGACGTGGTAAAGCCATTTAACCAAACTTATTCTTCAAGTGCAACAATAACACAGTATTCTAATCCGAGTTCAAATAATCTTCCTCAGCAGCTTCCGGTTTCAGGACCTACATATATTGTAGATACAGATGGGAATATTACATTTCCGCAAATTGGTACTGTAAGTACAAAAAATGAAGATGTAGAAACGATGAAGGCTAAATTAACTAATCTCATTTCACAATATGTTAAAAATCCAGATGTAGATTTAAAATTAATAAATTTTAAAGTTGCTGTTTTAGGAGAGGTTACAAGACCAGGAACTTATGTTATTCCGGACGGAAGTACAACACTTTTGGGAGCTTTGGGTCTAGCTGGAGACCTTACTGTATATGGTGTCAGAACAAATGTATTGGTCGTAAGAAATGTCGATGGAAAGATCACAAAAGAAAGGATAGATTTGACGAGTGCGCAGTTTATAAATTCACCATACTATTACCTTAAGCAAAATGATATGATCTATGTGCAGCCTAATGCGAATAGAGAAAAGGCAGCACGAATTGATCCAAATACAGGATTGTACATTTCGGTTGCATCAGTTATTGCTTCTTTAGTGATTGGGGTTTTGGCTCTTACAAAAAATTAATTTAAGAGAATTCTTTATAGTGGATTATAATCAAATGCAAAATGAGATTCAGGAAGAGTCTTTAAATATCAGGGAAATTGTTAAACCTTACATTCATCGGTGGTATTGGTTTATCATAGGTGCTATTGTAGCCGTTATTGTCGCATGGTTCTTTTTAAGATACAGCATTCCGGTGTATAGCACAGAATCAACCTTATTAATTAAAGAAGTTAAAAAATCAGCAGCAGGCCAGCCTGATATGTCTGTGATTTCAGAATTAAGTGGTATTGGAGGGATGGGTACCAACTCAGTAGACAATGAAATTGAGATTCTGAAGTCTAAAAAACTGATGCTCTCAGTAGTAAGAGAATTAGCACTAGAAACTAATATTTATTCTAAAGGAAATATAAAAGATAGCGAATTATATAAAGAAACTTCTCCTTTTCTAGTAAGGATCATCAGCGAAAAGAAAAAAGCTAAATATCCGAAAACAGAAGTTATCGCTAAAGTAAAAGGCAATAAAATCATCATTGAATCTGAGAGTTTCAAAAAAGATATTCAAACTGAATTCAATAAATCGGTTACAATGCCTTTTGGTGTGGTAATGTTCCAGAAAAATCCCAAATTTAAATCAACTACTTCAGAAAAATCAACTGCACAGTTCAGACTGCAATTTATGTCAGGAATGGACAGAGCAATATATTATCTTGCGAAGCTCAATGTAAATTTGGTACAAAAGGAGGCTACGGTTCTTAAAATTTCAATCACTGATCCTATTTCTGACAAATCAGTGGATATTTTAAATAAGCTTGCTGTAAATTATAACCGTGAAGCAATTTTAGATAAGAACTCTGAAGCACAAAAAACAGCTAGTTTTATTGATGAGCGTATTAATCTCATCAGTAAAGAATTAGGTACCGTAGAGTCTCAGAAAGAAGATTTTAAGCTTCGGAACAATATTGCAGATATCCAAACTGAAGCACAGCTTTCTTTGGAAACGGCCATGAGCAGCCGCCAGAAGCAGCTTGAGAATGAGTCTCAGCTAGAGTTGGTCAACAGTTTGCTTAATTCTGTTAACCGACAGGGTACATATCAGGTTTTGCCGCTTAATGTGGGGCTTGCAGACCCTAATATTACATCTAACATTGCATTGTATAATCAGTTGGTCATTGATAGAAACAGATTACTTGAGAGTTCCACGACAGTCAATCCGGTTGTTCAGAATATTACCAGTCAGATAAACAGCATGCGTAGCTCGGTAATTCAGAGCTTACAAAAAAGTCAATCTGCACTTCAGATTTCAATTGGAACAATTGCTGGTGAACAAAACAAATTGTCTGGTAGAATCTCTAAAATTCCAGTTCAGGAAAAAATGTTCCGTAGTATTGAAAGACAGCAAAATATTAAAGAACAGCTTTATTTATTATTACTTCAAAAAAGAGAGGAAGCTGCTATATCATTGGCAATTGCTGCTCCAAAAGCTAGAATTGTAGACGATGCTTTAACAAACCCTGTTCCGGTTTCTCCGAAAAAAATGATTATTTATCTCGGAGCATTGATTATAGGGTTGCTAATTCCTTTTGCTATTATTTATCTTTTAGAATTATTTAACAATAAAATTAAAACTAAACAAGATCTTGAAAAACTGCTTGATGGAGGAACTGTAGTTGGAGAGCTTCCGTCTTTACAAAAAGGCGATCCTGAAATTGTTCAACTTAATGATTTATCTCCTTTAGCAGAAGCGTTCAGAATTTTAATTACCAATATTAATTTTATGTTGCCTAAAAACAAAAAAGGTAATGTGATTTTTGTTACCTCTACAGTTAAAGGGGAGGGAAAAACATTTACTTCGGTTAATTTAGCGCTTACATTAGCATCACCTCGGAAAAAGGTAGTTATTATTGGGTCAGATATTCGAAATCCACAGTTACAGAGATATAATGAAAGCAGAAGAGGATTGATTGGTCTTTCAGAATTTATGTATGATGACCAGATGGATGTTTCAGAAATTATTCATCCCACTTCATTCAATCCGTATTGCGATGTGATTTATTCAGGAGCTATCACTCCAAATCCTACAGAGCTTTTATCTAACGGAAGGTATGAGGAATTGGTAGAATCATTAAAACCAATGTATGATTACATATTATTGGATACGGCTCCATTAATGTTGGTAACAGATTCATTCTTAATAGCTGATGTAGCAGATATTACAGTATATGTTACCCGTTCTGGTTATACAGAAAAAGAATTAGTTGGATTTATCAACAAGCAAATAAAAGATAAGAAAATTAAAAATGTGGGAATGGTGCTCAATGATGTGAGTAAAATGAATAGCGGATATGGCTATGGGTACAAATATGGGTATGGCTACAGTGCTGATTCTGATAAATCATGGTGGAAGAAAATGTTTAAATCATAATAATGAATAAAATTTTAATTACTGGAGGAGCAGGTTTTATAGGGTCTAATCTTACAGAATATTTTTTAAATAAAGGCTATCAAGTAACTTGTTTAGATAACTTCGCAACCGGGCACCGTCATAACATAGAATCTTTTCTTGCTAATGAAGAATATAAACTGATTGAGGGTGATATAAGAGATTTAGAAACATGTCATGAGGCTGTTGCTGGAGCAGATTACGTTTTACATCAAGCAGCATTAGGATCGGTTCCCCGTTCAATTAATGATCCGATTACTTCTAATGAAGTCAATGTTTCTGGTTTCTTAAATATGTTAGTTGCCGCTCGTGATGCGAATGTTAAACGTTTTGTTTATGCAGCTTCTTCTTCTACCTATGGTGATTCCGAATCTTTACCAAAAGTTGAAGAAGTGATTGGAAAACCACTATCTCCTTATGCAATTACAAAGTATGTAAATGAACTTTATGCAGATATTTTTAGTAAAACCTATGGTTTATCTTGTATAGGGCTGCGCTACTTTAATGTATTCGGCCGTCGCCAAGATCCAAATGGAGCATATGCAGCTGTTATTCCATTATTTGTAAAACAATTCATGAACCATGAATCGCCAAAAATTAACGGAACAGGAGATTACTCTCGCGATTTCACCTATATTGATAATGTTATCCAGATGAATGAACGTGCAATGTTGGCAAATGATTCTAAAGCAATTAATACAGTTTATAATACAGCTGTTGGTGATCGTACGACATTGAATGATTTAGTTAGATATTTGAAAGAATACCTAAGCGAATTTGATAGAGAGATTTCTAATGTTAATGTAATATATGGGCCAAACCGTATCGGAGATATACCACACTCATTAGCGTCTATTGAAAAAGCCAAAACATTATTAGGATATGAGCCAACTCATACTATAGATAAAGGGCTGAAAGAAGCAGTACAATGGTACTGGGAAAACTTAAAATAATAAAGAAAACTGAATATAATTTCTCCTTATGAATTACAAAATAGCAATTATTGGTTTAGGATATGTAGGTCTACCATTGGCGAGGTTATTTGCTACTAAATACAACACTGTTGGTTTCGATATCAATGAAGTACGAATTAATGAATTAAGATCAGGAATTGATACTACTTTAGAAGTTGAAGATAATGTACTCCAGTCTGCTTTAGTTGATAATGCTAACGAAGAGAAAGGTTTATATCTGACCAATCAGTTAGACGAAATCAGAGATTGTAATTATTTTGTAGTTACAGTTCCTACACCGGTTGACAAAAACAACCGCCCAGATTTAACTCCTTTATTTAAGGCAAGCGAAACTGTGGGAAAGGTAATAAAAAAAGGAGACATTGTTATTTATGAATCTACTGTTTATCCGGGAGCTACAGAAGAAGATTGTATCCCGGTAGTGGAAAAAGCTTCCGGTTTGAAATTCAATATAGATTTCTTTGCAGGATATTCTCCCGAAAGAATTAACCCTGGGGATAAAGAACATACTGTAGAAAAAATCTTGAAAGTAACATCTGGCTCGACCCCTGAAATAGGAAAAAAAGTAGATGATCTTTATAAATCTGTGATTACTGCAGGGACACATTTAGCACCCACTATTAAAGTAGCAGAAGCTGCAAAAGTAATTGAAAATTCACAACGTGATATCAATATTGCATTTGTCAACGAATTAGCTAAAATCTTCAATTTATTAGAGATTGATACACATGCTGTTTTAGAGGCGGCAGGTACAAAATGGAATTTTTTGCCTTTCAAACCAGGTTTAGTAGGAGGTCACTGTATTGGGGTAGATCCTTATTATTTGGCGCAAAAAGCTCAGGAACATGGTTATCATCCTGAGATTATCTTAGCAGGAAGAAGATTGAATGATTCTATGGGTGAATATGTGGCATCGCAGGTAGTTAAATGCATGATAAAAAAAGGTATTCGGGTGAATGGTGCAGAAATTTTAAACTTAGGAATTACATTCAAAGAAAACTGTCCGGATGTTCGTAATACAAAAGCAGTTGATGTTATTAGTGCACTGGAAGATTATTCAATGAAGGTTACTACCTTCGACCCTTGGGCAAATCCAGTAGAAGTAATGCATGAATATAATTTAGATTGTAGTTCTGAGCTTGTTGAAGGGTCTAAATTCGATGCTATTATTTTGACTGTTGCGCATAATGAGTTTACTAGCTTAGATTTAAACCAGTACCTAAAAAAAAATGGTGTGGTGTACGATGTCAAAGGAGTTTTAAAGAATTCAGATAATAGTTTATAATTATGAAACCAGAAATTATTAATCTTCTAAAAATTGTTGATCCCAGAGGGAATCTCTCTTTTTTTGAAAATCAAAAACAACTTCCCTTTGAAATTGCAAGAACATATTGGATTTATGATGTACCAGGAGGCGAGACTAGAGGAAGCCATGCATTTAAAGAGCAGCAGGAATTCATTGTGGCATTGTCAGGAAGTTTTGATGTTCTGCTTCATGATGGTCAGAAGGAAATTAAATTTTCATTGAATCGTTCTTATTATGGATTATATATCCCTAAAATGTTTTGGAGACGGTTAGAGAATTTCTCTACCAATGCTCTAGCTCTGATTGTTTCTGATAAGCATTTTGACACCAACGATTATATTAGAGATTTTGAAGAATTTAAAGGTTTAAAATATGAAGAATAAATCTGTTTTTAACTGCTCAGTCATTGACTTGGGAAAAACTAATTTTACTGAAGGAAATCTTACGGCTGTTGAAAATGCATCTGACTTCCCTTTTGATATAAAAAGAGTCTTCTATTTATATGATATAGCAGGAGGTGAAAGTAGAGGAGCACATGCTCATAAAGAATGTCATCAGTTTTTAATTGCTGCTAGTGGAAGTTTTGAGGTAAGTTTAGATGATGGGAACTACAAAAGACAGGTCTTTCTTAACCGTCCATATATAGGTTTACATATTCCCCCTGGAGTCTGGGCATCTGAGATCAACTTTTCTTCTGGAGCAATCTGTCTCGTGCTGGCTTCGCACACCTATAATGAATCAGATTATATCAGGAATTACGAAGATTACTTAAAATTAAAAGATAATGAATAAAATTCATCCTTTATCTGATGTGCAGTCGAAAAATATTGGTACTAATACATTCATATGGCAGTATTGTGTTGTGCTAAAAGATGCAGTAATTGGTGATAATTGCAACATTAACTGTCAAGTTTTTATAGAGAATGACGTTATTATTGGAGACCATGTTACAATAAAACCAGGTGTCCAGATTTGGGATGGTGTAACGCTAGAAGACAATGTTTTTATTGGTCCAAATGTAACTTTTACCAATGATCTTATACCCAGATCAAAACAATACCCTGAATCTTTTGCCAAGACGATTGTAAGAAAAGGAGCTTCTATTGGTGCCAATTCAACAATAGTTGCAGGAAATACTATAGGAGAGAATGCTTTTATAGGTGCTGGCAGTGTTGTGACCAAAGACGTACCTGCCTACACTGTCTGGTTTGGAAACCCGGCCAAACATAGGGGTACAATTGATGATAAAGGAACGATAACCTATTTATAAAAAATAATGATTAAATTTCTTGATTTACAAAAAATAAATCTTGCACATCAGCAGGAAATAGAGGAAAGACTAGTCAATACCTTTCGATCCGGATGGTACTTATTGGGAAATGAAGTGGGAAATTTTGAGAAAAATTTCGCAAAGTACATCAATGCAGAATATGCGATAGGTGTTGCCAACGGATTAGATGCTTTAAGGCTGATCCTGAGAGCATATATGGAACTAGGTCTCATGAGTAAGGGGGATGAGATTATCGTTCCTGCCAATACATACATCGCTTCTTTGTTAGCTATTTCAGATAATGGACTAATTCCTGTTTTGGTAGAGCCTGCAGATACAGATTTTAATATAGATATCTCTAAAATAGAGGAGAAAATATCAGATAAGACAAAAGCAATTATGATTGTCCATTTATATGGAAGAGTTGTTTTTTCACCTGAACTGAAAAATATTGCTGAAAAATACACTCTTAAGATCATAGAAGATAATGCTCAGGCAATAGGTGCAGAGTGGGAAGGTATAAAAACCGGAAATTTAGGGGATGCTGCAGGTTTTAGTTTTTATCCGGGGAAGAACTTAGGTGCTTTGGGTGATGCAGGTGCAGTAACAACTAATGACGAAGAACTGGCCAATACAGTCAGAGCTTTAGCTAATTACGGTTCAAATCAAAAATATATCAATATTTATCAAGGATTAAACTCCAGATTAGATGAAATTCAGGCTGCTGTTTTAGATGTTAAATTAAAGTATATTGATTCCGAAAATGCTAGAAGGAGAGAGATTGCAGAGAAGTATATTGCCGAGATTAAAAATATACACATCACACTTCCTCAACTTCCAACTTCAAAAAATGAACATGTTTGGCACTTATTTGTAATTAGGACTGCTGAAAGAGAAAAACTACAAAAATATTTGACAGATCATGAGGTGCAGACATTAATTCATTATCCAATTCCCCCACATAAACAAGTAGCCTATTCTCATCTGAATGATTTAAGTTTTCAAATTACGGAAAAGATTCATAACGAAGTTTTAAGTTTGCCTGTAAGCCCGGTTATGGATGATACCGAAGTTACTAATATCATAAATATTTTAAATAGATTTTATTAATTAACTGTGAGCTCAGAAGAATCTTCATATAAACAAATTTTAAAATCTTCAAGTATTATTGGGGGGACACAAATCTTTACAATCCTAATTCAGATTATTAGATCAAAAATAATCGCAGTAATCATAGGAACTACTGGTTTTGGTATTTTAGGATTGTTACAAACGACTATTTCACTTATCAGTAATCTTACTAATGGTGGATTAGGTGTAAGTTCTGTTAGAGATTTATCAGAAGCATATTCAAAGAAGGATTATGCTAAAACTACTATGGTAGTTTCCGTTGTTAAAAAATTAGTAATAATTACGGGATTATTAGGAACAGGAATAATGTTGTTTTTTTCTAAATATCTAAGTAAAATAGTTTTTGGGAATGGTAATTATACATTACATTTTGCTTTTGCGTCTGTCACTCTTTTTCTGATGCAATTTACCGTTTGGCAAAATGTTATATTGCAAGGTACGAGAAACATTAATTATTTAGCTAAGTCTAATATGATAGGCTCTACAATTGGATTGATTTTAACAGTCCCATTGTACTACATTTTCAAAATTGAAGGAATAATTCCAGCAATCATTATTAGTGCTCTAATCACTCCTGTAGTTACTTCATATTTTGTAAAAAAAATTAATATTCCAACAAGTAAAGTATCTTTTAAAAATGCTTTTATTCAAGGTAAGGATATGATTAATCTGGGAATGATGCTTAATTTGGGATTAATAATTTCCCAAATTACTTCATTTATTATCAGAACTTTTATTGGTCGAAGTGGAGGATTAGAGCAGGTAGGTCTTTATTCTGCAGCCTTTACGATAATTAATGGGTACATGAATATTATCTTTACTGCTATGTCAACAGATTATTATCCCCGGCTTTGTTCAGTTAGTCATGATAATGAGAAGTCCTATAATATGATTAATCAGCAGGCTGAAATAATATTAATTGTATTGGGCCCGATTTTAATCGTTTTTATTTCATTTATTCATTACGGTATTTTAATTTTATATTCTCAAAAATTCTTAGGGATAAATTTAATGTTACAATTTGCGGCTATTGCTATGTTATTTAAAGGGGCTAGTTTTTCCGTAGCACATTTATTTTTGGCAAAAGGAGCATCTAAAATTTATTTTTGGAATGAATTAGTTTCAAATATTTATTTACTAATTCTTAATATACTTGGTTATTATTTTTGGGGATTAAACGGGATTGGTATTTCGTTCCTATTAGGTTATTTTCTGTACTTTTTTCAAGTATTAATAGTTGCTAGAATCTACTACAATTATAAAATAAGTAAAGATTTTGTTAAACTGATTTTAATTCAGACTTTATTAGTTTCCGCAATGCTTCTATTAGTATTATTTTTCAATACACAATTTTATCTCAAAATTTTACTTATCATGATAACATTTTTAATATCATATAAACTACTAAGTAAAAAAATAGATATAAAAAATATTATTAAACGTAAATAAAATGCAGTTAATTAAGGTTGAAAAAACATATAATAAATTTAAAGAATTATCTATAAATTCTTATCACCGAAGAAATTTTGATTCGTTTATATCTCTTGCCGACAATGCGGCAAATATTGCAAGCATATTTAATTCGATATATTATGATGAAGTATTTGAAGATTATTTCAAAAAAATTGCTATAGAAAATATTAAAAAACCAATTAACTTCATTAAATATAATAGAAAAATTGTTTTTTATGATGAAATTGGAACTGTAGCATGTTTAAGTGTCCAGTATATTCTGGCTCTTATAGAGTTAGAATATGAAATACTATATATATTCCATTCCGATACTCGTATTTTATCTCCTTTTATTTTGAAAATTTTGGAAGGGTATGATAAATGCAAAATAGTTATAACTGATTCTCTACAAACAGATAAAGTTGATAAAATAAAATTTTTGTATAATGAAATTACTACATTTGGTCCGGAAAAAGCTATATTGCATACCCCTGCAGCAGGTGCTCTTGGCGCTATTTTATGGTATTCACTAGAATACATTACGAGATTCAGAGTAGTGCCGGGTGATCATCATTTTTATTTTGGGGTTAATTGCACTGATTATTTTTTAGAATTTAGAAACTTTGGTTATACGACAGCGATAGAAAAAAGGAATATAGATAAAAATAAGATTTTTATACAACCTTATTATCCTTTATTACATAATACAATAGATTTCCAAGGTTTTCCGGTAGACATATCAAAAGGTATTACTATTTTTTCTGCAGCATCACCATACAAAGTATATGGCGAAAATGATAAATATTTTAATATTATAAAAAAAATATTAGAAACGTATCCTGAAGTAACTTTTCTTTTTGCAGGTGGCGGTTTTTTATACCCATTTAAAAAATTTATAAGGAACAATAATTTTGAAAATAGAATTTTTCTCTTAGGCTACCGAAAGGATATTGATAAATGTATTCAGAATTGTGATATATATATGTGTTCTTATCCAATGACAGGAGGTTTGACAAGTCAATATGCTGCTTTTTATGCTAAACCTATCCTTTCTTATACAGATACGCAATTACCGGGAAACAAGATTGAAGATATAATAGAAGGGGTTACAAAACACGAAAAGAAAATTACATATGATTCGGAAAAAGATTTTTTTGAATTTATAAATGATTTAATTAAAGATGAAAATTTTAGAAAAGGAGAGGGACAATATTTAAAAGATAAAGCATTTCATTCGGATAATTTTGCGAAAATTTTAGAATCTAACCTAAATCTAAAGTCTCAATCGGTTCCAAGATTGATTTCCATCAATTATGATAAAATAGTAAAAGTAAATTTAGAAAAAGAGAATAAGTATGTGCCGGGATTTAGAATTTATATGCTGTTATATTTACTTAAATCTAAAAATATCAAAAATTTCAGTTTTTTAATACCGGAATTGATGACATCACGAATTCTTTTTAGAAGTCTGTTCAATAAAATATTTTAAAAAAATAGAAATGCTATTATTTATTTTTTTATTTCTTATTTTATTGGGTTTTCATTTTAGAAAATCTAAAATTTTTTCTGCAATATTATTTTTTTTTACATGGATTTTAATTGGTTGGAATACCAATAATGCAGATTTTGAAAATTACAAAATTAGGTTTGAATATACAGATTATGATTTTACCAAAATTGATTTCTTTGGAGAACAGGGCTTTAATTTACTAAATTATTTTGGGTCTAGCCTTCATTTGGATTACCTTCATTTTAAAATCATTATTTCTTTTATTTGTTTATTTCTTATTTTTAGAGTAATATATATATATGCTCGTTATCATACATTGGTAATAGCATCATATTGTTTATTCTTATTTGTCTTAGATGTTACACAATTAAGGAACTTTATTGCTTTTTCAATTGTATTATCCGCACTTCCTTTATTAATTAAAAATAAATTTACTGCCAATATATGGTATGTGTTGTGGGTTTTAATTGCATGTACTATACATATATCTTCAATTTTTTATTTAATTTTTGTATTTGCAAATGTAAAGTTTAATAAGAAATTATTAATTATATGGGTGCTTGCTGTTTTCGTTATCAAAACAACCATATATCAATATATAAACAGTATGGTGGTAAAGGCAAATGATTACCAAGATAAAGTGTCTTTTTTAGGTTTTATCATGTACACCATCATCCAAATTATTAACCTTATTTATCTATCAAAAATACATACAAAGAAAATCAGTATTAAACTTTCTCATGAACAGAAACAAATCACTGTTTCAGATTTAGTTCTGAATATAAACTGGCTTTTGCTATTCTTGCTACCATTTTATTTGGATTCAATTACTTTTTCGCGATTATTCCGTAATATGACATTGTTTAATTTTATTTTTATCACTAATCACTTTACTTTTAGCAAGAAAATAAATTTTAATATGGTTACTTATATTAGCTATGGTCTGTTTTTTTTATTAGTGTATAATGTTTTTGGAGGTAATTTTGAAAAAATTGTTCTTCCTGTTTTTAATAATAATTCTTTTAATTTAATAAATTGATGAATATAGCATACTCTTGTAACGAAGCATACATACAGCATACTGGGATTTCCATGATTTCTTTATTCGAAAACAATAAAGAAGTAAAAGAAATTAATATATATTTTGTCTCAAAAGATGTTTGTCATCAATCATTAGAGATACTAAAGAAAATATGTGTTAATTATAATAGAAATTTAATAATTATCCCATTTGAATCAATTTGCTATGATTTGAAGTTAAAAGATACGGGAAGGCATATAGAAACTATATATTCTAAACTATTTTTTGAAAGAATTAATAACATTGATAAAATTTTTTATTTAGATAGTGATACTATTGTAACCGGTTCTTTAGAAGAATTATGGGATGTTAATTTAGAAGGTTATTTCGTAGCTGGAGTTGAAACTTATACAGTAGGAGTTAAAAAAGACTTAAATCTTTTAGAATCAGACATATTTATAAATGATGGTATAGTTCTCATGAATTTAAAAGAAATTAGGAGTGCAAATTTAGTAGAAGAATTTTTGAATTTTATAAATTATTTTGAAGGAGCTCCTCCACTTTTATCTGAAGGAACAATAAATGTTGTTTGTAAAAATAAAATAAAAATACTTGATCCAAAATACAATCTAATGAGTGGATTTATTTTATATGAAAACGATAGTAGATATTATAAAAGTTCACTTTTAGGAGATTTTTATACGAAAGAAATGATTATAAATGCAGTTGCTAGTCCAATAGTAATACATTATCTAGATGCATTTTATAATAGACCTTGGAGTAGATATTGTACACATCCATTAAAGCATCAATATCTTTACTATAAAACTCTATCTCCATGGAAAAATGAAAAATTAACAAATAGGAAACTTTCAAAAAAAATGAGGATAACAGGATTTATTATACAAAAATTGCCATATGAAATTTTCTCTTTTTTAAAAAAATTATTGTAGGATAAATAATTTTTTCAATATGATCAAAAAAATAATGAAATCTAGCATAATAATATTCCTTGGATTTATCTGTCTTTTCTGCGAAAAAAGGCAAATGAAAATTAATGATTCAGTCCCTTCAAATTATTTAAATAAATATGAGATTTCATCAGTAAAAAGAGAAAAAATAAAATCGACAATTAAGAGTTTAAAAGATATTACCATTTATTTGCCAAATAACTATGTGAAAGATGGTTCTGAAGACTATACAAAAGCTTTACAAAGAGGAATTGATAATAATGAAAATGTTATTCTTCCGAATTTTCCGATTTTAATTAATGACAAAGGATTATTATTACGATCAAATACTATAATCGTTTTTAATAAAAATTCTGCTCTAAAAAAAATGACGACAAATAAAAGTAATTATGATATTTTAAAAATTTCAGGAGTTAAAAATATTAAAGTCTATTTTGCCAATATCATAGGTGATAGATACAATCATGGTGGTAAAGATGGAGAGTGGGGCATGGGAATAGGAATTTGGAATAGCGAAAATATTCAAATTGAGATTCCTAGAATTAAGTATTGTTGGGGAGATGGTATATATATCAATCATTCTAATATGATAACAATTAATAAACCGTTCCTAAATAATAATAGAAGAAACGGTTTGTCAATTATTTCGGGAACAAACATAACAGTTGATTCTTTATTAGCAACAAATCATGATGGAACAGCGCCAAAAGCAGGAATCGATATTGAGCCAAATAATAATTATGAAGAATTAAAAAATATAATCATTAATAATCCTATAACTTATAATAATACACAAGGAGTACTTATTGCATTAGAAGCAATGAATGGTAAGACAAGTAAAAATATGAAAATAACAATTAATAATCATACTGATGATTCTTCAGATTATTCACTTGGATTATATGTTAATAAAAATAGACTGAATGATGCTTTTTTGATTGGAACTATTGATATTATAAACTCTAAATGGATTAATACAAAAAAAGAGAATATATTATTTAATAAAAAAGAAAATACAAATAAAAACAGAATAAAAATAAATATTAGTAATATCACTCCAAGTTTAGATAATAAGACAAAAAATAAAATTTTAGAATTAAATTCATATTAATAAGAAAATAAAATGCAAACAATAAAGGATAAAATTTTATTAATCACAGGAGGTACAGGTTCTTTCGGAACAGCAGTTCTCAACAGATTTTTACAAACCGACCACTTCAAAGAAATCCGTATTTTTTCTCGTGATGAGAAAAAACAGGATGATATGAGAAATTTATACAAAAACGATAAAATCAAATACTATATTGGGGATGTAAGAGATTTTTCAAGTGTAGAACCTGCTACCAGAGGTGTTGACTATATTTTTCATGCAGCAGCGTTAAAGCAAGTTCCATCTTGCGAATTTTTCCCAATGCAGGCAGTGAAAACCAATGTTGAAGGAACGCAGAATGTAATTCGTGCGGCAGCAGCCAATAAAGTACAAAAAGTAATTTGTTTATCAACAGATAAAGCAGCATATCCAATCAATGCAATGGGAATCTCCAAAGCGATGATGGAGAAAGTGGCCGTTGCAGAAGCCAGAAATCTTACAGATACGGTAGTTTGTTTGACCCGTTATGGTAATGTAATGGCTTCAAGAGGTTCTGTAATACCATTGTTTTTAAATCAAATCCAAAAAGGAGAACCAATTACGATAACTGACCCTAATATGTCAAGATTTTTCATGTCATTGGATGATGCGGTAGATTTGGTTTTATTTGCTTTTGAAAATGCCAATCCTGGAGATTTATTCGTAAACAAAGCTCCTGCCGGAAGCATTGGAGATTTAGCACAAGCTTTAATTGAATTGACTGGTAAAGAAGTTCCTATAAAAGTAATCGGAACACGTCACGGAGAAAAATTATACGAAACTTTGTGTACTCGTGAAGAAATGGCCAAAGCAGAAGATATGGGCGATTTTTACCGTGTTCCTGCAGATAATAGAGACTTGAATTATGCTCAATATTTTTCTGAAGGTGAGGAAGAAGTTGCGCAAATTGAAGATTATCATTCACATAATACTGAGCAGCAAGGTGTAGAAGGGTTGAAAAAACTGATTTCTACTTTACCTCTGATCCGAAAAGAAGTTTTTGGGGAAGATTTAATGCAATATCCTTATTAGAAAGTAAAGGTAAAAGAGCCAAGTTAAAAGTTAAAAGGAAATCGATGCTGTTAGAAGGTAAAAAACATCAGGACGAGAGAGGAATCATTACGTACAACAATGATTTCAATGCCTCACAGATCAAAAGAATCTATACGATTGAAAATCATTCGACAGATTTTATTCGTGGTTGGCAGGGGCATAAGGTTGAACAGAGATGGTTTGCTTGTATGAAAGGAAGTTTTAGTATTTCTGGGATTGCTGTAGATGATTTTAAAAATCCTTCGAAAAATTTAACAGTAGAGAAATATCTTTTAACAGATGATGTCTTAACTTACCTTCATATTCCGCCAGGTTATATTACTGCGATTCAGGCGAAGGAAGATAACAGTAAACTTCTGGTCTTAGCTGATTTTGATTTAGGAGAAATCAATGATGAGTTTAGATACAGTTTAGAATACTTTGACAATATCTAAATTATAAAATTATATTGTAGCAGATGGTTGTAATAACCAGAGCTAGAAGCCAAAAGCTAAAAGCAATTTAAATATGAAAAAAATCGGAATTACCGGTCAGAATGGTTTTGTTGGAAAACATTTGTACAATACTTTAGGGCTGTTTCCTGAAGAATTTCAAAGGATAGATTTTCAAAAAGAATATTTTGAAAACGAAAATGAACTAGATCAATTTGTTGCAAATTGTGATGTTATTATCCATTTGGCTGCAATGAACCGTCACGAAAATGAACAATTTATCTATGAAACTAATGTAGGTTTAGCTCAAAAATTGGTTGATTCCCTGAAAAGAGCCAATTCAAAAGCTCATGTTATGATTTCTTCTTCAACACAAGAAGAAAGAGATAATCTGTATGGAAAATCAAAAAAAGAAGGAAGACAAGCTTTAGCCAATTGGGCAGAAGAGAATGGAGGTAAAATTACAGGATTAATTATTCCTAATGTTTTCGGTGCTTTCGGAAAACCATTCTATAATTCATTTGTTGCTACGTTCTGTCATCAGCTGACGCATGGTGAAACACCGACAATTGCCAACGATGGTGAGGTGAAATTAATTTATGTTCAGGAATTGGTAGATACGATTGTTAACGAAATAAGAGAAGGCAACAGCAAACCGGAATTCGTTATAGATGCTACAGCAACAAAAAAAGTTTCAGAAGTTCTAGCATTATTAAATGATTATAAAACAAAATATTTTGATGGCGGAGAAATTCCAGTGATCAATAATACATTTGAACATAATTTATTCAATACATTTCGATCATACATCGATTACAAAACCCATTATCCGGTAAAATTCACCCAACACACAGATCCTCGCGGAGCTTTTGTGGAAGTAATTCGATTAGGGATCGGGGGACAATGTTCATTTTCAACAACTGTTCCCGGAATTACCAGAGGAAACCATTATCACACAAGAAAAATCGAGCGTTTTGCTGTAATTAAAGGAAAAGCTTTAATTCAATTAAGAAAAATCGATACTGACGAAGTATTAGATTTTTATCTTGATGGAAACGAACCTGCTTATGTAGATATGCCAATCTGGTATACCCATAATATTAAAAATATCGGAAACGAAGAACTGTACACTATTTTCTGGATCAACGAAGCATTCAATCCAGAAGATGCAGATACGTATTTTCTTGAAATATAATCCTAAGATATAAATTCTAAATTTATAGAATGAAAAACATCATCATCACTGGCGGAGCAGGATTTATTGGCTCACACGTCGTAAGAGAATTTGTAAAAAATAATCCGGATTCTACGATTATCAATTTGGATGCTTTAACGTATGCCGGAAATCTTGAGAACTTAAAAGATATCGAAAATGAGCCTAATTATTTTTTCGAGAAAGCAGATATCACAAAACCTGAAGAGCTAAGAAAGGTTTTTGAAAAATATAATCCGGATGCAGTGATACATTTAGCTGCTGAAAGTCATGTAGACAGAAGCATTACAGATCCGATGGCATTTATTAATACCAACGTAAACGGAACTGCCAATCTTTTGAATCTTTGCAAAGAATTCTGGACTTTAAACCCAGATCACACTCACGGAAGATTCCCCAATGAAAAAAGAACAAATCTTTTCTATCATGTTTCTACTGATGAAGTTTACGGAAGTTTAGGCGAAACAGGATTCTTTTTAGAAACCACTTCTTACGATCCGCAATCTCCATATTCGGCTTCAAAAGCAGCTTCAGACCATTTAGTAAGAGCGTATGGAAACACCTATGGAATGCCATTTATTGTTTCCAACTGTTCAAACAATTACGGTCCGAATCATTTTCCCGAGAAATTAATTCCGCTTTGTATTTCGAATATTATTAATGAAAAACCGTTACCAATTTACGGTGACGGAAAATATACAAGAGACTGGCTATTCGTAATCGATCATGCAAAAGCAATTCATCAGATTTTTAATGATGCTAAAACCGGAGAAACTTACAATATCGGAGGTTTCAACGAATGGCAGAATATCGATTTGGTTAAAGAATTAATCAAACAAATGGATGAAAAGCTTGGAAATCCGGCTGGTCACTCTGAAAAATTGATCACTTACGTAAAAGACAGACCAGGTCACGACAAACGTTATGCAATTGATGCTACAAAACTGAGCAATGAGCTGGGCTGGAAACCTTCTGTAACTTTCGAACAAGGATTAGGAAAAACAATCGACTGGTTTTTGGAAAACAAAGAATGGCTGGAAAACGTAACCAGCGGAGATTACCAGAAATATTACGAAAAGCAGTATAATTAAAACACACAAGATGAAAGGTATTATTTTAGCCGGAGGTTCCGGAACACGACTTTACCCTCTTACCATTGCCGTAAGCAAGCAACTGATGCCAGTTTACGATAAACCGATGATTTATTATCCTCTTTCTACGTTGCTTTTAGCTGGGATTAAGGATATTCTGATTATCACAACTCCTCATGATCAAGCAGGATTTATCAAGCTTTTGGGTGATGGTTCACAAATTGGCTGTAATATCGAATATGTGGTACAACCAAGTCCGGATGGTCTTGCGCAGGCTTTTATTCTTGGAGATCAATTTGTTGGTGAAGATTCTGTGGCTTTGGTTTTAGGAGATAATATTTTTTACGGTTCAGAAATGGGAACTTTGCTGAAAAACAAAACAAATCCTGATGGAGGCGTCGTTTTCGCGTATCATGTTTCAGATCCCGAAAGATATGGTGTAGTAGAATTTGACAATGACTTTAAAGCCGTTTCCATTGAAGAGAAGCCCTTAAAACCAAAATCAAACTATGCAGTTCCTGGATTATATTTTTATGATAACGAAGTTGTAGAAATTGCCAAAAACATTCAACCTTCCCCAAGAGGCGAGTTAGAAATTACCGATGTAAACAATGTTTATCTAAGTAAAGGAAAACTGGAAGTGGGTGTTTTAGACAGAGGCACAGCATGGCTTGATACCGGTACTTTTGATTCTCTAAATGATGCTTCAGAATTTGTAAGCGTTATCGAAAAAAGACAAGGTTTCAAAATTGGATGTATTGAAGAAATTGCTTTCAGAAACGGATTCATCAACGAAGAAAAACTTCTGGAAACAGCCACAAAATATGGTAAAAGCGGATACGGTGAATACCTGAAAAAGCTGATTAAAATATAATTTAACGCTTGATACATCAAGTTGAAAGTAAAAAATATATAATGAAAAAACTAAAAGTAATGACGGTTGTAGGAACCCGTCCCGAAATTATTAGATTATCAAGAGTTTTAGATGCTTTAGACGCTTCTGAAGCAGTAGAACATATCATCGTTCATACCGGACAAAACTACGACTACGAATTAAATCAGATCTTTTTTGAAGATTTAGGACTTCGTAAACCGGATTATTTCTTAGAAGCAGCAGGAAAGACAGCCACAGAAACGGTGGGAAATATTTTAATTAAAATAGATCCCTTATTGGAAGAGCTAAAACCCGATGCGTTTTTGGTTTTAGGAGATACTAATTCATGTTTGTGTGCGATTCCGGCGAAGAAAAGACATATTCCTATTTTCCACATGGAGGCAGGAAACAGATGTTTTGACCAAAGGGTTCCTGAAGAAACGAACCGTAAAATAGTAGATCATACCTCAGATATCAATTTAACGTATTCTGATATTGCAAGAGAATATCTTTTAAGAGAAGGATTACCTGCGGATAGAATTATCAAGACAGGGTCTCCAATGTTTGAAGTTCTGAATCATTACCTACCACAAATTGACGCTTCAAATGTTCTTGAAAAATTAAGCTTAGAAGAAGGCAAATTTTTTGTGGTATCATCACACAGAGAAGAAAATATCAATTCTGAGAAAAACTTCAGAGGATTGATGGCTTCTTTAAATGCAATTGCAGAAAAATATCAATACCCAATTATTGTTTCTACGCATCCCCGTACCCAAAACATGATTGATAAGATGCAGATTGAGATGCGTCCAGAAATTCAGTTTTTAAAACCATTGGGTTTCCATGACTATAATGCTTTGCAGAAAAGAGCATATGCCGTACTTTCAGATTCAGGAACCATTTCTGAAGAGTCATCAATTTTAAATTTCAGAGCCTTAAACATCCGCCAGGCGCACGAAAGACCTGAAGCAATGGAAGAAGCAAGCGTAATGATGGTGGGCTTATCTCCTGAACGTATCTTACAGGGATTAGTACAATTAGAAACCCAAGTGGTAGGAGATAGAAATATCCTAATTTCTAATCCCCAATCCCCAACACCCAATTTCCGCCCGGTTTCTGATTATTCAATGCCGAATGTTTCAGAGAAAGTAGTCCGAATTATTATTTCCTATACTGATTATATTAAAAGAACAGTTTGGTCTGAGGAAATCTAGGATAGAATGAATATACTATACATTGGAGGTTTTAAGCTCCCAGATAAAAATGCAGCTGCCCATCGAGTTTTGTCTAATGCAAAAATACTAAGAGATTTAGGCTCGAAAGTATATCTGGTAGGCCAAACGGATGATTTAGATGTAAATTCTGAATCTTTAGTTACTGAAGATTCAGGAGAAGAAAATATTCATATGTTTTCTTCTCCTTATCCAAAAGGGATGGTTAATTGGTTTAAATATATAACTGATATATCTCAAATCAAAAAATATGTAAAAAAATATAATATCGATTGTATAATATTATACAACTATCCTTCTTACAGCACCTATCGATTACTTCCTTTTTTGAGAAAGAATGATATTAAAATTTATGCGGATTGTACTGAATGGTACGGGAAATCTTCAGGGAATTTCATAAAAAAAATCGTTAAAGATTTTGATACATGGTTTCGTATGGAAAGGATAAATTTTAAATTGGATGGTGTAATATGTATTAGTACATATTTAGAAAATTATTATAAAAATACAAATACGATTTTAGTTCCACCTTTAGTAGATGTAGAAGAAAATAAATGGAAAGAAGTAAATAATGTTAGTCAAGAAAATAATCAACCTATTACATTCGTTTACGCTGGTCAGCTTGGTGGAGAAAAAGACAGATTAGTAAAAGTAATAGAAATTCTATTGGAATTGAAAAACAAACACAATTATCATTTTATTTTTAAAATAGTAGGAATGACAAAAAGTACTTATCTAAAATACTATGATTTGAAAGAGTTAGATAATTCAATAAAATTTTATGGAAGACTTTCTCATATAGAGACACTTAAAGAAGTGAAGAAAAGTGATTTTGTTTTGTTTTTTCGTGAAAAAAACCGAGTAAATATGGCAGGATTTCCTACTAAATTTGTTGAGGCAATTACTTGCGGAATCCCTATTTTAACGAATAATACAAGTGATTTACATGTTTATCTTAAAGAGGATGTCAATGGTTATTTTGTAGGTGAGACTAATGAAAGTCTTTCCGAGAAATTTAAGAAAATACTTGATTTAGATAAGAATAAAATACACAATTTAAAAAGTAATATTTTAGAAAAAAACCCTTTTGATTACAGATTGTATTACAATGATTTTGAAAATATTCTGAAATAGAATATACCCACTATTATACTCTTTCTTTCTAAATTTCAAGTTCAATCTATAATGTTAATATGAACTTACAAATCTGAAACAAGGCTAAGTTTATCCTAAAGGTCATATACACAAAGAAATTTTGAACAGAGATTGTATAGGATTAATTAAAAAAATAGATTAATATAATTTAATAATTTTGAAATAAATTGAAAAATAAACTTATTCGTATTACAACCGTTCCAACATCTTTAAAAATCCTTTTAAAAGGACAGCATCGCTTCATGTCAGAAAAAGGTTTTGAAGTTATAGGTATTTCTTCACAAGGAAAAGAATTAAACGAAGTACACGATGACGAAGGAATAAATGTTATTCCAATTCATATGTCACGCAAAATTACTCCGTTGCAAGACATAAATTCACTTTGGAAAATGTACAAATTTATAAAGCAAGAGCAACCTCAAATTGTGCATACCCATACCCCAAAAGCTGGAATAATAGGAATGTTAGCTGCAAAATTGGCAGGAGTTCCTATTCGATTACACACGATTGCTGGTCTTCCATTGATGGAGGCTGTTGGAAATAAACGAAAAGTCTTAGATTTTGTTGAGAAATTAACATATTCATCTGCAACTAAGGTTTATCCCAATTCAAAAGGATTATACGACTTTATATTACAAAATAATTATACTTCAATAGATAAATTAAAAGTAATTGGAGAAGGGTCTTCAAATGGAATTGACACTAAGTTCTTTTCTAGTCAATATTTTTCGCAAGAAAATCAAGCACAACTAAATATGAAACTAAACATTCAACAAGATGATTTTGTTTTTGTATTTGTTGGACGTTTGGTAGGTGATAAAGGAATCAACGAATTAATAGAAGCTTTTTCACAGCTCACAATTCCTAACTCAAAACTATTATTAGTTGGGCATTTAGAAAGCGATTTAGATCCTTTACTCTCAGAAACCGTGAAAGAAATCGAAACAAATCCCAATATCATCAGTGTTGGTTTCCAAAAAGATGTACGTCCTTACTTTACTATTTCAGACTGCTTAGTTTTCCCTAGTTACCGTGAGGGGTTTCCAAATGTAGTTATGCAGGCTGGAGCAATGGGTTTGCCGAGTATCGTTTCTAATATTAACGGTTGCAACGAAATAATTATAGAAGGAGAAAACGGAACGATAATTCCTGTTAAAGATTCCGAAGCTATAAAATCAGCAATGCTAAAAATGATAGAGGATAAAGAATTTTATTTTAAGCTAAAAGAAAATTCTCGCTCAATGATACAATCTCGATATGAGCAAGCTGTTGTTTGGCAAGCTCTGTTAGAAGAATATACACAATTACTTAAAGAAAGGAAACTTAATGTATAAATTTATATTTAAAAGACTTTTTGATTTTACATTTGCCTCCATAGGCTTATTGCTTTTAAGCCCCATCTTCATTATTGTAACCATAGGTTTATATCTTGCAAATAATGGAAAACCGTTCTTCTTTCAAGCTCGACCTGGTTTAAATGAGAAGATTTTCAGCATCATCAAGTTTAAAACAATGAACGATAAAAAAGATGCAAACGGAGATCTTTTATCTGATGCCGAAAGATTAACGCCAATTGGTGCTTTTGTGCGCAAAACTTCTTTAGATGAAATACCACAGCTCATTAATGTTTTAAAAGGAGATATGTCTCTAGTTGGTCCAAGACCCTTGCTACCACAATATTTACCTTTATATAATGATGATCAAAAGCGCAGACACAATGTTCGTCCTGGGATTACAGGTTGGGCACAGGTAAACGGAAGAAATGCCATTTCATGGACAAAAAAGTTTGAATTAGACGTTTGGTATGTAGATCATGTTTCATTATTTACAGATATGAAAGTTTTCTTTACCACATTTAAGAAAGTGTTCAAAAGTGAAGGGATTTCACAAAATGGACAAGCAACAATGGAAGCATTTAATGGAAATAATTAAAAATATAATATGAAAAAAATAGCAATTTTAGGTGCTGGTGGTTTTGGGAGGGAAGTAAAAACAATTATTGATGCAATTAATAAAGTAAATCCCACATACAATTTTATAGGTTTCTTTGATGATGGAATTGAAAAGGGGTTGCTAGTTAATAATTATGATGTTTTAGGGGGAATTAGTGATATTAATAAATATGATGAAGATTTATCAATTGTTGTATGCATTGCCGATCCCAGAATAAAGAAAAAAGTAATTTCTACGATCAATAACTCTCATATTGATTTTCCTAGTATCATTCATCCTAAAGCCTCAATTACCAATGAGTTTGTAACAATCGGTAAAGGATGTATTATTTGTGAAGGAACAATCATTACATGCAATATTGAAATTAAAGATTTTATAATTTTGAATTTAATGTGTACAGTAGGACATGATACTGTAATTGGAGATTATTGCTCTTTTATGCCATCTGTAAATATCTCTGGCGAAGTTAAAATTGAGCAAGGAGTATATGTTGGCACAGGAGCGAAGATTATTAATTTATTAGATATCGGCGAAAATACAATTATTGGAGCTGGAGCGATAGTATCAAAAAGTTTACCTGCAAATTGTACAGCTGTAGGAATACCCGCTAAGCCTATTAAATTTCACGAATAAAATTATAAACAATTCAAAAATGTGATTATCCTCCTTACGCATGATAGAACAAGCACATGTTAAAGAAATATATGAGGCAAATTAGATGGCATCATTACATAAATAGGTTCTTTTACAGGCGGTTTCGAAAGATTTCGATTTTTTTGAAATAATGAAATAAAAGTAATAGTACTTCATTTAGCTTTAATTGAATGGGATGCAAAATACAGGATGTTAACGTTTTCAGCAGTCTTCCTTGTGTTTTTGTTTTTAACATAATATAATGGTATTTTTAAAATCATTGTGTTTTTATTGATTTAATCGTTTTTTTATGTGTGATAAACACATATATTTGATATAATTTAAATAAAAACACAATGACGACAAAACAAACCAATCGGCTGGAGATGGCCAAAACATTAAAACAACTTTTTTCTGTTGAGCAGGCAGCATATGCAGAAAATAATCCTCTTATCACCAGAGTATCAGAGCTCAATACTTTCATTGAAAATATTGATGTAATAGCAGGAGTTCAGAACATCGATACTACAGCAAATACTTCTCTCAAGACCAATGCTAAAGCATTGATGATCAATCTTACTGTAGCTTATGCCAATACCGCAGCAGATTTTTTTGACGGGAAAGACAGCCCTCTTAGTAAACAGCTCACTACCAATAAATCTAAAATACAGCGTCTGAGCGGCGTAGAGGCAAAAATCTATTGCGATAAGTTGTACAAGCTGGTGGCAGATAATAAGGTAAGCCTTAGCCCAGATTACGTTACTGCAGCAGAACTGCAGGAGTGGCAGAATGCGATCACAAATTTTGACGCCAAAGCCTATGATGCCGGTCTCACCATAGATACAACACAAAATGCCACTCGGGAGCTTGATGAAGAGTTTAAGAAGCTGAAACAGTGTATTACAAAAATTGACAGGCTTATGAAAAAATATGATGTACTGAATTTGTCACTTTACGGAAAATATAAAATATCAAGAAAAATTTCAGACCTTGGTACCCGTCACAAAAATGACCTTCCTCCTGAACAGTTATAAGATAAACCTTAAACATAGTCTGATAAGATCATTGATATCTATCAGTACGGATTCTGCAATACAATACCTCGGTTTCAACCGAGGTATTGTATTGTAAGCAAATGAAATTAAGCGAACTGACTTGGTAATGAAATTAGTCATTCAGCCTTGGAGTGAGTGCCAGAAAGTAAGTGCTTTATTGGTAAACCGAAGTTAATAGGTTAGAACCTATCGTAATTTGGTTATTTTACTATGTATAACAGAGAGATAGCATTGCAAAGGGTAAAGGTATTTTTGCGATCAAGACAGATGCATTTGCATAACTGAGAGATCAATTGATAAAGCGGGTATCTTGTGTTGATAAATGTACAGATGCATTTGCGATGAGGGCGGATGTCTTTATTCAATAGACAGATGATTTTGTCAAGGGTATAGACTAGTTTGCGACTCAGGCAGATGTATTTGCACAACTGACAGACAAATTGACAAGGCAAACGGTTTTTGTTGAGAATGATACCGATAAGTTTGAGAGTATGGCAGATGCATTTACGCAATAATCAGATGTTTTTGTTAAGTATACAGATAAGCTTGCAGGTAGGGCAGATAAATTTCTTTTAACATTGACAACCGGTAATTGACAAGTGAAAATTATAAATTTATTTAAAGAAGAAATTACCGATAATTCTGCAATTAGGTTTAAATTTGGGGGTAATAAAAACGGAATAGTATGCAAAGTAAAATATGGCTCTCTTCCCCACACATGGGAGGTAACGAACAAAAATATGTTAACGAAGCCTTTGATGCCAATTGGGTAGCACCTTTAGGACCAAATGTTGATGGCTTCGAAAAAGATATTGAGAGTTTTTTAAATGCTGATGTAAAAGTAGGAGCTCTTTCTGCTGGAACAGCAGCACTTCATTTGGCATTAATTGAATGTGGCGTTGAGCATGGTGATGAGGTAATCTGCCAATCGATGACATTTTCAGCTTCTGCCAACCCAATCGCTTACTGCGGTGCAATTCCCGTTTTCATAGACTCAGAAAAAGATACCTGGAATATGTGTCCAATAGCTCTGGAGGAGGCAATTCAAGATAGAATTACAAAAGGCAAAAAGCCAAAGGCTATTATTGTTGTTCATTTGTACGGAATGCCTGCAAAAATGGATGAGATCACTGCTATTGCTAAAAAACATGAAATTCCCTTAATTGAAGATGCAGCAGAAGCATTAGGCTCCACTTATAAAGGAAAAGCTTGCGGAACGTTCGGCCGCTTCGGTATTTTGTCTTTTAACGGAAATAAAATCATTACCACTTCCGGCGGCGGGGCATTGGTTTGTCACAGTCAGGAAGATAAAGATAAGGCTGTTTTTCTTTCGACTCAGGCCAGAGATAATGCTCCTCACTATCAACATTCACATATTGGATATAATTATCGAATGAGCAATATTGTGGCTGGTATCGGCCGCGGACAAATGGAAGTTCTAAACGACAGAGTAAATGCACGCAGAAAAATGCACGATTTTTATGTTGATGTTTTTAAAGATATTGAAGGCGTAACCGTTTTTTCAGAGCCGACTGAAGATTATTACTCCAACCATTGGTTGTCAGCAATTATAATTGATGAAAAAATAGCTGGAAAAAATCGTGAAGATTTAAGATTGGCTTTTCTTGAGGATAATATAGAATCAAGACCACTTTGGAAACCTATGCATTTACAACCTGTTTTTGCAGATGCTCCTTATTATGGAACAGATATATCTGAAAAATTATTTGATAATGGTCTATGCCTGCCTTCCGGATCGAATCTTTCTGATGCTGATAGAGAACGAATCGAAAAGATAATCAGAAAGTTTTTCTCTTAACGATCAGAAATGACGCTTTTCAAAATTAAATAAAATTAATACTTTAGTAAAATTACACTGCTTTATTTCTCCCGGAAATAAGCAGTGTAATGTTTATCAATGGTTTATAATGTTTTTGAGAGGAATTCTTACCCCATAGAATCCACTTATAACCCTGTTTTAAAATTCTCATTTATAAAAAATCAACTTCTTTCATTATATTTACAGCCCAATTTGATTAAGTGAAAAAGAAATATCCCTGGTGGAAAGCAATAATGGATTTTACTCTTGGTTTTATCGGCATTGTTAGTTTGCTGCCTGTTTTTTTTATTTTAATGATAATCGCATCATTTGATACGGGGTTTCCGGGTATTTTTATGCAGCAAAGAATTGGAAGATTTGGAAAAACATTTATTATTTACAAGTTCAGAACGTATCATACTAAAACATTTACAAAATCCTCTATTGGACGATGGATGAGAAAAACCAAACTGGATGAACTACCACAGCTGTTTAATATCCTTAAGGGAGATATGTCACTGGTTGGCCCTAGACCGGATATTGCAGGATATTATGATGTTCTTCAGGGAGAAGAACGATTAATTTTAGAACTAAAGCCCGGATTAACAAGTGAAGCCGGAATTAAATATAGAAACGAAGAAGAAATTTTAAAACAACAGAAAGATCCGTTACTGTATAATGACAGGATTCTTTTTCCTGAAAAAGTGAAAATGAATCTTAATTATTACCATACTCTTTCTTTTAAAAATGATATGTATATTTTACTTAAAACTTTCTCTGTTTTAAGATAATGATGCTGAAAATAATTATGAAGTTCACAGAAAAATTCTTGTCAAAAACTCTTTTGATAGCTTTTGTTTTTTTATTGATAAAAATAAAGGCACAGCAAACCGAGATTAAGCTAAATGCAGCGTTTGTTCCATTAACAATGTTAAATGTTGCTATAGAAAAGCCACTAAATAAAAAGTTTTCTATACAGGCGGAGGGTTTTATATCCCCTTGGAAATCACTTTACGGTAAAAATATGCAGTTCTATATGGGAACGCTGGAAGGGCGCTATTATTTTGATGAAGTGATGAAAAAATGGTATATTGGAGCTTACGGTTCTATCGCTGCTTTCAATATCCAGAAGTGGAATTACTTAAGATCTACTGTAGTGTATGATGCTAATGGTAACCCTGAGCTCTTGTCAAATGGAAATGTCCGCGTGACAGAGCGTTATCAAAAAGGGTTAGCTTTTATTATCGGGATTAGTGGCGGTTACCATTTTAGTATTAATGATCAGTGGGGATTAGATATTTATGCAGGAATAGGAGCAACGCAATCATTATACAAAGGTTATTTTAAAGATAATAATGTACGCTACGACGGGGCAGAAGGTTGGAATAAAAGTGGAGAAGTGATTCCGACAAGAGGTGGGGTAATGCTAACTTATAAATTGAAGTAAATTTTAGCTCTTTTTTTTAATAATTTGCAATTATTACAGAAGAAAATAGATTATTGATAATATATACCTAATTATGATAAATGATAATTTGCAAGGTTATATAAAATGACATAATCACTGCCGTGTATTTATAAAATATAGATATATTTGCAAAGTTTATAATAAAATAAATAAAAAAAATCCTAATTCTCAATATAATCCAAAAGCATGGATAGCAAAAGTAATAAAGAAATTAATTTTAAAGAACTCCTCAATCCGTATTTGAAAAATTGGAAATATTTTGCAGGAATGGTATTTCTGATGATAGCAGCAGCCGTATATTTTATAAAATCTACTTCGCCGGTTTATAAAGCCCAAACTTCTATTCTTATAAAAGATGCAAAAAAAATGTCTGCCGCTGCAGGTGATATTGGGGTACTTCAAAGCTTAGGAGGGTTTGGTGGAATGGGTACAAATAGTATAGAGAATGAAGTCGGAGTTTTTGAATCAAAGACTATTGTCGAAGATGTGGTAAAACAACACAACTTTCAAACGCCAATCTATTTAAAACAAACCTTTACTAATCTTGAACTTTATGGCTCTACAAGTCCTTATATTATTCATTTAATTCAAGATCAAGATAATGATAATAAAGAATTAGCTAAAAAGCCGATTTTTATAAAATTAAAAGGTGATGAGATTATACTCTCTTCGGATGAATGGGAAAAAGACATAAAAACATCTTTTAATAAGACAACAATTTTGCCTTTTGCAATCATCATGATCAGTAAAAATCAGACATTTAAAGCCCCTGCAAAGGTAGATATGTCTGATATTTATTTTACCTACTCTGATTTTGAAAATACTGTAAATACGTTTCAGGAAGCTTTGACAGTAGATCTATTAGATAAGGATGGGACCATTATAAACCTTTCTGTAAGTTTCGAAAATAAAGAAAAGGCAAAAGATTATCTTAATGGCTTGGTAAGACAATATAATGTCTATGCTATTAATGATAAAAATATAGAATCTACTAAAACCAAAGATTTTATAGATAAGAGAATTTTATTGATATCAAAAGAACTTGGAGATGTAGAAACACAGAAAGAAGGATATAAATCAAGTAATAATATTGTAGACCTGTCTACCGAGGCCAAAATCAACCTTCAGCTGAAAGAGCAAAGTAAAGCTCAGGTATTAGAGATAGGTACTCAACTTGAACTTAATAAAATTCTTCAAAATTCTCTTAGTAGAAAAGGGAATGGAGATGTATTACCTCTGAACATTGGCCTTGAAAGCGAGGCTGCTGCAAAAGCTATTCAGGATTATAATGCATTAGTATTACAAAGGAACAAATATCTAGAGGAAGCCACCCCTGATAACCCATTAGTAAAAACAGCTAACAAACAAATTGAAGAGATGAAATCTTCCCTTGCGCAATCTTTACAGAAAAACATAACTTCTTTAGAGCTGGCAAAAAATAAAGTTGAAAGTCAATTAGGAGGCTCTGAGCAGAAAATAGGTAAGATCCCTACTCAGGAAAAACTTTTCAGAAGTATCGAGAGACAACAGCAGATAAAAGAAAATCTTTATCTATTACTCCTTCAAAAGAGAGAGGAAGCTGCCATCAGTATGGAAATAACTGCTGAAAAAGCAAGAGTATTAGATAAAGCATTTGTTTTCAAAAAACCAGTCGCTCCAAGAAAAATGGTTATTTTAGGAATTAGTATAGTACTAGGTTTTGTAATTCCATTTGCTACAATTTACATTAAAGAATTATTACAAAGTACCATAATTAGAAGGGGAGATCTTACAAAACTCACAAAATTACCTGTGGTTGCGGAAATTCCGAAAATTAAAAATAAAGAAACCCCATTGGTAAGTTTTAATGATGTTTCTCCTATGGCTGAAGCATTTAGAATATTTGTTACCAATCTCAAATTTTTGTTACCTGCAAAAGAGACGCCTCACATCATCATGGTAACCTCATCGGTAAAAGGAGAAGGTAAAACCTTCATTTCAACTAATTTATCTATCATCTTAGCTTCTACACGAAGTAAGGTGCTGGTCGTGGGTGCAGATGTACGAAACCCCCAGTTACAGCGGTACAATCCTACGATGAAGTCTGCGAAGGGACTTTCCGAGTTTTTAAGTGGGGAAGATATCAAACTTAGCCAAATTGTCAATCCTAGCGGATACAATGAAAACTGTGATTTTATCTATTCGGGAGCTATACCTCCCAACCCGACAGACTTATTGCAGAATGGTAGACTTGAGGAGCTTTTAGAGTTGGTGAAAGCAGAGAAAAAGTATAAATATATTGTTTTAGATACAGCACCACTACTATTAGTTACAGATTCTTTCCTGCTTGCAGATAAGAGTGATGCAATTGTGTATGTTACAAGATCTGAAGTTACTGAAAAAGCCTATATCGAGTTTTTGAACCACTCTATAGAAGATAATAAGCTTAAAAATGTAGGTATTGTTATAAATGGCGTCAATGAGTCTAATTTTGGATACGGAAATAAATTTGGGTATGGCTACCATGCTGAAGAAAAAAAATGGTGGCAAAAAATTATTGATTAGTGAAAATTAATAGAAAATCTGAGTATTATATTGTTATATTAAATTTCTTTAGACTCGCTATAGTACAGGCGGTTAATTTAATATTACCTTTAATTACTATTCCTTATATAATAAGGATAGTAGGAATAGAAAATGTAGGCTTGATTGCTTTTGCTACTTCTATTGTTAACTATTTTGGTGTATTTATAAATTATGGCTTTAATCTTACTGCCACTAAAATGATTGCCCAAAATTTAAATAATCATCAAGCTTTAAATAAAATATTCTGTAATGTGACTTATTCGAAAGCTTTATTAAGTTTTCTATCTTTAGTTATTTTTTCTTTACTTTTTTTATTCGTTAATTTTTTAAGTGAAAATATTTTTATCTATATCTTTTTATTTTTCTCTGCGATTTTTACAAATATGTCTCCGGAATGGTTTTTTCAAGGTGTTCAAGAACTTAAATTTATTACTAGGGTTAACTTGATTCTCAAATTTTTTGCCACAATTTCTACATTCTTATTAATTAATAAACCATCAGATTTTTATTATTTAGCAATTATTCCTTTTTGTAGTGCACTACTTTTATTTTTCATTACTCAAACTTATATCCGTAGAAAGTATAAACTTAGATATAGTACAATTAGCATTAAAGAAATAATGAAGGAACTGTATGTAAGCAGATATATATTTCTTTCGCAAGTAAAAATTACATTCTTTAATAATTTTAATATTGTTGTACTTGGTTTTCTTACGGATAATAAAATTGTAGGTATCTTTTCTTCTGCAGACAAAATTATTAAGGTATTTTCGTCAATCCAGGCCCCAATAGTAACATCATTATTTCCACATTTTGCCTCTAAAGTAAGAGAAAGTAAAAGAAAATCATTTTTAGAAATAAACAAGATAGCACTTTATGGTTCTTTAGTTTATGGTTTTTTTCTAATTATTCTTTTTATTTTTGCTGCTTATATATCAAAAATAATGTTTGGGATGTATATTGACGAGATAGCTTTACTAATTAGGATTATGTGTTTTATACCTTTACTTATTTTTATTAATAATTTGTATGGGACACAATATCTTATTAATACATCTAATGAAAAGCGCTTTCTTATTAATTTAATAGTAGCAGCCTGCATCAATGTGGTTCTGATTTTTCCCTTAACTTTGTATTTCAAAGAAATTGGTACATCTATATCTGTTTTAATAACAGAAGCATTTGTGTTATTTGCTATGTATTATTCTGCAAAAAAAATATATAAAAAAGCTGTTAATGAGATTTAACTTTATACTTCCGAATTTTGCAAGAGTTCCTAGTGGAGGAACCAAAATAATGTATGAATATGCTAATAAATTAGCAGAAGAAGGAAACGATGTTTATATCTATAATAATCTACAAACACCTAATTTAAAATATTCTTTTTTTAAGCCATTTGTAGTCAGGAAGTTAATAAGTTTTTTCTTTGATAAAGATAGACCTTACCCCAAATGGATTTCTTTAAATGAAAATATCAAATGTTATTTTATAAATAAAATATCAAATGAAAATATAAGAGATGCTGAAATAATTATGTTCACTTGGTGGTCACTAGCTGAGCCAGTTAGTCACTTAAGTGCTAAAAAAGGAAAAAAAATAAATCTTATTCAAGATTATGAAATATGGTTCGGAAATGAAGATAAAGTTCATGAATCCTATAAACTTCCCAATATCTTAAACATCGCTATATCCAAATATATACAAGAAATAGTTGAAAAGTTTGCTCCAAATTGTTTTTACATTCCCAATGCTATAAATGAAAATTTGTTTTTAGAAAAAATACCGATCAATACAAGAAAAAAACATACTTTTCTAATGCTATATTCCACAGAACCTCGAAAGGCAAGTCATGTAGGTTTGGTGGCATTTGAAAAATTAAAACAAATACATTCTGAAATTGAATTAACACTTTTTGGTGTTAACGAAAGACCTAGAGATTTACCATCATGGATAAAATATGAAAAAAATCCTAAAAATATTTTTGATTTGTATAATAAAAACAGGGTTTTTATTTCTAATAGTAAATTTGAAGGATGGGGTTTACCAATACATGAGGCGATGGCATCAGGCTGTGCAGTGATTTGTACAGATATTGCAGGGCATCTTCATTTTATAGAAAATAACAAATATATTTTTACATACAAAGCAGAAAATGCTGATGAACTATTATTACAACTTTTATTAGTTTATAATACCGATGAAGATCAATTTAAAGAAATATCTGAAAATAATAAAATTCAAGTAAAAAATTTCACATGGGAAAATTCAATAATAAGTATAAATGAAATTATTACTAAAATTCAATAGTCTAAAATGGGGTATTATTTAGTATTTTTTATTACTTCAGTTTTTGCTCTGATTGGAAACTATAAATTTAAGAACATCATTATTGCTGTTTTGGCAATCTGTCTTATATTATTTGCCGGAACTAGATTAAACATTGATAATGATTATTCTATGTATTTTAAATATTTTCGTTATATAGAGAATAATATAAAAGATTTTCAGAATAGTGATGTATCAGTTGAGTGGTGTGTGTATTTTTTTCCTCATTTTTTCGATTTATTTTTAACAAGTAAAGTGGAAATTGCAAGAGCTACTTTTTTATTATTTGCAGCCTTTGGTGTTGGAATAAAACTGTATGCAATAGGAAAATATGCCGATTTTTTCTTTCTCAGTATAATTTTGTATGTAAGTAATTTATTTCTCATGCAAGAGATGACAACAATTCGTGCAGGTATAGCCTCAGCTATTTTTTTACTGTCAATTAAAGATATAGAGGAAAAAAAACATAAAAATTTTATAATTAAGATTCTATTTTGCTTCTTTTTTCATTCAACTAGTATTTTACTTGTTATTACTTGGTTATTATTACAGATTAAGATTAATATCAAATATTTTTATATTGCAATATTGATTAGCTTTGCTTCAGCAATATTCAAAATCAACTTTTTAACATTACTTTTTTTAGATAAAATTTTCCCTCGTGTTGAAGTGTATATTAAAATGATGGAATGGATGAGGGAGGATAAAACTAATATATATAATTTTAGAATATTGTTTGCATTGGGTATTGTCATAATATTGGGTTTATTTTATAATAAGTTAAAAGAAATAAAATATTTTGATGTATTATTCAGAATACATTTAATCTCTATTTGTTTTTTCTTTTTACTAAGTACGAGTGCTCAAGTATTTTCAATAAGAACTTTTGAATTGCTTTCTGTTATTCAAATTCTCTTATATCCTATGATTGTTTATATCTTTCCATCAAAACTTAAATTTATAGGATGGACTATAATAATAGCTTTTTCTTTGTTACAAATCGTATATTTGATAAATGTTGTAGATATATATAAGTCATATAAATCATGGTTTTTTACTTAATTATACTTATTTTAAAATTTATTTGATGGATGCTTCTATATTATTTGGTATTGTTTGTTTTAGAGAAAAGTACTGGGAGACTAAATCTTTCAGAGACATAATAAAATCCTATCGTCAATCTTTGAATAATTCTACGCTTTACTTATCAATTTATGATAATACGGATTATAAGGATTGGAGTATTCAACATGATTATATAAATTATGAAAATGTGATCATAAATTATTATAGAGATTCGTCTAATTCAGGTATTTCTGCAGCATTTAATTATTTTGCAGAATTTTCTAAAAAAATAGATACAAAATGGATAGTATTTTTAGATCAAGATACAAGTTTATCTATTGATTTTTTCACTCAATATTTAAATAAGTCAATAAATACTAATAAAAATATAGTTTTTCCTAAAGTATATACAAAATCTAAACTATTGTCACCCAGCAATTATAATTATTATAGAACATCAGTTATTAAAAATATTGCATCAGAACTATTATTAAATAACATTACTGCTATTAATTCTGGAATAATGATAAGAACGGATTTTTTTCTTCAAAATAACGGATATAATAAAAATCTTCGTATAGATTTTTGTGATCATGAGTTTATTGAGAGATTAAGTAATAAAAATATATCTGCTGACATCCTAGACATTTCTTTGTGCCAAGAATTTTCGGTTCAGTCTAATGATAAAAAAAAAGCACTCGAACGATATAAGATTTATATTAAAGATTTACAAGTCTATAAAAAAAATAAAAATAAAGTCTTATTTTTTTTGCGAGTTGATCTGCCACATTTGTTAAAAGAAATATACAAACACAAAAGTTTAGAATTTCTAAAAATAAGGTTCAATGTATAATATTTTAAGAAGTTCTGTATCCATTTGCATGGCTACATATAACGGAGAACAATTCATTGAAGCACAATTAAATTCTATTTTGAAACAATTAATGGATAGTGATGAAATAATTATTTTTGATGATGCATCAAGTGATAGAACTGTTGGAATTATTTTAAGTTACAATTCAGATAGAATAAAGCTTTTTCACAACAAAACAAATTTGGGTTACATAAAAACTTTTGAAAAAGCTATAGCAAAATCTAAAAATTCTGTGATTTTTCTTAGTGATCAGGATGATATCTGGATAGAAGGCAGATTAAATAAAATGTATGCTGCATTATGCCAAAGTAATAAAAATCTGCTTCTCTGTTCCAATTTTCAGACATTTACAGATTCCGGGAAAAATATATCTCGTTTCAAAACAAGATTGTGTCATTTTTCACCAGAAAAATATAAAAGCAATATTCTAGGAATATTTAAAGGTAAAATGGCATATTTTGGATGTACGATGGCTTTTAAGTCTGAATATAAAAAACATATTTTGCCTTTCCCAGATTATATAGACGCACACGATTTATGGATAGCTATGTTAGGCAATGTAATGGGCAATATTATTCATTTGGAAGATAATACGCTTTTGCACCGTATTCATAGCAATAATACAAGTTTTGTTAAAAGAAATTTCCGAAAAAAAATATTTACTAGATTTCTTTTTTTTAAAAGTCTTATTGAAGCGGTAAAAAGAAAATATTTTACAAATAAAAATAATTACAATGAAAGAAGTTAAAATATATATTGCAGGACACAAAGGAATGGTAGGAAGTGCTATATGGAGACTTCTGAAAGATAAAGGCTATAATAATCTTATTGGTAAAACGAGCAAAGAGCTAGATCTTAGAAACCAAGATGCTGTAAAGAGTTTTTTTTTAACTGAAAAACCTGATGTAGTAATAGACGCAGCAGCAAGAGTTGGAGGAATTTTGGCCAATAGTAATTTTCCATATCAATTTTTGATGGAAAATCTTCAAATTCAAAACAATCTTATTTCACAGTCTTTAGAATCTGATGTTAATAAATTTATTTTTTTAGGAAGTTCTTGTATATATCCTAAGTTTGCACCTCAACCTATTAAAGAAGAATATTTACTAACAAATAGTTTAGAATCAACAAATGAATGGTATGCCATAGCTAAGATTGCAGGTGTAAAAGCTTGTGAAGCAATAAGGAAGCAATTCAGTAAAGACTACGTGAGTATGATGCCAACAAATTTATATGGGATTTATGATAATTTTGATTTAAATACATCACATGTTCTACCTGCTATGATTAGAAAATTTCATGAGGCTAAACTTGAAAATGACAGAGACGTTCAACTTTGGGGATCAGGAACACCATTAAGAGAGTTTCTTTATGTAGACGATATGGCTACATCAGTAGTTTTTGCTTTAGAAAATAAAATGGGTCAACATCTTTATAATGTAGGTTCTGAAAGGGAAATAACTATTAAAGATTTAGCTTTGTTAATCCAGAAAATTGTAGGACATCAAGGTAGTATTATGTGGGATCATACTAAGCCAGACGGAACACCAAGGAAATTAATGGATAGTTCAAAGATTAAAAGCGAAGGTTGGAAACCATTAATAGATCTGGAAGAAGGTATACAACTTACCTATCAATGGTTTTTAGAGAACAATAATAATATTAAAGAAGTCAGGTTATAAAAACAATACAAATGAAAACGGCATTAATAACAGGAGTTACGGGACAAGATGGTTCTTACCTTGCAGAATTGCTTTTGGAAAAAGGCTATAAAGTACATGGGATAAAGAGAAGAGCATCTTCATTTAATACTCAAAGAATTGATCATTTATATGTAGATCAACACGAAAGTCATGTTAATTTTAAATTGCATTATGGAGATCTTACGGATTCTACAAATATCATTAGAATAATTCAAGAAGTACAGCCAGATGAGATTTATAATTTGGGTGCAATGTCTCATGTTAAGGTAAGTTTTGACTCTCCTGAATACGTAGCAAATGTTGATGGAATCGGAACACTTAGAATTTTGGAAGCTGTGAGGATCCTTAGATTAGAAAAAAAGACCAAGATCTATCAGGCATCAACTTCCGAATTATATGGAGGTTTAAAAGAAAATAAAAATGCTGCTGGTTTTTATGATGAAAAGTCTCCTTTCTATCCGAGATCCCCATATGGAGTAGCCAAAATCTATGCTTTTTGGATAACGAAAAACTATAGGGAAGCTTATAATATGTTTGTTTGTAATGGGATTTTATTTAATCATGAATCTCCAAGAAGGGGCGAAACTTTTGTAACTAGAAAAATAACAATGGCAACTGCAGCTATTGCAAATAGAAAACAGGATATTCTTTATCTTGGAAACCTTAATGCTCAAAGAGATTGGGGACATGCTAAAGATTATGTGGAAGCAATGTGGAGAATCCTTCAGCAAAATATTGCCGAGGATTATGTAATTGCAACTGGAAAAACCACTTCTGTAAGAGATTTCGTAAGGATGTCTTTTGCAGAAGCGGGAATAGAATTGATTTTTGAAGGGGAAAATGAAAGGGAAATTGCAAAAGTAACAAAATGTAATAGACCTGAATATCAATTGGAAATTGGGAAAGTCGTAGTAAGAATAGATCCACAATATTATAGACCAACAGAAGTAGACTTATTAATAGGTGATCCCACAAAATCTAAGACACAATTAGGTTGGGAACCAAAATATGACTTGCCAACTCTTGTAAAAGAAATGGTACAAATGGATTTAAAAACATATAAATAAATATATGTCATCATTAATGAGTTTAAATTATATATGATGTACACGAAAATTATTATCCCAATCGATAATATTGAATAATGAAAGTATCAATAATTACAGCATGTTATAATCGTGAAAAGACAATAGCTACAGCAATAGAAAGTGTAAGCGCACAAAGCTATGATAACATTGAGTATATAATTATTGATGGGGCATCTAAAGATAAATCAATGGATGTAATTAATCAATATAAAAGCCAGATAGATATAATATTATCAGAAAAAGATACAGGCATTTATAATGCTTTAAATAAAGGAATAAAAAGAAGTTCAGGAGATATTATAGGATTGTTGCATTCTGATGATTTATTTTATGACAAAGATATAATAGGCAAAATTGTTGATGTCTTTGCTAACTCAGATGCTGATATTGTTTATGCAAATGGGATGTATGTCGATGAAAAAAAAATAGATGTGGTAAAGAGGGTTTATAAAGCAAAACTATTTAAGAAAAAATATCTTTACTTTGGCTGGATTCCTTTGCATACAACTATTTTTGTGAAAAAAGAAGTTTTCGAAAAATATGGACTATACAGAGAGGACTTTAAAATTGCTTCTGACTACGAGATATCTTTACGATGGTTTCAAAACAATTTATTAAAGAAAGTATTTTTAGATTGTTGGGTTGTAAAGATGAGATTGGGAGGTAAAAGCACCGATTTGACACAACAAAAATTGAAATCTTCAGAAGACTTGAAAATTATAAGAGAGTATAATTTATTAGGAAAATTAACTTTATTATTTAAAATTTTAAGAAAAATACCACAGTATATTTTGCCGAAGTTATTAAAATACAAGTAATATGTAATGTAATGAAAAAGCTTTTGATTTTTTTTCTTTTTCTTCATATTGTAAATTTACAATCTCAGGAAATATATGTTTCTAGCATAGGTAAAGATAAAAATGATGGAACAAAAAATAATCCAGTGTATTCTTTACAAGCCGCTTTTAATCTCGCCAAAACTGATACCAACCACAAAATAATTATACATGTAGCATCTGGAAATTATTTAATGAATGAACCTTTGATTCTTGATGATAAATATAGTAGAAATGTAAATAACAAAATACAAGTAATTGGGAATAAAAAAAAATCACCGATTTTTTTTGGAGGGAAAAAAGTAACACCGACAATAAATCCGAGTACAAAATATTGGGAAATTGATATTTCCGATTTTAAAAATTCAGATGGGATTATAAATTTCTTTACAGTCGATGGAGTTCAAAGAAACTATTCGAGATTTCCGGATGATAATTTTATAAAAGCTACAAATGTTAGTTATACTAATTCTTCGATAATAGTTACTATCCCTCAGGAATTAAACGAGATTTTAAAAAAATATTCTCCAAGTGATATTAAAAATATAGTAGTTACATTTTATACTAAATGGACAAACTTAATTAAATATATTGATAATTATGACCATAAAAATGGAACAATAACGTTCACGCGAATTACTCTTCCGGATATGTATAAAATTGTTGCAAACGAGACACGATTTAAAATAAATAACATAAAACAAAAACTCAAAAAAGGAGAATGGTATATAGAAAACGGAAAAATTATATATAATCCATTTTCTGCGGAAGGTCTTACGTCATTGGTTGTGATCCCAACTATAAATAAATTTATCAAAGCAGATGGCAATTTGAATAATAAACTTAGTTATATTGAGTTTGAAAATTTATCTTATAATACAGCAGGAAGCGGTTTGCTGAGAGAAGGGTATTATCCTTATCAAGCCGCAGCTTTAGTTGACGCAGCATTTGAATTTAAATATTGTGATAATTTAAAATTTAAAAACTTTAGGGTAAATAATATTAGCAATTATGCATTTTGGTTCCAAGAAGGATGTGCAAACATAAAAGTTTTAAGTTCAATTTTTTCAAATCTTGGTGCCGGAGCTATAAAAATTGGTAATATAAAATATTCTTCTGATTCATTTGCTTCAAATAGTATAACTATAGATAACAATCTGATCAAAAAAGGAGGTTTATTATATCCAGATGCTGTTTCTATACATATTATTAATGCTTTTTCTAATACAATTTCTCATAATGATATTTCCGATTTTACATCTACAGGTATTTCTCTTGGTTGGGTTTGGGGGTATGGCAATAGCTTGTCAAAAAAAAATGTAATATCATATAATCACATATATAACATTGGAAAAGGTGAATTAGATGACATGGGTGGTATTTATACTCTAGGTATCTCTGATGGGACCATATTAAGAAATAATGTTATACACGATGTTAATGGTAATAATTATGGGGGATGGGGCATTTATACAGATGAGGGATCAAGTAATATCTTAATTGAAAACAATTTAGTATACAACTGCAAAAGTTCAGGTTTTCATCAACATTATGGTAAGAATAATACAATTAGAAATAATATTTTTGCATTTAATGTGAATGCTGAATTAGAAGCAACAAAAATAGAAGATCATAATTCTTTTAATTTCATAAATAACATAGTTGTTCATAATAGTAATAATTTTTTTGCAGCAAATTGGTTAAATGTAAAAAAGAATAGCAATAACAATATTTATTACTGTATAAAAGGAAATGCAAATAAAAATCTTATATTAGAGAAATTTAGCTGGTATACGAATCCGGAACTTCAAAAAAAAGATTTTTATTATGAGATAAATAATAAAGATATTATCGAAAAAATTAATTTTAAAAACATTGATTTTTCAAAAACAGGCATTTATAAAGATTAAAAAATAATATTTTATAAAAACGAATGTGAAATTTTAATAATCTAGTATTAATAAGTTTATTAAAAATAAATACATATATTTCAAAATAAATTACATGAAAATAAAACAAACGCCGCTAAAAGACTGTTACATTATAGAACCAACTATTTTCGAAGATGACAGAGGCTACTTTTACGAAAAATTCAATGAACAAAAGTTTGAGGAATTAACCGCAATGAACGGTCATTTTGTTCAGGATAATATTTCTAAATCTTCATATGGAGTTTTAAGAGGTCTGCATTTACAAAAAGGGGATAAAGCACAGGCAAAATTAGTTTCTTGTCTAGAAGGTAAAGTTCTTGATGTTGCGGTTGATTTAAGAGAAGATTCTCCTACTTTTGGTCAATGGTTTTCTCTTGAATTGACAGGCGAAAATAAATTACAACTTTATGTTCCCAGAGGTTTTGGTCATGGATTTACTGTGCTTAGCGAAACAGCCATATTTTCTTATAAGTGTGATAATTTTTACGATAAACAATCAGAAGGGGGAGTTCTTTGGAATGATACCGACCTTAATATCGATTGGCAACTTCCCTTAGCAGATATTATTTTATCAGATAAAGATCAAGTTTTACCGACGTTTGCATTGAAAAATTTTTAATATATTAGAAGTTCATTAAAAGCTGAAATAAATAGCACTTCATTTAAAAGTAATTACTGTCACAAATGGTTGGAAAGATTGTATGTTAGTTTATTTTTTTAAACATTTACCCCGGATTTTTTTGATAATAGATTATATCATTATCAATTTCCTATTCATATTTGGGAGGCTATTTTTCTATGAGTTTGACCAAAAAGATTTTACTCAAGAATATAGAATCCAGTTAATTCTTCTCAATATATTTTGGTTTGTAATAACCATAATAATTAAACCTTATAAAAGTTTAAAGGTTAAGGAATCATCATTGCATTTTAATTCGTTAACGAAGGCTTTTGCATTATTCATACTTACTACCATTGTTTTTCTTTTTCTTATATTTTCTATCAAAATCAACTATAGAAATGTAATTCTCTATTTCATTTTTGTTGGTTTTTTTATGGCTCTTACTCGGTTTTTACTTTTTCTGTACAGAAAAAAAAATAGAGTAAAATTAGGAAGAAAGCTTTATTCTTTTAATACCGTATTGGTCGGTGAAAATAAATTGTCTACAACATTACTATCTAATAATAATCTGAGAAGAGCTCTTGGGATAAGAGGAACCTATACAATTATTAGTACCGAAACCAAAAATAAGTATTTGGGTAGAATTGATAAATTATTTTATGATTTGGAACATTCTAAAATAAATAGCATTATTTTCTGTGATGATAATATTGACGTTGAAATTTATAAACAAATCGTTGAAATTGCAGAACATAAAATGATAAGAATCTATATGGTTCCCGATTTTAAATATGGTAATTTAGGTCCTAATTATTTTGATGTAATTCATGAAATTCCATTTTTGAGGCTTATAAGAGAACCTCTTTCGAATGCTAAAAAACAGCTTTTGAAAAGAGCATTTGATGTGGGTTTCTCATTGTTCGTAATAGTGTTTTTACTATCGTGGTTGGTTCCAATTGTTGCTTTAATTGTAAAAATAGAGAGTAACGAATCCGCATTTTTTCTACAAAAAAGATCAGGTCTTAATAACGAGCCATTCAATTGTATTAAATTCAGAAGTATGATGAGCAATAAACATGCTGACATTCAGACTGCAAGAAAGGATGATTCAAGGGTAACCAAATTTGGAGCATTTATGCGAAAAACAAGTATTGATGAATTGCCTCAATTTATTAATGTTTTTCTTGGTGAAATGTCAATTGTTGGTCCACGACCTCACATGTTGTCTCAAACAGAGATGTACTCTAAAATTACAAAAAAATATATGACCCGACATATCGTAAAGCCGGGTATTACAGGTTGGGCTCAAGTGATGGGTGCAAGAGGTGAGATATTTTCGCATAGAGATATGGAAAAAAGAATAGAAAAAGATGTTTGGTATATACAAAACTGGTCTTTCTTTTTAGATATGAAAATTATATTTCTAACCTTGTATAATATCATAAAAGGAGATGAACAGGCATATTAATTGCTGTAAATGAAAGAAAACGCCCCAAATTTTAAAGAAAAACAGTTTTTAACTAACTAAAATAATTTTTTTACGAATCGTTTACTATATATTTGTAGTATGGCGGAAATGATAATTATTGGTATTAGTGTACTGTTGCTGGTATCTTATTTTTTTGATATTACCACAAGGTTTTCGAAGGTTCCGTCTGTAATTCTATTGTTACTGACCGGGTGGTTTCTTAATCAGATCAGCGGGCTTTTTGATTTTATAATCCCGAATCTCAATAGCTTACTGCCAATTTTGGGGACTATAGGTTTAATTTTGATTGTTTTAGACGGCTCTTTAGAATTAGAGCTCAACCGTTCCAAAAAATCCCTGATTAATAAAACAATTATAGTTGCTCTTATTCCAGTACTCATTATCGGGATTGGTTTTGCTACTTATGTGCATTTAGAATGGGGCTTTCCTTTCAAACAATCCTTAGAGAATATCATTCCTTTTTGTATTATTTCAAGTGCGATTGCAATACCGAGTTCTATAAATTTATCGGCATCCAAGAGAGAATTTGTAATATATGAAAGCAGCTTGTCGGATATATTAGGAGTTATATTTTTCAATTTTGCCACTTTTGGAACAGCAATTACACTGTCAAGTGTAATGGTTTTTACTTGGCAGTTTTTTTTAATGTTAATTATTTCGGTTGTCGCATCGCTTATTTTAGCATTTTTACTAGGCAAAATAGATCATCATATAAAATATGGACCGATCATTATTTTAACGATTTTAATTTATGAAATCTCAAAAATATATCATCTTCCTGCGCTTATTTTCATCTTGTTTTTCGGATTAGTACTTGGGAATATCGACGAAATGAAGCATTTAAAGATTTTAAAAAGCTTTAGATTAACAAAAATGAACCGTGAGGTGAAGCATTTTAAAGACGTAGTTGTGGAAGCTACATTTATCGTAAGATCTATATTCTTTTTAGTTTTTGGCTTCGTTATCCAAACGGAGGATATTATAAACCCCGAATCTTTGGTTTGGTCCGTTTCTATACTTTTCTTTGTGTATCTGATAAGATATATCATGTTGAAATTAGCAAAAATGGAGATGTCTCCCTTGCTTTTGATTGCACCACGAGGCTTGATTACCATTTTGTTGTTTTTGGCCATTGCTCCCGAACAGAGAATTCCGTTTATCAATCAGTCGGTGATCGTTCAGGTTATTATTATCTCAACGCTTATCATGATGATCGGAGTTTTATTTAGCAACAAAGAAATCAAAAAGGTAGAAGAACAGCTTGCTGATGAGCATCCCAAAATATAAAATATAAGAACCGATTATGGTTCTTTTTTTTATCACTAAATTTGCAGCCTGAAATTTATTCATCAATTTATGAGAACCAAATCTGTAGGTAAAAAGAAAATTAATATCGTAACGCTTGGATGTTCCAAAAATGTTTACGATTCGGAAGTGCTGATGAGCCAGCTGAAAGCCAACGGAAAAGAAGTTGTGCACGAAGATAGAGGGGATATCGTAGTCATCAATACCTGCGGTTTTATCGATAATGCAAAAGAAGAATCCATCAATACTATTCTAGATTTTGTTGAGGCAAAAAACAGAGGTGAAGTTGAGAAAGTCTTCGTTACTGGATGTCTTTCAGAAAGATATAAACCAGATTTAATAAAAGAAATTCCTGATGTTGACCAGTATTTCGGAACGAGAGATCTTCCTATTTTACTTAAACATTTGGGCGCAGACTATAAACACGAATTGGTTGGTGAAAGATTAACCACCACACCAAAGCATTACGCTTACCTTAAAATTTCTGAAGGTTGCGACAGACCTTGCTCATTCTGTGCCATTCCTTTGATGAGAGGTGGTCACGTTTCTACACCGATTGAGAAATTGGTGAAAGAAGCTCAGAAATTGGCGAAAGTAGGGGTGAAGGAGTTGATTTTGATTGCTCAGGATTTGACCTATTACGGTTTAGATATTTATAAAAAGAGAGCTTTAGGTGAACTATTGAAAGAGTTGGTAAAAGTAGAAGGAATCGAATGGATTCGTCTTCATTATGCATTTCCAAGTGGTTTCCCGGAAGATGTTTTAGATATTATCCGTGAAGAACCGAAAGTTTGTAACTATATAGATATTCCGCTTCAACATATTAATTCTGATTTGTTGAAATCTATGAAACGTGGTACAACGCACGAAAAAACAAATGCATTATTAGATAAGTTCAGAGAAAAAGTGCCGGATATGGCGATAAGAACTACTTTAATTGTTGGTTATCCTGGTGAAACAGAAGAAAGATTCCAGGAGCTGAAAGAATGGGTAAGAGAGCAGAAATTCGATAGATTGGGATGTTTCACTTATTCGCACGAAGAAAATACAGGAGCATATGTTTTGGAGGATGATATTCCGCAGGAAGTAAAAGAAGCTAGAGTAGAAGAGATCATGGAGCTGCAGTCGCAGATTTCTTGGGATAAAAATCAAAAGAGAATCGGTGAGGTTTATAAATGCGTCTTCGACAGAAAAGAAGGTAACTATTTTGTGGGTCGTACAGAATACGATTCTCCGGATGTAGATAATACTGTTTTGGTTTCTGCCGAAAACACCTATATTTCAATTGGAGATTTTGCGAATGTAAAAATTACCTCCGCAGAAGAGTTTGATTTGTACGGAGAACTTGTTTAAGTTTAAAGATAAAAAAGTAAAAACCAATGATTTTTCATTGGTTTTTTATTTTAATGAAAATTTAATTTTAATTTTTAGTTAAATTTTTTAATAATATAATGTTCAAATTCTTTTCCTGCTGAAAATATTCCTGTTAAAATCACCGTGAAAGCTAGAATAAACACGATTTTATTGTTTTTTAATTTTTGCATTGTGTTTTATGATTTAATGATGTGTAGAGGATTACTTTAATAAATTACAGCCGTTTTTGGAATTGTTTATTTTTAGTAATATGTTGGTTTTCAAATATTTGTGTTTTTATGAATACTGAATTATGCAGCAATTAGTTAATTAAATTAACTTTTAGTTCTTTTTTTTAACGTTTTTTAACACCACGGTCTAAAATCCCTATTTATAGGAACTTACGGTAATAATTATATTTTATTTATGTTTTCTTTAACGTTTCTTAACTTTTAAAATAGGCAGGTAATAAGTTTACATATACTTTTGCCTCGTCAAACAAGTAAAAGTTCAAAATGATGAAAAGATTCATTCTCGTAATCATAATGATGATTTCAACACTAGGTATTTATTCATTTACGAATAATACTGTAGATGCGAAGAAAACAAGTTATGCATCGTACTACCACGATAAATTTAACGGTAGAAAAACAGCAAGCGGTGAGGTTTTTGATAATTCAAAACTTACTGCAGCGCACAGAACGCTTCCTTTTGGAACCGAAGTTAAGGTTACCAATCTGAACAATGGAAAAGAGGTGATTGTAACGATTAATGATAGAGGGCCTTTCCATTCATCAAGAGCTTTAGATATGTCTAGAGCAGCGTTCGATGAAATCGGAAATACCGATCGCGGTACCATTCCGGTGGAATATGAAATTGTCGATTAATTTATGATTTAAATTAGAAAGCCAGCTAAATTTTTAGCTGGCTTTTATGTTTTTAGAGGTTAAACTCAATCAAGGCGGGGCAATGATCAGAATGTACCGCTTCTTTCAGAATAACGGCTCTGCTGAGTTTGTCTTTTAAAGAATAGGAAGCAAAGTTATAATCCAATCGCCACCCTTTGTTATTGGCTCTTGCATTTTGACGGTAACTCCACCACGTATAATTGTCGGGTTCACTGTTAAAAAACCTGAAACTGTCAATCAATTCGCATTCTTCAATAAAATTGGTCATCCATTCTCTTTCCATCGGTAAAAAGCCTGAAGTGTTTTTTAAACCTACAGGATTGTGAATGTCGATTGCCTGATGACAGATGTTAAAATCTCCGGAAATAATAAGATTCGGAATTTCTTTCTTTAAATTTTTAATATATTCTAAAAAGTCGTGGCAAAACTGCATCTTAAATTCCAGCCTTTCAATATTAGAAGCTGAAGGAACATAAACAGAAATCACAGAGAACTCATCAAAATCCGCACGGATGATTCTCCCTTCATTATCATAGCTCTCAATTCCGCAACCATATTCTACATGATTCGGTTTTATTTTAGACGCAATTCCGACTCCGCTATATCCTTTTTTCTGCGCAGAATGCCAAGAACTGTGATAGCCCGCTTTTCCAAGACTTTCAATATCAATTTGATCATTTCCCGCTTTACTTTCCTGAATGCAGATAATATCCGGATCAGCTGTTTTCAGCCATCCTAAAAAGTCTTTTGTGAAAGCAGCTCTTATTCCGTTAACGTTGTATGTGATTAATTTCATAATTCAAAAGTATTAAAAAAGCTAAATTATTTGAAATTTTAATGTTAATGAGAACTAAAAATATTGATAATCAGCTGTGAAAAAAATGATTTTCCATTATTGGAATTGCATTTTTCAAAATAGTATATTGCAGATCCAAAGACGAAATCTATTTATGATTAAATTTTTACTCTTTATATCTTTATATCTTTTCGGTCTACAACTATTTTTTTCTCAAAATATTAGACATTTGTCGGTAGATGATGGTCTTCCGCAATCTTTTGTTTCTGCTTTGGAACAAGACGAAGAAGGTTTTGTATGGATCGGAACCCGGAACGGACTTTCCCGATACGATGGACAAAATTTTAAAACCTTTCAACATCATTTTAATACCAATAATTCTCTGGCTTCAAATACCATAGATTATTTAAGAAAAGGCAGACAAAATGGTCTTTGGATAAAGTACGAAACTGCAGGAATCGATTACTTCGATACAAGTTCGGGTAAAATAACACATATTATCAATACAGCATTTTTAGAAAAAAATAACATTGATATTCATCGGAAATCATGGTTGGTAACACAAGATGGTTATCTCTGGTTTAAAACCGTAAAAAATGAACTCTTTAGTTTTGATATTCAAAAGAAAATTCTGAGCCGCAGAAATCTGAATTTTAATTCTGACGAGATTATTTACAACATTCTCGAAGACAAAAACAAAAATATTTGGGTATTAACGCAGAAAAGCCTGAAAATTTTTGATAAAAAAAAGAACAGCTTTACAGAAATTCATATTCCTTATAAGATGTTTGCAGATAAGCTGTATCAGAATAATATCGAAGCAGTATTGTTTCATCAGTCAAAAAATGGAGAATTGATGTGGGCAGATAAAGACAGGTTTTACTTTTTTGATCCTGTAAAAAAAACGTTTAGAAATGAAAAGCTGCCATTTTCTTCTATTTATACTATTAAATTGTTGAGTACAGATATTCAGGGTAAAGAATATTTTGTTGCAGACAATGCTATTTATTGCTACGATAAGGCTTTAGGTTTTACGAAAATTGCGGCTGTCAACTTAGAACAAAACAGACCGCCGCAAGCTTTTCTTGTAGATAATTCCGGGTTGCTGTGGATTGGTGGTGATGCCGAAGGAATTTATACAGTAGATCCAAAACTCAATTTTCGGTCCTTTTCTTTTGAAAAAGATTTTGCGACAGATCTGTTGAAAAACTATTATGGCGTTTCCCTTAATGATTTTTTTAATTGGCCAGAGCTGAACGGTATTTTACCGGCTTCCTATTTTCTAAGATCTGCGACAACTCCAAATAAAAACTGGATCGCGCTAAACCGTATTGTTTCTTACTATGATCATCTACAGAAGGAAATTTTACGTTTACCCGAATTACCAAAGATAAAAGGCGAACCTTTTGCTCCGATAAAAGGAATAAGTCTGTATGCTGAATCGCCGATTGTTATTGATGAGCTGAACAATATTTATCTGTTTCAGCAGTCAAAATGGAAATTTTTATTTTCTTTAAAAAATTTTAATGCTAATATAAAAACGGCAAATATTTATTTTGACTTTAAAACGAAAATACTTTGGGTTATAACGGAATCTCACGGGATATTGAAAGTGAATCTTGATACCAAAAAAATCTATCATATTAAAAACAACACAAAAAGTCTTCCCGTTAATCATTTAATTTCTCTCATTCCTGATCCGAAAAATGATGATATCTTGTGGATTGGAAGTAATGATGGACTAATCCAGTACAGTAAAAAAAACAATAAGGGTAAAATCTTTTCAGGAAAAGATGGTTTTCCGGATAATGTTATCTATTCGATTCTTCCGGATAAATATGGAAATCTTTGGATGGGAACCAATAAAGGTCTTTTGAAGTTTGATCCTACAACATATAAAGTAAGAACCTTTACACGTTCTCACGGTTTGGAAAATATTGAGTTCAACAGGTTTCACCAAATGATGCTCCCCAACGGAAAAATGGCATTTGGCGGGGCAAAAAGCGGAGTGGTTTTCAGTCCGGAAGATATTAAAAGTGATCATTTTTCACCTCCGACTGTTATTACCCAAATTGCTCTCAATAATGAGAATATCGATCTTGTTGAAAGAAACCTGAAACCTTTAAATCAAATTAAAGACCTTTCTGTAGATTATTTTGAGAATACGGTTTCTATAAATTTTGCAGCACTTCAGTATGATGACTCAAAACAAATTTGGTATCGTTATCGGTTGAAAGGGTATCAGGATGAATGGATTTTTGCAGGAAACAATGCAGAAGCCGTTTTTACAAAACTTCCTCCCGGAAATTATATTTTTCAGGTCAATGCAACCAACACAACCGGAAACTGGAGTAACCTCATCAAATCTTTGACCATAAAAGTGACGCCGCCTTGGTGGAAAACGTGGTGGGCAATAACATTGTATGTGATACTATTGATTGGAGGAATTTTTTGGCTGATAAGATTCAAAATCAATCAGGAGATCATTAAAAACTCAATAAAGCTAAAGCAGAAAGAAGCGCACGAATTGCGTAGGCTAGATAAAATAAAAACGAAATTTTTCGCCAATATTGCTCACGAATTCCGAACTCCGCTGTCTCTTATCGTGGGTCCGGCAGAACAGTTGAAATCTGTAGAATCTCAAAACGAGAAAGAGATATTGTTTGGAACGATAAAGAAAAATACAAACAGCCTTATACAGCTTACAGATCAGTTGATTGACGTGGCAAAGCTTGAAGCAGGCATTTTGAAGCCTCATTTTGTATGGGGAGATGTAGTTCCTGTTATTTCAAATATTGTAAATGCCTTTTTGGAAACGGCTTCCGAAAAAGGAATAGCGCTCAGTTTAGAATGTCCGGATAAAGCCGAATTTTTGTTTTCAATCAATACTTTAGACCGAATTTTATATAATTTAATTTCGAATTCTATTAAGTTTTGTGAAAATAGCGATACAATTACGGTGAAAGTAGATAAAGAGATCAATGGTTTATCTATTCAGGTTATTGATTCCGGGGCGGGAATTCCGGAAGATGAACAGACAGAGATTTTTGAAAGATATTTTAAAGGTTCTAATCAGGATCAATTGCAGGGAAATGGTTTGGGGCTTTCGCTTGTGAAAGAATTGGTAGATCTGCATCACGGAACAATTAATATGACAAGTTCTACGCAAAATCCTTCCGGAACTACATTTTCGGTTTGGCTTCCTTTTAAGGCTCAAAAAGATCATTTAACTGAAAAAGCAGAGCATCAAGAAAATTCAGAAGAAAAAGCGACTATTCTTATTGTGGAAGATCACGAAGAATTGGCGCAGTTTATTGCAGGAAATTTAGCTGGATCGTATCATGTTTTAACTGCAGAAAATGGAAAGAAAGCGTTGGAAATTACTCTGGAAAAAATGCCCAATCTTATTGTAAGTGATGTGGCAATGAGCGAAATGGATGGTTTTGAATTTTGCAAAACCCTAAAATCTGATGTTACCATCAATCACATTCCTATTATTATGCTAACCGCAAAAGCCGATGCCGAAAGTAAGCTTGAAGGTCTTTCTTACGGAGCCAACGATTATGTTGTAAAACCTTTCAGCGTAGAAGAGTTGAAATTAAGAATAGAAAATCTGCTCAATTTACAAAATCGTCAATATGAATATTTTCAGAAACAGCTTTTGCAGCCTCAAATAAATATTGCAGAATCCGAAACAAAGCAACCTGATTCTACAAATAATCTGCACAAAGAATTTCTCAACAGAATTTATGAAATCGTAGCCGAAAATTTAGATAATAGTGATTTTAGCGTAGACGAGTTGGCTTCCGAATTATCGATGAGCAGAACGAGTCTTCACCGTAAAGTAAAAATGATGTTTAATATTCCGACAGGAGAAATCATTAAAATTTACAGGCTTAAGAAAGCTGCAGAATTATTAAAGCAAAATTACAGTATTTCTGAAGTTGCTTACATGACAGGATTTAATAGTCCGTCTTATTTTACCAAATGTTTTAAAGAGTATTTTGGTAAAACACCCAATACATACCACTGAAACAGACGTTTGCAACGAAATTGATAGTTTTTGCAACGAGAGTGCTTTTCTGCTTTTCACACGAGATGTACTTTAGCAAAACAAAATTATTTCAGTATGCATAAAAATCTACTTACGAGCAAATTAAAATTTGCAACATTATTTACTGTCATATTAGGATCGGCTTCGGGACTTAATGCTCAACAAAATGCTCTTAATTTTGACGGAACAGATGATTATATCCAAACCAACTATCCCGGCGTTTTAGGAAATGCACCCCGTACAGTAGAAGCGTGGATAAAATTACCCACAACTACTGCTGGAGAAAATCTGGTAGCAACTTGGGGATCCGATAATGTAAACGGAGGAAGATTTACGGTAAGAATTAATAACGTGAGCGGATTGTATAAGTTAAGGATTGAAAACAAAGGCGGCGGAGTTAACGGTACAGTTACTCTTAATGACGGAAACTGGCATCACATTGCCGTAACCTATGATAACAGCTTATCTACCAATAAATATAAATTGTATGTAGACGGTAATTTAGACACCGAAGGAAATATTAGTACAACAACAAATACTGTGGCGCTTACCAATATGATTATTGGTAGAAGGATTGTCCCAAGTCTTGGTGGCTTTTTTAATGGAAGTATTGATGAAGTGCGTGTTTGGGATAAAGCTCTTACACTCGCGGAAATTCAGGCTAATAAAAATTATGAATTTTGTACGCCGCCAGCAAATCTAAAGGCCTATTTTAAAATGAATGAAGGAACGGTTAACTCAAATAATGGTACTGTAACTTCTATCGCTAGTGCTGTCGGTTCTTATACCGGTACTTTAAATAGTTTTGCTTTAAATGGAGCTGCTTCAAATTATATTGCAGGATCTTCAACGCTTGGAGCGGTAAATATCAATAATACAGTTACTGTTTCTGGATCTACATTAACTGCTGCACAAGCGGGCGCAACTTATCAGTGGATCAATTGTAGCAACGGAAATACTCCGGTTGGGGTGACTACACAGTCTTTCACACCTGCTGTTGCAGGAAATTATGCGGTAATTGTTACGCTTGCAGGTTGTACACAAACATCTTCTTGTCAGTCGGTAACTTTGGGAGTACAGGATGTTGATGCAATTCCTGAATTGACTTTATCACCAAATCCTACCAACGGGATTCTAAATATAACTGCCAAAAATGCAATCGAAAAAGTAGAAATTACAAATTTTGCAGGTCAGAGATTAATAGATTTTCAGCCAAATTCTGCGAATGCAGAACTCAATATATCACAGTTGAAAGCAGGGGTGTATTTGGTGAAGGTAATCTCAAAGCAACAAGCGAGAGTTTATAAAATAATTAAAAAGTAGTTTTTTTTTCATAAATCATTATTACTAATCCATATAATGGTTTTAGCCTCTTCAAATTATGAAGAGGCTTTTATTATTTTTATACTTAAAACTTTATTTAGGTTCCAGAATACTGATAGGAATGATGCATTCTTCCAAAGAAATTCCACCGTGCTGATAAGTCTCTTTATAATAATTTACAAAGTGATTGTAGTTTTTAGGATAGGCTAAAAATGTATTGTTTTTGGCAAAAATATATTTAGAGCTTAGATTTCCTTTAGGTAAAAACAGCTTTTCAGGATTGCTCACTGCCCAGACATCTTTATCATCGTACGTTAAGCTTTTTCCTGTTTTATATCGGATGTTTGTTGAGGTTTCTCTGTCACCAACGACGCGGCTAGGCTTTTTCACATAAACAGTTCCGTGATCGGTTGTGATCACCAGTTTGAATCCGTTTTCTGCAGCTAGTTTAATAATCTTAATTAAAGATGAGTTCTCAAACCAGTTCGATGTTAACGATCTGAACGTTTTATCATCTCTGATTAATTGATCAACAATATGATTATCGGTTTTTGCATGCGAAAGAATATCGATAAAATTGTATACGATCACCAAAAGATCATTGTTTTTGTGCTGATTAAAGTCATCATAGATTTTTCTTTCAAAATCTGCATTTAGAACTTTAAGATATTTCATTGATTTAGAACTTAAACCAACTCTTTTCATCTGATCTTCCAGGAAGTCGCGCTCAAATTCATTTTTATTTCCTTCCTCATTATCGTTAAACCATTTGTCCGGGAAACGTTTTTCAATTTCTGAAGGTAAAAGACCTGCGAAAAATGAGTTTCTCGCATATTGTGTAGCGGTCGGAAGAATACTGTAATAATAATCTTCTGAAACTTTATTGTAATATTTAGTGAAAAGAGGCTCAATTACTTTCCATTGGTCATATCTAAGATTATCGACCATTAACAGTAGTACTTTGTCTTTCTCAACCTCAGTCTTTATTTTGTCTTTAAATAAGGTATGGCTCATCATTGGCTTATCCGAACCGTTCAACCAGTCTTCGTAATTGTTTTCGATAAATTTAGCAAACTGAATATTGGCTTCTTCTTTCTGTGACTGCAGAAGGTCTGCAAATTCGTTATCGGCAACTTTATCAAATTTAAGTTCCCAATTCACTATTTTTTTATAATATTCTGCCCAATCCTGATACGTTCTCAGGTAAGAAAGTTCCATCGAAAGGTTTCTGAATTCCTGCTGATATTGCAAAATAGTTTTCTGCTCCACCAAATTGTCTTCCTGAAGATTCTTTTTCAACGAAAGTAAAATCTGATTTGGGTTTACAGGTTTTAAAATATAATCTGCAATCTGAGAGCCGATCGCTTCTTCCATGATGTGCTCTTCCTCACTTTTGGTTACCATCACGATTTTCAAAGAATTATCTTTGTCTTTAATCATTGGGATAGCTTCCAGACCGGAAATTCCCGGCATATTTTCATCGATTAAGGTTAAATCGAATTTTTCAGAATCAATAAGTTCTAAAGCCTCATTCACATTATTCACAGGAGTTACGATATAACCCTTCTTTTCCAGAAAAACAATATGAGGTTTTAGTAGATCTATTTCATCATCAATCCATAATATTTTGTTTGACATACAAGTTTATTTTTTATGCGGGATATGTATCAAAACTGTGACCAAAACTTTATAAAACCTCACAAATTAAGAGGCTTAAAAGTTAAATCTTCGTTAAAGATTTTTATCTCAAATTATTTCATGAAGATAAGATAAATACAACGATTTATAAACAAATTTTAATGTTTATATTCTAAATAATAATCACCTGTTTTCTTAGAATTGACTTTAAAAACCTAATTTTGCAATAGTCTCAGAATTTTTCCATGCAGAATAAGCTTAAAATTATCAACGACCCTGTACACGGTTTCATAAAAATCCCTCACGAAATCTTATTTGATGTTATCGAACATCCGTATTTTCAAAGATTGAGAAGAATTTCACAAACCGGACTTTTGAATTTAATTTTCCCCGGAGCAACTCATACACGATTTCATCATGCTATTGGTGCGATGCATCTGATGTTTACTGCTTTGGAAACTTTAAAGCAGAAAGGGATCAAGATATCTGAGGAAGAGGAGAAAGGAGCAATGTTGGCAATTCTGATGCACGATATTGGTCACGGCCCATTTTCTCATGCCCTGGAAAGTATGTTGATGGATGACTGGCATCACGAAAACCTTTCATTATTATTAATGAATAGACTGAATGATGAATTTGGCGGGCAATTATCGACAGCGATAGAAATGTTTCAGGGGAAGTACCACAGAAAATTCTTTAATCAGCTCATCAGCTCACAACTGGATGTTGATCGTTTAGATTATTTGAACAGGGACAGCTTTTTCACGGGAGTTTCAGAAGGAAATATCAATACGCAAAGGATTATTTCAATGATGAATGTCTGCGAGGAAGAATTGGTGATCGACGCGAAAGGTGTTTATTCTATTGAAAACTTCTTGACAGCAAGAATGTTTATGTATTGGCAGGTTTATTACCATAAAACTTCGGCGTTGGCAGAATTTATTTTGGTAAAAATCCTTGAAAGAGCAAAATATCTGGTTTCAGAAGGTGTCGATTTACCGGCCACAGAAAATTTGAAATATTTTTTACACAGAGGAAAAAGTGCAGCTACCGACGAAGATGTTGAGCGTTTTACACAGCTTGACGATAATGATGTTGTTCAGGCGATGAAATTATGGCAGAAGTCAGAAGATTTTGTTCTTTCTTACTGGTGCAAATGCGTCATTCAGCGCAATTTTCCTAAAACAATTATCTCATCTCATCCTTTTGACGAAAAGTTTATTGACGAAAAGATACAAAACACCAATGATTTTTTTGGAATTGATAATGGTGACGAATTGGTACATCAAATTACAAGAAGTCTGCTTCCGTATGATACAGAAAAACAGCCGATTTACCTTCTTCAAAAAAGCGGAAAAGTCTTAAAATTAGATGAGTCGGAGGATCAGCTTTTGTCTGGCCTCATCGTTCACAAGACGAAAAGATATATCCTCGCATTTCCGAGAATGTGACACTAAATTTTCTTAAATAATATTAAAATCGATATTCCATAAACTAAAAAATGTTTGCGAATAACAGAATTTCTTATCTTTGCAGAATATGGAATTTACAGCTTCGCAAATTGCAAGTTTTATTGACGGAAAAATTATAGGTGACGAAAACGCACTTATTACCGGAGTTTCACCGATTGAGAGCGGAGAATCCGGCCATCTTTCTTTTGTTGCGCAAGATCGTTTTGCGCATCACTTAGAGACTTCGCAATGTTCGGTTCTTATTGTTACCGAGACCCTTATCAACAAAGATCAATATAATCCTACAATTATAGCTGTAAAAGATGCCTATCTTTCTTTTCAGGTTTTAATGAATCTGTATCAGGAAATGCAAGGCAAAAAAGAAGGGGTAGAAGACGGTTCTTCCATTCACGACACTGCTGTAATAGGAGATAAAGTATATATCGGCGCTTTTACCTATGTTTCAGAAAAGGCAAAAATCGGTGAAGGTTCACAGATATTTCCGCAAGTCTATATTGGTAAAGGCGTGAAAGTCGGTAAAAACTGTAAGATAGACAGTGGTGCAAGAATCTATGATTACTGCATTATTGGTGATAACTGTGTAATACATTCCAATACCGTAATTGGTGGTGACGGATTTGGTTTTCAGCCGACTCCGGAAGGCTTTCAGAAAATTCCTCAATTAGGAAATGTTATTATTGAAGATAATGTGGAAATTGGTTCTAACTGCAGTATCGACAGAGCTACAATAGGCTCTACCACTATCGGAAAAGGTACAAAAATCGATAATCTGATTCAGATTGCACACAACGTAAAGATTGGTGCAAACAATGTAATTGCTGCGCAGGCGGGAATTGCCGGTTCTACCACTATTGGAGATTGGAACCAGATTGGCGGTCAGGTTGGCATCGTTGGTCATATAAAAATAGGAAACCAGGTGAAAATTCAGGCGCAAAGTGGAGTGAATTCCAGCGTTAATGATAAAGATACCGTTTATGGTTCTCCTGCGATCAGTTATAATGACTATCTTCGAAGCTACGTGCATTTCAGGAACCTTCCTGAACTTGCGAAAAGAATAAATAATCTTGAGAATAACTCAAAAGATCATACTAATGAGTGATATGCAAAAAACCCTTCAGGAAGAGGTTACTCTTTCTGGAATAGGTCTTCATACTGGTAAAGAAGTAAAATTAACCATTAAACCTGCAAAAGAAAATACAGGTTTTGTTTTCGTACGAACAGATCTTGAAGGGCGACCTCATGTAGAAGCAGACGTAAATTACGTCGTGGCTACAGAAAGAGGAACTACTTTGGAAAAACTGGGCGTTAAAATCAATACTTGTGAGCATCTTTTGGCTGCTTTGGTGGGTTGTGATATCGACAATGCTGTTTTAGAAATGGATGCTTCAGAACCTCCTATTTTAGACGGCTCTTCAAAGTTTTTTGTTGAAGCAATCGAAAGTGTAGGTATCGTAGAGCAAACTGTCGCAAGAGAATATCTTGTTGTAAAAGAAGTATTGAGCTACAGCGACCCTGCAACCGGTTCAGAAATTACAATTATCCCTTCAGATACTTATGAGGTGACGACAATGGTAGATTTTGGAACTAAAGTTTTAGGAACTCAGAATGCTACTCTTAAAAATATTTCAGAATTTAAAGAAGAAATTTCTTCTGCAAGAACGTTCAGCTTTTTGCATGAATTAGAAATGCTTCTTGATCATGGTTTGATCAAAGGTGGAGATATTTCTAATGCGATTGTTTACGTTGATAAAGATCTTACTCCTGAAACTACAGAAAAGCTGAAGAAAGCGTTCGGTAAAGATCACGTATCGATTAGACCTAATGGTATTTTAGATAATTTAACTTTAAACTATCCAAACGAGGCTGCAAGACACAAATTATTAGATGTAATTGGTGATTTAGCTTTAACGGGTGTGAAGATTAAAGGAAAAGTTATTGCCAATAAACCCGGACATTTTGTAAATACTCAATTTGCGAAAAAGCTAAACCGCCAGTGGAAACTACAAAAAAAGAAAAACGTTCCTGAATTTGATTTAACGAAAGAGCCTGTTTTCGACATCAACGGAATCATGAAGTTGATGCCTCACAGACCTCCTTTTTTATTGATCGATAAAATTCTTGAGCTTTCTGATTCTCATGTGGTTGGTTTGAAAAATGTAACAATGAATGAACCTTTCTTCGTTGGGCATTTTCCTAAAGAGCCAGTAATGCCTGGAGTATTGCAAGTGGAAGCTTTAGCACAAACAGGAGGAATCCTGGTTTTGGCAAGCGTTCCGGATCCTGAAAATTACTCTACATATTTCATCAAAATAGATAAGGTAAAATTCAAGAGAAAAGTTGTTCCCGGTGATACAATGATTTTCAAAATTGAGTTAATAGAGCCAATCAGAAGAGGTATTGTTCACATGCAGGGATACGGATATGTTGGTGATACTGTAGCAGTAGAAGCAGAATTGATGGCTCAAGTTGCAAAAAATAAAATTGATTAAATGATTCATCAATTAGCGGCCGTTGATAAGCGTGCAAAAATCAGCAAAAATGTTGTAGTAGAACCATTCACTACCATTGCTGGTGATGTTGAGATAGGAGAGGGAACCTGGATTGGCTCAAACGTAACCATTATGGATGGCGCCAGAATCGGTAAAAACTGTAGAATTTTCCCCGGAACTGTAATTTCTGCAATTCCTCAGGATCTAAAATTCGACGGTGAAGATACACAGACCATCATTGGAGATGATACAACAATCAGAGAATGTGTAACGGTTAACAGAGGTACCAAAGCTTTAGGTTTTACAAAAATTGGAGCCAACTGTCTGATTATGGCAACATCTCACATTGCACACGACTGTGTAATTGGCGATCATGTAATCATCGTAAACGGTTGCGGTATTGCAGGACATGTTGAGATTGGCGATTACACGGTAATGGGAGGCTTATCTGCCGTGCATCAGTTTGGTAAAATCGGCAAGCATGTAATGATTTCGGGTGGTACTTTGGTAAGAAAAGATATTCCGCCTTATGTAAAAGTGGCGAGAGAACCGATGTCATATGCGGGGATCAATTCTGTAGGGTTACGAAGAAGAGGATTTACAAATGAGAAAATCTTCGAAATTCAAAAAATTTACAGAGCTATTTTTCAGATGAAAATGAATGTTTCGCAAGCCGTTTCGCACATCGAAAAAGAGATGCTTCCTACTGCTGAAAGAGACGAAATTCTTCAGTTTATCCAAAACTCACCAAGAGGTATCGTAAAAGGATACGGAACCGGTAAAGAATAATTTAAGATGATGAAAGCTTTAGTTTTGGTTTTTACAGCTTTATCAGCATTTGTTTTTGCTCAGAATGAAAAATTAAAAGATGTAGAATTCTATTATGGTTTTACGGATTACAAAAGCAGAAATTTATCAAAGTCTGATGTTTATGCCGAAATCAAAAGCCAAAATGAAAACTATGTTCAGATTTCATCTTTTAGATTTACAGATACAGATAAAAAAGCGAGGAAAGAGAATAGGGCTTGGCTTATGAAATATAATGATAAATTATATTTTAATATGACCTATGCAGCTTATATTTTCTCCTATGATACTTTTTGTAAAGTTGATATTATCGGAAAAAAATACATTTTGTTGTATTTAGATGAAATTAAAGACAAAAAAGCAATCTCCTATAATAATACGAATTCTGGAGGCGTTTTGACAGAAGTTATATTCAATACGAAGCCAAAATTTTCTTGGAAAGATAAAAAAGGAAATTCCTATAAGGTACTTTTAATAGATATTGATAAATCAAACAATACAAGTGATGACAGAGATGTAAGCTTTGGACATATTGTTGATACAAAGAAAATTTTAAAGATTACAAATAATGATCCTGAAGTTATTTCTAAATTGAAGAATGATCAATACTATTTAGAAGATATTATAGCTTTGGTGAACAACGAAAATAATAAATAACATACATAAAAATTAATGGCAACAAGTAACGATATCAGAAAAGGTCTTTGCATCGAATTCAGCAATGATATTTTCAAAATTATTGAGTTTCTTCACGTAAAACCAGGGAAAGGTCCTGCTTTCGTAAGAACAAAAATGAAATCAGTAACCAACGGAAAAGTTCTTGATAACACTTTCTCTGCAGGGCACAAAATTGATGAGGTAAAAGTAATTACCAGAAAATTCCAATATCTTTATGATGACGAGAATGGTTTCCACTTTATGAATAACGAAGATTTCTCTCAGTTATACTTAAACAAAGAAATGATTGAAAACTCAAACTTGATGAAAGCAGGTGAAGAAGTGACGATCATCTTGAAAGAAGCTGACGAAACTCCGCTTTCTGCCGAGCTGCCACAATCAGTTTATTTAGAAGTTATAGAAGCTGATCCGGGAGTGAAAGGAAATACCGCTACCAATGCCCTGAAAAACGCAATCGTTGAAACAGGAGCTCGAGTAATGGTTCCTTTGTTTATCGAGCCGGGTGACAAAATCAAAGTAAGCACAGAAGATGGTTCTTACTTAGAAAGAGTAAAATAAATATTGCAGAAAGCTGGAAGCGTGAAGTTTTCAGCTTTCTTATTATAAAAGCTTTTTGGCGATGTTCAAGAGCCTTTTTTATCTTTTATGGCAGCTTTTTCCGCCCTCCGTTCCCGCTTTTTTGCCTCCGCTTCGCTTCGGCAAAAAGAGCTCCACTCAGGTCGGGCTGCAATGTAGACAGAAAAATAAAATTTGTCAGAACATCTCAGATTTTGACGAAATTAAAAGATCATAAAAACCGTGTCAAGGTTTCAAACCTTGACACGGTTGAAAATTAAAACATCATTTAAAAATATGACGTTTCATCAGCCACAACAACTTAAAACCATTGCAGATCTTATCGGAGCAAAATTTATTGGCTCTGAGGACTTTGAAGTATTGGGAACAAATGAAATTCACAGAGTAAAATCTGGCGAAATTGTATTCGTCAATCACCCAAAATATTACGATAAAGCTTTAAATTCTGCAGCAACCATTATCTTAATTGATAAAGAAGTAGACTGCCCGGAAGGCAAGGCGCTTTTGATCTCGGATGATCCTTTCAGGGATTTTAATAAGATCAATACCCATTTCACAAGAATTTACAATTTTACAGAAACCCTTCATGATGTTGAAATTGGCGAGGGTACAAAAATTCATCCTTCAGCAGTTTTAGGAAACAATATTACTATCGGAAAAAATACTTTGATTTTTCCAAACGTTGTGATTGGCGACAGGACGGTGATTGGCGATAATGTTGTTATTCAATCTAATACTGTTTTGGGTGGTGATGCATTTTATTACAGAAAACTCAACGGAAATTTCGACCGCCTAATCTCTGTAGGAAATGTAATTATTGAAAATAATGTAGAGATAGGGAACGGTTGTACCATCGATAGGGGAGTGACAGATTCTACGATCATTGGTGAAGGTTCAGTTCTAGATAATCAAATTCAGATCGGTCATGATACCGTGATTGGTAAAAGATGTCTGATTGCATCTCAAGTTGGCATTGCAGGATGCTGTATCATTGGTGATGAAGTCACTTTGTGGGGGCAGGCTGGTATTGCTTCCGGTAATACCATTGAAAGCGGATCTGTAATTTTAGGCAAAACAGGGGTCAACAGAGATCTTAAAAAAGGAACTTACATCGGAATGTTTGCCGAAGATTTTAAAACATATCTCAAGAAAGAAGTGAAATTGAGAAATATGGAATAAAGGTAAATTTAAAAATATTGCTGCGCTTCAGTTCTGTTTTCGTATACAAAACAGAACATTAGATAATAAAAAACCTCGCATTTTGCGAGGTTTTTTATTATCTAATCGCGGATTGTAAATCCGCGAGATCGGTGGTCGGAATATTTATTTTTTCATAATAAATATTCCTGAATAATCATCAAAACTTATTTCATATCCACTTTTAAAAAAGCAGTATAGAATAGAATTATAATCATTATTTAGACTCGCATCAAATTTATACGTTCCATTCTCATTGTCTATTGAGAACTTTTTTACGAGATTTGCAATGTTTTGCTGTGCTAAATTTTGATCTAAATTAAATGCATTATTATTATTATTATTATTATCAATAAAATTATGCTTAAGAACCATATTTTGGTTTAAAATTTTATAAAAAAAATTATAATATTTAATATTATTATAATTTTTTTTATAAATACTAAATAATTCATCTCCATTTGTTCTTAAATATTTTCCGTTATCAAGTTTAACAAATAAAACATTATATAAAACATCTGGAATATAATTAACTTTTGTTTCATTTATTAAGGATAACTCATTTATTAATTTATTACTTACTATATTCTTTTTTTGACAATCAATTAATAAGAGGCTTAAAATTATGAGTAGTAGTATCTTTTTCATTAGTATATTCTATTATCATTAGATGATTTCTGTTCATTTCTTATTTTTTGACCTGGTAAAATATAATTTGGTGGATTATTTAATTTATCACTGTCAATTTTATCTACTCCATAATTAGTTCTAGCAGGAAGCCCATCAATAACACGAGCCCTATTTTCTGTATGTACAGCTCTTATTTCAGAAGGATCAGAAAATTCAGGTTTTGTGTTATTATGATTTTTGAATATCATAGACTAATAGACCTTTATCAAACCAAACATCCTCATATCCTTTATTATCTATCAAAAAACGATTTCCTGGCGGAAGACCTAAATACTTCAAAAGTTCCGGATAATATTCTTGCAAATGAAAAAGATGCATTGGCTTAAAAAAATCTGGAGCGTCTGAGAATTCTCCTGCCCAAATATACCACCCTGTAGTGTTACCTTCATGAAAATGTCTTAGTCCATTAATAGGCATTATTCCGCTTTTTATATTGTAAGTCTCCCTAAAAACTGGACAAATTATCACCCTAAAATTATTAACAAAAAAACGATTAATTTTAGGTTATGAGAACAAGCAAATTCACAGACAGTCAGATTTTGGCAATTTTAAAGGAGTACGAATCGGGACAGACAGCAAAAGAATTATCTCGCAAATATGGCTTCCATTATCAAACATTGCATGATTGGAAAAAGAAATTCAGTGGAATTAGTTCTACAAAAGAACTGCAAAAAATTAAGGAATTAGAATCTGAGAACAACCGTTTAAAAAAGATGTTTGCCAATCTAAGTCTGGAACATGAAGCGCTAAAAGATGTACTTTCAAAAAAGTGGTAAAGCCTGCCACAAAACGGGAAGTGGTTAATTATCTTATTTCAGAATATCCGATAAACATTCGGCAGGCGTGTAAATCTTTGAATTTAGAAAGGAGCAGTTACTACTATCATTCCAAAAGAAAAGATGATACAGCGGTAATTGACTCTTTGAATGAACTTTCCGAAAAACATCCGAGTTACGGATTCAAGAAAATGTTTCACAGTCTTCGGAATCAGGGATATCCCTGGAATCACAAGAAAGTGTATAGGGTTTACAAGAAACTTGGACTCAACTTAATGAGAAAACGCAGAAGAAGATTAGTCTCCCGAGAACGAAAAAACTTAGAAGTTCCAGATAACTATAATGAAGTGTGGAGCATGGATTTTATGAGCGATGCTTTGTTTAATTCAAGAAGATTCCGAACGTTTAATATTATTGATGATTACAACCGGGAAGCGATTTGGATTGAGATTGGGCTTTCCATCGGAGCGATGCATATGACCGATTTGTTGGAATGGATTATCGGAGAAAGAGGAAAACCAAAAGCCATCCGAACCGACAATGGACCAGAGTTTACCAGTAGTATTTTTACCAATTGGTGTCACAAACACAGAATAGAAATCAGATACATTCAACCGGGAAAACCTGTTCAAAATGCTTTTATTGAAAGATTCAACCGGAGTTACCGAACTGAAGTTTTGGATGCAAGAATTTTTAATAATTTGATAGAAGTAAGAGAAATTACTTCGGAATGGATGGAGCATTACAACAATGAAAGGCCGCATGAAAGCTTAGGAAATTTACCTCCAATGCAGTATTTGTTGAAAGAGGAAAACTCGCCAAACCCCAACTCCAGCAACAAGTTTCCTCCCTTTCAACAAATCCCAACAACAACATCAATAACAAAATGAAATATTTTATAGTTTTACAAAACAAAATGAGGGTGATAATTTGTCCAGTTTTTAGGGAGACTTACAATGTATAAAATATATTTCATTATCGATGATAGTTTTCAAATTTATTTTTATTAATTAATGGTATTTCCCTCTTTTGATTATCTTTTATCGATTTAAAAATACCATCTAATTTAGGCTCAGTAAGATTAGGATAACGTTTTGGTGTATGCTTAGGTAAGTCTCCTTCTGAAGGAATAGGCACTTCTGTTGGATCAATTATATTTTGTCTTTGAGGTGAATTAGGATCACTTGGCATATTTTTTTTCAACGTGGTTTGTGTACCAGAACTTACATCAAAATAATTTAATAAACCTCCCGGGGTTACTAAGAAAGCATCTAAATTTTCTTGACTTGCATATCCTATGTCACCTTCTGGATTTCCTATACTTCCTGAGAAGTTTTCATCATCATATTTTAGATCTTCATTTCCATGAGTGTGGATATAGGCAGACAAAAATGAACCTTTAGGGATGCTTTTATTAATTTTATTTTTTGGAATACCATGTGCATTTCCTTTTACAGGAGTATTATAAGCATAGTATTTTTCTCCATCGACATATTTAAAATAAATAAAAGCCATATACTCTCTTTTTTTGAGAATTGATTTTCCATTATACTGTTGCCCGAAATTTGCAGCAGCATTTTCTCTTGTGTTAAATAATACTTTAGGTTCTAAACCTTCTATTTCTCTTGCATCAATAACTCTGTTACCACTGAAAACATAAGAACCCCAAGTTGGATATTTTTCAGCTAAAGGGTCTATTTGAATGAATCTTCCAATGTCTGGCATATATTCACGCCACTTAAAGCTGTACATCCCAGTCTCTTGTAGCTCTTGTTCCTGAAACTTATAAGATTTATACGAACCGCCAAAGAAAGCATTTCCTGTTTTCAAATGATTCATCCCAAAAGGATAATAATCATTAGCATCTGTAATCTCAAGAACACCTGCGCTATTTCTTCCAAAGCTTACTCTTGCATTTCCTAAATGATCTTTATACTGGTAAATATACTGATCTTTCTGGTAATCGTAAAAACCTTCTGCCGTTGGAAAAAACTGTAGATCCTGAGTTTATTAGAGTATCCAAAAGTACTGGACCACCGCCAAGAGGATCAACTGATAGCAGGTTCTTCAAGACTGAAAGCTTCCAATTCCATGGCTCTTCTGGATTATAAATCCGCGAGATCGGATTTTTGTATTATAACTGTTCAGGCTTATTCTTTCTTAAAGGATATTATTAATTTTCTTATTAAAAAAATTAATAATAATCCACCTATAAAAATTAGAAAGGTGTGTTTTAAATCAGTAACGCTTACGCCTTTAGTAGATCTATCTTGAAACAAAAAAAACACTACAGGTATAAGACAAATCATTATCCAAATTCCTAAAATATATTTCATCATTCTTCTTTTTCTTTTTTCTTTCTGTAATCAACATAATTATAAATTTGAGACATAACCTGCTCTCTCATTGAGGAAGTCATTCCTTCAAAACTAATACTAACATTACCATCATATCCTGTTACTATTTTATCAAAAGATCCTGTTAATAGATTATGTACATTTACTGCGCTTGTTGATATTCTTTCCGCTTCCTTTGTGTTCCCATATCGATCATTTAAAACAGAATGTTCATCCATCGTTTTGCCCTTGTGAGCATAAGCATCTTGCAAGGCGTGAATTCCTAGTCCAAAATCTTGTATTCCTTTAGAATTGGTCTTTAAATCGGATAATTTCCCTCCTTTTTTTGCAGAATCAAAAATTTTCTGCCAACCAAATTGCATACCGCGGGTCGTTGCATCTTTGGCAGTGTATCCTTGATCTTTTTCCCACCCTGACCGCATAGAATGCCAAACATTATAATTATTTCCGTAGCCGTTATAATTAACGTTTTGGCTATTTGCTGTGGAGGAATAATCTATACCCTTTCGATAGGACATCATATCTGTTGGATGTGAAGCGTTATTTAAGTGAATATGACCACCTGGATTATCTGCGTATACAGAAGCATAGTGGGCTATTAAATCTGCTTGTTTTTTTCCAAAGCCAGCTTTTGCCAAAGAATTATAAGTCATATTATAATGCCTTGTAACAGTCCATTGTCCTTTGATGTCAATATTTATTACAGGATTATTCAAAACATATTGATACTGAGAATAATTGTAATAAGCCTCACTTTTTATGTCTTGTACGCCCCATCTCCCGATATCCGGCATATAAAATCTCGCTCCATAATCATACATTCCCGTTTCCTGGAGTTCCTTGCCGTTGTACTTATACGATTTATACGAGCCACTTCCAAAGAAAGCATTTCCTGTTTTCAAATGATTCATCCCAAAAGGGTAATAATCATTGGCATCTGTAATCTCAAGAACACCTGCGCTATTTCTTCCAAAGCTTACTCTTGCATTTCCTAAATGATCTTTATACTGGTAAATATACTGATCTTTCTGGTAATCGTAAAAACCTTCTGCCGTTGGAAAAAACTGCAAGTCCTGTGTTTTCAGAGTGCCGGTAAGCCCGCCAGGAGGATTTAAAGTAGGACCAAAAGGCTCGATCAGGTCAGGTGTAAACGCCATTTCTTCCATGGCCCTTCTCGTAGGAGAGGTTGCAAAATCGGATGAATCTTCATCTTCAGCAGGACTTCCGCCACCTCCGGGAGAACCTAGCCCCCCTGACTCTACTTTACGATTGTACTGAAAACCATCCAAATAATCCGTTTTGGTCGTAATGGAAACAGTTCCATTAATTCCAGCAGCGGTCTCTAAAACTGTTTTATTTAATTTTATGCCGTCTGCACGATAAAGATGGCTGACATCAAATTCGGAATCATGAGTGATAGAGGTTGGCAAATTCAAGTAGTTGTAAGTTATTCCCACAATTCGTTTGTCACGCATGCTTTTCATATTTCCATTCAGGTCGTAGTCAATCAGTCTTCCTCCGCCTTCATATCCTGCGAAGTTGTTGGACAGGTCATTGATATTAGTAGCTTGGTTTCCATTATAGTTATAGCTCAGTTTATCAATCACCGTCGCCGTATTGGTTCCGTAGCTTATTACCGAGGTTCTGTATAGATTGGTAATGTTACCATTCAGATCATAATCTAATGATTCTGTATTTTCTTTGCTGTTAGGATTATCCGGATTTTGGTAATATCCTGCTGTTAATCTGTTCAAATTATCATAGGCATAACCATATCTTTCAGGCGTCGTGGATGGATTTTGTCCTATCACTTCCACGGCTCTCCAGTCTACCTCGGCAATGTTTCCATTGTATTTCACTTTTACATTCTTTCCTGAAAACTGGGTAGAGCTGGGATTTTCGATTCCTTCTTTTTGATTGTATTTTATGTTATAAGAAAACAGCTTACCTCCCAAATTGCCCAAAGCCATCTGGTCTTTGTTGATATGGGTCATCCAGCCACGGATATTGTAGGTATAATCGATGCTTTGAAGATTGTTTCCTACCTTTTTATTGGTTAGCTGAGACAGCTCGTCGTAACTGTTTTCGGCAAGCAGCTCTTCCGTATTGTTGTCTACTTTATGATAATGCTGCCAAAGCCTGTTTTGGGCATCATATACAAACCGTTCTTTTACGGCTATTCCTGATTCACCTTCTTTTCTCAGGGTAACCTCGCAAAATGCGAGGTTTTTATCTTCAACGGAACGAGCGAGACGCTCGCGCCAGCCCTCGTTCGAATGGCGATTAATTTTTTAAGGGTATTCAAAACCAAATATGATTTTATAAACCTTGTTGTCTTTTAGATAGAACTCCATAAAATACGGAGGCATTTCATATTGTTTTATTTTAGGGTCATCAGGATTATCAATTGTATATCTAATAATTTCTTCATTAGGTTTCTTTTCAACTTTAAAATCACTGCCTTTTAGGTTGGTTATTTCTTCTAAGGTTATTCCTAATTTTAGTCCTGATTCTGTCATAAAATTATCATATTTAGTTTTCACTACATCTTCTTTCTCAAGTTTAGGGTCATCTTTTAAATGTCCTACCTCAAAGCAACTAAAACTATTCTTTACATCTCCCTCATATTGATAAGCAATTAAGTATTCTTTTTTTTCTTTATCTGTAAAAATAGTACAGGAGAATATCTTAAGTGGTCTAATAATTTTATATTTTGAGAATAAAAATTAGTTAGAGAATTTTCTTCTCTTAATTCTAATTGATTTATTTTAAAATCTGGCTTAGAAAATTTTTCTGTGATAACAGTTTCATTTTCTATTTTTTCTTGTATCTTTTTTTCTGATTGATGACAACTAAAGAACAGAAAAAATAATAATACAAGATTATTCATTGACATTTGTTTTTTTCGTTCCACCTCTACCATCATTGTTAGGATTATTTTTAATGTTAATATTAACAGGGACTGATCCTCCAGTTTTTATCATACTATTGAGAGTATTACTAAAATTAGTAAGCACAATTTTATCTCCAGACATTCCAATACAACCAAGAGTTCCCTCCTTATTTCCATCAGGATGTATTCTTAACAATGACCTTCCTGTGCTAAACTGAGGATTCAAATTATAACTAAATCCAACTCCATCACGATTCATCGCTTCATTATACCATCCTTTCTTAGTTCTATTATAATAACTATCTACAGTATATTCACCATTTTCCGGAGCTCCATTTCCGAAACCTCCTGCAACACCGTCATACGAACCTAAAGTTTTTGTTTTACCATTTTCAAAAGTTACATTCAAATCAATTGTAACATCTCCCAATTTACTTGTTCTCATATCTCCTTCAATGGATATTTCTGCTTTTTGAGCAGGAGAATAATCCATCGTTTTGTAAGTATGGTAAGTTTCTAACACTAAACCTTTATGCTTTTTATTGTCCCACGTTTTAGTGCGTTCATAGTATGTCCCTCTATATGTTTCTCCTTTTTGAAGCACTCCTTTATCTTTATAATTTTTAGCCGTTATATCATCTCGCCAACTAACATCTCCATTAGCTGCTTCAACCCAATCCATTCCGTCAGGGTCTACGAAACGTATTGGGTTGTTATTTGCGTACATCATAGGGTTTAAATCAGGATGCTTTTCAGCAAGCGGATCTACAACACCCCATCTTCCAATATCGGGCATATAAAACCTTGCGCCGTAATCATACATTCCGGTCTCCTGTAACTCCTTTCCGTTGTACTTATAATTCTTATAAGTCGCAATCGGATTATAAACCTATTGGGATGCTTCGCCGCGGAGTTATAGATGTTTACGCAAAATCACAATTCTATTATTCTTATTCTTATAATCCATATGCTTCTTATCCCTTATCAATGGATTACTACTTCCGTTGGATATTATTTTAATTTTATCTACTGATCCGTGTAAATATTTTTCCAAACTAGCTTTTAGATGATTCGAGTAGATTTGACTAAATTTTTCTGTTCCAAAGAAAACATTAATTTTTATGGTATATTCATAATTATTGTTTTTTAAAATAGCTTTAACAGAATCTAATTGCTTTATATCTATAAATCTTCCGTCTCTATTCTTTGGAAGTTTTATAATAACAGAGTCAGCCACAAAATTTGCATTATTACATTTTGCATTCTGAGCTATGCTGAGATTATAAAATAAAACTAAAATAATCGATAAAACATTACTTAATTTTAGGTAAATTTTTGATAGCTTCATTATGAAATTTAGTTGTTTGATTAATTATCTTAGGTGTCTTAGAAGTAAACTTTCCGTCACTTTTAATATTAAATCCCCACTTTAGTGATACTGCTTTTCTACCATTGGAAATCATTGTAGATTGAGCGCTCCAATTAACACTTACCCCATTGATAGATTCTCTTTCAGGAGCGTCGCTCAAAACAGTACTGGGATTCGTGTCAAAATATTGTGCCTGTTTAACATCTTTACTTCCTTGATTCTTGTCACCATCTAATCTTTCTTGAGATGATTTAGTTACTGTCTGATCCGGATAATCAGGGACATTTGATGTATAAGTTTGAAACCATCCCGATTTAGAGTTTTCTTCTGATGGTTGAAAATCCATTGTTATTGTGACACCACCTTGTCCATCTTCAAATTCATCCCCATTCCACTCCACCATATAGAGGGTACCTGTTCCATTTGGTAAAGTATAAGCACTTGGATCATCGGAGTCACTAACATATGTATGCGTTGCAGATTTATCACTATCCTTCAATTCCTTTTTACTATTAATAGTATTATCCCAAGATACGTCACTTGTTTTTTTATCTTTAATCCATCCATTTACACTCATTCCATCGGGGTCTGTAAAGAAAATTAGGATTATTTACTGCATAGTTATAAGGTGACCATCTGCGATACTGTTCCGCCAGCGGGTCTACAACGCACCATCTTCCAATATCCGGCATATACATCCTCGCCCCATAATCATACATTCCAGACTCCTGAAGTTCCTTTCCGTTGTACTTATAAGCTTTATATGAACCGCCAAAGAATGCATTCCCAGTTTTCAAATGATTCATCCCAAAAGGATAATAATCATTAGCATCTGTAATCTCAAGAACACCAAAATTGTTTCTGCCAAAGCTCACTCTTGCATTTCCTAAATGATCTTTATACTGGTAAATATACTGATCTTTCTGGTAATCGTAAAAACCTTCTGCCGTCGGGAAAAACTGCAAATCCTGTGTTTTCAAAATGGCAGCAATTCCACCAATAGGATTGATTATTCCCGGATCTGAAGGCTCAATAAGATCCTCGAGACTGAAGGCTTCCATCTCCATTGCTCTCCTGGTTTCTACCGGTGCTGCAAGTAATAATTCTACATCTCCCGGATCGCCACCGCCGCCCAATGTTTCCACTTTTGTATTCTTGTATTGGAATCCGTCGAGATAATCGGTAACGTCAGTGGTAACAATAGCATGATACTGTACTCACCGTATTTCCCCTAACCTTTGAGCCTTCCACACGATATGTATGGCTAATTATAACTAAATCCTATTCCGTCTCGTTAATCGAGGTTTTTTTGGCTTATTTTGATTCATACTTTTCAATGTTATAATATCCACCGCCATAATCGTTCATTGTAATTACATATCCATTTAAAAACATTTCGTAAAGAACTGTTTTTAAACTTGACATATTAGGTAATTCTTTTGGAATCAATATAAAAGATTCTTGTTCTGACTGCAAATATCTTTTTTTTATATTTTCAATATTCATATTTGATATGCTTTTATCAATATCATAAATATTTAAAAAATAACCTTTATTCTTATATATATCGATATTCTCTATTTTTAATAGATTACTCTTCGTAAATAAGTCTGTTAAAAAAGCATTTAAGTTATTTTTATAAGTTTCATCATAATGATCTTGATAAAGTTTATATAAAAAGTTATATTGGTCTCTATAAGTTTATCATCGTCGGTTTTGAAATATAAATAATAATTAAAGTAAGGGGAAGGCAATCCATTTTCTATAGAAGAGAGTCTCTCTATAAATTCTGGATTTGCTTTTTCATTTTTGCATGAATAAAATATTAATCCGAAAGAAAAAATTAATATCAGGTATTTTTTTATTTTGTATCTCATAACTATAATATTATTTTTTCTTTTTATCATCTTCTGGCACATTATAATTTAGCGGGGTATGATTAATAGGTATACCTCCATAAGTTGTTGTTGCCGGTAATTTTTCTATTTTTCGTGCTTCATTTTCAGTTTTTACAGCCCTTTGTTCAGATGGGTTATCCGCATCACTTGTATTGGTTGCATCGGATTGGTTATTAGTATCTTTATCATACTGGTGTTGCATTTCGTGAGCTACTGTACTTAAATCAGAATTTGGAACACCTTCTGTTTTCTTAAATCTATCTTTTTCTTCCTGACTTGAAAGATTAAATATAGTTTGAGAACCTCCGTCTGGAGTTCCTTGTACACCTGACCCTTGATTTGGAGTTTGGGGGTCAAAAATATAATGCTTATTCTCACTGTTTTCAAGATGATGCAACATTGCTTTTAGAACTTTGCTATCTGAATGCTCAATTTTTCTATAAGCTCTTGCCAGTCTAAATAAATTTTGACTTACTTTATCTTTTCTACCATCGTATTTTTGTCCTTTTTTATCTCCATTTAAATAATAAAAATTCCCTTTATTATATTTTAAATGTACTTGGTTTTTTTTCATTTACCATTTGTACAAAAATAATATCTCTTCCGTCTGGGTCAATGTAATTGATTGGATTGTCTACAGCATAGTTATAAGACGACCATCTTCTGTATTTATCTGCCTTCTCGTCTACCACTCCCCATCGTCCGATATCAGGCATATAAAATCTTGCACCATAATCATACATTCCGCTTTCCTGAAGTTCCTTACCATTGTACTTGTAAGCTTTATATGAACCGCCAAAAAATGCATTTCCTGTTTTCAAATGATTCATCCCAAACGGATAATAATCATTAGCATCTGTAATCTCAAGAACACCTGCGTTGTTTTTTCAAAACTTATTCTTGAGTTTCTTAACAATTAATTCTCTCTCACTAGCTCTGATACATTACCAAATCCACCTAGTATAGTTATTTTTTTACTGAGTTAAATTGCTCTTTTGTAATTATTTTTTTTTCCAACATTTTATTAAGGTAAAATAAAGCTTCTTTTTTATCACTGATGGGTAACTTGCTTATATCCACTTGAGATAAATCTTTATAAGGATTTATATTATTTTTTTCACACAAGGCGTTAAAATAATGTAAAAAAGCTTTTTTATAATTATATTCTTCAGCCATTATTTTTGAATAGTACATTAATGTATCTGTTCTTGCTTCCTCATTAGAATCCATTAAATGATAGAAGAGCTCAGTGTATGCCACAGTATCTCCTTTAGTTTTAACAAGATTTATAATGCTATCATAATTTGAGATAGAATTCATTGTAATAATTTCTTCACCACCTTTAGGTTGATACTGTTGATTTTTCTTTTGACAAGAAAAATGAAATAAAAATATTAATATAATTACATAATTTTTCATAATTTATCCTACTTATCTAATTAAATAATCTGTCCCATAAGTTTCTTTGGTCTTTTCCTTCAGGCTTTGTATTTCCTGGCTGTTGTTTTATTCTTTGTCCATTTTGAAAAGAATTCCAAGAACCAAATATTCCTGATGAAATAGGTTTCTCACCTTTTTTAACATCACCATTATGATTTGCGTTTTTTGTTCCAACTGGACCAACCTCTTTTCCGAAACCAAAAACCATCTCTTTCATCCGGAGCAATTATTGTAACCCCTTTCATCTCTTTTGAATCGGATATTTTAGAAGCTACTGGATCTATAACATTTCCTACTTTATCAAGTGTATATCTTCCTACTCTACAAGAGTGTAAAACAACGGTAAAGCCGTCTTTACTTTCAGAATTTTTCCATAAATCGCTACCTTGATTTAAAACATTATTAAGATCGCCACCATCATTAATTGTTGTTTCTCCTTTATATGTTTCATTATATAACGCCGCAGGATTTCCGTGAGCAAAAACATGCACAGTTTTAGTGTTTGGATTATCTTTATAAAGGCCACTATTTGCAGCTTTAGTTATAGCTTCATTCTTTTTGACATCTTTGAATAAAATAACTTCCAAGCCTTCGAGTTCCCTTCCATCAATAACTCTATTTTCTGAAAAATTATAATGCGATTGATAAGCATACTTTTCAGAAAGCGGATCAATATTAAAGAATCTACCAACATCTGGCATATATTCACGCCATTTAAACGAGTAAAAACCTGTTTCCTGTAATTCCTGCTCTTGAAATTTGTAATTTTTATACGAACCACTTCCAAAGAAAGCATTCCCTGTTTTCATATGATTCATCCCAAAAGGATAATAATCATTAGCATCTGTAATCTCAAGAACATCTTCGTTTTCTACTAAGCTCACCATTATCCGCCACACGATGCAGTCGTGCGGTAGCGGGAATTGGCTTTCTTGTTGATTACTTTTTCTTTTCCTTATATCGTGTAAGAATCAAAACTCCTTCGTAATTATCACGCTTTGTTCCCTGTAATATAATAGTATCACTATTATAAAAAAGAGTTTTCCTTTTGCTTTTGTTATAGTTTTTAGTTATAGGATTAAATATAGATTCAATACTAATAACAGAATCATTGATAATAAACCATTTTTCAGGATTATACATATCGTCCTTCGGTATGGTATCTAAATTCTTGGTCGTAGAATTATTGATATATTGAATCTGTCTTCCGTCTTTAAAAAACTCTTTTACTCTATAAGGGTAGAATGAATGATCTTCATCAATACTATAAGAATACCATTTCCTACTTGTTTCTCCAGTAAAAACTGATTTTATTTTATCTTGTTTATTTTCTTTACATGAAAAAAATAAAACAGTAATTATAAATAAACTAATCGCGGGGATTTTTAATGTCTTCATATGGTTTTGCTGGATAAGTGCTGTTTCCTACACTAACTGTTATTGTTGTACTTGTTGGTAAATTATTTCCTCCGTTGTATGCAGTAATGGTCACACCTCCTGTATTTCCTGTACTACTATTATTATAATCATTAATCATATTCATATGATTAGTACCATAACTAGATTCTTTTTCTGCTGCATTAAGTACCCGTTGACTAAAACTTGCAGCTTGCCCGTAACGATATGCTTGGGTTGTCTTGCCAAAGTCAGGATGCCTAGCTTCATTTAAGTACACCTTAGAATGTAATTCAAAGCTGTAATCACCTTTTTTACTTTCATTTTTATGCCCAAATTTTCCTCCTTCATGATTCAAGGTAGATCTGATATTGTAAGCATTATTGTAAGTGCCATTACCTAAATCTTTAATATTAAAGAAAATATTACCCCTATCATTATTATATGCAGATCCTCTAGATCCTTTATACACGCCCGTGTGTCCAGATATACCTTTTGCACTTGCATAATGTGATAATAAATTTGATACCGCTTTGGTTGTTCCACGAGTGCTGTAATCTAATTGAGATAAACTTGCAGCTCCTGTATTACCTTTTAACTGAGATAATTTTGTGGCAGAGCTATTAGTATGTACAACAACATTGTTTGTTTTCTTATTATCGGTTCCAATATAACGTCCATATTTATTAAAGTGATCATCAGCGGGAGCTCTTCCATCCGGATCAATAAATCTGATTGGATTATTAAACGCATAATTAAATGGACTATGACGAGTCATCTTTTCCGCCAGCGGATCCACAACACCCCATCTCCCAATATCGGGCATATAGAATCTTGCACCATAATCATACATTCCCGTCTCCTGTAACTCCTTTCCGTTGTACTTATAAGCTTTATATGAACCGCCAAAAAAAGCATTCCCAGTTTTCAAATGATTCATCCCAAAAGGATAATAATCATTGGCATCGGTTATCTCAAGAACACCTGCGCTGTTTTTACCAAAGCTCACTCTCGCATTTCCTAAATGATCTTTATACTGGTAAATATACTGATCTTTCTGGTAATCGTAAAAACCTTCTGCCGTCGGGAAAAACTGCAAGTCCTGTGTTTTCAAAATGGCAGCAATTCCACCAATAGGATTGATTATTCCCGGATTTGAAGGCTCAATAAGATTCTCCAGACTGAAGGCTTCCATCTCCATTGCTCTGCTGGTTTCTACAGGTGCGACAAGCATTAATTCTAAATCTCCCGGACCGCCGCCTAACGTTTCTATATTTGTTTTTTTATACTGAAATCCGTCCAGATAATCGGTAAGCTCCGTAGTAATGGTCATATTCTGAAAACCTGTTACCGTACTTACCGTAGTTTTCCTAAGCTTTGAGCCATCTGCACGATAAGTATGACTGACATCAAAAGGAGAATTAAAGCCCATATTGATCTCATTGGGAAGGTTCAGAAAATTGTATTGTATTGATGAAATACCTTTTCCAGACATGCTGAGCATATTTCCGTTCAGATCATAATTAATAGGATAAGTCGGAGGATAATTCTCATATCCTGTCTGGTTTTGCGAACTGTCGGTAATTCCCGTAAGCTTGTTTCCTCCTTCAGCGTAAGTATAGCTTAGATCATCAATCACCGTCGCCGTATTGGTTCCGTAGCTTATTACCGAAGTTCTGTATAGATTGGTAATGTTTCCATTCAGATCATAGTCTAAAGATTCTGTATTCTCTTTGCTGTTGGGATTATTCGGGTTTTGGTAATATCCTGCTGTTAATCTGTTCAAATTATCATAGGCATAACCATATCTTTTTGGTGTAGAAGAAGGGTTAACGCCTAATGTTTCCACAGCTCTCCAATCTACCTCGGCAATGTTTCCGTTGTATTTCGCTTTTACATTCTTTCCTGAAAACTGAACCTGATCAGGATTTTCGATTCCTTCTTTTTGGGTATATTTTATGTTATAAGAAAACAGCTTACCTCCCAAATTGCCTAAATCCATCTGGTCTTTATTGATATGGGTCATCCAGCCACGGATATTGTAGGTATAATCGATGCTTTGAAGATTGTTTCCTACCTTTTTATTGGCTAGCTGGGACAGTTCGTTGTAGTTGTTTTCGGCAAGCAGCTCTTCTGTATTGTTGTCTACCTGATGATAATGCTGCAAAAGCCTGTTTTGAGCATCATACCCAAAACGTTCTTTTACGGCTATTCCTGATTCACCCTCTTTTCTCAGGGTAACCTCGCATTTGCGAGGTTTTTATCTTCAACGTAACGAGCTTGCGCCAGGGAGATGGAGGTTTCTTTATTAAATTAATTCAGTCACTAGCCAAAAGCTAAGTGCCAACGAAAAAATTACACCAATAACAACTCCAAAACTTATCCAGCACCATCTATGCTTTATTGATTTTGGTTCTTTTTCAAACTTTTTAAAATACTCAAGATATTTATCATTTTTCCACAACAAAATATAATTAATGATACCGGGAATAATTAATAATCCTATAAGAAAAATCCATCGATATATACGATCTCCCCATACATATTGAATTAATGATTTATCTAAAATTACTTGTAGAAAATTAAATAAGCTATATTCTATCAAAATCAACAATCCTCCCATTTGGATACCTGCTATAGTAATACTCTTTCCATATCTAGGATCATTTAATACTCTAATAGCAACATTATCTATATCTTCAAACGAACTTCCCCTTTTTTCTAAGTTATTTTTCAAATAACTTATTCTAGTTAATGGATGAAAAATAAAATTTAAAATTTTCCTGAAGAATAAAGTTATATTTGACTCAAACAAGTAAATAGAATAATAAATATAATTCCAAAATCTTTCCATTATTTTTTTATTGATTTTACGGTTTCTTCTCCTAATTCTCCTCCATAATATCCTCCTACTACACCCCCTACAAGACCTCCTATAACACCTCCAACTACCGCACCTGGACCAGCTCCAACACCTCCAAACCACACACCAACTCCTGCTCCTATTTTAGCTCCTATTAGCGCACCAACTTCAGCTCCTGCCCAAGCTCCTGCCATTCCTCCGACAGCACCACCCGTTGCAATTTGTGCATTATCTCCGAATGTACCACCATCTTGATAGACTCCATATCCTATTTGTCCCGCACTTACAGCATATCCTAAAGGTCCTGTTACTCGTGTTATTTTAGCACCATATTTTGCTATTGATGCTGTACCTACATATTGATTGCCTCTGAATACGCCTCCGCTAGATGTTTCAAAATACAGTCTATTATTTGTTCCTAATCTTGTAATACCTGAATTTGCAGCTAAAGAACCGCCTGCGTTATCAGCAATATCATTTATTTTTCCCACATTATCTAAATTGCTTGAAGAGGGGTCACTTCCTGTAGTAACAGTTAAATTACCAATTTGAAAAGATTCACCATTATTGTAAGAAATACTATTAGTGGTTGCGGAACCGTCTTTATTTAATTGTGCAGAAATAATTCCTGAATTTACTGTCGGATTAGCTCCCACATTTGTGTATCCTCCTATTTCTTTGCTTCCCTCAAAATATTGTATTTGCGTAGTTCCATTTTTTTGGTACCAATCGGTTCCCTGTCTCCCATCCGGATCAATAAATCTGATAGGATTATTAAACGCATAATTAAATGGACTGTGACGGGTCATTTTCTCCGCCAACGGATCCACCACTCCCCATCTTCCAATATCCGGCATATACATCCTCGCCCCATAATCATACATACCGCTTTCCTGAAGTTCCTTTCCGTTGTACTTATAATCTTTATACGAACCGCCAAAAAAAGCATTTCCTGTTTTCAAATGATTCATCCCAAACGGATAATAATCATTAGCATCTGTAATCTCAAGAACACCTGCGTTGTTTCTTCCAAAGCTCACTCTTGCATTTCCTAAATGATCTTTATACTGGTAAATATACTGATCTTTCTGGTAATCGTAAAAACCTTCTGCCGTTGGAAAAAACTGTAGATACTGAGTTTTCACATTAGCAGTAATGCCGCCAATAGGATTGATTATTCTCGGATCTGAAGGCTCAATAAGATCCACAAGACTGAAGGCCTCTATCTCCATTGCTCTGCTGGTTTCTACAGGTGCGACAAGCAATAATTCTAAATCTCCCGGACTACCGCCGCCCAATACCTCCATTTTTGTATTCTTGTACTGGAATCCGTCGAGATAATCGGTGATCTCAGTGGTAACAGTGGAATTACGGAAACCCGTTACTGTACTCACCGTATTTTTCCTAAGCTTTGAGCCGTCTGCTCTGTATAATGTAGTGGTATAAAGGTTTTCATAACCGTTTCTGTCTATACTTATAGAATTGGGCAGGCTCAGATGATTATATTCTATACCGAAAATTCCTTTGTCCAACATCCTTGTCATATTGCCGTTTGCATCATAATCTATTGGCCATCCTCCACCTTCATATCCTGCAAAATTATTGGACAGGTCATTGATATTAGTAGCTTGGTTTCCATGATAGGTATAGCTCAGATCATCAATTACCGTTGCAATATTAGTTCCTATACTGAATACGGAGGTTCTGTATAGATTGGTAATGTTTCCATTTAGATCATAATCTAAAGATTCTGTATTCTCTTTGCTGTTAGGATTATTCGGGTTTTGGTAATATCCTGCCAGTAGCCTATTGAGTCTGTCATAAGCATAACCATATCTTTCAGGCGTCGTGGATGGATTTTGTCCTATCACCTCCACAGCTCTCCAATCTACTTCGGCAATGTTTCCGTTGTATTTTGCTTTTACATCTTTTCCAGGAAATTGGGTAGAGCTGGGATTTTCTATTCCATCTTTTTGATTGTATTTTATGTTATAAGAAAACAGCTTGCCTCCCAGATTGTCTAAAGTCATCTGGTCTTTGTTGATATGGGTCATCCAGCCACGGATATTGTAGGCATAATCGATGCTTTGAAGATTGTTCCCTATCTTTTTATTGGCTAGTTGAGACAGCTCGTTGTAGGTGTTTTCGGCAAGCAGTTCTTCTGTATTGTTGTCTACCTGATGAAAATGCTGCAAAAGCCTGTTTTGGGCATCATACACAAACCGTTCTTTTACGGCTATTCCTGATTCACCTTCTTTTCTCAGGTGATAAGTGTATACTTTTTGCGGTGTTCCCGAGAAATCAAGCTCTGTTTCTGTTTTGGTATAACCTCCCAAATGGTTAATGGAATGACTTCCGACCGCTCTTCCTTTCTGATCATACCAAGTGTAATTCTTTGTCCAGTTGTCGTCTTCAATGTTTTTTACATAAGAAGCTACCGGTAAACTTTTGGTACTGATGTTTGAACTTGAATCGTCAGTTAGAAGCGTATTACTAGGAAATTCAGGAGTAAACCCCGGTGTTCCGTTAGGGTAAGTGTCGTAATAATTGACAGATAATATGGTTTCAACATCCAGAAACCAATTATTGGTATAGTAGATTTGCATTCCGTTTCGGCTAAATCCGCTACTATTTCTAGTTTCTGTAATAATATATAATCCTGCCTGGCTTTGCATGCCTTCTCTGCTGTCTCCTGCAATAATACCCGTATAAGCAACTCTGCCAAATTGATCGTATTTGGTAATGAGCCATTTTCCCTGTTGTCCCAAATTGGCATCCCGGGTCATTATTAATCGGTCTGCTTTGTCATACACCATGTATTCCCAATCTTTTCCCGGAAGTTTCTTCTCAACAAGACGGTTTCTGCCGTCATACTTGTACTGATAGCAAAGATTATTTAATGTGAGATCAGGAAATACACCGGCAGTTAAGTTTTTAACGGCTTCTGCTGCTAAAGGTGGAATGACATAAGCCAGTTGGTCATAATCATTGTAAACATAATAAGTATCGGCATTTTCTGTGGCACTGATTGCCTTTCTTACCATTAAAACCTGGCCCTGACCATTTTTGTATTCAATGGTCGTATTTCCGTCTTCATCCGTTGCCGTATTTTTGTATAACTGGGCACTACCATACGAAGGTGATACACTAAGTTTCGATTCGAAAGTGGTATAGTTAAATGTGGCAGTAAACTTTTTCACCTCTCCGTCAACATTAGCATCGTAATTAAATGTGACAGGATGGGCTTGCCAGTCTGTGCCGGGCTGTACCTGAGATAAAACCCTGTCAAGAGGTGATGCTTCGAGATTGGAGTGACCAAAGGCAAAATTATCACCATAATACGTCGTGGCTGAAGATTTTACTCCTGCTTGAATGCCGCCATTCAAGGTATTCATCGGGGCAGGAAGCCAGGAATCGACCTGTCTTCCGAAACCGTCATATTCAATATGGCTCACCACATCTTTTCCGGTAGGTGATGCTTTTACATTCACCACCTGTTTAGCTCTGCCTAAACCGTCAAAATACTGGACGGTTTCTGCTGTCTTTGAGGCACTGGCTCCATTATAATCTAAATAGGTTTTAGAATAAACATAGTTTTCATTTGTGCTCAGGTTCAAAGTCTGACCGTGGGAAAGACCCACTACAAACAATGCACTGATCGGAAGGATTATTTTTTTCATATCTGGTTTTTAGTGTTTGTAGTTGTATTGGAATTCTTTTATGATTTTACCGTTGACATTCTTGATGCTTTCCAACCTGTTCGCAGAATCATATTTGTAAATCTCTCTGATACCCGATGGCGGGGTAATACTTGTTACACCAATCAATGGATCATAGGTATAAGCGGTGATCTGAGCATTTTGTAATGCTGAAAGTTTTCTGAATGCATCCAATTTATCAATTAAAGTTTGCTCAGTACCTTCGTTAATATCAGCATCTGAAGCTGCAATAATTTCTAATGCCAATCCGCTTACTACAGAATATGATAAACCTGTTACTTTTGCAATAGGCTGGGTTGAATTGTAGCCCCAAATAATTGTTGTCGGAATATTTTCTTTTGTCGTGTATTGTAATAGATTACCCTTACCGTCATATTGATCGTAGGTGACCTCGGTTTCTAAGTTTCCACTTCCGAAAGAAGATTGTATTTGATTTGGAAGAAAAGAAACATTACCAGTCCAATTATTATTGTAATTGATTTTCTTTGTATCTAAAAGTTTTCCGTTTTTGTAGCTTTCGATTTTTTCTATATCTGAAATTCTATTTTGGGAAAGCACGGAATTACCGATGTGATAAAAATATTTTGTCTTTATTTCTGTTCCGTTTTCCGTGATTAAAATTTGCTGTGACAACTTTTTATTTAATGGATTGTATTCAAAAAAATCATTCGTTTCTAATATTTTTTGTATTCCGTTCTCATAGAAGTAATTCTGTGATTGTTTGGCACTGAGTTTTGCCCATCCGAAAGCTTCTAAAATCTGCTGATTAGATGTAAATGAGATAGGATATCCCGGAAATGAAGTCTTATTTTTACTGTTACATGTTTGGAAACAAGAAGGGAATGTTAGAGAATTCTGATTAAGATCAACGAGGTAATTATTATAGCTATTCCATATATTCCCCTTGTAATCAGAGCTTTGCCAAAATTTATGTCCGGTTATTTCTACATAGTCATCAAACATATATTTATTAGAAATTTCTGTAAGTTTCTTATTAGTATTATCATAAGCTATCTCGCTTAAAACTAATCCTCTTTTATAATCAATATTTTTTGATGGTGTATAAGGTATCCCTATATTGAAGTCGTCTTCAGGATAATCTATGGGAGATGTATATATGTATTCTTTGTAGCCTTTTCCTGTTTCATAGACTTTAACATTCTTATACCCAACATGGGTACCCTGAGTACTGATAATCGGCATCTCACTAAAGTCTTTCACCTCAGTATAATAAGCTCCAGCCACAGTAGAGGCATAGCTTCCTGATTGTGTAATACAATTGGTATCGAGACTTACAACTCCTTCTGTTTTAAAAATAGGAGCCTGATGTACCAAAGCTCCGCTACTTTTATTAGAATCTGAGAAGTCATTGTATTTATATTTTACGACTTTAGAGGGCGTTGCGTTTGGGTTCAGATTATTAAAAATAAAGTTATTAATATCAATATTTGATTCATAATACTGAATTTCTTCTATTCTAATTCCGCCACCATATAAATATTTTTTTTGTGGATTAGCTTTCCTATAGAAGTCAATCGTAATGCCGTCTATTCCGTTATAGTTCAAATCAAACGCATTTCTTGTAATTTTGTAACCTTTGGTGGGATCTAATGTGATTTCTAAACAACAACCCGGGTTACTATGGTGACATAACAAGCTTGTAGCTCCTACAAACTGACCTCCGTTTTGATATGATTGTAACATCATATGAACTTGAGCAGTAGTATGATCGGATGGAACAACAATCGATGGTCTGAATATAGCCATAGTATCAGTGATTGATGGAAGTAACACAGAGCCATTACCTGTAAAATCATAGGATAAAGTATTTGTCTTTATTAAATTTTCATAATTTCCACTAAAATCTGTAATTTCCTGATTACCTTCGTAAGCATATGTATTGCTCTCAAAATTAAAAAGAGCAAAGCCTCCAGTCGGATATTTGATACCAAGCAAGACATCTATTATCGATGCACTGAAAGGGTTTACAGACTCACTGTGTTTATAACCACAATCCCCATCATCCTGAAGACTTAAATATCCCCAATTGTCTTTTTCAAACCCATATGATCCAATTGCATTAGATGATTTATAGATTAATTCATATTTGTCAATATAGCTCCCGTTTTTACTTAATTCTATTTTTTTTAGCAACATTCGGGTATTTAATGACCCGTTTGTATAGCCTTGCGTGAAAGAATACTTCTTTATTTCATTATTTGCATTATCAACTAATTTAATGCTTGCTAAACGAGGTGACTGATCTCCTATATTGATATTGCTGTCATTTCTTCCTACGGCATAAGTAAATTGAGCCTTACCCACATCTTTTACAGATATAGTTTTTATTTTTTTGACCTGCGTTACATTTGTTTGATTTCGAATAATATTTTTAGGTAATTCTCCCATGCAACTTGCGTCGCGTTCATAAACAGAGTTTTCATAGTAACGCTTTGTAGAAGTTACTTTACTATAACCTTCTTTATAATTAACATAATATTCAATGCTAATAATCTCATTTCCATTATTGTTGTAGATTTTACTTAATTGAAAAGCACTGATATAATTGTCCTGCTTTGAAAAGTCATCATTTGAGCCGCTTGGATGTGTAGTACGGGTAGCTGTAATTCCATTAGATATTTCTTTGATATCAAATTCGTATCTATATCCCCTTTCGTCATAGATTGTAAAACCTGAAGGTATATATGGGTTATTATTTACATTAGTGTAATGATAAAGGATTTTAATTCTATAATCTGACAGTGGCACTACATAAAGTCTTCCTTGTGTATCTTTCTTTATGTAAAACCTTCCGGTCTGTCCCATAAAATTAAATTGCCAAAGATCATGTTCAGTATCGAATTTGCCTCTTTTAACTGTTTCCCAATAATACTTATTAGTATCATTAGGCTGTGTAACAGCAAACTGCGAGAGATTGTTTATTTTGTCGTAATAGTAATTATGGTGATTATTTATGTTTGTATTATGGTAGATTCCGACATTTCCAGGTTCTGAAGAACCATCAAGTTTTAAGACTTCGTCTGCATGACCTCTTATTGTCCTTGAAATTGTTCCGCCTGCGAATAAACTCCACCCTAAACCTACATCACTTGATATTTCGCTAACTGCTATACTAGAAGAATGATATTTCAGTGAAAGGTTAAGATTAAAGTCTTTTGATGAGGTTTCGAGACTAATAAGTGGCAATGAAATATCAGGTATACCAGTATAATTATTAACAGGCACTTCCTCAAATTTCATTAATGCACTAACGGTAGGAGAGGGTGAAACAATCTGCGGAATACTTAAATTAATATCAGGTGCTTGCGCTTGGGCAGATATAGTACTCATCAAGCATAATACTTGTATAAATAGCATTTTTATTTTCATTTTCTTTATTTTTTAATTAATTTAGCATTCGCAGTTTTCTCAGTATCCGTTTTCACAACAACCAAATACGCCCCCTGAATCAAATTCTGCGTATTAATTTTAGTTACCTTATTCTTTGTTCTCAAACTCTGAAGCTGTCTTCCACCCATATCATAAAGAATGATATCCGCTTCCTTAAAGCCTTGCTCAGAGCTTGTCGAAGAGTCAAATCCGATTTCAACGTAAGCATAATCTGACACAGGATTAGGATAAATCTTAATATTCTGCTTTTCTATTAACTGATCAATTTGCGAATCTCCCAGCTTTACAATCTTCCAGTTTTCTTTTCCTAATTCTTCGGCGCTTGTTCCTGCTAGTACGATAGAACCATCCTTATTCATCTTCAGATCAGAAAGTCTTTCCTCTTTCTTTCTCGACTCTCCTTTTACGTGTTTTCGCCATTGTTCGTTGCCATTATTGTCGATATAAAGCATCCAGAATGTCTCATCATCAGCTTCAATTCTTCCTTCTGCCTGCGTATATCCACCCAACAATATTCCTTTAGTTAGGTCTTGGTTCTTTTCTCTTTTATCCTGGCTCTTATTAATAACATTCATTCCCATCAGGATATCTCGATTCTTAAAATTGTAAGATTTCTGCCACTGTTCTTCGCCTTTTGTGTTTAAAGAAATCAGCCAAACATCAGTTCCTTCTTCAATTCCCACAGTTTTATTTCCTGATCTTTCCGATCTCGATTCACCGCCGATAATGTAACCAGAAGAAGTAAAAGCCATTGTTCTCAAATGATCATCACCCTTGCCTCCAAAATTCTTTTCCCATTCTATTTTATTGTCTTTACTGAGCTTTATTACCCAGTAATCGCCTTCACCAGAGTTCTCAGTGGACTTGGAATAATTGATAGATGATAATTGATCGTTGATTTTATTACTCGACGGTTTATCATTCATCATTGATCTCTTATCATTGATAAACTTTCCACTTCTAGAGTATACTCCAAGCAACGCTCCTCCATCAGGTGTAGGAATCATTTTTTCCACTTCATCCAAACCTCTTCCACCTAAAATTAATTCTGAAAGAACTTTTCCGTTCTTATCAAGTCTCGTTACGGTCACATCTTTAGAACCGAAGCCATTGGCTGCATTTTGGACATTCCCGGCGACCATAAAACCAAAATCAGCGGTCTGAATCACAGATCTCGCTTCTTCATCCTGCGGTGTTCCTAAAGTTTTTTGCCATAGTTCATCTCCGAATTCATTAATTCTGATCAGCCAGATATCAGATCCACCCTTAGAAGCATCTTTTTTATCTAAACCTTTTCCCGAATAGGAAGTTCCCGCCAAGAGAAAACCACCTTCCTGCGTGGCAACTGTTGCCGATAAAAAGTCGTGATTTTGTCCTGAGAAATATTTTTCCCAGACTTCTTCCCCTTGTTGATTGAGTTTTACGAGATGAAAATCGTAGCCGTTATTCTGTTTTGAAGCTGCTGATGACACTGCAGTTTTACCTGCTGCCTGAATACTGCTCCCTGTGATAAGATATTGCTGATCGACTGTGGTGGTGACTTGTGAGAGAAAATCCTGAGTAGAAGATTTAATGTCTTTCTGCCATATCACCTCCTGAGAATAGAATACAGCAGCTTTACATACAAGTAATGCACTCGTGTAGAGTTTTTTCATAATTTGTGTTTTAGTATTTCTTCTTGCTAATTTAACTTTTTTTAACGAATATCACAATTTATTGATGCAAATCTTATTAAGTATATAATTTATGCTGCAAAAGAAAATTATTATTGCAACAAAAAATGACGTGTTATTTTATATCATGAAGCACTGAAAAATTTAGGTTCATTGATGTACTGATCTCCACTCCACAATTGGACAATACACAAAAGATGAGACTTTCGAAGCTTAAAATAATTAACTTTTATTCCTAATAGATTTAATAATAATCAAGGATAATGTTTGTGTATTTATTAATTATTATTGTTTAATATTGAATATGTCGAAATATTTTCTAAATTTGTTCTTATTCTTAAATAAAAACACAATGACGACAAAACAATCCAACAGGCTGAACATGGCCAAAACTCTACGACAATTCTTTTCTGCTGAACAGGCAAAATACGCAGGTAATAATCCTGTGACAGTAAGAATTTCAGAACTGAATACTATTGTTGATCATCTCGACAGTTTAGTGGCAATTCAAACGATCGATACTACAGCAAATACAGGTTTAAAAGCAGATGCAAGATCATTAATGATTAATCTTACGGTGGCGTATGCCAATACAGCTGCTGATTATTTTGATGATAAAGACAGCCCGTTGAGCAAACAGCTTACCACGAGTAAATCTAAAATTAACGGATTGACTGGTGTAGAAGCAAAAATTTATTGCAACAGGCTTTATAATGTGGTCAATGATCATATCGGAAATCTTAGTCCTGACTATGTAACTGCTTCCGAAACAAGTCAGTGGTTGGCTGCTATTAATAATTTTGATGCCAAAGCGTATGACGCAGGGGTAAGTATCGATACCAGCCAGAATGCCACTCAGGATCTGAAAGCAGAATTTAAAAAATTAGGAACATGTTTACAGAAGCTCGACAGGCTGATGAAAAAGTATGATATCCTAAATCCCTCATTGTACGGGAACTACAAAATTTCCCGTAAAACAGCAGATCTCGGAATACGTCATAATGACATTCCATCACAGAATTAAAAAAAGAATGACTGATATTTGATTACCTGATAATTAACCATTGTGCATTTAATTATCTTTCGAAAATATCTGCAATGCCTTTGTTAGCCTGATATCAGTATTTATTTACAATTCTTTGTCTTTCCCAGCATCTTTTATTGCTAGGAAAGACAAATTTTTTATAATAAATAGCCTGAGTTCGGGTTAAGTAATGATCGTAAAATATTAACCGTGAGGTTATTATATATTTGACGCAAAGGTAAATTTTATGCTCTTATAATAAAGTAAGCAAAGATGAATCAACGAGTTGATTTTATAAAGCTTTTGCTCAAGCTTTGCGAAGCAAATTTATTTGCCTTTGCTTTCTAAAATTAGAAAGTTTAATTATAAAATCTTTGCGTTTTAATGATTTAAAAACTATTATCAGAATCTCTTATCCCGAACTGAGGTTAAATATTATTTTTAAGGGTAAGCAAGAATAGAAAAATGTAAATAATCAATCACTTGAAGATATCTGTAAAATGAACAACGTGTTTGATGATTCTTTAGCATAACATATTGCACTGTCAAATACTAAAAAGTAAATGCTATCAGACAAAATAGGGTAGTACTACATCTTTCTGACCAGGTAAGATGGCTTTTCGATTCATACAGATTACTTTCCGAAGCAGAGAGATCATATTTTGAGTATGACTGACGGTGTTTTTAGTAGTATTGCTAACATTTAATCTGTGACAGATGATTTTACTCAAAAGCAACATGGTATTTGTGCATAACCGGATTACTTTACGATTATTTGAGCCGACATTCAGTGTGATGTTGACTGTATTCTTTTACAGTCAGCAGAGTTTTCAGCACAGCAAAACAATTTTGGTTAACGGTAACGGACAATAATTAAATCACACTAAGCCTTTGCGACCATCTTATTTCAAATTTCCTGCAAGAATCTGATATTCTTTTTTAAACCGTCTATCATAAAGAAATAGCGAGTTTGTATTTGTATTACCATGTAAATCAGTTATTTATGTTTTGGTTTGCATGGTTTTTATACAGATTATTTTTCCCATATAAAATTAGACTTTTGATTTTATATTTTCCGATACCTTATATATCATAAAATGGAATTAAGATTCACATTAAGGTTTTATTCAAATTCAAAGAAAAATAAGTAAATTTGTGAGCATTAAAATAAATAAATTTAAAAAACAATAAAATGTCAATTTTAGTAAACAAAGATTCTAAAGTAATTGTACAAGGATTTACAGGTAACGAAGGTACTTTCCACGCAGGTCAGATGATCGAATACGGAACAAACGTAGTTGGTGGTGTTACTCCGGGGAAAGGAGGAAGCGAGCATTTAGGTAAGCCGGTATTCAATACTGTTGCTGATGCTGTATCAAAAGCTGGAGCCAACGTAAGTATTATTTTCGTACCGCCTGCATTTGCTGCAGATGCTATCATGGAGGCTGCTGAAGCAGGTATCAAAGTGATCGTTTGTATTACAGAAGGTATTCCTGTTGCAGATATGGTAAAAGTAAAATCTTATATTGCAGACAGAGAGTGCAGATTAATCGGACCAAACTGTCCTGGAATCATCACTTCTGAAGAAGCTAAAATTGGTATTATGCCAGGTTTCGTTTTCAAAAAAGGTAAAGTAGGGATCGTTTCAAAATCAGGAACTTTAACTTATGAAGCTGCTGATCAGGTGGTAAGAGCTGGTTACGGTATTTCTACTGCAATCGGAATCGGTGGTGACCCGATTATCGGAACTACAACTAAAGAAGCTTTAGAATTATTCATCAACGATCCTGAAACTGAAGCGGTTGTAATGATCGGTGAGATCGGTGGTGGTCTTGAAGCTGAAGCGGCAAGATGGTACAAAGCAAGTGGTTCTACAAAACCAGTTGTAGGTTTCATCGCAGGGCAAACTGCTCCTAAAGGAAGAACAATGGGGCACGCTGGTGCAATCGTTGGTGGTGATGAAGATACAGCTCAGGCAAAAATGGAAATCATGAGAGAAAACGGGATCAACGTTGTAGATTCTCCTGCTGACATTGGTGCTACTGTAGCAAAGATCTTAGGATAAGCGAAAAACAAATATGATATGAAAAAAATTTTATTAACATCTGCATTGGCCTTTTCTTTTTTATCGTTCGCACAAATCGATTTAAGAAGTACAAGATTTGGTCTTACAGCAGGTGCAAACTATTCCAGAGTTAAAAATGCACACAACCCTTCAGGAGCAAGATTTGCTTTTCAGGGCGGGCTTTTAGCTTTAATTCCAATGGGTGGAGCAGATCAGTTTTATTTGCAACCCGAGGTTACGTATTACGGAGCCGGCGAGTCAGGGAAAAATAAAGATTCGAAAGGTGCTGATGGTTATGACGCAGTATATGCCAATAACTATTTAAGCGTTCCGATCTACTTTAAAGGGTATTTTTCTGAAGCAGAATCAGAATTTTTTGGATTAATAGGTCCGAGATTTAATTTCTTGCTGAGTCAGAATGTAAAAAATGCTCCTGTAGGAAGACCTTATTACGATCCTGATGTAACCGTTCCTGAGTATCCGAAGATTAATGGTAAAGCAAATAGCTTTAATTTGGCCATTGGTGCAGGAATAGGATATAGCTACAAAAGACAGTTGGAACTCACTTTAAAATATGATTTAGGACTTTCAAATACGTATCCTAATCTTGTTGAAAGTTTTACGCAAGATCCCAATACGGCTAAAAAGAAATCTGAGCAGGTTCTCAGTTTGACTTTAAGCTATATTTTTGAATAAAATTTTTTTAATCAAAATATACAAAATCCCGAAGTTTATACTTCGGGATTTTTGTTTTTATAAATATCTTGGTAGCTTTTTGCTTTTTAGTATAAAAATTCTTAGTAATTTTTTATTCTTCTTAATGAGGCTAACTATTGCTAAGTGAAACGCCTTTGCAATCGAAAAATATTTATAATAATTAAAAAGTCTTAGCGATCTTAGCAGGTTTTACCCTCTGATCCACTTCCAGATTTCTTTCATGGTCGCCTTATTTCCATACATTAAAATCCCTACTCTGTAAATTTTTCCGGCTAGGAAAATCATAAATATGGTTGTTCCTAAAAGCAAAGCAATCGACAAAGCAATCTGCCAGGCCGGAACTCCAAACGGAATTCTCGCCACCATCGCAACAGGCGAAGTAAATGGAATAATCGACATCCAGAAACCAACCGGTCCGTCAGGATTATTGATTACAGAAATACTTCCGTACATACCTAAGGTAAGCGGGAGGATAGCAAATAAAGTGAACTGCTGCGTTTCCGTTTCATTGTCAACAGCTGAACCAATTGCAGCGTAAACAGAGCTGTAAAACATATATCCCAAAAGGAAAAATACGATGAATACAAAAATAATCAGCGGGAAATTTAATTCTAATAAACTGTGAGAAACCTGTGTTGCAATTTGGGCGATATCAAGTTTGCTCATCAATTCTTCATTTCCTCCGGGAATATTTTTCTGAAGTGAGGCAAATCCTGTGTTCAAAACCAAGGCTCCGACTACAGACATCATAATCCATACAATAAACTGCGTTAACGCAACCATGGTAACTCCGAGAATCTTACCCATCATCAATTCAAAAGGTTTTACAGAAGAAATGATAATCTCTACGACACGATTGTTTTTTTCCTCCAAAACGCTTCGCATGACACGAACTCCGTAGATGATGATAAACATAAATGTTACATACATCAAAACCATACTCAAAGCGCTTTTTACGCCAAATGCCAAATCAGAATCTTCTTTATTATCTTCAGAGACATTGATGGTTTTTAAAGTGAAACTTTTGTCAAGATCGGCAAGTTGAGCTTCCTGAATTCCAAGTTGTTTTATTTTCTCTTTTTTGATGACATTTGTAATGTCTGAAATAATTTGCTGCTTGGTATCAAAACCGATTTTGGTGTTTACAACCAATCGTGTGCTTTTTTCTAAATCATCAAAATTATTGCCTGATAAAATGGGAAGAATTAAAATTCCGTCCAGATTTTCATTGCCTTTCAGGTTTTTAACTTTAGCCTGTTCTTCAGCGGAAGGAATAAAAACATAGTTGATTTTTTCATCAGACTTCAGTTGTCCCTTAAAAAGCCCGCTGTTATCAACCACTTCAATCACGTTGTGAGACTGATTGGCTTTAAACATCATTCCGATAACCGCTCCGAAAGCAATAATCATTACCGGAGCCAGCAAAGTGAGTATAACGAAGGATTTTTTCTTAACCTGCGTAAGAAATTCCCTTTTTGTAATTAAAAAAATATTGTTCATAAAATTAAGAGTGATTGCTTACCGCATTGATAAATACTTCATTCATGCTCGGAATTCGTTCGTCGAAAGATCTTACTTTTCCTACATTGACCAAATCTAAAAGAATATTGTTCTGATCTGCTTCGTTTTTCAAATCAAAAGAAACCAGATTATTTTCATGGGTCATGTTGAAAATTCCATACTTGTCTTTAAACTGATCAAACTGGTCATCGTTGACTTCAGATAAAGTAATTCCAAAAATGTTTTTCTTGAATTTTTCTCGAACATCAAAAACTCTTCCGTCAATTATTTTTTTAGAATTATTGATCAACGCAACGTAATCACACATTTCTTCTACACTTTCCATTCTGTGGGTAGAAAGAATAATAGTGGTTCCGTTATTTTTAAGTTCGATGATCTGATCTTTAATTAAATTGGCATTCACCGGATCAAAACCTGAAAACGGTTCATCCAAAATTAAAAGATGGGGTCTGTGAAGAACCGTTACAACAAATTGTATTTTCTGAGCCATCCCTTTTGAAAGTTCAGACAGTTTTTTCTTCCACCACTGATCGATATTAAGTTTGTCAAACCATTTTTTTGCTTCATTCAGGGCATCATTTTTTGTCATTCCTTTCAGTTCCCCAAAGTAAAGAATCTGATCTCCAACGCTCATGTTTTTATAAAGACCACGTTCTTCCGGCATGTAGCCGATGTCTTTAATATGATTCGGATTCAGTTTTTCTCCGTTAATGAATACGTTTCCGGAATCGGCTTGTGTAATCTGATTGATAATTCGGATGAATGAAGTTTTTCCTGCTCCGTTTGGCCCTAGAAGACCGTAAATACTTCCTTTCGGAACGTGTATGCTAAAATCGTCTAATGCGGTCTTTTTTCCGGCATTGTAGGTTTTAGTAATTTGTTCAGCTTTTAGCATTAAAATTGTTTTTACAATTAGTTATGAAATATCCCGAAAGTTACGGAATAATTAAAAAAAAATGTGCTAAAAGAAAAAATCCTGATGATTATCAGGATTTGAATATTATTGTTTTACTATTTGAGTAACTTTCTGCGTATTGTCGCTTAGAATATATCGTATCAGATATTTTCCGGGTTTTAATCTCTGAATATTAATTTCAGTATTGTTACTGTTTACATTGTAACTAGCAACCTGAGTTCCTAATATAGAATAAAAAGTAACGTTCTTTATTTTTAATGAAGCGTCTTTAGCTTTCACCATCAAAAAATCTTTCGCAGGATTCGGATATGCTGTAAGCACACCGTCATCAGATTTTTGATTTGTGGAGGTTGGCTCTTTTATTTGTGCTTTCAAATTGTCAGAAAACCCGATAGAAGCGCCAAAAAATATAAATAAAAGTAAAAGTTTTTTCATCAACGATAAATTTGCTTAAATATTACTAACAAAAATAATAAATTATATAATTCTCTGCAATAGTTTTTTGTAGAACTTATATTAAATTTGCAATAAATTATTCAAAAAGTATTCCAAAGATGATATATTCTAGAAACAGAAGACTAAGAGTGAATGAATCGATGAGAGGTTTGGTAAGAGAATGCAGTCTTTCAGTGAACGATTTTGTAATGCCTATTTTCGTGATGGAAGGCGAAAATAAAGAAGAAGCCATTGCTTCAATGCCCGGAATTTTCAGGCGAAGCATTGATCTTACGGTGAAAGAATGTAAAGAATTATTTTCTTTAGGAGTAAAGGCGGTTAATCTTTATATGAAAGTTTCTGATGATTTAAAGGATAACACCGGAAAAGAAGCGTGGAATAAAGATGGTTTAATGCAAAATACCATTAAGGCAATTAAAGACGCTATTCCTGAAATGGTGATTATGCCTGATGTTGCTTTAGATCCTTACTCAATTTACGGTCACGACGGAATCATAGAAAACGGAAAAATCATCAATGATGCTACCAATGATGCGCTTGCAAAAATGGCTGTGTCACATGCTGAAGCCGGAGCTGACATTGTGGCACCGAGTGATATGATGGATGGCAGAGTTTTAGCAATTCGTGAGGCTTTGGAAGAAAGCGGATTTCATGATGTGGGAATTCTAAGTTACGCGGCAAAATATGCAAGTTCTTTTTATGGGCCATTCAGAAGTGCTTTAGACAGCGCACCAAAAGACGATATGGAAATTCCGAAAGATAAAAAAACCTATCAGATGGATTTTCACAATTCCCGTGAAGCTTTAAATGAAGTTTTCAAAGATGTGGAAGAAGGTGCAGATATTATTATGATAAAACCAGGTCTTCCTTATTTAGATATTGTAGCAAAAGTGCGTGAAGCGATTGATTTGCCGATTGCAGTTTATAATGTAAGCGGAGAATATGCAATGCTAAAAGCAGCTGCTCAAAACGGCTGGCTCGATAATGATAAAGCAATTATTGAAAGCTTAACATGCTTTAAAAGAGCAGGAGCAGACATGATTTTCACATACACAGCAAAAGAAGCTGCAATGATTTTAAACAGGTAAAAGAGTTTAAAATGATGAGTTATGAATTATGAGTTAATTTCAAAGAGATCTTCGGTTTCAATCAACTCATAATTCATAATTTTTAACTCATAACTAAAAAAGCTTATTCCACATCAAAGTTTTTTCCTTTTACAAATTTCGCTGCAAAAGGAGCCTGGTTTCCGGAATATTTTAAAACAAAATGTTTTTTGGTATCGGTATCCACTTTTGTTTCTACATTCACATTGGTTGTCTGAAAACTGACATCCAAACCAACTCCCGAATCTTTTTCAAGAAAAATTTCTACACTTTCAGCGTAAAATAAAGAGATACTCAAGTAATTAAATTTGATGTTCTTTCGATACGTTTTAGATTTTGACTGTGTAAATTCTGAAAAGCTTTTCAAAATTTCAATTCCAGGCGAATCGATATTGGTAATTCTCGATTTTGTAACTCCATTTACACGAATGGAGAAATTTTTTGCACTGTTGATGTTTCCGTTAATTCCAATGTTAAATAAAGAGGGTAACGACAAACCGTATTCGATCATGCTGTCTTTGGTGAATTCAAAATCTGGAATTAACGCTGTATGTTTTGGAGTATTTAATAATTGATTTTTAACCGTATTTAACTGTTCACCTGAAAATAAATAGCCGATGAGGTTGTTATTGGTTGTGCGCCAGTTTCGTCCGTTCCATTCGTAGATTTCACAAAGTAAAGTATCAGTGGACGAATGGGGAAGAAGCTCGATATCCTGCCATTTAAAAACTTCTTTTGCGTAAGGTCTTCTGTTGATCAGGTTGATTCCCAGATCCAGCGCCATTAAGTCGCTTAATTGTTGATTGGTTTGCATAATTATTATTTATGATTTGGTGATTTAAAATTAAATAAAAATTGTCGAAATTGATCTTAATTATCATCACAATTTAAAAGGATTCACAAGATTTAATAATGGATTGACATGAATAAAATCTTCTGTAAACGAGGCTGCTTCAAACTTACTCAAAAACATTTGTCAGCATAGTTTTAAAAAAGTAATTTAGTCTTTTGAAATCACCATGATTACGCATGGTTTTAAGAATAACGAAAATTTACCTATGAAAATATACACCAAAACAGGGGATAAAGGTCAGACCGCTTTATACGGCGGAACGAGAGTTTCAAAAGCCAGCGCAAGAGTAGACAGCTACGGAAATATTGATGAGCTAAATTCTTTTATCGGAATTTCAAAAAGCCATATCACTGATGAGGAAGTTTTAAAACAGTTAAAAAAAATCCAGTTTGATTTATTTACAGTGGGCTCAGAAGCGGCAACTCCGGTTGATAAACTGATGTTGGCTAATGGAAAGTCTCGTCTTTCTTTGATTATTTCTGATACGGAAATTGAAGAACTCGAAAATTGGATGGATGCTTTTGAAGATAAACTAGAGCCTCTTCAATATTTTATTCTTCCGGGAGGCGGAAAATCGGCAACTTTTTTACATGCAGCTCGTACTATTTGTAGAAGAGCTGAACGTTCATTGGTATTCTTAAATGAATCTGAAGAAGTGCGTCCCGAATTGATTAAATATCTGAACCGTCTTTCTGATTATCTTTTTGTTTTGGCAAGATACATCTCAAAAATCAACAACGAACCGGAAGAATACTGGAATCCGAATGAAAGATAAGTTCTTATTGAAATAATCTTTATTAATAGTCGAATAATTTGCGAAAATATTTCCTATTTTAGCGAATAAACAAATATTAATAAATAACCATGAAAAAATTAGTACTTATTACCTTAGTTGGATTACTATCCGTTGCATGTTCACAAGATGATGATGTGTATGGAGTAAATGAAACAAGTTCTAAAAGTGAAACTCTTGTTCAAAAGGGACCGCCACTTATTATTACAGAATGGGTTGATTTAGAATTTACAGAATCACCTTGTCGAACAGACAAAAAGAGATATCAGGCCAGAGCGGTTTCTTCCGAGGTATATAGCAGAGACAGGTATATTTCTTATAAAATTACTGATAATACTTATGGGTTTGTGTGGCATAGTGGTCAATATACAATTCCTGCAGGATCATATACGTCGGCATTTGGAGATGTATTTTCAAATGAAAATTTTGCTGCAAATGTAAAGTATGAAATTACAAATGTTGAAATAAATCCTTACTATTATGATTCAAATGGAAATTTAGTTTATCAGCCAGTTATAGGATTATATCAATATAAATCTGGAGATAAAGATGTTAATAATTGTCAAGTGCCGATATTTAACTAATTTTACAGAAAATTTATAAAGTATAAGCTGAATCAAATTATGGTTCAGCTTTTTTATTAAAGCAATTATAAAGTTATATTAATGACTAAAGTACTTCTTTTTATCAACGGTGACGCCCCGAAATCTTTCCCTGATTTAGAAAAATATAATTTAATTGCCTGTACAGATGGTGCTTTTCATTATTTGAAAGAACTCAATTTTCCTTTAGATAAATTAGATTTTATTTCCGGGGATTTTGATTCTCATATTGGGTCAGACGAAAATGTGTATCAGGAGAAATTTATTCTTACACTGGATCAGGAGAAAACAGATTTTCATAAAGCGTTAGAAATTATTTTAGAAAAAGGATTTCATGAGGTTGATGTTTTAGGTGGAAGTGGTGGAGAACAGGATCATTTTTTAGGAAATCTTACGGTCGCTTATTCATTTAAGAATAATTTAAACATAAAATTTTATGACGAGTTTTCTGAATATTATTTTATTCCAAAAAATTTCTCTCTGAAAAATGTGAAAAACAAGATGATCTCTCTGTATCCTTTTCCTTCAGCTGAAAATATTACGACAAAAGGGTTGAATTGGTCATTAACAAATGATAGTTTAAGCATGATCTCAAGAATCGGTACGCGGAATTTTGCAGCAGAGGATGAAATTTCTATTCAATATGAATCTGGAGATCTTTTATTTTTTGTTGGAATTAATGAAATAGAATATCCTGAAATATATTGAAACAATTAATAAAAATATCATTTCTAATTATCATTATTTCTTGTGTTTTCTCCTGCAAAACGCAAACTTTTTCCACACCTGAATACGGAATTTCACAAACTGAAAACCAATTTAAAATAAAAAAAGTAACCAATTTCAGAACAGTAGGGAATATTAAAAATATTGATGGCAGAATTTTAAAAGAGGGAAAGTTTTACAGAAGCGCGCATTTGCATCAACTAAAGAACAAGTCTATAAAAGAGTTTCAAAAGTTAGGAATTAAAGAAATTATTGATTTGAGAAATTCTAAAGAAATTTCGCAGAAACCCGATATAATTCCTCAAAATATTGATTATAAAAACTATTCGGCATTTGAAGATGAAGGCGATCAGTTGAATCAGGCGAAAAAGCTTGTTTTAAAAGGAAAAGTTATAGGTTCAGATGCGGACCAAAGAATGCTTGACTTTTATAAAACTTACGCAACAGAAAATCCGAAAATAATTAAAAAGATTATTCATGAGATTTTAGATTCAGAAAATCCTGTTTTATATCATTGTACCACAGGAAAAGACAGAACCGGAATAATAACCGCGTTGATTTTGACAATTTTGAAATTTGACAGAGAAACTATTGAAAACGATTATCTTCTGTCAAACAATTACCGAAAGCAATTAGTTCAGAAAAGACTTCGTCTTGCCAATAATCTGCATTTTTTATATCCAAAAATGGATTTGAATGTTATCGAAAAATTAAGTTGGGTTGAAAAGGACTATTTACACGCCTCCTTTTCTGAAATTGATAATAAATACGGCTCAATAGATGTTTATATTCATCAGGTTTTGGGAATTACTGAGAATAAGAGAAACGAATACATTGTTAAGTTTACTTATTGATTAAAGACTAATTTTTTAGTCGAAAAACAGTAGAAATTTATAATAAATTTAACGCTAAAAAATCAAACTTTTTTAGCAATTTTGCATTCTTAATTCACTTGTTAAAAAATGAAAATAAAATACTCGGAACTTATTGATCAGACATTGTATTTTCCAACGGAAGAATTCAATGTTTCTGAGAACAATTTGTCTTTTCACGATATTCCTTTAATGGAAGTTGTTGAGAAGTTTGGAACGCCTCTTAAGGTAAGTTACCTCCCGAAGATTTCTCAAAATATTCAGAAAGCAAAAGGCTGGTTTAAGGAAGCTTTTGAGAAAATCGATTACAAAAAAAACTACAGATACTGTTACTGTACAAAATCCAGCCATTTCAAATTTGTGATTGAAGAAGCTTTGAAGAATGATATTTCTATCGAAACGTCTTCGGCTTACGACATGGATATTGTGAAGTCGCTTTATAATGAAGGGAAAGTTGATAAAAATATTGAAGTGATCTGTAATGGTTTCAAGACGGATGATTATCTGGCGAAAATTTCAGATATGATCAACAGCGGTTTTGAAAATATCACTCCTATTTTAGATAATTACAGAGAGCTTGATAAATTAACGGAAAGTATTGATACGACTTTCGACATCGGAATCAGAATTGCTTCTGAAGAAGAGCCGAAGTTCGAATTTTATACCTCAAGATTAGGGATCGGATATAAAGATATTATTCCTTACTACAGTCAGAAAATTGCTGAGCATCCAAATGCAAGGCTAAAAATGCTTCACTTTTTCATTAATACCGGAATCAAAGATACCGCATATTATTGGAATGAATTGTACAAATGTCTTCGTGTGTATGCACGTTTGAAGAAAATTGCTCCGGAAGTAAATTCACTGAATATCGGTGGAGGTTTCCCAATTAAAACTTCTTTGAATTTTGATTACGATTACCAATATATGGTGGAAGAAATCGTTTCTCAAATCAAAAAATTCTGTGAAGAAGAAGGAGTAGAAGAACCAAATATTTATACAGAATTTGGAAGCTTTACCGTTGGAGAAAGCGGTGCCAATTTATATAAAATTATTTCTCAAAAACGTCAGAACGACAGAGAAAAATGGAATATGATCGATTCATCTTTCATGACAACTCTTCCTGATACGTGGGCGATTTCGAGACACTTTATTATGCTTCCGTTAAACCGTTGGGAAGATTCCTATGAAAGAGTTTTCTTAGGAGGTTTGACTTGTGATTCTGATGATTATTACAACTCTGAACAGCATACCAATGCCATTTATTTGCCAGTTTTCAGTGATACGAAACCTTTATACATCGGGTTTTTCCACACTGGAGCGTATCAGGAAACAATTGGTGGTTATGGTGGAGTTCATCACTGTTTGATGCCGCAGCCGAGACATATTCTGATTCAGAAAGACGAAAATGGAGAATTCCAGTATGAGATCTTTAGAGAAAGACAGGAGCCTGAAGATATTTTGAAAATATTAGGATATTAATAGCGAAGAGTCATTTCTTTCAATAGAAATGAGCTTCGGCACGTTTAGATAAAAACAAAGCTCTCCAATTTGGAGAGCTTTTATATTTTAAAAATGTTTAGAAATTTTATCAACTTCGATTTCCGAATAATCTGAAATCACAATATTTGCTAAGCTGTAATCCTGATTGTGAGAATGGAAGCTTTTATAAGCTGCGCAAAAAATATTGGCTCGGTGCGCCGCTAAAATTCCGTTGGTAGAATCTTCAATGACCATACAGTTTTCAATAGGTTCATTGGCCATTTTTGCGGCAAGCTGAAAAATTTCAGGATGAGGTTTTGATTCTTTTAAATCTGCACCGCTGATTTTTCCGCTAAAGTATTTTTTTAAACCAAACTTTTCAAAAACCATATTAATAGTCGTCATACTTGCTGAAGAAGCAACGATTAATTTAACGTTATTTTCGTAATAATGTTCGATTAATTTTCTTACTCCTGGAATTAAATCAAATTCTTCATCGTTGTAAAAATAATCTTTGAAATGAGTTCTTTTAATATTGGTAATATCTTCGTGAGTGTGTGATAAATTAAACTCAGAAATTAAAGTTTCACAAACTCTTTTTGTAGAAGCTCCTGTAAAAGAAGTATAAAGGTCTTCAGAAACCTCGATTTCTAGCTGGTTGAATGTTTTGAAATAAGCTTTTCTATGAAGAGGTTCTGTATCAACAATTACCCCATCCATATCGAAAAGCACAGCTTTTAAGGACATAAATTTTTATTTTGTGCAAAATTAATGTTTTATTATGTAAAGATTAAACAATTTAAAAATTTAAAAACTCATAATTTATAGCTCATAACTTTAAACACTTACAATTTCTTCTTCTTATCTTTGCGGCAAATATTTTAATCTTTAAATCATTTAATTTTTAATTATAAATTATGAAATCGCCGTGATTTGGAAAACAGAAGCCAATGAATATGTAGCGATTGCATATATCCTTTAAAAACAATAAATATCTTTATATGAAAACATACGCAGGAATTCCTGAAGAAAATGCTTCATTAGAAAATTCAAAAGTAGTTTTGGTAACAGTTCCTTACGATGGAACTTCAACCTGGGGGAAAGGGGCAGATAAAGGTCCTGAATTATTCCTTGATGCTTCTGAAAACATGGAATTGTACGACATCGAAACAGGTACAGAACCTTATTTGGAAGGAGTTTATTTAGGTGGAGAAGTTTCTGAAAATTCTACGCCTGAAGCAATGACGGAAGCGGTTTATCAGAAAACAAAAGAGCTTTTGGCAACGGATAAATTGTTTACTCTTTTTGGTGGAGAACATTCGGTTTCTATCGGTTCGATTCGTGCAGTTGGAGAAAAATTTGAAAATCTTACGGTTTTACAATTAGATGCTCATACAGATTTGCGTCCGGAATTCCATGGTTCTACTTCTAATCACGCTTGTGCGGTTTTTGAAGCAAATCAGAAACATAATTTAGTTCAGGTGGGAATCCGTTCTATGGATGCTGAAGAAGTTGAATATTTACCGGAAGGAAGAGTGTTTTTCGCTCATGAAATTGCCAATAATGAAAACTGGGTGAATGATGTTTTAGAAAAAGTTTCAGGAAATGTTTATATTACGATTGATTTGGATGCTTTTGACCCATCAATTGCACCTTCAACAGGAACTCCAGAACCAGGCGGTTTGCAATGGTATCCAACATTAGAATTATTAAGAAAAGTTTTCGAAAAATGTAACGTTGTTGCTTTTGATATTGTTGAATTAATGGATTCTGCGTATTCAAAACCAAGTGCCTTTTTAGCAGCAAAACTGTATTATAAAATGTTGGCATATTATCACATCAACAAAGACTAAAATTCCGCAGGAAACGGATTTTTTCTTTCAGTTTTTCTTTGGAAATTTGTGATACAAAACAAAATGAAATGTTCACACAAGACGAAATAGATTATCAGAGAATTGCCAAAGCGATAGAATTTATTCAGAGCAATTTTAAGCTTCAGCCTAATTTGGATGAGGTTGCTGAAAAAGTAAATCTAAGTCCGGCACATTTTCAGAGAATATTTACAGATTGGGCAGGAACAAGTCCGAAGAGATTTTTGCAGTTCATCAGTCTTGAACATGCAAAAAGTTTACTCAAAGAAGAAAAAGCCACGCTATTTGATGCTGCATTAGAGACCGGACTTTCAAGTACAAGCAGATTGCACGATTTGTTTGTGAAAATTGAAGGAATGTCGCCTGCAGAATATAAAAATGGCGGGAAAAATTTACATATCAATTATAGTTTTTCTGAAAGCCCATTTGGAAAAATAATCACAGCTTCCACCGAAAAAGGAATCTGTTATATGGCTTTCGAAGAAGATAAAGAAAATGCATTGAGAGATCTACAAAGTAGATTTCCCAATGCATCTTTTTTTGAGAGAAAGGACGACTTTCAGCAAAATGCTTTGTCGATTTTTACAAAAGATTGGTCAAAGCTCAATACCATCAAGCTTCATTTAAAAGGTTCCGATTTTCAACTTAAAGTTTGGGAAAGTTTATTGACTATTCCAATGGGGAAATTATCAACGTATGGAAATTTAGCTGATAAAATAGGAAATCCAAAAGCTTCTCGGGCTGTCGGAACTGCCATTGGAAGCAATCCTGTTGCATTTCTTATTCCTTGTCACCGCGTCATACAATCGTCAGGGAAAATTGGAGGTTATATGTGGGGAAGCGATAGAAAACAGATGATAATTGGTTGGGAAAGTTCGAAGGTTTATTTGGAAGATTAGAATTGAATTATTTTTTGAACCATTAAGATTTGTTCTTAAAAAGTTAAGTTTAATTAAGGAAAATCAAATAGATTTTAATGAAGTTGACTGCTTAAAGCGAAGCTCAACTTAACCATCTCAACTCAATAATTGAATCTTAATGGTTTAAAATTAAATATTGAAATTTAAAGATGAATTTATTCGACGACATACAAGATTTTCCCATCAATATTCTTCCCAAAGACGGCGTCACAGAATATTACGGAAAGATTTTTTCCGATGCTGAATGTGAGAAATATTATCAATATTTACTCAATCATATTCCGTGGGAAAATGATGAGGCGGTTATTTTTGGAAAACTGATTTATACCAAAAGAAAAGTTGCCTGGTTTGGCGAAAAAATATTTGAATACACCTATTCAAACCGAACGAAATATGCAAAACTCTGGACTCCCGAATTATTAGCCTTAAAACAAAAATGTGAAGAAGCTTCAGGAGAAACTTACAACTCTTGTCTTCTGAATTTATATCACGACGGAAGTGAAGGAATGGCGTATCACAGCGATGGCGAAAAAGATTTGAAGAAACACGGAGCAATCGCATCGTTAACTTTCGGAGCGGAAAGAAAGTTTTCTTTTAAACATAAAATTTCTAAAGAAAGAATAGATATTTCATTGGAGAACGGAAGTTTGTTGGTGATGAAAGGAATAACGCAGGAAAACTGGCTGCATCGACTTCCGCCAACGACAAAAGTAAAAGCTCCGAGAGTGAATTTGACGTTCAGAACGATTGAGGAATGATTTTTTTTTAACGCAAAGATTTATTTATAATCCTGTATATTTTTAAGGAGCAAAGAAAGAATCAACAGAGTTGATTTGAATAAGCGAATGTTTTATTCAAGCTTCATCAGCGACTTGTCGCAATTCTTTGCTCCTTAAAAAATAATAAGTTTAATCTTAAAAACTTTGCGTTAAAAAGTTATATTTTTTTGTCTTGTTTACAGAATCTGCGTTATCTGCAAAATCTGCGAGAGAATAAAAAAACAAAAAAGCTGTTCAAACCGAACAGCTTTTATCGTTTATTTCAAAACCTCAACTTCAATCGAAGAATCTTCAAAAACCTTAATAAACGCTTTCGTATAATCTTCTTTCGTAGCAAAATTTGGGTTGTCTAAAAATTTCTGAGGATTAATGGCAAAAAGCGGAAACCATGTTGAGGAAATTTGTATCTGGATTTTGTGTCCTTTCTTGAAAGTATGAACCACATCCTGCAGTCTGAAATTCACTGCTGTTTTTTGATTAGCAACCAAAGCTTCCCCTTTTTCTCTGGAGTTTCTGAATCTTGCAGGCATAATTTCACTTCTTACCATTTGATGATAATTTCCGTAGATCACGCCCTCTTTCTTTTCGGTAGGTTTAAAATCTTCAGGATAAACATCAATTAATTTTACTGCGAAATCTGCATCGGTGGAAGTTGAAGCGATATTTAATTTAGCCATCAATTCTCCTGCAAAAGTAAGATCTTCCGTCAAAATATCTGTGGTGAAAGTCAAGACATCGGGTCTTCCGACAGCAAATCTTTGATCTTCAGACATGTAATTTCTTGGTGTAAATCCGTTAAAATCTTTCAGATTATCAGAACTTAAAACAGGATTGTTCGGATCACTATAATATTCTGAAAATCCTTGTCCTGAATTGTCTTTTAAAGTTCCGTTGGCTAAGTAAAAACTAACTTTTTTAGCTTCTTTAGGAGGATACGTTGCAAATTCTCTCCATTCCTTTGCACCTGTATCATACATTAAAGCTTCCGGTAAACCGGCATCCTGTTTTGTATTTCCTTTTAGATAATGATTGAAGAATTTTGTTTCAATATTTTTCTGATAATAGGTTGCAATGCTGTCTCCGAAATAAATTTGATTGTGAAAATGTTTTCCATCTTCGCGTCCCCAACCTCCGTGAGAAAATGGTCCCATCACGATGGTGTTTTTAGCTTTAGGGCTTGTTTTTTCAATGGTTTTGTAAATATTTAAAGGTCCTGAAAGATCTTCTGCATCAAACCAACCACCAACAGTCATCACAGCATGATTGATGTTTTTAAGATGTGGTAGAAGATTTCTTTTCTGCCAATATTCATCGTAATTGGGATGATTCATAATTTCGGTCATGAAGAAATTATCTTTATAATATTTTTCATAACCATCTTTTAACGTTCCCATATCCCGGTAGAATTTTAAACCATCTTCTGAAGTTTGCTTCACGAAGGTATCCATGTACCACGCTTTGTTTTCAGCTTTTGTTTTCTGAATTCCAAAAACAGGGAAAGTTCTGAAATACCCCATCATAAATCTTCCGTTATGTAGGAAATCATCGTTCCAGAAATCTGAGATTGGAGCTTGTGGTGAAGATGCCACCAAAGCCGGATGTTGCGCCAAAGTTCCTACCGCAGTGTAAAATCCTGGATATGAAGTTCCGAACTGACCGACTTTTCCATTGTTGCCTTTAATGTTTTTTACCAAATATTCTACCGTGTCGTAGGTATCTGTACTTTCGTCGACATCTTTCTTGGTTTTTCTCTCAACCTGTGGTGTCATATTGGTGAAGATCCCTTCACTCATGTATCTTCCGCGCACGTCCTGATACACAAAAATATATTTGTCTTTCATTAAAAACTGATTCGGGCCAATTCTCTGTTTGTATTCGTTTGCACCGTATGGCGCAATACTGTAGCAGGTTCTCTGCATCAGAAAAGGATATTTATTTTTATTCGAAATATCTTTTGGAATATAAACTGCCGTAAATAATTTTGTTCCGTCACGCATCGGAATATAAAATTCCTGTTTTGTGAAATTGTCTTTTACATACGTGTCTTTTTGCTGGTTGTTTTGTGCAGTTCCTACAAAAAACAAAAACATCAACAACATTGAAAAGTAGTTCTTCATTGATAAAAATTTTGATGCTAATTTAATGATTAAATAGTTTTGGTTGTTATGGTTTTAAAAATGAAATGTTGGGCAATGAAAAAGACCGGAATTTCTTCTGGCCTTTTGTTGTTTTTGATTAACCTTGTCAAGGTTAATATTCAGAGTAAAAATAACCTTGACAAGGTTTTACTATAATTTCTCTTCTGCTGGCGCAAGCGTCTCGCTTGTGTCCGCTCTTAACAAAAGGTACGAGCAAGATGCTCGCACCAGTGGGGGATTTACCTATAATTATTTTAATCAAAAGTAGGAGCACATCCTAAACTTTTATTACGTGGATGAATAAATTTCCAAAATGCTTCTCCAGCACTGTTCATGTATTTCATTGAATAGTTATAGCCTGTATTTGATCCAACTTGATATATGTATTCACGATAATAATTACTTGTAAATTTTACGATTGCAAAATAATAAGTTTTATAATTATCATATATGGAATAGAAAGTTACTTGTGAAATAGCACTACTTCCTGTACTATAATATGTTATTCCTGAATTTTTTGATTTTACATATTTTATTATTTCATCACAAGATTGAGATTTACAAAAGCAAAAACTTGAAACAAAAGCTAAAAATAATATTTTGATTTTCATAGTATAAATTTTCAAATTTCAGTAGTTATTTAATCTGTTTCAGAACCTCTAACAGTTTGGGAATTTTAGTAACTTGTGTTTCTGTCCAAAAATAATAATTAGGAATTCCATTTCCATCATAATTATTTAAAGTAATAGATATTCTTTTTCTTTTCTCATCAACTAAATAAGAAAATGTCATTTCTTTAGCTTTAAAAATATATTCCGTTGATTTTTTTTTGAATTTTAAATCAAGATTAGGAATGACATTTTTTTCAATGAAAATTATAAACTCATCAATTTCATCAAGCCCAACCCATGCAGTTTTATTTACTTCTGGCTTTTTAACATACATATCTAATTGTAATGCTTTTACTTTTGTATTAGATTTAATATTAATTACTTCAATTGGGTAGAAATTTACATATTCACCAATTCCAGACTCAAACTCTGCTATCACATTCCAATCTTTGTTTATTTGTGTAAATTGAGCTTGATCAATAAATTTCCTTGTTGATGACTCAAGGTTTTGCGAAAATGAAAGTGTTGAAATAATTATGAATAAAAGAAAGAATTTTGTTTTCATAAAGTTAAATTTTATAGTTTTTTGTCTTGTAAATATAATACACTCATATCAACTATTTTTACGGTTTTCCTCATTCGTACAATAAAATAAAAGAGCATTTAAACCAAAAAACTTCAATTTCCATTCAAACTCATCATACAAAGAGTCCAAACACACATGTTTTTCCTCACAATCAATTTACATTAAGTACAAACAGGGGTGTTTGTATTCAAAATCAATTGACATTGAATTGAAACAGGGGTGTTTGTACTTAAAATCAACATACATTCAGTTCAAACAACAGTGTTTGTATTTAAATACAATTTATTTTATATTTGATTAAAGTAATTTTTAAATTATTAATAATAAAAACACATTTGACGTATGAAAATTTCACTACAAAGAGTGAGCACCAAAGATTTGGCGACACTCACAGAAAGAACGATCACCGTTTCGACTTCCGGAAAATATACAATGTTGGCCAATCATCCTTTGATGAACGAGCTCACGACGCATTATGCAGATTATGATGCGGTGTATACCAAAAAATCTTTCAGCGGAAAAGGAAAAGATGTTGCAGCGGCAGATCACGACAGAGATATTGCTTTCAGCAGCCTTAAAGCTTTTCTAAATGGATACCGACAGGTGTTTTCGGTGCCGAATTATCAGGATGCGGAAGACTTGTATCAGATTTTTGTGCAGTTTGGTTTAGACCTTGACCGGATGAGCTATTCTTCACAAACGGCGCAGATGAAAAAACTGATTGAAGAGCTGCAGTTTCCTGCAAATACTCAGAAGATCGCCAACCTGTCTTTATCTGTTGCTTTTGCTGAAATGAAAACCAGGCATGAATATTTTGAAGATATTTTTGAGGAACAGACAGAAGCTAATGCGGGTCTTCGGCAAATGGAAAGTGCATCATCAGTGCGTCGAAGTTTAGAAAAAACATTGAGATCTTATTTTAATATACTCACTGCGATGAAAGAGGTTTCCGATTGGAAGGATGCTTACGCTGAGGTAAATGAACTGGTAAAAGCTGCAAAGAATTCATCAATTGACAGGAAGAAAAGTGCAGATGATCCTGAATAATAATTCGTTGTGCATTTGGTTCATTCTCGTCAGCTCGATTAGATTTTTCAAAAGCGTATCGGAGAGTTTCTGATGGAACAGGTTTTGTGCTTCCGTTCACTGATTCTCGATACATTCTGATTTCATCGGGACACTCGAATTGACGAATCTACAATCAAAATTTTTCAATACGTACAATAATGGATTGAGAAAATATTTTAAAACAAAAATAACCGGAAATATTCTCCGGTTATTTTTTTATAAATGATCGTATTTTATTTTACTTCAGCTTTCTTTCCTGCAAACTTGTTAAGCTTCATGGTTAAAGAAAACATTACATAACGTTTCAAAATTAAATCTTCACGGTCTTCAAAATAAGTATTGGTAATGGTACGTCTTACACTTTGGTTTTGATTAAGAACATCGTACACTTTCACCTTTGCAGTCAACTGTTTGTTAAAGAATGAATATCCTAAACTGGTGTTCCAGAAGTAGAAATCTCTTTTGAAGCCGGGCGCAATGTTTGACGCTGTGTTGTATTCAAAATCATTTCCAAAAACAAGTTTACTTTTAAAAACATAATTGGTCAGCTCCATCTTTAAAATCTGATTGCTGGTTTTTACATTTCCAACGCTGAAATTTTTGTATTCTGAGAAATTGTAACCCAAAGAATAGGATGGTTTGATGGTGATTTTATCTTTTAATTCATACGTAAAGTTGAAGCTTGGATTGATGCTGTATGTTTCGCTGGTAAACTGATCTGCATTGATGAAGCCTCTGTTGTAGCCATAATTCATATTAAATCTTGGGCTTAAAATCAGTTTATTCTGTTTCCATTTGAATGTTTTAGAAAAACCACCGCCCAGGTTTACATATTTGTTTCCGCTGACGTTGGCATATGTTACAAACTGCTTCCCAGAGTCGTCGTAGTAAGAATAGTTGGTCACATCATTATTATAGTAATTGAAACTTAAATTCATATAATAATTCATGTTTTTCACAATATTATAATTGCTGTAATAAATGTAAGTAGAGTTTTGCCATTTGTTTTTTAGTTCCGGATTTCCGCGATAGCTCACCAAAGGATTGATGTTGTCTGTAAACGGACTCAACTGTTCTGCTGTCGGAATTGAGAAGTCGCCATTATTGTAAATACTCAGTCTTTTGTTGTCTGAAAACTGATATTGAAAATTCATATTAAAGCTCGGCAATGTAAAACTGTTTTGCAGATTGTATCGTTGGTTATTGAAGAACGAGTTCACATTCATATCTGTAATATCTACACTTGCCGATGCCCAAAAGTTGATTTTCTTTTTATTGAGTTCATAACTTATTTCAGGGCTGAACTGATTAATTTTTTGACTCATCGTATTTGACAAGGCATCGTTGTAATCGGAATACTGACCGTTACTCAAATCAAAATCATTGACGTTTCGTAAGTTTCTGCTCAATTTATTTTCGTACGTCAAGTTTACAGTTACATTCGATGAATCAGATATCGGTTCGGAATATGCAGTCGTAAATCGATATCTATTGGTTTGATTTTTTGTTTTGGAAAGCTGATTTCTTATATCATTCGGATCTGTGGTTTGATAGAAAATCGTTGAAGATGTATTGGTATTTTCTTTTTTTGATTCTGAAATCGTGGTGTTCATATTAGCAGAAACCACACGTCCTTTTTTCTTAAATTTTCTTGAGAAATATAGATTTGGTGAAAAATTATTGTTTTCTGATTTATTGCTTGTGTAAGAATCACTTTCGTTAAGAAGTAAATTATCTCTTAAAGTAGATGATTTTGAATTGTTAAAGCTAAAACCTTCCATTCTTGAAAAATTGGGTGAGAAATAAATATTGGTAAGCGTATCAATTTTAATTCTAACTGAGGTGTCAAAATTATATTGTTGCGTTTCGTTTTCACCATTGTTTTCAGAGTTGGTCTTTAAAGTAAAATCAGGAAGTAATGTTGTTCTGGAAACTTTAGATCTCGTTTCTAAATTATTGTTGATGTGCATTAAACTTAAAGTTTCCAAATCTGAATTTTTGTCAAATTTATCGCTGTAGTTAAAACCGATTGTTGTGCTTCTCTGGATTCCTTTCGTATTGTTTCCGCCTTGTGTGTAATAGGTGTTTCCGCCATCTGTAATCACAGATCCGCCTTGCATAATCCACGAATTTCTGCCGTGTCCCATACTGTCGAAAACCTCATCATTAGAAAATCCCTGAGAATTGATATTATTTGACGAAGCCAAAAGGCTGATTTTGGTATCTTTTTTAAAATAACTTAAAAGCAAACTGCCTTCATAGCGTTCATCAGAACCGTAACCAGCTGTTAAGCGTGATAGTAAGCCTTTGTTTTTCTTTTCGTCAATATTAAAATTAATGGTTGTATTATTCGATTTCGCAGCTTTGCCACTCAATTCCTCTTCCTTGGTTTTCGTAGTAGTAAACTGAATGTTTTTAATAATATCAGCCGGAAGATTCTGCAATGCTATTTTCCCGTCTTTATCGAAGAATGGTTTTCCGTTGATCATGATCTGGTCAACTTCTTTTCCGTTAACGGTTATTTTTCCGTCATTGCTAATTTCAACTCCCGGAATTTGCTTTAAAAGTTCTTCAATTTTACTGTCCGGTCGCACTTTTATGGACGAAGCATTAAATTCAATCGTATCTTTTTTAATTTTAACAGGCGAAGCTGTAATCTTTACTTCTTCAATATTTTGAAAAGAGTTTTTTTCAAGTTCAATTTCTCCCAACTGAACCGATTGGTTAATTATATCAAAACTTTTTGAATACGATATGTATTTTTCAGCTTCAATTTTCAAAATAGTTGACTCGGAGAGCTCATCAGTTTTTAGAGAAAATTTTCCTTCACTGTTAGTCGGTGTGTAATTGACAATAGAGGAGTCTTTTTGTTTCAGTAAATAAACGGTTACATTTTCAATTGGTTTCTTTTCAAAGTTTAAAACTTTTCCGTCTATGCTAAATTTTTGTGCATTTAGTAATAAATTGCTGACTACAAAGAACAGTAACCAAATTTTTTTTCTCATTATTGATGTTTAAGTCGCAAAAGTAACAAAAAAAACATCCCAACAAAGGGATGTTTCATGTTTTTTTTAAACTTAAGTTAAAAATTATGCCTTCAAATATCTTGAGTAGGCATAACCTTCCTGTCCGTCGGCAGTTTTTACTTTCCACCAATCATCAGAAGTTTGCTCAACTAAAGTTACAGAAGCACCTTTAGCCGCTTTTCCTACAACAGCAGCTTCAGTAGAAGGCTCTTGTCTGATGTTTAGATTAGAATCTTCAGTAGCTACTGTAAGATTTGCACCTGCTGCAAGACCTGCAACCTGTACATCAATATTAATATCAGTTGCAGAATAGGTAGAGTCAATGGTACCTAGAGCGTTCCAGACTGCGTCTTTTGCAGCGGTATTTGATGCATTTCCGGAAACATAAAGAATGCCATCCTGCTCCTGAACCTGAAGATTAGAAACTCCTGCAGACTGAGCAGCAGCAACTACGCTTGAATATTTATCTTGTAATGTGCTCATCTTTGATTATTTTACAACTAAGTTATTATTATATTTTCCAACTTTTAAAGCATCTACAGATTCTTTAATTTTTCTAGCCTGAATAGCAGATACATTTCCTGTAAGCGTTAATTCTCCGTTTACAACTTCTACTTTTACAGAAGGGAAATCTTTCACTGCATCCTGCACTTTTTGCTGAATCATAGGATCTACAGCAGATGCAGTTTCTACAGGCGGTGGTGGTGGCGCAACCTCAACAGTTGCCATATCATGTACATCTTTTACTCCTTTTATTTCTTTAAGAGATTTTATAGCAGCGTCTTTTTCAGCCTGAGTTGCAAAGGTTCCGCCAAGATGGGCAACGCCTTCTTTCACTTCGATAGTCGCAGTAGGACTAGCCGCAACAATAGTTGTTGCCTGCGTCTGAAGATCAGCGTCAGAAACTTTCTTTTTACACGAAATAGCTCCAAATGATATTGCCAAAGCTAAGGCAGACATTGTGATTGTTTTTTTCATAATTAAGATAATTTAATGTTTTCGTTAGACTCAAATGTAATAATAAAATCTATACCATTTATCTAAAAAAATAATAATTATACAAAAGTTGGTCTTTTAAGTTTTTCATAATGTGTGGTTTAATTTCAAAATAATTAAATTCTAAGCGCTTGTAAACAAACTTTTATCCACAATTATAAAACTATTATATTTGTGGCAATTGATAATAGATATGAAAGGACAAAACAAACTATTTATTGCCATCATTGTTTCACTTATTTTGGGTGTAGCAATCGGAGGCTTCGTTCATTTACAGTATCCTGACAGCGCAGAGCCGTTTTCAAAAAACATAAAACTCCTGGGAACTATTTTCATCAGACTGGTTCAGATGATTATTGCTCCTTTGGTCTTTACAACTTTGGTGGTGGGAATTGCCAAAATGAGCGATATTAAAATGATTGGTAGAGTAGGATCAAAAGCAATGCTTTGGTTTATTTCTGCATCTCTTGTTTCTCTTTTCATCGGTTTGATTTTGGTAAACTGGCTTGAACCGGGACATGTAACCAAACTTCCGATACAGGATGCTGCTTCTGCCGAAGAACTTTTAAAATCGAGCAAAGGGTTTTCAATGGAAGATTTTGTAAAACATGTTGTACCTAAAAGTATTTTTGAAGCTTTTGCGACGAACGAAGTACTTCAGATTGTCGTTTTCTCGATTATGTTTGGAGTTGCTTTAGCTAATTTGGGAGACGAATATGCGCAGCCTGTTATTAAATTATTTGATGTGATTGCACATGCGATTCTTAAAATGGTAGGTTATATTATGTGGTTTGCACCGCTTGGTGTGCTGGGTGCAATTGCAGCTGTTGTCGCAACAAATGGTTTTGAAATCTTTAAAGTATATGCCATTTATCTAAGAGACTTTTTCTTTGCGATCGCTGTTTTATGGCTTGTTTTATTGATTGTAGGATATTTAATCTTAGGAAACCGTCTTTTCGAATTGCTAAGAAGAATAAAATCACCTTTGTTAATTGCTTTTTCCACCACAAGTTCAGAAGCTGTTTTCCCTAAACTGGTCGAAGAATTGGAGAGATTTGGTTGCAACAATAGAGTTGTGTCATTTATTTTGCCTTTAGGATATTCATTTAATTTGGATGGAAGTATGATGTATATGACATTTGCATCTATTTTTATCGCTCAGATTTATGGAATTGAAATGTCTATCGGACAACAGATTACAATGCTTTTGGTATTAATGTTAACATCAAAAGGTATTGCCGGAGTTCCAAGAGCTTCACTGGTAATTATCGTTGCCACTTGCTCCATGTTTGGAATTCCACCGGAAGGAATTGCTTTGATTCTTCCTATCGATCACTTCTGCGATATGGCAAGAAGTATGACCAATGTTTTAGGAAATGCTTTAGCAACTTCTGCCGTTTCGAAATGGGAAGGGCAACTTGATAATCATGGGGGAGATATGTAGTTAATGGTGAAATGTCAATTTAACTTCATTAGTGAAAATGTGAATTATTAATGTGAAATTCACAAGCAAGGCGAATTCACAATTGACAATTCATTCTTTATAAATTTATTTAGCTTAGGCTAATGAATGGTCAATAGTGAATTTTTAATCTTCATTATTGACCATTTTTTTATTTGAAGCTTTATCCCGCTTTCCATTATATCTTTTTGGTTACGGGTTCCGCTTCGCTCCACCCGCAACCAAAAAGGATGTCATTTCAATCGGGGCTAGGGTTGCAGTCGTTATTTTCTTTATAGAAATAACCACAAACTTTGTCATTCTGAAAGAATCCAAGCATAAATCTTTTCATTTTTTCTGATACTATAATTAAGATTTCTCCAGGATGATCAATATTATATTCCTTTGCTGAGTGGAACGCCCTAGCGACCGAAAAATATTTTCAATCATTTTAAATAAAATCTTTGCGAACTTTGCGTTTAAAATAGATTCAAAAAAAACAGATCAAATGAATTTTCAAAATCATAAAAACTCAATTATAGAAAACGGCTTCACAGTAATCAACAATATTTTTTCAGAAGAAGAAATTGAAAGAATAAGTGAAGCCATTCAGAATATTGATACTTCAAAAGAAACATTCAGAAAATCGGCAGATCTCTTTGCAATCAGACAATTTTTAAAGGAAGTTCCCGAAGTAAAAGATTTGATATTTAATGAAAATTTAAAAAGAATCATTGAAGAAATTTTCGGCGAAAAGTATTTTGCGGTAAAAAGCATTTATTTCGACAAACCTGAAAAATCAAACTGGTACGTTGCCTATCATCAGGATCTAACCATTTCAGTTGATAAAAAAGTTGAACTGGAAAATTTCGGACCGTGGACAACTAAACAGAATCAATTTGCTGTACAACCGCCTTTAGAAATTCTTGAAAATATCTTTACCATCAGAATCCATCTTGATGATACCGATGAAAATAATGGCGCTTTAAAAGTTGTTCCAAAATCTCATGCAAAAGGAATCTACAGACCCGAAACTATCGATTGGAGTGTAGAAACAGAAAATATCTGCAACGTAGAAAAAGGAGGAATTATGATCATGAAACCTTTGCTTCTTCATGGTTCCAACCGAACAACAAACGGAAAGAAACGAAGAGTGATTCATATAGAATTTTCAGATAAAGAATTGCCGGAAGTGTTGAACTGGTCGGAGAGAATGAATTGACGCCCAATTTGTCATTCAGAACGAAACAAAGTGTAGTGAAGAATCTCCTTCATTAATATTAGATGCTTCGACAGGCTCAGCATGACATCGATAATACTAACTGCCATAGTGCAGTAAAAATAAATATAATGCTTAAAAATGTTATGTTGAGCGAAGTCGAAGCATTCCAAAAACGCAAAATACAAAACAAAAAACCTCTTCCAAATCGGAAGAGGTTTTATTATTTTTAAATTTAAACTTATTATTTCACAGAAATCTCATCCACAAAAACATAAGCTTCACCACCTGCACCTTGATGCCATTCCGGAAGTATACCGAAGTGATACGCTTTTACTTTTACATATCTTGCTTCAGTTGGAAGAACCGTTGTTCTGAAATCTTTTACTTGAACATTAGTATCTTTAGGATCGATGTCATTCTCTAAAGTTTTAAGAAGAATAAATGTTTTTCCGTCCATGGAAGCGTAATATTCCACTTTTTTAGGCATTAAGATCCACGCTCTGCTGTCTTGTAAATAGGTTGACGAAATTTCATTGATCTGTTGTGGAGATTTAAAATCAATAATTGCTTCTACAGTTTGACCTTGATAACCTTGCCATTCACCTTTTCTCCAGTTGGTGTCACCGTTGATTCCATCGATAATTGCCAATTTTCCTCCTGCTGTATATTGCGGATTTACGGTTGCATTAATAGTAACATCCCAATGGTTTGGTCTTCTGTTGAAGTTGGCTGTTGTAATTCCGCTTTTTTCACCATTTCTTTCAGCGTAAGTAGAAACCTGTGTTGTTTTGTTAATGGTAAATGGTTCCTTATAAACTTTAAAAGTTTTCCTTACGTTGGCATCATTTTCATCCAAAGTCATGTAATACACTTTATCTTTTTCATTCAAAGGAGTGATTTTTACCTGAGTGGTAAACTCAAAAAGACGATCTGCGCTAATAATGGGCGAAGCAGTTTGTTCTGCATATTTCATGTCTTTAACCAGTTTTACATTTTCAAAACCTAAATATTTAAGCTCACTTTTCGGAGTGTTTTTAGTGATGGTTCTTGTCGTTCCGTCTTCTAAATGTAATGTAACCTCATCAAAATAAGGCGTTACTGTTTCCCATTCAGGTTTCCCCGGAGTTACGGAATAAATTCCCATTGAGCTTAAAATAAACCATGCGCTCATTTGTCCGCAATCTTCATTTCCAATCAATCCATCCGGCGAATTTTTGTAGAAATTATCAAGAATAAATTTGATTTTTTCTTCTGTTTTCTGAGGCTTATCAACGAAATTATAAAGATAAGCAATGTGGTGACTCGGTTCATTGCCTTGTGCGTATTGGCCGATCAATCCGGTAATATCTACCTGCTCTCTGCCTGTTGTTTTATCTGAAGCAGAAAAAATAGCATCAATGAATTGTTCAAATTTTTCTTTTCCGCCATGAGCCTGAATCAATCCTGGAATATCCTGTGGAACGAAATATGAATAATGCCAGGAATTTCCTTCCGTATAATTATTGTTAACTTCACTTGGGTCAAAAGGTTCGTACCAGTTTCCGTTTTTTCTTGCCTGCATAAAGCCGTTCGCTGGATTGTAAAGATTTTTCCAATTTTGAGAACGTTTCATGAAGTATTCGTAATCTTCTTTTTTGTTTAAAATTTTTGCCATTTGAGCGATACACCAGTCGTCATAAGCATATTCTAACGTTTTAGAAACACTTTCATGCTCATCATCAATGCTGATATAATTTTTCTGCTTGTAAGCATTTAAACCAAAAATATCCTGCATCGCTGAATTTTTTGCGGCTTCATAAGCTTTTTCATAATCAAAACCGGTGATTCCTTTTGCCATCGCGTCTGCAATTACAGAAACTCCGTGATAACCGATCATACATTCGGTTTCGTTAGAAGCCAGTTCCCAAACCGGAATTCTTCCGCCCTGCTCACGCTGTTTAATGAAAGTATTTACAAAATCAGCTGTTCTTTTTCTGTCAATTAACGTCATCAAAGGATGCGCGCCTCTGAAAGTATCCCAAAGCGAGAAAACAGAATAATATCCGAAATCATTTGCCGTGTAAAATTTATTGTCTCTTCCGCGGTATTTTCCGTCAACATCCATATTGATATTCGGTTGCGTGAAAACATGATACATTGCAGTGTAGAAAATTGCCAGTTTGTTTTTATCGTTAGATTTAACTTCAATTTTTGAAAGTTCTTTATTCCAGTCTGTAACCGCTTGATTTTGAATTTCATTGAAATCATTAGACTTACCTTCAGCTAACATGTTTTTTCCGGCACCTTCATAACCTGTAGGAGAAATCGCCACTTTTACACTGATTTTTTCACCTTTTTTTACCGCTGTGGTAAATGCTAAAGCTAATTTAGTTCCCGAAAAAGTATTGTTTTCATTTTTACCGTTAAAGCTTTTGCTTGAAATTTTCATTGGTTTTGAAAACTCAATTCTCGCATAAATGTACTGGTTAGTCGCCCAAGCTTCACTTCTTCTGAAAACCTCAATTGTTTTGCTGTCAATTATTCTTACTTCACCTTCCAGTAGTTTATCTCTGTGGTTTAAGTCTAAAATAATGTTGGCGTTTCCAGCTTTATTAAATTTATATTCGTGATAACCGACTCTTGCGGTGGTCGTCAAACGAACATCAATGTTATTTTTATCTAATTTAACGGAGTAAAAACCAGCCGTTGCTTTTTCGTTTTTATGAGAAAATTTTGATGAATATTCTTTGGGAGTCAAACCCGGTTTCCCCATTGTTGGCATCAACATAATGTCTCCGTAATCTGAAACTCCTGTTCCGTTTAAGTGAGTATGAGAAAATCCGTAAATCACAGAATCTGAATAATGATAGCCACTGCAGCCGTCCCAACTTCCGTCAATTCTCGTGTCCGGAGAAAGCTGAACCATCCCGAAAGGTACAATTGCACCCGGAAAAGTATGGCCGTGACCGCCCGTTCCTATAAAAGGATTTACATACTGCGAATAATTTTGTGAAAATGAATTATGAGCAATTAATCCTAAAAGAACGAATAATATTTTTTTCATGGATATAAATTAAAATCGCCCCTAAAATACATAAATTTTAGGTTAGCAAAAGAATTTATCTATCAGCATGTTTATTGATTCTAAATAGCTAAAATTTCCGTAAATTTGTGCTCAATTTATATTTTTATGTTGACTAAAGAAAAGATTCAGGATTTCCTTAAAGAAATTGAAGTTGATGACTTGGTGTCTAATTTTCAAGTGATGGGGAATGACGTTTATATAGATATGACAGCGCATTCACCGGCAATGCACGAAAAGAAAAAGCTTGAAGCAGCAATGAAGCAGGCTTTTGCAAGTGAATTTGGCGAAGAGATTAATTTGAAACTTAAAATAGTTTCTCCGGAGCCAAGTGAGGTTCAGCTGAGCCAGATTAAAGGAAAGCAAATCCCTGGAATTCAAAATATTATTGCGATCGCATCCGGAAAAGGAGGTGTTGGTAAGTCTACCGTTGCTGCCAATCTTGCGGTAACGTTAGCAAAAATGGGCTTTAAAGTAGGTTTATTAGATGCCGATATTTACGGGCCATCCGTTCCTACCATGTTTGATACAGAAGGTCAAAAGCCAATTTCTGTTGATGTAAACGGAAAAAGCATGATGAAACCTATCGAAAATTACGGTGTGAAAATGCTTTCTATCGGATATTTTTCAGGAGCAAATCAGGCGGTCGTTTGGAGAGGCCCAATGGCTTCAAAAGCATTGAGCCAAATGATCAGAGATGCAGCTTGGGGAGAATTAGATTTCTTATTAATCGACCTTCCTCCGGGAACGGGTGATATTCACTTGTCGATTATTCAGGAAGTCCCGGTAACAGGAGCTGTGATTGTAAGTACACCTCAACATGTTGCTTTAGCGGACGTTAGAAAAGGAATTGCGATGTTTAATATGGAAAGTATTAACATTCCTGTTCTTGGGTTGATAGAAAATATGGCCTATTTTACGCCGGAAGAGTTACCTGACAATAAATATTATATCTTTGGAAACCAAGGAGCGCAATATTTAGCTGAAGATTTAAATATTCCTGTTTTAGGAGAAATTCCTTTAATTCAGAGCATTAGGGAAGCAGGTGATGTAGGAAGACCGGCAGCTTTGCAGGAAGGTTCTAAAATTGCTGAAATTTATACCGAAACTGCGAAAAAAATGGTTGAGAGTTTATTAGAAAGAAATAAATTTCTTCCGCCAACTGAAGCCGTGAAAATTTCAACAATGGCTGGTTGCTCACCAAAAAAATAATTAAAAATAATTTCAAATACATTTTTGAAAACCAAACCCAAATATGGAGACAAATACAACACACGAAGACACTGTAACCCGAGTAATGGAGGCTCTGGAAAGCATTCGTCCGTTTTTGAATAAAGACGGCGGTGATATTGAGCTTTTGGACGTAAAAGACAATACTGTTTTTGTAAAACTTTTAGGTAACTGTTCGGCCTGTTCTCTTAATTTCTCAACATTGAAATTAGGCGTAGAAAACAGCATCAAACAACATGCTCCTGAAATTGAAAAGGTAGTAAATGTAGAGTAAAAAATACGACAATATATTTTTTGAAGGCAGATCTTGAAGGTCTGCCTTTTTTGTGGGTTTTTCTTTGTGTTAAACGAAAATGATTTAATATTAGAGAATTATTGTTATTTTTCAAATCTTAAAAAATAAATGGAAATTCCCGATAAACTATCAAACAATATTGATGATCTCATTGAGATGTCATACAAAAACGATTTTGGAATAGACTTAAAGAAAATTCATCGTTCGAAGAAACCTCAATATGCGAATGAAAAAAGACTTCTTAAGGAGATAAATGAAAATGATCGAATCATATTCCAAGATGGAATTAGTAAAGAATTTAGATTAATAAATTATAATGGGCTAAATTATTTAGTCGGTGATAAAACAGCGTATCCTTGTTCAGATATTATCAGAATTGGAAATGGAATGAATTGGGTTATTTGTTTTGCATTACCAAATAAGCAAAAGATTTATGGAGAAACAGATATAAGAAAATCAGGAATTATTCTTCATTACTTTTCCGAAATTATCACAATGTTTAAAACTGAGGAAGAATTTAAAAAATTTATGCACGCAGTTGAATTTTCATTTTCTGAAAATGAATGGTTTAATAAAAATAACTTCATTTTAAGTCATTATCGAAATGTGAAATTTTGGAGTAGAAAAGAAAAGATTGATAATATATTTTAGCTGAAGGTCTTGTTTCTCCAAGAAAATATTTGACATATATTCTTTTTAAAAAAGAGAATTTAAAAACCGAAAAAATTATTCATTCCCTTTTGCGAAGCTTATCATTTGGGACCAAAGCAGTGATTAGTAATAACGAATTTCTAACATTTTTGAATCAACTAAACTTAGACGAAATTGAAGAGTTTTTTTGCTTAGATTATTTGCGTAGTCATGCAAGAGTTGATAAAATCTCTTACACTTTGTTAGGCGATATGTTAGTCATTAATTCTGGTTTTACTAGACAATATATAGATTGGGACAAGAAAATATATAGTTCTGATGAGGTTAAAAAGATTTTTTATTCTCGACTGAAGAATAATTATAGGAGTTTAGAAAATCATATTCGGCAAGAAAAAGGATTTGATGAAGTGGGGAGTTATGTTATGGAAAAGCATTTGCTTCAGCTAGTGATGAAAGAGTTTCCAAATTATAACATCATTAGTCAGCATTCTCCTAAATGGCTGAAAGGACAAAGGTTTGATATTTTTATTGAAGAATTAAATGTAGCAATTGAATATAACGGTATTCAACATTTTAAGTCAATAGATTTTTTTGGACGGGATGAAGGTTTAGCTAAAACACAATTTTTGGATAATCAGAAACTAGAAAAATCATTAAAAAATGGAGTGAAAATATTTAATATCGATTACAATCAAGATTTTAATGATAGTTTTTCAAAATTAATTAATTTACTTAAAGGCTTTTAATAAGCCAAAGGTTTTTTGCAGCAAAAAGCCCCGGAAAAATTCCGAGGCTACAAAAGTAAATTATTAAGTAAAAAAAATTATTTCACGATGAATCTCTTCACTTCACCTTCTGAAGTTTTAATTAAATAAACTCCGGTGTTTAGTTTTGAAGTATCAATGGTTAATGCGTTTTTCTCTTTTCCAAGAAGTTTACCGCTCATATCGTACAACTCATAACCTTGAGCTCTGTTGAAATAAAGAGTGTTTCCTTTGTTCACAGGATTCGGGAAGATGTTGAAGGTTGCCTTTTCTTTTTTCACTTCACCGGTTGCTAATGTTGGAGAAAGTACGACTTCGTACATTGATAAAGTTCCGCTGATTTCGTTGGCAACGATAACGTAACCTTTTCCGTTATTCATATTTGCGGGAGGAATGTAGGTGATTCCTTCCGGACCGTTGTCTCCACCAAATGCGGAAGTCATTCTTGAATGTTTGTAATCTGTAAAGGTTACATTGTTTGGATCTGTTATGTTATAAACCATCACACCGCCTGTTCTTTCCAAAGTGATGAAAGCAAAAGTTTGTCCGTTGATTGTTCCTAAAGTTACGCCTTCCGGTTCCGGACCTTTTGCGCGGCTTCTGCTTTTTGCTCCATTGGCTTCGTTATCAGCATTGAAAATCAAAGGATGATTGGCTGCAATATATCTTTCAAATTTGTCACCGCTGTCGTAAACGATTTGCTTGGTATCGGCATTGAAAATCGAAAATGATCTTGCTCCCAAAGCATGAATTTCTTCAAAATCTGTGTCTCCGTCTGTGTTTCCGTTTACATTGGTCACTCTGAATCTTCCTAAATTATGCGAAGCTTTTAAAACAGAAGCATTTGGGAAAATAGTTGAGTCTAAAGTATAACCGTTCGCTCCAACGTTTGTTCTTTCACTAAATCCACCTAAGTCTTTTTCGTCACCTTCGTTTGCGGTAACCAGATAATTGGTGTTTCCCACTTTGAACGAAGCCATTGCATCAGGATTGTAATACGCTTTTACAGGCCAGTTGGCAATCAAAACTTCACCATTGTTATCTGAAGCGTCAAAGCCGTTTCCTGGAAGATTCATATCTTTTTTGCCTAATCCCCAAATATTTCCTAAAGTATTGTTGCTAAGGTTTACTTCGATAATTCCGTTGTTTTCCTGACAGGAAACCCATGCTTTTTGGCTGTCTGGGCTTATGGCAATATATTCAGGCTCAAGATCCTGCGCCAAAGTGCTTGTAGATTTTACTTTTCTTCCGCCTGAACTGATAAATGCAGCTTCCTGGCTGTTGTAACCTGTAAAACCAAGTGTCGTCACGTTTGACTGGCTTAAATTATTAATTCCTCCAGAAATATCAATAATACTGATTGAACCTTCAGGATCTACCGTGTAAGCATCGTTCGGTTCACCTTCGTTTGCGGTCATTACTTTTGTTCCGTCTGGAGTAAATGTGATCATATCAGGTAAAACTCCTACGGTGACTTGTTTTAGGAAATTTCCGTTGATGTCGAAGAAAACTACCGATCCGTTTTGTTGTGCGTTTGTTCCGTTTGGTGAGGCTACAGCAACGAGTCCGTTTTTCACGGCGATGCTTGTAATTCCACCATAAGGAGTCATATTCACGGTGTTGATTACTGACGGAGCTAATGGATTGGTGAAATTAATAATATCAAAAACATCTGTTAAAGAACTGATGGTAAATAATTTCTGAGTTGCAGGATCATGAACTACAATTTCTGTTGAACTGTTATTATTTCCTGAAGGATCAAAACTTCCGATATAATTTAATGAAATTTGGTTGGAAGGAACTGGAGCCGCTTTATCATTATCGATAATATAAACGGTAGAAGTAGTGTCTCCGGTAATCGTTGTTCCTACAGGATTTTCTAATCCTAAAACAAAATATTCTGCCTGTTGCTCTTCTAAAGTATCATCAAGAATCGGGATATTTACCGTAACACTTGTTGTAGAAGGCGTAATGTTGATTGTTTGGCTTGTAAATGTAAAATCACTACTGTTTGCGGTGTTAAAAGAAGCAGGTTTCACAACCAGATTTACTGTTGCATTGGAAGGATTGGTCACATTTATTTTAAATGCTAAAGTTCCTGCGTTTTCATTAACCTTAATTAAAGTTTTATCTAAAGAAATGCTCGTTCCTGCTGTTGTGAAAATACTAGAAGTTGCTGTCGTCACTGTATTATCGCTTGTATCTTCTACCATATTTGGTTTTAAAGCTAAATAATAAGTCTGATTCGGAACTAAACCTCCTGTAGGAATTACCGTAATTGTATTGTTGGCAAAAGCTGTAGTAAACGGAACTGTATTTCCTGTGGAGTTTCCTAAACGTAATTCAACCAAACTTTGTGCATTTGCAGAAGTAATTGGAGAGTTATCGATTAATCTTACATTTTCGTTAAAAGTGATCGTAGGATTTACTGTTATAGAAGCATTATTGACGTTGTTTGCAGGTAAATAAGCAACGGTTGGTGGAGTAGTATCGGTTCCGCCAACTGAAGTTGCATCTAGTGTGAAATTATCGAATCTGTTATTTCCAACAGCTCCGCCACCGCCTTGAGTAAATTCTACTTTTAATTTAAAATTAGGGTTATTTGAAACTCCTGTCACATTCGAAAAATCAAATGTTATGAGTTGTGGATTGGCGTCTTGTGAAGTAACTGTTTGATACGGGACAAAAGTAGTTCCGTCTAAAGAGTAAGACCAATTTTGATTTCCTGCACCCGAACCAGATCTTCTTGTAGAAAATTTTACAACAACATTGTTATATCCTGTCGTTGGCAAATTAAATTGTACATTTCCGTTGATCGGATAATTGTATCTCAAATGCGTTCCGGAAGCATCTCCGTTTCTTGCATTTAAATTATCTACATTAAAGTTTTGTGATGTTCCGCCAGCAAAATCAATGAAGGTATCTGTACTTCCTGTTCCTGTAGAAACTGCGGTAATCGAACCGTTCAAAAGTGTTGATGTAGGTGTTGTAATAGCGGAAACAGATGCATTGTTATTAAAGTTCCAATAGTGAACTAAAGTGCTTTGCCCTGAAACTGCGCCATGAAATAAAGCAGCAATAGGTAATAAGCCTCTCAAAAGGTATTTGTTTTTCATTTTTACTCAATTATAGATTTGTGCAAAAATGAGGTTTGAAAGTTGTGAGGCTTTTAAGCGAATCTTAAGATTTGATTAATAATTTGTTCTTATTGTGGAGATTCTTTAATAAATTGTTAATTATGAGGAAATTTGCTATCGTATTATTAAAGATCAATTGAAAAATTGCTGTTATAAACAGTGTTTTTATTTAATTTAAGGTAATTGCATAAAGCTTGCTCCGATCACTTTCAATGTGCCGTCGAAACGTTTCCAAACTCTAAAATATCTAAATTTTCCTTCAATTGGTGTTTCCATTATTTTTCCTTTCGCTGTCATTGTAACAATTGAAAGTGCGGTGTCGCCCGATATTTTAATGTCGTCAATTTCTGTTGAAGCTTCTTCAATAATCATTGTTTTCGCTTTATGAGAGTTGAGATCCATTTCTTTAGTTACAATTTGCCCTGTCGGTGAAACTGCAATCAAATTATCATGTAACAGTTGGTCAAGTAAATCAACATTGCTTACACGTTGAGCCGAAAAAAGCTTGTTTTCCGCTTCAACAACATTTTCTTTCGTAATTTCTATATTGTCCATTTTGTTATTTATTGGCTTTAATATTGTTGATAATGTTTCCAAGGGCGGCTATGTTATGGAAATTGAAGCGCAATCTCCATTTAGAAATTTTCACCAAGAACTTTTATACTTCGGTCATTTGTCCGTCTCGCTTTTCCATTCATGTTCAATGTTTGTCATTAATAATGCGTTGTCAAAAGTTACCGAACCTTTTGGGAACATTTCTTCGTTTTCAAAAAAGCTTGATTTTACTTTCAAAACATCAAGTGACCTAACTTCCCACTTATATGCTTTCAATCTAAGTCCGTCAAATTTATCTTTGTTTGGTGAGTAACCAAGGTCGCCATTTTCAAAAAAGTAAGAAGCGTTATCTAATGTTTCAAAAATAGATGTATCGCTAAACAACTTTGTTTCAGTGGCATCAATTAGTATTTCAGTGCCGTCCGAACTCTTAAAGTCAATATGATAATTTCCTTTTTCTTCTTCTACATTAAATTTTGCGTGATAGTGTCTTCCAGGAAATATTCGTCCGCCAACCCATGTATTTAATTTTAATGAAGTGTCTCTGCGAGGAATGTAAACTCCTGATTTTGTCTCACCGTTTTCGTTCCATTCTACCGCAATTCTGTGAGCACCATTTTCAGAGTTTACCCCAATGAAATCAGGTAGACCTTTTGGTTTTATGTTTTTCAGTCTGATTAAGCAAATCCCAACAATAGCTTTGTCCTTATAAATTTTTGGTCTAAAAGGAAATGGAATAATTTTCTCCACCGATTTTGGGTCAGCTGTGAAATTGATTAAAATTCTTCTGTCTATATATCCGTGTATGGTTGGGATTTTCATTGTTGTGTCTTTTTTTATCATTGATGATGACAATCAGAACGTGTCTAAGGCAAGGTCTTAACATAAAAGTTCAATAGAATTATTACTGCTGCTGAACCTTTCGCAAGTGTTTTGTAGAAGTACTTTTGCCCCGCTATTGCCAAACCCCTTGTTATCCGAAGTTTTTCTATTTAATTTCATTCCATTTATATTTTATAAGCAAATATCTGTGACTTGCTTCTTTTAGGTCTGTATCTTTTGGTACTGGAATTCCTTGTTGTATTATTGAATCATTTTCATTTGGAGAAAAAATCGGCAGGTCATATCTTTCTATCAAAAGACCTGTCACTTTAGCACTTTTAGTTTTTTTTTCAGTATAAAATCCCTTGGGCCAACTATGCATTTCGTCCATCCAAATTTGTTGTCCGTTTTCTAATATCAATGCTGCTCCTAGCTTCATATTTACTGTTTTGCCAATAAAAGTTACATTCTTTCCAAGGAGTTGTTTTATTTCGTCACTTTTTGGATTGCCAACCTTTGAACAAGCAAAAATCCAAAATATTTGGAAAAGCAAAAATCTTTTGATACATTTCATTGTACGGTTTTTTTTTAATATCCTGCTAATGGTTTAGTACTTTGCGTTCGGGCGGGAAATCGAAGCATAAAAGCCGATATTATTATTAAAGTTTAATTTGAAAACTGTCGTTGAATTTTGTACTTCAGCCCTCGTAAAGCAAAACCCATGTTAGTAGCTTCCAAGTTGTTGCTCCTAATCTAGTTGTGAATAAATAAAATACTCTAAGTCCACAACAGATTTATCTCCATTTAGAAATTTATAAAATTCTATTTTATTGTTGTCAGATACGGTTGTCATAATATGGCAGATATCGTCCTGTGGTTTTACGACAGTTTTGGAAATTGAAACTGAGTATACTCTGCTGGACGAAACGAAGTTATGAAAAAGGAATGAAATTCTAGCAAAAAACCAGCAAGTGCGCAAAACGCTGTTACCGGCTGACTTTTTCTTCATTCATTAGATATGAAATTTATCTAACAAGTAAAATATAAAAATTACTAATAAAGATGCAGAAAATGGAAATAGTATCTCCGTCCCGAAAATTAGATAAAATTACGCTTGAAACTACTCCTACAATTAAGCCTAAAAAACCGTAAAGAATTTTATTTCTCCTGCTTATTAATGCGAAAAATACAAAGCTGAAAATTAGTATCGATTCTAACTGAACAAATGCTCCGTTGTCTTTCCCAGAATAGAAATCCATATTAAAAGCGTCTATTTGCGACTTTAGATACAAACTAGTAAATATCATTAAGAGAAACAATATTGAAGCCGTTACTTTTCTAATCATATTTTGGATAGTTGATTTCTGTCAAGCTTGCCACTAACGTTTCGAGGCTTTGCGATGCGGGCAAATCGAAGCCGAAACTTTCAATTAAAATACAATTTCTAACGAAGCGCAAAACATGAATAATAAACTTTCTGTCCGCTAGCGCCAAACCCTTGTTAGCATAAGTTTTTAGTCTCCACCAAAATATAATTTAATAATTTTCTGCTTTTTTCTATCTATACAAATAAGTCCAACGAAATAAGTCCAAAAATTGTTTCCCGGCTTTAACTCGTCTTTTACTTTTTCAAGGTTAATATAATAAATCTCATTCTTTTCTATTTTTAAATGATTAAAAGCTTTTAAAGTATTTGATTTAAATATTTCTAAATCAGCACCCCAATTTTCATCTTGATAATATTTGTGTAAAAGTCTATTTAAAATAGTAAAATCAATTTTATCAAAGTCATTTTCAGTAAGCTGAGCAATTTTGAAAGGACCAAAACTTTCACTTGCTTTTTCACCTGCTAATAAATTATTTTTCAAAATATCGTAAAAAGTAATTTCTAAAGCTTCAGACTGAAAAATATCATATCCATAAAATCCTAAATAATTTTCTTCATCAACTTCAAAAAAAATCTCAAGTATTTTCATTTCTAGAACGGTCAGTTTTAAATTCCCGCTAACATCCAAATATACAAATTGCGCAAATATAAATTATATACTATTGCGTCAATGTAGTTTAAGAATTATTATAAGTATTTGAATTTTATATTATTAAGCTATAATTTGTTTTAAATAAACGCAATTGAATTAAAATTCACGAAAGCTATTTTTCTCCCGAAACCCTTTCATAAATATTGTGAATCAAACCATCCGCAACAGAAATTTTCGGCACAAAAATTTTATTGATATCTGCCCAATGCATCACAAAATTGTAGATTTTCAAAGCATGAACCAAAACGTCAGCCCGGTCTTCTCTGAAACCATATTTTGTCATTCTTTCTTCCACGGTAAGATCGTTGAATTCTTTGTAGGCTTTTTTTAGGTAGGCAATAGACATTGGTTTTCCGTCTTTGGTTTTGCTCATCGAAAAAACTTTGTTGATATTTCCACCGGAGCCAATGGCTACAATTTGTTTTTTACTGCTGATATTTGCTTTTATTTCTTCTTTCATTTCTTTCCAGTTGTCGTCTGTTACAAGATTATTGAGAAGACGAATTGTTCCGATATTGAAAGATTTTTCGTAGATCATTGTGTCGTTTTCGTAAAATGTAAGCTCGGTAGAACCGCCACCAACATCTACATAAAGATAAGCGAAATCTTTGTCGAGACCTTCTGCAACGTGATTTTCGTAAACTAAAGTTGCTTCTTCGTCTCCGGAAATAATTTCTATCGTCAGATCTGCATGATTTTTTACTTTTTCAATAATTTCATTCCCATTTTCGGCATCACGCATCGCACTTGTAGCGCAGGCTCTGTAATGTTCTACTTTGTAAACTTTCATCAAATCACTGAAAATCTTCATAGAATCTAAGACCATTTTTTCTCTTTCTTCGCCGATTTTTCCAAGAGTGAATACGTCCATTCCCAATCGCAGAGGTATTCGCAGTAGATTTAATTTAATATATTCAGGCTTTCCGTTTTGAATTTTCACCTCATTGATTAAAAGTCGGGCCGCATTACTTCCTATGTCTATCGCTGCAATGATCATTTGATTGTATTTTATTGAATTTCAGTTGTTTAAAATTTTAAAATTTGTGTTTTTAAGGACGAATTTACAAAATATTATTTCGCACCCTTTTATTGAGGCTATTTTACGGTAGTTTTTGCCTTCAAATATTTATACGTTTCAATCTGAGAGCGGCATTCTTTTTCACCGTTGCTGATGTATTCGTTGCTCAGTTTTTTGTCTAAAATTCTTGCTTTTACATTATCTCTTAACTGAATATCAAGAATATCTTTCAGTTCTTTTTTAAGATTTTTATCGGAAATTTTTACCGCTGCTTCAATTCGGTGATCCAAATTCCTATTCATCCAGTCGGCAGAAGAAATATAGATATCTTCAGAGCCTTTATTGTAAAAATACATTACTCTTGCATGCTCCAGATATTCATCAACAATGCTTATTGCTTTTATTTTCTGTTTAAAATCTTTTTGATTAATGGCACAATAAATTCCCCTCACAATTACCCTTATTACTACACCGGCTTGCGCTGCCTCGTACATTTTGATAATTAAAGCACGGTCACTTACAGAATTTGCCTTAATGATCATTTCTGCTTTTCTTCCGGCTTTGGCTTCTTCAATTTCTTTATCAATATAATGCTCAATTTTTTCGCGCATAAATAGCGGACAAACCAGCAAGTTTTTACAAGTCTTCAGAACCGACAGATAATCTTCTTTTGGTTTTTTCAGAACGGTAAATACTTTATTAATATCTGCCATAATACCTCTGTCTGAAGTCATTATCAGATGATCACCATATATTTTAGCCGTTTTTTCATTAAAGTTTCCAGTGCTTACAAAACCATATTGCAGGGTTTTATTGTGTGCTCGTTTTTTAATAATGCAAAGTTTGGCGTGTACTTTTTTGTCTGGAATTCCGATTAAAACTGTGATTCCTTCAGGCTCAAACATTTCTTTCCACATCAAATTCGATTCTTCATCAAATCTTGCCTGAAGCTCAAGCATTACGGTCACTTCTTTACCATTTCTGGCAGCGTAGATTAGCGCATTGCTTATTTTTGAATTACTTGCCAAACGGTAAGCGGTAATCTGAATCGATTTCACATCAGGATCCATTGCAGCTTCACGCAACAGGTCGATTACAGGTGTGTAGGTATGATAGGGAAAACTCAGTAAAACATCTTGTTTCTGAATAACGTCTGTTACTCTTTCACCATGCTCAAAGGCCTGATGCGTAAAAGACGTTCTTTCTACCGGTTTTTTGCTGTATTCAATGACATCAGGGAAATCCATAAAATGCTTGAAATTGTGAATCTTTCCGCCAGGAATAATGCTGTCTTTTTTGCTTAAATTTAATTTTCGGATCAGCAATTCGAGCATTGCTTTATCCATGTCTTTATCGAAAACAAACCGTGTCGGTTTTCCTTTTCTACGGTTTTTAAGTCCTTTTTCTATTTTTTCGGCAAAATTGGTTTTGATGTCGTTATCAATATCCATTTCTGCATCTTTTGTTACTTTAAAAGCATTGGCAGAAAACTCGTCATATCCGAAATAAGAGAAAATATGCGGTAAGTTGAAAGTGATAACGTCCTCAAGCAGCATCACGTTTTTTTCTTCAGGATCTTCTGTTGGCAATAGTACAAATCTTCCTACAAAACGCGAGGGAATTTCAATAATTGCATAATTGCTGTGATAATTCCAGTCTTTTTTTCTCATCGCAACACCCAGATAAAGACTTTTATCTCTCATGTAGGGCATTGGAGTATTTTCGTGAAGAAGAATCGGGATAACGTTGGCTTCTACAACTTCATCAAAATATTGTCGTACAAATTCTTTCTGTTTGGCAGTGAGGTTTCTTGAAGTTTTAATGAAAACCTTCTGGTCTGCCATCTCAAGCTGAATTTTTTTCCAGGTTTTGTCGAAGTCAGCTTGTTGAGTCATAACAATCTCGTTAATTCTCTGAAGAATTTTCGAAGGCGGCTGATAAAATGATTCGGCAATTACTTTTTCTTTAAAATCCATCGCACGCTTCAGACCGGCAACACGTACTCTGAAAAACTCATCAAGATTATTTGAGAAAATCCCAAGAAAACGAATTCTAAGATGAAGCGGCACGTTTTCGTCCATCGCTTCCTGTAATACTCTTTCGTTAAATGCTAACCAGGTAACATCTCTGGGATTAAAATGTAAAGACATATTTGTGTATAAAATTTATCAAAAATACTAATAATCGGTATTCTTTCATTTAAACTAGAGTTAATCTTTAAATATTTTTTTTAACAATTTATTAATGGAATGTTCAAATTATTTACATTTGCTGAAAAAAATAATGACAAAGTATTTTATCCTTTTAGCTACAACATTTAGCTTAGGAGCGTTTGCTCAACACGTTAGATGTAATTTTGATGAAAAATGGAGTGAGTTTTCAAAAAAACATCCAGAAGCGAAACTTAAGAATGATCAGTTATCTGAATTTATTAAAAATGCTGACAATATTGCACCGCATTTAAAAAATGTTCAGAATGTAGTGACTATTCCTGTTGTAGTACACGTTTTGTATAAAAATGCAACACAAAATATATCTGATGCACAAATTCAGTCGCAGTTGGCAGTATTAAATGCTGATTTTAGAAAACTTAATTCTGATTTTAGTACAGTAGTTCCGGCAGCTTTCCAGTCAGCAGCAGCTGATTTGGAAATTAATTTTTGTTTAGCAACAAAAGATAATAATGGCAATGCAACAACTGGTATTGTAAGAAAATCTGTCAGCAATAATTTTGTTTTTGATGATTATTATTATAGCGCAGCTAATGGTGGTGATGCAGCATGGAATACTACAAAATATTTAAATATCTGGGTTGGGGCATTTACGGATACTGATTTATTAGGATGGGCATATCCTCCCGCAGCAGCTGGTTACGCAAATGACGGTTTATGTATTGCTTATCAGGTTTTTGGAACTGTTGGAACTGCAGGACAAGCCCCTTATCAAACTTATAACAAAGGACGTACTGCTACTCATGAAATAGGACATTATTTTGGATTAGATCATATCTGGGGAGAAGGAGATTATACAAGCATACCAGATCCTTCCGGATGTGGAACAGCGCTTTGGAGTGATGGTTGTGCAGATACTCCTGCAACGTATTATCCTTATTTTGGTGCTCCAACGTATCCAAATAATCAATATACATGTACAAATACAAATAATGGTGCTATGTTTATGAATTATATGGATTATGTGAATGATGGATCAATGGCTATGTTTACAAATAATCAGAAAACGATTACTCAAACTGTACTTTCATCACCACGCGCAAGTCTTTTAAATACAAATGCTTGTTCGTTCTTATCAGTTAATGAAGTTGAAAAAGCAGGCTCAATTAATGTTTTTCCTAATCCGGCGACACAGTTTATATCTGTTGCTTCGCCATTTGTAACTATTAATGAAGTCGAAATATATAGTGCTGAAGGTAGATTATTGAAGAGAGCTATCATTAAAAGTGAGACGGATAAAATTGATGTGCAGGATTTTGCTGCCGGAGTTTATTATGTAAGAACTTATAATGGAAAAGATTTTGTAAAGTCTATGAAGTTTATCAAAAAATAAACGAAAAGTTTTTAGCTTCTACTAAAACAAAACTCAGAGGTAATCTGAGTTTTGTTTTTTTTATGTCAATTTGTCACAAAAATTCTAATGGTACAGATATTGAGAAAGTGAGAGTGTAATTAAATTTAAAAATTAGAAAAAATATAAATATTATGAGTAAAATAATCGGAATTGACTTAGGTACAACCAACTCTTGCGTTGCAGTAATGGAAGGTAAAGATGCTGTAGTTATCCCTAATGCAGAAGGAAAAAGAACAACACCTTCTATCGTAGCGTTTACAGAAGATGGTGAAAGAAAGGTAGGTGATCCTGCAAAAAGACAGGCTGTAACAAACCCTACCAAAACTGTATATTCTATCAAAAGATTCATCGGAACACATTTCAAAGATGATGCTTCTGAAGTTTCAAGAGTGCCTTACGCAGTGGTAAGCGGACCAAATGATACGGTAAAAGTGAAAATCGACGACAGAGAATATACTCCACAGGAAATTTCTGCAATGATTCTTCAGAAAATGAAGAAAACTGCTGAAGATTATCTTGGACAAGAAGTAACAAGAGCGGTAATCACTGTTCCGGCTTACTTTAATGATGCCCAAAGACAAGCTACAAAAGAAGCTGGTGAAATCGCTGGTCTTAAAGTAGAAAGAATCATCAATGAGCCTACAGCAGCAGCTTTGGCTTATGGTATGGATAAGTCTCACAAAGATCAAAAAATCGCTGTTTATGACCTTGGTGGTGGTACTTTCGACGTTTCTATCCTAGATTTAGGTGACGGAGTTTTCGAAGTATTATCTACGAATGGTGATACACACTTAGGAGGTGATGACTTTGATGATGTAATTATCAACTGGATGGCAGACGAATTCAAATCTGAAGAAGGGGTAGATCTTAAAGGTGATGCAATTGCATTACAAAGATTGAAAGAAGCGGCTGAAAAAGCAAAAATCGAATTGTCTTCTTCTCCTCAAACTGAAATCAACCTTCCTTATATCACAGCTACAGCTACAGGTCCTAAGCACTTAGTGAAGACTTTAACTAAAGCTAAATTTGAGCAGTTATCTGCTGACTTGGTAAGAAGATCTATGGAGCCTTGTAAAAAAGCGCTTTCTGATGCAGGTCTTGCTATCTCAGATATCGACGAAGTAATCTTGGTAGGTGGTTCTACAAGAATCCCAATCATTCAGGAAGAAGTTGAAAAATTCTTCGGTAAAAAACCTTCAAAAGGTGTTAACCCGGATGAGGTTGTAGCAATTGGTGCAGCTATTCAAGGTGGAGTTTTAACTGGAGATGTAACAGACGTTCTTTTGTTAGACGTTACACCACTTTCTTTAGGTATCGAAACAATGGGTTCTGTTTTCACTAAATTAATTGATGCAAACACAACGATTCCAACTAAAAAATCTGAAGTATTCTCTACAGCTTCTGACAATCAGCCGGCTGTAAGCATCAGAGTAGGACAGGGTGAAAGACCAATGTTCAACGACAACAAAGAGATCGGTAGATTCGACCTTACAGATATTCCACCAGCGCAAAGAGGAGTTCCTCAGATTGAAGTGACTTTCGATATCGATGCAAACGGAATCTTGAGCGTTTCTGCTAAAGATAAAGGAACTGGAAAAGAGCAATCAATCAAAATCCAGGCTTCTTCAGGTCTTTCTGACGAGGAAATCGAAAGAATGAAAAAAGAAGCTCAGGAAAACTCTGCAGCCGATAACAAGAGAAAAGAGGAAGTTGAAATCTTCAACAAAGCTGACGGATTGATCTTCCAAACTGAAAAGCAATTGAAAGAGTTTGGTGATAAATTATCTGCTGACAAAAAAGCAGCAATTGAAACTGCTCACACAGAATTGAAAGCAGCTTTCGAAGCTAAAAACGGAGATGATGTAAAAGCTAAAACAGAAGCTTTAGACGCGGCGTGGATGGCAGCTTCAGAAGAAATGTATGCTCAAGGACAAGGTGCAGATGCAGGAGCTCAACAAACTCAAGGTCAAGCAAACGGAGCAGAAGATGTTCAGGATGCAGACTTTGAAGAAGTCAAGTAAGTAGCAATTATCATCGATTAATATCGATCGAAATAAATTAGCAAATCGCTGTAAATGTAATGTTTACAGCGATTTTTTTTGTTTTTGCATTTTTTCTTAGTAGTTGATTTTAATCGATTTTTGTTGTAATTTTGTATCTCATTTGTACCGCATCTTAATCACGGACAATGTGGTTCTTATTGTATCTTAAACGTACTAATGAATATTTTTAAATTTTAAAAAATTGAATTATGGGCTTCAGTAATCTTAAAATACCGAAACTTTGTGAATTTTGTCAGAAGCCATTTGAAGCAAAAACAGTTGCCACCAGATTTTGCAGTAAGTATTGCTCGGAAAAGTTGGGAAAAAGGCAAAAACAATTGGCAAAAGAAATCGAAGCAAAAAAAACACTGTTAGAAAACTCAGTTTCTAAAATTGCTGAATTGCAAACACGACCTTATATATCTGTGAGTGAAGCGGAAATGCTTTTTGGAATTTCAAAAAACACGATTCACAGATTAATTAAAAGTAAAAAAATACCTGCCATCAATTTAGGAGAGCGACTTACTCGCGTAAGCAAAATCGATATAGAACAAATGTTTACGGCAGTTGAAATGCCAGATCAATCCAAGGAAATTTCTGAAAAACCCAATTTTGAAGTTGGTAATTGTTATACAATTTCCGAAATTAGTTCAAAATTCTACGCTGATCCAGGAACTGTAACAAACCTAATTAAAAGAAACAAAATTCCGACAAAGAAAGTTGGAAGTTTCGTGTATGTTCCTAAAAATTTAATTGATAAAATTTTTGACGGAAAATGAAAGAGTTATTAAAAACCAAAGTTACCGTACGATTGCGAAAATCCGAATTCCGAAAAGAATGGTTTATTTATTTGGAAAGTTATCCTGTGATGATTCCTGGTAAAGATAAAGTTCAAAGAATCCGGGAATATTTGAATCGAAGCGTCACAACCGTAGATTTTGATAAGAAAAGACCTGCAAGAACAACACAAGAATCCGTTTCATTTAAACCTAAAAGAGATGACAATGGTATTATCGTTTGCAAAAGCGAAAATGATCGGGAAACAATGTTCTATGCAGATTCTTTGCGTAAATTACGTCAGAGAGAATATGATAATATTGAACTTTACAGCGAACTTGACAAAATTCAAGTAGAACAAAAAGAAAAATCGCAGGAGAATTTTGTGAGATATTTTGATTTGCTGGTTAATAAACGACATAAAAACAATTCCGAATCTATTCAGGTAAATTGGTATCGTTCGATAGAATTTCTAAAAGATTTTGGAGGTGAAAAAATTATGTTTTCGCGAATCAACACAAAATTCTGTGAACACTTTAAATCATATTTGTTGACTGCAAAAAGTGGTAGCAATAAGGAAGATATTATTTCTCAAAATACAGCTTCAACTTATTTTTCAGTATTCAAAGCTGCATTAAAACAAGCTTTTATTGATGGATATTTTACGACTGATATTTCTGCCAAAATAAAAGCGATTCCGCACGAGGAATCAAGACGAGAATATTTAACACTTGCTGAACTTAATACTTTAGTTGAAACGCCATGCGAACTTGAAGTTCTTAAACGAGCAGCACTTTTTTCAGCCTTGACAGGTCTACGACATTCCGATATTCAGAAACTGACGTGGAACGAAATAAGTATTGAAAACGATCAGGCAAAAATAAATTTTACTCAAAAAAAGACAAAAGGTGTAGAATATATGCCGATGTCTAAACAAGCATTACAACTTTGTGGTGAAGTAGGTCTTCCAACTGATTTGATTTTTAAAAATCTGACTAATCCTGCTTGGATTTCCCGACCACTCAAGAAGTGGATTGAAAGTGCTGGAATAACAAAAAAAATAACGTTCCATAATTTCAGACACACTTTTGCAACGCTTCAACTTTCAAGTGGAACTGATATTTACACAGTGAGTAAAATGCTTGGTCATACGAACGTAAAAACTACGCAGGTTTACGCAAAAGTTGTTGATGAAAAGAAAAATAAAGCTTCGACCGCTATTCATTTAAAAAACTTATAAAATGCACTTGAAATATTTCGAATATATTGTCATCTACCTTTCCGTTCTATTAGTATGTGTAATAGGGGGAGCGTTAGCAAGAATTTCTTTTCTTGGAAAAGGTGGTGACGAATATACCGCAAATATTGTATTTTGGTCAATCACAGCATTAAGTATATTATTTTATGCACTTATTATTTTATTTCTCGATGGTATAATTGTCTTATTCAGAAAGATTTTCCCTAAAAAAGGCAGTTCCGAAAATTCTACTGAAGATTTGATTCCATCTAAAAATCCTGAGAATGTAGGGGAGAAGCAAAAACAAATAATTGATGAAAGTACACCAATTTATTTAGTCGAAAATTCGGAAGAAAACATTGTGAATCAAACTACAGAATCCGTAAATCTGGAATCTATAAGAAAAACTCAACTCCAGCAAAAGCAACAGAATGAAAGCGTAAAACTACAAGCCGCTCTGGATTATACTAAGAATCAATTTGCATTATATGTAACAGATGAAGATCTTGATACACTTTGTAATGCTGTAAGTTTATACTCAAAAAAAGAAGTGATTCCTAACGATATTTCTTTCCACACCAAAGGACTAACTAATCTAGACCTTTATCATTTCGGTTGGAATATTTGGAATTATTTTAGACCAATAAAACAGGAAGAAATTTCAAAATTATTAAAAACTGTATTTGTTTCGCTTGATGATATTGATTTAGATAGTATCAAGTCACATTTGAAAGATGAACCTCAAAAAGGTAATATCAAAATTCAAGAAGACTTGACTGACTAACAAAGAAGATGAAAAATCACAAAATGAAGTGTATGTTAAGTGATTCCTCTGTGATTGCGTGTTTATAGCGATCACAGAGGAATCACTTTTTTTCTTTGCACCATAACAATTAAAAACAATAGTTATGGATAGTAATGACATTTCATTTGAAAATCTGCCAAGAGCAGTTGCGCATCTGGTTAGCGAAATAGCCGAAATTAAATTTCTGGTAGAAAGGAAAGAACCTCCGATAATTCCCGTAAAAAGAATTCCGATTGATATTGCAGAAGCTTGCCAAATTATAGGTAAGGCAAAACCTACTGTTTATACTCTAGTGCGGAAAAGATTGATTCCTTGTTACAAAAATGGCAAGAAACTCTACTTTTTTGAAGATGAATTATTGGATTGGATTTCTAAAGGAAAGAAGAAAACATTACAAGAAATTCAATCTGAAGCGGAAGCCAGTTTCAGAAAAAATTCAAGAAAGGCAAATGTGGATTTTAACCAAAATCTACAAAGATGAGCCAAAAAATTCCCTACATCCGAGTTGGAACCACCTATTATAAAGTGATAGAAAAGCCATTGATTTCCGGCGATAAAACTTCTGTTTTGGTACGCTGGAATCGAGAAACAATCGTAAGCGATCATGGAAAAACGTATGTTTCAACTGTTCCGAAATTTGACGGTTTCTGTTGTATTCCGGAGCATTTAAATTATCAACAAATCGTTCAAGGTTTCTATAATATTTACAATGAAATCCCATTTGCTCCTTCATCAGAAAAGGAAAATTTAAAAAATAATATTCCATTTTCTTTGAATTTTGTAGCGCATATTTTCGGTGAACAACTGGAAATGGGTTTGGATTATTTGAAAATTCTCCTGCAATTTCCAACACAAATTCTACCTATTTTATGTTTGGTATCGAAAGAAAGAGCTACCGGAAAATCAACATTTATCAAATGGCTGAGGGAGATTTTCGGGTTGAATATGACGTACATCAAAGGCGATTCGTTCGGAAGTCAATTCAACAGCGATTGGGCAGCAATGTTGTTGGTAGCAATAGATGAAGTTTTTTTCGACAAAAAAGAAATCACGGAAAGATTGAAATATCTATCGACAACTAATAAAGATAAACTCGAAGCCAAAGGAAAAGACAGAGAAGAAATCGATTTTTTCGCCAAGTTTATTTTGTGTTCCAATAACGAAGAGAATTTTATTCAAATCGATGAAAACGAAATCCGATTTTGGATTTTGAAAATCAATCCAATCAAAACGGAAAACACTGAATTTTTGAATAACCTCATTTCCGAAATCCCATACTTTCTTCGGTTTTTAATCGAAAGACCATTTTCAACGGAAAAGAAAACAAGAATGTGGTTTTCCGCCAATGAGATCAGAACAAAAGCACTTCAGAAATTAGTTTTCAAAAACAACAATAAACTCGAATCTAAGATTATAGAATTGCTTTATGAGTTTTTTGAAAGCAACAATGATGAAGAAATTAATGTCGTTCCGCAAGACTTGCTGAATATGATGAATAGGATGTTTCGACTTACTTATTGGACGAGAAATGATATCCGAAATCTTTTAAAGGAAACTTGGAAATTAAATCCACAAAATAATGGTTTGACCTACATCAGATACGACCTTGATTTTGCAGGAATTTTCTATCAAAACAATTCAGTTGGTCGCTATTTCACCATAAAAAAGGATTTTATTCTTAATAAACATGTTGAAATGTTGAACTGATCGATAATGAATAGAAAATCAAATACTTCAAACTCAACAAAATCCTCAACAAATTTTTAGACCCAACTTTTTGTTGAATGTTTGTTGAGGGTAAAAACTCTAGTTTGTTGAATTGTTGAACATTTGTTGAGGAATTAAATGTTAAGAAATCAATGTGTTACAAGCTTTTCTCAACAGTTCAACAAAAAATATCTTACTCAAAACACGGAAAATTTACAGCTATGAATTGTAGACAATTAAATACAATCCCGTTGGAAGAAGTCCTCCTTTCTCTCGGACACCTTCCCACAAAACAAAATGAAAAAGAAGCTTGGTATCTCAACCCTTTTGCCAACGAATCCCAAGCCTCTTTTAAATTGAATAAAAGTTTAAATTATTGGTATCTATTTTCAGAAGGGATCGGCGGAACTAACGTAGATCTTTTGAAAAAATACCTGAACAAGACTGCAAGTGAAATTTTAATTTGGGCAGAGGATCAGAATTTTTCTTCTTTTCAAAAGCAAAGAATTCCTGATCATAAGTTACAAGACCTTAATAAAAATTATGAGATACTTGAATCAAAAGAGATTCAGCATCCAGCCCTTTTAGAATATTTAATTGATAGAAAAGTAGAAAGTCAAATCGAATTCTTAAAAGAAGTTCATTACCGGATGAACGATAAAAACTATTTCGGAATTGGTTTTAAAAATGATTCTGGCGGTTATGAAATCCGTAATAAATATTCAAAAATTTGTCTGGGCAAAAAGGATATTTCAACCATAAAAAACGGTTTTGATTCACTTCGGATTTTTGAGGGCTTTTTTGATTTTCTTTCCTTTAAAAATGTAGAGCAATCTTTAGAAAAAGAACCTTCTGATTATATCATTTTGAATTCCGTTTCGATGATTTCTAAGATTAAAAATTCAATCGAAAATTATGAAAATATTGAGCTTTATTTTGATAATGATGAAGCAGGAAATCGTGCCGTTGAAATGGTTAAAAATGAAAACATAAACGCAGAAGATTGTCGGGTCTTATATTCAGATTTTAAAGACTTAAATGATTGGATGATTCACAAAAATCCACCACCCGAAAGACAAGTGAAACTTAGGAGAAGGTAAGTAAAATAGGTGCAGGTAAAATACGGTGGGTAGCTAGTGCAAAAAGTACCCAAAGTTTACAATAAGCGTATCCGCTGATTGTAAAATTGAGGTTTTTGATTTCTTCCTGTCGTCAGAAATGTTTTGAAACACACTAAAATTAATGAAATGAAAAATGAATTTTTACAAGATTTTATAAGACAAGCCACCAAAGAAAATGAAACCAAAATTGCTCAGGAAAAAAGAAAAAAGCATTTTCAAGAATTGGGTAGAAAAGGTGGATTAAAAACCAAAGAAAATAAAAAGCTCGATAAGGTTATTTCAATAAGAATGACCAATTCTGAATATAAAATTCTGCTTGAGAAACAAGAAAAATATCCGCTAAAACTATCAACGTATATCCGATATGTTTTGTTTGAAAAACAACTCAAAATTAATGAATTTCAGACCGATGAAGTGTTGCTTCAATATGGAACTCATTTCAAAAAAATAACCAATCTTTTACGAAATCGGGAATGGAATGTTTTTGAAAATAAGAAAGAAATATTAATGAAAATTGAAAATCTAATCGAATTGATTCATCAATATTTATATTCAAAAACTCATAAAAATGAATAATTCTGCGACCACAAGAACCATTACAAAAATTGCTTTGGAATATAATGGCAATGACAAAGGAACAGCCGAAATGGTTTCATCAAATAATCTTTTGAGTTCAACTTCAGAAGGTCAGTTTCAGGAAATGAAAACAGTTGCAGAACGAAATTCAAAAGTGAAAAAATGGGCTTTAACAGGCTACATTTCTCAGCCAGATGAAATTGGTCGAAAATTGACGGATAAAGAATTTGCAGAAATTGCCACAAGAGCTTTAGAAAAAATTGGAGTGACTGCAAACAATCAATTTCGATTGGATATCCACAACAGCACCAAACAAAAACATATTCATTTTATCGTGAACAGGATTGATATTTCGGGAAAGTGCACGGTAAAATCACACGACATTGGGAGAAGATTCGGGGAAGCTGTTCGGGAAGCCTGTAAAGAGAAAGGATTGTTAACCGATGTCGAAATTGGAATTCAGAAAAAAGCGGAAATGTTGAGAAATTTAAAAGAAGCTTTGAAAACCAGCGATAATTTTGATGAACTCATTTTCAGAATGAAAGAAAGAGGTTTTGAAGTTCAATTATCAACCAATGTAAAAGATGGAATTTCGGGAATGCGCATTGTGATGGAAAAGGACAAAAATCATCAAACTGATAGGATTTATAAAGCTGGTTACAAATTATCTGAAATCTCAAATCAGCTGAAAATTTCTGAGATAAAATCTGTATTTGAAATGAAAAAAGCGGTAAGGGAAGCACAGAAACACTCTGACAACTTAAAAGAGTTTAGGGATAATCTCCAACAAAAAGGATTTTCTGTAAAGATCCAATATAAAGGAGAATTTAAAGCCGGTCAAAAAAATGAAATTCGAGATTTCTGGATAAATAAAGTTGATAGTATTGGTCAAGAGAAAAACGGATTCTTTTTTCGGAAAAATGTCGGATTCTCTCTGTCGGCAATAGATTCTGATCTTGGTGATTTGGGAAAATCATTAAACAATAATAATGAAATTAATAATCAAAACAGTCCTAGCGAATCAGCAACAAATGAAAGCTTAATAGAGATTGCAGGCGGATTATTAGGCGATTTTCTTAAACCAACCTACGTTTCTAAAGACGAAGATGAACTCTGGAAAAAGAAACGAAAATTAAGACGATAATGAAAAATTTTAAAAAAATCAATATGGAAAATGAAAATAGAGAATCACGAAGTAACGGGATGGAACTTTTAGAAAATGTTGTAAAATCAAATGAAAGAAATATTGCTTCAAATTTGGAGAATAAGGAATCTAATGCTGAATTGAGAGCCGATATTAAAGATTTGGTATTGGCAATTGGTCAACTGCAATTAGACTTTGAAGCCGTAAAAGAAATTCCCACCAAAATAGAAATAGTCCTTTCACAAGAAACCAAAGGTTTTTATGAGGATTTTTATAAGAAAATGAAAATGAAGGAGAAGTTTAATTGGAGCGGATTAGGAATTATAATATTAGGGATTTTCACTTTTGTGCTTTCCAGCACTTTCGCAACCAATTGGTACAAAGAAAGCATCAAAGCTAAAAGTGAACTACGCCAAGATATATTAAATGAGATTGTTGTCGAAGGAAAAAAAATCTACGATGAAAATGAAATAAAAGTTTTGAGTGAAAACACTCAAGTAATGCAATTGTGGATTAAAAATAATCCTACAAAAGCGGAATATTTTCTAAGGTTTAAAGATGGATATGAAGCGAGCAGGAAATCAAAATAAAAAGCTAACATTTTTAAATGTTCGTTATTTCAATCAAAACAAATGTTTTTGTATGAAATAGCGATCATTTATTTTATGAAACAAAAAGTAATCCTTCCGAAGTTTAATCAACTGGTATAGCAAATAGGAGAAAATATTAAGCTTGCCAGAAAGCGTTAAAAACTCATAGCTGTACAGGTTTCTGAAAGAGCAGGCATTGCCCGTTCTACATTGTATTTGATTGAAAAAGGCGATTCCAGCGTTTCTTTGGGGGATTATTTAATGTTTTAAGGGTTTAAGGATTGCAAAATGATTTTTTGAAATTAGCTGCAGATGAAGAGCTGGGCAGGAAATAGCAAGATTTGGAATTGCTGAAATAATTGGTTGTATGAAAAGGGGAAGTTTGAAATATACGTTTTCGCCGTTTGAAAGAGAATGGCAGAAGCAAAACTGATGGGAATACTTTCCGCACATTACGAAAATGAAAAAAGGCGTTAGGTTTTGATTACGATTATGAAGACTGGATTAAAATAGGATCTCAAAGGTTTGAACTTTTGTTCTAAAAAATTCCTACCTTCCTTAATGCCCAAAATATTCCCGACAAACTTATAGAATTGAAAAGTTATTATTCCTTAAATTTGGATAAAACGAACGTGTAACATGGAATATGACTTTTCAAAATTAAATGATAGAGAATTTGAAATTTTAGCTGCTTCTGTCATTGAGAAAGAACTAAAAAATAAAGTAGAAATTTTTAAGTCCGGACGAGATGGCGGTGTTGACGGTAGATTTTGGATTGGTGAAAAAAACGAAGGAATTATACAGTGTAAGCACTATCTAGAAACACCTTATCCTCAATTGATTTCAAAATTAAAAACTGAAGAGTTAGATAAAGTAAAAAAACTAAATCCTAGTAAGTATATTTTTGTCACCTCAAAAAAACTTTCTAGAAAAAATAAACAAGAAATTAAAGAAATTTTCAAACCATATATTAATACAGAGGGAGATATTTGGGGACTTGAAGATTTAAATACTTTTTTATCTAAAAAGGAAAATCAAGATATTGTTGAAAGGAATTACAAGCTATGGATTACTAGTACGAGCGTATTAGATATTCTTTATAACAATGCCATAAAAGGCAGAAGCCAAGTTACAAGACGAGAAATTGAGGAAAAGGCTTACAGATATGTAGTAACCGAAAATCATCATAAAGGATTAAGAATATTAGAAGAAAATAATGTAATCATTTTGACTGGTGAGCCGGGAATTGGTAAAACTACACTTGCTGATAATTTGGCAATTCACTACATAGCAAAAGGTTATGAATTTTGCGATGTAGAAGAAAATATTAGCGAAGCAGAAAGCTTGTTTCGTGACAATGAACAAAAAAAAATTCTATTTTACTGTGACGATTTTTTGGGTAGTAATATGTATGACGCTATTAACAATAAAAAAGATTCTCATATTGTTAAATTCATAAGTAGAATTAAAAAAGATAAAAGCAAAAAGTTTATTCTTACATCAAGAACGAACATTTTAAATAAAGCATACAGCTTAAGTCACATTTTTCAAAACTTAAAAATTCGCGATAATGAATTTTTATTAACAATTAAAAATTTGACTAATCTTGATAAAGCAAAAATTCTTTACAATCATATATATCATTCAAATTTACCGGAACAATTTATTGATATTATATATGAGGACAAGAGGTATAAAGAAATAATAAAACATCAAAATTTTAATCCCCGAATAATAGAGTTTATAACTGACTCTTCTGTTATTGGAAATTTAAAACCCGAAAATTATTGGACATATATTATCAAAAGTTTAGATCAGCCTGAGGTTATTTGGGCAGATTATTTTCAAAATCAAACTGATGACTGTGTAAGAGCTCTTACGTATTTAACTGTCTTTAATAATGGAAAAATAACTGAGGACAAGTTAAGAAACTCTTATACTTCTTTTCTAAAGATTCATACAGTAAATATGGGTGATAGTTCTGATAAAAGTTTTGAAGCTGTAAGGAAATTAGCGACAAAATCATTGTTAAATAGAAATCTAATTAAGGAGAATAAATATGAGTATGTTTTATTCAACCCGTCCATCGCGGATTTTATTCTAAATGCATACTCTAATGAAATTGATTTGATTTGTAGTATTCTTAAGTCATTAGATAACGAAGTTTCCATAGATTATCTACACGCTTTATTAAGGTCTAATAAAATCAATAAGTCATATACTGGTAGGATATTAGAAAATTTGTTTGACTATTTTTTTGAAAATAAATTGGAAAGGGAAGATTGGGATTTTTTAATTGCCTTAAGTTACTTTGACTTTTTGAATGCAAGAATCAATAAAAGGATAGAGTACTTTTTAAACACATTAATAAATGCTAACAACCCAAGCGGGAATAGATTATGGGAGTTGTTAATAATTTTATCAGAATTTGAACCAAAAATTGAATTTAAAAATTTTAAGTTTTTATACAATTTTATGATGAACGTAGAGGATGAGGACACATTAAAAAAACTGTTTGATTTTGTAGATGTTCACAATATTGACGATGAAACTATTTTAATACAAATTGACATTTTACTTGAAAAATATTTGAGAATCTTTGTTGATAGTAACGATTTGGATGTTGATTATACCAAACACATTAATCAAACTTACAACTATTACGAAGGTCATTCTGAAATAGATGTTGATATACATGGTATTGAAGATGAAATCAGAGAGAATCTTGATTCCTTTTTAGATGGCTTCAACGAAAATGTACTAGAAAAAATTTCTTTCTCTACATATAACATAGTTTCAAGCATAGATGTAGATTCAAAAGTTACAAGATATTTGGAAAGTTATGAGCCTGACTATGATCGTGACAATCACGGAGGTTATTATTTAGGAAGCTCAGGCGAAGATGATATTGATGCAATCTTTGAACGTTAATAAGTAAAATTAAATTGTCGCTAACATCCCTTTAGAGGAAAAAAAGAAGCCCACGCCGTTGTATATACTACTAGAGTATTTAGTGAGTGTTTACTACCTCACCCTACGGGTTTACAAGCACCCTCATTTTTTTAGCTATCCGATGATCAATTCGATGCCGGCTTTTTCCGCTTTGTATTTTATTTTGGTCTGCAATTCATAATAACTCCAGTTGCGAAGCACAAATTCCTGTTCTTTTGCAATTCCTATCTTGTCTTCCTGATCTTTAAGAATGAGTGTGCCCGCCTGTTGCTGGATGCAGAAATCAATAAGCTTCCGGCTATACAAATGAAGCCGATGACTTACATACCTGCTTTCCAAATTCTCTGTTCTATACAATGCCTTTTGTTTCCGTTTGGATCCATTTCCTGACCGAGCGTAGGCGATACCCGCTTGAATCCTTTTCTGACTTGCCTGAATGGCAAGCCTGCGATATAAAAACTCTTCTTTCGAGCCAATATTGATTCGCACATTGTTGGCTTTTGCTACGATAGGATGTTCCAAAGACAGGGAGGCTTCTGCGATGATTTCAGGTTTTAGAAGGTGTTCTTCTTTTTCAAATTCAAATACAGCAAGCCAATAAATTTTCCCGGCTTTCAGTTGGATCTGCGATGTGCAAAGTTTTATCTCTTCCCTTAAGAGGCGTTCCATTATCATGCGCTTATCAGAGAAGTCTTTCCCTAAATACGTTTTAACCGGAATAGCAAACATATTGAAGCAAAATGCTTTCTTTTCGACATCATATCTCATTTTAGTAGTGCATTTAACAGGAAGCGGAATTGGAATATCTTTCTTAAAGTTTCTCAATGATTTTGATCCCTTCCAGTAATCCACTTTGTTTTTGGAAAAGGTTGATTGAATCGTATTGTTCAGACTTCCCAAAATGTCGGTGGGAATCTCTCCTTTGAAGCGATCAAAAACCATACGTGCAGTTGTGTGTGTTTTCGAACGTGTGAATATTCCCATTTCATCTTTGCTTGCATCAGCAAGCTTGTATTGGATTTCTTCGGTTAGGTAAAAGAAATCTTTGATCATTTCCTGAACATACAGATGAGAAACAATAAAATTAGCCGCCCGGAAACAACGGTTCTGATAGCGATAGAGTTTTTCCCACATCTCTTTTTGTTCATTTGCAGGAAGATCGATCATCAGCTGAATTCTTCTGGTTAATTTCATCGTGGATTTTTCCATTTCAAATAGATGTTTCAGAATTGTTTTGATTTTGTAAATGTTGATATGCATACAGAAATTCCCGATGGACTTCCTTTTCAGGTAATTTGAGTTCTCGGGCAATAACTACAAATGAAGATTTCTGCTCAAACCTTCTTTTCAAAATATCAAGTTGTTGACTACTGAGTTTTTCTGACTGCTCTTTATTATCGAGAACTTTTTCCTGTGGCTGTTCAAAAGAACTTCTATTAAGAATTTTCCGAAGGTCATTTATAGCTCTGCTCACCTCATTGCTGATGTCTTTCACACTGCTTCCCATTGCTTCTGCTATTGGTTTGTGCTGAAAGCCATATTCTAGGCAAAGTTCAATCAGGTGTTTTCTTTTGGGATCCAGAACGGGTAAAACCTTTTTGACTTCATCGAAATTTTTCTGATCCGATTCGTGACTGAGGAGATTCTCTTTATCAGTTAGGGGATCATAACCCACAAGATAATCCTGATAATTCTCAAAACTTTCAAGAGAGGCTATTAAGCGGTTGAATTTATTCTTCGGTGCAGTGACATACGATATGCAGTCCCTTTTCATAACAAACCGTAAAAAGCCAGTAATATGATTAGGCGTTTCAATGGTGTCACGGTGTAGCCACAATTTAAGGAATGTATCCTGAACAATAGTTTCCACTACAAAATCATCCTTAAGCACTTGCCATCCAACCCAGAAAAGAAGTCTTTTGTAGCGTAGGTGAATATGTTCGAGAGCGGTCGGATTGCCTTGTTTCAGCAGTTCGTACAACTGAAGATTGCTCAACTTCCGGGGCAAAGATTTTGTTCTTTTCATAAGCAGCGTATTTAGCTAAATTATTGCTGGAAGGAACTGCTTAAATCAATAAGGTGAATTCTACTCTTTATTATATCCCCTATTCTTTAATTCTTGAACAAAAGAAAAGGCGTGGAACTCAACTTACCGACTAGTGGTACTGGCATACCAAGCAACGATAAGTGAGCCCACGCCGAAGTCGTGGGCACATTTACTTATCAACTCGTCGCTTTTTGAAAAGTGCCAGTTTTCTAGTCGAGAATCTAAGCAATAGCTTCTATATTTCTTTGAACTATCGCAAAGTTACATAGCAGTAACTTATTTTACAAATATATGAAAAATATTGATAATTCGGATTTGAGTCCGAATTATTTCATGCAATATCACTTTTATTTGCTTTTATGAAAATTGCAAATAGAAAAGTTGTTGAATTTATAAGGGATAAATGGGTTATTCCAATGAATAATAATAGTCAATTTGCAACCGAAAATAATATTGACGAGAAAACTGTAAGAAGAATTAGAGAAGATGGTAATTATCAAATTAGTTTAATTACTATAATGAGAATTTGTGAGGCTAAGAATATCAAGTTATCTAAATTCTTTGAGATGGTTGGACTTTGAAAGAAAAAAATATTAAGAAATACCGACGGGAGTTGGTATTTTTTGTTTTTAGAGGAAGTGCTAATAGAAACTCATTGAATATTCAGTGAAAATACTGAGTTTTTATTTTAAAGTTGTTTTTATTTTTGCCATAATCACTACTGAAGCAATTCGTTAACAGGGATCCTTTAAAGAACTCAACAGAATTACAGTCAGTTTCATGTAATTGACATAAGCCTTCTGAATTTGAGTTTATATAAGATTCGCAGTTTTCTTACAACAATACCATAGCTTACGCTTTATATTGATTTTTTACTGTTAGGAACAAATATAAGTTTTAGGTCTAGAAAAATTATCCATGAAACTTTTTAAAATAAAATTTTCACTTTAAAAGGTTTCTCAAATTGGACTTTAAAACAAACATAGTTTTAAAAAACAACATTGATTATGCGGTTTCCCGTTTTTTATTTTGTTATCCTTTAGCTATATTTATCGAATATATAAAAATTGATTTAAGAATTGCCTAATGATATGAATAATTAATAAGCCATGTTTCAAAAAACTATAATTTCAAAATATCTTAAAAATCAAAATCGAAAGAATGTTACACAAAGGTGGGATCTGTTCAAAACTCATTTTCATCATCCTGAAATTCAATCAAACATCAGACAGTCCAAAGAAGAACAATATCAAGGTGAGTTCTTAATTGACCTTTTTGTAAATATCTTGGGTTATACCAAAAACCCTACACCCAACTATAATCTTACTACAGAATACAAAAATGTAAAAGACAGCAAAAAAGCTGATGGTGCTATTGTTATCAATAATTCAGTAACTGCGATTATTGAATTAAAAGGTACTAAAACAACTGATCTCTCAAAAATTGAAGAACAGGCTTTTGGTTACAAAAACAACCAGACGGATTGTAAATACATTATTACTTCTAATTTTGAGAAACTAAGATTATATATAGATAATGCCATTGAGCATTTAGAATTCAATTTATTTGAACTTACATTTGACGAGTTCCAGCTTCTTTATTTATGTTTGGCTTATGAGAATATTTCTGTGGATGTTCCTGCAAAGATGAAAGCTGAATCTCTGAGCCAAGAAGATGCAATAACAAAAAAGTTATATAAAGATTATTCGGTTTTCAAGAGACAACTATTTCAGAACTTAGTTGAGCTTAATCCGCAGTATGACCAACTAGAGTTGTTCAAAAAATCTCAGAAATTATTAGACCGATTACTTTTCTTATTTTTTGGGGAAGACAGAGGCTTACTTCCTCCAAATTCTGTAAGATTAATTGTAGAACAATGGGAAAAATTGAAGGAACTGGATGAGTGTATTCCACTTTATGAAAGATTTAAAAAATACTTTGGATATCTCAATACAGGCTTTAAAGGTAAACAATTTGATGTTTTTGCCTATAACGGAGGACTATTTAAACCGGATGATATTCTTGATAATATAAAGATAGATGATACTTTATTACATATCCATAGTGTAAAACTTGCAGATTACGATTTTGATAGTGAAGTTGATGTAAATATTTTGGGACATATTTTTGAAAATTCTTTGAATGAATTAGATGAAGTAAAAGCCCAATTGGAAGGTCAGGAAATTGATAAATCGGAAACCAAACGTAAGAAAGATGGTGTTTTCTACACTCCAAAATACATCACCAAATATATTGTTGAAAATACAGTAGGTAAACTATGTGAGGACAAAAAAGTAGAATTTGCCATTGTGGAAGAAGAGTATTTCACCGATAAAAAAAGACAGCAGAAAACCAAACTCACTTTACTTAAAAAACTAGATGATTACAGAGCTTGGTTGCACCAAATTAGCATCATAGATCCTGCTTGTGGAAGTGGAGCATTTTTGAATGAAGCTTTAAATTTCCTGATTGTCGAACACCAATACATTGATGAGTTGGAAGCCAAACTCACAGGTTCATCTATTGCTTTTACTTACCATTCTGAAAGTATTTTGGAGAACAATCTTTTTGGTGTAGATCTAAATGAGGAATCTGTAGAAATTGCGAAGCTTTCACTTTGGCTAAGAACAGCAGAACCCAACAGGAAACTGAATAGTTTGAACGACAATATCAAATGCGGAAATTCTTTGATAGGTGATCCCGAAGTTGCAGGAGACAAAGCTTTTAATTGGGAACAGGAATTTCCACATATTTTTGCGAAAGGTGGTTTTGATGTTGTGATTGGGAATCCGCCTTATGGCGCAAGTTTTAATGAAAAAAATAAAAAATTCATAGCTGAAAAATTTAAAACATATCAATACAAATTTGAGAGCTACCTTTATTTTTATGAAAAAGGTATTGAAATTTTAAAAGAAAATGGCATGCTATCTTATATCACTCCAGAATTATTTCTAAGATTAGATAAATCATTTAATTCCCGCAAGTATTTATTAGAAAACTCAAATGTTTTAGAATTAAACTTTTGGGGTGAGGACGTTTTTCAAGATGTAAAAGTGAATTCTGTTGTTTTAACTTTAAGAAAAGATAATTCAAGTGTACCAATTAATATTTTTCAAAAAGATAAAAAAGTAAATCAAATCTCAAAAGATAGATGGAAAAGTACAGAAAATCTTCTTATAGAGTTTGAAATATCAGATGAAATAAATACCATTGTAGATAAAATTTTAAATGGATCACTTTTATTAGATGAAATTGGTGAATGTATTCAAGGATTAACACCCTATGATAGCTATAGAGGACAATCTCAAGAAGTAATTAAAAATAGATTATATCATGTTAATAGCAAAGTTGATGAAACTTGTGGAAGATGGTTGGATGGTAAATTTCTTAATAGATACCAATTAGTTTATGGGAATGAATGGTTAAAATATGGTTCATGGTTAGCTGCGCCAAGAGAAGCAAGATTTTTTAATGGGCCTAGATTACTTTTTAGAGAAATTCCCGGTTCAGAAAAAAGAATTCAAGCTGTTTATACGGATGAACAAAGTTATTATGGTCATAGTATTACACCTTTTTTAAATAAATCTGAAAATATAAATATTTTATACATTTTGTCTGTTACCAATTCTAGATTATTAAGTTGGTTTGCATCAAAAAAATGTTCAAATTTTTCCAAATCAATTTTTCCAAAACTCAATCCTAAGGATATAAAACAGTTACCTATCAGAAATATTTCTTTGGAAAACCAACAGCCATTCATCGAAAAAGCCGATCTAATGCTTTCTGTCAACAAAGATCTACAAGAAGTTTCAACCAAATTCCAAAGAACCTGTGAAAGAAAATTTGAAAATTTAAACCTGAACAAAAAATTGCAAGACTGGTACAAACTCTCTTATGCAGATTTCATCAAAGAATTAACAAAACAAAAAATAAAATTCACCCTTTCCGAAGAAGCAGAATGGGCAGATTATTTTGACCAAGAGAAAAGCAAAGCCTTGGAAATACAATCTGAAATTACGAATACAGATAAGGAAATAGACGAAAGGGTTTATGAGCTTTATGGATTAACTGAGGAGGAGATCACGATTATTGAAAACAGCTAAAATTAATATTAAACATATTAATTAAAAAAAAGATAATTGAGAAACTGGTACAAGTTCATAGTTTATTTTTGTCGCGGTTGAAGGTTGGGAGAAAGATAAAGGTATTAGAAAGAAAAAATAAATAAATAACCATAAAAACAAATTATGTATAGAGGATTTAATATTGAAAGCAAAAATCACCAAATTGATAATAAATATTATAGAATTGGTAGTGAAATTCAAAATAGTAAAAAGGAGGAAATAAAAAATAAGTTTAAACAATATTTAATCGATAATGAAACTCTTAGTGGAAATGCTATTATGAATGATTGGTTTCCTAAAAATGAATATAACATTTTTTTATCACATTCACATAAGGATTTAGAGTTGGCTTTAAGCATTGCTGGAATATTAAAGGACGAACATCATTTAAATGTTTTTGTGGATTCTAACGTTTGGTTAAATTGCAATGATTTATTAAAAATTATTGATGATAATTACTGCAAGAATATTAATGATTCCAATTACAACTATCATGCACGAAATTACAGTACATCTCACGTTCATATGATGTTAATGAATTCATTAAATTCTACAATTAATAGTAGTGAAGCTCTTTTCTTTTTAAATACACCCAATTCTATTTCAGCAAAAGAAGTTATTAAACAAGAAACGTTTTCACCTTGGATATTTGCTGAAATTGAAACCAGTAAAATAATAAATAAAATTACCCCTGAGCGATTATTTAGAAAAACAAAAATGTTCAGTAAATCTCATCAAGATTATGTTGCTTTAAATGAATCCGCAAATAGAGAATTGCAGATTTCTTACGAATTGGAACTTGGTCATCTAACTGATTTAAGTTCTTACGAATTTGAGGAGTGGATAAATAGTAAATTTATTTCACCAGAAGATGCTTTAGATAGTTTATATAATTACAAAAGATTAAGTAATATTTTAATTAAATAGAAATGGAAAAAAAACTAAAACATCTAGAATTTATTCATAATACCATAAATCGTATGTCAACCAATAGCTTTTTTATTAAAGGTTGGTGCGTAACGATTGTTGCTGCATTGTTTGCATTGGCAGAAAAAGACATCATTACAAATTTTATCTTTATATCATATTTTGTTTTGTTTGTGTTCTGGTTTTTAAATGGATATTTTTTACAATTAGAAAGAAATTTTAGGTCGCTTTACGATGTCGTTCGTCTAAAAAATGAAGTGGATGTAGATTTCTCAATGGATATCAGTAACTATAATTCAAACTTTAATAGTTTTTTATCAGCCTTAACTTCAAAATCGTTATTGCTTTTTTATTGTCCTCTTTTAGTTGTAGATCTTATAATAATATTTTTACTTAAATAATATGGATTACAAATATGAAGTTGCTTTATCATTCGCAGGTGAAGATAGAGAGTATATCGAAAGATTTGCCGAGATTTTAAAAGAAGCCGGAATCTCTGTGTTTTACGATAAATTTGAAGAAGTAGATTTATGGGGAAAAGATTTGGCAATTCATTTTGATTACGTTTATCGTAGACAATCAAAATACTTTATTCCTTTTATTTCTAAAGATTATGCGGAAAAGGTTTGGACAAATTATGAAGTACGAACTGCTTTCGCAAGATCAATCGAAAATAAAGACGAAGAATATATCCTCCCCGTTAAATTTGATGATACAGAATTAGAAGGTTTGCGATCAACAATTGCTTCTCTTGACGCAAGGACTCTTTCTCCTGAAGAATTAGCTAATAAGTTCTTGAAAAAATTAGGAAGTGAAGTAAGTGTGCCGACGCCACAGAAGGATGAACCTGAAGGAAATGTTTATTTATCAACATATTTGGAAGTAAGTGAATTCTATGGTTTAACAGGGATAAACATAGGAGTTACTGTAACAAATTTCATAAAAGAAGATAGATTTTTTGGACCTCCCATTTTCAAAATTAGTCAACCAATAATTGGTACTAATGATACCTTTCAACTAGTAAATCCATCTCCAAATTTTGAATTTCCTAAAAAGCTGGTATTTGGTGAACAATATTCAGTTCAATATTCTTTATCAAAAGGATTTTTAGATACAATGAAAAATTTAGAAGGAAAAAATGTTACATTAACAGCATTTGCTTCAACAACTGTTGGTGAAAAATATGTGTCCAATCCTATGGAAATTGATGATTTATTTAAATTCAAAAAATAAGCTTTAAAGTAACAATATTCTTTTTGCAGCTCTACTTATTATAGATGGATAATTCAAGAAAATTTAGGTAAAGGAGTTAAACTTAAAGTAAAATAAAAACTAATAATAGAAAACTTGAAATATGAGCATTATTACAAAACTGAAAGTTCTAAACTTCAAAAGCTTTGAGAAATTTGAATTAGAATTTAGTGAAGGTGCAAATATAATTGTTGGAAATAACGAAGCCGGTAAATCAACAATTTTAGAAGCCATTCATTTGTGTCTAACTGGATATTTTCACGGTAAGATCTTAAAAAATGATTTAACCCAATATATTTTCAATAAAAAAGTAGAACAAGATTTTTTAAAAAATATAAATGATGGTAATGTAGTGTTACCACCTGTTGTAGATATTGAATTGTTCTTAAAAGGAGAAGGGTTAGAGAAATTATCTGGAGATGGTAATTCGGATAAAGTCTCTAGTGTTTCTGTATTATATAGAGTTGAATTTGATAAAGATTTTCAAGATGATTATGAGGAATTGATTAAATCAAAAACATTACAAAATATCCCAATTGAATTTTATAAAGTCACTTGGAGGTCTTCATCAAGAGAGGCAATAGCAAGTAGGAATATTCCTTTGAAATCAGCATTGATTGATTCATCATCTGTCAAGTTCAATAATGGTTCTGATATTTATGTTTCTAGAATTATAAAAGATGATTTAGAAGCATCAGAAAGAGCTTCTATTTCACAGGCTTATAGAGAATTAAAAGAAATTTTCGTTGGGAAAGATTCGATTAAAAGTATTAATTCCAAGCTTTCATCTAAAAGTAAAATATCGGATAAAAACATCCAAATTTCAGTAGATTTATCTTCAAAAAATGCTTGGGAATCTACATTGATGACTTACTTAGATGAAATCCCATTTCATTATATTGGCAAGGGTGAGCAATGTATGATTAAAACTAAGCTAGCATTGAGCCATTCAAATACTTCTAACTCAAATGTGATTTTAATTGAAGAGCCGGAAAATCATCTTTCTCATAGTAAACTCAATGAATTTGTGTCTTGTTTAGCGGAAGAATTAACTGAAAAACAATTAATTATTTCGACACATAGTAGCTTCATAGCCAATAAGCTCGGTTTGAGTAATCTAATACTCATTAATAATAAAAAATCTACTCGTTTAGACAAGTTAGATTCAGAAACCCAAGAGTTTTTCAAGAAATTACCAGGTTACCAAACATTGAGATTAATACTTTCAAAAAAGATAATTTTAGTGGAAGGTCCTTCTGATGAACTGCTAGTACAAAGAGCGTATTTTGATAAATTTAAAAATATCCCAATTCAAAAAGGTATCGATGTAATTTCTGTTGGTTTAACTTTTAAAAGATTTCTCGAAATTGCACAGTTAATTGACAAAGATATTTGTGTTGTTACTGATAACGATCACGATTTTGACAATAAAATCACAAAAAAATATGCAGAATTTTCAGGTAGTGAATTTATTAAAATATTTGCTGACAATCGAAATGAATTAAACACGCTAGAACCCCAAGTTGTAGATGCTAATTCCGCAGATTTAGAATCTTTTGCTAAAATAGTTGGAGTTAATTTTAGTAAATATAATACGGCTGATTTAATATCTGAATATTTAATTAAAAATAAGACTGATTGGGCCTTAATGGCTTTTGAATCAAAAGAAAATATTGCTTATCCCCAATACATTACTGATACTATAAATTGGGCAAATGAATAAGTATATTATTGCAGCGGCAGGTGCGGGGAAAACGACACATTTAGTTAATGAAGCTTTAAAAAATCCTAATAAAAAGATTCTTATCACTACTTATACTGAAGCTAATGAAGAAGAAATCATAAGAAAGTTTTTAAAACTTAATAAGAGTATTCCTAAAAACGTGACAATCCAGACTTGGTACTCTTTCTTACTTCAAGATTGGGTTAAGCCATTTCAAGGTTCATTTAATGAGTTACTATTTGAATATGAAATAAAAGGAATGTTATTGGTAAATTCTGAATCAGGAATAAAATATTCATTTGAAAAATATGGCAGAAAAATAAATGTGGGTTATTCTGAAAAAGATGAATTTTTACAACATTATTTCACAAGTACTCACAAAATATATTCAGATAAAATATCTAAATTCTCTTTCAATGCAAATGCGAAAAGTAATTCAGCTATAATCAATAGACTTTCTGCTCTTTATAATAAAATTTATATCGATGAAGTTCAAGATTTAGCTGGTTACGATTTAGAACTCATAAAGTTATTGTTTAAATCTAAAATAGAAGTTGAATTAGTTGGGGATCCAAGACAAGTAACATATTTAACGCATAATCCTGATAAACATAAAAAATATGCAGAGGGTAATTTGAAAGGTTATTTGATAGAAAAATGTAAATCACTTATAAAAAATAATATAGATGAAGATTTACTTAATAGATCTCATCGCAATAATAAATTAATTTGCGATTATTCAAGTAAATTATATCCTGGTCTTAAAGTGACAGAACCTTGTGATTGTTGCCACTCTGAAATTATTGAACATAGTGGAATTTTTATTATAAAAAAAGAAGATATTTCTACTTATTTATCAAAGTATAATCCGGTTCAATTAAAGTGGGATAGTAGAGTTTCGGTTAATAAGGATTATCAATCTTTTAATTTTGGAGAAACTAAAGGACTTACTTTTGAAAGAGTTATAATATATCCAACAGAAGCAATGACAAAATGGATTCAGAATAATAGTTCAAAACTAGAATCGTCAACAAGAGCTAAATTTTATGTAGGAATTACTCGAGCTAAATATTCAGTAGCCATAGTATTTGACTATGATGACAAAAATATTAAAGATTGTATAAAATACATCCAATGAAATACTCAGAATCCCAATTAGAAAAATCATTCATCCATATTTCGAAAGAAAAAGTTTATGAGCAAGTTATTGTCAAAAAGATATTATGGATAATTTATAAGAATGTTTTGGAACATACAAAGAATTTCAAGGAGAATTAGGTAAATAATAATTTATGGCAAACTTAGCAAAACAAGTTACAAAAGAGCAAATTACAACAGCATTAGAGTTTATCATAAAAAATGATATTAGTTTAATAGGCTCCACCAAATATGATTTAGAATATAAAGGAAAAGCTTATCCCCCAAAAGAAATCGTTCGCAAAGCTGCGGAATTAGCTAATATATCAAATTCGGACCAGATGAGTTTATACGGTGGTGACAGTACAAATGAACCCCTAAGAAAAATGGGATTCATTATTAAGAACAGACTTACTGTAGATATTAACCAGAGTATTATTTCGAAGTATAAAAATATTGTTTCTGAAGATAATAAAAAGGAAATTTATAAATGGAAGCTGCTAAATTTATTTAATGATCGTCCCGATATTTCTGCGGATAATTTTACTTCTGAAATTACTTCAATTAATTATGGTAATTTAATTTACCATAATGGTATCGCTGTAAGGAATCATATGGCCAAAGAATTTCCAGAAGATTATAGAAATGTCTTTCAAAATCTCTTCGATGAGAAACTGTCACTAGAAGACAGAATTGTAGAGTTCCAAAATAGGGTATCTGAAATCTATAAAAAGATGGGTATGAAACTGAATCACCATCACGATGAAAGAACAATTTCTACATTCCTGACTTTTAAATATCCAGAAAAATATACACTTTACAAAAACTCTTTTTATAAATCTTATTGTGATCTTTTAGGAATAAAGCCAGAAAGTAAAAATAAAAAATATATACACTATCTGGATTTAGTAAAGAATCTGATCGTTAATTATATCACTAAAGATCAGGAATTACTTGATATTAAAAATAAGTTTTTAACTGATGATTGTTATCCAGATACTAATCATTTAATATTTGCTCAAGATATACTTTACCAAGTTCTTAACTCGACAGAAGAAATTGATGACTCACCAATATCATATCCAATAATGAAAAAAACAAATCAACCATTAAACCAGATATTATTTGGGCCTCCAGGAACTGGAAAAACCTATAACACTATTGATAAAGCAATTAGTATTATAAATCCAGATTTTGATCTTAACCAAAACAGAGCAATTATAAAAGAGGAGTATAGTAAACTTGCCGGATCTGGGCAGATTGTATTTACGACCTTCCATCAAAGTATGAGCTATGAAGATTTTGTTGAAGGTATAAAGCCAATGATCGAAGAAGATACACAAGGTAATAAATCAGTTATTTATGATGTTGAGGATGGTATCTTCAAGAAGATTGTAAATCAAGCGAAGAAAATCGAAAAAGTTGATAGAACAGACATAGATTGGAGCAATGTGGATTATTACAAAATGTCCCTTGGAGGGAAAAATAACCCTCAGGAACACTCGTATTGTATTCATAATAATCTTGGGGGAATATCTTGGGGAGGAGCCGATGATTTGTCAGAATTAGCAAAAATAAATGATTGGAGCACCTATAAAAAGAAATTTTTAGAAAAGTTTCCAGATGTTGCAGAAAAGAGTAGCTTTAATATTCAAGCATCTTTTACTTTATTTAGAATGAAAGAGGGTGATATTGTGATTGCAACAAGAGGAAACCATATTATTGATGCAATTGGGAAAGTGTCAGGTTCTTATATTTTTAATGATGAAAATCCTACAAGTCTTTCTCATTTTAGAAAAATTGATTGGTTTGCAAAAGATTTAAATTTATCACCCGAAAAGTTTTTAAAAAAGAATATATCTCAACAATCTATTTATCAGTTTTATAATGAAGATATAAAGCTCGAGTCATTTAAAGAACTTACAGCTACAAAAGACAGTTCTGTAAAAAACTATGTTCTGATAATTGATGAAATTAATAGGGGCAATGTTTCACAGATATTTGGGGAGTTAATAACTTTAATTGAAGATAGTAAACGTTTGGGTAAATCTGAAGAATTACAAGTAACCTTGCCTTACAGTAAAGATAAATTTGGTGTACCATCTAATCTATACATCATGGGTACAATGAATACTGCAGACCGAAGTATCGAAGCTCTGGATACAGCTTTAAGAAGACGTTTTTGTTTCGAGGAAATGTCGTCTCAAGAAAATCTCTTGTCTCCATCGGCAATGTACTGTAGGTTATTATGGAAATACGAAAGTGTTGGATGGGATGATCTTGAATTTGTAGAAAAAGAGTCAAATTTGTTTGATTTATTAGGAGTATCCGAACAATGGCATACTAAAAAAGTAAGCATTTGGGATCAAATGACTAAAGCAGAAAATAAGAATTCTTATGATTATTTTTCTGAATTTTCTATTACCGGAATCAATCTGCAAACTTTATTAGAAAAAATAAATCAAAGAATTGAAATATTATTGAACAGGGATCATAAAATTGGACATTCTTATTTTATAGATGTAAATTCTGTTGATGATTTAAAATCAGTCTTTAAAAATAATATTGTTCCATTATTACAGGAATATTTTTATGGTGATTATGAAAAAATAGGTTGGATATTAGGAGAGGGATTTTTTATTGAAAGAAAGCTGGATAAAAATGGCGTTTTTACAATTTTTTTTAAACAACCTAAGCCTGAATTTGAACTGGAATATCAGTTAGCTGATTTAGATGAAATTCAGATTGAGATTGCTGTGCAAAAATTATTAGGAACATTTAAGGAAACTACTTCTACCATTGAAAACTAAAGTAATACAGGTTTTTGAATTTGAAATCATTTTTATTGATGAACTTTACAACGATGTAAGGTTTGAAAAACGTCATTACGTAGCTTTATCCAAACTAAATATTTTGCATAATGATAAGTATTTTGAAACCCGACATAATGGAATAAGATTCAAGCAATTCGTCGGTGTTATACAGGTGGATGGTTTAACTATAGAAATTCTTCCAAAAGTTGACCGATACGAGCCAGAAGAGAGTAAATCCAAATGGCGTAATGTTCTTTTGGAAATGCTTAAAGTCACTAAGAAATTAAAAATTCAACAGGTTGGTCAGGCTAATGTTTCTAGGCAATCTATTCATCTATTGGATATTTACTTTGAATGGTTTCTAAGTGAGGTGCAACTGCTGATTCATCAGGGATTGATTAAACAGTATTATAAAAAGACAGGAAATGTAAAAGCGCTAAAAGGAAAACTTGAATTTGCAGGTCATATTCAAAAAAATTTGGTGCATAAAGAGAGATTTTATACCACGCATCACGTTTATGATAAAGACCATTTGATTCATCAAATTTTAGGTCAAGCTCTCGGTATAATCGCTCATCTTTCAAAGGGAACTTATCTGTACAGCAAGTGCAAAACTGTACAACTTAATTTTCCGGAAGTAAAAGAGATTACAGCCGATGAAATCACCTTTTCAAAAGTACCGAAATCGAGAAAGACGGCACCTTATGAAAATGCTTTAGCCATCGCAAGGCTTATTATTCTCAACTATGCACCGAATGTTTCCAGTGGCTCAGAAAAAATGCTGGCATTGCTTTTTGATATGAACAGCCTTTGGGAAGAATATGTTTTGGTAAGATTAAAACAAGCGTGTCAGGATAATGATATTGCAGTATACGGTCAAAATTCAAAGCTATTTTGGAATGGCATTACCATCCGTCCTGATATTGTATTAGAAAAAGATAATGATGCAGTTTTAATTATCGATACCAAGTGGAAAAACATCGATCAGTCGCAGCCTAGTACTCATGATTTGAGACAGATGTATGTGTATAATCAATTTTGGAAATCTACCAGATCGCTGCTTTTATATCCTTCTCAAAATACTGAGTTAAATACTGAATCTTTCATTTTGTTTGATGATAAGATACACTCATGTTCTTTAGGTAAAATTACAGTTATCAATGAATCGGGGAACTTGGATTCTAGTATTGCACAAAGTATACTTAATTTATTTTAGAATGAAAAGAATTGATATTTAGTACGTTTTTTTTGACGTTGAACATTAGTTTTTTTGAAAAAGTGAACATGTTCTCGGTCTATTATCAGTATCTTATTTGTACCTTAAAATTATAAATAACTGATTTTCAGTTATTGTTATTTTTGAAGAAGTAAAATAATTATTGATTAGCAATAATCGTTACATATTATAAACCGCTTTAGATATTTTCTAAGGCGGTTTTTCTATGTCTTAAATACTAAAATATGAAGTGTACATAAGTAATTTCCCGGAGTGGTCTTGATTTTGCAAAAAGAAGTATGGCTGAAGATACAACTAACTTCCTTTTAACATTATGATAAACCAAAAGACCATTTTATGAACCGTAAAGAATTTCTCAGACATTCACTTTTAGGAGTTGGAGCATTGTATTTTACAAGCTTTTCATCAGTTTTATTTGGAAAAGAAAACGAATTGAATTTCGAAACAGAAAATTTAGAAATTGAAAATGTTATTATTGGCTCCGGTTACGGTGGAGCTGTTGCTGCTTTGCGTTTGGCAGAATCCGGACATGAAGTAACAATTCTTGAAATGGGTCTTAATTGGGAAAAGTCTGGTGAAAAATTTTCTCCTATGATTAGTCCCGGGAAATCTGCAGTCTGGTTGAGAACTAAAACGATTGCCCCATTTTTTAATATTTTCAATACCAAAAAATATACAGGAACTCTTGATCGATGGGATTTTAGCAATATCAAAATATGGATGGGAAGAGGAGTTGGAGGCGGATCTCTTGTTAACGGAGGAATGGCCGTCTTGCCCAAGAAAGATTATTTCGGCGAAGTATTTCCAGAACTGAATACCGAAGAGTTTTATAAAAAATATTTTCCATTGGCAGAGAAAGAGCTTGAAGTTAATTCTGCAGATGAAAGTTTTCTAGAAAACTGCAGTTTTTATAAATTCAATAAAGTCGGTGAACAAGAAGCTCATAAAGCAGGGTTTAAAACCGTACGTGTTCCGAATGTTTATGATTTTAAATACATGGAAGCTGAGTACGAAAATAAAGTTCCCCGTTCGGCTTTGGCTGGTGAAGTGATTTACGGGAACAATTACGGTAAAAAATCTTTAGACAAAACCTATCTTAAAAAAGCTCAGGAAACAGGTAAAGTTCATATTCATGATCTGCATAAAGTTGAAAGTATAGCAAAAGGTTCAGATAATACCTATGTCTTAGAAGTGATTCAGATAAATACCTTGGGTGAAACTGTTGCAAAAAAGAAAATTGTTTGTAAAAAACTATTTTTATGCGCCGGTACAATGGGAACTTTAGAATTGCTTTTAAAATCATCAAATGATAATAAATTGACTTTAAATTCTGAAGTAGGACAAAACTGGGGCAATAATGGAAATTTCATGACCGGCAGGAATTTTGTAAAAACATTTTCGGGAGGAACTGGCGTAAACCATTCTACAATTCCCGTTGGAGGAATTGATAATTGGGATGATAAGGAACATCCGTTTTTTTCGGAAATTGCACCGCTTCCAATGGGAATGGATGTAGCAACTTCACTTTATTTAATGATTAATCCGGTGCCCAAAAAAGGTTCTGTGTTCTTTAATCCGATTTCTAAAAAAATTGATTTACAATGGTCTGCAGAAAATGTGGCGCTCGCCAGAACGAATGCCGAATATTTTATAAAAAAAATGAATAAAGTAAACGGAGGAACAAGAGCGCATTTGCTTTTCAATAATGGTTTTGGTGCCGATATTTGTTATCATCCATTGGGTGGTGCGGTATTGGGAAAGGCGACAGATATGATGGGCAGACTTAAAGGATCTGAAAATCTTTATATCATTGATGGATCTTTAATTCCAGGAACGATTGGTGTTAATCCGTTTTTAACGATTACTGCATTGGCAGAATATTGTATAGAGCATATTATTTCCGAAGATTATTGATATAATTTAATTATAAGACGATTGCTGTTTTAAAATTTAGAAAATATTTACAACTAGAAACGAATGTTTATCACTGTAAACATCCGTTTTTTTATTTCTATTAAAGGTTAATTTGTTTTATTAATCATTTGAGTTGTGGCTGTTAAACCATCTCTTTTTAGAGTAACAGAACTTGGTTTTCCATCTTTGAAATCGAATTTTAAAAGGTTTGGATAATCTGTTATTTCGAATAATCCATTTTTCAGATAGACCAACTCGTTATCATTTTTTCCTTTAAAATGTTCCAAAATCTCAGATTCTACGTAAAGACGATTGTTTTTTTCTACTATTTTGGTTTCCATTCCTTGTCCGTAAAGAAAATCATCATAGGTTCCGATGAGTTGTTTTTTTAGACTTGCGGGTATTTCCTGAGTTTTTTCATTGTGGAAATTGCCATTCCAGTTCATTAGTGAAAGAATTTTTCTTTGTGTTGCTCCCATTACAGGAAAACGATTTGGTTTTTCACCATTGGCAAGAAACGCAAAACCATTTCCATCTTTCATTGTACCCATCACATTTCCGCCAACTCCTGTGTTTGAGCCATTGCAGGCAAACCAATCATAATTATTGTATCCAAAAGATTTTTGCCAACCGTAACTCCATCCGCTAACTGCATTTTTTAAAGCGGATACTTCCGTCATTTTTTTTGCCACATTGTGAGAAATCACTTTATTGTTTTTATTGCGCAAAGCATTTTGCATCTCAATAGCAATTTTAGCTAAATCAATTGGGGTAGACCATAATCCTGAAGGACCAACTTGTGGCGTAATCGGCAACCCGGTTTTTATAACTTTTCCGTCTTTGTCGTGAACCAAAGCTACATTTGTTAGAAATCCTTTTTCATTTGGTTGAATCATTGTTGTATTTTTTAATCCAAGCGGAGAAAAGATGTATTCTTTTGCAAGCTCTGCAATCGGTTTATTGAAAGTATCTTCCAATGCCATCTGAATGATTGTGTAACCACCACCGCTATATTGCCAATCGGTTCCCGGCTCAAAAGTAAACTCAATTTCCTTATCGTATCTCGGGATTTTTCCCAAAAGACTTTCTTTAAGAGTAGGAATTTTTTCGCCTTCATAATGGTCTTCGAAACCACTTTGGGAAGTTCCTGAGGTATGATTCAGAAATTGTTTCCAAGTCGGAGCATTGTTTTCTGTGAATTTACTTTTTGGTAAATGCCATCTTTTCAAAGATTTGTCAATCGGTTCATTTAGATTAATTAACCCTTTTTCTTCTAAAATAAAACAAAGAAGCGCAGTGATTGGTTTGGAAATAGATGCGGTAGAAAATGCTGTATTTTCATCTATCTTTTCTGGAGAATTTGCCGACTTCTGACCAAATTGTTTAGAGTAAACAATCTTATAGTTTTCAAAAACAACCACACTAAATCCGGGAAGTTTGTACTTTTCTAATTGTTCTTCAATTTTCAAACTGTCGGTAAGAAAACTGTAATCTTTTTTCTGAGCAAAAACCTGAAAGCTTGCAAAGAATAATAGAAAAAAGCTGATGTAAGAAATTGTTTTCATTGTATCGTTATTTAAGGTTTGATAAATATTTTGATACAAAGATGTGGAAGAGCAGAATCTTATGCGACCGAATAAATGTATTCGGCCTTATTTCGAGAGAAAAATTGGTAAGAGTAATAAATTAGAAAGTACGAGTAATTACAAACTGTTGTTTTATAATGCTTTACGATAAGCGGTTGGGGTGTTTCCGGTTTGTTTTTTAAAAGCTGTATTAAATGAAGATTTCGAATTAAAACCAACTTCATATAAGATTTCAAGAATGGTAACCTTAGATTTTGATGAATCTTTCAGAATTTCCATGGCATTTTCAATTCGGTACGTATTGACGAAATCATAAAAATGCTGCCCCAATTGATGATTGATTAAAACGGATAATTCGCGAATAGGAACATTGATTTCTTTTGAAATATCCTGAATCTTTAAGTCCGGATTAAGAAAAGGTTTTTCATCAGTCATGTATTTTTTAAGCTTCAATAAATCTTCATTTAATATTTCCGGTTTTATTGTTTTTTCTTCTAAAACCAAATCGGAAACGAGCTTCATTTTTGAATCGATATTTCTGAATAGCCCAGGATTATTGAGTGCTTTGTACAGATACCAACAAGTGATAAAAGGCTGTAGCATGAGAATTCCTATCTTAATCCAATCAGAAATGTAGGGATAATCAGAAAATTTTAAAATGTTTTTGAAAATAACAATCACATAAAGAGCTGCCAAAACAGCGGTAAGCTGAAACAACCATTGATAAGCATTAAGATTTCCGCCTGAATTATTCTCCAGATAAAGTTTTTTTGCTCTTCTCAACAATAGAAAAAGTGCCGTAAAATAAACCACAACCTGAATATGAAACAACCAATGAGTTAACTGCAACTCTATCATATTTTGGCGATTTATGATGAAGTGGAGCTTCGAAGCAACATCTACACTGTAAAATCGGGGAATAAGAGCAATATTTAAAACTAAAAATGGGAGTAAATGAATTAGGTATTTGGGTTTCAGTTTAAAATCGAAATAGCAAACCGATAAAACATAAAGGTAAAAAGTGGGAATTTGCAAAAAAGCCAATGTGGTTCTTAACATTCCCAGATTTGAAGGGCCTTCTGAAATTTGGCTAATAAATGGTTCGCTAATATCGACAGCGGAAATAATTAGAAAAAAAGCAAAGAGACGGTTGCTGATTTTGTGCTTTGTTTCAACGGCGAGCATAAAAAACGCCAAAAAAAATGAAATGAATATGGAGATGCCCGTTACAATATTTAATAAATTATCCATTCACCAGATTTCTTTTGGATTATAGTTTTTTGTGCTGTAAATATAAATGAATTGCCAATAGATACCACACTCATATTTCCAAATTTTTATGAATAATAAAACCCAGCTTTTATTTGTTTGTAAACGCTGTAAATCTGAGTAAATTATTTTTTATACATAACCTGAGCTCGGGTTAAGCGAAGCTTAAAAATAATTGATCATCATTTACTTTTTTCAAGTTTAATGATGGTTTTTTTGGGAAAAAGCAATATGCCGAAAGACTTCCCAAAATATTCATCATAAAA
>Ga0308157_10000264_pt1 | contig 199644 bp, 203 predicted proteins | sample PhyBR1_FD_201035 | JGI IMG/M metagenome (GOLD analysis project Ga0308157, IMG submission 201035) | Phyllosphere microbial communities from UC Gill Tract Community Farm, Albany, California, United States - DLSLB.R1 | ecosystem: Host-associated > Plants > Phyllosphere > Unclassified | place... | reverse complement strand
TCTTGCATGGTCGGTCTCCTTGTTGCTGACGACGCAAGTCACAGCATGTAGCGCTACGTCCTTGGACGCAATCTACGATGTCGGAGACCGGCCGCCTATCCAGGGCGCGGCGACCATGATGTCTAGCAGGCTGAAGAAATACCTCCCGGCAAGCCTTTTCCAAGAATCTTCAACCTCGTAGAACGCGTTACAAGCGACTTTCCTGACCTTGGCAAGGGGTAAGGCACCCTTGAATCGAATAAATTCCCGATCCAAAAACAGTATTTCTTCAGCCTGCTAGCCCCCGCACATCGAAGATCTGCGCCATCGGCACGCTGCCAGACGCTGAGTAGCCGTTTCCAGCGCGCGAACTCCGATCCGAATCGCCTGGATCCTCGGGCGCGGCTGGCTGCTGGGCGCAATACCGGCTGGCCTGCCGAATGAGCACCTGCGCGTCCACGCACCGGCCAGCCTTCTGGGCACCCGCCTCACCCGGGGAATGCCCCAGTCGCACGCCCATGTCTTTACTATCGAGTAAATAGTTTATACCAATCAGTTATTTTATGACCAGTTGGTAAGATAGTGATGAAATGTAAACAGCCATGCGACAGCGGACACGCCGTCGACATGCCGGTTTTTCCATCTTCGTCACCGTCCACCCCCTCTGAGGCACTCTTCAATGCATACGTGGAAAATCAGTCACCGTCTCATGGCCGGCTTTGGCCTGGTGATCTTGGCCTTGCTGGGCATGTCGATCTACAGCGTGATCATCGCGCGAGGGATTGATAGCGCATTGACCGCCAACGCTACACAAAACGCTGCAATCCAACGGGCAGCCATCAACTTTCGGGGCTCTGCCCATGACCGCTCCATCGCCGTGCGCGATGTGGTTCTGGCCCCCAGCGAGGAAGCGCGAAAAAGGGAGATTGAATCCATCGCCAAGCTGGCAGATTTTTATGCAAAGTCGGCCGCCCAGCTGGATGCGGTACTAAAAGCTGCCAGCCAGGTCCCCCCGGAGGTCGGGCCCATGGTGCAGGCACTCAAGGACATAGAGGCGCGCACCGTGGCGACCACCGGAAAAGTGGTGGCGCTCATGCAGGCGGGTGACCGCGCTGGCGCAGAGGCCTTGCTCTGGACGGAAGCGAAGCCGCAGTATGAACAGTGGCTGGCAGCCGCCAACAAGCTGATCGACTACGAGGAAGCCCGCATCATCAAGAACAGCAACTCGGCCAACCAAGATGCCAGCCAGTTCACCGGCGTGATGCTGTCCATCACCTTGCTGGCCGTGCTGATCAGCATGGCAGCCACGGTGACGGTCTCGCGCAGCATCGGCCGCGAGTTGGGGGCTGAGCCCAGTGAAGTGCGGGCGGTCGTGCAATCCATGGAACAGGGCAACCTCACGGTCGCTGTGCATGTGAAGCCGGGGGATACCAGCAGCGTGATGGTGGCGGTGAGGGACATGCAGCAGCGATTCCACGAACTGGTGTCGGCAGTGCGCGACAACATCCAGCAACTGCGCGTCGCCAGCGACCACATCAGCAGCGGCAACCAGAACCTTGGCAACCGGACCGAACAGGCCGCCAGCAGCCTGGAGCAAACAGCTGCCAGTATGGAAGAACTGACTGCCACCGTGCGCCAGAGCGCCGACTCGGCTCGCCAGGCCAACCAGTTGGCCACGACGGCGGCCGGCACCGCCACCAAGGGCGGCGAGGTCATGCAGCAGGTGGTCAGCACCATGCAGGAGATCCACCAGAGCAGCAAGAAGATCGCCGACATCATTGGGGTGATCGATGGCATCGCGTTCCAGACCAACATCCTGGCACTCAATGCGGCGGTCGAGGCCGCGCGGGCGGGGGAACAGGGGCGCGGCTTCGCCGTGGTGGCATCTGAAGTGCGCAGTCTGGCCCAGCGCAGTGCCGCCGCAGCCAAGGAGATCAAGTCACTGATCCAGAACAGCGTCGAGAAAGTGGATTCAGGCACCCAACTGGTGGCCAATGCAGGCGCGACGATGGATGAAATTGTCCAGGGTGTTCAGCGCGTCAACGGCATCATTGGCGAGATCAGCACCGCTGCCGCAGAGCAAAGCGACGGCATTTCCCAGGTGAACGTGGCGGTTACCCAACTGGACCAGATGACGCAGCAAAACGGCGCTCTCGTGGGCGAGAGCACCACGGCCGCAGAGAATCTGCGTGAGCAAGCCCGGCGCCTGGCTGAACTCGTGGAGGTGTTCCAGGTCGCTGGCGATGACGCAGCAGCAGGCAACTCGAGCGCCTATGGTCCACAAAGCGCGCCCGGTACCATGCAGTCAGCGTACAGACCCCGTCTTGGGAGGTGATGCACAGGAGGCTTGGGGCGGGAAAATTTCCACACCCAAGCCGTCATGGCAAAAAAGAATATAAATTTGCAATTTAATAAAAAAAGGCAATATAATCTGGGCTGTTGCAGTGAAAGCTCTTGACTAAAGCTTGCACCGCAACGCTCGCCGGATGGCTCCCCACCACCTGCTTGCCGCCTTTTGCGACCTCTGTCGCCCGTGTTGGTCTGTAGAGCTGCAGCCAACCGCGTTTGTTGATGCTCACGCAGGCTTACGGGCCTGTGATCCTGACTGAATCAGATTTCAAAGACCGCCATTTCCATGGGCAAGTTCGTCGTTTCGCCCGCGACACACCAGACCGACTGCGGCAACTTCCGCGCCTCATTTTCGGTCCATCGATCCCAGGGCAACGGCAGCTACTGCCGCGTGTTCCGCTTCGACAAAGCCTTTGCCTCGCGCGAAGCTGCCCGGCTGTTTGCCGTCACCCAGGGCTGGCTGCAAACCTGCATGCCGCACCCTCCCACGTGTTGATGCTCTGCTGACCGCAGGCCCCATCCACCTTTTCCCGTTGCGGCCGGTCCCCGGCCAGCACACCCTTATCCCCAACGGTGCGTCACTCGTTGCGCGCCTTCACTCCGAAAGGCTCTTCTCATGAGCAGCAAAATCTACGTGGGCAACCTGCCCTACTCCGTGACCGACTCGACCCTGGAAAGCAATTTCTCCGAGTTCGGTGCCGTCACCTCCGCCAAGGTCATGATGGACCGTGACACCGGCCGCTCCAAGGGCTTCGGCTTTGTGGAAATGGCATCTGCCGAAGTCGCCCAGGCAGCCATCACCGGCCTGCACGGCATGTCCGTCGACGGCCGTTCGATCGTCGTGAACCTGGCCCGTCCCCGCGAAGACCGCAGTGGCTCGGGTGGTTCGGGCTCGGGTGGCTACAGCGCCAGCAATCGCCAGGACACCGGCTACGGCACGGGTGGCTACGGCGGCGGCCGCTACTGATCCAGTAGCTCCCTGCAAAAGAACCGGCTCTTTCGAGCCGGTTTTTTTTCGTCCGGGCTTCGACTCTCGGGTGTGCAGGAGGGCTGCTTGCGGGCAAAAACGCCTGCAAAACGTCCTCAAAAATACCCTCTTGAAACTGTTTTGGCCGCCTCTATTTCTGCAGTCGAACCGGCGGGAGCGGGTCTCCGACCGGTGTCATTCAACCCAACGGAGGACACACCATGTATGTATCGTTGTTGAGTCAACCGGGCAGCCTGTTCGGTCAATTCGAGCGGCTTCGCCGCGAACTGGATGATGTTTTCGGTGCCACGGGGCTGCCCAGCAGCATCCGCTCGGTCAATGCGGGCACGCTGCCGGCGATCAATGTGGGGCGCACCCCCACGAGCGTGGAGGTGTATGCCTTCGCGCCGGGGCTGGACGCCTCGAAGATCGACGTGAGCCTGGACCGGGGCGTGCTGCGCATTGCCGGTGAGCGCGCGTCCGCCATCCCAGCAGCCGACCCCAAGGTGCAGGTGTATGCCAGCGAGCGCAGCGTGGGCTCGTTCACCCGCACGGTGTCTTTGCCGGACGATGTGGACCCGGCCCAGGTGCATGCCAGCTACCGCGACGGCGTGCTGCAGGTCAGGATTGCGCGGCGCGAGTCGGCCCAGCCCAAGCGCATCACCGTGCAATGACCCGCATCGCATCCCAAGGAGAACCCATCATGAGCGAACAAAAACAAATGGCCACCACCTCTTCGCCTGCGTCCGCCTCGACTGCGGCCGACCGAGACACGCAGCGCGCGCTGCTCCCTGCCGTGGACGTGTTCGAGGACGGCGGCTGCATCACGCTGCTGGCCGACATGCCCGGCGTGCCCAAGGAGCAGCTGGAGCTGAAGGTGGAAGGCGAATCGCTGTGGATCGAAGGCAGCGTGCGGCCCCATGCCGCCGACGGCCTGGAGGCCATCTACGCCGAGGTACGGGTGCCCCGCTACCGCCGCAGCTTCACGCTCAGCCGCGAGCTGGACACGGCGCGCATCGAAGCCAGCCTCAAGGACGGCGTGCTGTGCCTGCGCATCCCCAAGCAGGCCCATGCGCAACCGCGCCGGATCGCCGTGGTGGCTGGTTGAGGGCGTGGCCGACGCAGGTTGCAATGAGATCTTTGTTCAGAAAGGAGGAAACATGAACCCCATTGCAGAACAACCCGGACCAGGGGCTGACCAAGCCAGCGCTTCGCTCTGGCAGGTATGGAACGGCCTTGCCAGCCGGGCCAGACGCGCCCTCGCGCGCCTGTGGCCAGCGCCCACCCCAACCGGCCGGCGCACGCCGCCGGCGCCGCTCAGCACAGTGCCGCGACTGAGGGGTTGGGCCTTCACTGCGGCCCACGTTTTCGACGGCCCCAGCAAGGTGGTCGTGCGCGTCGAGGCCCCCGGCATGCGCCGTGAGGACCTGCGTATCGAGCTCCATGGCCATGTGCTCACCGTGTGGGGCGAAAAGCGCGCCCACCAGCGCGGCGCGGTGGGCCGCTGGCACATCGCCCGGTATGCGTATGGCCCCTTGCGCCGCGACCTGCCGCTTGCAACGGCGGTAGATGCCTGCAACAGCAAGGCCATCTACCGCGATGGGGTGCTGCGCATCGAGTTGCCCAAGTCCGATGAGGTGCGGGGCCGGGCCATCGCCTTGCATCTGGCCTGAGGCCTGCCTGCGCCGCCCTTGCGGCACAACGATCCGCCCGGCTTCGTCCGAGCGATTTTCATGGCACCGCCACCCACGGGGTGTGGTGCAGGCTTGCGCTTTTTTCAGTGCAGATGGCGCCCGTCTCCGCGGGCGCCGGCTACTTCGGGCGAGCGCAAGCCCGCTTCAAGCAGTGTGGACGTACGCTGCACCCGCCGCAGCGCCTCGCGCGCGAGGAGATAGGCGTCGGTCTGCAGCGGCGACAGGTAGCGCATAGATGAACCGCTGCGCCGTCCCGCACCGCGGGCGGCACGGCCTGTTCCCGAAGAGGGAGATGGGGAATGCGAATTCATGGTCAAACTCCTTTCTTGGCAAGTGAGCCGATTGCTCGTGGCAGGGGGTGGCGCGAGGCCGGTGAAATGATAGGAAATCGCCGCCGGAAATTCAAGACCGGGCGCTGAACAGCGAGGTATCCACCTGCGCGATGGAGCGAAAGGCCGGCCGGGCAAACAGATAGCCCTGCATGAGGTGGATGCCTGCATCGCGCAGAAAATCGCGCTCAGCGGGCGTCTCGATGCCTTCGGCAACCACCTCTATGTCCATGTCCTTGCACAGGGACACCAGGCTGCGCACGATGGCCTGGCGCGCACGGTTGGCGTCCACGTTGCGGATCAGGTCCATGTCGATCTTGATGATGTCGGGCTGGAAGTCGGACAGCAGCTTCATGCCTGCATACCCCGCGCCGAAATCGTCGATGGCGGTCTTGAACCCGTAGCGCTTGTACTCGCGCAAGATGGAGGCGAACCAAGGCCCGTCCTGCACGCGCTCGCCCTCGGTCACCTCGAAAATGATCTGGTCGAGCGGAAAGTGGTGGGTGCGTGCGGCCTCCAGCGTCGTGCGTATGCAGACCTCGGGCTTGTAGATGGCGTTGGGCAGAAAATTGATGGAGACAGGCTCCCGTATGCCCAGCTCGCTCGCCCCCTTGATGGCCTTGACGCGGCAGGCCTGGTCGAAGCGGTAGCGGTTGCCGTCGTTGACCTGGGACAGCACGGTCATGGCGCCCTCGCCTGCGGGCCCGCGCACCAGGGCTTCGTGCGCGAACACCGTGCGCCGCTCCAGATCCACGATGGGCTGGTAGGCGTAGTCGAACTGAAACCCCAGCTTCTCCCCTTTGCCGCAGTCCTCGCAGTCCTGCCGCGTGCCTTCCAGGGGGATGAAATCGGTGGGGAAACGAGGATTGACGGTGGGTAGGGGCAGCATCACTACAGTTTAAAGGCCTAGAAAGGATGGCGCTGCTTCGGGTTTTTGCCATGGTAGCCACCAGCCGGGCAGCGCGACCGCTGCTGCGCAAATGCGCGGATCAGACTACTCCGCCGACGAGGCCGTGGTCAAGCGCCTCCTGCGCAGTGAGGTACCAGTCTTTCTCCAGCACCTTCTTTTCCACATCCTGCACGCTCAGGGAACAGCCATGCACCAGCTGCGCAAAGCCCTCGGTCTGCAGCCGCTGGCCCGACTCGATCTCGGCCAGCACATCGTTGATCTTGGCGCGGCAACTGCGCAAGGCGCCATCCAGCGTGATCTGCTTGGTCATCTTGCGCTCATGGATGAGAAGCTCACAATCGCGCGTCAGGAACCGGTGGCTGCGGGGGATGGCAGACATGATGGTGATGCCGGCGGAGAACACGTAGGTCTTGCCCAGGAAGAAGATCTCGGTGCCCGCTTTCTGCCACAGGCGCAGTTCTTCGGCGATGCGGCGGCCCGACTCGGCATCGCCGCCGGAGGTGCTCAGCTCGAACACGATGGGGGCACCGGTCCTCGCCTCTGATTGCTGCCGAAAGAACTCGGACAGCATGGCTTCGTTGACGTTGCCGAACAGGCGGATATCGGGTGCGAGCGAGGGTAGCGATTTCATATGGGTCAAGGGATGGGAGGGCCAGAACAGGCAACCACCGAGCGTAAAGCCACGCGGCAGCTGGGATGTAGGACGCACTCCCAATCTGGCACGCAAACCGTGCGCTGCTGTCCGCACGCGCCCGATTGCTGCTGCTCCTACGCGCGCTGCGAGGCTGCGCCTACAGTGCCCGCACGCGCGCCGCCCAATGATCAAGGCCCCACTACCTACGGAGCCCACGATGCCCACCACCACCCCAGCCCGCCGCGAAAAAGATGCCTGCGACCTGCTCGATGCAGACCACAAGGCCGTCAAGAAGATGTTCAAGGAGTTCGAGGAACTCATGGAATCGAAGGCCCGCGCTGCCAAGCAAAAGCGCCTGGACCTGGCCATGCAGATCTGCAAGGAACTGACCGTGCACGCCCAGATCGAGGAAGAGATTTTCTACCCCGCAGTGCGCGCCGCCATCAAGGAAACCGACCTGCTGGCCGAAGCCGAGGTGGAACACCAGACCGCCAAGGACCTGATCGCGCAGATCGAGGCAGCCACCGAGGTCGACGAACAGTTTGATGCCAAGGTCATCGTACTGGGCGAGTACATCGACCACCACGTGAAGGAAGAGCGCAACGAGATGTTCCCCAAGGCCCGCGCCGCCAAGAAGCTCGATCTGGTGGCCATGCGCGATGCGCTGGAAGCGCGCAAGGCCGAGCTGATGGAGGCGGAGCTCGCGCCCGCCTGAGCGCTGCCTGAGGGGCCTTCGGGCCCCTTGATCGGGGCATCGCGCTCCGCCTCGCGCCGCCTGCCTTGGCTGCTCAGCCACCCCTTCACTGGAGTCCGTGGATGCGCCTGATGCTGACCTATCCGGAAGATGCCAAAAACCAGGAAATGGCCGATGCCGCCGTCGCAGCGGCGCGCAGGGTCTGCGACGAGGCGCAAGAGCATCCCTACATGGCGTGGCGCGACCACTCCATGGTGAACTCCGGGCTGCTTATCCCAGGATGGGCTTTTTCGGACACGGAGATCCGCGCGGCGCAGGTCTGGGCCGATGCGCTGGATGCCGCGCAGGAGTACCTGACCGTACCCGAGTACTGCAGCGTGGAAATCGAAGTCGAATTCGAGCCCGGAGATGCAGTGCCCGGTGACCTGCCCGGTCCCGACCGCCGGTTGCTGCGCGAGTGCTGGTACTGGCGCATGCGCACTACTGCAACAAAACGGGCGTAAGCGCTGTTGTCTGCAGCCGGGCCACGGTGGACCGAAGCCCCCGCTCCCCCATCCATTTGCGCACACCATGATCACCGCTTTGTACGTTGGCGGCCCTCTCGATGGCCAGACCCGGCAGTTGCCCGACTGCCCGGCAGCCACACCCCACGGCATTGGGCCAGGCGGCGCAGGCGCCTATCGGTTGATGGGCCGGTATGTCGAGGGGCGGATCGTGAGCGTCTTCGTGCATACGCAGTGGCCGCTCTCGCGGGAAGACACCTTGCGGGAATTGCCACGGCGCTTTCGGCAGCATTTCGTTCCGTTGGAATTCCCGAAACTCACCGAGTGATCGCCGGGCTGAGGCGCCCGCGGCTGCAGCGTCAGCCTTGGCGCACGCGCCGCTTTCTGCCACCGATCCATTGCACAACCGCAGCGCGCACCGCAAACAGCCCTCCAACCACGGCCACCAGGGCGATGCGTGTGGCCAGCGGCAGGTCTTCACCATCGCTGCCCCGCCGCGCAGCGCCCCCGGCCGGGTCGCCAGGCCACCTCACAGGCTGGGGTGGCACTTCAGGCACGGGGTCCTCGCTCTTTACCGGGGTTTCGGGTGCCTGGGTCTTGGGCGCACCGCGGTGCGAGCCGTATTCGGTGGCATACACCTTGGTGAACTCGGCGCCCAGCAGAAAGATCTGCGCCGCGTAGTACACCCAGATCAGGATGATGGCGATGGAGCCGGCCGCAGCATAAGTAGAGCTGATGCCGGCCTTGCCCACGTACAGCCCGATCAGCACCTTGCCCAGCTCGAACAGCGCCGCCGTCACGGCGGCCCCCACCCACACGTCGCTCCAGGCAATGCGGGTGGAGGGCATGAGCTTGAAGATCATGGCGAACAGCAAGGTCTCCACCACCACCGAGAGCGCCATGTTGAGCACCTGCAGCACGATCTCCCAGCCCGGCAGCAGCGCCGAGAACCAGGTGCCCAGCGCCGCCACCGCCGCACTCACGGCCAGCGATGCCATGAGCAGGAAGGCCAGCCCCAGGATCAGCCCGAACGACAGGAAACGCGCCCGCAGCAGGCCCCACAGGCCGCTGGGCTTGGCCTTCTCGGGCACATGCCAGATGCGGTCGAGCGCACTCTGGATCTCGGCGAACACCGTGGTCGCACCAATCACCAGAAAGACGATGCTGATGCCGCTGGCGACCAGGCCCTCGGCCGGCTCCCGGGCGCTGCTGACCAGGCCCTGGATGGCGGCCGCGCCATCGCTGCCCACCAGCCCCGATATCTGGCCCTGCAGCGCACCGCGCACAGCCTCCTCGCCAAACACATAGCCCGCGATCGCGATCACGATGACCAGCAGCGGCGCGATGGAGAAGGCCGTGTAGTACGAGATGGCCGCCCCCATGCTGGGGGCATAGTCGTCCACCCAGGCCATGGCGGTCTTTTTGGAGATGTCGAACAGGGTGGAGAGATTCATGGCGTGGGGCGGGCAGTGTGTGTGCCATTTGTACCTGCGGACAAGGCAGCGACGTGTAGGCAATGAGCGCGCCCATCCCCAATCTCGCACGAGGTCACAGCCTTGCACGGCGCGGACGAAAAGCTTGTGCTCCTACATACGCCACCGGAGCGCCGGCATAGATTGGACCCTTTGCCCTCAAGGAAAACCTCCATGACAACCGTATCCGAAGTGATGACCCGTGGCGTGCGCAGCTTGGCGCCTACAGACAGCGTGCTGCTGGCAGCCCAGGCCATGCAAGAGCTCAACGTGGGAGCCATCCCCGTGTGCGACGGTGATCGGCTGGTGGGCATGGTGACCGACCGCGACATCGTGCTGCGCTTGGTGGCGCAGGACCGCAATGCCGGGACCACGCAGCTCAAGGACGTGATGAGCACCGACGTGCAATCGACCCGCGAGGGCGAATCGATCGATGAGGCGCTGCAGCAGATGTCGCGCACACAGATCCGCCGCCTGCCGGTGCTGGACGGCGACCAGCGCCTGGTGGGCATTCTTTCGCTGGGCGACGTGGCGGTGAAGGAGCGCGGTGAGGCGCTGGACGTGGCCGCCTCCCTGTCCGACATTTCAGCACCGGCCCAGCCGGACCGCTCGGGCCAGTCCCAGGCCAGTGGACCTGCGGGCGGAGGCGCGACCGTTCGCTGAACGCGCTGCCCAAGCCGCATCGAAGGCGCCGTTCAATCCACCTGCCGCACCCCGCGGCAGGCCGGGAAGGTAGAGCAGCCCCAGAATGAGCCCCCCGCGTTGTTGCCGGTGCGCGCGATGCGGCGAACCATGCCGCAGCCGCACTTGGGGCAACCGGGCTGGATACTGACAGGGGAGCCGGCCGGGGCGACTGCGGCGGCCTGCGCCGATGGCACGGACGGGGGTGCCGGCGGTTCGTGGTGCACCCCGCCATGGGCGGCGATGACCGCCGCCACCGCCGACCGGGACTGCTGCGCCTGCTGCAGCATGGCCAGCAGGCGTGGCCCGTCCACCAGTTGCAGGTTGCGCCCCTGGGTGAACAGCTTGGCATCGTTGGTGAAGCGCCCCGAGGTCACCACGAAGCCGCCCGTGGCGCCCCGCGCGGCCATCACGCAATAGAGTTCGCGCACGGTTTCCACGCCCACCTTGAAGGCCTTCCACTGCTTGCACTGCACGAAGAACTTCTCACCGCCCCGGGTCAGCACCAGGTCCACCCCGCCGTCGGGCCCACCGCCGCCCGTCTCGGTCACCTGAAAGCCCTGCAGCCGGTAGGCCTCGCCCACCAGCATCTCGAACTCGGCCCAGGACATGCCGTCGATGGTGCTGGCGGCAGGGGCCTGCGCCACCTCGTCCACCAGGGCCCGGCGCTGCCGGCGCCGCCAGCCAGACAGGGCCGCCCCTGCCAGGCAGACCATGGGCGCCACGTACTGGCCCACCATGGCCAGCCCGCCGAGCAGCGCGCCCTGCACCATCGCTCCGATCTGGCCGGGCTTGACCGGCGCCGGCTGGCTGAACGACGCGGCCAGTGGGCTGAGCACCAGGTAGAACACCACCGCCAGCCCCACGCCAGCCCACCAGGGCAACAGGGCGACGAGGTCCATCATGTCCTCCAGGGGGCTGGTTTTCTTGCGCCGTGCTGCCATGGTGGTTCCCTCCCGGTTGTTGGGTGTTGCTCGCATTATTCGAAACAGGGGGTGCTTGGCTAGTTTTGAATTGCACGGCGCTGGCGGCAGGGTTCTGCGCCACTATTTCTCTTGACGCCCCGAGCGCGCCCCCAGACCATCGCGCACTTGCAGCCCCACGCTCCGAGGCACCGCCCGCAGCGGCTGCACCACCGGGAGCGCAACCAACATGCCTGCAGCCACCTTCAAAGCCCCCTACTTTCCCATCATCTATGTGCGTGGCTACGCCATGACGCAGGGCGAGATCGACCAGACCACCGCCGACCCGTTCTGCGGGTTCAACGTGGGGTCGACCGTGCACCGGGCGGTGCCCGAGCGGCGCAGCAAGCCGCGCAAGCATGTGTTCGAGTCGCCGCTGGTGCGGCTGGCTTCAGACCACGGCTACACCGACGTGTACGAGGACGGCTACGACATCGTGGACCCCGAGTGGGAAACCACGGCCGACGGCAAGCCCACGGGCAATGTGCTGACGGGGCAGAGCATCATCATCTTTCGCTACTACGACAGCGCATCGACCCTGCTGGGCGATGGCAACACGCCAGGCATCGAGGACTTTGCGAAGGAGCTGAGCCGGCTGCTGGCCCGCGTGCGCGACCTCGTTTGCGGCAACCCGGCGAATGCGGTGGCGCCTGCGGACTTTCGCTGCTACCTGGTGGCGCACTCGATGGGCGGGCTGGTGTGCCGCGCCATGCTGCAGAACCCTGCGCTGGACCCTGAAGGCATGCGGCCCCGGGTGGACAAGTTCTTCACCTACGCCACGCCGCACAACGGCATCGACGTGGCGGGCATCAACGCACCGGCCTGGCTCTCCGCCATGGACATCAGCAACTTCAACCGCGGCAAGCGCATGGTGCAGTACCTGGACCTGGCGCCCGCGTATGCCAAGCACCAGCGCGTGGACCTGCTGCCCGAAGCGCTGTTTCCGTCGCGCCGCGTCTTCTGCATGGTGGGCACCAACCGGCTGGACTACGAGACGGCGGCGGGCCTGTCGCGCACCTTCGTGGGCAACGGCAGCGACGGGCTGGTGCGCATCGAGAACGCCACGCTGCACGGCCTGAACGCCGACGGCAGCGTCGGCGAGCCCTGCGCCAAGGCGTTTGCCTACCGCGCGCACTCGGGCTTTTACGGCATCGTGAACAGCGAAGAGGCGTTTCAGAACCTGGCGCGCTTTCTGTTTGGCGACGTGCGGGTGGACCTGTGGGCGGACATCGACGAGATCCGCCTGCCCACGCCCGTGCAGGCCCAGGTGGACGCAGGCCACAAGGTCAACGCGCTCTACCAGATGGAGCTGCGCGCCTCGCCGCGCGGCAAGCTGTGGTACCTGACCCGGCGCACGGCCGAGGAGGACTCGGTGGCCTGCATGGCCCACGCCAATTGGCAGAGCGACCGCCACCACTACCTGTCCAGCGTGTTCCTGGCCAACAGCGCACGCGTGAACCCGCGCCGCCGCTCGCTGGCCTACGGGCTGGAGTTCGGCGTGCGCGCGCCCGACTACGAGATCGAGCGGCGCCTGTGGATCAACGAACACTACGAGGGCGGCTACCTGTTTCGCAACGCGCTGATCCTGGAAATGGAGCCCCCACCCAACGACGCCACGCCCTGGAAGGTGAAGTATTCCTGGCAGGGCACGGGCATGGTGCAGGCGCAGACGGTGCTCGATGTGCAGCCGCTCGGCGACGGCCGCGTGGAGGTGGTGATCCCGTTCGACAGCCACACGGTGGACGCCCGGGGCACGCAAAAGCCGGCGCACCCCGGCGTGCGCGGGCAGTTGCGCTTCGTGATATCGGCCTGGAACTCGTAAGCCCCCGCAGCCGCCCGTGGCAATAAACATGGCGGCGTTTTGAACGGCCCGTGGTAGAAGTTCAGGCAGATCACTACCTTTCCCGGAACCGGCCGGTTCTGTCAGCGCCGTCTTACAGCGCGGCCCACGACAAGCGGTTATTTTGGGGACGTGGCATGCGTCTTCGGGGGCGGAGACTTGGCCACCCTACCTGGAGCCTCACATGAAGTGCCCCCCTACCCTGCAGAGCGAGGAGGCGCGGCTGCAGGCCCTGGCAGACCATGGCCTGGAAGGCGAGCAGGCGCTGCCCAGCCTGGACCCGGTGGTGCGCATTGCAGCGCGCATGTTCGGCATGCCCGTGTCGGCCGTGAACATGGTCGGCAGCGACCACGTGTTTTTTGCTGCCAGCATTGGCGCCGGCGAACTCGACATGGGCCGCGATGTCTCCTTCTGCGCCCATGCCATTGCGCAAGGCGGGGTGATGGTGGTGCCCGACACGCTGCAGGATGAGCGCTTTCACGACAACCCCCTGGTCACCGGGCCGTCCAACGTGCGCTTTTATGCTGGCGTGCCGCTGCTCTCGCCCGAGGGCCATGCCATGGGAGCGCTGTGCGTGCTCGATGACCGCCCGCACGACGACTTCAGCGCAGAAGACCAGGAGCGCCTGCGCGAGCTGGCGCGCATGGCCTCTGACCGGCTGGAGCTGCACCGCATCGAGACCTCGTCCGAGCGCACGCGGCCCTCGTTCGACGAGTACGCGGGCAACTCCACCACGCCGGTGGTCTGGTTCGACGAGCAGCGGCGCGTGGTGGCGATCAACACCGCCGCCGCCGCGCTGCACGGCTACCACCCGGCCGAATGCGTGGGCCAGCCGCTGGATCTGCTGCTGGCCGAGCAGGAGCATGCCACCCTGCGCGAAGGGATTGCGCGCGCGGTAGCGGCGGCCTCGATGCAGGACCTGCAGATCCCCACCGAAGTGTGCGGGCGGCGCAAGGACGGTACGCATTTCATGCTGGGGATTGCGCTGTTCATCTGGCGCCACAACGGGCGCCTGCGCTTCGAGGCGGTGCTCAGGGACCTCACGGCCCAGCGGCGCGAAGAGGACGACCTGCGCCGACAGGCCAGCAGCGACCCGCTCACCGGCTTGGCCAACCGCGCCTGCTTTTACCGCCGCGTGCAGGATGCGCTGCTCAGCCCTTCGCCGGATGCCACTGCCGCCGTGCTGATGCTGGACCTTGACGGTTTCAGGGACGTGAACGACACCCTGGGCCATGCCGTGGGCGATGGCATCCTCCGGGAGGTGGCGCAGCGGCTGGCCCGGCTGGCGGGCCACGCGCTGTTCGAGGCACACCAGAGCCGGGGGCCCATCGCTGCGCGGCTGGGAGGTGACGAATTCGCCCTGCTGCTGCCCGGCGTGGGCGATGCCGATGCCGCCAACCAGTTTGCCCAGCGCGCCATCAGCGCCATCCACCAGCCCATCACCATCGCCGGGCATGAGGTGCGCGTGGGTGCCAGTTGCGGGGTTTCCGTCGCGCCCCTGCAGGCCCACGAGGCGCTGGAGCTGGTGGGCAATGCCGACCTGGCCCTGTCGCAGGCCAAGACCGAGGGGCGCGGGCGCAGCTTCGTTTTCGTGCCTGCCCTGCGCATGGCGGCGGTGGCCCGGCGCCTGTATGGCATGGAGCTCGACCGCGCGGTGGACAAGGGCGAGTTGGTGCTGTTCTACCAGCCCCAGGTGCACCTGGAGGATGGCTCGCTCTCGGGCGCCGAGGCACTGATCCGCTGGCAGCACCCGCAGCGCGGCCTGCTGGCGCCGGCCGCCTTTCTGCCCGCGCTGGAGGGTGGCCCCCTTGCCGCCAGCGTGGGCTCATGGATCCTGGACGAGGCCTGCGCGCAGGCGGCCTACTGGCGGCGCAACGGCGCGCCCACCCTGCGCATGGGCGTGAACCTGTTTGGCGTGCAGTTCCGCGTGGGCGACCTGGCCACCGAGGTCATGGCCACCCTGGCGCGCCATGGCCTGCCGCCCGATGCGCTGGAGCTGGAGATCACCGAGAACATCGTGCTCGACCACGACGACGTGGTGCCCGACGTGCTGCGCCGCCTGCGCGACCAGGGCGTGGGCATCGCGTTCGACGACTTCGGCACCGGGTACGCCTCGCTGAGCCTGCTCACCACCTACCCGCTCACGCGCATCAAGATCGACCGCAGCTTCGTGCAAGGCATGCTGGGCTCGCGGCGCGAAGCCTCGGTGGTGCGCGCCATCCTGGACATGGCGCGCAGCTTCGACCTCAAGACCATTGCCGAAGGCGTGGAGACCGAGGCCCAGCGCGAGCGCCTGTGCAGCGAGCGCTGCGGCGAGGCCCAGGGGTATCTCTTCGCGCGGCCCATGTCCGCGCAGCAGTTCAGCGAGGCCTATGGTGTGGAGGCGTTGCGCAAGGCATCCGCGTAAGCCACTCAATGCATCCGCGCGCTCTACCGCCCCCCCGCGCCGCCTTCGCAGAATTACCTATTGTTTCAAACGCTAATGAGACACATTCTCATTTGTTGCTCTATACTTCACCCATACCGCAGAGACAGCACCAGCACCCAGTCCACCAACCAACCGATTCCTGCACACCATGTCGACACTTGCCATGCCTCGCCCCGTCCTTCGACTGCAGCGCCCCGCGGCGCCACGCGCGTCGGCAGTTGCCGATGATGCTCTGGCGCAGGCGCAGGCCGAGTCCACTGCCGCAGGTTTTCTGCGCAGCATCAACAGCGCCACCATGCTGGGCACGGCCAAGGTCGTGAACATCCTGCACAACGGCTCGGTCTACCAACTCAAGACCACCAAGCTCGGCAAGCTGATTCTGACGAAATAGGTTTCATCGTGGGGAGACTCCCGGGATCTCGGTCTCGAAGGGTCTTTTTTTGCTAGCCACCCGTAACCCGGCAGCCATGCTTTTTTTCCCCGCGATCATCATCACTCCCCGCATCCACTGCTGACCTCGCAGGCCGCAGCGGTGCCAGCTGTCCGCTGGCCAGAGAAGGTGCCGTCGCCACCCCCTTTCTGGCGAACACCGGCGCCACGCTGCGTGTCTGCACGCGCTGCGCGTGGCGCGCTTTCATTTCACCCTTTTGCCGCTTTGCTGCGCACGTCCAGGCACGCGTGAAGCATTGCGTTACATGGCGGCGCATCGGCGGCCATTCACGGCTGCCTTGCACCGCTCTAGAGGCATGGCCGTGCACCATTTGCAAGCATCTGCAACACACGCTGCGCGTGGCCTGTTGCAGGCTTTTACGGTGGGTGACGACACGCCTCGTCGTCGCGCCCCGCTGATGGTCTGCGCTCTCACACGCAACCACCCGTAACAACGGTCACCAAGCCCATTTATCGCTGTTGTCTTACACGCGGAACTGGGACACTTTGCTGAAATCTACCCATCGTCCATTGAGGCTGATTCGGGGGTCATTGAGGCCCCTGCCCCGGATTGTTTTTACCCACCAGGAGTAGTGCCATGAAGTTCCATCACCTGCCTCCCCGCGCGCGTGCCGTTGCCGCGTTTGTGGCGACCGTTGTGCTGGCCTTCCTGGCGGCGGCAACCGTCCTGATGCCCGACATCACGGTGCAGTCGGTGGACTCCATGGTCCGCCTGCCCGGTGGGGTGGAGCAGATCCTCACGCAAGGGTTTCCCGAGTAAGTTCGCGCGCACCGTGCGGGCACGGGGCCCTGCCGGTGCCCCGGTCATCCCGGCGATTCGCAGATCCTCTGCCTGCGCATTCGCTGCAGGCATGCCACACCCCTTTGACTCCCGCAACTCCATTGATGCGCCGCACCGGCCCTGCAGCCCACTGGGCACATGCAAATCCCCCCAAATAGGGCGCCAACGCAACGCCCGCGCGGAGCCTGCTGGCAAAAAGAGGAGCACGGGAGTACCATCTGGCGTGCACACCGGAATTTCCGGCGCTGCACCCCCGAAGGAGGAATACCGTGAACCCACGTTTCCTGACCCCTGGCCACCAAAGCCCGGCCGTTCTGGCCACCACCCTGGTGCTCTCCCTGTCGGCCCTGCTGGCCGGCTGCTCCAGCCCCCGCGAAGGCTCTCTCGACGAATTTGCCCGCTGGCACGACAAGGCCAAGGCGCAAGCCCAGGCCGGCGCGCTGATGTGGAGCGAGTTCTACAAGCAGAGCTTTGACCGGCTGACCGCCCTGCCCCCCTCCATGCAGCAGGACACACGGCTGGAGAACACCGTGCTGCTGCTCTCCACCGCGCGCAAGTACGAGTCCAGCGAAATCACGGCCCTGCAGTTCAACACCGAACGCGAGCATATCGAGACCCAGCTCGAAGCGCGCCTGCGCTGAGCTTGCCCTGTCAGGCCCCGGCCCCGCGAGGATGAAGCGCGGCAGCCAATGGAATCTCATCAGAACACGGTGCGAAGAGCCACACCATCATGCCGTGCCGCGTCGATCCCGTGGGACTCCTTCATCCCTTGCGAGCTTTGTGCAGGCTTATCGTCCCCGCACCGGCCGGTGATGCCACCGCCAGCAGCGCTAGAAAGGCCGCGACACCCAACCCGGCAGACACCCACAGCGCGCCTGCCCCCAGCCGGTCCAGGCACAGGCCGAACAGCCACGGCGCTGCCGCCTGCGCGATGCGCGCCGGCACCATCAGCACCCCCTGCCGGTGCCCATAGCCCGCCGGGCCGAACAGAACCAGCGGCAGAGTGCCCTTGGCAATGGTCAGGATGCCGTTGCCCGCGCCATGGAACAACGCGAACACCACTGCCACCGGTGCGCCGGCCACGGCCAGCAGCCCTGCGCCCAGCGGGTGCATCAGCGCCGCCAGGCGCGCGGACAGCAGCGGGTGCACATGGCGCAGCAAGCCGAACTCCAGCAGGCGCCCCGCCACCTGGGCCGGCCCCACCAGCGCGCCCACGGCCACGGCAGTGGCCAGCGTGGCGCCGCCCTCCTGCAGCAGGCGCGGCAGGTGCGCCGCCATGGCGGTGCTGGTGAACCACGTGGCGGCAAAGACAAAGGCCAACAGCACCGTGGCGCGCCGGGCATGGGCAGGCGCCGCATCGACAACAGGCGTTGCGGCGCCGGCTGCCGTGCCCACGGGGGCTGCCTCGGCCACCGCCCTGCGCGGCGTCCATGCATTGAGCGGCAGCCCCACCACCAGGTGCAGCGCAGCCCATGCCCAGCAGGCACCGCGCCATCCCCACTGCGACTCCATCCACATCGACAGCGGCCAGCCCACCGTGCTGGCAAAGCCGGCGATCAAGGTGATGCCGGTGATCGAGTTGCGCGCGTTCTTGCCGTGCAGGTGCACCAGTGCGGCAAACGCGGCCTCGTACAGCCCGCTGCCCATGCCGATGCCGAGCAGCACCCAGGCGGCAAACAGGCTCCACGGCCCCTGGGCCATGGCCAGAGCGGCCAGCCCGAGCGCAAACACGCCACTCGTGGCCACCAGCACCGGCCGGCCGCCCCAGCGGTCGATGCTGCGGCCCGCATACGGCCCCAGAAGCGCAGAGACGACGAGTGCGCAGGAGAAGGCCGCGAACACCATGGCCACCGAGATGCCCATGTCCCGTGCCATGGGCACGGCCAGGATGGCCGGCAGGTAATAGGTCGAGGCCCAGGCCAGGGTCTGGGCCGTGCCCAGGCGGGCGACGGTGGCCGCGGGGTGTTGCTTGTTCACCGGGCGCAGCACGCCGGCGCGGCGGTCGCGGTCAGGGCCTGGGCTACGGGGGGAGTACACCCACAGTCCCGTGCGGCCGGCACCGCCTGCGGCAATTGAACCCGGCACTCCAATTGCGCCGCCGACTCCTTGCGCTCGCTGTAGCGATCCACCAGATAGGGCGACACGTCGCGCGTGAGCAAAGTGAACTTCATGAGTTCCTCCATCACATCCACGATGCGGTCGTAGTAGGCCGAGGGCTTCATCCGGTCGTCGTCGCCGAACTCCTGGAAGGCTTTTGCGACCGAGGACTGGTTGGGGATGGTGAGCATGCGCATCCAGCGGCCGAGCACGCGCATCTGGTTGACCGCGTTGAACGACTGCGAGCCGCCGCACACCTGCATCACCGCCAGGGTCTTGCCCTGCGTGGGGCGCACGGCCCCCTGGGCCAGCGGGATCCAGTCGATCTGCGTCTTGAGGATGCCGGTCATGGCGCCATGGCGTTCGGGCGAGCACCAGACCATGCCCTCGGACCAGGCGGCCAGCGCGCGCAACTCGGCGACCTTGGGGTGCGAGTCCGGTGCGCCGTCGGCCAGCGGCAGGCCCTCGGGGTTGAAGATCTTCACCTCGGCGCCCAGCGCCGTGAGGATGCGCGCGCCCTCCTCGGTGGCCAGGCGGCTGAACGAGCGCTCGCGCAGGGAGCCGTAGAGCATGAGGATGCGCGCGGGATGGGTGGACGCCAGCGCAGCGGACAGGCGCGCGGTGTCGGGCATCTGCAGCAGTTGGGCGTCGATGTGGGGCAGGTCAGAAAGCATGGGGCAGGCTGTGGTGCGGTAATGGTGGTTGCTCAGCTGTGTGCGATTCTGTTCAGCTGGGTCTGCAGGTCGGCGTCGCTCAGGTCGGCCAGGGGCAGCTCCAGCAATTGCAGCATGCGGTAGCCGATGGCCTGGCGGGTGATCTCGAAGGCCTGGCGTTTGGCCTCGTCGCCGCCCTTGGCGTTGGAGGGGTCGGGGTAGCCCCAGTGCATCTGGATGGGGGTGCCCGGCCAGTACGGGCAGACCTCGCTGGCCGCACTGTCGCAGACGGTGATGACGATGCGCATCACCGGTGCATCGGCGGCGGTGAACTCGTCCCAGCTCTTGCTGCGAAAGGCGTCCGTCCTGACGCCCGCACTGGCCAGCGCTTCGAGCGCCAGGGGGTTGATGCGGCCGCTCGGGGCGCTGCCGGCGCTGTGGGCCTGCACGTCCAGGCCGCGGACCTTGGCCAGGTGGTTGAGCATGCCTTCGGCCAGCACGCTGCGCGCGGAGTTGTGCGTGCACAGGATGAGGATGTGGGTGGTCATGGTCGTGGAAGGGAATGAAAAAGTGAGGGGGCCCGGGTGGGGTTCACGCCTGCCCGATGTCCTGCACCTGGCGCTTGATCGCCAGGGAGTCGAGCTTCTCCAAAGGCAGCGCCAGCAGCAGCTCGATGCGCCGCTTGAGGATCAGCGCCGTGTCGCGGAACGCCTTGTCCACCGCTTCGGGCGTGCCCTCGGCGGCCGAGGGGTCGGGCACGCCCCAGTGCGCGCTCATGGGCTGGCCCGGCCAGATGGGGCAGACCTCACCGGCGGCGTTGTCGCAGACGGTGAACACGAAGTCCATCTCGGGCGCGCCGGCCTGGGCAAACTCGTCCCAGTTCTTGCTGCGCGCGCCGGTGGCGGGCACATGCAGCCGCTCCAGCGTGGCCAGGGCCAGCGGGTTGACGGTGCCGCTGGGAAAGCTGCCAGCCGAGTGCCCCCGAAAGCGCCCTCCTCCGAAATGGTTCAGCAAGGCCTCGGCCAGGATGGAACGGGCAGAGTTCTGCGTGCAGATGAAGAGCACGTTGTAGGTTTTTTCAGTCATGGGCAAAGACTCCAGGAAGTGATGACGACGGCTGGTTGAATGGTTAATTTCAACATTTCATTAAATATTGAAATAATGACCATGGAAAGACAGGCAATGGATCGGCCTGTCAGGCCGCTGCAGTGGCCTTGGGGCGCTTCTTGCCAACGGCCGAAGCTGGCGCGCAGCCGGCCTTGACGGGCAGCTCGGCGCACAGTTCAGGGTTGCCCGCGCAGCACTCTTCGGTCAGGTAGCCGATAAGCTCCGCCATCAGCGCCAGGTTGGCCCGGTAGCGCTGGTAGCGGCCCTCCTGCTCCACGGTGAGCAGCGAGGCGTGCGTCATGCCCTTGAGGTGAAAGGACAGGTTGGTGGGCGGCACGTCCAGCGCCGCCGATATCTCGCCGGCCACCATGCCGCCGGGCCCCTGCCGCACGAGCAGGCGAAACACGTCGAGCCGCACCGGGGAGGACAGCGATTCGAAGACGGCGGTGGCGGCGGTTTTTTGCACGGACTGACTATACAAGAGCGGTTGGATGGCGGCATAGGCCCAGGGAATCAAGCGACCCGGCGGCCCTGCGCGTCGATGACCAACTCGCCATCTTCCTTGGCGAACGGGCCGGGCAGCGCGGGCAACAGGTCCAGCACCGTCTCGGAGGGGCGGCACAGCCGGGTGCCGGCGGGCGCCACGACGATGGGCCGGTTGATGAGGATCGGGTGGGCGAGCATGGCGTCGAGCAGGTGCCCATCAGACAACGCGGGGTCTTGTAAGCCCAGCTCGTCATGCGGCGTGCCCTTTTGCCGCAGCAGCGCACGCACGGGGATGCCCATGGCGGCGATCAGTTCGGTGAGCTTTTCGCGGCTGGGCGGCGCCTTGAGGTATTCGACGACGGTGGGCTCGATGCCGGCGTGGCGGATCATCGCGAGCACGTTGCGCGACGTTCCACAGGCCGGGTTGTGGAAGATGGTGTGGTCGGTGGAGGCTTGCATGGCATCAATAATACAACTATTATTGAAATATTCAAGCAATCGCAAACTCCCTGCACCCGCAGATGCTTGCGACCCCCTCCCCCTCCCCCTTTTGAAAAGAGAAAACAGATGCTTGTGGCTCTGTCAATTTTTGTCGCCACCATCGCGCTGGTCATCTGGCAGCCGCGCGGGCTGGGCATCGGCTGGAGCGCCAGCGCCGGCGCCGCCGTGGCCCTGCTCACCGGGGTCGTGCAGGTGTCCGACATCGCGGTGGTCTGGCAGATCGTGTGGAACGCCACGGCCGCCTTCATCGCCATCATCATCGTCAGCCTGCTGCTCGACGAGGCGGGCTTCTTCGAGTGGGCGGCCCTGCACGTGGCGCGCTGGGGGCGCGGCAGTGGCCGCATGCTGTTTGCGCTCATCGTGCTGCTGGGCGCCGCCGTGGCGGCGGTGTTCGCCAACGACGGCGCGGCACTGATACTGACCCCCATCGTGATCGCCATGCTCGTGGCCCTGGGTTTCAGCCCCGGTGCCACCCTGGCCTTCGTGATGGCGGCGGGCTTCATTGCCGATGCGGCCAGCCTGCCGCTGGTGGTGTCCAACCTGGTGAACATCGTCTCGGCCGACTTCTTTCGCATCGGGTTCCGAGAATACGCTTCGGTCATGGTGCCGGTGAACCTCGCCTCGGTGGCGGCCTCGTTGGGGGTGTTGCTGCTGTACTTTCGCAAGGAGATTCCGGCTGCGTACGACCCGGGGCAGCTCAAGCCCCCATCGGCCGCCATCCGCGACCTGGCGACCTTCCGCACCGGTTGGGTGGTGCTGGCCTGGCTGCTGATCGGATTTTTCGGGCTGGAACCGCTGGGTGTGCCGGTCAGCGCCACCGCCGCCGCAGGCGCCGCACTGCTGCTGGCCGTGGCGGGCCGGGGCCACGTGATCAGCACAAGGAAGGTGCTGCGCGAGGCGCCGTGGCAGATCGTCGTCTTCTCGCTGGGCATGTACCTGGTGGTCTACGGGCTGCGCAACCAGGGGCTGACGGCGTACCTCAGCCAGTGGCTCAACGCCTTTGCCGGCTACGGCATCTGGGGTGCGGCACTGGGCACGGGGGTGCTGACGGCGTTGCTCTCGTCACTCATGAACAACATGCCCACAGTGCTGGTGGGCGCGCTGTCCATCGACGCATCCGCCGCCACCGGGGTGGTGAAGGAGGCCATGATTTACGCCAACGTCATCGGCAGCGACCTGGGGCCCAAGATCACCCCCATTGGCTCGCTGGCCACGCTGTTGTGGCTGCATGTGCTGGCGCGCAAGGGCATCCGCATCGGCTGGGGCTACTATTTTCGCGTGGGGGCGGTGATCACCGTTCCCGTGCTGCTGGTCACCCTGGCGGCGCTGGCGCTGCGGCTGTCGCTGCGGTAGCACGGCGGCAAAGGCACACGTGAAAACGGGCCGGCACCCAGAGGGGTACCGGCCCGCCGTCAATCAGCCGGGTTCAGCCGATCAATCGCAGCAGCCCAGCATTTCCAGGCAGCACTCGGCCAGTTCCGTGCAGCAGCCCGACTGGGCCATGGCCATGCCGGCCATCGACAGCAAGACAGCGGCCACGCCGAATTTGAAGAGTTGTTTTTTCATTGGGAAATTCCTGATTGAGAAATGAATGGATTGGATAGAAAACGGGAAACAAGAAATCATCCAGACCTCAATCGGGCGGCCTCCACACCGCAGCATCCCAGGACACCCACTGCCGACCAGCCCCGATGGTGTGCATCGAGGCCCGTGATACCCCGAGCCATGGAGCATCCGGGGCGACCATCAACGGCATGCCGCAAGGCTGGCAGCCGGCCATGCCACAGGCTTCGGCAGTGCCGCAGTCGGCAATGCAGCAATGGTCGTAGCCCGACATGGTGGCCGACACCGTCTGGGTGAGGAAAGCACTGCCCAGCAACAGCAAGCAGATGGCAAGGAATCTTCGCACGGCCAGAATGTACCCCAGCGGTGCGTCCTGGCCAAACCGAAGGGTTTGGCCCTGCGGCCCTCCCGGCAGCCTACTTGCTGCCGCCCGCCTGCTCCACCACCGCCACGCGCCGGCGCAGGCGCTCCGCCGCGTCCTTGTCCCCCGCCGCCTCGGCGCGCTGCACTTGCAGCAGCAGCCAGGCCATGAGCGGGCGGCGCCAGCCCTGGGCGGATGCGGTGCCGGTCGCGGTGGCGATGGCCGCCGGGTCCGCCCGGCCGGCCTGCAGCAGCACACCGGCGGCCACCAGGCGCGAGAGCGGGTCTTCGATGGCGGCCAGCGCAGCGCCGCCTGATTTTGGCGCGGCCACGGCGCGCTGGGCGGCGGGCAGCAGCGCCACGTCGGGCGCTGCCAGCGGCTTGCCGGCCAGGTAATCGGCATAAGCGCGCTCGGGTGCGGCAGCATCCTGGCGCAGCGCCTCGAAGGCGGTGCAGGGCTCCACCGCCAGGCTGGCCACCTGGGCGGCGCAGCGCAGCAACTCCAACCGGGCCAGCAGGTCCGGGCGGCCGGTGCGGGCCACCTCGGCGCGGGCGCGCTCCCATTCGAGTCTTTCGACGCGGGCGTTGCCCGAGAGGTAGGCATCGAGCGCCTTCTGCGACGAGCCCTGGGCGTTCATCTCCCACTCGGGTTCGGGCGGCTTGTTCGCGCAGCCGGCAAGCAAGCTGCCGGCCAGGGCAGCGGCAAACAAACTTCGCACGATGGACATCGTCTTGTGGGTCATGGCAGCTTGATCTCCCGGTCGCGTGCAAACGGCCATTTGCGGTTGATCTCGGTGACCAGGCTGTCGATCTTGCGCAGGTTGCTTTCCACCTCGGCGCGCAGGGCACCCAGGTCGTTGGTGGCCTCGCGGGCATTGGCGCCCACGGCCTGGGCTTCGACCAGCACGGCGTCCACCTTCCTGAGGCTGGTGCGGGTGTCGGCCAGCAGGTCGTTGACCTGGCCGACCGCGGCACGCAGCTCGGGCACCAGCGCATCCTTGTTGCCGTCGGCGCCGAAGACCTGGCGGTCCGCGCGCGTGGCCAAAGTATCCAGGCGCGCCAGCAGGGTGTTGGTGCGGTCCAGTGTGGTCACGAGCTTCTTCGCATCGCTCTCGCTGCCCATGAGGGCGCCGAGCACGCCGCCTGGGCCGTTCAGCCGCTCGGTCAGCGCCTGCACGTTAGAGAGGGTGCTGCCCAGGGCCGCGTCCTGCGCGGTCAGGTTGTTCAGGTTGCCCAGCAGCTCGCGCGCCGAGGCCATGAGCTGCGGGATCTCGGCCGTGGCATCGCCGCGCAGCACCGGGCGCACCGCGCCATTCTCCAGCGGCGGGTCGGTGAGGATGCCGCTGTAGGCGCGGATGTTGGTGCCGCCCACGATGCCGCGCACCAGGGTGAACACGCTGGAGCTGCGCAGCCAGTGCGCGTCCTTGCTCGGCACCTCGATGGTGATGCGCGCATTGCCCTCGTTGGCCAGCTCGATGCGGCGCACCCGCCCGATGGGAAAGCCCGAGAACGTCATGTCCATGCCCACCACCACGCCCTCGGAGTCGTCGGCCGTGAGCACCAGGGTCTGTGTGGGCTCGAACACGCCGCGCGCATACATGAGGAACAGGCCCGAGCCGACGATGAGCGCCAGCGTGAACATCAGCAGCGCCGCGGCCTTGATCTCCAGGTAGGCCACGGGGCGCAGCGTCTCCTGCGTGGAGCCTTCGGTCGGCGGCGGTGCCGGAGGTGGAGTGCGGTCGGTCATGGGGTGTTGTTGTTATGGGTTAGTAGTAGTTGCCCATCAGCGAGGCCACTTCGATCAGCAGCAGCACCGCGAACATGCGCGCCAGGCCACCGAGCTCCGAATCGGGCTGGCCCCGGCCCTCGGCGTCGTACAAACCAGCGGCCATGGGGATCAGGGCCACGGTGAGGCTGAAGAACAGCGTCTTGAGCGCGAACAGAGTGGTCACGCTGGGGGTGAACACACGCCCGAACATGCGCGTGTAGCCGCCCGCCTCGGCCAGGTTGAAGCCGTACACGCCCAGGTAGCCCATGACCAGCGCCACCACGCAGCTGAGCGCGGCCAGGGTGATGCTGGCGAACACCCCGGCCACCACGCGCGGCAGCAGCTCCACACGCACCGGGTCCGAGCCCTGGCGGCGCAGCTCGTCGAAGCGACCCGACTGGCGCAGTAGCGCCAGTTGCGTGCCGTTGGGGATAGTGGCGCGCATGGCCACGAAGAGTGCGGCCGTGAGCGGGATCAGCTCCAGCACCAGCACGCGGATCACCATCTCCATGGCGTAGCGCGAGAGCCCGTAGCTGAGCGCCGTGACCACCACGATGCGCGTGAGCACCAGGCTGATCAGCGCCGCCAGCACCGTGAAGCCCAGCAGCACCGGCGCCGTGTCCAGGTACAGGTGGCGCGCCAGCGAGAGGCGCGTGGCGCGCCCGTAGCTCGACGGCGACAGCACCAGCACCAGCACCACCGCCCCCAGGTACAGGATGCGCCACCACGCCACGGCCCAGCGGCGTACCGTGCTCCAGGCACGCTCGGGCAGGGACAGGCCGGGCAGGCGATTGATCATGAATTGATCATAGCCGCCGGGGCACGCGTTCCCAAGCGGAAGGCCCGCTGAATGCATCGGGCATTTGCAGCGGCCACGGCTTATGCTGCATGGATATGCAGCTACACATTGCATAGCAGACGATACATGCGCTCACACCCTGCCTATTTGCGGGCGTTCTGCGGCACCACCGGCATGCGCCCCACATAACGCCCGCGCGGGCGGATCACCTGCGCCACGCCGCGCTGCTCCAGGCTGTGGGCCAGCAGCCCCACGCTGCGCGCGGTGGCGAACAGGGCAAACGCCGCGTCGGCCGGCAGGCGGTGGTGCGCGACCAGCGCGGCCAGGGCCACGTCGATGTTGGGCTGCAGGCCGGTGAGCTCGGTCGCCTTGTGGATGAAGCGCGCAATCACCTCGGGCGGCTCGAACATCGCGAGCAGGGCCGCCGCGCGCGGGTCGCCATCGGGGTAGATGTGGTGGCCGAAGCCCGCCAGCGGCAGGCCGGTAGACAGGTAATGGGCCAGCACCTTGTCTTCGCCCAGCCGCTCCACCTCGCTGAACAGCGCCTGCACCCGGCCCGAGGCATCGCCGTGCAGCGGCCCCGACAGCGTGCTCAGCCCCGCCAGCACGCAGGCCGGCAGCGAGGCGCCGGTGGATGCCGCGATGCGCGTGGCAAAGGCCGAGCTCGTGAGCTCGTGGTCGGCCAGCAGCACCAGCGCCGTGCGCAGCAGCTCGGCCACCGGGGCGCGCTGCTTCCAGCCCTTGGCAAAGCGCAGGTGCAGCGGGCCCTTGCCGGGCTGGGCGCCGAAGGCATTGGCCAGTTGGCCCACCAAGGCCTGGCCCTCGGCATGCAGCACGCGCGTGAGCCGCCCGCTGGTGGAGTGCCCCGTGGCGGCCAGCCCGGCGAGCACCGTGAACGCGGCGCCCCGCCCCGGCGCTGCGGTGCCGGCCGGCGCATCGCAGGCAAAGTCCACCGCCTGCTCGGCCGCCCACAGCAGCTGCGCCGCATCTTCGAGCGTGGCGGTGCGCGCCAGCACGATGGCGTCTTCACCCCGGTAGTGCGGGCGCTCACGGAAGAACGCCGACAGCGCGGTGGGGATGCTGGGCTCGGCCCCGAACAGCGTGTTGGTGGCCAGCGTCTCGCGCTTGCTACCGGCCTTCTTGCGCCGGGCCAGGCCGCTCAGGTCCTCGGCGCGATACAGGCTCTTGCGCGTGTCGGCCGGGTCGGGCATGACCTCGAGCTTGCCCCGGCTCACATAGGCATAGATGGTCTGCGGTTGCACGCCGAGGAGCTGGCAGGCCTCGGTCATCGAAATCCAGGAAGCCATGGTGGTGGTTGTGATTAGCGTCTATACATTGATTTTAAACGTCAAGATTGACCACAGCATCAACACAAAACTACGATGCCTTCCATTCCAACGTGTTTCCGCATACCGACATGACAAAGCCCCAGGTTCTGCAACTCAACCCCATCCTGATCCCGTCGGTGAACGACGCGCTCGCCTCGCTGTACACGGTGCACAAATACTTCGAGATGGCCGATGGCGCGGCATGGCTGCAAGCGCACGGCGCAGGCATCGGCGCGGTGATCACCGGCGGGCACACGGGCATCTCGCGCGCCATGCTGGAGCAATTGCCCGCCCTCAAGGTGGTGGCCGTCAACGGCGTGGGCACCGACGCGGTGGACCTGGCCTACTGCCGTGGCCGCGCCCTGCCCGTCACCGCCACGCTGGGCGCGCTGACCGAGGACGTGGCCGACCTGGCCATCGGCCTCCTGATCGCCGCCTGCCGCAACATCTGCAGCGGCGACCGCTTCGTGCGCGACGGCCAGTGGGAGCAGTTCCCGCAGCCCGGCGCCATCCCGCTGGCGCGGCGCTTTTCCGGCATGCGCGTGGGCATCGTCGGCATGGGGCGGGTGGGTCGCGCCGTGGCCACCCGGGCCGCCGCCTTCGGCTGCCCCATCGCCTACACCGATCTGCGCGCCATGAGCGATGTGGGGCACCGTTTCGTGCCCACCCTGCTGGACCTGGCGCGCGAGTCCGACGCACTGGTGCTCTGCGCTGCAGCCGACAGCGCCGAGGGCATCGTCGATGCGGCCGTGCTCGATGCGCTGGGCGCGCAGGGCTACTTGGTCAACGTAGCGCGTGGCCGCTTGGTCAACGAGGCCGACCTCGCGGCAGCCATCAGCGCGGGCCAGATCGCCGGCGCAGGGCTGGATGTGTTCGTGGACGAGCCGCGCGTGCCCCTGGCGCTGCGCCAAAGCGAGCGCACCGTGCTGCAGGCCCACCGCGCCAGCGCCACCTGGGAGACGCGTGCGGCCATGGGCCAGATGGTGCTGGACAGCGTGGCCCAGGCGCTGGCCGGCGAGCGGCCGGCAATGAGCCTGACCACATGAACTGAGCCTGGCGACCCCCACCGCTTCCCCTTCCCCAAAAAACACAATGGAGACAGACACCACCATGACGTCCACACGACGACGCTTCGCCTTCACCCTGGCCATCGCCCTCGGCGCCACCGCCCTGGCGACACCCGCCGCCTTTGCACAGGCCTATCCCAATCGCCCGGTGACCCTGGTCGTGCCCTTCCCGCCCGGGGGCGGCACCGACACCGGAGGCCGTGTCATCGCCGAGCAGTTGGCCCGGCGCTGGGGCCAGCCCGTGGTGGTGGAGAACAAGGGCGGCGCGGCCGGGCAGATCGGTGCCGACTACGTGGCCAAGTCCAGGGCCGACGGCTACACCCTGCTCCTGGGCAACATCGGCACGCAGGCCATCAACCCCTCGCTGTACGCCAAACTGCCGTACGACGCGGACAAGGCATTCGCCCCCATCTCGCTGGTGGCCGAGTTGCCGCTGGCGATGATGGTCAACCCCTCGGTGGCAGCGAAGACGCCGGCCGAGTTCATCGCCCTGGCCAAGGCGCAGCCGGGCAAGCTCAGCTACAGCAGCTCGGGTGCCGGCGGCGCGCCGCACCTGGCGGCCGAGATGTTCAAGGACCAGACGGGCAGCTTCATCCTGCATGTGCCCTACCGTGGCGGCGGCCCTGCGATTGCCGACCTGCTGGCGGGCCACGTGCAGCTGTCGTTCATGACCGCGCTGGAAGCCTCGGGCCACATCAAGGCCGGCAAGCTGCGCGCCCTGGCCGTCACCGGCGACAAGCGCCTGCCTGCGCTGCCCGAGGTGCCCACGCTGGGCGAGGGTGCACTGCCTGGTTTCAACGCCATTTCGTGGATCGGCCTGCTGGCACCGGCCGGCACCCCGCCGGACGTTGTGGACAAGGTGGCGGCCGACATCCGCGCCGTGCTGGCGGACGAGGCGGTGAAAGCCCGCTTTGCCGGCCTGGGCGGCGTGCCGCGTGCCACCTCGCCGCAGGAGTTCGGCAGGCTGATCGCAGCCGACAAGGCGCGCTACGCGCAGATCATCCGCAGCCGCAAGATAACCATCGAGTGAGCCACCATGCCGGACTTCGCGTTTCCCCCATCCGCTGCAACCACCCTGCCGGTGGCGGGCAGCAGCTCCCTGCTCCCCGTGGGCCGGGTGTTCTGCATCGGCCGCAACTACCGCTGGGCGCCCGATGAACCCAGGCCCGCGCACATGCCCGCCTGGTTCATGAAGCCCGCCAGCGCCGTGGTGCCGGCACAGGGTGTGCTGCCCTACCCTGCGCAAACCCGCGACTTCTGCCACGAGATCGAGCTGGTGGTTGCCATCGGCCGGGGCGGCCGTGACCTTGCCCCGGAGCGCGTGGAGGCTGAGCACATCTGGGGCTATGCCGTCGGGCTGGACATGACACGGCGCGACCTGCAGCAACAGGCCAAGCAGGCGGGTGGCCCCTGGGAACCTGCCAAGGCCTTCGACCAGTCCGCCCCCTGCACGCCCATCGTTCCCGCCGCCGTGTGCGGCCACCCCCGCCAAGGCGCCATCTGGCTCACGGTGAATGGCCAGGACCGCCAGCGGGCGGACCTGTCCGGCCTGCTGTGGACGGTGCCTGAGCTGGTGGCCATGCTGTCGCGCTCGCTCACGCTCGCGCCAGGGGACCTGGTCTACACCGGCACCCCTGCCGGGGTGGGCCCGCTGCAGCCGGGCGATGCGGTGCGCGCGGGCGTGCAAGGCATCGGAGAACTTTCCATGGCGGTAGGCGCAGGCCCATCGCCGACTTCCCCCATCGAAGGAGACAGCCCTTGAGCATGAACGCACTTTCCACCCCCCGCATCGCCCTGGTCACCGGCGCGGGCAGCGGCATCGGCCGCACCACCGCGCTTGGCCTGCTGGGCGACGGCTGGACCGTGATGCTGGCGGGTCGACGCCCCGAGCCGCTGCAGGCCCTGGCGGATGAGGCCGCCGCGCGCGGCCAGACGGCCCTGGCCGTGCCCACCGACGTGAGCAACCCGGCCAGCGTGCAGGCCCTGTTCGACGCCATCGAGCAGCGCTTTGGCCGGCTGGACCTGCTGTTCAACAACGCCGGGGTGAACGCCCCGGCCGTGCCCATGGACGAGCTGCCGCTGGAGAAGTGGCTGAGCGTGCTCAACACCAACGTGGGCGGCGTGTTCCTGTGCGCCCGCGCGGCCTTCGGGCTCATGCGCCGCCAAGCGCCGCAAGGCGGGCGCATCATCAACAACGGCTCGATCTCGGCACACACGCCGCGCCCCTTCACGGCCCCCTACACGCTGAGCAAGCACGCGGTGACGGGCCTGACCAAGGCGCTGGCGCTCGATGGCCGCGCCTTCGGCATCGTGGCCAGCCAGATCGACATCGGCAATGCGCTGACCGAGCTGTCCGAGCGCATGACCCGGGGCGTGCTGCAGGCCAACGGCACGGTGGCGCCCGAGCCCATGATGGACGCCACCCACGTGGCCGATGCGGTGCGCCACATCGCCGCGCTGCCGCTGTCGGCCAACGTGCTGAACATGACCATCATGGCCAGCGCCATGCCCTTCGTCGGGCGCGGCTGACGACTGGCAACGACCCGATTCCACAAGACCACAACGGAGACAAACACCATGCAAACCACATCCACACGCTTCAAGGCGCTGGCCCACACGGCGGTGCTGGCCCTGCTGGCAGCCGCACCACAGCTGGCATCGGCCCAGGCGGCCGCCTACCCCACGCGCGCCATCAAGATCATCGTGCCCGCGCCGCCCGGCGGCGCCATCGACACGATTGCCCGCGTGGTCGGCGACAAGCTGGCCACGTCCCTGGGCCAGGCGGTCATCGTCGACAACCGGCCCGGCGCCTCGAACAACCTGGGCACCGAAGTGCTGGCCAAGGCCGCGCCCGACGGCTACACCATCGGCATCGTGGGCGGCAGCCACAACATCAACAAATACCTGTTCAAGAACCTGGGCTGGGACCCGGAAAAGAGCTTCGAGCCCATCGTCTACACGCACGAGGTGCCGCTGGTCTTCGCCATCTACCCGCAGATCCCGGCGAAGACGCTGCCCGAGTTCATCGCCTGGATGAAGGCCAACCCCGACCAGGCCAAGGTTGCCACCTCGGGCCGGGGCAGCGCCCAGGAAATGGCCGCCGAGATGTTCCGCATAGCCAGCGGCGCACAGGTGCTGCTGGTGCCCTACAAGGGCTCGTCGGCCGCGCACCCCGACCTGCTGGCCGGGCGCACTGCGCTGTACATCGACACCATCAGCGCCATCCTGCCGCAGGTCAAGGGCGGCAACGTGCGCGCCGTGGCCGTGTCCACCCGCAAGCGCACGAGCGCCCTGCCCGACGTGCCCACAGCCGACGAACAGGGCCTCAAGGGCTATGACGCCAACACCAATGGCGGCTTTCTCGCACCGGCCGGCACGCCCAAGGCCATCGTCGCCAAGCTCAACGCCGAGATCAACGCGGCCCTCAAACTGCCCGACGTGCGCAGCAAGCTGGAGGCCGCCGGCATCGAGATCCAGGGCGGCACGCCGCAGGAGTATGCGGCGCTGATCAAGTCGGACCTGCTCAAGTGGGGCAAGGTGGTCAAGGAGGCCGGGATTCAGCCGGAGTAACCGGAGTGCCGGTGGCCCGTGCGGTCCATCGGGCATTTGCGCAGGGGACAGGGCACTCCGTAGTACCGATAAGCGCAGGGTTGTCCCCGCAGGTCGGAGGTGGAACCCGGCAACCTGCTTATCGGACGTTGCAGCCGATGCGCCTCAGGCCACCGGCTCCCAGCGCCCCGTGCGCTCGGACAGCCACAGGGCATCCATCACGCGCGCCTGGGCCACCGCGTCATCAACACCATCGGCCTGCGGCCCCGCTGCGTCGCGTACCCGGCGGGAAAACGCCTCCACCTGCAGCCGGTACTGGTCGCAGGGCGGCAGGGTTTCGACGGTGATGCCGCTGCCATCGAGCTGCCCGCCGTCGTCCACCGCCAAGCGCATCTCGCCGCCCCGCACCGCATTGAAGGGGATGAACAGTTCGATGCGCCCGCGCGTGCCCACGACCTGCACCCTTTGGAACCGGGCGCTCTGCGTCGAGACCGTGAATGCCACCTGCCTGCCGGAGCCAAAATCCAGCAGTGCGCTGGTGAGCCGGTCGGTTCCCAGTTGCGAGTCGCGGTCTACCAGCGCAACGGCGCGCAAAGGCTCGCACTCGAACAGATAGCGCCCCGCCAGAACCGCATAACAACCAATGTCGAACAGCGCCCCACCGCCGATGCCGGGCTGGTTGCGGATGTTGCCCGGATCGTCGTTGAAGTATGAGAAGAACACCTGTACCGCTTGCGGTGTGCCAATGCGCCCCGCGCGCACCAGTTCGCGGGCGCGCAGCCACTGCGGGTGGTGGCGCACCATGAAGGCCTCCTCGATGTGCACGCGGCGACTCGCGGCCTTGAGCAGCGCGGCCTGTGCCGCGCTGAGCGCCACCGGCTTCTCGCACAGCACATGCTTGCCAGCGGCCGCCGCCTGCAGGGTCAGCGGCACATGCAGGTGGTTGGGCAGGGGGTTGTAAATTGCCTCGATGGCCGGGTCGGCCAGCAGTTCTTCGTAGCTCCCGTAGGCCTGGGCAATGCCCAGCGACCGCGCAGCCCCCTCGGCAGCAGACAGGGAGCGCGAAGCGATCGCGCGCAACTCGACCAGCGGGCTGGCGCGCATGGCAGGAATCACATGCTGGATGCCGATCCTGGCCGTACTCAGAATACCCCACACCACGCGTTTCATGGGCACTCCCCTTTCACAACAGCATGTCAAAGATAGCTGTTGAGCAGATTCTCGAGCAGCTCCTGCCGCCCGGAAACCGGCCGCGTGTCCTGGTTGCGCTGCAGCGCACGGGCCGCCACCTCGTCCAGCCCCAGCCGGCCGGCCAGCAGGTCCTGGCCAAACGCATCACCCCAGCCGGCGTAGCGGGCATCGACATGGCGGGCCAGGCGCCCGTCGGTGACCATTTTCTCGGCAATCAGCAGCGCACGGGCCGAGACATCCATGCCGCCGATGTGGCCGTGGAACATGTCCTCGGCGTCCAGGGACTGGCGCCGCACCTTGGCATCGAAGTTCAGCCCCCCGGTGGTGAAACCGCCGGCCTGAAGGATCAGGTACAGGGCCAGGGCCGTCTCGGGGATGTTGTTGGGGAACTGGTCGGTGTCCCAGCCGCACTGCATGTCGCCGCGGTTCATGTCGATCGAGCCGAAGATGCCCAGGTCGATGGCGGTGGCGATCTCGTGCTCGAAGCTGTGGCCCGACAGCGTGGCGTGGTTGGCCTCGATGTTGACCTTGATCTCCTTGTCCAGCCCATAGCGGGCCAGGAAGCCATAGACCGTGGCGGTGTCAAAGTCGTACTGGTGCTTGGAGGGTTCGCGAGGCTTGGGCTCGATCAGGATCGTGCCCTTGAAGCCGATCTTGTGCTTGTACTCCACCACCATGTTCAAAAAGCGGCCCATCTGGTCCAGCTCATGGCCCACGCGGGTGTTGAGCAGGGTCTCATAGCCCTCGCGGCCACCCCACAGCACATAGTTCTCGCCGCCCAGCTTGAGCGTCGCGTCCATCGCCTCTTTCACCTGCAGGGCAGCCAGGGCAAAGATTTCGGGGTCGGGGTTGGTCGAGGCGCCGGACATGAAGCGGCGGTGGCTGAACAGGTTGGCCGTGCCCCACAGCAGCTTCATGCCGGTCTCGGCCTGCTTGGCCTGCAGCACATCGACCATCTCGTGCAGGTAGTTCACGCTCTCGCGAGGTGTGCTGCCCTCGGGCGCCACGTCGCGGTCGTGAAAACAGTAGTACGGCGCGCCCAGGCGCACAAAGAAGTCAAACGCCGCATCGGCCTTCATGCGCGCAGCGGCCATGGGGTCGGCCGTGCGCTGCCAAGGACGCTCGAAGGTGCCGTCGTAGCCGAAAGGGTCGAACCCATTCCAGCAGAAGCTGTGCCAGTAGCAGACGGAAAAACGCAGGTGCTCCTCCATGCGCTTGCCCAGCACCAGGCGGTCTTTGTCGTACCACTTGAAGGCCAGCGGGTTGGAAGACTCAGGGCCCTCGTAGGCGATGGGGGCAATGTCGGAAAAATAGGTGCTCATGGGTTTCTCGGCTAAGGACGTCAGGGCCTGCGGTACAGGCTGCGGAACAGGGCATGGCGAGGCGCCAGCAGCGCGCTCTCGCCCGGGTCGGGCTGATAGACGGTGTCCACGGGGGGCGGCAGGCAGGTGGAGGCCATCGGGGCCCCCGCGCTCAGGGCGCCCAGGCGGGCGGCGCCCAGGGCGCCGCCGACGGCCGAACCACCGTGGGTGACGATCTCCACATCGAGCGCGCTGGCCAGCATCTGGGCCCAGAAGGCGCTGCGAGCGCCGCCGCCCACCAGCGACAGGCGCGTGACCTCGCTGCCGGCGGCGTTCAATGCGGCCAGGCCATCGCGCAAGCCAAAGCCCACGCCTTCCATCACCGCGTAGCCCAAGCGCGCGGCATCGGTATCGAAGTCCAGGCCGTGGAAGCTGCCCCGCACACCGGCGTCGTTGTGGGGCGTGCGCTCGCCGCTGAGGTACGGCAGGAACAGTGGCGCGGCCTCTCGGCCCGCGGCGTCCAGCGCCGCCGCGCGTGCCGCCACGTCTGCGACATGGGGCGTACCCAGCAGCTTCGCGACCCACTGCAGCGCGCTGGCCGCCGCGAGCATCACACTCATCTGGTGCCAGCGGCCGGGCACGGCATGGCAGAAAGCGTGCGTGGCGCTGGCGGCATTGGGCTGGTAAGTGGGCGTGACCACGAACAGCACACCGCTGGTGCCCAGCGACAGGAACCCCTGGCCTGGCTGCACCGCGCCCATGCCCACGGCGCTGGCCGCGTTGTCGCCCGCACCACCCGCCACCACGGTGCCAGGCCGCAGGCCCAGCGACTGCGCGACCTCGGCCCGCAGCCGCCCGCTGACCTCGCTGCCTTCAACGAGCCGGGGCATGTGCCGGCGCGCAAGGCCGGTCAGCGCCAGAAGGGGGTCGGACCAGTCACGGCGCCGCACATCAAGCCAGAGCGTGCCGCTGGCGTCCGACATGTCGCTGACGTGTTCCCCCGTGAGCATCAGGCGCACATAGTCCTTGGGCAGCAACACCTTGGCCACGCGCCGGAACACCTCGGGCTCGTGGCGCGCGACCCAGCGCAGCTTGGGCGCGGTGAAGCCCGGCATCGCGAGGCTGCCGCCCAGATCGCTCAGGGCCGCAAGCTCGTGCATCATCTCGCTGCACTCTGCGGCGCTGCGCGTGTCGTTCCAGAGGATCGCGGGCCGCAATACGCTGTCTTGCGCATCCAGCAGCACGGCGCCATGCATCTGGCCAGAAAGGCCGATGGCTTGCGTCGCCGCATACTCGCCCGGGTGCGCCGCCTGCAGGCTGGCCAGGGCTGCCTGCGTGGCGCCCCACCAGTCAGCGGGGTCCTGCTCGCTGTGGCCCGGATGGGGCCGCGACACCGTGAGGGCCACGCCCGCCGAGCCCACCACGCGCTGGTCAGGCCCCAGCAGCAGGGCCTTGACTTCGGAGGTGCCAATGTCGATGCCGATGTACATGGGTTGTTGCAATCAATCAGTGAAGGAACTGGGGCGCTGCTTCGCCCTGCCGGTGTTCGGGCTCGTCCGGTGGGGCGGTGACCGCCGGCGCATGCATGGGCCGAAGCTCGTGGTGCAGCACCAGTGCGGCCGCGCCGACGGCCGAGGCCAGCAGCCCGTAGCGGGCCGAACGCACCTTGGGCGCGGCCATGCCTGCGCTGGCCGCATAGCCCTCCAGCGTTTCTCGGGCCACGCGCACGATGTCGGGATAGCGCTCGCAGGAGGGTCCACCGACGACCAGTGCGCCCGGGTTGAAGGTAGTCCACAGGTTTTGCAGCACCACGCCCAGGTAGACGCCGCCGCGCGCTGGCTCGGCCTGCCGCTCCAGAGCGCGGGCGCCAAGAAAGGTTTCGGCACACCCCTTGCGTCCGCAGGAGCACGCCGGTCCGTCGATCTGCACAATGCTGTGGCCGATTTCGCCGGCCATGCCCTGCAGCCCGGTGAACAGACGGTCGTTGAGCACGATGCCAGCGCCCACGCCCACGCCGCAGGTCACGAAGATCAGCGAATCCGTCGCCTCACCGCCGGCAAACTCGTATTCGCTGAGCGCGGCGGTGTCGGCTTCGTTTTGCACGTGCATTGCCACCGACGGGCAGCCAGCCTCGGCCAGGGCGCGTGCCATCAGCGGCTGGAAGGCCACATCGCGCCAGCCCAGGTTGGGCGCGAAGCGGATGGTGCCGGTGGCCTCGTCGAACGCGCCGGGCACACCGATGCCCATGCCAGAGACCAGCACCGGCCTGGCCGCCAGTTCGCCATGCGCGCGCACCACCAGGGCCGCAACCTGGCCGCACACCGCGCCAGGCGCGCGGTCGGCCAGGGGCTCCTCGGCCGACCACAGTACCTCGCCCGTGAGCGACACACCCACCACGCGCAGCGACTCGACCCCGATCTCCACGCCCAGCATGGCGCGGCGGCGGCCGTCCAGCTGCAAGGGTGTGGAGGGGCGGCCAAGGCCCTGTGCGGCCGCCAGGCTGGTTTCGGTGATCCAGCCTTCTTCGATCAACTCGCGCACCAGCAGGCTCACGGTCGATTTGGTCAGGCCGCTCTCGATGGCCAGTTGCGCGCGAGACAGGCCGCCCCGCTGGCGCAGCAACCGCAGGAGCACGCTGCGGTTGATCCGTTTGACAAGTTGCTGGTCGCCGGTGGTTTTCATGGTGTGGTCTTCGGAGCGCCGGTTTTCAAAGGCTGTGGGCCTGCGCTTTTCCCTCGGGTTGCTTGCCGGCGATGATCATGCCCAGAACCTCGTCCTCGGTAACCTCGGCCGTGCGGTAGGTGCCCACCAGGCGCCCGTTCTTCATCACCGCCAGGCGGTCGCTGAGCCCGAACACGTCGGGCATGTCGTGGGTGATCAGGAAGATGCCCACGCCCTCGGCCTTGAGCTGGCGCACGAGGTTGCCCACCATCGCGGTTTCCTCAGGACCGAGTGCGGCAGTGGGCTCATCCATGATCAGGATGCGCGCGTTGAAGTAGATGGCGCGCGAGATCGCCACCACCTGGCGCTGGCCGCCCGACAGGCGCCGCACCGGCGTGCGCACGTTGCGAAAGTTCTTGTTCAGGCGCTCGAACACCTTGCGCGCTTCGGCGTCCATGCGGTGGTCGTCCAGCGTGCGCCAGGGTGTGAGCAGCTCACGCCCCAGGAACAGGTTGGCCACCGCGTCCAGGTTGTCGGCCAGCGCCAGCGTCTGGTAGATCGACTCGATGCCCAGGCGCTGGGCATCGACGGGAGTACGGATGTGGGATTTTTGCCCCTGCACCAGCACCTCACCGCTGTCGATCGGGTAGGCGCCCGCCAGCATCTTCATCAGCGTGGACTTGCCTGCACCGTTGTGCCCCAGCAAGGCGACCACCTCGCCCGGGTGCAGGTTCAGACTGACACCATCCACCGCCTTCACGCCGCCAAACGACTTGCCGATGTGGCGCATCTCCACCAGGGGCGCGTTCATGCAGCGTCTCCCGTCATGCGGCGATAGACCACATCGAACACCACGGCGGCAATCAGGACCTGGCCGATGATCACGTAGCGCAGGCCAATCGAAATGTCCAGCAGCAACAGGCCGCTGTCGATGCTTTGCATGATGAGCGCGCCCAGCACCGATCCCAGAATGGAACCACTGCCGCCGGAGAGCGCCGTGCCGCCGATCACGGCCGCGGCGATCACAAACAGCTCCATGCCGGTGCCCAGTGAATTGGTGCCCGCGTTCAGCCGTGCAATCGAGACCATGGCCGCGATGGTGATGAGAACCCCCATCAGCGCAAACAGCATCAGGGTGACGCGACGCACCGGAATACCGACCAGCGCGGCGGCCTCGGGGTTGCCACCCATGGCAAACACATAGCGGCCAAAACGTGTGCGGCGCACGATGAACGACAGCACCACAGCCACGCCGCCCCAGATCAGCACGGGGATCGGCACGCCCTGGGGCGCATCCTTGGTGGGAATCTGGTAGGCGTTCATCGTGGCGACAAAGGCCACGGCAATCAACGCTGGCACGGCGGCCACCAGGGCATCCAGCCACAGCGGCGGGCTGGGCACACCATACGCAGCCTTGGCCCGGCGCCGCAGCCAGGTCTTGACCCCCATGGCCACGACCAGAGCCAGCGCCAGCCACCAGCTGGCCTGCACGCCGATGGCGCCATCAAAACCGCCGCCCAGCCTTTGAAAGAATGCGTCGCTGACCGGTTGGGTCTTGCCATCGGCCACCAGAAAGGCCGCGCCGCGAAACGACATCAGCCCGCCCAGCGTGACCACGAAAGACGGCACCCCCAGCATTGCCGTGAGCGCACCCTGGTAAAGCGATACGCCGATGGCGACGGCCAGCCCGGCGAGGGAGGCCTCGACCCAGTGCCAGCCGGCGGTGTACATCAGCGTGGCGATCAGCACACCCACAAACCCCATGACGGAGCCGACCGACAGGTCGATGTGGCGTGCGACGATGACCAGCACCACCACCGTGGCCACGATGCCGACCACCGCGGTCTGCTGGGCAATGTTGTAGAGATTCTCGGGCGACAGGAACAGGCCGCCGGAGAGGATGTTGAACACGATGGCCGTGGCCACCAGGACCACCCCCATCAGCACCAGCCGCCAATCGATGGCCAACTGCCTGAGGGCATTGGGAACAGGACTCACAAGCGCACTCCACCAGAAACAAAAAAGGACCGCAGGCTAGTGTTCTGTCCCGCAAATAGATGCCAAAAATAAAGCCGATGGATTTCGCGCCAGGGCAAGGCGCAAACCGCAGCGATAGCCGTAGCTATCGCGAGGATTTGCAACGCGGCTCTGGCGTGAAAGACGCGGTTTTATTGGCATCTATTTGCGGGACAGGACACTATGGGCGGCTCACGGTCCGGGAGCCTTCAGCCGTCAGGCAGGCAACGCCATCATTTGCACGCCTCGGGCCCCTTGGCGGCGTCCACGCCCTTGCACAGGTCGCTCTTCTTGATCCAGCCCGCCTTGACTACGAGATCCAGGTTTTTTGCCGTGATCGGCACGGGCTTGAGGAACTGCGCCTGCAAGGACACCTTCTTCTCACCCCCGTTCCAGGCCTGCGCGCCGGCAATCTTCTGGCCCTTGGCCAGGGAGACAGCGGCCGATGCGGCATCGCGGCCCAGGTCGCGTGCATCCTTCCAGACCGACACCGTCTGCGAGCCCTGGGCCACGCGGTTGAGCGCTGCGTGGTCGCCGTCCTGGCCCGACACCGGAATGCCCTTGATGCCCTTGGCCGTCAGCGCCGCCACCACGCCACCGGCGGTGCCGTCGTTGGAGGCCACCACGGCATCGATCTTGCCGCCGGTCTTGGTGATGATCTGCTCCATGTTCTTTTGCGCCACCTCGGGTTTCCAGCCCTCGGTGTATTCCTCGCCAACGATCTTGATGTCGCCCTTGGTGATGGCCGCCTCGATCACTTCCTGCTGCCCGGCGCGCAGAAAGTTAGCGTTCGGGTCGGTGGGCGAGCCCTTGACCATCACGTAATTGCCCTTGGGCCTGGCTTCGAACACCGCGCGCGCCTGCATGCGGCCCACCTCGACGTTGTCGAAGGTGATGTAGAACACCCCGGCCGCCTCGATCAGGCGGTCATACGCCACCACCGGGATCTTCTGCTGCGCGGCCTTGTTGACGGCCGGCAGGATCGCGTCCTTGTCCATCGCAAGCACGATCAGCACCTTGGCGCCTTTGGCGATCAGCGAATCCACGTCGGAGAGCTGCTTTTCCGGTGATCCGCCCGCATCCGCGCTGATGTAGCTTGCACCCAGCTTGGCCAGTTGGTCCTTGATGGCCTTCTCGTCGGTCTTCCAGCGCTCTTCCTGGAAGTTGGACCAGCTCACGCCCACGACCTGGGCAAAAGCGCCAGCGCTGGCCAAGCCAAGCGCCAGGGCCGTCAATGTTGTCTTCAGTTTCATCTTTGTCTCCGTGATTGGCCTCGTGCGGGCCTTGGTTGCTGAATCTGGCGTTCATGCTTGTCGTGCCGCCTGCCCTCCCGCAGGACCTGTGCGCCCAGCTTGCCCAGGCCGCCTCTTCAGGACATGAAGTCATTTAGTGCGGACGACGAACAAATTATGAAAGCCCCAGTTTGTGCAATACATCGGGACAAACCCGACATAGTTTGACCAACAAACTTATAACGAGTTGACGGGTGGCCCAGGGAAAGGCCTTTCAGGATTGCCCTACCCGGGCGCAGCAAGTTCGTGCAGGGGGATCAAAGATGGGTGGTCACACCCGCCGAGAATGCGGGGCTGGCACTTCGACCTGTTCAGGGGACCACGGGTGCTGGGCAACCGGCGTGGCCCAGGGCCGCCTTGCGGCCCGGTTCTTCATCGAAGGCAACCAGGACGGCCGATTGGCCGGGATTCACCCGGCGAAGCGCAATCCGGCATCCCGAGCCGGCCGCGCATGCTCCTCGCGCCGCAGGAGACCCGCACCACGGCACCCAGCCGCAACTGGATTGGGGGCAGCTCAGGCCGCCTGCGGCAGGTAGCTGGGCCGGGGCGCCGTCAGCCCGATCTTGACGTGCTGGGTGAGCTCGTCGGCCAGCACTTCGTCCAGACCCGATTCCAGGCCGTTCAGCGCGCGCTTGACGATCTGCTCGGGGCTGGTCTTGGGTACCTCGAAGCCGCGCGTGAGGTCGGTATCGACATAGGCCATGTGCAGGCCCAGTACCTGCGTCTTATGCCCCGCCAGCTCGTTGCGCAGGGCATTGGTCAGCGACCAGGCCGCCGATTTGCTGGCCGAGTAGGCCGCCAGCTCGCCGCCATTGACCCAGGACGCGACCGACAGCACATTGAGCAAGGCACCGCCGCCGTTGGCCGCAAGAATGGGAGCGAAGGCCTGGCTCACGCGCAGCACGCCGAAGAAGTTGGTTTCGAAGATGCGCCGCGAGACCTCTTCGCTGTCGGGCGCCAGAAAGCCCCCGGGCTGGGCGATGCCGGCGTTGTTGATGACCAGGGTGACGTCCTGCGCCAGCGCTGCGGCTGCAGCCACCTCGCCCGGGTGGTTGACGTCCAGCCGCAGGGCCTGCACGCCCGCCTGGGGGGTGATGCTGGCAGGATCGCGCGCACCGGCATACACCTTGCGCGCACCGCGGGCAAGCAGCTCACGGGCAAAGGCCAGGCCGATGCCGCGATTGGCACCGGTGATGAGGACGACGGCATTTTCGATTTTCATGGGAACTCCGGGGATGGATGTGGAACGACTCACTTGAGCTGGATGACGACCTTGCCTTTGGCTCGGCCGGATTCGACATACGCCAGTGCCTCGTTGGTGGCGTCGAACGGGAACACCTTGTCGATCACCGGGCGGATGGTTCCGGTCTCGATGAGGCGGGTGATCTCCCGCAGTTGCCCGCCATCGGCCCGCATGAAGAGGAAGGAATAGTCGACGCCCAGGCCTTTCGCCCGCCGCCGCACGCCTGCGCTGATCAAGCGCAGCAGCAGCCGCACGATGCCGGTCGCCTTGCTGCCCTTGGCGAATGCCGGGTCCGGCGGGCCGGAGATCGAAATCAGCTTGCCGCCGGGCCTGAGCACGCGCAGGGATTTTTCGAGCGCCTTGCCGTCCTGGCTGTGCAGAACGAGGTCATAGCCGCGCAGCAGGGCTTCAAAGTCCTGCGTGCGGTAGTCGATGGCGAGGTCGGCGCCCAGCTTGTGCATGGCCTGTGCACTGGCTGCGCCGGCGGTGGTCGCAACGCTGGCGCCCAGGTGTTTGGCCAACTGGATGGCGAAGGTGCCCACACCCCCGGAGCCCGCCTGGATGAAGACCTTCTGCCCGCGCTGGAGCCCGCCCCGCTCCACCAGGGCCTGCCATGCCGTGAGCCCCACCAGGGGGATGGAAGCGGCCTCCACCATGGACAGGCCTGCCGGCTTGGGTGCCACTGAAGATTCCTTGACCGGCACGAATTCGGCGAAGCTGCCGATGCGGAAATCATCGGCCCGGGCATAGACCTCGTCGCCGATCTTGAACTGGCTCACCTGCGGGCCGACCTCCACCACCACCCCGGCCACGTCGTGGCCCAGGACCAGCGGCAGGCGGTAGGGCAGGATGGGCTTGAACTCCCCATTGCGGATCTTGGCGTCGAGCAGGTTCACCCCCGCCGCATGCACCTCCACCAGCACCTCGTCGGCGCGCAGTTCCGGCCGGGGCAGGTCGGCCAGGCGCAAGGCGCGCTGTTTGCCGTAGCGCTCAAGAACGAAGGCTTTCATGGTGTCTCCTTGCGGGTTGGCATATTTAGAATGACGATCATCATATTAAATGGCAAAAAAAGGCGCACGGCCTGCATGTGCGGTTCAGGGCGCGGAAGGCGCCAGGTGCTTGAGCGCTGCTTCGCGCAGGCCGTCCGACAGCGCGGGCTCGTCCACCGCGCGCGCCAGCAGCAAGGCCCCGACCATGGTGGCCACGGTGACCAGCGCACGCTCGTGGGCGGCAGGCTGCCCCCAGTCCGGTGACTGGCGGGCGATCAGATCGACCACTTCCTTGATGTGCCGGGTGGCGACCCGCCGCACCTCGGGCGCCTGGCGCACCGTTTCGGAACCCAGCGCGGCCAGGGGGCACCCGAGCTCCACCTGCTCCACATGCTCTCGGGAAAGATAGCTGCCGAGCATGGAAGCCAAGGCAATGCCGGGCGGCACGCTGGCCACCACGTCGGCGGCAGCGGCAGCGGACTCCGCGCATGCCTTCGCCGCCGCTTCGGCCAGCATGGCCTCGCGGGAATCAAAGTGCGCGTAGAAGGCGCCATGCGTGAGGCCCGCCTCCTTCATGATGTCCGCGACCCCCATGCCGTCGTAGCCACTGCGGCGAATGGCGCGGGCCGCCACGGACACGATGCGCTCGTGCGTGGCCTCCTTGGCAGCGCTTCTGGCAGTGGTCTTGCTATTTCGCATGATAAGTATCATACAACTTTAGCGCGCAGCGTGCACGGCGGCCTGCCCCCACATGCGGACCAAGAGGCGCCTGTTCGCCATGAGTACCTGCCTGACGCCCTGGGACCTGCACCTGTCATCATGGCCATCGTGCACTGGGGCGACGTGCACATGGCAGGCAAGGCCGGCCGCCCTGGCCGCCCGTACGGCCGGCGCGAACAAGGCCATTGCCTTTGGCTACGGCGGCGACACCTGCATTCTGGTGAACGACGCCACGGCGGTGCTGGGCAGCCAGGATGGCCTGGTCCGGTTGAATGGGGTGCCGGTGGTGCGGGATGGGGATTGGTCGGTGGTGTAGAGAGCACTGCAACGTGCGGACTGCATCCGTGCAGTACATCACACTCATCCGGGCTAGCGATCGCCCAGATGGCGCTTCTGGGCATAGCATGGCCGCAGTTGAAACATTTGCAACAGGTGCCGGCATGAACACCCCTTGGCCTCCCAACATCGAACTGCATGGTTCCGTCTACATGGTGAGGCCCGTCACTTTGCGGCAGCGCGCGCCGGTGCCCCACAGCATCTTCATCTTCGACGAAGAAGGCTCCCCGGTCCTCACCGTGCGGGGGCCCTGGGCCAGCTACCCGGAGGCACTCGAAGTCGCCGACGGCCAGCTGCGGCGGCATGTGTCCCCGCCCCCTGCGGACGTGTTCGGCGGACATTGATCAGGCACTGAAAAAAGAGTGCAAACTCGCCGCATGTCCAGCAGCAGTGCCAGGGGGTGGCGATGGGTTACAGGGTTTCTTGGATCAGCGTGGCAGCGAAGGCCGGTACAGACGTTCTTGCCGAGCTGGGTTTGACCGACAGTGCACAGCCTGTGCAGCCAGGTACCGTGCCCCTGGCGGGCGCACATTTGGCCAACGGCACGTACGTCATCGTGTTCAGCGAGTTCTTTCATCCGATGATCGACCCGCTGTTGATGAAAGTCCTGTCGCTGAACTGCATCGTCGTCGGGTGCGCCGAGGACGAGAGCACCAACGCCTCGATGGCGTTTCTCTGCCGCGATGGGGCGCGGGTGTGGACGGTCTCCCATGTCTTGTCGGAGGGCGGCGACCACCTCGGCATCGAAGGCGTTGCGCCCAGGGCGCTGGCGCCCTTGCTGCAGGCAGCGCTCCAATCGCGTGCGGAGCACGGCCACGATGCTGTCTTCGGCGTCCCTGCAGCGCTTGCTGAAGAGGTGTGCGGTTTTCGGCACGGTGGGCGGCAAAACGGGCCTGCGCCCGTGTTCACACGGCTCGACCGGAAATTCGCGGACATCGATGCCACACTGGGCGAACTGGTGCGCGCTGCGGCGGCTGTGCTGCAGGCCGCAGGCTACGTGCAAGAGGACGCCAGCCGCCCCGGTCTTTTCACCAAGACCACCGAGCATGAACGGATCCAGGTGTACCTGCGCCACTCGACGACGCCGGAAATAGGAGTCATGTACTTCGACGTGCGCGCCGAAGTGTGCAACCGGTATGTAGACGGACTGATGCACCAGGCGGTGCCGCAGCTGCACGCCACGCAGACGGCGGTGCTGCGCTGGTCAGGCGCATTGGATGGGGACAGTGCACTGACAACCCCCGCCGACGTGGCCGCATGCCGATCACAACTCCAGAGCGCGTTCTCGCCGTGGCTGGCCCGGCTGCACGACCTGGTGGCGCTGGAGGCGCTGGTCAACGGCCACCCACCCTCTGGCAGCGCGATGGGAGAGGCCACGCAATGCCATTTCGATGGCGACACCGGCTACTCCCGGCTGATCCTGGCGTACCTTGCATCCAACCCGCGCTTCGAGGACATGGTGGTGCAAACCGAGCGCGCCCTGTCGCGTGGCAAGCCTGACCCGAAAAGTGACCTGAACAAGGTCTGCAACCACTTGCGAGCGCACGCCAAGCCAGTTTCACGGGCGACCGTGCGCTGAGTCAGTCCCTGGCCGTCTCATCACACATGCCGCTTGGCCGGCGCAGGCCCAGGCGGCGCCACCGGCTCGGCATCGGCCCGCTCGTGCAGCGCGTCAATCACATGGCAGTGCCCGTCGGTGCCATCGCAGCGGCGGCGCAGGGCGATCAGGTCGCGCTCCAGCGTCTTCAGCTCCTGCAGGCGAATGCGCACGTGCGTGAGGTGCTCGTCCAGCGTGTCGCAGGCCGTGTGGTCGGCACCGGCGGCCGAGCGGTCCAGTGCCAGCAGGGTGCGTACCTCGCCCAGCGACATGTCCATGGCCCGGCACAGGCGGATGAAGCGCAGCTGGTGGATGTCGGCATCGCTGTAGAGGCGGTAGCTGCTCTCGCTGCGCGGGCCGGGCGCAAGCAAGGCCTCTTTCTCGTAGTAGCGGATGTTGGCGGTGGAGACGCCCGAGCGCTGGGCGGCCTCGCCGATGCGTAACCTTGCTGTGTCTGCTGGCATGCGCTTGACCTTCAAGTGACTTCAAGGATTCCAATCATGGCATGGCGGATCGCAATCCGCCCCCGCAAAGGAAAAAAGCCATGACAGAAACCAGCCGATCCACCATATCCCAAGGCCCGCCGGAGCCAGGGTCCCCAACGCCCGTGGCCCTGCCCATGCCCAAGGTGGGCACTGCGCGCCGCGCGCCCCAGATCAATGTCTCTTGCTGCACCCCTGGCAGCAGTTGCGCTGACGATGCGGCACCGGCCAAGGCCCCTGCCGCGCCGCACGGCCACGAAGGCCATGATCACAAGGCGCATGCCGACCACGAAGAGCATGGTGGTGACCATGAAGGCCACGACCACGGCGCCCTGCCCGGCTGGGGCCGCATTGGCGCGGCGCTGGTGGCGGCCACCGGGGCCGAGCTGGCCCACCTGCTCGGCCCCGATACGCCCATCTGGCACGGCGCGGGCATGGCGCTGGCGGCTGCGGCCATCCTGCTGGCGGGCCTGGGGGTGTACAAGAGCGGCATGCGCTCGCTGCTGCGCGGACAACTGGGCATCAGTGCGCTGATGGCGGTGGCGGTCACGGGCGCCTTCGCCATCGGCCAGTGGCCCGAAGCGGCGATGGTGATGGCCCTGTATGCCCTGGCCGAGCGCATCGAGGAAGGGGCCGCAGGCCGCGCGCGCAACGCCATCGGCTCGCTGCTGGCGCTGAGCCCGGAGCAGGCCGACGTGCGGCAGCCCGATGGCCAATGGCGCAGTGTGCCCGCAGCCGAGGTGGCGCTGGGCGACACGGTGCGCGTGCGCCCCGGCGGCCGGGTGCCGCTGGACGGCACGGTGACCACCGGGCGCGGCGCGGTGGACGAGTCCAGCGTCACTGGCGAGAGCCTGGCCGTGGACAAGGCCCCCGGCGACCGCCTGTACGCGGGCACGCTGAACGCCCAGGCCGAGCTGCTGATGCAGGTGACCTCGGCCGCAGGCAACACCACACTGGACCGCATCATCCGCTCGGTGGAAGAAGCCCAGGCCAGCCGCGCTCCTACCCAGCGCTTCGTGGACCGCTTTGCTGCCATCTACACCCCTGCCGTCTTCGTGCTGGCCGTGGTGGTGGCCGTGGGCGCGCCACTGCTGTTGGGCTGGGGCTGGCTCGACGCCATCTACCGCGCGCTGGTGTTGCTGGTCATTGCCTGCCCTTGCGCGCTGGTGATCTCCACGCCGGTCACCGTGGTCAGCGGGCTGGCGGCTGCCGCGCGGCGCGGCATCCTGGTCAAGGGCGGGGCCTGGCTGGAGCAGGCGCGCGGCATCCGCGCCGTAGCCTTCGACAAGACCGGCACCATCACCGCCGGCCGCCCGGTGCTGGTGGGGCAGGCGCAGTTTGGCGGCGATGCGGCCACCGACGTGGCGCGCGCGCTGGCGGGCCGCTCGGACCACCCGGTATCCAAGGCCATCGTGGCCGGACTGGGAGAAGCGCAGACATCACTGCCTGAGGTGGAGGACTTCACGGCCCTTGCCGGGCGCGGTGTGCAGGGGCGCATTGCCGGCAGCACTTGGCACCTGGGCAACCGCCGCTCCATGCAGGAGCGCAACCTGTGGACCGACGCGGTCGAGGCCGCTGCCGCCGCGCACGAGGCGCAGGGCCGCAGCGTGACCCTGCTGGCCGACAACGGTGCCGTGCGCGCCCTGTTCGCCGTGGCCGACACGCTGCGCCCCCAGGCCGTGCAGGCCGTGGCCGACCTCAAGGCCCTGGGCATCGTGCCGGTGATGCTCACCGGCGACCACGCCGCCGCCGCCCAGGCCGCCGCGCAGGAGGCCGGCATTGCCGAGGTGCAGGCCAGCCTGCTGCCCGAGCACAAGCTGGCCGCCATCGCCGCGCTGCAGCAAAAGCACGGCATGACGGCCATGGCCGGCGACGGCATCAACGACGCCCCGGCCCTGGCCAAGGCCGATATCGGCTTTGCCATGGGTGCCGCCGGCACCGACGTGGCCATGGAGACGGCCGACGTGGTCATCATGAACGACGACCTGCGCCGCGTGGCCGAGACGGTGCGCCTGTCGCGGCGCACGCACACCGTGCTGGTGCAGAACATCACGCTCGCGCTGGGCATCAAGGCGGTGTTCTTCGGCCTGGCGCTCACGGGCCAGGCCACCATGTGGATGGCGGTGTTCGCCGACATGGGCGCCAGCCTGCTGGTGGTGGCCAACGGCCTGCGCATGCTGCGGCCCGAGCAGGGCTCTACGCCCCCCGCTGCACAGGACAACCAGGCATGAGCAGCGACGCAATCACCACCACCTCCACCTCCGATGCCGCCGTGGCCGCAGCCATGGGCATCGCCGAGATGGGGCCACCCGCCAGCACGCTGACGTGCCCAACCGGCAGCGTGCGCATCCGCCTGACCACCACCCTGCCCGCCCCTGCCGATTGGGTGGCCACACAGCTGCAGACCACGGCCCTGTTCCGCTACATCACCGCCCCGCTGCTGCAATTCGCCACCGTGCAGGGCCCCTGGCCCACGCACTGGCCCCTGGGCGACACCGAGCTGCGCTTCGCACTCTTTGGCCTGCTGCCCATGGGCCGGCAGACTGCACGCATCAGCCTGCACCCCTGCGACGGAATCCCCGGCGCCTGGCCCCTGCTGCGTGACAACGGCACCGGCCAGCTCATGCGCGTGTGGGACCACCGCATCACGGTGCACAGCTTGCCGGGGACCCCTGGGCGCACCTGCTACACCGACGAGGTCTTCGTGCGGGCACGCTACCTGCCGTGGGTGATGACGCCAATCAGCGCCGCCTTTGCCTGGGTGTTCTATCGCCATCGGCAGCGCAGGTGGCTGAAACTGGCGCTGCGCCAGCCCAGCGCGCAAGGCCCCGGGGCATGCGCATGAGCGGCCACCCACCCCAGGCGCCCGCGCTGCAGCGCCAGGCGTTCGACCATCTCCTGGCCCGCTTCGACGCCAGCGCAGGCGAGCCGCCGGCCACGCGCTGGCCCTGGCTGGAAGCAGCCCACGTGCTGGGCCAGACGCGGCTGGGCCTGCACTGGCGCTCGCACACCGCGATGCTGCGCTACGCTCTGCAGTTGCACGACGGGAAAGAGGTGCTCGGCCAGCTGCTGCGCTTGGCGCTGGTGCCGCTGGGGCACCTGCTGCAGCGCCTGCCCCTGGGCAACATCGGGCGGGCGCATGTGTCGACGCTCAGTCCGATGGCGACCTCTGCGGACACCGCCGATCGAATCAATGCAGCCTTGCGGGCCATGCGATCACCCGATCTTTAGCCCAATTTTCTTGAACCCTGGCGTCTTGATGCCTGAAAGCGGACTTCGGGCGGCCTCGGGAATGAGCCTCTTATGCAATGAGGTTGCCGACAGTGATGGTGCCGACAGTTCCTGTCAACTGGACGAAGAAGTCGGTGTCATCGAACTGGCTGGTGTCCGAGCCCGTGTTCTGGAACAGGTAGGTGCCTGCGGCCGAGCCGCCCGAGATCGTGATGAAGAAAGCCTGATCGGAGCTGTTGAGAAGCGCAGTCAGATCGGCTTCGATAGCGGTCAGGTAAGCGCCGGTGTTGAGATTGACAAACGTCCTTGACGAGAGGGTTGCGGCATTCACGCCGGTCTTGAAATAGTCAGTCCCGGTGGCATTGAAGTTGCCCACGACGTCGACCTGCGTCCGGTTCGACATGTTGGCGCCTGTGGCTATCAACGTCTCCGACCCGGAGCCTGAAGATTGCAGATTGATCACATCGACCGCAGCTCCACCCGTGACCGTTGTGGCGGCAGAGCTGGAGCCCAGGAGGTTCAAGGTCTGCCCGCCAGTCCCGAGGGTGATCGTGTTGTCACCGGTGCTCTTGGTGTAGTTGAGGGTGACACCCGCACCGTTGAGGTTGATGACACTCGCAGTACCGATGCTGCCTGCGATGTTGATGATCTCGATACTGGCGACCTTGGTGCTCAGGTCGATGTTCTGGGTGGTGGTGGCGCCGATGTTCAGGGTGTCGGTGCCGTTGCCGCCATCAACCGTCGTCAGGAAGTTGATGATCTGGTTGGTCGTGAAATTGAAGGTATCCGAACCGGTGCCACCAATCACGCTCACGGCGACATTGGCCGACGTGAAGTTGTTGGTGCCGTTGGCAAGGTTGTACTTTTCAATCGTGCTGAAAGCGTTGAAGGTGCCGGCGGTGGTCAGGTTCAGGGTTTCGGTGCCTGCCGCATTGACGGTGCCGGTGAACTGCGACATCTGTGCGATCGTGGCGGTGATGTTGGCATTGTTGGTCACCGTCAGGTTCTCGAAGCCGGTGATGGCGGCATTGCTCAGGTCCGGCACGGAGGAAAAGAACGCCAGGCTGTCGGTGCCCGTGCCCGCAGTGTAGGTGCCCAGGATGGTGACGCCGTTCAGGGCCAGCGAGTTGTTGCCATTGCCCAGTGCTGCCGTGCTGGAGACGGTGGCATTGATGGTGACATTGTCGTTGCCGGAGCCGCCGGTGTAGTTGACGCCCGCCGTTGCGGAGTTCATGTTGACCGTGTTGGTGCCCGTGGCGCTGCCCTTGACGGTGGCCGTGCCGGTCAGGGCGCTGGCCGTCCAGGTGAAGCCGCCCAGGGTGATGCCACTGGCATCCACCGTGGTCAGCGAGGTGCTGCTGGACGACAGGGTCAAACCGGCGTTGCCGCTGACGTTGAAGGTTTTGACCGAGTTGCCCAGCCAGGTCATGTTGTTGTTGAAAACACCAGTGGGTGTGGCCTGGGTGTCTTTGACACTGATATTCACGGTCTCGACACCGCTGGCCGTGATCCCCGTGGTGGCGAACGCTACGCCGGAGGTGCTGCCGTCGGTGAGCGTGAGGTTGATGACGTCATTGACCCCGCCGACAAACGCCGCATTGGAAATGGTGAACGCGGTGCCGGCGCCCGTCAGCGTGATCTTGCCGTTGCTTGGCAGATTGCTCAGTGTGAGACCGTTCGCGCCGGAGAAAGTCACATCGCTGTAGTTGCCCAGGGTCTGCAGGTCGATGGTCTGGCTGGTCGCGCTGGTGAGGACCAGCTTCTCGAAACCCGTGACCCTGCTGGCAAAGGCGCCGCTGCCGGAGGCGGTTGCGGCATAGGCTGCCGCCAGGACGATGGTGTCGGTGCCGGAGCCGCCCTTGACCGTGATGGGGAACAGGGCCGTGTTCGGCATGAAGGTGTCATCGCCCGTCCCGCCATTGATGGTGGTGAAGCCCGCCGAGGTGTTGTAGGTGATGGTGTTGGTGCCATCGGCCAGGTTCAGTACCTTGATGCCACTGATGGTGCCGCCGGTGCTGCCGTTGTTGATGGTGACCGTGCCGGCGGTGGTCAGGGTGAGGACATCGTTTTCCGAGGCATCGCCGGTGATGGTCGTCCCGTTGAGGGCTGGAATGGTGGACTTGAACACGTCCGTGGCCCCGACCAGCCCGCTGAATGTACCGCCCGCGGTGGTCGTGATGGTGCGATCGAGGATGGGTTCGAGAATCCCCGCCAGTTCTGCCGTGGACTTCAGCCGCAGGTACTCGTACGGCGTACCGACGGACCAGTTGGCGTCGTACGTGAAGCCCATGCGCTCGGCCAGCTGCCGGTAGGTGTACTCCGCCTGCTCGGGCCGGGCCCCGCGCGCGCTGTACAGCTGCAGGTTGCGCAGCAGGTAGTCCTTGTCCTGGTACATCCGCACCAAGGCATTCTCCGCCGCCTCCAAGGGGTTGCTGCTCTGCATGATGACCGCCCAGTCCCGCGTATCCAGGTTGCTCCCTACATTGCCATACAGCGTCAGGATGGCGCGCGTGATCAGTTGCGGCCCGGCTAGACCTGTCATGGAAGATCCAAGAAGTTCAGCAATGGAAGGAGTGGTCATGACTTATAAAAATGGGAAGCGGGTAAAACACAACTTCCCGACAGCCTCGTTGGCCGACGGCTGTCTGGCAAGGATGCGCATGCAATGACACATTCAGAAAATTGTTCTTCGGGTAAAAATGTCGTTGCGAAAGCAAAAAATTGCAGCAGTCAAATATCTTACGGCAGTACGTACCAAGCACCAATTTCTGTTTTGCACGCGAACACTGACACTGGTGCCCAGTCCTTCCAAATGCCCTTTGCCCCCCGCACCGGCTTCGCCGACACCTGGATGGGTTGCATTCTTACAGCGGCGCATGGCCGCAAGGTTCATCCTTGCTTCACCGCACGTTTCGCGGTGCCAACCAACGACAGAAAGCGAACCATGAACAAAGACCAAGTTGCAGGCCACGCCACCGATCTGAAGGGCCAGGTCAAAGAAGCCGCAGGCAAGCTCGTGGGCAGCGAAAAGCTGCAGGGCGAAGGCTTGGCCGACCAGGCCGTGGGCAAGACCCAAGCCAAGGTGGGTGACGCCAAGGAAGCAGTGAAGAAGGCCATCGACAAGGCTTGAATGTGCGCTGCACAGAACAAGCGGCTTCGGCCGCTTTTTTTGCGCCTGGGCTACTGCTCCGCGGGTCCTCAGCTTGCCGGGCCTTGGGCAGCTTCAGAGGCTGCTGCAGTGGGCAATGGCGCCTGGTGCTTCTCGCGCAGCACTGCATTGACTTCGGCTCCAAAGATCAGCGTGGTGGCGCTGATGTACAGGAACACCAGGGTCGCCACCACGCCCGCGAAGCTGCCATAGACCAGGGCGAGCTTGCCGGCGCTGCGCAGCGAGTACGACAGCGTGGCGGCGGCCAGCGCCCACAGCACGGCGCCCACCAGGGCGCCCGGCAGCACTGTGCCGATGCGTTGGGGAATGTCGGGCAACCAGCCGTACAGCAGCGCGTAGAGCATCGTGAGGGTGATGCAGGCCGCACCATAGCGCACGCTGTCGTACAGCCAGACCACCTCGTTCGCCCCCTCCACACTGGATACCACGAACTGCCAGATGCGCGGCATGATGATGACGGAGCTGAAGGTCACCAGCACGCCAAAGCCCACGATCACCGTGAACAGCGTGACCTTGATGCGCGCCTTCCAGAACGGCAGGCCGCGCGTGATGCCGTATGAGCGGTTCAGCGCCGAGCGAACGGCCTGCATGCCGGACGAGCCCGTCCACAGCGTCACGATCAGGCCGACGGTCAGCAGCGCCTGGTTGCGCTGGGCCAGCACCTGCTGGATCACCGGCTGCATGGCCTCACGCACCACCTGCGGTGCGTAGCCCATCACCCGCTCGGCCAGCGCCGCCGCGTCTCCCGGCTGGCCGAAATAGCCGGCAGCGGCGGACAGCAGGATCAACAGCGGGAACATGGCCAGCACCGACGAGAACGCGAGGCTGCCGGCCTGGTTGGCACTCTGGTGCAGCACATAGTTGCGCACCGCCAGGATCACAACCCCCAACACCGGCATGCGGATGAACGCCTCGCCCAGACGCCGCAAATCCTGCATGGCCGTCGTCACCAAGAAGCAGCCAGGCGCATCATGGGCGAAGCTGCCCCTCGATGGAGTCGTCCAGCGTCTTGCCGATGGCAGCGCCGATCACCATCTTGGTGGCCGCCACCAGGCCCCCGTGCTTGTTGTCCCAGTAGTAGCCGGATGCGGGCACGACCTGGATCACCGTGATGCGCGGGTCGTCCTTGCCCTCGGTGAACCAGGTCTTCATGACCGGGTTCCACAGTTCGCCGATCAAGGCCTTGTCGCGGTGGATGGTGGCGGTGCCTTCCAGCACCAGAAAGCCTGAGTGCTTGGCGCCTTGCAGAAAGATGCGCACCTGCGGGTCGGCCTCGATCTCGCGGTTCTTGTGGCTGTCGGACGCGCTGAGGAACCACAGGTGGCCGGCCTCGTCCGCCTTCTCGATGCTCATGGGCCGCGTGCCCTGGGTTTCGCCATCGGGGGCATTGGTGCAAAAGAAGCAGGAGCCAGCGTCCTGCGCCATGTCCTGGATGCGCCTGGCAGCATCGTCGCCTGCGAGGTGCTTGTGCGTCTCTTCTGCCTGGTTGTTGTTGATCGAGTCCACGGGTCTCTCCGGTTGATGGATGGCACCAGAGATTGGACCTGCGGCCCGCGCGAGCCCTTGTAGGAGGCGACCAACGCGCTGCGCCATCCATTGCGACGCGCGTGGCGTCAACAGGGACTTGTGTAGGAGGACAGCGCGTCCGCCCGGCCCCTCGCTCCCGTGTGTGTCCAATCTGGTTAGAGTGAAACGAACCGCACGCCGCGTGCCCAAGGTGAGCGGCGCACCGTTTGAACGAAAGGCAAAAAAATGAAGATGCTTCACATCGCAACCGTCTGCGTTCTCCTCGCCGGATGCCAAGCAGGCCCCCCGGTACAGCGCAGCGCCGCAGACGACCCCAGCGCCATTTGCTTTGCCGGGATGGACAAGCACAGCGCGCTGGCAGCGCTCAGGCCCCGGATTGGAAGCGCTGCCAATGCACAGACAGCGACGCCAGACCTGCTGACCAGCACCGCCATCCCCACCGCCGACGAGAAGCAGGCCATCCAGTCCTGGGCGGGCCTGCGCCGAGAGTGCGTGAACGCCGGGGCAGAGTTCCGGCTGAAGAATGCCCCGCCTGCATACGCCGACCTGGTGGAGGAAGAGAACGCGCGCTTCACCGTGCTGCTCTCGCAGCTGTATGCGGGCCAAGCGGGCTATGGCCAGTTTCTCACCGAACGGATTGCGCTCGACAACGAGATGAAGAGCCGGCGCAACAACGCGCGCGGAGAACACGAGCGCGCCAACGCGCCCATCCGCCAGGAAGAGGCAGCCCGCAGGCGGGCAGAGCTGACCAGCGCACTGGCCGTGCTGCAACTGGCCCCTGCACCGCCAGGCAAGAACTGACCGACTGGGGTACGGGCAGGCCCCGACCGCGGTGGGCTCTCAGGATTCCGCAGTGAAGCCGATGGACTTGACGATAGGCCCCCAGCGCTCCCCGTCGGCCTTGAGGAGCGCCGCCAGTTCGGCCGGCGTGGACGAGCGGGCTTCGAGACCCATGGCCGCCAGTCCGGCGACCACGTCCTTGTCGGCCAGTGCGGTGCGGATGGCGGCATTGGCCTTGGTCACCACGTCGGCCGGCGCCTTGCCGGGCAGGAAGAAGCCGAACCATTCGTTGTAGGCCATGTCCTTGAAGCCCTGCTCGATCAGCGTGCTGACACCCGGCATGAACTTGTTGCGCGTGGCGCCCGAGGTGGCCAACACGCGGATCTTGCCCCCTTGCAGGTGCGGCAAGAACTCACCCACAGGTGCCGATACGGCGGCGATCTGCCCGCCCAGCAGGTCCAGGATGGCCGGCTGCGAGCCGCGAAAGCCGACGTGGCGCATGTCGACCTTGCCGGCGCGGCTGATCAGCTCGCCCACGAAGTGCGGCACCGAGCCCGGTGCGGGCGAGCCGAAGTTGGCGCCCGTGGGGTTGGCCTTGCACCATTCGAGGAACTCGGGCACCGTTTTCACCGCGGCGGGCACCTGCGGGCCCACGGCAAAGCCCATGTCGAACACCACGCCCAGCGAGACGGGCGTCACGTCGGCCACGGGGTCATAGGGCAGCTTCTTGTAGGTGTGGGGGTAGATGCCCAGCATGGACATGGGCGTCACCAGCCAGGTGGCACCGTCCGCCGGGGCGGCCTTGAGCGTGGTGATGGCGATCTGCCCGCCCGCGCCGGTCTTGTTCTCCACCACGGCCGACTTGGCGTAGCCGCCGGTGATCTGGGTGGCCACGCGGCGGGCCAGGGTATCTACCGTGCCACCGGCGGCAAAGCCGGCGAGGATCTTCACGGTGTCGAGCGCCTGGGCCTGGGCCAGGAAGGGCATGCTGCCAGCGGCGCCGGCCAGGGCCCATTGCAGGGCGTCGCGGCGCGACAGGGATGTGGAAAGGGCCATGGTCTGTCTCCTCGTTGTTGTGAAATGCCTGCGGCACGGCGGTGGTGCCGGGCCTCGGGGTTCGTAGTTTACGGCTGCGCCTGCACCAGGTCACCGAGTTTCAGGCCCGCCCGGCGCACCGCCGCCCAGAACAGCTTGGCATACAGATCGTTGTCCGGGTCGGTCAGCCCCACATCGCGCGACGATACCTCCAGCGCCTGGGCCGGAATCGGGGTGTTGGCCCCGGCCATGGAATCGGCCAGCACCTGCACCTCGCAGGCGCGCTGCAGCACGTAGTTGAAGTAGAAGGCCTCGGGCAGGCTCCGGCCCGTCACTAGCAGACCATGGTTGCGCAGAATGAGGCAGTTGCTGGCGCCCAGGCTCTGTACCAGTCGGTCCTGCTCGCCCGGGTGCACAGTGATGCCCTCGAAGGCGTGGTAGGACACGTTGCCGCTCAGGAACGCCGCATAGAAGTTGTTGAACTTGAGGCCCTCCTCCTTGCACGACACCGCGACGCCCGCCGTATGGTGGGTGTGCATGATGCAATGCGCGTCCTCGCGTGCCGCGTGGATCGCGCTGTGTATCACGAAGCCTGCGCGGTTCACGGGATAGTCCGCAGCCCCGACCGGGTTGCCTTGCAGGTCGATTTTGAGCAGGTTGTTCGCCGTCACCTCACCGTAGTGCAGCCCGAACGGATTGATGAGGTAGTGGGCTGCATGCGAAGGCACACTCAGCGTGATGTGGTTGAAGATCTCCTCGCTCCACCCCCTGGCGTGGAAGACGCGGTAGCACGCCGCCAGTTGCACGCGCAGGCGCCACTCCTCGGGCTCCATGCCTGCAGGGCGAACAGCAGCCAGGTCTCGCTCATCGAACATCGTCATTTCCTTTCTCAGACGCTTTCCAGCGTGATTGTCTTGGATGCACCCATGGCAATCCGCTTTTGCCACTCCGCCGGCCCGGTGATGTGGGCACTCGTGCCCCCCGCATCCACCGCCACCGTCACCGGCATGTCCACCACGTCGAACTCGTAAATCGCTTCCATCCCCAGGTCCGCAAAGCCCAGCACCTTGGCGGTCTTGATGGCCTTGCTCACCAGGTAGGCGGCGCCGCCCACGGCCATCAGGTAAGCACTCTGGTGCTTCTTGATCGCCTCGATGGCCACCGGGCCGCGTTCGGACTTGCCGATCATGGCGATCAGGCCGGTCTCGGCCAGCATCATCTCGGTAAAACCGTCCATGCGCGTGGCGGTGGTCGGGCCGGCGGGGCCCACGGCCTCGTCGCGCACCGGGTCCACCGGGCCCACGTAGTAGATCACGCGGTTGGTGAAGTCCACAGGCAGCTTCTCGCCCTTGGCCAGCATGTCCTTGATGCGCTTGTGCGCTGCGTCGCGGCCGGTGAGCATCTTGCCGTTGAGCAGCAGGGTGTCGCCGGGCTTCCAACTGGCCACTTCTTCCTTGGTCAGGGTGTCCAGGTTGACCTTCTTGCTCTTGTTGTAGTCGGGTGCCCAGTTCACGTTGGGCCACAGGTCCAGCGAGGGCGGGGTCATGTACACCGGGCCCGAGCCATCCATCACGAAGTGCGCATGGCGCGTGGCCGCGCAGTTGGGGATCATGGCCACAGGCTTGCTGGCCGCGTGCGTGGGGTACATCTTGATCTTCACGTCCAGCACCGTGGTCAGGCCGCCCAGGCCCTGTGCACCAATACCGAGGGCGTTGACCCTGTGGTACAGCTCCAGGCGCATTTCCTCGACCTTGTCGAGCTTCTCGCCGCGCGAGGACTTGGCCTGCAGCTCGTACATATCGAGGTCGTCCATCAGGCTTTCCTTGGCCAGCAGCACCGCCTTCTCGGCCGTGCCGCCGATGCCGATGCCGAGCATGCCCGGTGGGCACCAGCCGGCGCCCATGGTGGGCACGGTCTTGAGCACCCAGTCGATGACGCTGTCGCCGGGGTTGAGCATGATCATCTTGCTCTTGTTCTCGCTGCCGCCACCCTTGGCCGCGACGGTGATGTCCAGACTGGCGCCGGGCACGATCTGCGCGAAGATCACTGCAGGCGTGTTGTCCTTGGTGTTCTTGCGGTCGAACTCGGGGTCGGCCACCACGCTGGCGCGCAGGGTGTTGTCGGGGTGGTTGTAGCCACGGCGCACGCCTTCGTTGATGGCGTCTTCCAGACCGCCGGGGAAGCCTTCCCAGCGCACGTCCATGCCCACCTTCAAAAACACGTTGACGATGCCGGTATCCTGGCAGATGGGGCGCTGGCCGGTGGCGCTCATCTTGCTGTTGGTCAGGATCTGGGCGATGGCGTCCTTGGCCGCAGCGCTCTGTTCGCGTTCGTAGGCGCGCGCCAGGTGGGCGATGTAGTCGCTGGGGTGGTAGTAGGAGATGTACTGCAGCGCAGCAGCAACGGACTCGACGAGGTCGTCGTATGGGATCGTGGTGGTGGTCACAGGCACCTCAATCGACCTTGATGCCGCGCTCGCGGATCAGCTTGCCCCAGCGCTCGCGCTCGGTGCCCACATAGGCGGCCATCTGCTGCGGGGTGCCCGGCGTGGGCTCCACGCCCATGGCCAGCAGCTTGCCCTGCACGGCCTCGGACTGGAGTGCCGCGACCAGGGCTGCATTGAAACGCTTCACGTCTTCCGGTGCGGTGGCCGTGGGCACGGTGAGGCCCTGCCACGAATAGGCATCGAAGCCGGCAAGGCCCTGCTCCGCCAGGGTCTGCAGCTCGGGCAGCACGCGCGTGCGCACGCCGGTGGTGACGCCCAGCGCCCGCAGCTTGCCTCCCGCGATGTGCGGCAGCCCGCTGGCCGAGTCGATCAGCATGCAGTCGACCTGGTTGCCCAGCAAGTCCTGCACCGCAGGCGCTGCGCCTCGGTAAGGCACATGCACGAGGTTCAGGCCCGTGCGCTCGCGCAGCAGCTCGGTCGCCAGGTGGTGGGCCGTGCCGGCACCGGGCGAGGCGTAGGTCACGCCCTGCGGGCGGGGCTTGGCCCAGGCCAGGAACTCCTTGAAGTTGCTGGCGGGCACGCCAGGCGCCACCACGAGAATCAAGGGAAAGCGCGCAATCATGCCGACCGGTGCGAGGTCCTTGGCCGCGTCATAGCTGAGCTTGTCGAAGAGCGCGGGGTTGGCGGCCAGGGTCGCGAAGTCGCCGCTGAACAGGGTGCGGCCCCGCTCGCGGGAGCGCGCCACGTAGTCGGCCGCGATGTTGGTTGCGGCGCCGGGCTTGTTGACAATGACGATGGCCTGCCCCAGCGTCTTGCCCATGGGTTCGGCGATCAGCCGGGCGACCACGTCAGAGCCTCCGCCAGCGGCATAGCCCACCACCCACTCAATCGGCCGGTTGTCGGCGCCGCTGGCGCGCGCCAGCCGGGACAGGGGCAGCAGGCCGGCAGCCGCCAGAAGGGCCCGTCGTGCACGCATTGCGGGTGTGGGGATGGTTTTCATCATGGTCTCCGTGGGTGGTTGTGTTCAGCGTGCATCCGCCTGGCTGGCGGGTTGGGCGCGTTGGAATGCGGGCAGGTCCATGCAGGCCCGTTCAATATGGAGGACACGCCCATAGGGGCGCAGGTCCACCTCGAAGCGCCGCGCATTGAACAGCTGCGGCACCAGAAAGCAGTCGACGATCGATGGCGAGGTGCCCAGCGCGTAGTCACCGACCGTGGGCACGCTCTGCAGCTCGGCCTCCATGCGGGCCAGGCCTTCGGCACACCAGTGGCGGTACCAGGTGCCGACCTCGGCCTCGGGCAGACCGAGCGGGCCACGCAGGTACTGCAGCACGCGCAGGTTGTTCAGCGGGTGGATCTCGCAGGCCACGAGCTGGGCCAGCGCGCGGGCACGGGCCTTGCCAGACTCATCCGCAGGCAACAGCGGCACGGCAGGGAACCGCGCATCGAGGTATTCGATGATGGGCTGCGACTGCTGCAGCCGCAGCCCATCGATCTCGAGCAGCGGCACCAAGCCAAAGCTCGCGATCTCACGGTAGGCCTGGCTGCTGTGCTCGCCGGCCGCCAGTTGCCAGGCCACGGGCTCCCAGGCCAGGCCCTTGAGCTCCAGCGCGATACGCACCCGAAAGGCTGCAGAGCTGCGAAAGTAGGTGTGCAGGCGCAGCTGCGCCGGTGCGCTCACGCAGGCACCCCGCCGATACGCACGGTCTGCGCGATGGCGCCAAACAGGCTGTGTCCATCCGGGTCGCGCATCTCGATGCGCACCCGGTCACCGCCACGCAGGAAGGGGGTGAGCGTGGACGCACCGCCCAGCTGCTCGCGCACCCGGCGCTCGGCCAGGCAGCTCACGCCCGCAGCGGGGTCGCGGTTGGACACCGTGCCGCTGCCGACGATGGTGCCCGCCACCAGCCGGCGCGTGCGCGCGGCATGCGCGATCAGCCGGCCGAAGTCGAAGTCCATGTCGACACCGGCATTGGGCGCGCCCAGGCGCTCGCCGTTGAGCGTGGATACCAGCGGCAGGTGCAGCTTGCCGCCGCGCCAGTGCGGGCCCAGCTCATCGGGCGTGGCGAACACCGGGGACAGGGCCGTCGCGGGCTTGGACTGCAGAAAGCCGAAACCCTTGGCGATTTCGGGCGGGACCAGGTGCCGCAGCGTGACATCGTTGGCCAGGCCGACCAGGCGCACCGCGCCGAGCGCAGCTTCTGCGCTGCAGCCCAGCGGCACGTCACCGGTGATCACCACCACTTCGGCCTCCAGGTCGATGCCAAAGGCCTCGTCGGCGGCTTCGATGGGGTCGTGCGCGCCCAGGAAGTCGTCGGACCCGCCCTGGTACATCAGCGGGTCGCGGCGCAGTTCATCGGGCGTGTCGGCGCCGCGCGCGCGCCGCACCAGCTCCACATGGTTCAGGTAGGCCGATGCATCGAGCCACTGGTAGGCGCGCGGCAGCGGCGCCGCGCAGGCCTCGGGGTGGAAGGCTTCGAAGGCGCCCTGGCGGGCCTCCAGTTCGTCGGCGACCCGTTGCAGTGCGGGCTGCATGCGGTCCCACTGGTCGAGCGCGTCCTGCAAGGTGGGGCATTCAGGCAAGGCACGCATGCGCTGCAGGTTGCGGCTGACGACGACGAGCTGTCCGTCGCGCCGGTGGTTTCGAAGGGTGGCAAGTTTCATGGGAATGTCGGTCGGAGGTGTCGTTCGGTTCAGGGTTGGATGGCGGCCCACATCTCGCGGTCGCGCACGTCCGTCCAGATCCTTGGGTTGGCGATGCCCTGGGCTTCGTCATAAGCGCGCGACACGTCGAAGGGAATGCAGTGCTCGTAGATGAAGACATGGCCGAACACGGGGTCCATCACGCGCCGCGTGTCGGCATACACCTGCTGCAGCGTGTGGCCAGCTGCCACGCCGTTGCGCGCGCACTGCAGCAGGGTCTGCACCCAGGCGCGCGTGTACTCGATGGCGCCCAGGCTGTCGGCCGCCGTGCGCAGCGCCGGCCCGCGGCCGGGCACGAGCTGCTCGGGCTTCAGGGCAGCCAGGCGGTCAAGCGTCGCGGGCCAGGCCGCCAGGTGCGCGTCGCCGGTGTAGACACCGGCGTTGAACTCCACCAGATCGCCCGAGAAGACGATGCCCTGCGACGGAATCCAGACGATGGAGTCGCCGCTGGTATGGCCGGCGCCCAGGTGCAGCAGGCGCACCTCCAGGCTGCCCAGGTGCATGGTCAGCTCCTTGTCGAACACCATGGTCGGCCAGGTCAGGCCGGGAATGCTCTCCTGGGCCTGGAACAGCCGCGGGAAGCGGCCGATCTCCGAGGCCATGTCCTCTGCCCCACGCTCCACGATCAGCTCGCGCGTCGCCCGGCTGGCGATGACGTTGACCGCACCCTCGGGCACGAAGCCCGCAGCGCCGAGCACGCGCACCGCATGGTAGTGGGTGAGCACCACGTGGCGGATGGGCAGGTCGGTCACCTCGCGGATGCGGCGCACCAGGGCGGCGGCCATCACCGGGGTGGCGGTGGCGTCGATGACCATCACGCTGTCGTCGCCGATGATCACGCCGGAGTTTGGGTCGCCCTCGGCGGTGTAGGCCCAGGCGTTGGCGGACAGCTGGGTGAAGCTGGTTTTCTTCTCGGCCAGGTCGGCCTGCGAAGCGAATGCAGTGGAATGGCTCATGGTTTCTTTCAGATCAAAGGTCAGGGATTGGGGTCAGGGCAGCGCCGGCTGCAGGCTGCGGCCGGCGGAGCGGGCCACGCTGGCGATGGCGGCCTGCAGCCGCGCGGCGTCGTCGATTTCGGCCGCGAGCGCCAGCACCAGGCGGGCGAGCAGGTCGCTCTGCACGGCGGGAGTGGCGGCGTCGGTCAACGCGATGAGGGACTCGAGTACGTCGTCAAGCTGTGGTTGCGTGCATGTCATGGGCTGAGGCCAGTGGTGAAGCGGTGGAGGCAGATCCGAGGGCACGGGCCAGCATGGCCGGCACCTGTGTGGGGAATTGGTGGGCCAGGCGCGTGGCCACATGCTGGTCGGGGCGGATGAGCCAGCACTCGCCGCTGTCCGCCCCCACACCGAGCTGGCGCTGCAACGCTGCTCGGGCCAGGGCATCGCAGGCCGGGGCGAGGAAGGCCACGGTCAGCAGCGGGTGGTTCACGGCGGTCAGAGCGGGCGGTAGGCGGTCACCAAACACCAGCAGCGTGAACCAGGGGCCGAGCAGATGGTGCAGGCTGGTCGTCTCTGCGAGCCGCACGTCGGGCAGTGCGGCGCCCTCCCCTGCGCCGCCTGCGAGCAGCGGCGAATCGGCGTAGCGGCAGGGGTTGGAGAGCCTGCCGGTGTTGATGCACCGCGCCGCCCAGGCACAGTCCGGCGCCATGGCGATGATGGCTTCGCGCCAGAGCCGGGCCGAGGCATGGCCTTGCGGGTGCACGAAGCGCGAAGACCGCCGTGCCTGCCGGATGTTTTCGAGCGCACCCTGCTTGCGCTCGGTGGAGTAGGTATGCAGCAGCGCCTCGTCGGCGCCATGTTGCAGCACCAGGGCCAGCTTCCAGCCCAGGTTGTCGGCGTCCTGCACGCCGCCATTGCCGCCCCGCGCGCCGAACGGCGCGACCAGGTGCGCCGCATCGCCAGCAAACAGCACGCGGCCGCTGCGCAGGTCTTCCAGGCACTCGTGCCGGTAAGCCCACACGCCGGACCAGGCGATCTCGAACTCCAGAGCCTCGCCGAACACGGTGTGCACGCGGCGGCGCATGGCCTCGGGCGTGGCGGCCTGCACCGCGTCTTCGTCCTCGCGCAGCTGGAAATCGAGCCGCCAGGTATCGTCGGCCATTTTGTGGCGCCAGACCGCGCGCCCGCCGTTGGCCGATGCGTCCAGCCAGGTCCAGCGCTCCTGGGCCCAGCCGCAGCCAGGCGCCGTGATGTCGATGATGATCCAGCGGTCTTCGGTGCGGTCATGCACCACGGGCTCCAGGCCCAGCGCGGCACGGCAGGGGCTGGAGGCCCCGTCGCAGGCCACGGCCCACTGCGCGTCCAGTTCATAGGGCCCATCGGGGGTGCCCACGGTAAGGCGCACTCCGCCCGGGTGCTGTGCGATGTGCTCGACCTTGTTCAGCCAGCGCACTTCGGCCAGCGGCTCGGCCTGCAAGGCTTCCACCAGGTACTGCTCCACGTAGTACTGCTGCAGGTTGGCAAAACCGTTGTGGCGCAGGTCGGGCTGGTCCTGCAAGGTGTAGGACGTTACCGGCTGGTCCTTGGCAAGCACGCGCGCCACGTTCCAGGCGACGCCCTTGGCGGTGATGCGCCCGGCCACACCCAGGCGCTCGAAAATGTCCAGCGTGCGCTGTGCCCAGCACATGCCCCGCGATGCAAGGCCGCGCACGCCGACGGTGTCGTCATCGTCCAGCACCAGCACGGGGACCCCGCGGCGCGCCAGGTCGAGCGCCAGCGCCAGGCCGGTCAGCCCACCGCCGATGACCACGGCGGGACGGGAATCTTGAGGGAGCCCGTCCAGTTCGGGCGGGCGGCGGTAGGGGTAGCGGGGCAGGACGTGCATGGCATCTCGGCGTTGACTGAGCTGCCATTCTGGAAAGCATCGTGTCCCCTGTCTGTCCCCTCGCAAGGGGACATGCGTGCGCCCAGGGTCTGTGGCATCATTTCAGGAAAGCGCGCCTGCGTACCCCCACGCAAGCAAAGCGCACAGGAGACAAAAATACATGGATTGCATCCCCGCGCTGTCGACGCGCGACGCCTGGCTGGGGCATTGCGTGGCGGACATCGGCAGGCCCGGCTTTCACGCCCGCCTGCTGCAAGGCATCCATTCGGTGCTCGGCGCCGACCATTTCAGCCACCTGAGCTACGACCACCAGGGCCGCATCCGCCATGCAGCAGCGTCCAGCGTCTGCGACCAGCGCCTGATCGACTCCACCACCGACATCTACGTCAAGCACCTGTACCAGCGCGACCCGAACTACCCGTTGGTGCGCAACAATGCCCCGGAGGCCACTGGCCAAGGGCCTGACCTGCGCCTGTTGCGCATGTCGCCCACGAGCATCGGGGACACGGAGTACCGGCGGGTGCTGTTCGACGAGCCGGGGTTCACCGGCAAGATCTCGCTGCTGGGCCAGTGGGACGACCGCAGCTGCTACCTGAACTTCTATTTTTCGCGGGTGCCGCTCAACATGGGGCGGGCCTCCACGCTGCTCGGCCAGTACGGCAGCACGCTCATGGGCCTGGCCTGCCGGCACGACGAACTGGCGTTTCCCGAGGATGAGGAAGAAGCGGTGGCGGGGCACGATGCCTGGAGCACACTGTCCCCGCGCGAACGGTCCACTGCAGAGTTGCTGATGGACGGATGCACCGCCAAGGAAATAGGCCGCACGATGGACCTGTCGCCAGCAACCATCGTCACCTACAAGGAGCGCATTTTCGCCAAGCTGGGCGTGGGCAGCCTGCGGGAGTTTCTGGCACTGGGCAGGCCTGGGTAGCGGCCCCCTGCCCTGCGGCCAGGCCGGGAGTCATCAGCGGGCTTTTCAGGCGGCCACTGCGGTGCTGTAGACCACCCCATCTCGCCCCGGATCGGCACCGCCATGCAACGCACCGTCGGCCCCGATCTGCACGCCGTGCACCCAGCCGATGGTGTAGTTGTACGGGTTTCGCAGCACCTCGTAGCCCTGGGCCTGCAGCTCGCGCGCCACGTAGCGGGGGATGCGGTTGCACACGTCGATGGAGTTGCTGGTGGACGAGAAGCGCGGGGCCGACACGGCCTCCTGCATGCCCATGCCGTGGTCGATGAGGTTGAGCAGCACCTGCAGCACGCCCATGGCGATCTGCGTACCGCCGGGAGCGCCGAGCACGATCTCGGGCTTGCCGTCCTTGAAGACGATGCTCGGGCACGACGAGGTGAAGCGACTCTTGCCCGGCTGGATGCTGCCGGCGCGGCCTGGGCGCGGGTCGAACACGCCCATGCAGCCGTTGTAGAAGAAGCCCATGCCCGGCGTGATCACGCCCGAGGGCATGGCCAGCGAATGCGTCATGGAGACGCAGCCGCCCTCGCCGTCGACCACGCTGACCTGGGTGGTGTCCTTGGGCACGGGGGCACCCAGGTTCACGCGCTCCACGCTGTGGCGCTTGCCGGCGCGGATGTCGGCCGCCACGCGCGCCGCGTTGTCTTTGGACAGCAACTGGTCCAGCGGCACCTCGACGAAGGCCGGGTCGCCGATGTGGCGGTCCTTGTCGGTGGTGGCTTTTTTCATCACCTCGCTCAGGATGCGCAGGTACTCGGGGCTGTTGTGCCAGATGTCACCGAGGGCGAATTCTTCGAGGATGGTCAACATCTGCAGCAGCATGGCGCCGCCGCCCGGTGGCTGGTTGGTGGTGACCACGCGGTCGCGGTAGCGGCCCACCAGGGGCTGGGTGCGGCGCACCTGGTAGCACTTGAGGTCGTCCATGGACAGCAGGCCGCCCAGCGACTGCACGTGCTCCACCATGCGCCGGGCCAGCTCGCCTTCGTAGAACGGGGCGATGCCCTCAGCGGCCACCTGGGCCAGCACCTGGGCGAAGTTCCCGTTCACGATGGGCGTGCCGATGGGCTTGGCGCTGCCGTCGGGGCGGCAGTACAGGGCGCGGCCTTCGTCGCTGTAGTGCAGGCGGTCCATGTTGCTGGCGCGGCCGGCCAGGGTCTGGTCGATCCAGAAGGAGTGCATGCCGGGGCGCACGAAGTAGCCATCGCGCGCCCAGGCAATGGCCGGGGCCACCACTTCCTTCCACGGCAGGCGGCCGTGCGCGCTGTGCATGGCCGCCAAACCTTTGAGCGTGGCCGGCGTGCCGATGGACTGTGCGCCGATGTCGTTGACACGGTCCTTGAGGATGAAGCCGAAGCCGTCCTTGGTTTCGCCTTCGAGCAGATCCGCCCACATGTCCTCGCGCGCGGCCAGCGGCGCGGGCGCATGGAAGTCGAAGTACTCATGCGCCTCCTTACCCGCCTTGTCCGGCAGGAACACCGCCGCCGTGCCGAAGCCCGCGATGCCGCACATCAACGGATCCACCACCGTCTGCGATAGCGCGATGGCCACGGCGGCGTCCACCGCGTTGCCACCCGCGCGCAGGATCTCGATGCCGGACTCCGCCGCCTCGGGCTGCGGGCAGGACACCATTGCTTGTTTTTTCATGGGGAGACTCGGAAAAGAATGAGGGAGACGACAGCGGCTGCGCAGTGGCCGCCACGCAGGGCGACCGCCGCGAAGACAGGCCGGATTTACTTGGGATTCAGATTGAGCGCTTCGAGCGTCGGGCCCCAGGCCTTGGTGTCGCGGCGCGTCACCTCCATCAACTGGCTGGCCGGGCCGGCCATGGAGATGGCGTTCATGCCCTTGAGCTTGGCCTGTACCTCGGCGCTGGCGTGGAAGGCGCGCGTGCCCTCGTGCAGCCTGGCGATGATGGCGGCGGGCGTGCCGGCCTTGGCGACGATGCCACTCCAGCCCATGGTGTCGAAGTCCTTCACGCCCAGCTCGTTGGCGGCCGGCACGTCGGGCAGCTCGGGCAGGCGCGAGGGGGCCAGCACCACGAGGGGCACGATCTTGCCGTTCTTGATGTGCGGCAGCGCCGAGCCGCCCACCGGCGCCATCACCTGCGTCTGCCCGCCGATGGTGGCCATGAGCCCATCGGGCTCGCCCTTGAAGGGCACATGGGTCATGCTGATGCCCAGCTTCTTTTGCAGCAGCTCCACCGCCAGCTGGGTCGAATTGCCCAGGCCCGAGGACGAGAAATTGAGCTTGTCGGGGTTGGCCTTGGCGTACTTCACCAGGTCGTCGAGCGACTTGAAGCCCGTGGCCGGGTTGGCCACCAGGATGAAGGGCACCGTGCTCAGCATCCCGACTCCAACGAAGTCCTTCTCTGGATCGTACGGCAGCGGCTTGTAGACGAACTTGTTAAGCACCATCTGCGAGACGCCGCCGAACATCAGCGTGTAGCCATCGGCCGGCTGGCCCAGCACCTGCTGCGCGGCAATGATGCCGCCGGCGCCGGGCTTGTTCTCCACGGTGATGGTGGCGTTGATGGCCTTGCCCGCATGCTCGGCCCACAGGCGCGCCACGGTGTCGGAGCTACCACCCGCCTGCTGCGAGACGACCAGGCGGATCGGGCGGCTGGGGTAGTTGGCTGCGTCCTGCGCCTGGGCGGCAGGCAGAGCGACCAGCGACAGGGTGAGCGCCACGGCCTTGGCGGCGGCAGCAAAGCAGAAAGGTTTCTTCATATCGGCAATCTCCGGAGGTAGGCGGCGGGAAGGTGGCAGCTTGGTGAAAGTGCTGCTTGCATGCCGGCAATTATTCGGCGCAGGCGCCCCGAGGACCAGTGAATTCGCGCGATGGATCCATTAGCATTCACTCATGACGACGTACGACCAAGTGGCATGGGCCCGCCGGCTCAAGGTGAAGCATCTGGAATCGTTCATGGTGCTGGACGACGCCGGCACCCTGACCGAGGCCGCCGCGCGCATGCACATGACGCAGTCGGCCATGTCGCACTGGCTGGCCGACCTGGAGGAACTGGTGGGCACCCAGCTGGTCACGCGCGGGCGGCGCATCCAGCTCACGCCGGCCGGCATCATCATGAAGCGCCTGGCCATCAGCGTGCTGGGCGACATCTCGCGCACGCAGGCCGAGCTGGGCGCCCTGGCCGAGGGGCGCACCGCGCGCCTGCACATCGGCAGCGTATGGGCCGGCGTGGCGCGCGCCATACCGCAGGCGCTGGTGGAGTTCCAGGCCCTGTACCCCTACATCTCGGTCACCGTGTCCGAAAGCCCGCTGACCCAGTTGCTCGAAGGCATCGACAACAAGCAGCTGGACGTAGCGGTGTGCTCCCTGGACTCACGCGCCTACAAGGATGGGCTGGAACACCGCGAGCTGTTCGACGACAACGTCTGCCTGGTGGTGGGCCGCGCCAGCCGCCATTGGGACGCCAAGGCCCCCATCCGCCTGATCGACCTGGTCCACGACCACTGGATCATGCCGCCCAAGGGCACGCTCACCCGCTCACAGCTCGATGCGGCCCTGCTGGACGCCGGCGCCACCTGGCTGCTGCCCAAGGTGGAAACCGCCGCCATCACCACCCTGCAGGCGCTGGTGCACCAGGGCGACTACATCGGCGTGTGCTCCGAGGCCATGGCCGAGTACCAGGTGGCGCTGGGCAATATGCGCATCCTGCCGCTGGACCGGACGATCCGCTTCGGGCCGGTGGGGGTGGTCTGGGCGAAGGACAACACGGCGGAGGCGGTGCGGTTGTTTGTGGAGCATATTGCGGGGGTGGTGGGGAAAGCGGGCTGAGTAGCCACGGCTTATAGACGAGCGGGAAGGCCGACGTCAGCCGTCTACAGCGTTCGACCCATTGGTCCTCGGGCAGCCGAGAGCGGCCAACAAGGCCTTGAGCAGATCGACAGGGTGCTGCTCGGCGGTTACGGCCCCGAAGCGCTCAATGACGGCCGCAGGACTGGCGGCGTCGATGCTCCACGTCGGCGAGTCCATCTCGCTGCGCCTGGCAAACAGCTGTGACCGGCCACGTTGCGGTAGCGCACGGCTGCCTGGCGGGCGGCATGTCCTCTTTCTCTTAAAATCGCCCCTGCATCAGGCAAGACGGCCGCGCCAGGCCCACCGACCCTTGCTGAGATGGAAGCCAGCCCGTGGCGCCGGGCTGGCTTCGCTGTTCTTGGCCGCCTCTCACTCCAGCAGACGCTGACCATGATGGACCGCCCGGCAACACCCGTCGCAAGCCTGCATTGCCCCGCCTCCAAACGACTCCATCGGTTTGACCCACGACAAGCCGGGCACGCCGCTTGCGTGGTCCAATCCATGCCCCGCCCAGAGACTCCCTCGCCATGACCAACCCCGTCCCCTCGGCGCCTCCTGCGGCGCCCTCCCCGGCCCCGACCACCGCCGCCCCACCCGCCCCCCACACCCCCACCGAAGACGCCGTCGCCATCTTCACCGGCGTGCTGCTGATCTCGGTGGGCGTGGCCTTCTTCACCAGTGCCGGGCTGCTCACGGGCGGCACGGCGGGGCTGGCGTTTCTGGCGCACTACGCTACGGGCATCGGCTTTGGCAAGCTGTTCTTTGTGATCAACCTGCCGTTCTACTGGCTGGCGTTGCGCAAGCTGGGGCGGGCGTTCACGGTGAAGACCTTCATCGCGGTGCTGCTGCTGTCGGCACTGACCGAGCTGCAGTCGCAGCTGCTGCAGTTCGCGCAGCTGCAGCCGCTGTATGCCGCGATTGCGGGCGGCACCATCACGGGCACGGGGTTTTTGGTGCTCTTCAGGCACCGCTGCAGCCTGGGCGGCGTGGGGATTGCCGCGCTGTACCTGCAGGACCGCTATGGCTGGCGCGCGGGCAAGGTCCAGATGGCGGTGGATTGCTGCATTGTGATGCTGGCGCTGTTCACGGTGGAACCGCTGCGCGTGCTGTGGTCGATTGCGGGGGCGGTGGCGCTGAACCTGGTGCTGGCCATGAACCACCGGCCGGGGCGGTACATGGGGACGTGAGCACCTTCACGCCGACACGGGCTCGAAACCTGCGCATGCAGGCATGCGCTCAGGGCGCTGGTCCGGTCCGATTGGTGGGCTTTTCAATGCTGATCGCCTGCAGGCGCTGGTCGCCGCTGCGCAGCAGGCGCTCCACGTCGGCATCGGACAGCACCGCTTGGATATAGCTGAAATCCGAGCCCCACTGCGGTGTTCCGATGACGGTGTAGGGATCGAGCACGCTGTCCAAAAGGCGTTGGTTGGACCTGCGGTACGGCGCCACACTGGCAGGGGTGCTGGTCATGTAGGCGCGTTTGAGCGAGAGAGACACGCGTGTCTGCCCCGCACCCTGTGGGTTGCCGTAGGGCTGCGCGCTGATGTTGGCAGGGCGCATGGGCAGGTAGCCCACGGGCCTCATGGCGATGATGCCCCGCTGCTCCCCGGCCAGTTCTGCCAGCCCTTGTTCGTTGGCCCGCAGCAGCATGGTGCCATTGCGCTCCACCCCCGAAATGTCCAGCACGGTGATGGCGCCGCTCGCCGTGGTGGCGGGCGGGGGGTACATGGGCACGCCCAGCACGGTCAGCAAGGCCAGTGCGGACTGCACGGTTGTGCGCTGTTGCTCCGGGGTCTGGATCAGTTGGCTGGCTTCGCCGGTGTGGCGGTCGATGTCAAACTCGGTACCGGGCACATCGACGGTGATTTCCACATCCACCTTGCCGTTGGCGCTCTGGCGCAGGCGGCGCTCGATCTCGTCCAGGCCGTTTTCCCTGGACAGGAAGGTGTCGTACCACCACTCACGGCCAATGGCCACCCTGCGCGCGGTACTGCTAGCCTGCAGTATCTCCAGGCCCGGCTCGGTCACCCACAAGATGACGCCGCCCAGCGGGTTGACCCTGCGCCCGCCCGGCAGCACCTCGCTGCCCAATTCGGTCACCACCTGCTGGATGCGCGCCTGCAGCTCCACCGCCCGGCGGTCTGCCGGCATGGTGAGCGCATCGAACCCCGTAAGGACCCACACATATATCGGTGCATTGCCCGTGCCGAAGCGCTTGATCCTGTCGCGCATCTCGTCGTATTCGTAAGGGCTGGTCTTTTGCGCATGAACGGACTGCAGTGCGGTGAGAAGGATCAGGGCCAGCATGGCCAGGGCGTTGCGAAGTCGCATAGGTCTCCAGTGCAAACGGATGGACTGGAGCTTGTACCTTGAAGACGGGCCGAAGGCCAGCGCCAAAATGGGTGGTGACAGCGGCGGTAGCCCCGCTGGGGGTCAGGACACCGTATCGGAAAAATCCGGCCGCACGTCCAGGGGCGTCCACTCCATGTCGCCGCAGATGATCAGGCGCTGGCCGTGCTGCTCGAAGCCTACGGACAGCGTGATGCACATGCTCAGGCTCTGCATGGTGCGGTAGGGGCGCGTGACCTGCACCACGCCGACGTCGCCCAGGGCGCGGCGAAAGTACGGCCGGCGCGACCAGCGGGCGCCCGTGGTGTCGCGCAGTGGGGCGAAGGCATCGCGCTCGGCCAGCACCGGCCCGCGCCCCCCGGAGAACAGGTTGGTGCCTACCTGGTGGCCGCTGGCGTCCAGCAGGTAGCAGACATCGGCATGGGGCAACCCGAGAAAGGCGGCGCAGGCCTCGGCCAGGGAGGCGCCGGCCTGCATGCGGGTGCAGGCGTGCACCATGGTCTGTACATAGGGCTGCATGCGGTCGCGGTACTCGCGGCGCTGCTCGTGCCAGCGGTCGCCGCACAGGGCCCAGGTTTCTTCGATCTCTGCGCAAGTGTGGGTCGGCGGCAGCAGTTGCGCGGCAGGCCGCCCGAAGAAGTAGCCCTGCACGAAGTCGGTGTCGGAGTCGAGCGCGATGACGGCTTCCTCGCGCCGCTCGATGCCTTCCATGAGGACCAGCGCGCCGCACTCGTGCAGCAGAGAGACCATCTGGGTGGTCACGCGCCGCACGGTCTGGCTTTGCGCAGCCTTGACGACCACGCTGCGGTCGAGCTTGACGAGCGTGGGCGCCAGGGTGAACACCCGGTCGAAGTTGGAGTGGCCGGCGCCGAAGTCGTCCAGCGCCAGCAGAAAGCCCTGGGCCTTGAGTTCCCGCACCTGCGCTTCGAGATCGACGTGGTCATCGATCGCGGTCTCCAGGATCTCGACGACGATCTGGTGGGGCGCCAGGCCCGACTGGCGGCAGACCTGCAGCAGGCGCTGCGAGGCAGACATGGCGTTGCCGCTGGAGAAGATGGAGGCATCCACGTTCAAAAACAGCCAGTGCGCCTGCCTGGGAAAGCGCGCAAAGCTGCTGGCGTGCAGCTCGCAGGCGGCCACATCGAGCGCGGTCTGCTCTTCGACCGACTGGCAGCGGGCGAAGAGTTCGGGCGGCGGCACGGGCGTGCCGTCGGGCGTGGTACCCCGGAGCAGGGCCTCGTAACCCACCACGCGGCGATGGGCCAGGCTGAAGATCGGCTGGAAGTGGGACTTGAGCGAAATCGTCACGGCAAGGGCGCGCGGCCGATGCACGCACCGCCCTTGTTGGCGGGCCTGGGCGGGTGGGAGACTGCAGGCTGGGGTTGGTGCATGGGTGTCGGGGTGCGTAAGGCCTTCAGAGTATCAGCATTTTCCGTGCCATGCCCTACCGGGCACACCTGTGTCAGAACAAGCGCTGCATTCAAAGCCCTGCAAAGCCCGAGGGCACAAATGAAACAGGATGTTTTCCCACCTGCCTACAATGCACGGTCCCCGCATTGGAGTGCCCATGGCGCCAGCCCACACCGTCCGCGATTTCGAGCAGTTCCAGGCCGTTCTGGCCACCAGCGGCGTGCGCGATGCCCTGGCCTACCTGGTAGGCCTCACGGACTACCGTTTCATCGGCATCTGGCGCTTTCAGGATGGCAAGGCCGATGCGGCCGTGCATTTCGACAAGGAAAACCCGGACACCCTGCGCGCGCAGGCCGTGGCAGAAACCGCCACCTACTGCTGCTATGTGCGCGACAGCAAGGGCGTGTTCAAGACCGCCCACGCCCTGCTGGACCCGCGCACCGAAGGCCACCCTGCCCGCGAGGCGGTCCCCACCTACTGCGGCGTACCGGTCATGGACTCCGGCGGCACGCTGCTGGGCACCCTGTGCCACTACGATGTGGTGCCGCGTGACCCCGAGCAGATCAACCTGGAGCTGATGTTCGCCGTGGCCAGCGCGCTGGCGCAAGGCGGGCATGTGCCGCCGTATCCGCCAGCAGCGTGACTACTCCCTGAGCGCCTCGTGCCGCCCCCCAAAGGGCGACGCGGCCAGGCGGCTGCGGGCGTGGGTGGCGCGTACTGACTGCTTCAAGGGCCGGGACTGTTACGCACTCCCGCCATACCGCTGCGCCATCAGCTGCTCGAAGTTCTCCAGCGGCACGGGCTGGCTGAACAGATAACCCTGCCACAGGTTGCAGCCGTGCTGCGCCAGGAACTCGCGCTGGGCAGTGGTTTCCACGCCCTCGGCGATGACGTCGATGCCCAAGCTCTGCGCCATGCCGATGATGGTCTGCACGATGAGCGCATCGGTCTCCTGGATGCCGATGTTGCGCACGAAGCTCTGGTCGATCTTGAGCTGGTCGAGCGGCAGCCGCGTGAGGTAGGACAGCGAGGACTGCCCGGTGCCGAAGTCGTCCATCGAAAAGCCAACGCCCAGCGCACGCAGCGCGTTCATCCTGGCGATGGTGTGCTGCACATTGTCCAGCGCCATGCTCTCGGTCAGCTCCAGCTTGAGGTGGTCGGCGCGGGCGCCGGTTTCGCTCAGCACGGCAAACACCTGATCGACGAAGTCACCCTGGCGGAACTGGCGCGCGCTCACGTTCACGGCCAGCTGCAGGTGGCTGCGGGCGGGGTCGTCCTGCCACCGGCGCAGCTGCAGGCAGGCGGTGCGCAGCACCCACAGGCCGATGGCCAGGATCTGCCCGGTCTCTTCGGCCAGGGGAATGAACTCGCCGGGCATGACCAGGCCACGCACGGGGTGCTGCCAGCGGATCAGCACCTCGGCACCGATGGCCCGCTCGCCCTGCCCCACCTGCACCTGGTAGTACAGGCGGAACTGCTCTTCGGCCAGGGCGGCGCGCAGGTCGTTCTCCATCGCGGCGCGGGCGGTGACTGCGGCCTGCATGCGCGGGTCGAAAAAGCGCACGGCGTTGCGCCCTGCCGTCTTGGCGGCGTACATGGCCAGGTCGGCGCGCTTCATGAGTTCGTCCACCGACTGGCTCTGCCCGCTGAAAAGCACGGCGCCGATGCTGGGCGTGCTGTGCACGTGGTGCAGGGCCAGCTGGTAGGGCTGGTTCAGCGCGGCGAGCACCTTGGTGCCCACCGTCTGGGTGTGCTCTGCCGCCTCGGTGGGCTCGCTGCTCATGCCCTTGAGCAGCAGAAGGAACTCGTCGCCGCCCAGGCGCGCCACGGTGTCGCCCTCGCGCACGCAGGCTTTGAGGCGCTGGGCCACCTGCTGCAGCAGCACGTCGCCCATGTCGTGGCCCAGGGTGTCGTTGAGGTTCTTGAAGTGGTCCAGGTCCAGGCACAGCAGCGCACCGTACTGGCCCGAGCGGGCGCTGCTGGCAAAGGCCTGCTGCAGCCGGTCCATCATCAGGCGCCGGTTGGGCAGCAGGGTGAGCGGGTCGTAGAAGGCCAGGTGCTCGATTTCCCTGGCGGCGGCCGCCTTCTGCGTGATGTCGCTCAGCGAGGCCACGTAGTGGGTGATCCGCCCCTGGGCGTCCTTGACGGCCGTGATGCCCATCTGGTGAAGGTTCACCTGCCCGTCCTTGCAGCGGTTCCAGATTTCGCCGCTCCATTCGCCCACGCTGTCCAGGGTCCGGCGCAGGCCGGCAAAAAAAGCCTCGTCGTGCTGCCCCGAGGCGAGAAAACTGGCACGCCGGCCCACGGCATCGGCACTGTCGTAGCCGGTGATCTTGGTGAAGGCGCGGTTGGTGCGCAGGATCACGGTGTCGGCATCGGTGACCAGCATGCCCTCTTGCGACTCGAAGGCGATGGCGGCGATGCGCAACTCCCGTTCTGCGTTTTTGCGCGCCGTGATGTTGTTGCCGATGCCCCGGTAGCCCAGGAAGGTACCATCCGCGTCGAACATCGGTGTGCCGCTCACCGAGACCCACTCCACCGCACCGCCCGTGGAGCGGCGGGGGTACTCGAAATCGCGGAATTCGCGGTGCTCGCGCAGGGTCTGTTCGTGCTGCTCCCAGTCCACCGCAATGCCATCCGACGCAGCGACCCCGCCGCCGTCGTCGGTAGATACCTCTTGCCGGGTCTTGCCCACATGCCACTGGGGGTCCGGCAGCGTGCGCTTGGCGGCCTCGCCCTCCAGCGTGACGAAGCGCAGTTGCGCGTCCTGCTCCCAGTACCAGTCCGAGGACAGCATGGTGAGCGTGCGAAACCGCGCCTCGTTGTCTTCGAGCTGGCGGCGCACGCTGTACGATTCGGTGACGTCGCTGAACACCAGCACCACCCCGGTGATCTCGCCTGCGGCATTGCGGATCGGGGCCGCGCTGTCGGCGATCTGGTACTCGTTGCCGCCCCGGGCGATCAGCGTGGTGTGGTTGGACAGCTCCACCACCTGGCCGCTGCCCATGACCAGTTGCACCGGGTCCTTCGATGGCTCGCGGGTGCGCGCATTGACGATGCGAAACACGTCCGCCAGCGGCCGCCCCCGCGCCTCGCGCAGGGGCCAGCCGGTCATCTGCTCGGCCACGCCGTTCATGCGCACCACCTGCCCCGCGGCGTCGGTGGCCACCACTGCGTCGCCGATGGAGTCCAGGGTGATGGCCAGGTTTTCCTCGCTCTGGCGCAGCTCGCCCTCGGCCTGCTGGCGGGCCTGGGCCATGTGGTTGAAGCGCTGCGCCAGTTGGGCCAGTTCGCGAAAGCCCGTCTCGGGCACCGCAGCCACCTGCTGGCCCTGGGCGAGCTGGTCGGTGGCCCGCAGCAGCCGTGCCAGCGGCTTGTCCACGCCGCGGCGCACGCCTTCATGCGCCAGCATGAACGAGGCCAGCAGGCCCAGCAGCAAAAAGCCGATGTCGCGCCACATCTGACGCGCGACCTGGGCATACAGCGCATCAAGCGGCACCGACAGGCGCATGCTGGCCACCGGCCGGCCCTGGGATTCGAGCAGGGGCCGCGCCACCTCGATGTAGCGGGCACCGTTTTCGGTCTCCAGCAGGCTGGCACCGCCCCGCAGGGCCTGTGCGCCAGCGCCCGGCTGGGGCAGGTCGGGCTGGGTGCCCAGCTCCTGCGCATCGGGCGGAAAGCGCGCGATCACCCGGCCATCGGGGCCGAGCACGCGGGCCACGGCCCCCTGGGGCAGACCCAATTCATGCAGGCGGCGGCTCCACCAGTCGAGCGACACCACGGCCACCGCCGCGCCCAGCACGGCGCGGGTCTCTGGGTCGATCAGCGGCTGCGCAAAGCTCACGCTGGCCAGGCCGACCGCCGGGTCCACCTGGAAGCTGCCTACCGAAAACTCGCGCGCCACGATGGCCCGCAGGAAGTACGGCTGGTCGGTCAGGTTCACCGGCGCCCTGGGCGGCACGGCGCTGCAGCGCAGATCGCCATCGGCGCGGGGCAGGCCGATGTTGATATAGGTGGCGTTGAGCGCCAGCACCTCCGCCAAGTAGTGCGAGCAATCGGGGGCATCGAGCTGCTGCGCCCGGCGGGTCGTGGCCAGTTGCTGCAAAAAGGTGCGCGTGGTGTCGATCAGGCTCTGCTGGCTGTAGGCCAGGGTGCGGGTGATCAGCAACGCATTTTCGCGCGCCGCGGCCACCGACTCCTCGCGGTTGGCCTTTGCCTGGTAGGCCACCAGCACCAGGGCGGGCAGCGTGGCCACCAGGATCAGCAGCCGTATCCTGGCGGACAGGGAGCCCGTAGCCAACGGCGGCAAAGCACGCATGGGGCCTTTCGCGAAAGAGGAAGGATGGGCAGGCGGCCAGCCAGCGGCGGCCACAAAAACATCTGGATACATCGTAACCGCTGGCGCGGTGTGCGCGGCGAGCTTGCGGGTAAACCATGCGACAAGCGGGCGCCTGCGGAACTCCTCAGCCAAAGGTCTTATCATTGTCCTATGCGTCGCGGCCCCCTGTTCTATCTGCTGATGGTGGTGCTGGTCTTTCGGGGCCTGGTGGGCACCGCCATGGCCGCAGGGATGCTGCCCATGCAGCATGGGCCGGCGGCGATAGCGCCGGCTGCGGTTGCAGACCACCATGGCCAGCACGGCCACGCATCCGCAACCGATGCAGCCCACACCGCAGACCATGGCAGCACGCATGGTGGCGGGCATGGCGGCACCGATGCGGGTGCGCTGGCCTGCGACGGCAGCGCGCCCACCAGCACTGGCTGCGCCACGCACAGCCAGCACGCCAACTGCACGGCCTGCGAGATCTGCCACACGGCCCTGATGGAGCCACCGGCCATGCCGGCTGCGCCCCTGCCGCTGCTTGCCGGCGCCGCCCCTGCGGCCGCCACCCCGTTTGACAGCGCCACCGCCGCGCTGGCCATCAAGCCGCCCATAGCCTGAGGCTGCCCCCCCGGGGGGCCTGTTCAGGCCCATTCGGGAGCGCCTGGCAAACCACTGCCCACCACAGCGGCGCCCCTTGCGCGCCGTTGCCCTGGCGCATGGGCTTGCACTTCGCCCCCCCTGCCTGAACTGCCCCCGCCCCGAGCCCGCCCGCCCCTGCACGCTCAGACAGCCCCGGTATCTCGATACCGCGCGCACACCGCAGGCCACGGCGCCGTTCCCTTCCCGTTTTCTTCTGGAGACCGCACCATGCGCGACCTCTTACCCGTTCTTCGCTGGCCCTTGCTGCGCCCTTTGGGATGGCTGGCCTTGTTGCTGCCCGCCATGGCAGGGGCACAGCCGCCTGCTGCTGCCGACCCGGCCCCGGCGGCAGTGCCCCAGGCCCCCCACGCCCCGCTGGCTTACACCCCCATGCAGCCACAGCCGGGCGTTGATGCACCCTTGGCCGACTGGCGCACCGCCCACCAAGCCGTCGCCGCCTTCCCGCGCGGCCACGCCGACATCGTGCGCTGGGAGGCCGGCCAGGGCACGGCCCCGGCGGCCCACCACCAGGGCCACAAGCCATGAGCGCGACCGCACGCACGCTCCCCCGCTGGCCTGCCGTGGCCCTGGCCGCATGGCTCACAGGCTGCGCCAGCGTGTCGCCCGATGGCCTGCGCGGCGACGTGCAGACCCTTACCCAGGGCCGCACCGGCATCGCCGATGCCGCCCTGCCCGCCGTCGACCCGGCCGCGCGCGACAAGGCACGCCAGGCCATCGACGGCTGGCTGGCCCAGCCGCTCACGCAGGACGCGGCCGTACGCATCGCCCTGCTGCACAACCCCGGCCTGCAGGCCCGGCTGGCCGCGCTGGGCGTGGCCGACGCCGAGCGCGTGCAGGCCATCACCCTGCCCAACCCGCAGTTCTCGATCGCGCGGCTGGCCAACAGCCATGAGCGCGAGATCGAGCGCACGCTGGCCTTCAGCCTGCTGGACCTGGTGACCCTGCCCTGGCGCATGGAGCGCCAGGCCGAGCGCATGCAGGTGGCCACGCTGCAGGCCGCGCAGGAGGTGGTGGCCCTGGCCGCCGACACGCGCCGCGCCTGGCTGCGCGCCGTGGCTGCCGAGCAGGTGGCTGCCACGCACGAACGCATGGTGGAGGCCGCCGAGGCCGGTGCAGAACTGGCGCGCCGCATGGCCCGCGTGGGCAACTTCAGCCGCCTGCAGCATGCGCGCGAGCAGGCCGTGCTGCAGGAAGCGAATGCCCAGCGAGCCCGCGCCCGCCTGGCTGCCGCCACCGCGCGCGAGCAGCTCAGCCGCAGCATGGGCCTGTGGGGGGCGCAGACGGGCTACCCCCTCGCCGAACAGTTGCCGTCCCTGCCCGCCACGGCGCTGCCTGCCGATGGGATCGAGGCCACCGCGCTGCGCGAGCGCCTGGACGTGCAGGCCGCGCGCCGCCAGCTCGACACCGAGGCACGCCAGCAGGGCTGGGCCCGCGCCGGCGCCGTGTTCGGCGACCTGGGCCTGGCCTACAGCCGCAACACCACGACCGAGCGCGAGAGCAGCCACCGCGAGACCACGCGCGGCTGGGAGCTGGATGTGCCGCTGCCTCTGTTCGACTGGGGCGGCGCTGCACGCACCCGTGCCCAGGCGCGCGTGGAGCAGAGCGCCGCCACGCTGCAGGACACCGCCGTGCGCGCCCGCAGCGAGGTGCGCAGCGCCTGGCTCACCTACCGCACGGCGCTTGACCTGGCACGCCAGCAGCGCGATGAGGTGGTGCCGCTGCGCCAGCTCATCGCGGGCGAAACCACGCTGCGCTACAACGGCATGCTCGCCAGCGTGTGGGAGCTGCTGGCCGAGGCGCGCGCCAGCACGCAATCGGTGGCCGGCGCCATCGAGGCGCAGCGCGACTTCTGGCTGGCCGAGACCGATCTGCAACTGGCCCTCACGGGCACCTCACCGGGCGCCCTGCAGGGCCTCGCCTCCGGCGCCACCGCCGCATCCACCCCACAAGGCCACTGACATGCAAAGACGCCATTTCTTCACGGCAGGCGCCGCCACGGCCGTGGCCACCGCCGCCGTCAGCCGCGTGGCCCTGGCTGCGCTGCCCGAGCCCGCCCTGCAGGCCAGCGCCGACACCGCGCCGCCGCTGCACCCGCCCACCGGCAGGCCCTACAACCCCGTGGTCACCCTGAACGGCTGGACCGCGCCCTGGCGCATGAACGCCGGGGTCAAGGAGTTCCACCTGGTGGCCGAGCCCGTGGTGCGCGAGGTCGCGCCGGGCTTTGTGGTCAACATGTGGGGCTACAACGGGCAAAGCCCCGGCCCCACCATCGAGGTGGTGGAGGGCGACCGCGTGCGCATCTTCGTCACCAACCGCCTGCCCGAGCACACCTCCGTGCACTGGCACGGGCAGCGCCTGCCCAATGGCATGGACGGCATCGCCGGGTTGAACCAGCCGGCCATCCAGCCGGGCAAGACCTTCGTCTACGAGTTCGTGGCAAGGCGCCCCGGCACCTTCATGTACCACCCGCATGCCGACGAGATGGTGCAGATGGCCATGGGCATGATGGGCCTGTGGATCACCCACCCCCGGGCCGCGCACCCGCACATCGCCACGGTACAGCGCGACTACGCCTTCTTGCTCAACGCCTTCGACGTGGAGCCCGGGGCGCGCACGCCCAAGGTCAACACCATGCTGGACCACAACATCTGGTGCTGGAACAGCCGGGTCTTCCCGGCCATCAGCCCGCTGGTGGCGCGCCAGGGCGAGCGCGTGCGCATCCGCGTGGGCAACCTCACCATGACCAACCACCCCATCCACATCCACGGCCACGAGTTCGAGGTGACCGGCACCGACGGCGGCCCCGTGCCCAAGGGCGCGCGCTGGCCCGAGGTGACCACCGACGTGGCCGTGGGCCAGATGCGCCAGGTGGAGTTCATCGCCGACGAGCCCGGGGACTGGGCCTTTCACTGCCACAAGAGCCACCACACCATGGGCGCCATGGGGCACGACGTGCCCACCATGATCGGCGTGGACCACAAGGGCCTGGTCGGCAAGATCCAGAAGATCGTGCCCGACTACATGGTGATGGGCGAGCGCGGCATGGCCGACATGGGCGCCATGGAGATGCCGCTGCCCGACAACACCTTCCCCATGATGACCGGTACCGGCCCCTACGGCCCTCTGGAGATGGGCGGCATGTTCACCACCCTCAAGGTGCGCGCCAACCAGGCCGCTGGCGACTACCGCGACCCGGGCGACTACCAGCAGCCGCCCGGCACGCAGGCGTATGAATGGCAGGGCGCGCCCGCCGCCACGCCGGCCCCGCCACGGGCCACCACGCCGGGCAGCGCGCCCGGTGCCGCCAGCGCGCGCAAGCCTGGCGCATCGCACCACCCACACTGAGAATGGAACCGCCATGGAAACCTCCAACCCGTCCCGCCGCGCCTGGCTCGCAGTCACCCTGCCCCTGTTCGCCACAGGCGCCCTGCCCTTTGCCGCGCAAGCGGCGGCACCCACCCCCGTCGAGGTCTGGAAAGACCCCAACTGCGGCTGCTGCCAGGACTGGGTGGACCACATGCAGGCCAACGGCTTCAGCGTGAAGGTTCACGACACCGGCAACAACGCCGTACGCGCCCGCCTGGGCCTGCCGCAAAAGCTCGGCTCGTGCCACCCCGCGCTGATCGGCGGCTACCTGGTCGAGGGCCATGTGCCCGCCAGCGACGTTCGCACGCTGCTGCGGCAAAAGCCCGACGCGCTGGGCCTGGCCGTGCCGGGCATGCCCATCGGCTCGCCCGGCATGGACGGCCCCGCCTACGGCGGCCGCAAGGACAGCTATGCCGTGCTGCTGGTTGCACGCAACGGCAGCACCCGCGTTTTCAAGAACTACCCCGGCAATCAGAAGGCATCGACATGACCCACCACACCACCCACCCACTGCGCATCGCCCTGCTCGCCACCACACTCCTTGTCAGCGCGGCAACCGCCTTCGCCGGCGACGACCATGACCATGGCGAAGACCACGGCAGCCACGCGGCGCCCGCCGCGGCCCAGGCGACCAAGGCCCCTGCTGCCGCCACACCGGAGCTCAGCGAAGGCGAGGTCGTGCGCTGGGACGCCGCCAGCGCCAAGGTCACGCTGCGCCACGGCCCCATCCGCAACCTGGACATGCCGCCCATGACCATGGTGTTCCGCATCACCGACCCGGCCCAGGCCGCGCAGGTCAAGGCGGGGGCCAAGGTGCGCTTTCGCGCCGAACAGCAGGCCGGCGCCTATGTGGTGACGCGCATCGAGCCGGTGGCGAACTGAGAGCACACCGCCTTACGACAGAGAACTCACTCCTCCGGCGCCAGCTCCAGCACCTCGCGAAAGCGCTGCGCCTGCAGCATCTCCTGCGCATCGCGCCCCTGCCCCACGAATACCCGCACACCCGCCAGGCCCGTGCCTACGAACTGCGGCAGGATGGGCAGCGGCACCGACTGGCTTTGCCCGGCAAGCGGCGCGTTGCTGGCCGCAGCGGGCACCGGCGAGCGCAGCAGGCTCCACTGGCCCTGCTCGTCCAGCTGCATCCAGGTGCGCAGGTCTGCAGTGGCAAAGACGTAGAGATTGGTGGTGCCGCTGTCCGCACCACCCCCCGCCGCAGCGCCGAACACGTCCGCGTTGAACAACAGCGTGCGCAGGTTGCCCGCCAGGCGGGTCTTGACACGGAATGGTGGACGGCTGGCGGTGGGCACGTTGGGTGTGGCGGGGTCCAGGTCCAGGTCGCCAGTGCCGGCCTCGTTGAGCACGGGCACAGGTTCTGCGGCGTTGGCATACACCCCAGCACCCAACTGGCCTTGGCGCCCCTGGCCCCAGGCCCAGACGGTGCCGTCAGCAAGGCGAAAGTGGATGGTGCCGGTGGATCTGCCGCTCAGCGGGCTGGAGATGACTTCATCGCCGCTGATGGACATCTCCTTGATGGGGGCATGCAGGCGAAAGCGCGTGCCCCGGTGCTCATTGAGATCTCGGCCATAGCATTGCGCCGAGCCGTCTTGCAGAACGGCACAGAATGCGTAGTCGCTGCCAGCGTGGATGGACACCGCCTTCTGGCCCAGCGGCAGCGCGGTGGGAACCCGGACCGGGCTCCCGTTCCAGTCAAAAGGAGTTGCCGTGACGCCGAATTGCGGCGTTCCGCCCCAGTACCACACCGTTCCAGATGCATCCAGCGCAAAGGATGTTGCATACCCGGTGGCGGCTACCTGCACGATAGAGGGTGGCAAGCCCACCACCTGCCCGGGTGACTGGAACCACGAAAAGCCCTCCTGCCCCGCTGGCTGCTGCACCGCGACAGGGCTGCCGATCGTCCACACCGAGCCGTCCACTCCCACCATTGCAGCGAAGCCCTGCACCGCCGTAGCGACATCCCGCACCAGCGGCATTCCCGTGCTGCGGCTCACCAGGGCCGGCTTGAATGTGCGGTTGGTAAACTCACCATTGCCGCGACCATAGGCACTCCACAGCTGGCCCTGTGCATCCACACCGAACACGGTGGTCTCGGACACCGCGAGCTTGACCACCGGCGCACCCAGCGCGATCAGCGTCGGCACCTGGCGGAAAGTCCGCCAGTTGATGTTGCTTGTCGGGCTGGCGGCCCCTGCGGCAGCGCCCCAACCGTAGACGCGGCCATCTTCGAGCAACGCAAAGCTGCCGGTGGTACGCGCATGGACGCTCACGGCCTTGCCGGGCAAACGCAATGGCTGCGGGCTGGACGAAGAGCCCTGCGCGCCGTCAAACGGGCCCAGGTGAAGGCTGGTGTTGGGCCCCGTGCCATACAGCCGGCCCTCGCTGGTAATGAACAAGACCCCTTGGGTCTGGGCCGCAAGGCGGGGATCGGGCAGGAAGGCACTGAAGTCCGCCACGCCCGTCGCTATCCGGTTGACCGTGACAGCCGTCCCGTCCGGATTTTCCGACGTGGGATTGCGCCACTGCCACAGGTCGCCGTTTTCCGCGAGTCCCGTGGTGATGTTGCTGCCGCCAAGGTACCCGGCCCGCAGGAAGCGCACGCCCATTTGCGCCAGGGCGGGATAGGGGGCATTAATGGACACGCCGAATTGGCTGCCATCCATGGCGATGCGGGCCGCAGGGCAGACCACCATGGGCGGATTCCCCGAGTCGGGAGGGTAGCCGCGCATCGCGGTTCCCCATTGCCACATGTTGCCATCGACATCCTTCGCATACACCAGGGATGCGGGCGGCGGGTTCCAGCGCGAATGCTCGGGTTGGTAGGACAAGGGTGTCCATACCGTCTGAGAGAACTCCGTGATGCGCGGCAGGCCTCGCATCGCCACCGGAGCGCTGACGCCGGTCGAATCGGAGCATGCCGCCCCCCGCCCCCAGGACCACACGATGCCCTGTTCATCGAGGGCGACGGTGGTATTGGCCTCGTGCTTCAAGCGCACCAGGCGGGCCGGCAGTTGGGCTGCGCGCTGCGGCGATGCGGCATCACCGCCCGTGGGCAGGGGCCCCCACCACCAGGGCTGGCCCTCGCTGTCGATCAGGAACGAAGGCGCGGTGCCGCCCCCGTTGACGATCTCGACCGCGCCGCGAAAGATGAGCTTAGGCTCGGCCCGGTCCGCGCGCGTTCCATCGCCAAGTTGCCCCTTGCGGTTGGTGCCCCAGCTCCACACATCACCCTGGGCATCCAGCAGCAGCGCACCCGTGGCACTGGCCTGCACCTTCCTGGCCTTGACCGGTAGCGCGATCTCGCGCGGAGTGTCGGCATAGATGGTGCTGCCCTGGCCCAATTGCGCCTGCCGGTTGTCGCCCCAGGCCAGCACGCTGCCATCTGGCTGCAGTGCAAGCCCATGGCGCGAACCCGTTGCTATGCTCTGCGCCTGCACGGCGCCCGATGAACCCAGGCCAGCCAGCAGCGCGGGCAACAGACAGGCCAAAGCCTGACGCCAGGGTGGTGTCGTTGTCATGGTGATCCTTCCTCTCTTGTTTTATCGCCCCATTGTGGTGCTCCGCTGTCGCAAGAGAGGTGATACCCGTCACGTTCAAAAGCCCTCAAAGCACACTGTTACATCGGGGCCGAAAACAGGTCGACTGCTGGACCTGCTGACCGCGCTTTTCCACCGCCCATAATCACAGGCCATGACGACCCCAACGACAACCACTTTCACCTCTTCCGGCACCCACGCCAACCACGACGCCGGCAGCATCACCCGTGTCCCCGGCATCGAGGTCGGCCACTTCACCGACACGCGCCGGCCCACGGGCTGCAGCGTGATCCTGGCGCGCGAAGGCGCAGTCGGTGGCGTGGACGTGCGCGGCGCCGCGCCCGGCACGCGCGAGACGGACCTGCTCGACCCATCGAATCTGGTGGAAAAGGTGCACGGCATCATGCTGGCGGGCGGCAGCTCGTGGGGGCTGGATGCCGCCAGCGGCGCGGTGCGCTGGCTGGAAGAGCGCGGCATCGGCTTCGACGTGGTGGTGGGCCGCCTGCCCCTGGTGCCCAGCGCCGTGCTGTTCGACCTGCTGGTGGGCGACATGCGCGTTCGCCCCGATGCAGCGGCGGGCTACGCAGCGTGCGAGGCCGCCTCGCGCGCCGACCCGGCCGAGGGCAATGTGGGCGCGGGCACGGGCGCGGCCGTGGGCAAGATCTTCGGCATCCACAACGCGATGAAGGGCGGCATCGGCACGGCATCGGTCACCGTGGATGGCGTCACCGTGGGTGCGCTGATCGCATGCAACGCCCTGGGCGATGTGATCGACCCCGACACGGCGCAGGTGATCGCCGGCGCCCGCACCGACGATGGCCGCCAGCTGCGCGACACGCGCCGCGCCCTGCTGCGCGGCGAGGCGCCCAAGCCGCTGCTGGCAGGCACCAACACCACCATCGGCGTGATCGCGACCGATGCCACCATCACCAAGGCGCAGGCCCACCGCCTGGCCGTGGCCGCGCACGACGGCCTGGCGCGCAGCATCAACCCGGTGCACACCATGTCCGATGGGGACACGCTCTTCACCCTGGGCACGGGCGTCTCGGGCAAGAACCCGGGGATGATGGTGCTGTCGACCATGGCGGCCGAGGCCACGGCGATTGCCACGGCGCGGGCCGTGCGCGCGGCGCGGTCGCTCACGACGGCGGAGGGGCTGTACCTGCCTTGCGCCGGCGATCTGGCCTGAACTGGCCGCCGACTCCCGGCGCTGTGAAATCCCTCAGGGGGCCGATGCCCGGAATGCCTTGCGGTAACGCCGCAGGTTCCTGGCCTTGGGCCCCGTGGGATATTGCGTCAGTTCCATGGTGCAGCCCACCTTGGCAAGTGCTGCAATCAGCTCGGCGGGGAATCTATCGGACTGGACAATGACGCTGCGCATGGCGATACCAAAGTCCACGCATGCGACCTCCACACCTTTGACGGTGCGCATGGCCTGCAACGCCTGGTCGTGGTCATTGAGGAAGCGGATCGCATCCGCCTGTTGCAACTCCAGCTCTTCGAACTCTGCATCGCTGATCTGCAAAACCACCCCCGAGGTGCGAGCCAATCTGCTGTTCGGCCTGGAACTCAAAGGCTCACCCCGCCGCCATACATTGATGGGCTCCACAGGACTCAGCGCAAGCAATTGCGCCACGTCCGCGTCAGGTCCATTGAAAGAAAGAATGCAGCCCATGTGCCTCCCGCTTGCTCACACCACTTCAATCCGGTTGCGCCCATTCTTCTTGGCCGCATACAGCCGCTGGTCCACGGCATCAATGAAGTCCGCAGGCTTGACATAGCCGCCCGGCATGGCGGTGCCCACGCCGATGCTCAGGTCAGACAAGTCCATGGTCATTGCTCCCTGTCGATTCTTCACACCAATTGCTCAGCTTACCGCCACCGGGCGGCTGTGCACGGTCGCAATCCCATTCCAGTACCAGTAGAAAAACCCGCCCTCCGTCTGCAGCAGCGTGTGCGTGGTAATGCTGTTCTGATGAATGTCGCCCCAGCAGGCGCGGGCCGAGTTGCGGTTGTTGTGCAGGTCGATCACCGCCGCCGGGTCGCTGCTGGCCGGCTTGGGCGGCACGTAGAGCGCGCTGCCGCGCGGCACCCACAGGTCGGCCAGCCGTATCTTGCCCAGCGCCGGCCAGTAGCGGCCCACCGAGATCACCAGTGGCTGGGTGGGGTCGGTGGAGGCGAACACATGCGGAAAATCATGGTGCTCCAGGTCGGTACAGACCACGCTGAGCAGGGCATTGCCGGTACCCTGGTACGGTGACCAGTGGCCGGCGAAGGCGCCGTATTCGTACTCCACCTGCTGCAGCGCGGTGACCGGGCTCTCGATCCGCACCGCCTGCCCCGGCTCCACCAACGTCATGCCAAACGCCGCCGCCATGCTGCGCGTGGCCCACAGCGGCGCAAACTCCACCTGCTCGGCCGCAAAACCCAGCTGCGTTTCCACGCCCCAGGGCGGCGTGGGCTTGACGCCCAGCACGTCGGCCACCAGGTACTCGTGGCCCACTGCCAGGGCCGGGTCGGTGGCGGCGGGTGTGAGCGGCGTGACGTCGGCGGGCGGATCGGCCAGGTAGACCGGCATGCCGCCGTCGTTGTAGAAGAACGGGGTCGTGGCGGTATCGACCTGGGTCTCGTAGATGTCCTTGATGAACAGCGGGGCGTCGAGGTGGGGTCCGGGCATCGGGGTGTTCCTTCTTTTCATTTGCGGTGCTTTTGTCCAGCGGTTTCTGGTTGCAAGAGCAGTGCCCCTCTCCAGGCGCGGCCCTGCCTTGGCACTATAGCGGCGCCGGATGACTGCCCTGGGTCGTCGAGCCCATGGCCATCCGCCAACACCGTGTTCCGCAGTAAGGCTCTGTGGTAGCGCAGTTCCTGCTGCTGGGCGCGACGATGGCGGTGCCCCCTGGGCCTGCGGTTGGGGGCGCAGGAGTGATAGCCGCTACGGCGGCTTCACAGCCCGGTGCTCATCAAGGCTCCGTGCCTTCAGTGACCCGGCGGTAGGTAATCTCGCGGCCCTCGCGGTTGTCTCTGCCCGTGAAATCCGTGCGGGTCAGCGACGTGAGCTGGTAGGTGGCGTAGCGGATGCCACCGCCTGAGAACTGGCGGCCGGCTTGTTGAAGATAGCGGCGCTTGAAATTGGTGCCGTCATAAGTCCATTCGCCGCTGTAATGCTCGCTTTGCGTGGTGCCATCCGGCGCCACGACCTTCGCGTGTTCGCTGAATTTTCCGTCTTGGCCCAGGGCAACGACCATACGCATCTTGGACCCCTCGAACTCGGCCTCGCGCAGCCAAGTGCCGACCATGCGGCCCCGGGTTTCCTCGACGCGGGCACTGTGCGCGTCGTCACAGCCAGACAGCACAAGGGGCAGGAACAGCGCAGCGGCGAGCAGGGGCTTCTTCATACGCGCAGCATCATAGACAGATCGATGCGCCTGCCCCCGCGCCCAGCCCGGTTCAACGACCGAGCTTCGCCCGGATCCGGTCCAGCCCCTTGCGGGCCAGCTCACCCGTGCGCTGCGCCCCTTGCTGGACTTGCTCTGCTGTGGGCAACGCCTCCTGCGCTGCGCGAGTGGCGCTGCGAAGGGTATCGGCCGCCTGACCCGTCAGCTCGCCGCCGCGCTTCTTCAATTCGTCCACCTGCTCGGCGCTAGGCATTTGGTCCCGGGTCCAGCTGGCGGCCTTGCCCACGGCGCCCGCAATCTGTCCGGGCAGTTCGGTTCCACGCATTCTGAGTTCCTCCATCTGCTGCACGGTTGGCAGCTGTTCCTTGGTCCATGTGGCCGCCTTGCCGGCCGCACCGGCGACCTGGCCACCGTAGTGGCCCGCATGCTCCCTGGCCCGGGTCCAGGCCTTGGCCACGTCGCCGGGCGGCGGGGTCTGCAGGGTCTGCTGCACCTGGGCCAGCAATTGCTGCTCGGGCTCGGCCAGCGCTGCCCCGCCGGCCTGTAGCATCTGCGCCAGAAAGCTCCCCATCTCGGCCGCAATGACCTGGTGGTTGCAGTCCGGGTTGGCATGCAGAAAGGCGGCCAGTTCGCGCGCCAGCTCTTGGGGCGGGGCATCGGCCAGGCCGGGCTCGATGGCGGCCATGGCCTGTGCGACAAAACGATCATCCAGCCCCCACTCGTCCACCAGGTGCGTGGCCAGGAAGGCGTGACGCGGCGGTGGCACCACGCCATCGGCCCCTGCCGCCAGCCGCAGCGACAGCGGCGCGATCAGGTCGAACAGCGCCAGCCCCAGCGTGTCCAGTGGCGTGTTGAGGCAGCGGGGAATCTCGATGACCCGGCTGCCCTTGGAGTGGCCCAGCCAGCGGTACATGCCATAGCAGGCACCACCCGAGGCCAGCGCAGCAAAGGCCACCCAGCCCACGGGCGTGGCCGCCGCGCCCACACCCAGCGCCCCCATCAGGCCCGAGGGCGCAAAGAACGCCGACGCCACCAGGCCGGACTTGGCAACAGCCGCTCCGGCGCCGGCTGCGCCCAGCACGTCCCAGAGCTCGCGGCCCCGGTTCACCATGCGCAGCGAGGCATAGGCGTTCTCGCCGATGGCCAGCTTGGCCTTGAAGCGCAGCGGCTCGGCCACGACGCGCTCGACGCCGTCCAGGCCGGATGCAGCCTGTTGCTGCTGCAGCAGCAAAGCGTTGGGTTCTTCAGCGTTGGCCATCTCGCTCACACTGCAACTCCCTTGGTTGGTGGATGGGTCATTGCCTTGGATGATCGCATGGGGGTGGCAAAAACCCAATCCACTTTCCATGGCAAGCCTCAGGGGCATGGCCCCTGCGCCATCACCCACCAAAATCGAGCTGCAGGTACCTGGGCGCCAGTGCCTGCAAAAACGAGCGCGCATCGCCCAGTTGCCCCGCCGACATGGCCCCGGTGAGCCCTCCGTTAGCTGCCAGGATGCGCCCCACCGCCTGCGCGGCCAGGGGGCCGGTGATGGCGTAGATGTCCTGCCCGCTGGCGCTGGCGCGGCGCTCTTCGCCGCCCCGGCGCACCACCACCTCGACCAGGAAGCGCTGGGCCGATCTGCCTGAGGCATCCACTGCCACGGGCGCGGGCGTATCGGCAGCGCGCAGCTCGGTGAGCGGGGTCTCGTTCATCCACGCGGGCACGTCGGGCACGCGGATGTGGTGGGCAATGGTCACGGCATCGGCGCTGGAAAAGCCCACCACGGCCTGCTCGCCAAACGGCGCGGCAAACGCCCAGGTCTTGCGTGGGGACACGGTGGGCGGCGCCTGGAACTGGCCGTTGGCATACACCACGTGGCGGCCGGCGTTGCGCACACCGGTCTTGCGCGTGCCCTCGGTGGGGTGCCAGCTGTCCAGGGCGATATGCAGCTCGATGGCATCCGCCCCGGGCCAGTCGCCGAGGACGCTGGTGGCCAGCAGGTCGCCCACGGCCCCGTAGAAGGCCACGGCCGGCGCGGCGCACAGGCCGGCGGCGGTGAAGCGCTCGCTCCACTGCCCGAAGACCTCGCGCGCCGTGGGCTGCTCGGCCGACACGTCCACATAGTGCACACCTGCCTGCAGTGCGGCCTGCAGCAGCTGAGGCGCGCTGTCGGCAAAGGGGCCGGCGCAGTTCACGACCAGCGCACTTTCGGCCAGCAGAGCCGTGAGGGCTGCGGCATCCCCGTCGAGCCCCTGCACGCGCAACTGGTCTGCTGGTGCGTCGGGAAAGGCGGCCTGCAGCTTGCCGAGATCGCGCCCGGCCAGCAGCACAGCGTGGCCCTGTTCGCGCATGGCCTGCACCACGAAGCGCCCGGTGCGCCCAGCAGCTCCGTAGACCAGCACGGGGCGCAGTGCAGTGGAAGAAGAAGACGAAGCGGTGGAGGTGTTTTCGATCACGATACAGACCTGTACGTTCTATTGAAGGTGGCGCGATGCTACATACAGGTCTGTATTGTGTCAACCCGGGATATGGGACAATGCCGGCATGAGCCCTACCGCCGCCCGCAAGACCACCAGCGCAGCCCATTCAGACCCGGGGGCGCTCACCACCGCGAACATGCCGCCCATGGGAGACGTACAGCAGCGCATTCTCGACACGGCCTGCCAGCTGTTCTATGCCGAGGGCGTGCGCGCCGTGGGGATCGACCTGGTCATCGAACGCGCGCAGATCGCCAAGACCAGCCTGTACCGCTACTACCGCACCAAGGACGACCTGGTCGCCGCCTTTCTGGAGCGCGAAGACCGGGAGTTCTGGCAGCAGTGGGACGGAGCCGTTGCACCGCACGCACCCGATGCCGCCGCCGAGCTCGACGCCCTGCTCGCCTGGGTGGGCGAGCGCGTGGCGCGCCCCGGTTACCGCGGCTGCCCGCAGCTCAACGTGGCGGCGGAGTTTGCCGACCCGGCCCACCCGGCCCGCGCCATATCGGCCGCGCACCGGCTGGAGCAGCGCAAACGCCTGGCTGCGCTGTGCAAGCGCATGGGGCTGAAAAAGCCCGAGGTCACGGCATCACAGCTCTCGCTGCTGATCGACGGGGCCTTCAGCAGTGGCTCGTTGCTGCTGGGCGACAGCGCGGGCAAGGTGCTGCGCGCTGCGGGGCGCGCGCTGGTCGAAGCGGCGGGCTGAGGGCCCTGCCCTGCGAACCTACTGCCCGAAACCACCGCAAGGGAGTTTTTGCCACAGTGGCAATCACCCGCTTGTTACCAGCCCGACGATGGACAAGAATGGACCAGGCACTTGGCCGCCACAGGACACTCCCCCATGCTCAAGCGCATCAGTATCCAGCACCTTACCTTGGGCATGTATGTGCACGATTTCTGCGGATCGTGGATGGACCACCCGTTCTGGCGGGCCAAGTTCGTCTTGAAGGAGCCCAAGGACCTGGCGCGCATCAAGGCCGCGTCCATCGAAGAGGTCTGGATCGACACGTCCAAGGGGTTGGACGTGGCGGCCGGTGTGCGCTCCGTCTCGCGCGAGGAGGCGGATTTTCAGGTGGAGACCGATTTCGGCATGCTCGACAAGCTGCCGCCCCTGCAGGTCGACCCGCCGTCTCCACCTTCACCGCCCCCGGCACCCCGGCGCGCAAGTGGCCGGGCTGCCGCCAGCATGCACAGCGAGTTGCAGGCGGCCGCATCGATCTGCGGCGAGGCCAGGCAGGCCATGGTCTCGATGTTCAGCGAGGCGCGCATGGGCAAGGCGGTCAATTCGGAGAACGCCCGCAGCCTGGTCGAAGAGATCTCGGACTCGGTCACCCGCAACCCGGGCGCGCTGATCAGCCTGGCCCGCCTGAAGACGGCAGACGACTACACCTACATGCATTCGGTGGCGGTGTGTGCGCTGATGGTGGCGCTGGCCAAGCAGATCAACCTGAATGAAGAGCACACGCGCGTGGCCGGCATGGCGGGGCTGCTGCATGACCTGGGCAAGGCGGCCATTCCGCTGGCAGTGCTCAACAAGCCGGGCAAGCTGACGGATGCGGAGTTTGCCGTGGTGCAGAGCCACCCCGTGCAGGGCTATCTCATGCTGCAGGAGGGCGGCAGTGTGGAGGCTGCGGTGCTCGATGCCTGCCGCCACCACCATGAAAAGATGGATGGCTCCGGCTACCCCGACAAGCTCAAGGGCGAGCAGATCACCCTGATCGCGCGCATGACGGCCGTCTGCGATGTGTACGACGCCATCACCTCCGACCGCCCCTACAAGCGCGGCTGGGATCCGGCCGAATCGCTGCGCCGCATGGCCGAGTGGACCAAAGGGCACTTCGACCCGCGCCTCTTCCAGGCGTTTGTGAAGAGCATCGGCATCTACCCCGTGGGCTCGCTGGTGCGGCTGACCTCCGGGCGCATCGGCGTGGTGACCGAGCAGGGCCAACAGTCGCTGACCTCGCCCAAGGTGAAGGTGTTCTTCTCGACCAAATCGGACCTGCGCATTCCGCCCGAGGTGGTGGACCTGGCAGCCCCCAGCTGCACGGAGAAGATCGTGGCGCGCGAAGACCCGGACCAATGGAAATTTCCGGACCTCAACGAGCTGTGGTCGGGCTTTTCCGGGAAGGCCTGGTAGTGCGGCCCATGGCCTTTGCCAGATGGCCCCGCACGAAGCGCCGCGAGGTGAACCCGGTGCAGGCCCCAAAGAGGATGTGCCCCGCCAGGCTGGGCCAGATGGTGGGCCACCCCATCTGCCAGGGCGTGGCGTCTGCGAAATACAGGGGCAGCGCCAGCGAATTGACCGCCACGTAGTACAGCGCGCCGTAGGCCGCACCGGCGGCCAGCGACCAGCGCGACGCGCGGGGGGCCCAGAGCAGCAGCACCAGCAGGGGCAGCGCGGACAGCCAGCCGATGACCAGGTGCTGCAGAAAGATCTGCCAGGGCTGGGGATCGTCGAGATAGAGCCCGGCAAACTTCGGCCCATAGTGGCCTATGCGCAGGCCCAGCGCCTTGAACAGCGGCGACAGCGGCACGATGGCCAGCGAGCCGATGGTGCCCGAGCGGACGGCCTCTTTGAGCAGGGCAGGAACCAGAGCAGGCTTGCGCACGGGCATGCACCTCAGTCGAACGAGGGCTGCTCGGGCAGCACGATGGGCAGGCCCGCCTGCACCCAGGCCTCGATGCCCCCGGCGATGGATTGCACGTTCAGGTAGCCCATGGATTGCAGCGCGCAGGCAGCGAGCGCGGCGCGGCCGCTGGTCTTGCAATACAGCACCACGCGCAGGTCTCGGCGCTCCAATGCGGGCGTACCGCTGAGCCGGAACTCCAGTACACCCCTGGGCATACTCACGGCCCCGGCCAAATGCCCGGCGGCAAACTCGTCGGCCTCGCGCACGTCGATCAGCAGGTCGGCGGCGCGGATGGCGTCTTGCGCCTGGTCGATGGGCACTTCGGTGACATGGGCCTTGGCCTCGGCCACGAGCTCGTGTGCGGTTTTCATGGTGACAACTCTCCTTGTTGGGGTGCGGTATGCAGGGCTGCGCGACCTTGGCCGTCACAGCGCATTGAGCGGTATGCGCAGGTAGGCCACGCCGTTGTCGTCCTTGGGCGGCAGGTCGCCGGCGCGGATGTTGACCTGCACCGAGGGCAGGATCAGCACCGGCATCTCCAGCGTGGCGTCGCGGCGCTTGCGCATGGCGGCGAATTCATCCTCGCCCACGCCGTCGTGCACGTGGATGTTGTGCGCGCTCTGCGCGGCCACTGTGGTCTGCCAGGCGGGCTCGCGGCCGGCGGGCGGGTAGTCGTGGCACATGAACAGGCGCGTGTCGGGCGGCAGGGCCAGCAGCCGGCGGATGGACTGGTACAGCGTGTGCGCATTGCCGCCCGGGAAGTCGCAGCGCGCCGTGCCCACGTCGGGCATGAACAGGGTGTCGCCCACGAACACGGCGTCGCCCACCTGGTAGGCCATGCAGGCCGGGGTGTGGCCCGGCACCGCCAGGGCCTGCGCCTGCAGGTTGCCGATGCGAAACGCCTCGCCATCGGCGAACAGGTGGTCGAACTGCGCACCGTCGGCATGAAAGCCCGGCTCCAGGTGGAAGATGCCCTTGAACACCTGCTGCACCTGGGTGATGGCGGCGCCAATGGCGATCTGCCCGCCCAGCACGTCGCGCAGGTGGTGCGCGGCCGTGAGGTGGTCCGCATGGGCATGGGTTTCCAGAATCCACTGCACCGAGAGACGCTGCGCGCGCACGAAGTCGACCACCTTGCCGGCCGATGCGGTGCGCGTGCGGCCGGCCTTTGGGTCGTAGTCGAGCACCGGGTCGACGATGGCGCAATGCCCGCCCGGGTGGTCGAAGACCACGTAGGTCACCGTCCAGGTGGCGGGGTCGAAGAAGGCTTGAACCTGGGGTTGTGCGGTGTCTTGCGGTTGCATGGGAGGTGTCCTTGCGCAATCAATTAAGATATTTATAGTTTATTGACAGATATTTTGTTTGTCAATAAACTATCGACCAGGACATTGATCCGCCTCACCGCAACCCGCAACCTATGGAGCACCCATGCAGGCCGAAGCCACTACTACCCCCATGGACCTGGAAAGCCTGCGCCGCTCGGCCGACAGCGCTTGCCGGCTGATGAAGGCGCTGTCCAACCCCGACCGGCTGCTGCTGCTGTGCCAGCTCACCGAGGGAGAAAAGCGCGTGGGCGAGCTGGAGGCGCTGGTGGGCATCACCCAGCCCACCCTGTCGCAGCAACTCGGTGTGCTGCGCGACGAAGGATTGGTCACCACCCGCCGCGACGGCAAGCACATCCATTACCAGATCGCCAGCCCCCAGGCGCTGGCCGTCATGCAGACCCTGTTCGAACAATTCTGTGCACCCAAGGAGGCACCCCATGCAGATTGACTGGAACCATTTCACCCCCTGGGCGGCCCTCGCAGGCGGCCTCATCCTGGGCCTGGCGGCTGCCGCCTTCGTGCTGTTGCATGGCCGCATCCTGGGCATCAGCGGCATCCTGGGCGGACTGCTGCACCCACGCAGCCAGGATGTTGCGTGGCGCGTCGCCTTCGTGCTGGGCATGCTGGCCGCCCCCCTGCTCTACCGCCTGGCGGTGGGCGCCAGCGAGGTGCGCATCGACGCCGGCTGGGGCATGGTGGTGCTTGCAGGCCTGCTGGTGGGCGTGGGCACGCGCTATGGCTCGGGCTGCACCAGCGGCCACGGGGTGTGCGGGCTCTCGCGCCTGTCGCCGCGCTCGCTGGTGGCCACGCTGGCCTTCATGGGCGCGGGCTTTGCCACCGTCTACCTCATCCGCCACGTGCTGGCCTGATCACAGAAGGATCGATCCATGAAGCTCCAACGCATTTCCGAATTCGGCATCGGCCTGGTCTTTGGCCTGGGCCTCATCATCTCGGGCATGACCGACCCCAGCAAGGTGCTCGGCTTTCTTGACCTGGCCGGCCTGTGGGACCCCTCGCTCGCCTTTGTGATGGGTAGCGCCATCCTGGTGGGCGTGTTCGCCTTCGCCGTGGCCCGCAAACGCACCACCAGCGTGCTGGGCGGCGCCATGCAACTGCCCACTGCACGCCACATCGACCGGCGCCTGGTGCTGGGCAGCCTGCTGTTCGGTGCCGGCTGGGGCATCGCGGGCTTTTGCCCCGGGCCGGCCATCGTGTCGCTGGGGGCAGGCGAGCCCAAGGCCGTGGTATTCGTGCTGGCCATGCTGGCAGGCATGGGCGCCTTTGAATGGCTGGAGGGGCGCAGGCGGGCGCGCAGCGCACCCCAGGCGGCCTGAGCGGGCTTGACCGCCATGACCACCAGCCCCTGGCTTGCCGCCATCGCCACCCTGGGCATCATTGCCGCATACGAAGGCTGGCTGGCCATTGCGCAGCGGCTGGCCCCCGGGCGGCTGGCACGCACGGCCCACGCCTCGTTGCGCGAAGACTGGTTTGCCGCCATTTCGGCGCAGCCGGGCTCCGAAATCCTGGCCGTGCAGACGCTGCGCAACTCGCTGATGTCGGCCACCATGACGGCGTCCACCGCGGTGCTGGGCCTCATGGGCGCGCTGTCGCTCACCGCCCCCACGCTGCACGCCACACTGGGCGAGGCCGCCGCCGCCACTGCGGACTGGCCCCATGTCACGCCCCGGCTGGCCATGGAATTGGTACTGCTGTGCTTGTTGTTCGCGTCGCTCGTCGCATCGGTGATGGCCGTGCGCTATTACAACCATGCGGGCTTCATCGGCGGCATGCCCGTGGGCGCTCCCCAGCGCCAGCGCTGGGCCGCCGCCGGCAGCGCCTATGTGCGCAAGGCCGGCCTGCTCTACAGCTGGGGCCTGCGGCAGCTCATGCTGCTGGTGCCGGTGGTGGCCTTTTTGCTGCACCCGCTGGCGGGCGTGGCGGGGGCGCTGCTGGTGGCGGCGGCGTTGCTGCACTTCGACCGGTTTTCTGCGGGGGAGTGAGAGGCGGGTACTACGAGGGCAAGACGCGCGCTGGCCCTGGGGCGGGCTCCACCGGCCACCCATGCCATGGGCGCCACATCAAACCGACGCGGGCGCTCTTTCGCGCCGCTGCGCCCCCCAGGCTGCACCGCTCTCAGTTCTTGCCCCACCCCGGCAGCGCCGCCGCCTGCCGTATCCACGTCACCATCTGCGCCTCGTCCAGCCCACCCTCATGGAGGTTGACCCAGCGCGCATCCTCGCCCGTGCCGCCGGCCGGGGCGGGGTTCAGCGATGCGCCCTTGAAGAAGCTCACCTTGATGAACTTGGCGAACACGTGGTAGCCCAGGAACCAGCCCTGCCCCGCGATGCCGTAGAACGGCGAGTTCCAGCGCACGGCCTTGGTCACCTGGGGCACGTTGGACTCGACCAGCGCGTCGAGCCGGGCGCACAGGGTGCGCCGCCAGTCATCGGGGATTGCGGCGATATAGGCCTGCACGGGCGCATCGCCGTCGGCCTTGGCGATCTGCGGGTTGTCGCCCGACAGAAGCCCGGGTTTGGCGGCGGGCTTGGCCGGTGTGGCGGAGGGCGGCTTCTTGACGGGCGCAGTTTTTTTGGCGGGCGCTGCGGCTTTCTTGGCCACGGCAGCGGGCTTCCTGGCCGGAGCTGCCACGCTCCTGGTTGCCGCAGGTGCGGGCTTGGCCAGGGCTGCGGTCTTCTTCGTGGGGGTGGGGGCTGTCGCGGGCGCCTTGGTGGGCGCTTTTGCTTTTGGAGGTAGGGACTTCGCCGCTGCTGCTTTGCGCGCAGGCGGCTTCGTCTCTGGCTTGCTGTTGGCCATGGTGTTCACTCCCTGTGAATGGCAGGTCAGCCACCCCAATGGGTGATTGCCTGCCTATAAAAAGAGTGCGAAGGGTAACAGCCCTCGGTGAAGTTGCGCCAGCCCCCGTCTGCCTGGCGCAGCAAACGGTGATGGGTGATGGCAGGTAGCGGCAGTGGGCGCGCGGTGACGGTGCGGGTGGGCTCGCCCGGATTCAGCCCATCGGCGCAGCGGGGCCGGCATGGTCCATGTCAGGCCGGCGCCAGGGGTCCACGTGCGTCATCAGGTTGAGCACGCGGTGGCGCTGCAGTACACGCAGGCGGGCCTGTACGGCGATGTCGTGGCCCGCTTCGACGCTGATGGCGGCATCGACCTCCAGGTGGGCGTCGACCACGATCAGGTCGCCCATCTTGCGTGTCCGCAGGTCGTGCACGCCCTGCACGCCAGGCGTCTGCGCCAGTGTCTGGCGAATGGCGGCAACCTCGGTCTCGTCTGCAGATCGGTCCATCAGGTCGTGCAAGGCGTCCCAGCCAAAACTCCACCCCATACGCGACACCATGAAGCCGACGATAAGGGCTGCAATGGGGTCCAGGATAGGGTAGCCGGCCAGGTTGCCGATGATGCCCAGGCCCACCACCAGCGAAGAGGCGGCGTCCGAGCGTGCATGCCATGCATTGGCCACCAGCATGCTCGACTTGACCCGCTTGGCCACCGCCAGCATGTAGCGAAACAGCAGCTCCTTGGCCACCAGCGCACCGCCCGCCGCCCACAGTGCGACGATGTGGACCTGCGCCACGGTCTCGGGCGACTCCAGCTTGCGAAATGCGGACCACAGCATGCCAACGCCCACCGCCAGCAGCAGCCCACCCAGTACCAACGACGCTGCTGTCTCGAAGCGCTGGTGGCCGTAGGGGTGGTCTTCGTCGGCGTCTTTCCTGGCGTGGTGGCCGGCCAGCAGCACGACGAAGTCGGACACCAGATCCGACAGCGAATGGATGCCATCTGCCACCAGGCCCTGCGATTGGGACAGGATGCCGATGGACACCTGCGCCACCGTCAGGCAGATGTTGACACCCACGCTGACCCAGGTGCTGCGCGAGCCCGCTGCCGCCCGCTCGGCCGCAGTGTGCTGCGTGTCCTCGGACTCGTCAGGGAAATTGCCGCCCTGAATCATGTCACCACCGTTGACTGAGCCCGGCGGCGGCCGGCGAGCGTACTCGCAAGAAACGGTGAGCCTGCGCACCTGACGGCATTCCGGGCGAGTAGGGGTGCGTTGGTAGCGAGGGGGATGTTCATGGGTCCTTCCTGAGGGGAACTGGCTGGCCTGCACCATGGCGATCGCGCTGCGGCAGGGGCGTTCACGGCAGCCGCGTCCCGTCCGTTCGGCCCCAGGGGAGCATGCGCCGCAAGGTGTTGTCGCGGATCAGGTAGTGATGGAAGAGCGCCGCTGCGGCATGCACCCCTATCAGCGCGTAGCCGACGGAGCCGAATGCCTCATGGATGTCCTCGGCCCAGTCGGCAAGCGAACTGTTTTCAGCCACCAACTGCGGCAGCTGCATGCCGAAGAACGGGATGCTTTTGCCTTGCGCACTCAACGCCAGCCAGCCCAGCAAGGGCATGCCGAACATCAAGCCGTACAGCGCGAAATGCGCCAGCCGGGCCAGCCGGTGCTGCCACCGGGCCGGCTCGGGCTGGATGCGGGGCACGGTGCTGGTGAGGGCCACCGCCAGCCTGAGCATCACCAGCACCAGCACCGACAGGCCCAGCATGAAGTGCCAGGTCTTCATGTCCTGGCGCAAGCCGCTGCCTTTGGGGAAGAATCCGCGCAGCTCGATGCTGGCATACACCGCCGCGATGAGCAGCAGCATCGCCCAGTGCAGCGCCATCGACAGCGCACCGTAGTGGTGTTTGGTGTTGCGCCAGTTCATGGCATACCAGGGACAGAGGTTGGATCGGTGTTCATGCGGGGGCCTTGTCGTTGAATGAAGCATCTGCCAACGCGAGGGCCTGCGTCCGTACGACGGCGCACGTCCCGTGGCCTGTGGGCCAGTACAACAGAGACCAACCCGCACGGGCTTGATCCAAGACAACATCGCCTATCGGGTCGGGGATATGCATGCGCTGGCCAGCCAGGGGCCGCGCACCCGCCCAGGCCAGCGCGCAATGGGCTGGCCTGGACAGAGATGGTGTGAACGTGTGATGCAAGCGGGCAGTGGCTACGGGAGACAGATCACTGCATGCTGCGGCCTGCGCCTTAAGGGCGTCTTATATAGACAGGTTGGCACACGGCCCTGAGGCGCTCAGGCCCGCGTGCAACGGGGGCGCCAGCACTGGCCGCGGCCGGTATCACACCACCTCGTTCAGATAGATCAGGTGCAGCGGCCGATCGAGCAGCTCATCGAAGCGCTTTGCAAACGACTGGAAGTACGGCGTGGCGATATGTTCATCCAGTGCCGCCTGGTCGGTGAACGACTCGCGCATGTAGAAGGTGCCGGGTGCATCGGCCTGCTCGAACAGGGTGTAGTCGATGCAGCCCGGTTCCGCGCGGGTCAGGGGCACCAGCGCCGTCAGGGCGGCGCGCAGCTGGTCATACTGCCCAGGCCGGGCCTGCAGAACGGCCAACATGACCAGGGGCGTGGTTGGCTTTGGTTGCGCCGCCATCACGCCCACCCTTCCAGCACCACCTTGCCGCGCGCCTTGCCCGATTCGAGCAGCGCATGCGCCTTCTTCAGGTTCTCGGCGTTGATGCTGCCAAAGCGCTCGGCCAGCGTGGTGCGCACCAGGCCGGCATCGACCAGGGCGGCCACTTCGTTGAGCAGGTGGTACTGGCCGACCATGTCGGCGGTGCCGAACAACGAGCGGGTGAACATGAGCTCCCAGTGGATGGAGACGGACTTGCGCTTGAAGGGCATCACGTCGAGTGCCTGGGGGTCGTCGATCAGGCCGAACTTGCCTTGCGGCGCAATGGCTTCGATGATCTGCGCCAGGTGCTCGTCGGTCTGGGTCAGGCTGACGATGTAATCCACCGTCGGGAAGCCGATGGCCTTGAGTTCCCCGGCCAGCGGCTTGCTGTGGTCGATGACGTGGTGGGCGCCCAGCTCCTTCACCCAGGCCTGGGTTTCGGGGCGCGAAGCGGTGCCGATCACCGTGAGGCTGGTGAGCCGCGAGGCCAGCTGCGTCATGATGGAACCGACCCCGCCCGATGCGCCGATGATCAGCAGCGTCTTGCCCTCGGGCTTCTTGCCAGGGGCGATGCCCAGACGGTCGAACAGCATTTCCCACGCGGTGATGGCCGTGAGGGGCAATGCGGCGGCCTGGGCAAAATCGAGCGTCTTGGGCGCATGGCCCACGATGCGCTCGTCCACCAGGTGCAGCTCGGCATTGGTGCCGGGGCGGGCGATGGAGCCGGCGTACCACACGCGGTCGCCGGGCTGGAACAGGGTGACCTCGGGGCCCACGGCCTTGACGATGCCGCTGGCGTCCCAGCCCAGCACCTTGTAGTCCTGCCCTTCGACCGGGGCGCTGCGCGAGCTGCTGCCGCGCACCTTGGTGTCCACGGGATTCACGGAGACGGCCTTGACCTCCACCAACAGGTCATGGCCGGTGGCCACGGGTTCAGGCTGGGTGATGTCGAGCAGCGCATCGGGGTGGGTGATGGGCTGGGATTGCTGGTAACCAACGGCTTTCATGGGACGGGTCCTTTCAGGGGATAGCGTAAGCAAAAAAGAAGACAGTTGAACGGGTCAGGCGATTTCCAGATCGACGGCAGTTGCCTCGTACGCCGCGTAGTCGCTGTAGCCCGATGCATCGCCGCCGAACAGCGCTTTGGCGTCGAACGCGGCCAGCGGCAGGCCATCGCGCAAGCGCCGGGGCAGGTCGGGGTTGGCGATGAAGGGGCGGCCAAACGCCACCAGGTCGGCAAAGCCATCGCTCAGCACCTGGCTGGCGCGTGCGGCGTCGTAGCCGCCGGCCACGATCACGCGGCCCTGGTAGGCATGGCGCAGCGCGGTGCGAAATGCGTCGGGGATCTGCGGCGCATCGGCCCAGTCGGCCTCCACCAGGTGCAGGTAGGCCAGGCCCGTGGCATCAAGCTGGCGCGCCAGGTGCAATATGGTGGGAATGATCTCGGGGCAGTCCATGCCGCGCTGGGTGATGAAGGGCGCCAGGCGCATGCCGGTGCGCTCGGCGCCGGCCTCGCTGGCCACGGCGGTGGCGACTTCCAGCGCAAAGCGCGTGCGTCCTTCCACGGTAGCGCCGGTGTAGGCATCGGTGCGCTGGTTGGAGGTGGTGCGCAGGAACTGGTCCACCAGGTAGCCATTGGCGCCATGGATCTCCACCCCATCGAAGCCGGCGCGCATGGCGTTGGCCGCCGCGCGGCGGAAGTCGCCCACCACGGCCTGGATGTCCGCAGTCGTCAGCGCACGCGGCACGGGGCTGTCGACCATGCGGCCCACGCCGTCGGCGCCCGCCACCCACACCTGGGCTTGGGGTGCAATGGCCGAGGGTGCCACGGGCAAGCCGTCGGCATGAAAGCTGGCGTGCGACATGCGGCCCACGTGCCACAGCTGCAGCACCATGCGCCCGCCCTCGGCATGCACCGCATCGGTCACGCGGCGCCAACCGTCCACCTGCGCATCGCTGTAGATGCCAGGCGTGAAGCTGTAGCCCTGACCCTGCGTCGAGATCTGCGTGGCCTCGCTCACGATCAGGCCGGCACTGGCGCGCTGGGCGTAGTACTGCGCCATCAGCGCATTGGGCACATCGCCCGGCTGGCTGCTGCGGGCGCGCGTCATGGGCGCCATCACGATGCGGCTGGGCAGCGCCAGCGGGCCCAGTTGCAGGGGGCGGAACAGGGGGGATGCAGTGGCGGTCATGGGCTTTAACTCCGGTAGCTGGTGGGGGTGAGACGGCGACAGTGCCGTTTGCATGCCGCAATGGTCTTCCTTTGCAGCCAATTGAAAAACCACCCACACATTGAAGCCACCTTCAATAAAATATTGAAAATAGAGCCAAGACCCCAAGCAACTACCCTGCCCCACACCATGAAAGCCCTGCAAGACCTCGACATCTTCGTGCGCACCGTGGACAACGGCAGCCTTTCGGCCACCGCCCGCGCGCTCGACCTCACGCCCGCCGCCACCAGCGCGGCCCTGAAGCGCCTGGAGGCTGAGCTGGGCGTGCAGCTCTTCGTGCGCTCCACGCGCAGTCTGCGGCTCACGCAACAGGGCGAATTGTTTCTGGAGCAGTGCCGCCCTGCCCTCGCAGCGCTGCAGCAGGCCGGCCAGCAACTGGCGGCCGGCGAGCAGGCGCTGCGCGGCGTGCTGCAGCTGTCGGCCCCGTCGGACCTGGGACGCAACGTGCTGCTGCCCTGGCTGCACGAGTTCCAGGAGCAGCACCCAGAGGTGGACATCCGCCTGCAGCTGTCAGACCGCGTGGCCAATGTCTACAGCGACCCGGTGGACGCGGCCTTTCGCTACGGCAAGCCGCCGGACTCGGGCCTGGTCGCCCTGCCCCTGGCGCCCGGCGTGCGCCGCGTGCTGTGCGCGTCACCCGCTTACCTCGCAAAGCATGGCGCGCCCGCCACTCCGCACGAACTCACGGGGCACGACTGCCTGTGCTTCATGCTCGGCGACGAGGTGCACGACCGCTGGCGCTTCACGCCCGGTGATGGTGGCCCCGAGGTGACCGTTCGCGTGCGCAGCGTCAATGTATCGAATGACGGCGACGCCGTGCGCCGCTGGGCCCTGCTGGGCAAGGGCATCGCCTACAAGGCCGGGCTGGACGTGGCGCAGGACCTGGCCGCAGGGCGGCTGCAGGCGCTGTGCCCCGGGTGGACCACGGAGCCCACACCGCTGTTCCTGGTGGTGCCCAGCCGCCGGCAGCTCACGCCGCTGGTGCGGGTGCTCAGGGACTTCGTGGCGCAAAGGACGGCGGTGCTATCGATCACGCTGCCGCAGTAACGACCCGCCCGACAGCGCTGCAACCACAGCACGGCGGCGTTGGGGCCCCGGCAGATCAGGCGGCTGGACCCGGGAGTGGGCTCCACAGGCTGGGCGTGTGCTCGCGGTCGCGCATCCAGCCCGGCACATCCGCCGCAGGCATGGGTGAGGCTATGTGAAACCCCTGCACCAGGTCGCAGCCCTGCCTGCTCAGCACCTGCATCTGCGCCTCGGTCTCCACGCCTTCGGCCACCACCTCCATGCCCAGCCCGTGTGCAAGCTGTATGACGGCCTGCACCACATGGCGGGCCTGTTCGCTGCTGGCCAGGTCGGTGACGAAGCTGCGGTCGATCTTGAGCTGCTGTGCGGGAATGTGGCGCAGGTGCGCCAGTGACGAGTAGCCGGTGCCGAAGTCGTCGATGGACAGCCGCACCCCCAGGGCCGCGATGCGTTCGAGCGTGGCGCGCTCCTGCACCGAGTGCTCCATCATGGTCGATTCGGTGATCTCGCACACCAGTTGCGAGGGGCGCAGCCGGTGCGCCCCCAGCGCCTGGCCTATGCGATCCACCAGATCGGGCTGGCGCAACTGGTGGGGCGACAGGTTGATGGCAATATGGCACCGTAGCCCCTGCGCCTGCCATTGCGCCAGCTGCGCGCAGGCCGTGTCGATCACCCAGTTGCCAATGGCGCCGATGAGGCCATAGCGTTCGGCCAGCGGGATGAAGATCTCGGGGCTGACTTGGCCGAACTTCTCGTGCTCCCAGCGCAGCAGGGCCTCCAGGCCATGCACCTGGCCCTGGGTGCAGTCCACCTTGGGCTGGTAGTGCAGCGCCAGGTCTCCGCGCTCCAGCGACTCGCGCAGCGCCTGGCGCATCAGCACCTCTTCGGTGCCCTCGTCGGACATGGACTTTTCGTACAGCACGCAACTGCCGCCGCCGGCACGCTTGGCCTCGTACATCGCCGCATCGGCGCAGGCCAGCAAACGGTCGCCCGAGGGCTCCTGACCGGGGTGCAGCACCACGCCGATGGAGCACGACAGCGAGACCCGGTGCCGGCCCACCGGGTACGGGCGCCGCAGCACTTCGATGATGCGGCCGCCCACGCGCATGGCGTCCTCGTCGGCCGTGGGCGATTCGATCAGCGCCACGAACTCATCACCACCCAGCCGGGCCAGCAGGTCGGCACCCCGCACCACGGACTGCAGGCGCCGCGCAACCTCCTTGAGCACGCCGTCGCCCGCAGCGTGGCCGAAGGTGTCGTTGATGGGCTTGAAGCCGTCGAGGTCGATGAACATTACGCCCAGCGCGCAGGGCAGCCCAGCGCCCGTGGCCGCGCCCTGCGCGGCAATGCGTTGCACGGCCTGATCGAGCCGCTCGTGGAACATGGCGCGGTTGGGCAGGCCGGTGAGCGGGTCTTCGAAGGCCTGGCGCTGCAGCTGGTCGTTGGCGCGCCGCAGGTCGGCATTGGCCTGGCGCAGCGAGTCGGCCAGGTCGGAGATGCGGCGCTCGGCGTGCTTGCGCGCGGTGACGTCGCGCGACAGGGCGATGAAGGTGGGCCCCTCCTGCCCGCCTTGTCCATCTTGCCCCTCTTGCAGGCCATCGGCCGGCTTGCGCGCCACCGACAGCTCGAACCATCGCTCCCCGGCGGGCAGGTGCAGGCGGTAGGTGCGCGGGCTGGCATGCCCCAGGGTACGCGCCTCGGCGGCGGCCGCCATGGCCAGCTCACGCAGCTTGGGCGAGAGGGCCTCGCTGACCGTGCGGCCCACCAGTGCGCGGTGCTGCGTGGCCAGTTCTTCGGTGGCGGGCGCGTTGCACTGGATGAAGCGGCCCTGGGCATCGAGCTCGAACAGCAGATCGGGCAGCGCATCGAGGATGGCCGCGTTGCGCGCCTGCGCGCGCTGCAGGTCGCGCTGGATGCCGAAGTTCTTGAGCAGGTGCCGCAACCGGTGGCCCAGGATGGACCAGTTCACGGGCTTGGAGATGAAGTCCGTCGCGCCAGCCGCATACGCGTCCTCGACCGATGCCACATCGTCATTGCCCGTGACCAGCACGATGGGCACGAACGGGCCGGCCTCGCCGCGCAGGATGCCGCACAGCTCGTAGCCGTTGAGGCCCGGCATCTCCACGTCCAGCAGCACCAGCGAGCAGGCCGATTGGCGGAACGCGAGCAGCGCAGAAGCCCCGTCCTCGGCCAGCACAGGCTCGAAGCCGAGCTTGCGCACGGCGGCCCGCAGCATGGCGCGCATGCCGGGGTCGTCGTCGGCGATCAGCACGCGGGTGGCGGCCACCGGCGCCGCTTCAGGCGGCTGCCCCTCCAGCAGGGCCAGCGCCTCCTTGCTCATGGGTGCGCCCCCAGCACGGCCTGCAGGCCGGCCACAGTGCGGCTGTGGGCAGCGTGCATGCGCGCCAGCCCCTGGCCCACCGCCGGGGCGTCACCCGCCAGCGCATGGCGCTCCACGCTGCGCAGGCTCTCGGCCAGCTCCAGCGCGCCGGCATGGGCGGCCGAGGACTTGAGGCCGTGGGCGATGCGCGCTGCATCGGCCAGCCGGCCATCGGCCAGCGCCTGCTCCATGCCCGCCAGGCCTTGCGCGGCGGCATCGAGGAAGCCCGTCACCACCTCGCGCAGCAGCCCCGTGCCGCCGTGCTCGTCCAGGTACAGCAGGGTCTCGACCGCGCGCGCGTCGATGGCCGCGTGGTCACCGGCCGGCGCCACGGGATCCCCCGGCACCTCCACAGGCGGGGCACTCTGGGCCTGCAGCCAGGGCGCAAGGGCGGCGGCTAGGCTGCCTATGCCGTAGGGTTTGGCGATGAAACCGTCCATCCCGCTGGCCCGGCAGCGCGCTGCATCGTCGGCGCCGGCATTGGCCGTGAGCGCGATGATGGGCAGGGCGGCGCCGCGCCCATCCGGCAGGCCGCGTATCGCCCGGGTGGCGGCATAGCCATCCACCACGGGCATCTGGCAGTCCATGAGCACGGCGTCGAAATCGTGCTGGCGCACCTGCTCGATGGCCTGTGCGCCGTCGTGCGCCTCACGCCAGGCCAGGCCCAGCTTGCGCAGCATGCCCGCCGCAACGGCGCGGTTGACCGGGTGGTCCTCCACCAGCAACACCGTGCCTTGCAGCCGGGGCACGGCGTGCACAGCTGCCCCTGCAGCACCTTCCTCGCGGTCGATACGGGCTGGCACCGGGCCGGCCAAGGGCAGCTCCAGTTGCACCGCAAAGCGCGACCCGGCCCCCGGCTGGCTCTGCACCGCAATATCACCCCCCATGGCCCGCGCCAGGTCGCGGCAGATCGCCAGGCCCAGGCCTGTGCCGCCAAAGCGGCGCGTGGTCGAACCGTCGGCCTGGGCAAAGCGCTCGAAGATGCGCTGCTGCGCCTCGGCCGGTATGCCAATGCCCGAGTCTTGCACCACGATGTCCACCTGGGCGCGCCCGGCCACCTGCGCTGGCGCCACCCACACCTGCACACCCACCCGGCCCTGCTCCGTGAACTTGATCGCGTTGCCGATGAGGTTGGCCACAATCTGGCGCAGGCGCAGCGGGTCGCCCACCAGTTGGCACTCGGGCATCTGCCACTTCACCTGTGCCTGCAACTCCAGGCCCTTGGCCAGCGCGGGCTGCACGAACATGGCCTGCACCCCATCGATCTCGCGCCGCAGGTCGAAGTCGACCCGCTCCAGCCGCAGTTGCCCGGCCTCGATCTTCGATACATCCAGCACGTCGTCGATCAGCGCCAGCAGGTGCCGGCCCGAGGCCTGCACCGCACCGGCCCACCCGCGCTGCTCGCTGCTCAGGCCGCTGCCGAGCAGCAGCTCGTTCATGCCCAGCACGCCATTGAGCGGCGTGCGGATCTCGTGGCTGATGGTGGCCAGAAACTCGCTCTTGACCAGCGCCAGTTGCTCGGCCGCCAGGCGCGCGCGCTCCAGCGCCCACTGGGCCGCATAGTCCTTGCGCACGATGAACTCGCGCCACCAGCCCACCCCCACCGCCAGCAAAAACAGCGTGAGCACGTGGTAGGACCAGTAGGCCGCCTCGGCTGCCGACTGCCCGGGGTGCCACCACAGCGTGGCGCAGAAGGCCGCGAGGATGGACAGGCCCGCCATCAGCGCCCAGCGGAACTGCAGGCCCAGCACGATGAAGCAATAGAACTCCAGGAAGGTGAAGTTCAGGATGCCAACCCAGGAGGTCAGCCCCTCGCCCCCGGCCGCATCGATGCGCAGCAGTATCCAGAACAGGCACAGCGACAGCGCAACGATGAAGCCGGCCAGCACCGGCTGCCAGTGCCGCCGCGTCTGCGGCAAAAAGGTGTACGCCAGGCCCAGCAGCAAAATGGGCACGGCCACCTGCAGCCGCAGCGCGTTGCCCGCCACCGTGGGGTAGGCCAGCCAGTCGACCAGGAAGTCGCCCAGCACCAGCAGCACGCCCAGCACCAGCGCGCCCTGGGCATAGCGGTGGTAGAACGACAGGTAGTGCTCGCCAAACGCATGCTCGACCTGCGCCGATTCAAAGCGCAGCAGCACCCTCAGCCGCAGGGTGGGCGCGGCGTCCTCAAAGGTGCGGGGGGGCCCGCTGGCGGTGCCCATGGCGGGAATTGAATCGGTGGAGTCGGGTGGTTTGGGGATATCCTATAACGAATTGTTACTTTCGCGCAGCGGAGATTGGTGATGGCCCCGCAGGTCACTCGGCGGCCAAGGCGGAGGGAACTCATTCCGGTGCACACCGACCCTGATGGGGCAGGGCTATGCAGGCCCCGCCTGCGGCAGTGTGAAGCTGAGCGCGATACGCTCCCGCCCTGGAACCGCCGTCCTCATCGCGCCAGGGATGTCAATGTAAGGGCGGCCCCTCAACAGCCGGTCCGGCTGCATGAAGCCCGCAAACACCTCAATGGTGATGCGGCCGCCCTCGCCCACCGCCACGTCCTGCGGGCGGATGCCATCGAAGTCAGGCCAGGCGTAGCCCAGCAACTGCTCGGTGGCAGCCTTGCGCGCGCCCGCCTTGCCGCGCACCACCAGCCGAGCCAGGTCCAGCGACCCATCCCACTCCAGCCACAGCGCCAATGAGCCGCCGTCGTGCTTCACCGTGGCCAGTTTCACAGCATGGCAAAAACCATCGGCTGCCAAAGCCTGCAAGCCCGGCAGGTAGGTATGGCGCTCCACACCGCAGGTGTCCAGCACGGTCTGCAGCCCTGCCACAAAGGCGGCATGGGCCGCCAGCGCGCGCTCAGGGGCCGGCAACAGGGCAATGGCGTTCCAGTCGGCAGCGATCTCCACCTCGGTGCAGCCATCGAACACCTCGCCGGTCCAGGCGGCGGGCTGCTCCACCCCGTAGATATTGACCTTGGCGATGTCCCTGCCCGTGCGCAGCCCAAGCTTGCGCAGCGTCTTGTGCAACTGGTACTCGATGGGCCCGAGCAGCCACAGCTCGGGCAGAAAGCCGGGTACACCGTTGGCCCGCGAGTGGCGTGCCAGGTCGCGCAATGTACGGCCTGGCGGCGTGGGTGGGCTGGCGGCATCACTCCCTTGGTGGGGCATGGTGGATGTCTTCGTCGCAAGGGTGTCCGGCATGGGTGGGCATGGTATCAGCGGGTATCTTGCAGCTTGCGGGCAGGCACCACCGCAACCGTCGCGTAACATGCGGCCCGGTCTGCTTGCACGGGGTTGAGGCCTGCCGGCATAGCGCCGAGGCCTCGGGGGACATAGGCGGGTTGCCGCAGTTTGAGCAGAACACCAGCAGGAAGGAATGACCAAGCCATGTTGATCACGCCCGCAGAGTACAAGGACGTGCTCGATACCTACTTCATCGTCGATTGCGCGGTACGCGACCACAACATCTTCGGCTTTGCGCTGGATCGTGTCTATACGAATGAGGAGGTGCTGGAAGAGGAGCGCAATAGCTGGGACCCATTTCTGCGTCCGAAGCGCTTGGCGGTCTTCTACCGAGACGATCCGGAAGGGGATCGGCTCGGCGCGGAGAACCTGGGCAACTGGGGACGTCTCAAGCTGGGCGCCATGGCGACTCCCAAGAGCCAGTTCATTCTGTACGAGAGCGAGAAGGGCCGGGTGTATGTGATCGGTTCTGGAGAGGATGCCTTCGAGGAACCACTCAACAGCCGGACAAATCCGAACTCCCCCATGCACGCGGGGGTGCGTCAGATCAAGACCTTCAACGGCAAGGCCTTCCTGTCGGGTGGGTACCGCGGCTTTGCCGAGCGCCTGGGGCCTGACAGCTACCGCAGCCACATGGCCCTGGTGGACAGCCACCCGCTGGACCATCCCGACAGCGGCCGGGAGGGTTTTGACGACTTCGACATGTTCGCCGAAGACGACATCTACGCCGCCGGTGGCAAAGGCGACGTATGGCACTTCAACGGCAAGGCCTGGCGGCAGATCGCGTTCCCTTCCAATGCCTGGCTCAACACCGTGTGCTGCGGCGGCGATGGCATGGTCTATATCTCGGGCTATGAGGGACTCACCTTCATGGGCCGGGGCGACCAGTGGACTCAGATTCACCACGGCGGCATCTACCTTGGCTGGCGCGACATGGTGTGGTTCGAAGACCGCGCCTGGGCCACCAGCGACAACGGCCTGTGGACCATCCGGGATGGCCGTGTGGAGTTCCAGAACCATCTGCTTGCGCCCGAGATCAGCGTGTGCAGCGGCAACCTCTATGTGGCCGACGGCGTGATGCTGATGGCCGGCCTGGGCGGCGCCTGTTTTCGTGAGAACGGGCAGTGGCACAGCATCTTCACCGCGGGGCAGATGGGCAAACTGTTACTTGACCAATGAGTGAGGCGGTGTGCCTTGTGGAGGAGGGGCATATTCCAGCAACCGGGACCGTGGTGCGAAAGAGCTGTCCAGCCGCGCCGATCTGAGAAAGAATGATTCCGATCAGGCCAAGATTCCCAATCTGCCCGTAGCGCAGACACGCTCTGTCGCTCATACCCGACATCAGGCTTCCATGATCCCACTGCCAAACACCGAGATCCACCGCATCGAGCTTGCACTGGGCATCGCCATCCCCGTGCTGTACCGAGACCTGCTGGTGAAGTTTGGCCACGGCCAGCACCAGGATGTGGAGATCTACCACCCGCTGGAGATTGCCGATCTGTACCGCCATCACTTTGAACGCGATGAGGACCTGTTTGGTGAGTACATGCCTTTTGGCTGCAACAACCGCACGCAGGAGATTTGGCTGACTCGCCCCAAGGAGAATCTCGCAGCAGCCATCTGGCACGAGACCCATCCAGACGACTATGCCGAGGAAGCCTGGCTCACCTACCCTGATTGGCTCGGCCGACATGCCCACCTGCTTTCGCAGACCGGCTGACCCCCTCGATCAACAGATGCACTGAAACTTCAACCTATGCAGAACACATTTCGATCCATCGCCTTGGCGGCAGCGCTGCTGTGCACGCCCTTCCTCGCCCACGCCGAGCCCAGCGTCCAGGTCGGCTTCTCGCCCGAAGGCTCGGCGCGCCAGCTGGTGCTGGAGACCATCGGCGGCGCGCAGCATAGCATCCAGATGCTGGCCTATGCCTTCCAGGCGCCCGACATCACGCAGGCCCTGGTCGATGCGAAAAAACGGGGTGTGGAGGTGCGCATCGTGGTCGACAAGAAGCGCAACCGCAACAAGCCCAGCAAAAAGGCCATGGATTTCGTGACACGCAACGGGGTGGAGCTGCGCACCAACGACCACTACCACATCCACCACGACAAGACGATCATCGTCGACGGCCACACCGTGGAGACAGGCTCATTCAACTTCGCACCCTCCGCCGAAACGATGAACTCCGAGAACGTGGTCGTCATCCGCGGCATGCCCGATGTCGCGCGCCAGTACCTGGCGCACTGGCAGTCGCGCTGGGACCTGGGCAAGCCCTACCCTGCGCGCTGACGGGCAGTCACGCCCCTTCGATCAATTGGGCCGCTTCATGATCACCTGGCGCAGCTCCTCGTACTCGCTGCGCGTCACGGCCTGGGCGTCGTAGGCCTTCACCAGGTCATCGAGCTCGCGGCCCTTGGAGAACTTGACGCCCTCCTGCACGGTCACGCGCGAGGTGCTGCTGCTGACGCAGCCGGCCAGCGATGCCAGGCATGCGCAAACGAGGGTGATGGTGGCAATCCGATGGTTGTTGTGCTTGTTCATGGCGCTGTTCTCACTCACTTCACGCTGTCGATCAGCCGGCGGCGCTGGCTGTCGTACTCGCGGCTGCTCAGTGCGCCGTTGTTGAACGCGCTCTTGAGGTCGATCAACTGCTGGCCAATGGTGGCCTCCACCGGCGCGCGCACGACGTCGGTTGAACTGCATGCCGGCAGGGCCAGCACGGCCGCCACTGCCAGGAACATGGTTGGGAATTTCATGCACCCTCCTCCTTTGATTTGAGACGCTGAATCCTAGCCCACTTCCAGGAGGCAGAAGGCATGGAAGTGGCTTTGGCGCCCCCTTCCCTTTTCGTCTGCGCCCTTGCTTTCATCTATGCTCAGATCGCCATGCACCTCATCACACCAACGCCTCTGCAGGACCTGCTGCTCGACCCCGCAACCCACCCGCGAGGCCAGCCGCATCTGAGCGCCGCCAGCGGCCTGGTGCGGGCCGGCGCATGGCTGTACCTGGTGGCCGACGACGAACACCACCTGGGCCTGCTGCCTGCCGGCGCAGCCGTGCTGCAGCAGTTGCCACAGACACCGCTGGTGCAGTTGCACCGCATCCTGCCAGGCGACCTGCCGGCAGACCCGAAGGCCCGCAAAAAGCGCAAGCCCGATCTGGAATCGCTGGCCCTGCTGCCCGCGTCGCCCACGCACCCGCACGGGGCGCTGCTGGCCCTCGGGTCGGGGTCCAAACCCAATCGGCAGCGGGGCGTTGTCATCGCGCTCGATGCCAACGGGCGTCCCGATGGTGCTGCGCAGGTTGTGGACCTGTCTGCGCTCTACGCGCCCCTGCGCGCGGAGTTTGCGGACCTGAACATCGAAGGCGCCTTTGTCGCGAATGACTGCCTGCACCTGCTGCAGCGCGGCAACAAGGGCGATGCGCGCAATGCCTGCATCAGCTACCCACTGGCCCCATTGCTGGCCTGGCTGGCCGGCACGCGTGCAGCGCCACCGGCACCGCTGCGCACCACCTTGTTCGACCTGGGCATGGTGGATGGTGTGCCCCTTGGCTTCACCGATGGCGCGGCGCTGGCCGGCGGCGCTGGCGGATGGATCTTCAGCGCCGTGGCCGAGAACACGGACGACAGCTATGCGGACGGTGAATGCGTGGCATCGGCCATTGGCTGGGTCGGTGCGGATGGAAGGCTGCTGCGCATAGCCTCCCTGGAGGGGGCGCCCAAGGTCGAAGGGATTGCGCTGGATGGAAAGGAGCGGCTGCTGATGGTTACGGATGCGGATGATCCTGAGCGTGCGTCGCGGTTGTGGGTGGTCGCACTGGATTGACGGATGATCAAGCCATGCCCCCTGCCAATTCAGACCGCGCCCCGCTGACCACGTCACAGCAAAACATCTTCCGCAGCGAAGGCGTGCTCCACCTGCCTGACTTCATCCCCAGGCCACGGCTCAAGGCCGTCAAGGACAGCATCCTTGCCGAACTCATGCGCCTCAGGATCTGGAGCGGCAGCAAAAGCCTGGGCAGCGCCCCCGACCGCCTGCCCGCCTTCCAGCAGATCGCCCGCCTGTCATCGCAAGTGAAAGTGCCTAACCTGCACGATGCCATATGCACGCCCGAGGTGCAGGCCGCCGTCGCCGCACTGGCGGGCGCGCAACCCGTCACCGCACAGGGCGAACAGTTGCTGCTCTCACTGCCACGCCAGGGCGCATGGTCGCTGGCCCAGTTGAACTGGCATGTGGACGTGGCGCCCCGGCCCGACCCCGATGAGGTTCCGGGCATCCAGGCGTTCTACCTGATCGACGACGTGGTGCCACAGGGCGGCGCTACCCTGGCGCTGGCGCACTCGCACCGATTGGCGTCACAGGCCGCAGGCGCACTGCGTAGCGCACTGAAAAGCAGCGGTGCAGACCTGGCAACGGCCCTGGCCGCGTCGGGCACGGCACTGGCCGAGATGTGTGGCAAAGCCGGCGATGTGTTCCTGATGGACATGCGCACGGTGCATTCGCCTTCGGTCAATGCGTCCAAGCACATTCGCATGATGGCGACCACGCGCTTTGCACTGGGGCCTTTGCGCTGACTAACCCAGTGCAAAGGCCCCGAGCGCCACCACCCACGCCCCCAGCAACAACAGGCTGGCCCACAGGCTCCACCGGCCCCAGGGCTGCTTCCCACGCCACCTCGGGCCGCCCCCGCGCAAACCCGCGGATGAAGGCCGCCCACCCCTCGGCACCGAGGATGCACACGCCCATGGCCACCACTGCGGCTGCGCCGGGCAGGGGCACCTGCTTCCACATCGGCTGGTGGTTGAAGGCATCGTGGAAGTCGGCGGGGTCTATCAGATCCCCGCCCTCGCGTGGGGCCGATGCCGAACGACACGCTGCGCCCCCGAATGCCCATGCCCACAGCGCAGACAGCCACGGTGGTGATATGGATCGCCACGCCAAAGCGACAGCAGCAAGGGCCATGCCTCAATGAGTAGTGCCGGTCACCAGGCGCCCTATGGGTTGAGATACCGCGAGGCTACGGATTCGGTTCCAGTACCAATCATGCACATCGGCATCCACGGTCGCCGCAATTTGCGTTTGGTACAGCGCACCACGCTCATCTTGTGAGTACCGGAGATCCGATACGGGTCGCCTTTTGCCTCACCGAAATAGTTGGACTTGAAGCCATTAACCCTCGGAGCTGATGTTTTTGAACATCCCACATGCTCCATGTTTGTCACACGGTTACTGCAGGATATATTACGTTATATGTAACAATCAATCAGATTCACATGGCAACACGAAAAATTCTCACTGTTGGTCTTGAGCTCGCATCGACCGATACCACACACGCGACCTTCAGATCGAAGGCATCACTGTTGGACTGGGACATCTTTCTCTTCAGGCCTGAAATCTCAGAATTTCTCCACAACTACTATGAAACGTACCAAGGAAAGCCATCGTTCAATGATGCCGGCTCGTTCGCAGCCAAAGAATGTTGTGAGCACTGGCGACGCGAGATCAAGCAGGCAATTGAGACGGGAAAGACAGTCGTTGTGTTCCTCCCATCTCTGTACGAAGCTTACGTAGATACCGGCGGGCGTTCATACTCAGGTACTGGTCGAAATCAGAAGGTGACCCGCCACGTCGCGCCCCTCACAAATTACGACACGCTTCCGGTGAGCTTAAGTCCAGTGAAGACAACCGGAAGTTCGATGAAACTAGCCCCGAAGGGCGTCGAAGTGCTGGCCGCGTATTGGGCTGAATTTGGAGATCGGTCTAACTACAATGTAGTCTTAAGCGCATCTGAAGTCCCCGCGTGCGTATTGACTAGGGCGGGCGACAAGCCGGTGGGTGCGATCTACAGAAGCAAGTCTTCGGCTGGAACGCTGTTGTTGCTCCCTGACTTGGATTTCAGTCCTCCGAGTTTTACGAAAAGGAAGGGAAACAGCACGGTATGGTCGTCTGACGCAACCAAGTTTGCCGGCGCTTTCCTTTCCGCTTTAGTCGGCTTGGATAAAGCACTCCGGTCCTCGTCAGAAGTGACGCCCGAACCAACGTGGGCAGCAGCTACCTTGTACACGCTCGCACCTGAGGCGGCGCTGCACGTTCAACTCCTTGAGGCGGAGCGCCAGGTCGAACACGCCCAGCGCAAGAAGGAGGAGATCTCCGAGGCGATTGCTATCGCCGCTATGCCCCGTGCTCTACTTTATGAAAAAGGCAAGCCCCTGGAGGCTGCGATCATTCACGCCCTCAGTACTCTCGGCTTCAAGGCTGAACCATTTAAGCAGTCTGACTCGGAGTTTGACGTGGTTTTCGATTCTGCCGAAGGCAGGTTGATTGGCGAGGCGGAAGGCAAGGACACAAAGGCTATAAACATCGACAAGTTGCGTCAGCTCTCAATGAATATTCATGAGGATCTTCAGCGCGAGGAAGTTTCAGAACCTGCAAAGCCCGTCTTGTTCGGAAATGCCTATCGCCTTCAAGAACCACCAGAACGGTCTGACCCTTTCACCGAGAAGTGTCATACCGCCGCTGCATCCTCGTCGACAGCGCTCGTAGCAACCACTGACCTCTTCCCGCCTGTCCAGTATTTGCTTGCGCATGCAGACCCTGAATATGCGGCTGCATGTCGTTCTGCTCTCTTGTCGGCCATCGGTAGAGTCGCATTTCCGATTCCGCCGATTGCGGCTGCAGAACGGAACGATGAGATGGATAGGGAGGAAAGGTGACGTCCAACAGGCAGTTCGACGCAAATCGTGTTGATGAGCGTAAGCCTCGCGGCGCAATGCCACTGCTTGCTGGTCAAATCCAACGTTGAGCGTCCGCTTTCAAAAGCCGCCAATGGCTGCATCTTCCCGGTTGCAGTCATGGTATCAGCGGGCATATTCAGCCCCGGCGACGCTATCTTACAAACGCCGCCCCCAACCCCCAATCCACCGAACTTAAGCCAATCTACCCCTTGTAAGCCATGTTCGGATGCGGCTTCACATGGCGCCTGGGTCTGGGCTGAGATCGGCCCGCCACCCTGCGCACCAGATTCTTGCCCAGCAACGCAATCGCATCTGCAATCAAGCCCTGCATGTCCTGAATGGCCAGCAGCGCACGCGCCAGCCAACGCTGCATCACCTGCGCTGCGTATGCGCGGTTGCACACCCGCTCATCGGGCTGCAACTGCTGGGCGGTCTGCGCTGCCATGCACACCAGTGCTGCCAGGTTGTCCGCCAGTACCTTGGCCGCCACATCCACCAGCAGTGCCTGCTGCGTCAGCCCAGAGATGCATTCGAGCTTGAGGCGCTGCTTGAGCCTCTTGAACGCCTCTTCAATGCGCCAGCGCTGGTGGTACAAGTGCCCAAACACCGATGCCGGGAAGTCCTGCGCGGGCAGGTTGGTTGCCATCACCCGCACCTGCCCGGTGCTGGATACACAGCGCACCAGCCGCACCCAGGGTGGTGCACCTGAGCACTCGTAGTCCTTGGCATCCTGTGCACTGGGCGCTCTCAGTTGCACCATGGCCTCCGCCTGGTGGCTTTGCAAGAACGCCTGCATGGCGCTCCAGCCATTGGCCTTGTCGCAGCGCATGCAAAAGCCTATACCCCGCTCCTGCAGATGGGCCACCAGCCAACTGGTGGGATAGCCCCGGTCCAGCACCAGCACATCCAAAGGCTCCAACTGCTCCAAAGCCTCGAACAACATCTGCCGCTCAGGCACCTGTGCGCCATGCACCCGGGCGTGCAGGCACAGCTCAGCGCCAGGCAGGTACAAGGCAAACAGGCGCTGGTCCGCACTGGCCACCCGCAGCCGATGGCAGGCGCGCAAGGCAGGCATCAACACACTGGCGTCACCAGCCACCACGCGCCGCCCCCGCCAGCGGGGCACCCAGGCCTGCGCGCCCGCAAGCAAGCGCGCATTGAGCCCATGCAGGGCATTCCAATCGAGGTGGCTGCGGGCCTTGGCAAAGGCGCGATCAGAGACGCCGCGCACATACCCGAGCCCAATCCCAGTCCCAAGCGCATCACCGTCAGAGCCCAGGCTGCCAAAGAAGCCGTCCAGCATGACTTGCTGGGAAGAGCCGCGCTGACACAGCAAGGCCCCGATGAGATGCGGCAAGGGCAGTTTGCGGCTGCGCGTGAAGGCATTGGGGTGCTGCGCCAGCCGTGCGGCTTGGGCAAAGGCATCGCTGTGGATGTGCTGGCTCAGCTCGCTGAGCAGGTGCGCAAGTGCAGTGCCATCAATGCCAAGGGTTAACCCTGAGTTTTCTTGCCATGGGGGTGTTCGTTGTCAAGTGAAGATTTGCAAGAAAACCCAATCAAATCATTGGGTTACAGTGAGTATTTTAGCTTAATTTCGGTGGATTGCCCCAACCCCCCCCACAGCCTCCCTCCCCCGTCCACCCCGCACCCGCGAATGCAACACCACCGGCAGCTGCGGCAACGCCGGCAGCCCAGCCGCGCGCCTACCTGCACCGCCCCCAGCGGCACCATGCGCGGCGCGAGGGCGGCTATGCCCAGCCCCGCAATCACAGCCGCAGACACAGCCGCCACCCCGCCCCCCACAAACGCCTCGCGCCAGGGCACGCCGTCCTGGTCAAGCAACCGGCTGGCCATCACCCGCACACCGCAAGGCTCAGCCAACGTGACGATGGGCAGTGGCTCGCCCGCGCGGTGCTGCCAGGTGGGCGCAGCAAACCAGCCAAAGGGCTCTTCGGCCAGCACCTGCCCATCACTGCGGTCAGCGTGAAAGCGCAAGATGGCCACATCCAGTTCGCGCCGGTCGTAGGCCTGCAGCAGATCGCCTGAGGAGCCGATGCGGATCTCGATCACCAGGCCCGGGTCCTGCGCGTTCATGCGCGCGATGAGGGCCGGCAGGTCGGGCCCGGCCACGTGGTCGCTGATGCCGATGGCAATGCGCTCGCGGTCGCGCTGCTCTGCAAAGGTGGCCAGGGGTGCGCTGGTGCACGGCGAGCAGTTCGCGTGCGGGGACGAGGAATGCGGCGCCGCGTGCCGACAGCTCCACGTGGCGCGGGGTGCGCTCGATAAGGCGGCAGCCCAGGCGGTCTTCCAGGCGCTTGAGTTTCAGGCTCACGGCCGCCTGCGTGGTCTGCATGGCCTCGGCCGGGCGGGTAAAACTGCCCAGCATCGCCAATTTCAGCAGTCGATCGCCACGATGCACACCTGGCACTATCTGACAGTGCCCACGTACGCGGCCCCCCGGACGTTGGCCAGCAGTGGGTCAGTAGGTTGCCACCAGCTTGGCCGCCAATGCCTTGGCACCCGCTCGCCAAGAGGCTTCTCTGGCAGCAGTGTTGGTTCTGATCACATCTGCGGCCACTGGCTCCACCGGGCCGCCCAGAACCGACAGATAGTCTCTTGCAGTCCAGAGCACGCGCCCCCCGCTGTCTTTCAGCTCCAAGCGCATGCGCAATGTGGGCACCAGGTTGGAGCTGAATCCGTTGGGGATGCTGAAGCCATAACCTTCCACCAATATGTGCAACGTCGCGCTCCCTGCGTCCCGGGTATCCCTCAGCGGGAATTTTCCGGACTGGCGCAACTGGGCGAGCGTCTCTTCGTACGCGATCTGGTCGATGGTGGCCCCAGAGGAGACCTCTTTCTGGAAAGCGTCGCGCGTGGCATCCCTGCTGGACTGCGTTGCCAAGGCACCCACGACGCCAAACACCATGTGCGTTGCGCCGCCGGGCCCCATGTACGTCATCTTTTCCGGTACCGCCACCTCTCTGCTTACCACCACGGACTTGAGGGCCGCCCGGTCGGCGCCTGATATCTGCGCGGTGGTTGCGCACCCAGATAGAAATACCGCCATTGCAGCCAGTGCCAGAATCCTTGAGAGCATCGATCATTCCTTGAAAATTAAGCCGTTCGAAACATGCCGAGGCGTGCGAGCATAGCGGTGAAACGTGACTGCAGCGACGCTTCAATGGCATGTGCACCGGCGCACCTCACGCAGGCATCTTCCCCGGAGCAGGTGTGGGTGGGCGCGGCTACCGCGTTGCGTGGAAAGACTACCCAGCATCCAGCAAGGCTGACACGCACTATCGGCAAGCCCTGACAGGCGCCGACCGCCAGGTTGCTGACACAATGTTGGTATGTATACGCAGCATCTGCCCCACGCCAACCCGGCCTTCCCCATGGGCTTCATGCCCCTGGAGGGCACGCGGCAGGACTGCGAAGACTGCGCCCGAGGCGAGCGCCTGGGCTTTCAGTTCGAGTATGCGTACCAGCCCATCGTGGACTTACACACCCGCACGGTGTTTGCGCACGAGGCCCTGGTGCGCGGGCCCGCAGGCGAAGGCGCGTTCAGCGTGCTGTCGCAGGTGACCGAGGCCAACCGCTACCGGTTCGATCAGGCCTGCCGGGTCAAGGCCATCAAGGGGGCGAGCGAGCTGGGCATGCAGGTTCCGGTGTCCATCAACTTCTTGCCCAACGCCATCTACAAGCCCGAGCTGTGCATACGCACCACCTTGGAGGCGGCTCGGGTGCATGGCTTCCCAGTGGAAAACATCATCTTCGAGGTGACCGAGGGCGAGCGCATCAAGGACGGCCCCTGGTTTGCCGAGATCCTGCGCGAGTACCGGCGCCTGGGGTTCAGGACGGCCATCGACGACTTTGGCGCAGGGTACGCAGGCGTGAAGCTGCTGGCGGATTTTCAGCCGGACCTGATCAAGATCGATATGGACATCATCCGCAACGTGGACACCAACCGGGTACGCCAAGTCATCGTGCGCAACCTGGTGCGGCTGTGCGAAGAGATGGGCATCGACGTGGTAGCCGAGGGCATCGAGACTCCGGCGGAGCGGGACTTCCTGCGCGACACCGGCATTCGGCTGATGCAGGGCTACCTGTTTGCGCGGCCGGCGTTCCGGGCGATGGCGCAGGTGGATGCGGCGGGGTTCGACTCACCGCTGGGCTGACGCGGGTTCAGGCGCGCTCGCCGTTCTTGATGCGGTAGCTGGGCTGGTACATGGTCACCAGCTCTTCCGAGGCCGTGGGGTGCACGGCCATGGTGCGGTCGAAATCGTCCTTGGTAACTCCGGCCTTGAGCGAGATGCCCAAGAGCTGCACCATCTCGCCCGCGTCGTGGCCGAGGATGTGGGCGCCGAGCACCCTGCGGCTGGCGGCATCAACGACGAGCTTCATGATCATCTTTTCCGCGCGGCCCGACAGCGTGGCCTTCATGGGGCGGAACTCGGCGCGGTAGACCTCGATCTCGGCGTACTGCCGGGCGGCGTCTTCCTCCGACAGGCCCACGGTGCCGATCTCGGGCTGCGAGAACACGGCGGTGGCGATCAGGTCGTGGTCGGGCGTGGTCGGCTTGCCCCGGTATTCGGTGTCGATGAAGCACATGGCCTCGTGGATCGCCACCGGGGTGAGCTGCACCCGGTTGGTCACGTCGCCCAGCGCCCAGATGCTGGGCACGCTGGTGCGCGAGTACGCGTCGACGATGATCGCGCCGCGCTCGTCCATGGCAACGCCGGCCGCCTCCAGCCCCAGGCCCTGGGTGTTGGGGTCGCGGCCCAGAGCCAGCATGATGGTGTCGGCGGGGATGGACTCGCCGTTCTTCGTCGTGGCGATGAGCGAGCCGCCGTCACCCTCCACCTTGGCCACGTTCTCGATGACATCGGAGAGCAGGATGCGGATGCCCTTGTCCACCATGGCCTTGTGCAGGCCCTGGCGCATGTCGTGGTCAAAGCGCGAGAGGATTTCCTTGCCACGGTAGATCAGCGTCACCTCCACGCCCAGGCCATGGAAGATGTTGGCGAACTCGACCGCGATGTAGCCGCCGCCGGCAATCAGGACGGAGCGCGGCAGCTGCGGCAGGTCGAACGCCTCGTTGGAGGATATGCACAGTTCATGGCCGGGCAGCGCGGCGTGCGGGTTGGGTGCGCCTCCCGTGGCGATGACGATTCTTTCGGCGGTGACGGTCTTGCCGCTGGCCACCAGCCGCACCGTGTGCGCGTCGACCAGCTCCGCGCGGCTGTCGATGATCTCGGCGCCGTTGGTGTCCAGGCCACGGCGGTACAGCCCTTCGAGCCGGGCGATCTCCTTGTCCTTGGCGGCGATGAGCGCCGTCCAATCGAAGGTGGGCGTACCCACCTGCCAGCCGTAGCCGGCAGCATCCTCGAAGTGCTCGTGGAACTGCGAGGCATAGACGAACAGCTTCTTGGGCACACAGCCGCGGATGACGCAGGTGCCGCCAAACCGGTACTCCTCGGCCACGGCCACCCGCTTGCCGAGCGAGGCGGCCACACGGCCGGCCCGCACGCCGCCGGAGCCGCCGCCGATCACAAACAGGTCATAGTCATAGCCGCTCATCGCATTGTTTTCCTTGTCATTGTGTTTTGCAGCCCGGTGCACGCGCATGCATTGCGCTGCAGGCAATCAGCAGGTCGCATGGGATGGTAAGGCAACGCTGAACAAGAGAGCGCTGCAGGGCCAAGTTCGGCCGCATGCCGCGTACCAGGTTGGCGGCTCAGGCCCCGACGGCAGTGCCCAGCACCAGGCCCCCTGCAAAAAGCAGCCAGTCATTGGCGATATGGGCCATGGCCGACACCGCGAGGTTCTTGGTGCGCAGGTACGCCAGCGACAGCACGAGCCGCGCCGATCCAATCACCAGCAGGCACTGCGCCACGTTCCAGCCATAGGTGGGCAGGTGCAGGGCGCCGAAGATCAGCGCAGACACCAGCCAGGCCCCCACGATGGCCTGGCCCCGGCTGAGGCCCAGCGGCCCCGACAACCAGGCGAGCACGGCGAGGAAGGGCAGCACGGTGATGATTTCTTCGCCGATGAGCTGGGGGATGGTGCGCGCAAAAAAGGCCATGCGCTCGCCCGTGTCCATGCGCCCGAGCGCACCGAACGCGGGGTTGGAAGCCTCCTCGCCGAACAGGCGATTGACCAGCAGGGCCACCAACACGGTCACCGCGATATTGAGCAGCGCCACGCCCAGGGCCAGACCCACGTCGCGCCAGCCCACGCGCCGGAACAGCACCTGCCAGTGCGGCCCGGCCACCGCCCGCAGCGCCAGCAAGGGCACCAGCGGGAACAGAATGGCCGGCACCATCGCCCCCCAGGCACCCCAGGCGGCAGGCATGGGCAGGTACAGCGCGGCAAAGCCCAGCGCGGCGCCCAGCAGCAGCACGCACCAGCGGCCCGCACCCAGGGCGAGCGGCCGGCCGTTGTAGAAAGGGAAGTCGGCGCCGCCAGGCGTGGCAGCGGGGGTCTGCGCAAGGGTCATGAGGATATGTGCAGGGGGGCGGTAAAGCACATTAGAAGGCATTTCGGTGGGCTGACACTTCACACTGGCCTCACAGCCGTGGGCAACACTTGGCAGGCACATGCCCGTGCGCCCGTTGTACCCGCCTCCAATGAACTTCGTACCCCACCCGCTGCGCCGGTTAGCCCAACCCTTCGTCTTCGCCGGAGCCATCGGCCTGGGCATCTGGCTGTGGCTGAAGCTCGGCGACTTCTCACTGGCCCGTTGCCCGCCCGACCTGGTCTGGTACGGCGGCGCCAGCGGCGACAAGAAATGCAGTTGGCCCCTGGTGGTCTACCTGGCCAAGGACATCGTTGGCGCGGCCCTCACGGGCGCCCTGCCCGTGCTGCTGTGCGCCGCTGTGGCGCCCGCGAACAAGGCGGCTACCGCACGCATCGCCGCCATCGGTACCAGCGCCCTGGCGGTGCTGTACATGCTGGTCAGCACGCACAGCCTGCGGCCTGCCGGTCTGGTCATCGCCGTGGGCCTGACCAGCGCCGCCTCGCCCTGGCTAGCGGCCTTGCTCGTGGCGCGTGCGGTGCGGCCATCGCGCAGGGCGCGGTGCTGACCCTGCTCAGCCGATCACGGCCCCGAGCAGCACCACAAAGCCCAGCAGCAACCAGTCATTGAGGATGTGCGCCAGGGCAGCGACCGACAGGTTCCTGGTGCGCAGGTACGCGAGCCACAGCACCGCGCGCGAGGTGCTGATGATGATCAGGCTCTGCGCCACGTTCCAGCCGTAAGTGGGCAGGTGCAGGGCACCGAACAGCACCGACGCCAACACCCAAGCGCCTACGATGGCCCGGCGCCGTGGCCAGCCCAGCGGGCCGGCCAGCCAGGTGAGCAGCGCCAGGAACGGCAGCACGGTGAGGATCTCTTCGCCGATGAGGTGCGGCACAGTGCTGGCCATGAAGACCAGCCTTTCTTTAGTGCCCATGCCGGCCAGCGCCTTGATCACGGGATTGGGCACGGCGCCGAAGAAGTGCGCGACGATGAGGGCGACGGCCACCGTCACGCCGATGCTGAGGAACACCAGGCCCACGGCCAGCCCCAGGTCGCGCCAGCCCATGCGCCTGAACAGCACCTGCCACTGCGGCCCCGCCACCGCCCTGAGTGCCAGCAGCGGCAACAGCGGGAACACGAGGGCCGGGACCGCAGCAGCCCACCCGCCGGACACGCGCCACACCACCATGGCGGGGATGTACAGCGCACCATAGGCCGCCGCCAAGGCCAGCAGGATGAAGCACCACTGGCGCGCACCCAGCGCCACGGGCCGGCCGTTGTAGAAGGGGAAGTCGGCGCCGGGGGGCGCAGTGGTGTGGTCAGGTGTCATGCAAGCCAGGTGGGGTGGTCGGCGAGCCAGGGCGGCCTTGCAGTGGCCGCCAGTGGCGTGTGCTTTGGAGAGCATAGCGCGGACCAGCACTTCATACAGGCCTCACAGAACGGGGCAACACTGGCACACCGTTTGCCCTCTACAAGAAGCTATGCACTATCTGAAAATCGGGCTTCGCTGGTGCGCCCTGCCCTTCGTTTTCGTCGGCGCAGTGCTGCTTGGCTGCTGGATGTGGTGGGTCTTCGCCCATACCCCCATGGCGGCTTGCCCACCGCCGCTGGCAGGCCACGGCAGTGACCCTGTCAGCGTGAGATGCGGCCTGCTGCTGCCCGCCCGCCTGGTGCTGGACATTGGCGGGGCATCCATGCCCGGCCTGATGGCGGTGTTTCTCTGCGCGCTGGTAGCCCCCGCACAACGACCCGCCGCAGCATGCGCGGCGGCCATGGGGGTCTGCGCCCTGGGGCTCCTGTATTTTCTGGGGACGGTCTCCGTGCGCAGCCCGATGAGGCTGTTGGCCCGGGCCCACTTGGTGGCGTTGGCCGCATCGCCCTGGCTGACGGTCTGGCTCGTTGTCCACCTGAGCCGTAAGCCGCAGAGCCCTAATCGGCCGTGGCGTCCAGCCGGTAGCCAAAGCCGCGCACGGTCTTGATCAGCGCCAGCGCATGGCCTTCGTCGATCTTGCTGCGCAGGCGGCGCACGTACACGTCGACCACATTGGTCAGGGGGTCCTCGTTGGTGCCCCAGACGTTGGAGAGGATGCGTTCGCGGCTGTACACGCGGCCCGGCGCGCTCATCAGCAGCTCCAGAAAGGCCAGCTCGCGCGCGGTGAGCGCGATGGGCTGGCCGGCGCGGCTGGCCTGCATGCGCTCCAGGTCCAGCACCAGGTCGGCCACCTGCAGGGTGCTGGCGCGCGGGCGCTGCTCGCGGCCCCGGCGCAGCAGGGCCTCGATGCGGGCCAGCAGTTCCTCGAAGGCAAAGGGCTTGGTCAGGTAGTCGTCTGCGCCCAGGCGCAGGCCGTTGACCTTGTCTTCGGTGTTGCTTAGCGCGCTGAGCATCAGCATGGGCATGTGGCGGCCTTCCGCGCGCAGGGTCTGGCACAGCTCCAGTCCGCTCAGGCCGGGCAGCATCAGGTCCAGCAGCAACAACACGCCGGGCTCGGCGCCGCGCGCCAGGGCCAGGCCTTCGGGCCCGGTGCGGGCCAGCTCCACGCGGTAGCCCTCGGCCTTGAGGCCGCGCACCAGGAAGTCGGCCACGCGCGCATCGTCTTCCACCACCAGGATCTGGTTGTTCATGCCAGCGCCCTCGGCTGCATGCCTGCGGCTTGCACGGTGCCGGGGGGTGGGGCCGCCACCAGCGGCAGCACGATGCGCACCACCGTGCCCTGCTGCGGCACGCTGGCAATATCGACGCGGCCCTGGTGCGCCTGCACGATGGCCTGGGCGATGGACAGGCCGATGCCCGTGCCGTCGGCACGGTGGGCGCGCGCCCGGCGCCCGCGCACAAAGCGCTCGAACACGCGGGGCAAATCGTCCGCGTCGATGCCGATGCCCTCGTCGCGCACCACTACCGCAACCTCAACCGCCCCACTCACCCCACTCGCCCCGGCCATGCCCTGCAGGCCGATGCGCACGGTAGTGCCGCGCGCCGAATAGCGCACCGCGTTGTCGAGCACGATCACCAGCGCCTGGCGCAGGCGGTCGGCGTCGGCCAGCACGGTGACCAGGCCGATGGGCAGTGCACCGCTGTCGTCCAGCAGTTGCACCTGCACGCCCTGCGCAGCGCCCAGGGCGGCGCCCTGCTCTGCGGCGTCGCCCAGCAGGGCGCGCAGGTCCACCGGGGCCGGGTGCATCACCAACTGGTCGGCCTCGGCCTTGGCGATGAGCAGCAGGTCGTGGATGACGCGGGTGAGCTGGTCCACCCCACCCACGATGCGCGCCAGGGTCTGGCGGTATTCGTCGGCAGGCTTGTTGCCGCCGCGCAGCGCGATCTCGGCCTCGCCGCGGATGGAGGTGGCCGGGGTGCGCAGCTCGTGGCCCAGGTCGGCAAACAGCTGGCGGCGGCGCTGGTCCAGGCGCTGCAGGGTGTCGTGCGCGGCGCCTAGCTCCTGGGTGCGGGCCTGCACGGCGTCTTCGAGCCCGCGGCGCGCGGCGTCGGCGCGCGCGCGGTGCTGCTGCAGCTCGGCCGCCATGGCGTTGAAGTGCTGGGCCACGCGGTCGAATTCGTCGTTGGAGCCGGTGGCCACGCGGTGGTCCAGCGCGCCGGCCTGCAGGGCCTGCGTGCCTTCGAGCAGCCGGTCCAGCGGGCGCTGCAGGCGCCCCTTGAGGTGCAGCGCCAGCACCACGGCCACCACCAGCGTGATGAGGGCCATGCCGATGGCCTGCGCACGCAGCACATCGAGCCCGCGCTCGGTGGCCGCGCGCGCCACCGGCACGGCCGCGCGCTGGTGTGCAATGGCGCCGTTGATCAGCTCGCGCAGGTCGCGCCCGCGCGCCATGTCGAACACCTGGGTGAGCTCGCCCCACAGGGCCGGAAAGTCGGCGCCCTGCTCCAGCGGCACCAGTTGCGCCAGCCGTGCTTCCACCGCCTGGATGTTGTCGCGCAGCAGCTCGGTCACGCCTACGAGCTGGGGCACCTCGGCGGGCATGCTGACGCCCTCGCGGCGCACCAGCTCGGTCCACAGCGCCAGGTCGCGCCGCACCAGGTCGTCGAGGTTGGCGGCGCTGGCAACCATGCTGGCCACCAGGCGCTCGCGCTGCTCGGGCTGGGCATCGGTGTTCATCAGGCGCTGCATGGCCCACACGCGCAGGCGCTGCTTGTTGGCCGACAGGTCCAGCAGCTCGGCCTGGATGTCGCTGGCCAGCCGGCTGTGCTGGGCGTAGTCGTTGACGCGGTTGGCGCCCCAGTACACAAAGGCGGCCTGGATGCAGACCAGGGCCACCAGGGCGGCCAAGGCCAGGGAGAGTCGTGCGCGGTACATGGGGGCAAAAGGCCTGGTCGGGAGGCTAGGATTATGGAGCTTGGCAGGCGCACCGCCGGTACGCCTGCCAGGCCGGGCGCGGGGCACGGGTACCCGGCCCCGCCACCCATCAGTTGCCGGTGAACGGCAGAGACGAGTGGTGCACCACGATGCGCAGCTTGCCTGCGTCGTCCTTGACGAAGGCCCAGGTCTTGTCGACCGTGGTCACCTTGCCGGCCTTGTCGGTGAACACCACGTTGCCCATGGTGTTGGCCGAGTCACCGGTGATGAACACGGCAGCATTGGTAATCTCGCATTGGGTCCAGCCCTTGAGGGCGAAGCCCGTGTCCTTGGGGTAGGCCGGGTTGCCGCCCACGAAGTAGGCCAGTGCGCCCTCGCGGGTGGTGCGGAAGGTCTGGGGCGTGGTGGTCAGGGTCGGCTTGAACAGCACGGCGCCCATCTGGTAGCCGTAGGCGGCGTCGATCACCTTCTCGGCCAGCGCCTTGGCCGCCACCGGGCCGCTGGCGGTGTTGGTGGTGCTGATGTCGACCAGCGCCTTGCACCAGGCCTGCTGGGCCGCCAGCACCTCGCCTTCAGAGATGGCGTGGTTGACGACGGGGCCCTTGGCGGCGGCAGGCAAAACAGCTGCGCCCACCAGGAGGCTGGCGACGGCGATACAGATGGATGTTTTCATGGTTTTCTCTGGTTGAAATGGTTGGTTCCCCCCAGCTGCCGGATGGCTGCCTGGGAGACCTACAGTTCACCAAAGCGGTATGGACGCGGCCTGAATACCAGATGACAAGGGCGTGAGCAGAAGATGAACGCGGGATGAACGGCGCAGGCGGCATGGGGCCGCCGTCCGCCTCCCCGGTGACGACTGGCCTTACGCCTGCTGCACCCTATTGCGCCCCGCCTGCTTGGCCGCATACAGCGCGGCATCGGCGCGCCCATAGATGCGCTCTGCATCCTCGCCATCCACCAGCGTGGCAACGCCCACGCTGATGGTCACGGGCATCTCGTCCCATGGGCCGTTTTCCACCGCCTGGCGCATGCGCTCGCCGACCTCGTGGGCGCCGGCCTCGCCAGTACTGGGCAGGATGACGGCGAACTCTTCGCCGCCCACGCGGGCCACCACGTCCACCGTGCGGGCGCAGGCCTTCATGTGGCCGGCAATGGCCTGCAGCACGCGGTCGCCGCCGTCGTGGCCCAGGGTGTCGTTGACGCGCTTGAAGTGGTCCACGTCGAGCATGAGCAGGCTCAGCGGCGCGCCGCGGCGCTGCACGATGGCCAGCTCCTGCGCCATGTGGCTGTCGAAGGCGCGGCGGTTGCGCAGGCCGGTCAGGGGGTCGGTGGTGGCCAGCTCTTCGAGCTTCATGTTCAGCTCGTCCACGCGCTGGATCTGCTCCACCAGCTGCTGGTTGACGGCATCGGCGTGCTGCAGGGCCATGCGCAGGCGGATCTCGCGCAGGGCGGAGTGGGCGAACTCGGTGAGCACGTCCAGGTCCTGCTCGGTCCAGTGCCGGGGGGCAAAGTCGATGGCGCAGAAGGTGCCCAGGGTGTCGCCCTCTTCCGTGAGCAGCGGCACGCCGGCATAGGCGCGCACGCCCATGGCCTTGACACTGGGCACGTCGCGGAACACCGGCAGCAGCGTGGCATCTTCGATCACCAGGGGCACCTTGGTCACTGCCACGTAGTGGCAGAAGGTGCGGCCCATGCGCACGCGGCTGCTGCCGGGTGCCTCTGCAACGGGGCTGACCAGGCTCTTGTGGTAATCGCGCCCCTGGTCCAGCAGCGAGACAAAGACCACGGGAGCCCCCGTGAGCCGCGAGGCCAGTCTGGTCAGGCGGTCGAAGTTCTCCTCGGGCGGGCTGTCGAGCAAGCCGGTGCGCTGCACCGCAGCCAGGCGCCGGGGGTCGGCCAGCGCGGTGAGGATGCTCACGTCATCCGGCGGAGGGGAAAGCGCAAGGTCCATGGCGTGGTTGGCTGGCGGTGGGAGATACCGGATTATTGGCGAGCGCCGGGCGCAGTCACGTCGGACATACCCTCTTCCCCTGAACCCGCGACACGGCCCGGGAAGCCCGTGCGGGTATCAGCTGCACCTGCATACCTTTTGGTACTGGCCTCTGGTGGACATGGGGTAATCCTTGTCATCCTGTATCACGCCGGCCCGGGGCAGGCAGCGCTGGCGGCATTGCGCGGCTTCGCTGCTGCTCTGCGGAGGCACAAAGAGGCTTGCAAATGCAATGAGCAGCGCAAAGGAGCCGATGACCCCCGAGAAAACAATCGCCACCAGCCAGCCGGGCGCAATGCGCTGGGTGAGTTCCAGCAGAAGAGAGGTCTTGCGAGTGCTTTTACTGCGTCGCGGAATTTTCACCACCGTTGGCTACTCCACTCGGTCATACACAGCAGCAGCAATGCCCAGGAAACGGGGCCCGGCCAGGGTCGATGCCACCAGCGAGCCACCATTGTTGAGCGCATTGTTGACCGTGTTGAGCAAGGCACTGCGGTCGGTGACCGTCTGGAACACAAGGCGCGGCCCGGTATGGAACATGGCCTGGGCCACCAGCACGGCGGCGATGAAGACGGGTTCGCGTGCGAAGGGAAGGCTCACCCATTCGCCTGCAGCATCTTGCACTGCGAATTCGGTAGGCAGTTGCATTGTCTCGGCGCTTTTGATGTGAGAGACCAGCACCAGCCCGAACCCTTCGGGCACCACGTCTATCAGCCGGCGCGCAAGCATGGCGTTTTCGCCCGCCAGGGCCAGCACCTGCGCCTCGATCTCGCCCGTGGACAGTTCAGGCTTGCCCAGGATGGCAATGGTCGATTGAACCAGGGCGGTGATGCGGTCGGTCATGGGGACGGGGGAATCGGCGGCTTGGTGGCAAGCAGCACGGATTGGCTGCACGCAAAAGCATACTGCAAGCCTGCAGGGCCGGCGCCCGCGCGTTGGCTCTACGCAGAGCGCGCAGAGGCTGCCTGGTGCAATCCGCCCGAAACCACCGCAATTCCCAGCGCCACCCCCACCAATACCGCCGCAGCCCCGAACGTGGCCTGCATACCCGCCGCCAACGCAGCGGGCTGCGCAGTGGCGATGCCCTGGCTGCCGGTACCCCACGTGAACACCGCACCCATGGCCGATGCACCGGTGACCAGGCCCAGGTTGCGCGACAGGTTGAGCAGGCCCGAAGTGACGCCGCGCTGCTGCGGCTGCAGCGCCGTGGCCGCCATCACCGCCGTGTTGTTGGCGGCCTGGAACAGTGCGTAGCCAGCGGTGATGACGGCCAGCGCTGACACATAGCCGGTCACGCCCAGGCCGGTAGGCAGCAGCGCCAGCGCAGCCGAGCCCGCCGCCATGGCGATGAGCCCGGCCACGGTGGTGCGTTGGGTGCCCAGGCGGTCCACCAGGCGGCCGGCCGGCACACCAGCCAGGGCCGACACCAGCGGCCCGCACGACATGGCCAGGCCCACCTGCGCCGCACCCAGCCCCAGCGCGCCCGACAGGTAGAACGGGCCCACCACCAGCGTGGCCATGACCACGGTGGTGACCAGTGCCCCCATGGCAAAGCCGGCGCCCAGGGCCGGGCCCTTGGAGAACAGCGCCAGGGGCACCAGCGGCGCGGCACCACCTGCGCGGCCCGCTGCCCGGTGCTCCACCCAAACGAACAGGGCAAGGCCCACACCGGCGCCTGCCAGCAGCGCTGCGTTCAGCACACCCCAATGGCCGCGCCCCAGCGTCATGGCCAGCGCATAGGCGGCCAGTGTGGCCGCGAGCAGCACGGTGCCGGCGATGTCGAAGCGCGGGCGCTGCGTGGCGGCCCGCTCGCGGTCCGCAGGCAGGTAGCGGCGTGCCAGCCACATCGCGGCCCCGCCCAGCGGCAGGTTGATGAAGAACAGCGCCGGCCAGCCCCAGCCCGTGATCAGCGCCCCGCCCAGCGTGGGCCCCAGCGCCGTGCCCACGGCCGACATGGTGCCCAGCAGGCCCATGGCGCTGCCCGTGCGCGCCTTGGGCACCGCGTCGGCCACCAGGGCCATGGCCAGCGCCATCATCACGGCGGCACCCAGGCCCTGCACGGCGCGCGCGGCGATCAGCAGCCAGAGCGACGGTGCCAGGCCGCACAGCAGGGATGCCCCGGTGAACAAACCAATGCCCGCCAGCAGCAAGCGCTTGCGGCCCAGCAGGTCGCCCAGGCGCCCCACGCTGACCACCGCCGTTGTGATAGCGAGCAGGTAGGCCAGCACCACCCACTGCACCTGCTGAAAGCTGGCGCCAAAAGCCTGTGCCAGCGTGGGCAGGCCCACATTGGCGATGCTGGTGCCCAGCGACGACAGCAGCATCGCCAGCGACAGGCTGGCCAGCACACCGCGTGGCGCTGCGGCAGCGGGGGTTGCAGGAAGGGTCGTGTGGATCATGGTGCGCCGGTAAAAGCAGAGGAATGCACCGAGGTTAGGGATTTACCAGCCATGGCGGAAGACGCAGCGTTTGCATTTAATCAGTGCACCAGACGCCATGCCAGACAGCGACAATGGGCATATGCCCCGCCCCGATCTGAACCTGCTCGTCACCCTGGATGTGCTGCTGACCGAAGGCAATGTGGCGCGCGCCGCCAGGCGCCTGCACCTGAGCCCCTCGGCCATGAGCCGGGCGCTGGCACGCCTGCGCGAGACCACGGGTGACCCGCTCTTGGTGCGCGCCGGGCGCGGCCTGGTGCCCACGCCTAGGGCGTTGGAGCTGCGTGAGCGCGTGGGCCAGTTGGTGCACGACACCGAGGCCGTGTTGCGCCCTGCCCAGGCGCCCGACCTGGCGCAGCTCACACGCACCTTCACCCTGCGCACCAGCGATGGCTTTGCCGAGACCTTCGGCCCCGCGCTGATCACCCGCGTGGCGGCCGAGGCGCCGGGGGTGCGCCTGCGCTTTGTGCAAAAGCCCGACAAGGACAGCACCCCGCTGCGCGACGGCGAGGTGGACCTGGAGACCGGCGTGCTCGGCCCCGCCATGGGTCCCGAGGTGCGGGTGCAGGCGCTGCTGCGCGACCGCTTTGTGGGCGTGGTGCGCGCGGGGCACCCGCTGAGCAAGGGCAAGGTGACGACGAAGCGCTACATGGCCGGCCGGCACATCGCCGTGTCACGCCGCGGGCTGGAGCAAGGGCCCATCGAGCAGGTGATGGGCCCGCTGGGCCTGGTGCGCGACATCGCCACCATCGTGAGCGGCTTTGCCACCGCGCTGGCGCTGGCCCGCGCCACCGATTTGATCGCTACCGTGCCCGAGCGGCACACCGCCGGCCTGCGCGCCGGCCTGCACAGCTTTGCCCTGCCCGTGCCGGTGCCCGAGATCACCGTGTCACTGCTGTGGCACCCGCGCCTGCATGCCGACCCGGCGCACCGCTGGCTGCGGGCGCTGGTGCTGGAGGTGTGCGCAGCGTAGCAAGCTGGCGCGCAGCGGCTCAGGCACGCCAGGGCGCGACCGCATCCCCGCCCGACACCAGTTGCTGGCGCGCGGCCGGGGTGAACAGGTTGTAGAGCATGCGCGGCGGCGATGCGCTCACCTCGTCGAGCGCGGCGCGGTGCTCTGGGGACAGCACCACATCCAGCGCGGCGATGTTGTCGGCCACCTGCTCCACCCTGCTCACACCCATGAGGGTAGAGGTGATGCCGGGCCGGCCGGTGACCCAGGCCAGGGCCACGCGCGCGGGGGTCTGCCCGGCTTCGGCGGCCACGCGGCGCAGCACATCGACGATGGCCCAATTGCGCTCGGTGAAGAGGGAATCGCCGAACGGGTTGGCGCCGTCCAGCCGCTTGTCGCCGGCCGGGCGCTCTTGGCCGGCTGCGGCCACTTCGCGCGGCAGGCCGCCTGCGCGGGGTGCGCCGGCCTCCACCGTGGCCCGGTCGTACTTGCCTGCCAGAAAGCCGAAGGCCAGCGGGCTCCAGGGCACGATGCCCATGCCGAATTCGCCGGCTAGGGGCACATGCTCGTCTTCGATGTCGCGGTTGGCCAGCGAGTAGAAATACTGCAGGCCGATGGGCCGAGGCAGGCCCCGCACGGCGGCCAGCGCGGCCAACTGGGCGGCGTACCAGGCTGGCGCGTTGGAGACGCCCCAGTAGCGCACCTTGCCGCTGCGCACCAGGGCGGCCATGGTCTCCAGCAGCTCCTCGGCCGGAGTGGCAGAGTCCCACACATGCACCCAGTACAGGTCCACATGGTCGGTCTGCAGGCGGCGCAGCGAGCCGTGCAGTGCGGCATGCACATGCTTGGCGCCGTTGCCCCCGGCATGCGGCCCCTGCCCTGCCGAGAAGCCCGACTTGGTGGCGATGACGATGCGCTCGCGCAGGCCGCGCTCGGGGATGAAGCCGCCCAGCATCTCCTCGCTGGCGCCGCTGGAGTACACGTCTGCCGTGTCCACGAAGTTGCCGCCGGCCTCCACATAGGCGTTGAACACAGCGCGCGAAGCGTCTTCGCCCGAGCCCCAGCGGGGCGCGCCAAAGGTCATGGTGCCCAGCGCCAGGGGGCTGACGGCCAGGCCCGAGCGGCCCAGCGTGCGGTAGTCGGTGAGAGACATGGATTAATTTCCTAGTGATTGATAGGAAAATATAGCAGCCCTTGCCAAACGGGGCAATCGATTTCATAGTGCACGCTATGAAAACCAAGGAACCCGCTGCCCACCGCCGCAAAGGCCGCCCCCTGTCGTTCGACCGGGACGTGGCGCTGAACCAGGCCATGCTGCTGTTCTGGCAGCACGGCTACGAGGCCACCTCACTCAACGACCTGACCACCGCGCTGGGGGTCACGCCGTCCAGCATCTACACGGTGTTTGGCGACAAGAAGGGGCTGTTTCTGGCGGCCGTGGGGCACTATGTGTCCGGCGGCCCGGTCACCTCGCAGACCATCATCGACGGCGCGGCCTCGGCGCGCGACGCGGCCTGGGGCCTGCTGCAGGCGGCGGCCATCGGCTCCAGCGGGGCGGACACGCCCGCCGGCTGCCTGCTGGCCAGCTCGGCCATCAGCTGCTCGGACGCAGCCAGCGAGGTCAAGGAAACCCTGGCCGGCCTGCGCCGCGGCATCGAGGCCATGCTGGAGCAGCGCATTGCCCAGGCCATCGCCAGCGGCGAGCTACCGACCAGCGCCGACGCCGATGCCCTGGCCGGGCATGTGATGGCGGTGATACAGGGCATATCGACCCTGGCACGCGACGGCGCGCCGCGCGAGAAGCTGCTGCGCGTAGCCACCACGGCAATGCAGGCGTGGCCGGCTCGCGCGGGGGCTGAGGCGCGGTAAATTCAGCCCGCGTTGCTCCGGGTGGGTGAGACAAAATGTCCAGCGCTATGTACCTTCAGGCTTGCTACGATCACGGCAATTAGTATCCAGTGATAGCGAGGAAAAGATGGATTGGGTCCCTGTAGTCTTCATTGTGTTCAAGGTTCTCGTGTTCGGCACGGGCATGTTTTTCGCCATCAAATGGCATTACGACCAAGACAAGAAGAAGAAAAACGAAACCGAAGAACAGTGAGCATCCGGCCCGTGTTCTGTCCCGCCAACAGATGCCGATCCCATCGATGCAAGGGCCAGGCGCCATGTGATGCGATGCCCTCAGGCCTTGATCACGGTGGCGTCAATCTCTACGAGTTGTCCCACGTACCCCAGTGCGGCAACACCGAGCAGTGTCGCTGGCGGAACCTGGCCACCAAACCAGCCTGCGACTGCTGACCATGCCGCAGAGAGACCTGCTTGGTCTCCGATCACGTACACGACCAATTGTCGAATGTCCTTGATTTGAAATTCGTGTACTGCGAGGAGCCGCTCCAGGTTGCGCAAGCACTGCAAGGCTTGTGCGCCCGGGTCCTGTGGGCCTACCAAGTGGCCATGGGAATCGAGAGGCACCTGGCCAGCCACAAACAGACGATCGCCGAGGCGATCCGCGTAGCGGTATTGCGGCGTGGCGCAGAGCCCTGCATTGAGTTCGGCTTCATTCATCGGGTTTGGTCAAGTGGGCTGCGGCGAACGAAATTCTTCTGGCGTTGTTGGTTAGCCGCTCTCAATAGACCCGCAGCACCTCGAACTGCTGTCGGGTTGGAGCCAACTGTATCGACACCTCATCACCCTCGCATTTGCCCAGCATGGCCCTGCCCAAAGGGGCTTCGCTGCTGATGACCTGAACGGGCTGCGCGCCGCTGAGCAGCTTCATGCTGCCCCCATTCAGGCCGAGAAAGAGCTGTTGCTGCCTGTCGTCGGAATCGACCAGGCAGACCAGCGCGCCGAGCTGTATGCCTTGGCTGGCGTCGTAGGGGCGCGGGCGCCATTGGCGCCAATTGGCCATCGCCTGGCGGATGGCTTCGGCACGCCGGGCCTGGCCGGTGGCCAGGTAGGCGGCTTCGAGTCCCAAGGTGTCGTATTTGTTTTCGGCGATGTTTTCTTCGTGGGTCGCCGTTTCATGGGCCGCCCGCATTGCCTGTTCGGCTTGCAGCAGGTCTTGGGCGAGCCGTTGCAGCACCTGCTGCTGCAGCAAGAATTTATCCATGGTGAAAAGTAGGCATCTTTAACAAGCGGATGGCAGGTCTTGATTGTGAAGGGCTTCACCCGCGTTCGACGCTTCGCTCTGCATCTGCACGCGCCTGCTGTTACTGGAGCTCAGCTCCTTGGCGGCAGCGGCCGCGCGTTGGGCGGCTTCTAGAGCAGTCGTCTTGTGCGACCCATTCTTGTAGATGGCGGCACCCATCGCCAGCACAAGCGCTGCCAGGACAACCACCAGCACGGCGCTCCTGGACGCCAAGCTCCGCTTACGCCCTGGCCTCAACTCCTTGATTCGAGCGGAGAACGCGGCCGTACACCGATGGAGCAAGCCAAAAGGATACGGGGCCCAGGATGACGAGCGATACCGCCACTGCACCCAGGTACGAGCCCACGAGGGTGCCTAGCAGCAGCACAATGGCCAATTCAACCGCGATACAGATGCATGCAGTCTGAAGTGCGGCAAGGATTTTTTCTCGTCTGGGGGCGGTAGTCATCATGCGGTCCTCAATAGTCCGTATCGCAAAGTTGCGGAAGGGGCACCGATCTTCGGCAGCGCTTGGCCACAATTGCCCGTGCCCCAGTCTAGGCCCACGGCCAATGCAATTCAAGAGTCCGACATACGCACGGCGCGCTGCGCGTTTACAGCGCATCCAGGTTTGCGCGCAGGTGGCTGGCATGCCCACGCAGCGCCTCCAACTGCGGGCCCTGCATCTTCTGCAGCTGGCGGTACACCATGCCCAGGCGGAAGTTGCTGCCCAGGGTGGCTTCGTTGCGGGCGAAGAAGTCCCAGTACAAAGCGTTGTAGGGGCAGGCGCGTTCGCCCACCTTCAGCTTCTTGTCGTAGTGACAGCCCTTGCAGTAGTCGCCCATGCGGTCGATGTAGGCGGCGCTGCTGACATAGGGCTTGGTGGCCAGCAGGCCGCCGTCGGCGAACTGGCTCATGCCCAGGGTGTTGGGCAGTTCGACCCACTCGAAGGCGTCGATGTAGACGCCCAGGTACCAGCGGTGCACGGCGGCAGGGTCCAGCCCGGCCAGCAGGGCAAAGTTGCCGATGACCATGAGGCGCTGGATGTGGTGGGCGTAGGCACCGTCGAGTGATTGCCCCACGGCGTGCTGCAGGCAGCGCATGCGGGTGTTGCCGCTCCAGAACCACTGCGGCAGCGGCGTGGTGTGGCCCAGGGCGTTGCGCTCGTCGTAGCCGGGCATGTGGGCCCAGTAGATGCCGCGCACATACTCGCGCCAGCCCAGGATCTGGCGGATGAAGCCCTCTACCGCCGCCAGCGGCGCGGTGCCGGCCTGCCAGGCGGCCTGGGCGCGCTGCACCACCTCGCGCGGCTGCAGCATCTTGGTGTTGAGGGCGAACGACAGCAGTGAGTGGAACAGGTGCGGGCTGCGCGTGCTCATGGCGTCTTCGTACTCGCCAAAGTGCGGCAGGGTGGTGGCGATGAAATGGACGAGCGCGGCCAGGGCCTCGGCCCGGTTCAGCGGCCAGCGCAGCTGCGCAGCCTGAGGGTTGCCAAAGCTCTGCACGCCGGCGGCCACGATGGTAGCCCACAGGGCGCTGTGGTCGTGCACGGGCCGCGCATCGGGCGGGGTGGCCGGGATGCCGGGCCAGGGCTTGCGGTTGTCGTGGTCGTAGTTCCACTGGCCGCCCTCGGGCTCGCCGGCCTCGTCGATCAGCACGCCATGCTGGTGGCGCATGCGGCGGTAGAAGTGCTCCATGAGCCACTGCTTGCGGCCTGCAAACACCTCGGCCACCTCGCTGCGGGTGGTGTAGAAATGCTCGCTGCCCACTGCCTGCGTGGCAAAGGGCTGCTCGGCGCACCACTGGCGCAGCTGCGCGTCGAGCCGCCACTCGTCGGGGTGCTGGTACTCCAGCCGCTGCGCGCCGTAGTGCGCCATGAGGGCGGCCAGGTTGCCGGGCACGGACTGGCGGTTGCTGGCGTCGTCGATGGCCACGTAGCGCACGCGGTGCCCGGCGCTGCGCAGGTGCCGCGCCAGGTCGCGCATGGCGGCAAAGATGGCCAGGATCTTCTGCGCATGGTGCAGCACGTAGTCGGTCTCTCGCCGCACCTCCATCAGCACATAGACCACACCCGCGTCGCGTGTGGCAAACCAGCTGTGCTGCGGGTTGAGCTGGTCGCCCAGCACCAGACGCAGGGTGTGGGCCGGCGCGGGCTCGCGGCCAGGGCGTGTCATGCCGTGCCCCACAGGCGGCGGTAGCTGCCGTCGGCGTCGTGGTCTTGCGTCTGCTTGGCGGGGTTGAAGCGGCGCCCGCCACGCGGGTCGGTGCCGCGTCCGGCGATGTAGAGCCAGTTGCCCTGGTTGCTGTACGGGTCGTAGTCCACCAGTTGCGATTCGAACCACGCGGCGCCCGCGCGCCAGTCGCCCTGCAGGTCGTGAATGAGGTAGCTGGCGGCCACCTGGCGCAGGCGGTTGCTGAGGTAGCCGGTGGCGGCCAGCTCGCGCAGGGCAGCGTCCACCAGCGGCTCGCCCGTATCGCCCGCGCACCAGCGCGCAAAGCCAGCTGCGTTGTGGGGCGCCAGCGGCTGGGCCGAGAGGCCGCGCGCACGGTACAGGGTGCGCCCGTGCTGCAGGTGCAGCAGCCGAAAATAGTCGCGCCACAGCAGCTCGAACCAGAGCCAATAGGTGCCCTCGTTGGCGCCATGCGTGGACTCGAACCGGCGCAGCGCGGCCATGGCATGCCGGGCCGAGAGCGCGCCCGTGGCCAGCCAGGGCGAGAACTTGCTGGAGTAACCCAACCCCGTGAGCCCGTTGCGGGTGGCCTTGTAGGTGTGGGCTTGCCCACTGGCCAGGTACTGCTGCACATGGGCCAGCGCGGCGGTTTCGCCCCCATCGCAGGTGGGGGTGCCGTAGGGGAAGGAGGAGCGCATGTCGCAGCCGGCGCCCTCACCCACCTCGTCACAGTGCCCGCCCTGCCCTTGCGCCGCACCCAAGGCACCGGCCGTGTGCAGCACCTCTTGCCACACGGCATCGGTCAGCGCTGCGGGCGGCGGCAGCAAGGCAGCAGGCGCCGGCAGCGGCTGCGGCGGCTGGATGCCGGCCTGCTCCACCGCCTGCCGAAAGGTGGTGAACACGCCAGGCAGGTCGCCCACGGGCCAGGGCAGATCGCATGGCTGCAGCAGGCTGCTGTGCCACACGGTCTGCATTTGCAGGCCGGCTGCGCGCAGGGCGGCCACCTCGGCCTGCTCATGGGGGGCGGCAATCTCTTCACACACCACGGTGGCGGCGCCCATGGCGCTGGCCAGCGCGGGCAGCACGGCGGCGGGCAGGCCCTGGCACTGCAGCAAGGGGTTGCCCAGCCGGGCCATGCCGGTCGCCAGGTCGCGCAGTGCGGCGCCCTCGAAGGCACGCCGGTGCAGGCCCCTGCGGGCAAAGCCCCAGGGCGTGGTCTCGCCGGCGGGGGGCTGGCAGTGCACGGGCACCAGGTGGGTGGTGCCGCTGCCCAGGGCAGCGGCAAGCGCGCCCTGGTCGTGCAGGCGCAGGTCGCGGCGAAACCAGAAGAGCACGGAGCGGTGCGCGGTCATGGTGTGCCCCCGGCGCGCACGTGCCCGGTAGCCTTGCGCTCGTTGCGGCACCGGTCAGAGCAGTATTTGACCTCGTCCCACACCTTCTCCCACTTCTTGCGCCAGGTGAAGGGCAGGCCGCAGTGCAGGCAGGTTTTCTGCGGCAGGTCGTGCTTCTTGCGCATGCGCATGGCGGCCTTGATGGAGGGGGTCTATGGTTCAGGCGGGCTGCAGCATCTGGTGCGCCAGCGCGCGGCCGCTGAGCCAGGCGCCCTCGACCTTGCCGCCGTGCAGCCAGTCGCCGCAAGCACCCAGGCCCAGGGCGCTGCTCCACCAGCAGCCCTGGTGCAGCGCGGGCTCGGTGTCGGCATAGCGCCAGCGGTGGGCCGTGGCGGCCACGGGCGGCGGCCCGCCCAGCGCGGCAAATGCGGCCAGCAGGGCGGCGGTGACCGACTCGGCGCTGTCTTCGATGTGCGCCTCGCTCCACTCGGGGCTGGCGTGCAGCAACCAGGTCTCCTGACCGGTGCGGCCGGGCTTGCTGCTGTCGCGGGCCACCCAGCGCAGCGGGCCGGCGTTGATGAAGGCGCCGTCCCAGGGCAAGGCCACGGGTGCGGCATAGCGCAGCATCACCGCCCAGCTGCCGCGCATGCGGGCACTGGCGGCCAGGGCAGCGCCATCGGGCGCCACCGATGTGAGCAGCGCTGCGGCCTGCGGCGCGGGCATGGCCAGCACCACGCGGTCGTAGTGCGCCGCATGCAGGCCCTGCTCTGCCGAGGTGATGGCCCAGCCCTCGCCGGTGTGCTGCAGCCGCTGCACCGTGGTCTGCCACTGCGTGGCCGCGTGGTCGCCAAGGCCCTGCTGCACCAGCCAGGCGGCCGGCGCGGTCATGCGCGGTGTGCCCACAAAGCGCTCCAGCGGTGTGTGCGGCGTGGTCCAGGCCGTGCCATCAAAGCTGGCCAGGCGCGCAGGCCATGGCGCAGCCACGCCGGCTGCCTGCCAGCGCGCCACCTCGGCGCGAAAAGCCGGGTCGCGTGCGGTGAAATACTGGGCGCCATGGTCGCACTGCCAGGCACCGGTGCCCTCGTCTTCGGCCCGCCGCGTGGCCATGCGGCCCGAGGGACCCCGGCTCTTGTCCAGCAGTTGAACGGCCTGGCCGGCCTGCAGCAGTGCCTGCGCGCACGACAGGCCGGCCAGGCCGGCGCCGACCACGGCGATGTGCAGGCGGGCGTGTGCGGCTGCGCTCATGGCTGCGGGTCGGTGCGTTGCTGGGTCACCCAGATCAGCGCCTGGGTGTCGATGCCCAGCGCGCTGGCGCGGGCGATGAGCTGCTCGCGCACACCCGGCGCCAGCTGCTTGCTGCGCGACAGGATCCAGCAGTAGCTGCGGTCGGGCCCCACCACCAGGGCCCAGCCGTAGTCGGCGTCGAGCGCAGCAACGTGGTAGCCGCCGTAGAACGGCCCGAAGAACGACACCTTGAGCGAGGCGGTCTGCGCATCGCCCGTGAACAGTGCCTTGCCCACGGCCTGGCGCCATTCGCCGCCCTGGCTGCCCTTGGTGGTGTCAAAGCCCCGGTTTAGCACGCGCACGCTGCCGTCCGGCTGGCGCTGGTACGTGGCGCTCACGTCCGTCATGCCGCGCTCGAAGGAATGGTCGAGCCGCGCCACCTCGTACCAGCGGCCCTCGTAGCGCGCCAGGTCAAAAGGCGTGACGGGGGTGATGCCCGGCGGCGGGGCGGTGGATGAGCAGGCGGCCAGGGCCAGTGCCATGGAGGCAAGCAAGGCCAGTGCGGCGCGGCGAAGCCAGGGGGATTGCGCGGACATAAAACCAATCAGTCACAAAACATACTGAATGGTATATCAAATACCCATGGACCAGCGGTCAGGCAGCTCGCGGTCGGGGGTTCACGGCTGCGGGGCCTTGGCCGCCTTTGCATCCAGCTCGCGCATCAGATCGACCAACGCCCTCAGCCCAGCCGGCACATGCCGGTGGCCGGGGTAGTAGAGGCTCAGCCGCCCGATGGAGGGGGTCCAGTCGTGCAGCACCCGCACCAGGCGCCCGGCAGTGATCTGCCTGCGGGCGGACCACTCGTTCATGTAGACCAGACCGACGCCTGAGAGCGCTGCATCCAGACGCAGGCTGTTGCTGTCGAGTGCCACGGGCCCCTGTACGTCCAGCGACAAGGCCTCGCCTTGCCTGCTGAAGTCCCAACGCCAGATGGCGCCGCTGGCCATGCGATTGCGGACACAGCGATGGGCGCTGAGCTCGTGCGGGGTGGCGGGAACGGCCCTGCCCTTGAAATACGCCGGTGCACCGACCACGGCAAAGCCCTGCTCGGGACCGAACTGCGCAGCCACCATGTCCTGGGGCACAGAGTCGGCCAAGCGGACTCCCGCGTCGAACCCGTCGGCCACGATGTCGACGAGCCGCCCTTCCGTGACCAAGTCCACCTGCATATCGGGGTAGCGCTTGAGGTAGGCCGGCAGGTACGAGGTGAACAATTGGTGCGCGGCCGCCTCGGAACTGTTGATGCGCAGCGTGCCGCCGGGCCGTGGGCTCTGGGCACTGGTGGCATCGATGGCCCCTTCGATCTCGCGCAGCGCAGGCGCTATGCGGCCCAGGAACTCGCGCCCCGCCTCAGACAGTGCGACGCTGCGCGTGGTCCGGTTGAAAAGCCGCACGCCCATGCGCTCCTCCAGCGCAGACACGGCGTGGCTGACGGCGGATGCGGACAGCCCCAGGTCGGCAGCGGCAGCCCGGAAGTTGTGGTGCCGGGCCACGGCAACGACGGCCTGCAGGCCGGATAGCTCGGTACGTTTCATGGGTGTGGGGTGCCTTGATGCCAATGCGAGCCAGTGCACGTCCGTGCGAGTCCAGGCAATTGATGAATTCGCTTCACTTTGGCATGCAGCATTGTGCTACTTATCAAACCAATGCGCTGCGCCTAAGCTCGCGCCATGTTTTTACCAAGGCGCTCATTCATGGCACGCACCACGACACCATTCGGCTTTCATACAAGCGCAAGCGAGGTGCTTGCGGGCGTGGATCTTTCAGGAAAACGCGCCATCGTCACGGGCGGCGCATCGGGCATTGGCCTGGAGACCTCCAGGGCGCTGGTCGATGCCGGCGCAGAGGTGACGCTGGCCGTCAGGCGGCCCGATGCCGTGCAGGAGATTGCGCACGGCTTGCGCGCTGGCGGCCGGGGCGGCGTCCATGTCGCGCCGCTGGACCTGAGCGATCTGGGTTCGGTGCGCCAGTTCGCGGCGCAGTGGAGCGGCCCGCTTCACATGCTGGTGAACAATGCGGGTGTCATGGCCATCCCTGACCTGGAGGTCACCGCTCAGGGCTGGGAGCTGCAGCTTGCGACCAACTTTCTGGGGCATTTCGTGCTGGCCAACGGTTTGCATGAAGCGCTCAAGGCAGCCCAGGGCGCGCGCATCGTGGCGCTCAGCTCCAGCGCGCAACTGCTGGGGCCTGTGGTGTTCGATGATCTGCACTTCAAGTTTCGCGCCTACGACCCCCTTGCGGCCTATGCCCAGGCCAAGACCGCATGCGTGCTGATGGCCGTGGAAGCCACGCGCCGCTGGCGGCACCAGGGCATCGTGGCGAATGCGCTGCACCCGGGCGCCATTGCCACCAATCTGCAAAAGCACACCGGCGGGCTCAAGACGCCGGTCGAGCGCCGCAAGACGGCGCAGCAAGGGGCCGCCACATCCGTGCTGCTGGCGGCATCACCGTTGCTGCAAGGCATTGGTGGCCGCTACTTCGAGGATTGCAACGAGGCACTGGTCGTGGACCAGCGCACCGCGGACTTCACCGGGGTGGCGCCCTACGCCGTCGACCCGGCCAACGCACATCGCCTGTGGGAAGTGGCAGGCCATCTGGTGAAAATGCAGCCCTGACTCACAGGTGACAAACAGGTGGCATGCGGCGCGGCCACAGACCGGCTGCACTACCTGCGCAGATGGCCTGCCACCGCCAAGCGCGATGCCGACACCCTGGGGCACAGGTGGGCCGTGCTGAACGCCCACCTGCCCAGCCGCCCTGGGTTACTTGGGCAAAAGCACCCGGTCCATCGTGTGCACCACGCCGTTGCTGGCAAACACATCGGTGGCGACGATGCGGCTGGTGCGCAGGCTCTGGTCGGTGATCACAAGGCTGGGGTTGACCGTGAAGCCTTGGCCCTGGACGGTGGCGATGGCGGTGTTGACTGGCACCTCGGCTTTCAGCACCCGCGCCGGCACCACGTGGTAGGTGAGCACGCGGGTCAGCAAGGCGGTGTCGGCCAGCAGCGCCTCCTTGGTCAGGCCCAGCTCGGCCAGCAGCGCCGCAAAGGCGGCATTGGTGGGCGCGAACACGGTGAACGGGCCGGGGCCTTTCAGCGTGGCCACCAGGCCGGCGGCGGCGACCGCCTCGACGAGGATGCTGAAGTCGGGCACCGCCATGGCAGTGGCCACGATGTCCTTGTCTGCCGGCAGCAGCACGCGGTCCACCAGGTGCACCACGCCGTTGCTGGCCTGGATGTCGGTGCTGGTGATGGTGGTGACGCGGTTGCGGCCATCGGTGATCTTGAGGCCGTTGGCAGACTCGATCTTGAAGAAGCCGCCGGAGACCGGGGTGATGGCCTTGCCCAGAGGTACGTCTGCGCGCACCACCCGGCTACCGAGCACGTGGTAGGTGAGCACGGCGGTGAGCAGGGGCTTGTTGGCCAGCAGCGCCTCTTTGGTCAGGCCCAGCTCGGCCAGCAGCGCGGCGAAGGCCGCGTTGGTGGGTGCAAAGACGGTGAGGCTGCCCGTGCTCAGCGTGGGCGCCAGCCCGGCGGCCACCACGGCCTCGACCAGGATGCTCAGCTCCGGGGTGTTCTGCGCCAGCTCGACGATGTTGCGCTCTGGTTCGTCGTCGCTGCCCCCACAGGCCTGGAGCACGCTGGTGCTGGCGCCCAGGGCAGCGGCCAGAAGGACAGTACGGCGGTTGAATGCAGTGTTCATGGGAATCTCTCCTCGCTGTCAGACAGTGGATGAAAAGAGAGGGGACCTGCCGGACAGGCCCCCTTGAATCTGCGCCACCCGGCAGCTTTGCACGGGCAGGCGCGCAAACCGTGGGCTGCTTACTTGGGCATCAGCACCGTGTCGATGGCATGGATCACGCCGTTGCTGGCGGCGACGTCGGTGGCGATGACCTTGGACTGGTCGACCATCACGCCCATGCTGGTGGACACGGTGATCTCCTGGCCCTGCACGGTCTTGACCTTGCCGGCCTTGACGTCCTTGGCCATGACCTTGCCGGGCACCACGTGGTAGGTGAGCACCTTGGTGAGCGCCGCCTTGTCCTTGAGCAGGCCGTCGAGCGTGGCCTTGGGGATCTTGGCAAACGCTTCATCGGTGGGCGCAAACACGGTGAACGGGCCGGGGCCCTTGAGCGTGTCCACCAGGCCGGCGGCCTGCACGGCTGCCACCAGGGTCTTGAAGTTACCGGCCTTCACGGCGGTGTCAACGATGTCTTGCGCCATTGCGCTAAAGGTGGCGCCTGCGGTAAGGGCCAGGGCAACCAGGGTCTTCTTCATGATTTCATTCCTCAATATGGGGATGCACTCACACGCCAAGATGGGCGCGGGCCGATTGTATGACCGTTTGGTTTTAATTTCTACCAATTAGTTTTATTAAAACCAACTGGTTTCATCCGGTCACATGACGCGCTTTCAATGCGCGCCAAAGATCAGCGATTGGTGCGTGGCCGCGCCCGCCAGCGTGCCGTCGCCCACCACCAGCGGCAACGAGCCGCCCTGGCGCGCCGCGTCGCCGCACGCATACACGCCGGGCACGGTGGTGGCCTTCATGGCGTCGGTCTTGATGGTGCGGCCCAGGGGCCCGTCTTCAAACTCGCAGCCCAGGGCCTGGGCAATGGGGCTGGCCACCTCCACGCGGGTCAGGGTGAACAGGCCGTCTTGCGCAATCACGCGGCCGTCACGCATCACGATGTCCATGGCGCCTTCGATGCGGTCGATGAGCCCGCGCTCCAGCACCACGCCGCGTGCCTGCAGCTGCGCCAGCTGGTCCGCATCGGGCTCGAAGGCACCGTTCAGGAAGAAGGTGGCCTGGCCCCAGTCGGGCAGCATCAACGCGACATGCATGGAAAACGGCGACACGCCCAGGGCGCCGATGCGGCCCTGGTTCAGCTCGTAGCCGTGGCAGTACGGGCAGTGAAAGACGTGGCGGCCCCAGCGCTCGGCCAGCCCGGGCACCTCGGGCAGGTGGTCGATGACGCCGGTGGCCAGCACCAGGCGGCGGGCGTCGATGGGCTCGGGCGTTGATGCCGCCCCATCCACCTCGACGCGAAAGCCCTGCCCTGCCCGCTCGGCAGCCGTGACCTTGCCCTCGCGCCACTCGACCGTCGGGTAGGCCATGAGCTGCGCGCGCCCCTGGGCTGCGATGTCGGCCGCAGGCGTGCCATCTTGCGTGAGAAAACCGTGCGAGTACTCGGCAAAGCGGTTGCGGCGCTGGCCGGCGTCCACCACCAACACACGCCGGCGCGCCCGCGCCAGTTGGGTTGCGGCGGCCAGGCCGGCGTAGCTGCCGCCGATCACGATGGCGTCGTAGTGCATGTGGGGTTCCTTTTGATTCACGATACTTTTGAAGTTTCATGATAACGCGCCACCCAATTTCATGCAACTTACAATGATTCAAGAATCACACCCCAGCGGCTCACAACACTCAGCGAAGCGGTTCTGGCTAGGCGCTGTGTCGCAGGCAGTACGAGCAGTACGACAAGACGCAGCAACGACGCCAGAAGAGTGTTTTGAGGCGCTCCACCCAAGGACCAAAACCTCATGCGCAGTGACAGCCGGCTTTCACGAATGCTCCACGTGCTGCTGCACATGGCAAGGCACGATGCGCCCTTCACCTCCGAGCAGATCGCCGCCATGCTGCAGACCAACCCCGTGGTGGTGCGCCGCACGATGGCGGGCCTGCGCGATGCGGGCTATGTGCGCTCAGAAAAGGGCCATGGCGGCGGCTGGACCATTGCCTGCGACCTGGCGCAGGTGACGCTGCTCGACATCCACAACGCCGTGGGCGGGCCGCACCTGTTTGCCATCGGCAACGGCAGCGACAACCCCGAGTGCGCGGTGGAGCGCGTGGTCAACGCCGCGCTGGACGATGCCCTGCGCCAGGCCGAGGCGCTGCTGATCGCGCGGCTGGGCTCGATCGCGCTGGCCGACCTGGCAAAACAGTTCGATGCGGAGTGCGTGGCCAAGGGGTGGACGGTTCATGGGCCCGCAGGGCATTGACCCGCGTCCATTGGAACCGGAGATACGACTCCGCCAGGGCAAGCCCGTACTTTTGGAGGTTTGCGTGCAATACGCCAAGCGGCGCTTGAACGGCCGCTCATGGCTGGGGCAGGCTCGCCCCAGCAGCAAGGCAATCCTCAGAAAGAATAGCGCTCTGTCACCCAGCTTTTCTTGCTGTTCTTGTAGGCACTGAAGAGAAACAGCGCTGCAATCACGCCGCCGACCAACAGCGTGCCCTTGGGGCCCAATGTGCTGGCGATGGAGTACAGCAGCTTTTCCTTGCCGGCATGCTTGCCTGAGGCCTCGACCGATGCATTGCCCATCGACGACACGACAAAGTGGAACAACCCGGTCAGCACCAGCGTGGCAATGGCAAGGAAGATGGATTTGCCCGAACGTTGCAAAAGCCCTGGCCGCAGCTGTTCGGCCTTGCCGCTCTGGCCCATCAGCGCCTGCACGCTGGCCACGATGCGTTTTTGGGCGGCCTCCGACAGGGCATGCACGCCGATGTCGTCGCCTAGGCCCTTCGCGGTGATCACGGTGGTGAACCGTGCATCCTTGGTGGCATGCACTGAGGCCACCTTGTCCTTCTCGATCAACCTGCCGTGCTCGCCCAATTGGGCTTTTTCCTTCTTGCCGAGCGTTGCCAGAGCACGTGGCTCAAGATCCTTTTGCGTGCTGAAAAACACCGCGCGATCCGACACACCCACCACCCCACCGTTGACTTCAATCATTTTTTCCTCCCTGTTGATATTGTTGAGGCTTGAACCATTCAGCAAGGGTTCAAACCGGTTGAGCACTGCAACTGCAGGCGAAAGTCTAGCGCCTGCGGACATGCTGGCACTGGACAAAGTGTCCAGTGCCAGGACCTTGCAGGCGCTTAGGATGCGCATGCACTTAAAAAGTCTCTGCAAGGAATTGAGAATGGGTATCGCGTTTCGCCAGACTGACATCAACATCAAGATTGCCAAGAAGCATGCGAAGGAGGTTTCCAAGCTACTGCTGGACAAGGGCTGGATTGCTGAGGACATGCCATTCGATGCCGCGCTGGCGGCGATAGGCTGGCATGGCAAGGGCCAGAAAACCGTGCTGGAGATCGACGAGATCGATGTCGACAAGATCACCGAGCGCGTATCCCAACGCTTGGAGGCGCTGGCGCCCTTTGTGCGCGATGGGAGCTTTGTCCGCTTCGAGTCCGAGGAGAGCAGCAAGGACTATGCGCTCTGTGTTTTCGAGGGGGGCAAGGCCCATGGATATGGGTGGCTGGGCGCGCCAGCAAAATCATCGACTGCCGCCGCCATCGGAGCCGCGCCGAGCGGTGCCTGGAACGAGTACATCCATGACGAATCCCCCTCGCAGGAGAAGCTGACAGACCACCGCTACTGGGCAGTGGCGGCTTGGAACATGGCGCAGAACATCGGGTTCATTGCCCAGAGCTCCAAGCGCTTCGGTGCCAAGGACGCAGACCAGGCCTACTGGATCATGCGGGCGTGCGAAGAGGCGCGGACGGCGCTGCAAGGGGAGCGCTACCTGATCGTCCAGGACATCCAGATGTACGGAAAAGAGGTGGGCAAAATCCCCCAGACCCTTGCGGACCATGCGCAGGAAGTCAAGCTGCGCTGGCTCAAAGGGCCCCGCAAGAAGCTGGCCGAGCTGCCTTTCGCCATCGAGGCGGATGAGCTCACAGCCCTGCTCCCCTACCGCGAGACGTTTGCGCCCGGGCGGGATATTCTGATTGATGGGCAGGAGGGTGCATTCCAGCCCGAAGTGCTGTCCTTCTTCGAGCACCTGCGCAAGGCATCGTGGTACCGGCAGGTCGGCAGCCTGGAAAAGGACGGCAGTGCCTACCGCGAGGTGATCACGGATTTCAAAGGAATGATGTCCGACGTGACGGAATCCGCCGATTTGAAGGAGAGCCTGCTCTTTCTGCACCGGATGACCTCCGTCAAGGATGGGAGCGATGCCATCACCCCTGGTGTGGACAGAGAAGACGTTCCGGACCGCGCCCCGGGGATCCACAAGGCGATGGCAAGAATCAGCCAACTGACCGCAGCGTAGGCCAACCGGCTGTCACCCCCGTGGGGCCGTGCTCTGGGTGGCGATGGGGTTGCTCGCGGGGACATGGGCACCTTGCCGAGAACGCAACGCGGCGGCCGACGCAACAGGCGTCCTGCAGTGGCATCGCTCCAGTCACTGGTAAAAAAACGTGTCTTTCCAGGCGCCCCATGTCGATTGGGCGTACTGTCGTTCGTCGTGTGATGACGGGGTGCCCACGGGCGGGCGCGCCGCATGGTCAACCCAACAGGAGTCAAGACATGTCTTACATCGACGGTTTCGTGATCGCAGTACCCACCGCCAACAAGCAAAAATTCATCGAGCACGCGCGCAAGCTCGACCCGATCTTCATCGAGCTGGGCGCCATCCGGGTGATCGAGGGCTGGGGCGATGACGTCCCCGACGGCAAAGTCACCGATTTCCGCCGCGCGGTCCAGGCCACGGCCGATGAAACGGTGGCCTTTTCGTGGGTCGAATGGCCGGACAAGGCCACACGCGACGCAGGCATGAAGAAGATGATGGAAGACCCGCGCATGGATCCGTCCGCCCCCGGCAACCCGCCCATGCCCTTCGACGGCAAACGCATGATCTTCGGCGGCTTCGAACAGGTGGTCGAAGTGAAGGCTTGAGCAGTCGCCAACGTCGCGCAGCGCGCACGCTCCCCGGTGCAACTCGCGGGCTGGCAGTGGCAGGGTCCGGTCGCAGCTCGGACACTGCCAGCCTGCACGCTGCGCATGTGGTCGAGGGCTTCAGGTGTCGCTGATAAAGTTGCAAGTGCGTATTTCGGTCGCTGCTGGACAGTGGGGACGAACTGAGCTGGACAGCTGGAACGGCGGGAGCTGGACACTCAGTTCGGCGCTCGTGGTCATTTCCAAATCGGGCCTGTGCAGCTTTGTCCAGTCGCCTTCTTGGGTGATACAGGGCGCTGGAGCCACCAGCTAGACTTCCGCTATCGGCCGAGGCTGTGTGAAAACGTCGATGGCTGACTTTTGCGGGGGTACTTCAACCATTGCTCGCATCGAGATCGAGCGTTGTAGGCCGTTCTGAGCGGTCGATTTCTGAGAAGACCAGCAGCACCAGGGCATATGGCGCGTTTTTACACAGCCTCGGCCAAGAGTGGACGTTGGAGTCCGGCACTTAGACAAAATGCACCCTTCTTCGATGATCAATCAGCTGCTCGAGGCTGTCTGGATATGTCCGCCAAGGAAGACACATCCTGCTTGGGTAGACCAAACAACAGCGGCTATTGCAACTGACCTTGTCAGATTGACTATCGCCGAATCCCCGACGGTCCAAGTTTCACCATGCGAGGTTTCAATACCAGGTGCCTACCCAGCCCTGGGCATCAAACTGCAGGAAGTGTCGAGTTCGACAAGGATGCCAGCGGGCTGGCCGGAAAACTGGAGGGCGTCCGAGCAAATCGACGCGGTTCGGAAGTATTTACCCGCAGTGATTGCAGAAGTTCGCGTTTGGGACGCCTTGGGCGAAGGCCCTGATTCAGCTATCCAACTTGTCTTCGTAACTGGCCTGGCACTCACTGTAAGGCATCAGTATCCCCCGATGACCTTGGGCGTGGACATAAGTCGTCGAGGCCATCTGTAGGATGCGGCTAAGGTTCACACGGGAAAGCTGTGCCGCTGCTGCGGCGGCATACGGCCGAGGCTGTGTGAAAACGTCGATGGCTGACTTTGCGGGGGTATTTCAACCATTGCTCGCATCGAGATCGTGCCTTGTAGGCCGTTCTGAGCGGTCGATTTCTGAGAAGACCAGCAGCACCAGGGCGTATGGCGCGTTTTTACACAGCCTCTGCCATAAGCGAAGATGTAACGACTGCCTCTTTTCACAGGATTTTTAATGAGGTTAGAGCTTGAAGAGCATGGCAGAAAGCTCAGCAATTTCAACGGTTTACAGCCGAAACGCAAGCCGGCGCTGGGCGCAAGCGCGGCGATAGATAGCGGCGTGAGCCCCATAAGAATTTAGCCATGCAAGCGCGCCGCCTTCGTAATCTATCAAGCATTCGCCAAACCGAGTTGCGGAGTCAGTACCCCTGGCTCAAAACAGTAGTCTGGAACGAAGAGAACCGCTTTGGCATCCCGAGAGGGGTGGCGATCACCGTCTTCGATCATTGGCTTACGCGCGACGAAGCCAATAGACTTTTGGAAAATGTCCCACGAGAGGAGCAGCAAATTCGGAACGCATGTCACGCTGCGTTCTGTGCTTTGCTTGTTGCCGAAACACCTGTCCTGTCCTTTACTTTTCGCAGGCGCGCGCATGACCGCACCACATTTCGCGAGTTCATCTCCCCAGAGGCGCTATCAAATTACTGCACGCCGAATGGTGGCCAAACTCTTAGGCACCGTCATTTTCAAGTCGTCCTACCCGAGCTGGACTGCGCATTTTTGGAAAGCTGGGATGACACGCATCACTTCTATTTCAACAATCCCGCGTGCATTGAACCCGTTCGTGAATGGGCCGAGAGATGTGGCCTGTATCTACTTGAGCATCGCTAACCAGTCGCTCGAGCCGACTCAGGTCGGCAGGCCGTCGCTCGCGGCTCAGCTTCACCATTGAACGACTGCTTTGCGGAATCTTGAACTTCCGCTGTGGGCCGAGGTTGTGTGAAAACGTCGATAGACGAATTTCGGGGGGTACTTCAACCATTGCTCGCATCGACATCGTGCGTTGTAGGCCGATCTGAGCGGTCGATTTTTGATTCGGCTGGCAAGTCAAGGGCGTAAAGCGCGTTTTCACACAGCCTCGGCCCAAAGCGGACTTTCGACCAGATTCAACCCAATGCAATTGGACATGGTCAAGTCAAACTCATCGTGCGGAGGCGACGGTCCGCTCCATGCTGGCAATCAAGACCGCATCGACCTCGTCCGGATCCTGCGCCTGCCGTTGCCGGAGGCGTTCAAGCACCGTGCCTGTTGCGGCATGGTCTCGCCACGCTTCGATGGTCCAGTCGCCACGCAGATGGACTACCCAGTTTGTCTCGTTCATCATGGCGTCGAGCAACTCGCCTTCGGTATCCGGGTTGGCTCCGTGGCTCAACAGCAGCTCGACAAGTGGCAGGCAGATCGAACGCATCTCCGTGCCTCGACCGCACAGGAGCAACGCGACGGCACCGAGAAGAGGGCCGCGCCAATGCAGGCTCTTGTAGCTACCCGCCGCGCCTCTGCCTTTGCTCGACAGCTTTTCCACGCACAGGCGCACCGTCATGTTTGCGTCCAGGCCTCGGGCAAGCAGCCCGCCAATGAAGTTGGCGACCAGGTTGGCATCGCGCTGCGGGACAAAACGGCGCTCGTCGCTTAGCGTGGCATCGGTTATCCAGGCCAGATTATCGGTATCGAAAAGGCCCTTTAGCACCTCGTCCTGAAACGCATCTGGCTCCATCCAGAATTCAGCGCTCGCACCGCTTGCGAGAAGTTCGTTGGCCAGGGTCAGCGGTCTGCATCCCATCGTGGGGTGACGAAACAAGTTGCGCAGCAAGGAGATGGGGCGGTGATCCCACAGCGGTGTGTTCAGGTCCACCCCCGCGGCGACCAGCTCGGCAATGGTGTCGGCGTCGCGTTCCTGAAAGTACATTCGCTCGAGGCGGCGTTGATCACTCATGGTCGGCGGCGGTACGGAGCGCGCCCCCAATGCCTCCAACACGGCCAGTACGCCTGGCCGGTTGTCGAATAGAAATCTGCTGTTGAAGAGCAGACTCCCCTCCAGTTGGCCCTTGTGGGCCCAGCGGATCTGCGCGTTGACGTCAACGCCCTCGCGCGACGCCAGCAAGGCCAATAGCTCAGGATACTCGCAGAGCACAAGCAGCACATTTGCGGAACGCCACAGCGCCGAGGGATCGGCCTGCGGCGCCTCGACGAGCGTGCGCAGCAGTGCGGGTGCCGCCTTGCCGCCGTGGCGCTTAATCGCCCCAGCGATCTCGTCGACCCAAGCAAGGCAAGCGATCACGTCAGCTCCGGCGTTCAACAAGGCCGACACCGCCTTGCCAAGGCTGGCCTTGGCCGCATGTACCAGTAGCGGCGCGCCGTCGACGAGCGCGTCCTTCGGTGCGCCGCCCTTGATGGCCTTGGCGAAGGCTGCTTCCTTGCCCTCGAGCAGCAACTCCAGCAGCTGCTCCTCCTCGGTCAGCGTCGGCGCCGGGAAGGCCTTGGCCGCAACCTTCTTGCCGCCCTGGTAGTGCAGCGTTCGCGTTTCGCCGACCTGCCCGTACCAGATGCGTACCCGGATGTGCGTCGCGCCAGCGTCGTGCAATGCCTGGATGTGCGCTTTCTCCAGTTCGTCGCCGGATGAGCTGTCGACCACGAAGCGCAGTGTCTCGCCGCGCAGCGACGCACTGGTCAAGAAGGGCTTCTCCCAGTCGTCGAAGCAAACCTGCAGTGGCGCGGGCCACTGGTCAGCAAACTTGCCGACGGCGATCTGAAGGTGATCGTGCAGCGTGGAAAGCTTGAGAGCGTCTGCACCTACGCAAGTAAAAGTCAGGATGTTGGAAGACATGAGGGTGGTGTAGAAAAGCGAAAAGGCGTCTGAGGCGCCATTGTGTCCAGGCGCGGTACCCGCTGGCTTGACAAATTGTCCACTGACCCATATTCGGTCTTTCCGACCTTCAATCGACGCTGCAAATTCGGTTTTTGGCTTGGCTATCGCAAAACGCAATGGCCGCTCTTGGCCGATGGCAGCCATCGTATCAGCGGCAGTCTCGGGCCCATTGCCGTCCTCGCCCAGCGAGTCTGAACGAAGGCTGTTCACCGGATACGGCCAGTCGCCCCATGTCTGACTACAGCCCGCGTCGGCCATGACCCGACCCACTTCTCTTTTCTTGCCAGAGCGCCGCGTCGCCGCCCGGTGAGCAGCCTGGCGACGGTCAATGCATCGGCTGCCCGAGCCGCTTGCTGGCCCTGGAGATTGCGTAGTTCACCAGGCAGTAGAGCGCCGCGACAACGAGGTACACGGGCACCAGTGAGTTGTAGTTGGCGATGAGCACCTTGGCGTTCTGCATCAGCTCGCCATAGGTGACGACATAGCCGAACGTGGTGTCCTTGACCACGATGACCAGCTGCGCGACCAGCGCCGGCACGATGTAGCGAAGGGCCTGGGGGAAGACGATGTGCAAAAAGACCTGGGCTTCGGTCAGCCCCAGGCTTCGCGCGGCATCGGTCTGGCCGCGGGGAACGGCGAGCACGCCTGCGCGATAGACCTCGGCCACCACCGCAGCGGTGCTCAGGCCGACGGGCAGGGTCAGCATCCAGTAGGTGGAGAGTTTGATGCCCACCGATGGCAGCGCCAGGAAGCACACGTAGATGAGCAGCAGCGTCGGCGTGCCGCGCAGGAACTCGATCACCGCGATGCTCGGCCAGCGTACGAGCCGGGGCTTGGCCAGCCGCCCCAGCAGCAGCACCAGCCCCAACGCCAGCGCGATGGCGGCCGCCATCGCCGCCGATGCCAGCGTGCCGAGCAGGCCTTTGCCCAGGAAGGCCCAGGTCGTCGGCCGGGCGAAGAATTCCCACAGGCGCGGCTCGAGCTGCCCTGCCGAGTGGAAGCGGAACACGACGGCTGCCGCCATCAGCACCAGCACGGCGGCTGCGACCGCGCTCACCACGCGCGTCAGCTTGCGGGCCTGCGGGCTGGGCGCGGCGAAAAGGATGTCTTCCAGGGCGCGGCTCATCGCAAAATCCGCACTTTCTTTTCCAGCGTGGCACCGGCCCAGGCGATGAGCAAGCCGCTGGCCACGTACATCGCGGCGGCCACGGCGAATGCGGCCATGCCGGCGGCGGAGTCGGTGGCGATCTTGGACACGAGCGCGGTGAGCTCCCGGCCCGGCAGCGGCACCTGCGACGCCAAGGAGGTCGACAGCATCAGCGCAATGAGCAGCGAGGTCATCGGCTGCACCACGGCGCGCAGCGCCTGCGGCAAGACCACCGCAGTGATGACGCGCATCGGGCGCATTCCCAGGCTGAGTGCGGCCTCGGCCTGGCCACCGGCAACGGTGTTGATGCCCGTGCGGATGTAGTCCGCCGTGAATGCAGAACAGACCAGGGTCAAGGTGAGGACCACGCTCGGCTCATAGTCGATGAGGACGTTGAGATCGGGCAGTGCGAACACGATGAAGATCAGCAGCGCCACGCTGGGAATGTTGCGAAAGATCTCGACGTAGACCGTCATGGCCCAGCGCAGCGGCGCAACAGGAAGGAGCCGAAGCACCGCCACCACCATGCCCAGCGCGAAGCCCGCGACGAAGGACAGCGCGGTGAGCTTCCACGTGAGCAAAAGGGCCTGCCCGAAAGCAGGCCCGTAGTCAGCCAGGAGCCGAGAAACCCCGTCCATTGTTTACGGCAGGGCGGGCGGCTTGGGCACGTCGGTGCTGCCGGTGCGCTGGCCGATGGACACGGTCCACAGCTTGGCCCAGGTGCCGTCGGCTTCGATCTTCTTCAAAAAGGCATTGATGAAGGCTACGCCGTCCGAGCCCTTGGGCAGGCCGATGCCGTAGGGGTCTTGCGCACCGAAGGGGGCGCCCGCCAGCTTCGCGTCGCCGGTGCCCAGGCTCAGGGCGTTGAGCAGCAGCGTGTGGTCGGTCACATAGGCATCCACGCGCCCCTGGCGCAGTGCGTCCAGGGCCTCCTGGTGCGTCTGGAACTCTTGCACCGTGGCCTTGGGCGCGACCTGCGCCAGGATGGCAGGCCCGGTGGAGCCGGCCTGCGTGGCGGTCTTCTTGCCGGCCAGGTCGTTGTACGACTGGATCGCCTTGTTGTTCGACTTGACCAGCACCCCGGCCTGCGAGGTGTAGTAGGGCCCTGCGAACGCAATTTTCTCGGCGCGTGCGGGGGTGATGGAATACGTGGCGAACACCATGTCCACCTGGTCGTTGATGAGCACCTGCTCGCGCGTGGACGAGTTCACCTGCGTGAACTGGTACTTGGCCCCATCGCCCAGGATGTAGCGCGTGACGAGCTGGGCCAGGCCTGCGTCGAAACCGCGAATCTTGCCGTCCTTCTCGTTCAGCAGCGAGAAGAGATTGGAGGTCTGGGTACCGCCCAGGCGCAGCGTGCCGGCCTGCTTCACCTTGGTGGCCCAGGTGCTCGATGCGATGGTCGCCGCATCGGCCACGGGGCCCTGCGCTACCAGCGCGTCAAACGCCGCCGCGTTGATGGGTGTGCCCTGTGCAAGAACAGACCCGCCGGTGGCGAGCGCCAGTGCGGCAACGGAGAACTTCAGAGTGGATGTGATCGACATGCGGCCTTCTTCTTGGAGGTGTGTGACGTTGTGCAATGTATAGCAATTGTGCAATGCGCCGGTTGTCGTTCACGGCTTCGCTTCAAGCCACAGCTTATGGCTGCGGCTGTGTGAAAACGCGCGTTACGCCCTTGACTTGCCGGCCTGCCAAAAAGTCGACCGCTCAGATCGGCCTACAACGCACGATCTCGATGCGAGCAATGGTGGAAGTACCGCCGCAAAAGTCTGCTATCGACATTTTCACATGGCCCCGGTCGATAGCTGCCATCGCAGCAGCGGCAGCAATGGATCTGAAGGGAGCCGCCCTACCTTCGGTGCTTGCCAACGTCTCTTCAAACGACACCGCCTCACCGACGGCTTCGAGAACGATGCCGGCTACCCGCCACGCGGCGCATGCACCGCCATCAGCTCCACGATCCAGTCGATGAACACCCGCAGCGGCTTGCTCACATAGCGGTTGGGCGGGTAGGCCACATACAGGGGCATGGCATCGATGCGCCAGTCCGTGAACAGCGGCACCAGCGCGCCGCTGGCCACGTGTTGTCTGGCCATGTAGTGGGGCAGCCACAGCGCGCCCAGGCCGGACAGCCCTGCGGTGAGGTAGGTGTTGCCATCGTCGATGGCCAGCACATAGCGCCCGCCGACCTTGGCCGTCTCGCGGCCCTTGCGCATGGCATAGGGCAGGTCCCCGTCCCACCGGTAGCGCACGATGCGGTGGCGCGGGTCGCGCAGTTCATCGGGGTGCACGGGCGTGCCCGCCTGCGCCAGGTAAGCCGGCGCGGCATACACGCCCAGTTGCAGGTCGCCCACGTGGCGCGCGACCAGCCCTTGGTCCTTGATCTCGCCGCCGCGCACGACGCAATCGACGTTCTCGCCGATCAGGTCGACCTTGCGGTCGCTGGCGCCCATGTCGAGCTGGATGTCAGGGAAGCGGGCGTGGAAAGCGGGCAGCGCCGGCACCAGAAGGATGTTGGCCAGGGGGCTGGGTACGTCCACGCGCAGCAGGCCGCGCGGCGCCGTGGGGGCGCCGGGGAGATTGCCTTCGATGTCTTCGAGCTCCACCAGCAGGCGCACCACCCGCTCGTAGTAGACAGCGCCGTCGGTGGTGACGTTGACCCGGCGCGTCGTACGGTGCAGCAGCTTGAGCTGCAGGCGCGCCTCCAGCTGCTGCACCAGTTGGGTCACCGTGGTGCGGCTCCAGCCCAAGTTGTCGGCGGCCTTGGTGAAGCTGCCCGACTCGACCACCCGCACGAAGGCCCGCATGCCGTCAAACCTGTCCACAGGGCTCTCCCAAAGATTGTCCTTATTTTACAAACAGTGATGCAGGAGATAGTGGCTTTATCCAAACAATCGCCAGGGCTACAGTGACTGCACCAACCCACCCATGGAGCCCCCAATGAGTCAAAGCAAAGCCATTTTCCCCGCCGGTCGCCAGGATCTGTATGCCAACCACCGGTACTCGGCAGCCATCCAGTCCGGCGATCTGCTGTTCGTCTCTGGCCAGGTCGGCAGCCGCAGCGACGGCTCGCCCGAGCCCGACTTCGAAGCCCAGGTGCGCCTGGCCTTCACCAACCTGCAAGCGACGCTGAAGGCAGGGGGCTGCAGCCTCGGCGACATCGTGGATGTGACCACCTTCCATACCGATCCGCAGAACCAGTTCGAGACGGTGCTGGCCGTGAAGAACGATGTCTTCCCCAGCGCGCCCTACCCCAACTGGACGGCGCTCGGGGTCACCTGGCTGGCAGGGTTCGACTTCGAGATCAAGGTCATCGCCCGAATCCCGGGCTGACGGGGCTGTGCGGGCTGCGGCTGGCCGAAATCGCCATGCCAAAGCCGCACAGGGCCTTGAGCAAAGTCGCAGCCCGGCGTGCGCCGTGACAGCCTAGATCCTCACGAGGTTGTGCATCGACAGTGCGCCAAAAGGCAGCGAGGCGAGCGGCCCACCGACGTCGAGCGCGCCCAGGTCGATCGGGAAGAAGCCGGTGGCCTCGATGATGCCGCGCACCTCGGCCTTTGCTGCGGCATCGTCGCCCGAGTAGAACAAGACACGCTTGCCCCCTGCCACCGCAGGCTGCTGCAGCACGTTGACGTCCAGGTGGTTGAATGCCTTGACGACCCGGGCCCCTGCTGCAAACTGCTGGATGATCTGGCTGGAGTGCTTTCCTCCCAGGTCCACGGCCTTGATGCCATAGGCGGCAAGGGGATTGCCTGGGTCTTTGGCGTCCGGCGATGCGGGGTCGATGAATTCCACGGGGTTGGTGCCATCGATCACGATGCGGCCGTTCCAGGCCGGCAAGCCGCCCAGCACTTTCTGCGCGTCGGTCCAGCGCACTGCAACCATCACGATGTCTGCGCTTGCAGCCTCTTGCACGGTGCCTGCCTTGATGGAGGGCCCGATCTCTGCGACCAGCGCTGCCAGCGATTCAGGCCCGCGGCTGTTGGCGATGGTGGCCGAGATGCCGTTTTTGGCGAGAGCGCGGGCGAAGTTGGAGCCCAGGGCGCCGGAGCCGATGATGCCGATAGTCATTTGATTTCCTTTGAAGGTATGAAGGGGGATGAAAAACCGGAGCTGCCCGCCCCTCGCAATCTGGGCAGCTCCCTCCATGAAAACCAGGCAGACCTGGCTTTTAATGAATGTGTGTCACTGTCACTATGACATTTTTGAACTAAAAATAGGACGTCCGAAGTCACCAGACGAGAGGGATGGAGAACTTGCCGAGCCGGGCCACTTCGCCAGCGACATCTGCAACGGTGGTCTTGGCCAGCTCTTGCTCCAGGGCGCCGCGCGCCCGGGCCAGGGTGGGTTGCAGCGCCTGCAGAATATTGCCGCCCACCGCGCAGTTCTCGCACGGCGGCGTGCGATGGAGCGAAAAAAGTTCGGGGTCTTCGACGGCCTCGTACACATCCAGCAGCCGGATGTCTGCAGCAGCCTTGGCCAACATCGCCCCGCCGCCAGCGCCCAGTTGCGAACGGGTGAATCCGGCTTCGCCCAGCCGCGACAGCAGGCCCCGTATCACCACCGCGCTGGTGTTCACCGAGTACGCGAGATCTTCGGATCGCATGGGCGTGCCATCGCTGACGGCCAAGGCGGTCAGGACGTGCACTGCTACGGCGAAGCGGGTACTGGTGGGCATGGAGAAAATTGGATTCGTTTGTGCTTGTGTGTAAATGACTTTATTACACATATTCCTGATTGTCAATGGGCGAAAGGAAACAGCGGCACCGGGTGCGATGGCATTTCGGCAACCGCTGCGCCTGCGGCAGCCGCTTCGTGCGCTGCCGACGTGCAAAGCAGTGCCCGGGTTGGCGTCATTGCGGTGCAGGCCCGCACTCCCGCCCGCGGCCTGGTGCCATGTGCCACATTGCCTGTCACATGACAGTCACTGTGGGCCAGCGGTACTTACCCCTGTGGCGCCCCGTGGCGCAGGCCAATAGCATCCCTCTTCGTTGCAACCTGCAACGATCACAGCGTCCTCGGCATCAAACTTGCTGGTAGCGACGACCAGGAAATGCATACCCGCATTTTCTGGTTTGTGATTATTTGTCATCAAACACAATTTGATTGAGGGAACCTTGCCAATGAAAACGATGAATCGCTGCGCCATTGCAGCGCTGGCCCTGGTGGGCACGTCTGCTGCGTTTGCCCAGAGCAGCGTGACCCTGTACGGCCGGATCAACACCACGTTCGAGCGCCAGAAGGATGGCGACGTGTCCAAGACCGGGCTGTTCAACAACTCTTCCCGCTTCGGCTTCAAGGGCCAGGAAGACCTGGGCGGCGGCTTGAAGGCGGGCTTCCAGCTGGAAAGCGGCTTTGACTCCAGCACCGGTGCCACGGACTCCCGCGGTGTCTTCGCCCGCCAGAGCGAGGTGAACCTCTCCGGCGGCTTCGGCATGCTGCGCATGGGCAACTTCACCTCGGAGTCGTACTACGCCACCGCCGACTACATCAGCAACCACAACCACGACACCGGTTCGTCGGCAGATGCGCTGTATGCCTACCCGGCCCGCGACGTGAACAAGATCGCCTACCGCACCCCGAGCTTTGGTGGCGCCACGTTCGAGGCCGGCTGGGCCATGCACGAGAAGGTGAGCGGCACCGGCGGCAAGAACAGCGTCGACCTGGCCGCCAACTACGCCATCGGCGCACTGGGCCTGGGTGCCGGCTACTCCAAGCTCGATGACCAAAGCCAGTTTGCCGTGCGCGCTTCGTACTCGACCGGCCCGTTCGTGCTGGGCGCCTATGTGCAACGCGACAAGAACGCCTTCATCGCCAACGGCGGCAACCGCACCAATGTGCGCCTGTCGGCTGCCTACATCGTGGACGTGTCCGAGTTCCACCTGAACGTGGGCCGCGCAGGCGACTACTCCCGCGTGGACAACACGGCTGCCACCCAGTACACGCTGGGCTACAACTACCACCTGAGCAAGCGCACCAAGATCTACACCTACTACACCCGCATCAACAACAACCAGGCCGCCAACTACGGCGTGTCGGCCGCCGGCAACGATTTCAGCTCGTTTGCCATGGGGGTGCGCCACAACTTCTGATGGCGTCATGCCCGCTGCTGCCCTGACTGGTGGGAGGGCAGAGACACAGCAACTTGGCCCGCACTTCTTTGGGGAGTGCGGGCTTTTTTACGCCAGGGCGATGGCGATTAGCCTTGCGCTCAGCGGCAGGCAGGGGCATGCTGTGGCGCTACGGCACAACGTCACCCCGAGGAACACGCCATGACCACCCAGACCACACGCACGCTGCTGGCCCTGTCTGCCCTGCTGATCCAGGCGGGCGCCACTGCCTATGCGGCAGACATGCCGCCGACACCGCCGCCGCCGGCACCCACCCGCCCCGCCAGCCAGCCGCCTGCGCATACGCAAGCCCCGGCAGCAGACAAGCTGGCCCAGGCGCGCTACTTCACCCGCTCGCTGCAGTGGTCTGCGGCGTTCGAGGAGCTCAAGCGCATCAACGACACGGGCAGCGCCGACTGGCACAACCTGATGGGCTACACGCTGCGCCACAGCAAGAAGCCCGACCTGGTTGCAGCCGGCAAGCACTACGATGAAGCGCTGCGCATCGACCCGCGCCATCGCAACACGCTCGAATACTCCGGTGAGCTGTACCTGATGAAGGGCCAGCTCGGCAAGGCGCAGGCGCGCCTGGCCACCCTCGGGAGCGAGTGCGGCGCCAGTGGCTGCCAGCAATACGCACTGCTGCAGTCCGCGATCGAGAGCTATAAGGCGGCGGGCAACAAGTACGTGCCGTCGACCTGGTAAGAGCGGCTAACAAAACTCTTCTGGCGTCGTTGCCGCGTCTTGTCGTACTACGCGTACTGCCTGCAAGACATCTGATGTGTAGCGCCTAGCCAGAACCGCTTCGCTGAGTTTTGTTATCCGCTCCAAGTAGCCTGCATCGTCAGCATCGCCCCTCGGGCGACTTCTCCAGGTCTCCCAGCTTGTCCACCACCAGCGCGATGAAGGCCGACACGGCCAGTGGCAGGTGCCTGCGGCTGGGGTACAGCACGGTGAGGCCCTGGCCCTTGCGCTGGTACTGGGGCAGCACGGGCACGAGCAGGCCGGCCTGCACATCGAGCCGGGACATGCCGGCGGGCAGCAGCGCAATGCCCAGGCCGGCCACGGCAGCGCGGCGCAGGGCCTGGGCGGTGTTGGCGCCAAAGCGGCCGGTGGCCTGCTGCACCTCGTGCACGGCGCCATCGGGCCCCACCAGACGCCAGGTGCCGCTGCTGCCCGCATGGCTGGCCATGATGGCGTCGTGCCCGGCCAGCTCCGCCAGCGTGGCGGGCATGCCGCGCGCGGCCAGGTAGGCGGGGCTGGCCACCAGGCAGTCGCCCCGGGCCCCGAACAGCTGGCGGCCCACATAACCCGAATCACCCACCTCCCCGCCGCGAAACGCCACGTCGATGCGCTCGGCGATCAGATCCGAGCGCGCATCGCTGAGCACGAAGTCCAGCCGCACGCGCGGGTGCGCGGCCAGGAAGGCGGCGATCCACTCCATGGGAAAGAAGTCGAAGAAATCCGCCGGCACCGCCACGCGCACCGAGCCGGTGGGCTCGTCGCTGCCCAGGCGCAGCTCCTGCCCGGCCTCTTGCAGGCCATCGACGGCTCCCGCGCAGCGCTCATGGAAGGCCTCGCCCGCGCTGGTGAGCGTGAGCTTGCGGGTGGAGCGCTGCAGCAGGCGCGTGCCCAGCTGCGCCTCAAGCTGCTGTACGCGCCGGCTCACGGTGTTGGGCGGCAGGCCCAGGCGGCGTGCGGCCTCGGCAAAGCTGCCGCTGCGCACCACCTGCACGAACAGGGCAACGTCGTTGAGGTCGAGCGCGGGTGTGGTCACGGATACCTCAAATAGGTGGATGAGTGCAATCCCATTGTGCCATCTAGTCAACCAATGGGGTACGCCCTAATCTTCAAGGCATCGGGGTGCATCGCCCCTCCACCACTCCCAGGAAGGACTCCCACCTATGACAATTTCGCAATTGCCCCATATCGGCATCGTGATCGGCTCCACCCGCGAGGGCCGCTTTGCCGACAAGCCGGCGCAGTGGTTCCACGGCATCGCCAGCCAGCGCACCGATGTCTCGGCCGAACTCATCGACCTGCGCGACTACCCCATGCCGTTCTTCGACGAAGCACTGTCGCCTGCCTGGGCGCCGGTGAAGAACGAGGCCGCGCAGCGCTGGGCGCAGAAGCTGGCCACGCTGGACGGGCTGGTGGTGATCACCGCCGAGTACAACCACGGCCCCACGGCCGTGCTCAAGAACGCGTTTGACTACGCGTACAAGGAGTTCGCGCGCAAGCCCATCGGCTTTGTGGGCTATGGCGGCGTGGGTGCGGCGCGTGCCGTGGAGCAGTTGCGCCTGGTGGCTACCGAGCTGCAGATGGCACCCGTGCGCAATGCTGTACACATGGGCATGGTCGAATTCCTCGGGGTCTGGCAGCAGGGCAAACGCTTCGAGGATTACCCGCACCTGGCGCAGTCGGCCAAGGGCTTGCTGGACGACATGGCCTGGTGGGCCAAGGCGCTCAAGACCGCAAGGGAGGCTGTATGAACACCGCATTGGCCGAAGCACCGGTTGCCTCTGTGGCAAGCCGTGCCATCGCCTACCGCACGCGAGGCAGCTCGCACGGGCCCATCACGCGGCTGGTGAGCCCTGGCGACGTGGGGGAGTGGATCAAACCCTTCGTCTTTCTGGACCTGTTCGCATCGGACTCGCCTGCGGCCTTTCGCGGCTTTGGCATGCACCCGCATTCAGGCATTGCCACGCTGACCTATCTGATGGCGGGCGATATGTCCTATGAGGACACTGCCGGCAAGAGCGGCACATTGCACGCAGGCAGCGTGGAGTGGATGCGCGCGGGCAACGGCGTGTGGCATACCGGTGCGCCGATAGGCGATGCCCCATCGCTGGGTTTTCAGCTCTGGGTGGCCTTGCCCGCTGCGCTGGAGAACGCGCCCGCGCTGAGCCAGTACCTGGCGGCGAACGAGGTTCCCCAGGCAGGCCCGGCCCGCGTGCTGCTGGGCAGCTACGGTGCGGTACACAGCCCCATCGACGCCCCCTCACCCATGACCTACCTGGCCGTGCAGCTGCGCGACGGCGAGCACTGGCGCTATGTGCCGCCCGCAGGCCACACGGTGGCATGGGTGGCGGTGGCAGCGGGCGCGCTGGATGCGGGCGGCGCCGTAGATAGCGTGGGCGCAGGCGAGCTTGCGGTGTTCGAGGAATCGAACGGCGCCATCGACTTCGTGGCCCGAGGCGACACGCACTTCGTGCTGGGCTCGGCCGCCAAGCACCCGCACGAACTGGTGATGGGCCGCTACTCGGTACACACCAGCCGGGCCGCGCTGGCGCAGGGCGAGGCGGAGATCCGGCGCATCGGCACGCAGCTGCGGCAGGAAAAGCGCCTCGGTTAGAGCGGGGCAGGTGTGCGCCGGCGCAGCGCCACCCAGCGGCATACACCCGTGGCCACCAGACCGGTGACCGCGAGCATGGCCGCCATGTGCACTGCCACCGCCGCCAACGCCCACCACAGTGGACCCGCTGCACCGGCGCCCTGCCCCACCGCACCGCTGCCCAGGCACAGCGGTGCCAGCGCCGGCACCAACATGAGCCCCGCGCCGTGCAGCGTGGATGCCAGAAACGCACCCAGCACCAGCCCCACATGCCCGGCCGATGTGCGGGCTTTGCGCGGTGCACGGCGCCACAGGTACACCGCCACAGCTGCGGCCAGCAGGCAGCCTGCTGCGGCCTGCAGCACGCTGCGCGGCAGCGCCCAGCCCCACACCACCGCAGCCACCACCAGTGCCACCGATGCGGCATGGCCGATGGCAATGGGCAGCAGGGCGCGCAGCGGCTGCGCCTTTACCCGATTGCCGCCAGAGCGCAGGCCCCAGGCGGTTGCGCAGGCCCAGCCGGTGGCGGGGTTGAGCCCGTGCAGGGCGCCCGTGCCGGCCAGGGCAAGCCAGGGCAAGCCAGGGCCACAGCGTGTCCATCCGTGGGCTCCCGGCCTGCCTCAGGCCTGTGCGTGGCAGCAGCCGCCGGCCGTGGCCACGGCGGTGGTCGCCGTTGCCGCCAGCGGCGATGGCGCGGGCTGGAAGGGCACGGCGCCCTCGTAGCGGTCGTGGTGGCGCACCCAGTCCATCGTGTACTCGGGGTTGCGCTCGTCGCGGCCTGCAGGGGTCAGGTCGATCAGGGGGTAGGCGCCCATCATCACCTCGACCCCGCGGCCGTAGGTGGAGTAGGTGTGGAACACGTCCGCACCCTCGCCCGGCTCCTTGTGGAACACGCTGATGCCCGGTGCCTCTTCGGCCGGAAAGCGCTGCAGCGTGTAGTTGTAGGGCACCTCGCCACGCGCCACCTGCTCGGTGCTGAAGCTCACGCCATAGTCGTGGTTGAAGTCGCTGCCGTGCGATGACACCCAGTGAAAACGCCAGCCCATGCGCTGGCGAAAACGCTCGATCTGCGGGAGCGGCGCGCGCGAAACCACCACCAGGGTGATGTCACGGTGGGCCAGGTGGATGTTCATGCCGTCGATGTGATCGGCCATGTACGAGCAGCTCGGGCAGCCTTGCTCCCAGCCGGGGCCGAACATGAAGTGCTGCACCAGCAGCTGGCGCCGGCCGTCGAACAGGTCGGCCAGCGTGCGCGGGCCGGTGGTGGTGTCGAACAGGTAGGGCTTGTCCACCCGCACCCAGGGCAGCGCGCGGCGCTCAGCGGCGATCTGGTCCTGCTGGCGCGAGAGTTCTTTTTCGCGCAGCAGCAGGGCCTGGCGCGCGGCCAGCCAATCGCTGCGCGGAACGACGGGGTGGTGGAGTGAGGGGTTGTGGATGGCGGTGGTCATGCGGTGCTCCTTTGGGGGTTGTCAAACAGGGCACGCCCATGCGGCGGCTTCAACCGCCGCCTGGGGAAGCGGTTGTTGCACAGGGCGTTGGGTGGGTGGGAGATGGCGGGTGCTGACCACCCGCCGGGCATCAGGCCCGCGCGGTCTTGGGCCGGCGAACCGCGCGAACCTTGCCGCTCTCGCCGCCACCGGCATAGAACAGACCGGCGCCGTCGGATTCGAGCCCGCTCACGCCCATGCCGGCCGGCATTTCCAGGCGCTCGATCACGGCGCCGCTGGCGGGGTCGATGCGGCGGATGTCGCTGGCATCACCCTCCCAGGTGCCGTGCCACAGCTCGCCATCGACCCAGGTCACACCGGTCACGAAGGCGTTGGATTCGATGGTGCGGCGAATCGCCCCCGTGGCGGGGTCGATCTGGTGGATCTTGCGGTCGCGGTACTGGCCCACCCACAGGCTGCCCTCGGCCCAAGTCAGGCCCGAGTCGGCGCCCTTGCCCGGCGCGGGGATGGAGGCCACCACGGCGCCCGTGGCCGGGTCGATCTTGTCGATGCGCGACTCTGCGATCTGGTACAGGTGCTTGCCGTCAAACGCCGTGCCGGCATCGCAGGGCAGGCCCAGCGTGCGCGTGGTCTCGCCGCTGGCGGGGTCGAAGGCGACCAGGCTGGCACCCGTGGCGGCCCATACGCGCTGGCCGTCGTGCGTGACGCCGGCCACGGTGCGGGCGCCGGCAAAGGGGCCGTACTCGCGCACGATCTCGGCGGGACGGGCGGGGACACCGGTCGGCGCGGTGCGGGCGGTGCTGTCGTGGCTGCAGGTGGTGATTGGCATGGAGTGCTCCGTGTTGGTTCGACCCCGGCTCGGGGGGTCGATGGGTGAACTCTATTCAAATGACAGCGCAGCGGGGAGTAACAAGATTGGCGTGAATCCGGCCAGGGGCGGTGCCAGCCAGCGCTGCGCACGCGCCTGGCCGATGGAGCGCACGCGGCCCTGCTCCTGCAGCTCGGCCAGGGCGCGCTGCACGGTGCGCTGGCTGTCGCCTAGCGCCAGCGCCAGGGCCGAGGTGGACCAGGCCGCACCATCGGCCAGCAGGGCCAGCAGCGAGGCCTGCTCGCCCGCGATGGGCGGCGCCAGCACCACCACCGCGCGCCCGCCATCACGCCCATCCAGGGGCCGCAGCGCAAAGCCGCGCGCCGTGGACTCGATGCGGGCCCAGGGCTTGACCAATGCACGCAGGCGGCCCAGCTCCACGCGCAGCCGGGCGCGGTGGGTTTCGTCGGGGTGGCGGGTGCGAAAGGCGCTGGCGATCAGCGCGTCGCGCTCGGCATCGCCGGGCCAGGCCTGGGCCAGTTCGCGGGCCAGGGCAAACAGGATGGGCCGGCGCGCGAGGGACAGCCAGGTGGGTGCTGCACCGCGGCCCTCCTGCGCCCCCACCGATCCCGATCCCAGCCGGTGCCGGCAGGCATCGACCACCAGCACATCCGAGGCCAGCAGCGCCGCGACGTCGTCCAGGCGCAGCAACTGCTCGCGCGCCACACCGCCGCCATCGCCATCGCCTGGCAGCAGGCGCCGAGCGGCGGGGCGCTGCATGGCCGCCAGGGCCTCTTCAACCTCGGCCAACAGCGCAGGCACGCGGGCGCGCGCTGCCGCTTCGCGCGCCTGGGCCAGCGCATCGCGCGCCGCTGCCACGCGCAGCGAGCGCAGGGCCAGTTCGGCTAGCGTGAGCCCCGCCACCGCCGCCAGCGCGGGCGGCATGCCTGGCTCCTGCAGGTCGATGGTGGCCAGCAGGGCCGCGGCTTCGCCCAGCCGGCCCATCAGCAGCCATTGGCGCGCAGCGATGAGCCTTGCCTGCAGGGCGTTGGCCCGGTCGCCGCGCACCGCCAGCGCCGCCGCAGCGGCCACCAGGGCATGCGGCGGGCCGTTCAGGTCGCGCTGGGCCAAGGCCACCTCGGCCTCGGCCACCACGCAGCGGGCGCGGGCCAGTTCCTCGTGCGCGCCAAACCCCTTGGCCGCGCGGCGCAGCAGCTCGCGCGCCCGGGGGTGCTCGCCCAGCTGCGCCATGGCAATGCCGCGCAGCGCCAGCGCCGGCGGGTCATCGCGCAGGGCCACCCGCTGCAGGGCCCCCAGCGCATCGCCGGCGGCAAGCGCACGGGCGGCGGCGGTGATGAGCGAATCCATGGGATGGCAGGCTACACGACTGCGGCACTTGCGATTTGTTTCTTAGGAAACTATATTTCAGCCACAGATAGTTTCCGCAGAAACAAAACATGAAGAAAAACCCATCGCCCCACCCCAGCCCGCTCGAAGCCCACCTGGGCTACTGGATGCGTTTTGTCTCCAACCAGGTGTCGGCCGGGTTCCAGCAGGCGGTGGAGGCATCGGGCGTGTCCGTCACCGACTGGGTGGCGCTGCGCACACTGCTCGATGCGGACGATGGCGACAACCCCGCCACCCACGCCACGCTCACCCAGGCCCTGGGCATGACCAAGGGCGCCGTCTCCAAGGTCGTGGCCCGGCTGGAGGACAAGGGCCTGGTGGCGCGCGCAGGCGGGCCGCTGGATGCGCGCAGCCACACCCTGTCGCTCACCCCGGCCGGCCGCGCCCTGGTGCCCGTGCTGGCCGCCAGGGCCGATGCGAACGACGAACAGTTCTTCGGCCACCTGCCCGCGGCCGAGCGCCAGCGCCTCGCGCGCCTGCTGCAGGAGATGGTGCACCGGCACCAGTGGCAGGAAGTGCCGCGCAGTTGAATACGAGACCCATCCCAGAAAGATGCCCATGAACCAAACGACCATCGCCACCATCGAACGCTGCACCCAGGCCTCCAGGGACGGCACGGCCCATTTCGGCGCCATCGTGCAGGCCCTCAGCGAGGCCGGCGTGGAGGCCTATTTCGCCGACTACCGCAGCAACGCAACCACCTACTACCTGCCCAGCGGCGAGACGCATGCCGTGGCCCTGCAGCCGCCTGCCACGCCCATCGCACAGGGCTTCGACGCGTCCGGTGTGCAGGCCGCCATCCGTGGCGCGCAGCGCGGCGAGGTCATGTACCCCGAGTTCCTTGAGCTCTCCCGCGCAGCGGGCTGTGTGGGCTACATGGTGTGGCTGGCAGGGCGGCATGTGAGCTACTTCGGCCGCAAGGGGGAGGTGCATGTGGAGCGGTTTCCGGACTCCCGCTGAACGCAACCAATACCCTCACGCGGCTGCAATGGCCTCGATCTCCAACAGCCACTCCTCGTCATATATGCCGGCGATGATGACCGTGAGCGCTGGTGCATGGCTCCCCAGCGCGCGCCGCCGCGCATCGCCATTCTCATCGGCGTATTGGCGTGATGAGAGGAATGTGGTCACCTTCACCAGGTTGGCCACGCCCAGGCCCGCGGCATCGAGCTGGGCCAGGATATTGGCCCACACCAGGTCGGCCTGCTCGGCGAAGGGGGCGGGCACGACACCGGCCCGGTCGACCGGAATCTGGCCGCTGATGACCAGCCAACGCGTGGCGCCCTGCACGTCCAGCGACTGGGAATAGCCACCAGAGGGGGACGGTGCGTGGGACGAATTGACGGGGGTGGATTGCATGGGTGGATATCTCCCGCTATAGCCTGGCCGCATGGGCCCGGTTCATCAGGTCCTCGACCAGCGGATGCTCTCGCAGCGGGTTGAGCCGCCCGCCCGCAGGACTGAACCCGATCTTGCGGCCAAACGCGGTGGACCGCACGAAGTGCAGCGTCATGATTTCGGGGCTGGAATTTCTCGTGCCCTCGACCATGCGCAGATTGGACAGGGGTATCTTGTCGGTGGTTCGGCCGCGCTTGATCACCAGGTGGTCACCCCCGTCATAGACCTCATCGGCCAGATCGGATGCGGTCAGCGATGTCACCACCCAGGTGAATGCCGTGATGCCGCAGGCTTCCAGGAGGATGCGCAGGGACAGACCATCTTCGCCCATCGAGCGCGTGACCAGAATGAGCAGGCCCACCGCGATGAGGGTGATCGGGCCCATCTTGAAGGCAGGGGTGAATGAAGAGGACAGCTGTCTCATCTGGTTCCTGGGCCGGTGCACACGGAAGCCCCTTACGCGCCAACCCCCTCCACCGACACCTCTTCAAACCCCGGCTCCTGCGCAATGAGTCCATGGAAAAACACAAGACACGGATCGTCGCCAGCCATCTTGGCCTTGCCCAGCACGCGCTCCTTGAGCGAGCGGTGCTTGGTCAGCGACAGTACCCATTCGTGCTTGCCGTCCGCGCTTTCGTTGGCGGCGGCGCCGACCATGTAGGTGCGGCCCTCCCAGCTCACGTGCGCGTACCAGCCCCAGTCCTCGGCATCCGCGTCGGTCATTTCCAGCTGCGCCGGCACGCGCGTGCGCAGCCATTCGAGCAGCGACTGCCCCCGGATGGGGTTGATGGGATTCTCGGGCTCCAGCGAGACGTCGAAGAGCCGGGTGAGGAAGTGGATGGCAGGTTCCATGGATGAACGAATTGGCAAGGGGACGGGCCAAGCACTCTAGGCGAGCGTATCACCCGCGCGTGACCTCTCCAACCGAATTTTGCCCAGACGCGCAGGCCCAGGGCGGACGAACCTGCGTACCATGCGCCCTGCTGCAGAGCCGATCAGGACGACGACAACAACATTGCAGGAGACAAGTGCCACCATGCAGGCCCACCCCACCACGAGCCCGCCCCAGCCACTGGCAGCCCCAGCCTTCGCGCCCCTGCGCGCGCTGAGCGCCAGCCTGCTGCAATTGGCCGCCGTGGCGCGCACCACGCCGCCGCAGGCCATGCTGCAGGAGGCACTCGACATCCTGCGCACCTCTCTGGTCGGGTTCGACACCGCCTGGTGGGGCGAGGTGTCGGCCGGCCATGCCGAGGCGCCGCCGCGCAACTGGCTGCATGGCAGTATCGGTCTGGCCAAGGGCTTTGCCACAGAGTGGAATGCGCTGGCCATGGCCGATATGTTCGCGCAGCAGTCGATGGATCGGCTGGGCGTGGTGCTGCGCGAAAGCGCCGACGACCTGCCCGCGCTGCCGGGCGTGGCGATACCGCCGGATATCGAGGCGTTCTGCCGGCGCCACGGGCTGTACCACTGCATGGCGATCACGGTGGCCATGCCGCGCAGCGGGCTGATGTTCTTCGTAAGCATGTACCGCGGCCCGGGCCAGCCCAACTTCACGGACCAGGAGGCGGCGCTGTTCGGCGAGTTCGTGCCGCACCTGCTGGGCCACTGGCAGCACCGGCTGGAGCAATTGCAGACGGCGCCCGCAGGCAACGGCCCGTGGGACAGCTATGCGCTGGCCGATGCTGCCGGCCAACTGCTTTTCGTGGGCCTGCGCGTGGGGCTGGCGCTGCAGGCTGCTTACCCCCAGTGGTCGGGAACCGCCCTGCCCCCGGCTCTGCTGGCGGCCCTGCCGGCCACGTTGCCGGGAAGCCTGGTGCTGGGCAAAGCCTGCCGGCTGCGGCTTGAGGCCTGTGGGCCGCTGCTGGCGATCAGCATCCCGTCGCCCCACGCCGTTAAGCCGCCGCTGGCCCCGCGCGAGCTGAGCGCGGCCACGCTGTACGCGCACGGGCATTCGTACAAGGACATTGCCGCCACGCTGGGCCTGACGCCGGCCACGGTGCGCACCTACCTGCGCAGTGCCTATGCGCAGTTGGGGGTGCGCAACAAGGTGGAACTGGTGGCCGCACTCCGGCGGCAATAGGCCGCGCGGCTGGCCGGGTGTTTTCCCTGTCCCTCTGCATTTGCAGAGGCGTCAAAACACCCACCCGTCCCTATCGTTGCGCCCGGAGCCTCAAGGCTTCGGAAGAACCAAGCAACAACAGGAGACGCATTCCATGCTTTCAACCCCACCGTCCGCAGGCTCGGCCCTGCTCGCGGCCACCATGGGCACCCTGGCCGCACTGGCCCTCACCGCCTGCGGCGGCAGCGACACCAGCGCCCCCGCTGCCAGCCAGCCGCTGGCCCAGGCCTGCCCGACCTACCGCACGGCCACCCTGCCCCATGGCGCGACCATCACCCGCACGGAACTGCGCGCGGCCGAGGGCCTGCTGCCCGAGGTGTGCATCGTGCGCGGCGAGATCGTCTCGTCGCCCCAGTCCACCATCCACTGGGCGGTGGAGCTGCCCGCGGGCACGGTGTGGAACGGCAAGACGCTGACCGTGGGCGGTGGTGCATTCGATGGCTTCATCCCTACCGACGACCCGTGGTACCAGCACATCATCGGCGCATCGGCCCACACGTATGTGAAGATGAGCTCCGACTCAGGCCACCTGGCGCCCGGCTTTGCCTGGGGCGCTAGCGACGTGGCGCTGCGCAACCATGCCTTCGACGCCAACCACTTCGTGCTGGAGGTGGGCACGGCTATTGCCGCCGACTTCTATGGCAAGCGCCCTGCGCGCCGCTACCACATCGGCCACTCCAACGGCGGGCGCTCGGCCCTCGCCGCCACGCAGAACTACCCCAAGGACTACGACGGCGTGGTGGCCATGGAGCCCGCCATCAGCCAGCAGGCGCACCAGACCAACCTGGGGCCCACGCTGCTGCGCCACGTTTTCTCCAAGCCCGAGAATTGGATGAGCCCTGCCAAGATCGCGCTGTACGCCAAGGCCGAGACGCAGGCATGCGACGGGCTCGATGGCCTCAAGGACGGCATCATCGGCAATGTGGCAGCCTGCAACTACGTGCCCACAGACCTGCTGTGCAAGGGCTCCGACAACGACAGCTGCCTGACCGCCGGGCAGATCGAATCGGTGCGCCTGATCTACGCCAACAAGGACGTGCCCGTGACCCTGTCGCAAGGCGCGCGCGGCTACCCAGGCTATGGGCGCGGCGGTGCCGCCACATCCGACTGGGAGGCCTATGTGTTCGGCCCCAGCTTCGAGGCGCGCGACTCGTTCAACTACATGGCTGCACTGGCCGCAGCACGGCTGGTGGAGGGCAACCCCGCTGCCGACCTGCTCCAGCACGACCCCACCCGGTACCAGGCCCCGTACCTGCGCCTGGCGAACCTGATCGACGCGACCAACCCCGACCTCTCGACCTTTGCCGACAACGGTGGCAAGCTGCTGATCTGGTACGGCATGGGCGATGCCTGCGTGTCGGTGTACCGCACGGCGGACTACCTGGACAGCGTGCGCCAGCGCCTGGGTGCCAGCAAGGTGCAGGGCTTTGCGCGCATGCTGACCTCGCCCTCCAACGGCCACAACCTCGACGGCCCGGGCACCGACCCCGTGAGCATCGACCTGCTGGCCGCCATGGACGCCTGGGTGGAGCGCGGCAGCGCGCCCGACAGGCTGGTGGCCACCCGCTACGAACCCGCCGATCCGCGCGCCGGCCAGCAGACCCCGGTGCTGCAGCGCCCGGTGTGCGAGTACCCGAAGTTCCCGCGCTACGACGGCAAGGGGGATCAGGCGAAGGCGGAGAGCTTCAGCTGCTCGGCGGTGTGATGCTGAAGACCTGCAGCTGTGCAGCTGCACCAGCAGGCCCACAGCTCAAGTCGACCGGTATCCACGCTTGCGCTCGAAAGCGGCGTATCCATCGGCGACCTGCGGGTCGGCGTACCTCGCCACTGCATCCTCGTGGGCGCCCAGACCATCGAGTCCGGGTAGGGCCGCTACGGCGGTCTGCCATTGCCCACGCGCTATGGGCCGGTCGATGAAGGGCGCCAGATAGGCATCCAGATGGCCTGCATTGGGATCCTCGATCTCTCGCGCAAGTGCCTGGAGGTAAGGGGTTTTTCGGGTGCGGCTCCAGTCAACGGACATGCCTGCCCGAAAGCACAGTTCGGCATGGACCAGCAGCATGGTCCGGCCGTTGCCATCGAGAAAGGGATGGCCATAGGCGAACAGGCCCATGATGAACCCGGGGCGGGTACGCATCTGCGTCTTGTCCTGCCCACGGGCCAGCCCATCCTCGACCGCACGCCGGCAGTCTTGTGGATGGCAAAAATACACAGCCCCTTTGATAATGGCCTTCTCAGGCATCAACTCGGCGCGGTCTTTGCCAGCCCAGGGATAGAACCCTTCGAACAGCAGTCGATGAACGGCCAGGAAATCCTCGTAGCCAATCCTCTTGCGCTGGGCCAGGTAGGCCAAAGCCAGCGGAAGCTGGGCACGAAACAGCGCATGCTCGACGGCGTGGACGATTGCAGGATCCTTTTCCGCCCCCGAGTTACGCAGATAGCCTGCGGTTTCGAAATCTCCGAACGGGTCAAACATGCGCTTTTTTGAGCGTGCGATGGTGCTCCATGACCAGCCGGGCCATGTCACCCGCAGAGAGCTTGCCCGCGCGGGTGAGCGCCACCAGCAGGTCGTCCGTGAAATCGCTGGAGACTTCGTCTCCTGCCAACTCGGTGACGGCCGCAGCCCACCGATCGCTGAACGTCGGCACATAGGCAATGCCCAGGCGCTTGGCCAGTGCTATCACATGGCGCGCCGTGGGCGTGATGGCCCGCGCCTGCCGCTTTTCTTGCACCGCCAGTTGATGGCGCGCCTGGATTTGCCGTGCGCGCGCGCTGTCAAGGAGCGCCTGTTCGCCCAACACGGCAAGCTTTGCCGGGTGGGCATACACGCCACGACCGATGCGCTGGATCAAACCTTTGCGGCACAGCCCGTTGAGCGCCGCAGACACCTGGCTGCCACTGCCCAAGTCCTTGAGGTCAGAGCGGAGCAACAGACCGTCGCGGCGGGGGCGGATCGATTGCAGTATGCGGCCTTGGATGTCCATGTGGCTCATTGTAAATCAGACTGTTTTCCCTTTCAAATCATGCGCTTGTGCGCAGACATAACGCCGGACGACGTGCTTGTCCACGAAGCCGTCACCATGGACAGAGACGATAACCAGCGAAACGCCAAAGACCCCAACCAAGCGCTTTGCAGCGCCAGCCGGGGCCTTCCGCTATCGACCTGAGGGGCTCACATCCGATCAGTAACTCGCCCGCAGCGTCACGCTCGCATTGCGCGGCTCGCCGAAGAAGTTGCTGCGGCCCGTGGTGTACACGCGCTGCCAGTAGACCTTGTCGGTGAGGTTGTTGAGGTTGAGCGCCACAGTCCAGCGCGGGTCGATGCGGTAGCTGATGGCGGCGTTCACCACGCCGAAGCCGGGGCGGTGGGTGTTGGTGGTGGCGTTGCCGCCGCTGGCACTGCTGTAGGCGTTGACGCCTGCGCCGACACTCAGGCCGTCGAGCAGGCCGTCGTTGAAGCGGTACTGCGACCACAGCTTGACGCTGTGGTGCGGCGTGAGCGCGTTGAGCGGCAGGCCGCCGCTCGATGTGTCGCGCACGTAGCGGTTCTCGTTGTAGGCGTAGCCGGCGTAGACATTCCACTGCTTGGTGATGCGGCCCGAGGCTTCGAGCTCCACGCCCTTGCTTTCCACCTCGCCCTGGGCGATGGAGAAGCCGGTGTTGACCGGGTCGGCCTGGGCGCGGTTGACCTCGCGGATGCGGTAGACGGCAGCATTGGTGGTAAGGGCACGGTCGAAGAACTCGCCCTTCACACCCACTTCAAGCTGCTTGCCGACGATCGGGTCGATCACGCCGCCGCCAAAGGCCAGCTGCGTCTGCGGCGTGAAGGCGTCGCTGTAGCTCACATAGCCCGAGACCTGCGGGGTGAACGCATAGGTCAACCCGGCATAGGGGCTGAGCTTGTGGTCCACCTGGCTGGTGGTCCACGCGCCGGTGGTGGGCAGCAGGTTGCGGCTTTGCGTGTCGTACCAGCTCACGCGGGCGCCGAGCACCACCGTGAGCGGGTCGGCCAAGCGCAGGCGGGTCTGGCCGTACAGGCCGTACTGCGAGGTTTCGGACTGCGCGCGCGCCGTGACCGGGCGGTCGGGGTACGGCACGGCCGAGTGGTCGGGCGCATACACGTCCTGCACGTAGTAGTTGGCATACCGGCCCGAGGTGGAGGCATTGGTGTTGCGGCGCCAGTCGGCCCCCACCACCACATCGTGCTTGCGACCCAGGGCGTTGAAGCTGCCGGTGAGGTTGGCGTCCAGCACGTTCTGCTCGATGCGCGTCTGGTTGAACCACAGCATCAGGCTGGTGCGGCCGTTGGTGGGCGTGACCTGGCCGTTGGGCAGGTACAGGTAGTTGGTGGCCTGGTCGTTGCGGTAGCCGCTCCAGTGCAGGCGGGCGCGCCAGTCGTCGTTGAAGCGGTGCGTGAGTTCGGCGTACACGTACTTCTCGTCCTGCTCCGAGCGGTTCCAGTCCGCGCCCAGCCAGGTGGAGCGCGGCACATCGAGCAGCGCGCCGGTGGTGTACGAAGGCAGGCCGCCGGTGAGCCAACCGTCGACTTTCTGCGCGTGCGCGCCGACCAGCAGGCTGGTGGTGGGCGCGAGCTTGAAGTCGAGCGAGCCGGCAATCGCATAGCGGTCGCGCTGGGCGCCGCTCTGGTAGGTGCCGCCCTCCTGCTTGGCGGCCGAAAGGCGGCCCAGGATGGTGCCGGCCTGGTTGAGCGGGCCGGTCACGTCGACCTCGGCACGCTTGGTGGACCATGAGCCGAGCTGCACTGCACCCCGCGCCTGGAAGGTATCTTGCGGGCGCTTGCGCACCAGGTTGACGGCACCGCCGGAGCTGGAGACGCCGCTGAACAGCGCGGAAGGGCCGCGCAGCAGCTCCACCCGGTCGAACAGCACCGAGTCCCACGCGGCGGCGGTGCCAGGGGCCGGCACGCCGTCGATCATGTAGTTGTTGATGGCGAAACCGCGCGACGAGTACGAGGCCGATTCGCTGTCGAAGCGCTCAGACACGTAGCCCACGGTCTGCTCCAGCACCTCTTCCACGTTGCGCATGTTCTGGTCTTCCATGCGCTGCTGGGTGACCACGCTGATGGACTGGGGGATCTCCTTGAGTTCGGCCGCTGCCTTGCCCACCGTGGCCTGGGTGCTGTTGTAGCGCTCGGTGCCCTCGGTGCTGGTGCGGTCCTGCTGGGCACGCACCATGACGGGGGGAAGGTTGGTGCTGCGGCTACCGCTGGCGCTTGCGGCAGGCGCCTTGCCGTCCGTGTTTGCGGTGGTGGATTCCACGCTTTGCGCGCGGGCAGCTGTGGCGCTGGCGAGGGCCATCACGGCCAGCGCCACGGGCGCGAAGGACAAGGGGGATCGGGACATCATCGAAGGCCTGTGTACGAAAGAGGTGAAGGAATGCACGCCCCCATCTGCACGGCAACACTTCGCGCATGAATGCACGGCAGCGCGCGCATGCAGGCCGCTGCACGCAATGGCAGCAACGCGGGGCGGTCGATGGGGGAGCGGGATTGGCTGGCTGGTGCGCAGGTGGATCGCAGCTGGTGCGAACCACCGGACGACCGCGAAGGGCCACCCGGCACTGGCTGACAACACGAATACGGCAATAACCGTAACGAGAATCAGTTCTATTTTAGAAGCATTTCAGAGGCATGCCGACAACCTTGGACCACAAACGGGCATTCGCGCAACACCGGCTTTCACCCATGCCGAGGGCGTTGCGACACCACCCACTGATGGGCACGGCATGTGCCGATTCTGTGCATTGCTTCACGACTGGCGGCATGCATACGCCGCGCAAGGCCGGCCTGCCGCCGAACGCCAACACAATCGCACCTGCCAAGCTCTTCACAACAACAACCAGGCCCTTTTCTTGAAAAAATCCCCTGCACTCAAAGCCCTCCTAGTGGTCCTCATCGGCGTTGCGGCCATCACGCTCTTCGTCGGCAAACGCTGGTACGACTATGTCAGCAAGGCCAAGTCGCCCTATGAGGAGATCGGCATCGAACTCAATTCCCGCGCGCCGGGGCCACTGAACCGCTGGGGCTGCGCGCAGCTGCAGGAGCGGTTTGCCAAGTCCGTGCCGCCCTACGGTTGCGCGGCTGGCGACGGCCGGCAGTGGAAGTGATGCCCGCTGCCGCCGAGAACCCCTTGCGCCCCCTCTTCCCTCCCTTGAAACGAGTCACCGTGTTCACCAAAATTCTGGCAGCCTCGGCTGTCCTGGCAGCCATCACCCTGGGTGCCGCAGGCAGCGCCCACGCCCAGAGCTATAAGCTCAACATGCCGCTGCCCGAGGACAGCGACACCGTCCTGCGGGACATCACCGTCACGCCCAAGGGCACCACGGTGACCATCGTGGTGGGAAACACCACAGACGAAATCGGTGAGGCTTGCATCCACCCCAACCACCGCCCCGAAGCGTTCACGATCCAGGACCTGGACAGCGGACTGGTGCTCAGGCAACGGGGCGTCACGGGGATCAGGTCGTGCGCGCGGGGGATGGACACCATCCGGCCGGGCAAGCGCAAGATCGTGAAGGTGCAGTTCGAGACCCTGCCGGCCACCGCGCGCCGCCTGCAGGTGGGCGAGAACAACTGCAAGCAGAAGGAAGACGACGACATGCACTACTACTGCTTTGCCGAAGTCGTCCTGAAAGCCCCGAAGTAGCTTCGCGATAGCCGGCCAGGCAACCGGCATTGGTGGCTGCAGCCTGGGCAGGCCACCCCTCATTTTTCGCGGCATCCGTGCCAAATTTCACACCCCGGCGCTGCCGTTCCAAGTGTTACTTCCTGGCGCGGCCACAGCGCGTGCGCGTCTAGATAATCCCCCGCCATGGAGTGAGGAAAAGGGGCACGCTGCGAGCGCACCCCTGGGCTCCATGCTGGACCGAAAAACACACACAACCCATCGCGTACCTCTATGAAAATCTCTTCTGCCCTGCGCCTGGGCCTGGCCAAATACCTGGCCTATTCGCTGCTCGCGCTGCTTTTGATCCCGTTGGCCGCCTACCTGTTCACGGGGTATGCCCAGCGCGACGAGGACACCCGGTTCATCGCCCGCATCAGCCAGCGCATCGATGCCGAGAAGGCCATGCCCGCAGCCGAGAAGCAGGTGCAGAAAGACTTCTACCGAGCCAACCCGCCGTCCACCATCTGCACCAACAAAGACCCCGAGGTGGCCGACTACCGCGAGGCCATGTGCGAGACCTATGGCGAGCTGTGGCAGTTCAACCTGGTGCGCAAGCTGTCGCTGTGGAGCATGGTGGCCGGTGTGGTGCTGCTGGTGGCCGTGCTGGCCCTCGGTGCCCTGGCCTTCGTCAACCGCAGGCTGCAGTACACCAGCTTCGTCACCGGCTGGCACCTGACCACTTGGGCCAGCGCCACCTCGCTGGTCGTGCAGGGCGCGCTGGCGGTGTGGCTGTCGTTCTGGGTGACGGCGTTCTTCATGCACAAGTACTGGCCCAAACTCATCATCCTGGTGGGGATCTTGGTCGCGTGCGGGGTGTTCATGGCGGTGGTGGGCATCTTCAAGCGGGTGCAGCTGAACAACGGCGTCGATGGCGAGTTGCTCACCGAGGCCGATGCCCCCCTGCTGTGGGCGCGCATCCGCCACATGGCCGAGCGTTTGAAGACCGAGCCGCCGCGCAACATCGTGGCCGGCATCGACGCCAATTTCTTCGTGACCGAGGCGCCCCTCACCGTGGGCAACCAGCAACTCACCGGGCGCACGCTGTTCGTCAGCATCCCCCTGCTGCGCCTGCTCGACCAGGCAGAAGCCGATGCCGTGCTGGGCCACGAGCTGGCGCACTTGCGCGGCGGCGATACCCAGAGCAGTGCGCTGCTGGGCCCCAAGATCAGCCAGTACGACCACTACCGCCACGCCATGCGCGAGGGCGGCCTGACGGCCGTGTTCCTGCCCCTGATCGACCTGTACCGCACCATTTTCGAGGTGGCGCTGGCGCGCGAAAGCCGCGCACGCGAGTTTGAGGCCGACCGCACTGCCGCCAAGTTGGTCTCGCCCGATGCGATTGCGCAATCACTGGTGAAGATCGCCGCCTATGCGCAGTACCGCTCCAAGATCGAGAGCGAACTCTTCGGCCAGAACCGCAAGCACGACGCCGCCGCGCTGGGCATTGCCAGCTATGTGGCCCAAGGGCTGCCACCCTATGCGGCATCGGCCGATTTCCTCTCGGAGATGAAGACGGCCAACGTGCCCCACCCGTTCGACTCGCACCCCGCCATGCCCGAGCGCATGCGCTCCGTGGGCGTGGCGCTGGCCGAGAGCGACTACGGCGCCATCGTCGTGCGCGTGCCCGCCGCCACCTGGGCGCAGCAGATCCTCACGGCCGATGCCATCGAGCAGCGCATGTGGGGCGCGTACGAGCAGGCCTTTGCAGCAGAGCACGAGCGCAGCCTGGCCTACCGCTACGAGCCCGCCAACGACGAAGAGCGTGCGCTGGTGCTGCAGTACTTTCCGCCGGTGCAGTACGCCTTGAAGGGCAACGACACAGTGACCGTGAGCATCGAAGGCATCGCCACCTCGGCCGATGGCGTGACCGTGGCCTGGGACGCCATCAAGGCGCTGGAATTCAAGGAGAGCACCTGGGGCAATGCCCTGATCGTCACCCACCCCGAAAAAGCGGTGATCGGCGCCAAGACCAGCAAGATCAAGCTCGGCGGCCTGAAGAAGGAGAAGGACGCCTTCAACGCCAAGGTTGGCCACTACTGGCAACGCCACCAGATCATGCGGGCGCAGCAGCAGGAAGCCTGAGCCCGGCCCGCCATGCCGGGCGGGTGGCCCTCCTCAATCCGAGACCCGCACGCCCTGCACCTGCGTGCCCAGCTTCAGGTACAGCAGGCCATCCGAACCCATCCACCACGGCCCCGCCTGCGGCGGCACCTGGGCCGCGCTGCCGCTGGGCAGCACCCACTGCGGCACCAGGCGCCATGCCTGGCCTGCCAGAGTCAGGGTGAGCGCGCCCGTGTTGCTGCCCGCCTGCACCGACAGCACCGCACCCGGCAGCGCCGTGGTGAAAATGCTGCTGGCCTGGGTTGCGTTGAGCAGCGCGGGCAGCAGCCACTGCCGTGCGCCCTGCCCTGTCTGCAGGTAGATGCGGCCTTGCTCGTCCACACCGATCTGCGGCGCGCCTGGGGCCGTTCCGCTGCCCGTCCAGTCGGGCCGCAGCACATAGGTCTGCCCGCCGGTGCGCAGCTGCAGCACGCCTTCGGCGCCGAGCTTCAACGTGGCATCGGGCAAGGCTGCTGTCACGGCATGGGCCAGGCCAGCGAGGTCGGCCACGGCGGGGGCGAACTGCACCACCACCCCACCGCGCACCCAGCGCAGCAGGCCCAGCGGGGTGAAGCCCATGCCGTCGGGCAGGCGCGCGTCGATGAGGATGGGCTGGGTGGGCAGCAGCTGGAAGACCTGGCCACCATCACGTACGAGCAACACGCCCGAGGGCGCCACCTCCAGCCCCTGGGCCATGTTGCCGCCCGACAGGCGGGCCAGGGCGCCGTTCAATCGTGCAAAGGCCTTGTTGTCCACCGAGATGGATGCCGGCAGGTTGGCAAACGCCATGGGGTCGCCCGGCTGCTGGGCATCGCCCTTGAGCGAGCCCAGGGTGATCGCGACCACAGCCCCCTGGTCGTTGACCTGCAGGCGCTCGCCAGCCTGCAGGCCCATGCTGCCCACGGCGGGCAAGCTGCCTGCGGGGGCGGTGAGCAAGCCCACCTGCACGGCCACGGCCAGCGGCTGGGCTTCGACGAGGGTGCCTGCGCTGCCCGCGCTCAGCAGCACCGGCCCGGCCAGCACCATGGGCTGGCCCACGGCGCTGGAGGTCATGGAGGCCCAGCCCTCCAGCACCACCAGCACCAGCACGCTTTGCCCATTGACCTCGGCAATGCGCAGCTGCGTGCCCGGCAGCGCCTGAACGGTAAGCGGCTGGCCGTTGACGATGACCTGCAGTGTGGTCGGCGTGGTGCCCGTGCCGGGCAGCACGATGGTGCCGCCGCCCGCGCCCGGGCCCACCACAACGGGCAGGGATGGGTTGGTGATGGTGGTGGTGCTGCCGGGGGTGTTGATGGTCGTCGAGGTCGGTCCGGGGTCTTCGGCGGGCGGGGCGACGACCACCGGTGCGGTGGGCGTGACAGGCGCACTGGCAAGCGATGGCAGGCTGTCGCCCACGGCGTTCGTCGCCCTCACGGTGAAGGTGTAGGGTGTGCCGTTGGTCAGGGTTGTGATGGTGCAAGTGCGGGGCGCGGCTGCGGCCACCGTGCAGGTACCGCCGGGGGTGCCGGTGACGGTGTAGCCAGTGATGGGGCTGCCGCCATTGCTGGCCGGGGCTGTCCACGCCACGGTGGCCTGGGCATTGCCTGCCGTTGCGGCGGTAGCTGTCGGCGCGTCCGGCAGGGTCATGGGGGTACCGCTTGCCGTTGCCGGGCCGCTGGTTCCGGCTTCGTTGCGCGCGACCAGGCTGAAGGTGTAAGCCGTGCCGTTGAGCAGGCCGGGCACGGTGCAGGTGGTTGCGGTGGTGGAACAGACGGCGGTGGACCCACCACCCGTGGTGTCGGTCACCTCGTGGTGGGGCCAGCCGCCCCCACCGGGCGACCAGGAAAGGGCCAGCGCGGAGTTGCCCGCCGCAGCCACGAAGCTGGTGGGCGAAGCCGGTGCAGCAAGTTGCCGCTGCACCGCGCCCACGTCGCAGCTGCCGCTGGTGGGGCGCGGCGCGCCGCGCTGGTCCACGGCCGACGCGCTGCATGAGCCCGCCACGCTCAACGCCGGGCTGCCAAGGCCGGGCATCATCGTCTTGGTGGAGCCTGCGTTGAATGCCAGAACGCCCAACTGCGGGTCCAGGTTTTGAGCGCCGGTGCAAGTCACGCCGGCCGGGCAGCTTCCCTCCACAATGCCGCCGTCCACCGAGATGCTCCCTCCGTTGACAAAGAACTGCGAACCGGTCGCCGCAGTATTGCCCCACACAATGGAAGACTTCACGTCGAAGGTACTGCTGGTGATGTGCACCGCCCCTCCGGAAGTGGCAGAGTTACCCACCAAGGTGGATTGGGTCATGGTGACGACACTGGTTCCTCCACCGTCCGAATAGCTTGCAATGGCGCCGCCCTTGGCGGACCCTGTTGTCGCTGAGTTGCCATTGAATGTGGACTGCGAAATGAGCGTTGCCGCGTGTCCCAAATTGCCCAGCAGAAAGACGGCGCCGCCAAAGCTGGCCGGCCCTGATACGGCATTTGCGTCAAACGACGACTGCGCAATTTCTGGATTGGCGGTGCTTGCCGACCCCGCCCAGACAAACACGGCCCCACCTCCGTTGATGGCCGTGTTGCCCGTGAATGTGGATTGCCGGATGAGAGGACTGCTCACCCCGCCGGAGCCGGCCATGCTTGCCAGCGCCCCACCAGAGTGAACGGACGAATTGCCGCTGAACAGCACATTGGACAGGGTCGGGCTGCATACCCTGCCGCTACCAACAGCACTGCAAAGAAGACCGCCACCTTGGGACTCGGAATACTGGCCGATTGAGAAAACGTTTCCGTCGACAATGCTCAGCCCGTCTACCACCGTATCGCTTCGTTGATGGACTCCGTTGCCTGCGGCACCGATGACCACGACGTGGCGGCTGTTGTCCGTGTTGTCCCCAGCAACACCAATATCGCCCGACAGCACTGTCAGCCGGTTGTCGCTGCTGCGCTGCGACAGTGAGGTTTCACCCCCCGCAAATCCTCCATAAAGCTTCAGCGGGCGATTGATCGCAAAACTGATGCTGCGATCCACCGTAAGGGTAGGCAGGTAGGTGCCCTGGCTGGCCCAGATCTCGTCGCAGTTGGCATCCGCCAGCGCGGACTGCAACGGCGCAGCGGCGGCCCAGGTGCTGCCGTCGCCCGTGCCAGCAGGTGACACCCGGCATATCGCTGCATTGGCAGCGCCCGCAGCAGACATCACCAACGCCAGCAACCCCAGCGCGCGCATGCTGCGGCTTAGGCGCGCTGATGGGTTCAGGGGACAAGCACAGGCGAGGGATGTGGTCATGGGCAACAGGCGTCTGGTGAAAGCAAAACGATTGCAGACAGCGCCTGTGCCAAGCGGTACGGTCGTCGAAGCCAGCGCGTGCGATGCAATACAGCAGGCATGCTAGGCCCTTCAATCCGTTTTGTATGTCGTCTAATTAGATGACAAATGCGGTTTTTTTGAGGGCCCGGGCACAGGCTTCACGCGTGGCCGAGGGCCTGCTGGTGACACCGTAACCGGACCCGCAGAGACTGGCTTCAAGGCAGAGAAGCCTGCGCGCGCCGCAGCAGAAGCAGGGCCTGGTTGCCGTTGCCACCGCTGTTGCCGTATCCGGCCAGGGTGCTGCCGGGCGTGGGGTCGGCGTTGATCACGCCCACGCAGTCGGGGCCGGCCGCGCAGCCGCCTTGCAGGATGCTGGCCTGCACGCTGGTCTTGCCGCTGTAGGTGGTGTCCAGTTGCACGCCATGCACGGAGGTGTTGCCCCAGATGACTGAGGACACCACTTCGACCTGGCTGCCGCCGCCCGCGAAGTTGAGTGAGGACAGCGCGCCGCCGTAGCCGTCGGACGCATTGCCGATCAGCGTGGACTGGCTGAGCAAGGGGCGGCTCACACCGCTGCTGCCGCTGGACACGCTGGCCAGGGCACCGCCGAAGTCGCCGGCCCAGTTGCTGCTGAAGGTGGACTGCGTGATGCGCGGGCTGCTGGTGCCGGCGTTGCCGTGGCTGGCGATGGCGCCGCCGTAGCGGCCCGACGCGTTGCCGATGAAGGTGGACTGTGCGATGGCGGGGCTGCTGGTGCCGCCCTGGCCCACGCTGGCGATGGCACCGCCGTAGCCGTCCACCGCGTTGCCGATGAAGGTGGACTGCGTGATGCCGGGGCTGCTGGCACCGCCGGCCGCGCCGAGCGAGTAGACAGCGCCGCCGTCGTCGCGCGCCCAGTTGCCGCGGAAGCTGACGTTGGCGATGCTGGGGCTGCATACGCTGCCCTGGCCCGCGCCATTGCAGTACAGGCCGCCGCCGCTGGCGTGGCTGGCGCCGTCGGCCCGGCCGTGCACGATGCTCAGGCCGTCGATCACCGTGTCGGCGGGCTGGTAGATGCCGGCCACCGATGCAGCCCTGGCGCCTGCGCCCAGGCCGCCGATGACCACCACATGGTGGCTGTTGTCGGCGCTGACCACGGGCGTGCCGATGTCGCCCGAAAGCACGGTGAGGCGGCTGTCGGCGCTGCGCTGGGCCAGCGCGGTCTCGGTGCCGGCAAAGCCGCCATAGAGCTTGACGGGGCGGTTGATGGCGAATGCGATGGAGCGGTCTGCGCCCTCGGTGGGCTTGTAGGTGCCCTGCTGGATCCAGATTTCGCTGCACGCGGGCCTGGCCAGGGCCGACTGCAGCAAGGTGGCTGCGGCCCAGGTGCGGCCGTCGCCGGCGTCGGTGCCGGTGCTGCTGACGCGGCACACGGCGGCGTGGGCCGATGCACCGGCGGTGAGCAGCAGCATGCAGCCCATGGCGGCGACGGTGCGGCGGGCGGTGAAGGTGGTGCCGGCGGCGGCGGTGGCGGCAATTGAACGGTGGTGTGTCATGGCGAAAATCCCCAATTGAAATTGAACAGGCAGCGCATCGCCCGCCGCGCCTTGTTACGCAGCTATAGAAATAAGAGCTATTGGGTAATGCAGCGGCGATGCTAGGCCTTTCGCACGCGCTTGTATGTCCCCCAACTAGATGACATTTGCCGCTTTTTTTGGGGCTCCGCAGGCACCGCCGCTGCGGTGTGGATCCGCAAGCGGAGTGCGGCTTTGGGCTGCGGGACTACGCGGGGCCAGGCACCTGGCGGGAGGGCTGCTGCAGGGGCAGCGACAGGCAAAAGACATTGCCTGCGCCAGCCCCGTCCTGCGCACCGCTGCCGGCAGTCCACGCGCACTGCGCACCGATGGCCTGCACGCGCGAGCGCACGTTGCCCAGGCCCTTGCCCCGGACCGGCGTTGGGCTGCCCGGCGGGGTGGCGGACGGTGGGCTGAAGGGCTGGCCATCGTCACGCACCAGCACCTGCACGCCCGTGGCGTCCGACGTGGTGGAGATGCCGATGGACTGCGCACCGCTGTGCTTGATGATGTTGGTCAGCACCTCCTGCAGGATGCGCAGCACGTGCAGGGCGCTCTTGGGGTCGAGCCATTCCAGCGCGGGCACATCCTGCACGCCCCAGCGCAGCGTGAGGCCTGCGGCCTGCAGCCGCGGCCCCAGCCGAAAGCGCAGCGCCGCCAGCAGGCTGAGCAGGTCGGCGCCGGTGTGGTCCAGCGAGTCGATGGAGAGTTTGAGGTCGTCGATGCACTCCTTGAGCACGCGTGCCATGTCGCCCTCGTGCAGGCGCCCTCCTTCGGCCATGCGCAGCGCGCTGATCAGCGACGAGCCGATGCCGTCGTGCATGTCCTGCATCATGCGCTGGCGCTCGGCATCCAGTGCGCGCTGGCGCTCCAGCTGGTTCACTTGCGCGTAGGTGGCGGCCAGTTGGGCCTCGCGCTCGGCCAGGCGGCTTTCCAGCCCAGCGTTCAGCGTCTCGACCTCGCGCAACGCGCCGGTGTAGCGCAGGAACACGATGACCAGGAAGATCGCGAACACGCCGATGGAGGCGTAGGGCCCCAGGTACAGCCCTTCGATGGACACGCGGTAGCTGGCCATCAGCGTGTCGTAGATGGATGCGGGCACCGTGAGCGAGACCCACAGGCTGAGCACCATGGCCCAGGGCGAGCGGTTGACCCACGACGCCCACATGCCCGAGGCCGCCACGATCAGCGTGACCCCGACGATGCACAGGTAGATGACGGGCAGCACCGTCTCCACCTTGAGCGGCAGCCACGGCAGCGTGACCACCGAAACGGCGGTGACGAGGGCGATGATGGTGCGCTCCACCCGCGGCATGCGCAGCCCATGCACCCGCACGGTGAACAGGAACACGCACACCAGCGACCAGCCCAGGGAATTGGCCGTGAGCCAGCCGAACCAGTCGTCGGAAATCGGCAGCGGCACATCGCCCATGGTGAACTGCACCATGCGCAGCGCGTTGGCCACCGAGGTGGCGAAGAACAGCACGTACATCACCTCGCTGCGGCGCACGCACCACACGGCAAAGGCAAAGATGCCGATGACCACGAAGGCGCCCGCCGCCATGGCGGTGAAGTCGGCCTGCAGCCAGCTGCGCACCTGGTAGCGCCACAGCAACTCGCCCTCGCCGCCCACCCAGGCGGTGGAAATGGCCCCACCCACGCCCTGCTGGCTGGCCATGCGCACCAGCACCGTGGACGGAGCGGGCGCACCCTGCGCGTCGGCCAGCGGCACCCACAGGGGCCGGTTGAAACTGTTCCACACCCGGCTGCCGCGCGAGCGGTGTACCAGCTGGCCATCGGCATACACGGCGATGCCGCCGATGGTCTGCCAGCGCGGCAGGTACAGGAAGGTGCCGTCGGCCGGCGCAGCGCCGGCAGGCACCTGCAGCCGGTACCACACCACCTGGGGCAGCGCGCTTGCCGTGTCGCTCGATTCGGCCATGCTGCGCGGGCGGCTGTGGGGCAAGGCCACGTCCTCCCAGGGCACGCTGCCGTGGAGCACCTCGGGCGGCGGCGCGGCGGGGGCCTGCCAGCCAGCGCCCGCAGGCTCGGGCCAGAAGCCGGCCTGCCTGAGGTGGCTGGCGCCAGCGCCCTCTTCGGTAGCCGGCTGTTGTGCGTGCGCGCCCGCCACCGCCACGGCCACGAGTGCGGCCGAAGCCAGCCAGAGCAGCACCAGCCAGCGCAGGGAGGGTGAAGGCGAATGCCGGCGAGAGGACGGCCGGCGCATCCGTGTGTCAGTCGGCCAGAAGGCCATGGCGGCGCGCAACGTCGATGGCGCCGGCCCGCGAACGGACCTGCAGCTTGGCGTAGATGCGCCGCACGAAGGTGCGCACGGTGGAGGTGGAGACACCGAGCGTGGCGGCCGCCTCTTCGGTGTTGAAGCCCTTGCTCACCAGCTGCAGCACGGCGCGCTCGCGCACCGACAAGGCCACCTCGTGGGATGGCAGGCCGGGCTCGCCCAGTGCCAGCGCGCCCGCCCTGGCATCGGCCGCCGGGGCCGCCTGCGCCACCAGCGAGGGCGGCAGCGGCAGCACCATCGCCCGCGCCAGGATCTTGCGCGCCACCATGGGGCTGATGGGGCTGCCCCCGGCATGCACGCTGCGGATTTCATCGACCAGGCCCGGCGCACTGCTGTCCTTGAGCAGGTAGCCCGTGGCACCCGCCTCGATGGAGGGCAGCACATGCGCCTCGTCGCCGAAGATGGTGCTGACCAGCACGTTGCAGTCCGGCCACCGGGCACGCGCGGCGACGATCACGTCCAGGCCCGAGCCATCGGGCAGGCCCAGGTCCACCAGCAGCACGTCCACCGCGTGCAGGGGCAGCAGTGCGAGCGCCTCGGCGCGGTTGGTGGCCACCAGCACCAGCTGCATGTCGGGCTGGGCCGTGATGTGTTCGGCAAAGGCTTCGCGTTCTTCGGGCTCGTCTTCCACCACGCCCACGCGGATGCGGTGGCCCGCGCCCTGCCAGCCGCTGGCGGCGGCAGGGGGTGCAGGCGCGTCGACGACGCCCATGGAGGAATTGCTGAATGGAGCCACGCGGCGGATTATGACGAGGTGCGGCCCGCTTGTACCTCATTCAATTGCACTAGAAACAACGTTGCAGGGCGGTTGGGCCTCCCTGCCCGCGCCAAGGGTGCGCCCGCTGCACGCGCTTGCGGCGGTGCGCGCGCCGCCCTTGACTCAGGCCATTGCCATCGCTGGCTGGCGGGCGGGCTGTTGCTGCTGTTGCTGCACCAGTTGCTCATCGACCCAGCAGCCGTATTCGGCCGAGGCCTGCACCGGCTGCACCACCAACTGGGGCAGTGTGTAGGGGTGCTGTTTGCGCAGCAGGGCCATCAGCGCGGGCATGGCGCTGGCGGCGGTCTTGCAGGCCACGCGAAGTTCGCGGCATTCTTCCAGGGCGCCTTCCCAGTGGAAGTAGGCGGTGATGGGTTCCACCTGCACGCAGGCGGCCAGGCGGGCGTGCAGCACCGCGTGGGCGAGGCGTTTGGCTTCGGCTTCGGTGGCGACCGTGGTCGTGACCATGAGGATTTCGCGAAGGGCTGGTGCCGTTGGCGTTGCCGCTGTGCTCGGAGGGGTCATCATCATGCTGGTCTCCCGAAGGGGCTGTGATGGAGCTGGGTCGGGCAGTCTGCCACAGGTGGGGGGTGCAGGTCCAGTGGTCCTGGTACTGGTCCTTGGGCGATGGTTGCTGTGTGCTTTGGGCGAGGGCGGGGGCCGGGGTGTGCGCCCGGCGGCGCAGTAACTTTCTCTTGCGTCGCCAAGAGAAAGTCACCAAAGAGAAGGCGACCCTGCTGCCCGTGTCCCCACCCGCCCGGTGGGCGAGTGGGGCAGCCTGCGATGCTCGGTCCTGGGGTGACGCCGAAGAACTCCCTGCGCTGCCTCTGCGAGGCAGCTCCGGTCAAACAGCTTCGGCGAGCCAGATGACGATGCGCGTGTCCTTCGGCACGCGCTCACCCCAGGCCCTGCGCTTCTCGGCACGGTCAGAAGGGGGTGGGAGCGGGCTCCACTCGGGCCATTGCTTCGCTCGGCCCCAACTGCCTCGCTGCGCTTGGCCTGGGCAGGGCGATCGCGCCCAGCATGTCGGCAGCGCGCACCGCGCGCGTCCCCGACACCCGGCGCAGCTGCGAAGCAGCAGCCGTGTTTGTCCCCGCTCCCCACCCCTGCTGGCTGCGCCGAGAAGCGCAGGGCCTGGGGTGGGTGCGTGTGCCGAAGGACACACGCACTTCGTGATCTGGCTTGCCGCAGCTGTTTGAGCGGAGTTCGAAGAACGCAGCGAGTTCTGCGGCACCACCCCAGGACCGAGCATCGCAGGTTGCCCCCGTTCGCCCGACAGGGCGAAAGGGGGACGCAGACTGGGGGTCGCCTTCTCTTTGGTGACTTTCTCTTGGCGACGCAAGAGAAAGTTACTGCGCCGCCGGGCGCACATCCCGGCCTCCGCCCTCAACCCAGGCACGCAACCCAAACAGACAACGAGAGACCACGCCAACCATCACCCGAAGCGATGATCCTTCATGAACGCCCGCTCGCCTGCGCCAGGATGAAGTCCTTGACCAACACCATGGAGGCGTCTTCCAGCAACGCGCTGCGGCACCACAGGTAGATGTCGCGCGGGGGCGGCACCACCGCGAACGGCAGGGCCAGTTCGACCAGGCCGTAGAAAGGCGCCAAAAAACCCAGCGGATAGCGCGGCAGCACCGAAAGTTGGCGCCCCTTGGAGAGGATCTCCAGCACCATATGGGCATCGCCCATCACGGTGACCTCGGTATGGCGGGCTTCGACCCCGGCCTCGCGCAGCATGTCGCGCACGGGCGCATCGAACGGGGACGCCGTGCCCATGCCCAGCCAGTCCACATCGCCGCCCGCGGCCAGAATGCCCGTGCGCGCCAGTGGGTGCGCCTGGCCGCAGAAGACGCCCACCGTATCGTGCACCAGCAAGAAGCGTTCGATGCCCGCGGGCGGCTTGTCCAGCCACGAGGGGGCGATCACCAGCTCGTGCCGGCCGTCCACCAACTGGTCCACCAGCAGGTGCGGGCGGTCGCTCTGCACCGAGAAGGCGCGGCCCGGCGCCACGGCGGCCAGCCCGGCCACCAGGCCTGGCACCAGCGCGGCCCCCACCAGCGGCCCCGTACCCAGCCGGATGGTGTTGCGAAACCCGCCGCGGTGGCGGGCGCAGGCCTCCTCGGCATCGCGCACGCTGCGCGCAATGGCCCGGCCTTCGCGCGCCAGCACCTCACCCAGCGCGGTGCTGCGCACGCCGAAGCGGCTGCGCTCGAACAGCTGGCCGCCCGCGCGCGACTCCAGGGCCTGCATGTTGTGCGTGAGCGTGGGCTGCGTCAGGTGCAGCACTTGGCTGGCCTTGCTGATGGAGCCGCATTCCAGGATGGCGGACAGTTGCAGCAGATGCCGGGGGTCCATAGATTTATTTAAGTTGAAACACCCAAATTTCAATTTTACAAAGAATGGAGCTGCCGCTAACGTGCAGGACATGCAACCCAACATCATCTACATCGTGGCGGACGACCTGGGCTTTGCCGACCTGGGCTGCTACGGCGGGCGCCAGGCGCAGTTCGGCGCGGTGTCGCCCCACATCGACGCCCTGGCTGCGGGCGGGCTGCGCCTGACGCAGGGCTACGCCAACTCGCCCGTGTGCTCACCCACGCGCGTGGCCCTGGCCACCATGCGCTACCAGTACCGTGTGCGCGCCGGCATGGAGGAGCCCATCAACAGCCGCAGCAAGGGCAGCACCGTGCTGGGCCTGCCGCCCGAACTGCCCACCCTGCCCTCGCTGCTGCGCGAGGCGGGCTACGCGACGGCCCTCATCGGCAAATGGCACCTGGGCTACCCGCCGAGCTTTGGCCCGCTGCGCTCGGGCTATGACGAGTTCTATGGCGTGATGGCTGGCGGCGTGGACTATTTCAGCCACTGCGCCGGGCGGGGTGACCACGACCTGTACCTGGGCGAGGAGGAGCACCACGAGCCCGGCTACCTCACGGACCTGCTGTCGGACCGGGCCGTTGGCCATGTGGGCCGCATGGCCGAGGGCGCGCGGGCGGGCAAGCCCTTCCTGCTGAGCCTGCACTACACGGCGCCCCACTGGCCATGGGAGACCCGCGACGACGCTGCCCTGGCGGCCCAGGTCAAGGACAACCTGTTCCACCTGCACGGCGGCAATGTGGAAACCTACCGCCGCATGATCCACCACATGGACGAGGGCATCGGCCGGCTGGTGGCCGCGCTGCGCACCGAGGGCCTGCTGGATAACACGCTCATCGTATTCACCAGCGACAACGGGGGCGAGCGCTTTTCGGACAACTGGCCGCTGGTGGGCGGCAAGATGGACCTGACCGAGGGCGGCATCCGGGTGCCGTGGATCGCCCACTGGCCGGCCGTGATCGCACCGGGCGGCACCAGCGTGCAGCAGTGCATGGGCATGGACTGGTCTGCCACCCTGCTGGAACTGGGCGGCGGCGTGCCGCACCCGCAGTACCCGCTGGACGGCGTCTCGCTGGCCCGCATCCTGCGCGACCCGGCGGACACGTTCGAACGACCGCTGTACTGGCGCATGAGCCACCGCACCCAGCGCGCCCTGCGCCGGGGGCCGTGGAAGTACCTGAAGGTGGACGAACACGAGTACCTATTCCACGTCGAGAACGATGCGCGCGAGCGCGCCAACCTGGCCCGGCACGAGCCCGCGCGCTTTGCGCAGATGCGCGACGACTGGCTGGCGTGGAATGCCTCAATCCCCGAGATACCGGCCGATGCCACCGTGAGCCTGGGCTACTCGGCCAAGGACATGCCGCAGAGATAGATAGGCAGGCGCGCAGACAGACAGACAAAAACCGAGACAGCCCTCAGAACAATACCCAAGGAGACAAGACCATGACCCCCACCCATCCATGCCTGCAGCGTGGCACCCGGCACAGTGCACTGCTGCCCTGGCAGCAGCGTCGCTGCTTGCCTTGCAACTGGCTGCGCCCGCCCATGCGCAGGACACGGCCAAAACCGCCTGGCCCAGCCGCCCCGTGACCCTGGTCGTGGGCACGCCGCCCGGCGGCGCCATCGACGCCTATGCACGCGCGCTGGCCCACGAGCTGGGCAAGGTGACGGGCGGCACCTTCATCGTGGACTACAAGCCCGGCGCCAACGGCAACATCAGCGCCGAATACGTGCAGAAGGCCGCGCCCGACGGGCACACGCTGTGGATCGGCACGCAGGCCATGGTGACCATCAACCCCAGTGCCTACGCCAGCCTGCGCTGGAAGCCGGCGGACTTTCGCCCCATCGCCAAGGGGGTGGAGGCGCCGCTGGTGCTGGTGGCCCACCCCTCGGTGCCGGCGCGCAGCTTTGCCGACCTGGTGAAGTGGACGGCGGCCAACCCGGGCAAGGTGTCGTACGGCTCGTACAGCCCGGGAACGCCCTCGCACTTTTTGGGCTTTCAGATGAACGAGCGTTTCAAGACCGACATGGCGCACATCCCGTACAAGGGCTCGGCCCCGCAGGTGGTGGACCTGGTGGGCGGCCAGGTGCCGCTGGGCTTTGCGCAGATGCAGACCGCGTTGCCCCAGGTGCAGGCCGGCAAGCTCAACGCGCTGGCCGTGACCAGCCCCGAGCGCTCGCGCCACCTGCCCCAGGTGCCCACGCTGGCCGAGCTGGGCTACAAGGACCTGAACACCACCATCTGGTTCGGCCTGCTGGCCGCCAGCGCCGTGCCCAAGCCGGTGCTGGACGCCATCGAGGCCGCGACTGTCAAGGCGCAGTCGGCGCCGGACTACCGCAGCAAACTCGATGCGCAGGGGTTTGATGTGCCCACGGAGCACGGCGATGCATTCGCCCGCACGATCGCTGCGGAAACGGCGCGGTGGGCGGGGTTGGTGAAGGCTACGGGGTTCAGGGCCAACGATTGATTGGGGTGGGCTTGGTGGATGGTGCCGCAGTCGCTTGTCGTCGATGGTGGCTGTGTGCTTTGGTTGAAGGCGGGGGCCGGGGTGTGCGCCCGGCGGCGCAGTAACTTTCTCTTGCGTCGCCAAGAGAAAGTCACCAAAGAGAAGGCGACCCTGCTGCCCGTGTCCCCACCCGCCCGGTGGGCGAGTGGGGCAGCCTGCGATGCTCGGTCCTGGGGTGACGCCGAAGAACTCCCTGCGCTGCCTCTGCGAGGCAGCTCCGGTCAAACAGCTTCGGCGAGCCAGATGACGATGCGCGTGTCCTTCGGCACGCGCTCACCCCAGGCCCTGCGCTTCTCGGCACGGTCAGAAGGGGGTGGGAGCGGGCTCCACTCGGGCCATCGCTTCGCTCGGCCCCAACTGCCTCGCTGCGCTTGGCCTGAGCAGGGAGATCGCGCCCAACCCGTCGGCAGCGCGCAGCGCGCGCGTCCCCGACCCCAGGCGTAGCTGCGCAGCAGCAGCCGTTGTTGTCCCCGCTCCCCACCCCTGCTGGCTGCGCCGAGAAGCGCAGGAGCTGGGGTGGGCGTGTGTGCCGAAGGACACACACGCTTCGTGATCTGGCTTGCCGCAGCTGTTTTAGCGGAGTTCGTAGAACGCAGCGAGTTCAGCGACGCCCACCCCAGATCCGAGCATCGCAGGTTGCCCCATCGCCCACCGGGCGATGGGGGACGCAGACTGGGGGTCGTCTTCTCTTTGGTGACTTTCTCTTGACGACGCAAGAGAAAGTTACCGCGCCGCCGGGCGCACATCCCGGCCTCCGCCCTTGAGCACGAGCATGCCGCCAGCAAAGGCAGCAAAAACTCAACGGGCCACTACCAACCGAAGCGACCCTTCATAAACCGCCTGCCTGCGCAAGGCCCCATACCGCGCATCCCAGACACCACTGACCAGATCAGCACGCAACGCCGCCACACTCGCCGCAGCCGACTCGGCCGACACGAAACCCCATGCCGAACAAGCCGTCCGCGCAGCCGGCACCAACAGCATCTCCGGCCGCCCGTAATACGCCTCGTTGAACCCATCCCTGCAATCCCAGGGAATCGGCACCGGCAACACCTCCACCCGCCCACCGAGCGCCGTCGCAATCCGGTCCATGGCTGGATAGCGCCGCGCCTCGGTGGCCAGCACCTCGGGTGCATAGTCGACCAGCCAGAAGTCCTGCACCGCGCCCGGGTCGCAGGTGAGGATCACCACCGGCCCGCGCGTCACCCGCCGCATCTCGCGCAGGCCAGCCTCCACGTCGCTCCACTGGTGGATGGAGAAGGTGGCCATGCTCGCGTCGAATGCGCCATCGGCAAACGGCAGTTGCTCGGCCACACCATCGACGGCGCGCGGCAGGTGCGCTGGCCGCTGGTCGCGCATGGACTGCGAGGGCTCGAGCGCCGTCACCCTGCGACCTGTGGGTTCGTACGATCCGGCACCCGCGCCCACATTGAGCACGGTGGTGGCCGCGTCGCCCAGGGCCTGCTCGATCAACGCTGCAATGCGCGGATCGGGCTGGCGGTACGACGAATAAGTGCTGCCCACGGCGCCGTAGTCGACATCGCCTGCACTGCCGTCAGCGGCCCGGGTGGTGCAGGTTTTAGTGGTGCTGGTCGTTTTCGGCATTGTGCCCTCCCCCTGGTTGGTTAAGGGCCCTATGGTCCCTGCCGACCCCCATGCGGACAAACGAGATTTGCGATGTGCATGCGTGAGAAAAACGCACATGGTCCACTGAAACCGAGAAATCGGCTGTGCGTGAGGGTCTGGCAGGGCCGCAATCCAGGCAGCGGGCGCATCGCGGCGTTGCGGGCTTTGCCAAGGCGGCCAGCCTAGGCAAAGCCCGCGCCTTGCGCTGCATCCCGCGGCCACCCCGGCGCACAGTCGATTTCTCGGTTTCAGTGGACTACTGGGGAGCGGGAGACGCTGACGGGGTGGGCGGTAAGCATCTGAGAAGGCCAGTGCCGGCATCAGCCACGGCGGCTGGTCGTTGCCGTTGCCTGGAAAGACGAGCGCATGCACGACGCGAAATGGCCGGCGTGCGTGTCGCGCGCAGCGAGCTGGGGGCGCAGCATGTAGCTGCGAAACGGGATGTCCGGCCGGAAGGCGACCGCCACCACACCGGGCAGGCGCATGGTGCGCACGACGATGGGGTTGACCAGCCCCACGCCCAGGCCCTCGCTGGCCATGCGGCAGATGGTGGCCGCGTGGGAGGTCTCCAGCACCATGGTGCGGCCGTCATCCACAAAGGCCGCGTCCACGGCGCGGCGCGAGGCGCTGCCGCTGGGCAGCGAGATGAAGCGCTCTGCGTTCAAATCCTGCGGCTGCACGAAGCGCTTGCGCGCCAGCCGGTGGCCCGAGGGCATGACGCAGACCGCGCTCTCGGTGTGGATGACCGAGGCCTTCACGCCCGGCTTGTCGGGTACGTAGCTGACAAAGCCCACATCGCAGTTCTGCGTGGCGATCCAGTTGGCGATGATCGACGACTCGCTGGTGGCCACGACGATGCGCACGCGCGGGTAGCGCTCGCTGAACAGGCGGATGGCCAGCGGCAGCACGCTCATCGATATCGATGCCGCCGCCGCCACGCGCAAGGTGCCGGCGCCCAGATCGCGGATCGCCCGTGCGGATTCGGACACGCTGTCGAGGCCGATGAAGGCGCGCTCCACGTCCTTGAACAGCGCCTCCGCCGCCTTGGTCGGGACGACCCGCCCGGGCGTTCTGTCGAACAGCTCGAAGCCTACCTCGGCCTCCAGCTTGCCGACGATGCGGCTGACGTTGGGCTGCGAGGTGTGCAGCTGCTGCGCCGCCACGGTCATGGAGCCCGTGAGCATGACGGCACGGAAGGTTTCGAGCTGCTTGAAATTCATGGCAATGGTGGAGGTGGGTGCGCCGCGCAGCATACGCTGCGCACGGCGCCCGGGCAATGCGCTCTCGGCGCATTGCGGGGGCATATCAATTCGGTATGCGCAGGGGAAAAACTGTCATTTGCCAGCATCGGCGCGGCTTTTGATACTTCGTCCACCCCAACCAGGACGGATGTATGGAATCAAAAATCAGCCGCCGGCTCAAGGAGCCGCTTGCCCCCGAAATCTGCGAGCACATCTATGGCCCGCGCCTTGCACGCGACTTCGAGCGCGTGTTCCCCAGCCTCGGCGAGGTGAACCAGGCGCATCTGCTGATGCTGCACAAGACCGGCATCATTGCACCCGAAGTGGCCAGTGCGCTGGCCCGGGGGTTGCTGCAGATGGAGGATGAGGGCCCTGCGGCGGTGGAGCTCGACCCCGCCAAGGAAGACCCCTACTTCAACTACGAGGCCCGGCTCATGGAAATCACCGGCCGCGACGTGGGCGGGCGGCTGCACACCGCGCGCAGCCGCAACGACCTGGCGGTGACTATGGACCGCATGCGGGCCCGTGCCGTGGTGCTGGACGTGATCGAGGCGCTGGGCCGCGTGCGCCGCAGCGCGCTGCGCCGGGCCGTTGAATGCGCGGACGCCGTGATGCCTGGCTACACCCACCTGCAGCCGGCGCAGCCCATCACCTTCGGCTTTTACCTCAGCGGCGTGGCGCAGGCGCTGGGGCGCGATATGGAGCGCCTGCAAGGCGCGCTGGAACGCATCGACGCCTCGCCCCTGGGGGCCGGCGCACTGGCGGGCACGCGCTTTCCCATCGACCGCGAGATGACGGCGGCGGCGCTGGGCTTTGGCGCGGTGCTGCCCAACACGCTCGACGCCGTGGCATCGCGGGACTTTGCGTGGGAGGCCATGTCCGCCATGGCCATCGTCGCGCTGACCTGGGGCCGCGTGGCACAGGACCTGCACATCTGGTCCACGCCCGAGTTCGGCCTGGTGGCCTTTCCCGACCGGGTGGCCAGCACCTCCAGCATCATGCCGCAGAAGAAGAACCCGGTGGTGCTGGAGTACCTGCGCGGCAAGAGCAGCCACATCATCGGCCTGCTCACGGCCTCTCTGGTGGCGGTGAAGGGCACGAACTTCAGCCACGCTGGCGACAGCAGCCGCGAGAGCATGCGTAGCTTCTGGGAATGCACCGAGGAGACGCTGCGCTCGCTCGCGCTGTTCGGGCTGGTCATCGACAGCGTGGAGCCGCGCACCCGCACCATGCTCGAACGGGTGCGCTCGGACTTTTCGGTGGCGACCGACCTGGCCGATGGCCTGGTGGCGGAAGGCGGTCTGTCGTTCCGCGACGCCCACCACGTGGTGGGCGGCCTGGTGCGCATCGCACTGGATGCGGGCCAGCGTGCCGACGAACTCACGCCTGCCATGCTGGACCGTGCCGCCGTCGATGTGATCGGGGTTGCGCTGGGCTGGAGCGAAGAGAAGCTGCGCAAGTACCTGGACCCCATCGAGAGCGTCCATGCACGGCGCAACGGCGGCCCCGCAGCAGCGGAGGTGGCCCAGGCCACGGCGGCGCAGTCGCGCCACCTCGATGCCATCGTGGCCGAGGCTGGCGCGGTGCGCGAGCGCCTGGCCGCGGTGCGCCGCCGGCTGGCGCATGACGTGGCGGTGCTCGCGGGCGCTTCGGCGCACACTGTTGCCAACCCTCAAGGGGCCACACCATGATGATGAAGAACCTTGCCAAGGCGCTGATCGCCTGCGCCGCACTGGCCGGTGCCTGCCATGCCGGCGGCGCCGCAGCCGCCACCTACCCGGAGCGTCCGGTGCGGCTCGTCGTGCCCTTCGCCTCGGGCGGCACCGTGGACATCGTGGCGCGCATTCTGGCCGAACGGCTGTCGCGCACGCTGGGCCAGCAGGTCATCGTGGAGAACAAGCCGGGCGCGGGCGGAACCCTGGGCGCGGACTTCGTGGCCAAGGCGCCGCCCGATGGCCACACCCTGCTGCTGGCGGCTTCGTCGCACCAGTCGTTCCACCCCCTGCTCTACAAGCGCCTGCCTTATGACCCCAACAAGGCCTTCACGCAGGTGGCCCTGTTTGCCACGGTGCCCAATGTGCTGGTGGTGTCCAACAAGATGCCGGCGCGCAGCGTCAAGGAATTGATCGCGCAGGCCCAGTCGGGCAAGCGCTTCTTCATGGGCTCATCCGGCACGGGGGGCGTGAACCACCTGATCGGCGAGATGTTCGAGCTCAGGACCCAGGTCGAATTCGAGCACGTGCCCTACAAGGGCGCCGGCCCGGCCAACAACGACCTGCTGGGCGGGCAGATCGACCTGATGTTTGTGAACCTGCCCACGGTGCTGCCACACATCCAGGGCGGCAAGCTCCGGGCGCTGGCCATCGCCGGGGCGGAGCGCTCGCCCTCGCTGCCCGGGGTGCCCACCATGGCCGAAGCGGGCCTGCCCGATTTCGTGGTCGACTCCTGGTCGGGGGTGCTGGCACCGGCCGCCACACCGCGGGCCATCGTGGACAAGCTATCGGCCGAGATCAACCGCATCGCCCGGGACAAGGCGACGGCCGACCTACTGGCCGCGCAGGGTGCCGTGCCCCGGCCCGGCACCAGTGACGAATATGCGGCCCTGGTCCGCTTAGAGACGCAGCGCTGGGCCGAGGTGATCCGCAAGGCCAACGTCACCATGGACTGACCCCACGGTCCTCGCCCCCTCCCGTTCCCCGCAATCCGCACGGCGCGCAGCGCCACCCACGCCGGGCTTTCGCAAGGAGGGCCGGCGGGCGCAGCCCTGCGGCAGCTCTTTTTGCCACCACCCAGAGACCCCCATGAAGAAGAAACACGCACTCACCCCGCTGGCACTGCTGGCCACCTGCAGCCTGGCGGCAGCCCAGTCCTCCGTCACCCTGTTCGGCATTGCCGATGCGGCCCTGCAGTACGGCGCGGGCAGCACCGCCAACCGCACGCAACTGGGCTCGGGCGGCAACTCCTCATCGCGCATCGGCGTGCGCGGCACGGAGGACCTGGGTGGCGGGCTGTCGGCCGGCTTCTGGCTGGAGGCCGGGCTGACGCTGGACAGCGGCACCTTCGGCACCACCAACACCAGCAACCAGGCGGCGGGCACCAGCGGCGGCGCGGGCCTGGTGTTCGGGCGCCGCTCCACCGTGAGCCTGGCGGGCACCTGGGGCGAAGTCCGCCTGGGCCGCGACTATGCGGTGCAGTACTACAACCGCTTCGAATTCGATCCGTTCGGCAACAACGGCGTGGGTTCGTCGCAGACCAATGTGGGCTCGCTGGGCGGGCCGGTGTCCTCACGGGTGTCCAACGCCATCATGTACTTCCTGCCATCGGGCCTGGGCGGCTTTTACGGACAGGCCCAGCACTACCGGGGCGAGAATCCGGGCAATGCCGGCGCCACCGCGGACGATGGCACCGGCAGCGGCGTGCGCCTGGGCTACCGCGCAGGGCCGCTGAACCTGTCGGCCGCACATGCGCGCACCGGGTATGCGCGCACTGCGACCACCGGGGACATCACCTCCAGCAACCTGGGCGCACGCTACGACGCCGGCCCCTTCACGGCCATGGGGGGCATCTACCGCGACCGGGTGGAGACGCTGGGTGGGCTGGTGGGCCGCGGCGTGCAGGTGGGCGGCGTGTACCGCGTGGGCACCGGGGAGGTGAAGGCGCAGTGGTCCCAGTACCAGACCACGGCCAGCGGCACGCCGCAGACGAAGAAGCTGTCGCTCGGCTACGTACACAACCTCTCCAAGAGGACGGCGCTGTACGCGACCTATGCCCGTGTGCGCAACAGCGGCGGGGCCACCACCGCGCTCAACGGCGCCGCCACGGCGGCCAACCAGGCATCGTCCGGCGTGGACCTGGGCGTGCGGCACACGTTCTGAGTAGTGCATCCGGTTCGCCACGCGCGGACAGCGGCACAATGCGACACCACCGCATTCCGCACCAGACCATGGCACGCTCCACGATTCCACCCAAGGCAAGGCGCCTGCTCGCAACGGCTGCGCTAGCCCTTCCCGCAAGCACCGCCCTCGCCGCCGATATGCCCGCAGACATCCTGGAGCTGCACACCCGCTGCGTGGCCAGCACGGCCGGCATCGACCTGGTGTTCGGGCTGCGCAACCGCAGCGAGCGCACGGTCTGGGTGTCGGCCGATACGGCGCCGTGGACGCCCTCCTCTCGCAGCCTGCGCATCACGGCGGAACGCCAGGGCGCGAATGCACAGCCGCTGCAAGGGCCAACGGCGGCCGGGCCATCGGCAGCTTCCAGCGCGGTCAGGGTGATGCCCTCCGGCACTGCCGAAGGAGCGATCTCGCTGTCGCGCGCCTTCCCCGAACTGGCGCAGGCGGCACAGCAAGCCCCGGTGCGCGTTCGGTGGACATGGCAGGGCTTGATGGGGGAATCGGCAATGGCCGGGGCATGGGGGCCTACCGCCAGGTTCGAGGGGGACGTGACGGTACAGGGAGCCGCCTGCTCGCTGGTGAGTACGCGGCGGGTTTGACGGATAGAAAAGTGACCAAGCTGGACAGGCGATAGCCCTTGTTCCAGGATGTGGCGATGCCGAAGACGAGCGCCTACCAGGGCAGAATCGCTTGGCAATTTGAAGATTGCATGAGCAGACATCCGTCCGCATACTGAGCGCCAATCCTGTCGCTCTGCAACCCACGGAGAAACTTCCCATGTCCAACATGTACGCCGGCCTGCGCCGCGATATCGAAGACGAGGACGCGCGCAAACGCTGTGCCGACCGGCTGCTCGCACTGCGGCAGCGGCTGGCGCCCCTCAAGGGGCGCAGGAACGACAGCAACCTGCTGCTGGCGACCTGGAACATCCGGGATTTCGACTCCAACAAATTCGGCTTCGGCCCCAGGCTTGCCGAGACCTTCTACTACCTGGCAGAAGTCATCTCATGCTTTGACCTGGTGGCCCTGCAGGAGGTGAACCGCGACCTGGGCCCGCTGGAGAAGCTGGTTCGCATTCTGGGGCGTGAATGGGATTACATCGTGACCGACACCACCGAGGGCACGGGTGGCAATGGCGAGCGCATGGCGTTTCTCTACAACCGCGAAAAAGTGTGGTTTCGCAAGATCGCCGGAGAAATCGTACTGCCTGACGGGCAGTTGGTCGTGTCCCCCAAGACGGTCAAGGTGGATGGGGAAACCGTCGACACCGAAGCCAAGCAGCAGTTCGCCCGCAGCCCCTTTCTGGTGGCGTTTCAGTCCGGGTGGTTCCGCTTCAGCCTGTGCACGGTGCATATCTATTACGGCAAGGAATCGGGCGCGCAGCTGCAGCGGCGGATCGACGAGATCCAGGCCCTGGCGAAGTTCTTTGCGCAGCGGCAGGACCAGGCCAGCAAGCAGGAAAAGGACAGCCGGGGCGCCGTGGAAAATTATGTGCTGCTGGGCGACTTCAATGTGGTGAGCCCCGAGCACGAAACCATGGCCGCACTCAAGAGCCACGGGTTTGCCGTACCGGCGGCCATCGACGGCGACAAGGTCCGCAAGAAGGGCATGCATTTCTACGACCAGATTGCGGTGCGGGTCAAGGACGAGCGCTTTCAGGTGCGCAGCGGCGGTATCGTGGACATCTTCGAGGACGTGTTCCGCGATGAGGACCTGCCGGTCTACCAGGCCCACATGCCTGCCAAGGACCCGGAGAAGGGAGCCACCGCCGCCAAGACACCCGAGAAGCTGTACCAGAAATGGCGCACCTGGCAGATGTCGGACCATAGCCCCCTGTGGATCGAGGTGCAGACGGACTTTGCGGACACCTACCTCAAGGCCCTGGCGGACAAGGGCTGATACTAATTTGCTTTTAATGGATTAGATATATCATCCTCCCACGAACTTCAAGGAGTCGTGGATGAAGAGCTTGATCGGAAGCGACAAAGCAACGGTGGCAAGGCTCGCTGAGCGCATCAAGCGC